>Ga0209674_100025_pt1 | contig 515942 bp, 437 predicted proteins | sample AraplaCvi_mMS_r2_FD_184279 | JGI IMG/M metagenome (GOLD analysis project Ga0209674, IMG submission 184279) | Arabidopsis root microbial communities from North Carolina, USA - plate scrape CL_Cvi_mMS_r2 (SPAdes) (version 2) | ecosystem: Host-associated > Plants > Roots > Endosphere | place: USA... | reverse complement strand
CCGACGACCAGACGCTTCGGACCGATTCGGTTAGGGGCTGCCATTTTTTTAGAATGCTCCGAAGAGTTTCGCCGCGAAGGCGAGCGTGAGAAGCGAGGACACGACGAACACGACGATGGAGGTCTGCTTGCCGCCTTCCTTGTTGACCGCGCGGTGCGTGTCCATGACGAGGTGACGGATGCCGGCGCAGAAGTGGAACAGGAACGCCCAGGCCAGCACCAGCGTGATGAGCTTGACGATGATGTTGGAGAGAAAGCCCTTGAAGACCTCGAAGCTCAGTTCGGAGGTCAGGCTCTGGTCGAAGAGGTACAGCAGGAACGGAAGGAGAACAAACAGCAGACCACCGCTCAAGCGATGAAGAATCGACACGCGCCCTGCAAGCGGCAGGCGATACGCCGTCAATATCTGCCCGATACCGATGTTCCGGAATTCCGGCCTCGGTTTTTTTAATGTGTCAGCCACAGTAGACCCCCTTTGCCTCTTTAGATAAACACAACGGCGCACTCCGCCGCTCGCTCCGATATAGGCGCGAATCGTCCCAGCTCATCCTTTGATCGAACGGCGTTGTATTGCGGGAAGATATTCAGGACGGACCGCGCGATAGCGATATTTTGTCGCACCGCTGATATACTGTCCAATATCTATCGCGTCTTACTGAAATAGCTTTTTCAGATATCAGATGGAACTGCGTCATATTCGCTACTTTCTCGCTGTCGCCGAAGAGCGCAACGTCACTCGCGCGGCCGAAAGACTCGGCATCGGTCAGCCGCCGCTCAGCCAGCAGATCCACGCGCTAGAAGACGAAATGGGCGTGCGGCTGTTTCGTCGCACCGGCCACGGCGTGGTGTTGACCGAGGCCGGCGAGGCCTTCGCCGCCGACGCCAAGCGCATCCTGCACGACACGCGGCTCGCGGTCGAAAAAGCGCAGAGCGCGGGTCGCGGCGAAATCGGGCAGCTCAACATCGGCTTTACGGGGTCCGCAGCGTTCAATCCTGTCGTATCCAAGCTGATTCGCGATTATCGGCAGGACTACCCGAACGTCACCCTCACGCTTGCCGAAGGCAACACCGCACAACTGCTCGCCTATCTCGGCGACGGCCGTGTGGACGTCGCCTTCGTGCGCCTCGGCAGTCAGTCGCCAGCGGGCGTGCAGTTCCATCACATCGCAATCGAGCCGATGCGGGTCGTATTGCCGGCAACGCATCGTCTCGCGAAGCAACGCAAGATCGCGCTGTCCGCATTGGCAGAAGATCCGTTCGTGATGCTTCCGCGAGAAGCGAGTCCCACGCTGCATGACGTCATTGTCGGAGCATGCAGGGAAGCCGGCTTCGAGCCGATCGCGGGACAGCAGGCGCCGCAGCTTTCGTCCGTGGTGAATCTGGTCGCTGCCGAGTTCGGCGTCTCGCTGGTGCCGGCTTCGGTATGTCAGATACAGGTCGAAGGCGTCGCTTATACCGACGTGCTCGGCAACGCCATCTCGATCCGGCTCGTGCTGGCCTCGCGCATCGAGGCCGCGCCCGCGAAGACAGCGAACTTCTTGCAAAAGGCGGTTGCGTTGGCGTCGTCGGTTACGTGAGGCAGTCGACCAACACCATGATGCGTTGACCGTTCAACGCGTTCGCGGTTGCTGCGATGGTGTGGCATTCGACGCATTGCCGCCCGCCGAACCGGCTGCAGGTAAGGGTATGTCGATGTGACACGAGATGCCGTCTGAGTTGAACGTGAGTTCGGTGCGTGCCTGCAGCGTGAACTTCAGCGCCTTCTCGATGAGTTGCCGGCCGAAGCCGGTCCGGCTGCTATCCGGTCTGGCGCGAACCCCGCTTTCCACCCACTCGAATACGAGCAATGCAGCCTCGGCGGTGCCCGCCTCGACGCGCCAGCGCACGTCGAGTCGTGCCTGCTCCTCCTTCAGCGCGCCGTATTTGAGCGCATTGGTCGCCAACTCGTGCAGGACGAGCGCGATGATCTGTATGTTCCGGAATCCGAGCGGCACGACCGGCCCACTGATGCTGACCCGTTCGCCGTTCGCAACGCCGAGCGCATCGAACTCGAGCCGCACGATATCGCTCAGGTTGATCAGATTGCCGTCCGCTTCCCCGACCAATCCCTGCAGGCGTCCCAGCGCCGCGAGGCGGCTCGTGAACGTTTCCAGCTTTTGATCGGCGGTGAGCGTCTGTTCAGCAATAGATTGAATCACCGCCAGCAGATTGCGCGTGCGATGCTGCAACTCGCCGATCAGCACGTTCTGCCTGTCTTCGGCGTGGACCATGTCCGTGACGTCGACAAAAGCAATCACCACACCGTCGATCTGCCTGTCGCCGTTGCGGTACGGCGCAAGGCGCACCAGGAAATGCGCAAGCCCATCCCTGCCGCTGACGTGGCGCTCTCTCGGCTGGTTCGTTTTGAAGACGGTCTCGATATCGTGCTCGAGACCGTGCAACTCGAGCCGGCTGACGAGCTCCGTGATGGGACGGCCTCGGTCGATAGCACGAATATGGAAGATGCTGTCCATTGCGGGCGTGAACGAACGGATGACCAGGTTGCGGTCGAGAAACACCGTTGCCACCGACGTACTCTCGAACAGGTTTCGCAAGTCGCTGTTCGAGCGGTCGAGCGCGTCGATCTTTCCGCTCAATTCCATATTGACGGTTTGCAGTTCCTCGTTGAGCGAAACGAGTTCTTCCTTCGACGCCTCCAGCTCTTCATTCGACGACTGCAGTTCTTCGTTGACCGAGACCAGTTCCTCATTGGAGGACTTCAATTCCTCCAGCGCCGTCTCGTACTCTTCGATCATGGACTGCAAACGCTCGCGAGTCTCGCGCAACTCCTTTTCGATCTGCGCCGCAGTGCCGTCGTGCATGGACTGCGCGCGCGCAAGCGCTTCCTCGCGGGCCGCTAGCGGACCTTCGTCCTCGAAGATGACGAGATACATATGCTCGCCCTGTGGCTGACCGGTGAGCGGTTCCACTGTCAGGCTGATGAGCTGCACACGGCCGTCTTCGCCCTCCACGACGACGCCTTCGCGCGTGACCGTGCGGCCCGACTCGACCGCTTCGCGAAACACCGACCGCAGATCGAGGCCGAGTCCCTTGCGTGCGAGCGCAAACAGTTGACGCGTCGGCACGCCGGGCGCGGCCTCCAGGTATTTGCCGGTGCGGCCCGAGTAATAGACGACATCGCCGTCGCGCGTGACGAGCACATGCGGCGGTGTGAAGCGCTCCAGCATATGGTTATCCACCACATGCCGCAGCGCAGCGCCGCCGAGAGCAGGGCGGCTTGGCGCCAGTCCTCCGGGTTGCCCGATCTTCAACGAAGAGACTGACAGCGGCACACGGATCTGCGGCGAAACATCAGCTCTGCGCCGGAAAATGCGGTGCTTCTTCTCGACGGGCAGAAACAGTTCGTCAAACTGGCTGACGTTCTCCGACGTACCGAGGAAGAGGTACCCGTCCGGTCGCAGCGCATAGTGAAACGTCGGGATCGCCTGATTCTGGATTTCGGTACCGAAGTAAATCAGCAGGTTGCGGCAGGAGACGAGGTCGATGCGCGAAAAAGGCGGATCGCGAATCACACTGTGCGGCGAGAAGATGCAGAAGTCGCGCACTTCCTTCGTGAGCACATAGCTGCTGCCGTCCTGAATGAAGAAGCGCTCGCGCCGTTCGTCGGATACTCCGTCGAGCATCGCTAGCGGGTAGCGTGCCGCGCGGGCGACGGCGAGCGCGCCGTCGTCGATGTCGGTGGCGAAAATCTGTACGCGCGGCGCCGGCTGGCGGCCATCCATCTGCTCGCGCAGCAGCATGGCGATCGAATAGACCTCTTCACCGGTCGCGCAACCGGGCACCCACACGCGAATTGTGTCGTCGGCGCCGCGTCCCTCCAGCAACTGGGGAATCACGATTTCCGCGAGCGCTTCGAACGCCTGCGCGTCGCGAAAGAAGCTGGTCACATTGATCAGCAGGTCTCGAAACAGAGCGGCGACTTCTTCCGGCTCTTTCGACAGTCGCGCAACGTATGCCTCCGGCGTGAGGATTTCAAGGACCTGCATGCGCCGCTGCACGCGGCGCACAAACGTGTTCACCTTGTAACCGCTGAAGTCATGTCCGACCTGACTGCGCAGGATCGCGTAGATCGCAGTGCGCGCTTCGTCGAACTCGCTTGCATTGGTTTGCGCTCCAGATTTCCCGGCAAAGCCGTCGAGCATGAAGACGCCCGCGGCGAAGCTCGCGAGCTTCTGGCCCATTACCTCGGCGGGCACCACGAAATCGACGAGACCCGTCGCGATCGCGCTTCTCGGCATGTCCGGATGATGCGGGCCAAAGCCGTCGCCGGCCTGCGCCAGTGTCAACCCGCCGCGCTCCTTGATTGCCTTGATGCCTAGCGTGCCGTCGGAATCGGCGCCCGAGAGAATCACGCCGGCTGACAGTTCGCCGACGTCGGCCGCGAGCGTGCTGAAGAAAACATCAATTGGTTTGCGCTCGCGCCGGATCTTGTCCTGAGACTGCACGTGGAGTGTGCGGTCCTTGACACTTACGACGGCGTCGGTGGGCAACAGGTACACATTGTTGGGTTCGATAAATGTGCCGTCTGCAATGGCGTGCACCGGCATGTCGGTAAAACGGGCGACGATTTCCGGCAGCATGCTGTCGCGATCGGGACTCAGATGCGTGACGATCACGCACGCGAGGCCGGGGTTTCGCGGCATGCCGCGGAAGAAGCCCTCAAGCGCTTCGACGGCGCCAGCGGACGCGCCTATGCCGACAATCGGAAAAGTGGTGGGTCGCGTCATCGTTTGTCCCGCATTGCCGCGCGTTTGCGACCATCGGGATGGGCCTGCCGCTTCGCGGGCGTACCGTCCGCGCTACTGTCCAGCGAAGGCATGGACTGCTCCTGCAGCAGCCGCGGTCCGGCACGGACGACCTCGCCTGCCGTGCTGTAGCGGCCTACGACAATTTCTGCCTTTATGAACGACGCCAGTCGCTCCGTCAGACTAACGCATAGCGCGTGCTTGCTCGGCATGGGCGACTCGCGAAAATGGATGGGTATGATTTTATATTACGCCTTTGGAACTGGGCACTTCGACAACCCATGGCGGCTCAAAAGACGGAATCGCGAGACAGAAGAGCATGATCACTGCGCATGCCCATTCACCGATGTTCGCAATGCGGCATCGGCCGCAGTGATCGCATACGACCTTGGTCCGATTGTCCTCAACAGATACGCAGCGCAATCATGTACTCACGACGCGAGCTTATGCGTCGTCGGGAACACCCTGGGAGCTGTTGTGGATGTTTACAGGAAACACCGCTTCTGCGCTGTCGCATTGAGCGGTGTGTTCCTGAGCGTTGCGATCTAGCCAAGCCGGCGAGGGCGCTGAAATCGGCGCTGCAATCGGCGCGGTTGGCGGCACGATGGTTTGCGGAGCGCGGGCTCGCAACAATCGGCAGGCCGCTGCAGATTGGAGTCAGGCGGAACGTGTTATTGGATGCCGCCACTGAGCGAAACGGCGTGCGTGTTATTCAGCTGGATGCGAAGTGCTTCATGGACGCGTGACGCAACCGTGGCCGGAAGTCTACCTTGGCCCGCAGATAGCGGCGAGCTGTAAGGCGAGAGTCTCATTCCTCTCGTCGCCATGACATCACAGAAATGGTCAAGCCGGGACGAACCCTTAACGTTACTACCTGAGTACTCATCTGACTGTGTCATGTGACTGCGGCCGACCGAGTGATGTGATTGCTGCCGCAACGATTCAACGATTTAAGAACGATGTGTTTACCCGCGTACCGGTCCTTCGGCCGGAGCGCTAACGGAGGCCAACAATGAACAGACGGAACTTCGTGTTAAGAACTGCGGCTGCGATGGCTGCTTCCACTCTGGCGGTTGCCGGTTGCACCATGACGTCAGGCGGCGGCAAAAGCGCTGAGACCGACGCGTCCAAGCGCCAGGCCATTGATGCGAGTGTGAACGGTACATTGAGCCGGCTGTTCTCAACGGTGCAAGGCTCACGGGAACTTACGTCGAAGGCACAAGGGATTCTGGTGTTTCCCGACGTGAAGAAGGCTGCGTTCATTGTGGGCGCCCAGTATGGCGAAGGCGCATTGCGTGTGGGCGGCACTACGGCTGGCTATTACAGCACGGCGGCGGCGTCATTTGGATTTCAGGCGGGGGCACAATCCACCGCTGTCATTTTCATGTTCATGACAAACGACGCGCTCGCCAAATTTCAAAGTTCGTCTGGCTGGTCGGCCGGGGGTGATGTTGGGGTATCGGTCGTGAAGGTAGGTGCGAATGGCGCAATCGATACGACATCGGCAACCTCGCAGGTAGTCGCCCTCGTGCTCACCAATGTCGGACTGATGGCCGACGCTTCGGTTAACGGTGCGAAGGTGACGAAGCTCAACCTTTAGGCCCTGAGGCATGTGATAGCAATGTATCGGGCGTTTGCGCGATCTGAACCTCGTCGCGCTCCGGCGTGACCTGGACGATGATGGTCCAATCGCTTCAGGACATGTCCGCGATCCACGCAGCGCATCCGGCGTCGTGTCGTTAAAGGTCGGCACGACGCGCGGGACGTGTACTCGCTCGGAAATAGAGCTTGGATGTGGTAGAACGTCAGGAATCCGAAATTGGTCAGGAATGCTTCAGCCCGTTCATGCTGCAATGTCGCCTGATTGACTTCGATCGCGAACCATCTCATTCACGCACTTATCGCTATCTGACTCAGCTTTAGACAGCGCGCGAAACTATGCTATTTGGTCGCAGTTAGCATAATCGCGCCGAAGTAGAGCGCGTAACGCGATTCCAAACCAGAAACGTTTTGAATTCTCACTGCCTGTACGCTATAAGCGAACTCGATTGCTTCTTGCATAGGTGAGCGTGAAGCGGAATGCAAGCGATGCAGCAGAGAAAGCCGTGCCCCGGTAGTCTTCGCCGTTCTCATTTCACCTACGGGTGACGAACGGACACAAAGAGCCTTTAGGCTGAAATGTGTCCATAGGGTACTTCCCAATTCCATCGTCGACTTGCAACGATGTTATTAACAGGCTATTGAACGCCAAGTCGGACGCGCGTTGCGCCATTTTTTCCGATGCTCAAGCTCGCTCGAAAAAAATTCTGAAAAAAACAGGTTGCTACCTTTCATCCGGCTATCTTCCCGTCTATGGTACTCAAAGGTACCAAACAAATACGGCTTTCGTGCGATTAGGTGAGCCGACCAATAACCTACTAGATCTCATTTTGCTGATTGACCGAAGAGTTCGCTCATCTGTCGATCTGTTGAGCGGGTAGTGTGGCATGTTCGAGCACATTCCCGCGAAGAGGCGCACGTTGCTGCTCGATACCGTAGGGCCAATACGGAGAGTCCAGTCATGAATATGCCCACACGTGACCCCCGCACGATGATGGCGGGGATTGCGTCAGCCCTTGAGCGGCTTAAACATTCATGGGGAGCCAGTGCAAGGAGACAGAGCCCGACGCCGTCAGGCAGACCTGCCAGGATGGTTACGGCAAATCGAGCGCATGACAGGCCGCGGGTCGACATACCTGACGTGGCACCTCGCAAAGCGGGGAGCGGACAGGACAATTTCGTTCGAAAGCAGTTGCACCCCCGGGCATACAGACGACCATCTACTGCGCGCTCCGACCGTATGGGGCAGTTAAAGAGTGCGCTGGTCAGATATCTGTCATGGCCGACGGGTCGCGCTGAAGACACGAGGCTTAATCGCGCGAGAGAAGCGCTGAAGCCACTGCTGCAAATGATGCCTGCGGCGATGATCGTGGTCGATGACGCGAATAAGGTAGTACAGGCCAACCAGCTTGCCGCAACGCTTTTCTCCTATACAACGGAGGAAATGAGCGGCCTCTCTTTCGCGCAGTTGTTTCCTCGCACGGATAACGATGCGGTGGCACGGCGAGGACATCCATCATCAAGCGGCGAACCAGAAGACGTTTCAGCTTCCAGCGCGCGACGAACAGCCGTTGCACGATGTAAGGACGGCAGCGAACGGCCGGTTAGCGTGCAGAGTACGCACTACAGACCGGCTGGCGCATTCGTATGGGTCGTCACTGCCGACGACGTGCAAGCTCACGCAGAGATGGTCAGCGACGAGTCGCAGCACGCGCATCTTGCGCGCGTTTTCGAACTGGCGGAAATGGCGGCCGTTCTTGCTCACGAAATCAATCAGCCGCTCACCGCGATCCTGAGTAACGCACAGGCGGTACAGCGATTCCTGCATCTGACGAGAAGCGGTTCAACTGATTTGCGGGAGGCGTTTGCGGACATCGTGGCGGATAGTTTTCGTGCCACTGAGATCGTTCGCAAGCTGCGGCAGTTCGTCCGTCGGGCCGCACCCGAGACACGATCCATCGACATTGGAAGTCTGGTCAGCGGAGCGATGCACCTCATGCGTCGCGATGCGGTGGTGCGCGGGGTCAGCGTGACGCTCGATATCGGGAGGCGTGTGCCGCTGGTTCGGGGCGATAGCATTCAGTTGCAGCAGGTCATGATCAATCTGCTGCAAAACGCGTTCGACGCGGTAGAGGGATGTTGTGCGGAACACCGCGTCGTGTCGGTGAAAGTCGATACTGCGGCGCAAGGAGAAGGGGTCAGTATTTCTGTGAGCGACCGCGGCCCTGGTCTGAAGCCAGAACAACTCGGCGAGATGTTCTCGCCGTTTCCCACCTCGAAGCCGCAAGGTCTCGGGCTCGGCCTGTCGATCAGTATCTCGATCATCTCGATGCACGGCGGACGGCTGTGGGCGGAAAGCAATGGCGAGCGGGGCGCGACGTTCCGGCTCGTGCTGCCATCGGCAGGCGAGGTTGATATATGACAACCTGTTCAAACACCATGACTGAAGTCACTCCGATGGTATTCGTCGTTGACGACGACGAGCACGTCAGGTCTGCGCTCGCGCGACTGATCCGGCTGTCCGGTTATTGCGTGCAGACCTTCGAAAGCGCGGAGACGTTTATCGAACGTTTCGATCCGAAGGGCGGTCCTGCCTGTCTGCTACTCGACCTGCAATTACCGGGACTCAGCGGGTTAGCGCTTCAGCACCAGTTGCATGAGTGGTTACCGATTATTTTCATGTCGGGGCACGGAAATATGAGTTCCGCCGTCGACGCAATGAAAGGAGGAGCGACAGACTTCCTGCCAAAACCGGTGACCGACAGCGTATTGCTCGACGCAATCGAACGCGCGCTCGAACGCGCGCGACGGCTATTCGGTTGGCGCAGCGAACTGCAGGACATTCAGAGCCGGGTCAAGCAGCTTACGCCGCGCGAGCGCGAGGTGATGACGCTCGTCGTGGCGGGTTACCTGAACAAGCAGGTCGCGAGCGAGTTGGGCGCAGCAGAAAAGACCATCAAAATTCACCGTGCGCGTGTGATGGAAAAAATGAAAGCCGGCTCGCTCGCAGAACTCGTCCGCCTCGCCGAAAAAGCTGAATCCGCGACCGCGACGGACACGACCGCCTCATATCGCTGACTGCGTTCGAGCAGGCGCCATGCAGATGAGGTCGCACCTCGTCGGTGCTGGTGCGAATCAAAATTTCAGACGTCCTGTACCCCGGCGCTGCTGGCATTCACACATCGCGCGCAGTGCCGCTGACGCGTAACCACCAGTCGTAATCCGGCACCTGATTGGTCTTGGTAGACCAAAGTCCTATTTCATATCTCAAGTGAATTCGTTAGGCTCGGACTGCATGATCGCGTTGCGACATCGCCTAACGAGCCCGAACGTACCACATGGCCAATCTCACTCCGACCGCAGCGGTTGTCGACGATGAAGAATCGGTCGGACGGGCGATCAAGCGCCTGTTGAGATCTGCTGGCATCGACGCGGAGGCGTTCTCGAGCGGCGAGGCATTTTTGAACAGGCTGTCGACCGATGCTTCTTACCGGCCCGACTGCGTGATTCTCGATGTCCTGATGCCCGGCGTTGGCGGCGTCGAAGTGCAGCGCCAACTGTCCGGTTCGGGGATGCCGGTCATCATCATCACCGCCCACGACGACCCGTCGGTTCGCGCGCAAGTGCTCGCCGCAGGCGCCATCGACTATCTGCGCAAACCGTTCGACGGTGCCGCGCTAATCCGCGCGGTTCAGGCGGCGACGGGTTTCCCGCCCGTGCCCTGAGGCCGCTCTCCGTTGAGCGGCGGCGTAGCAGCGTCGTCTTCGTACGGATCGTATGAGACCAAAGTCCGATTGTCCGGACATTGTCGGATAACCACACTGCAATCTGTGCAGCCGTCAGCCGCGCTGACGTCATCCGGAGAACGCAGATATGAAAAGCCCGGACGCAATCAGTGGGATCGCCCCGATGAATATGGCCTCTGTTGCCCGCGCTTTGCGCTTGTCGCGCGCGCTCGTCACCGCCTCGCATGTGACCGTTCCCGGTCGCCCGACGCATGCCCGCCGTCTCGCCGCGCAAAGCACACGGTTGCTTGCGTTCCACAGTCACGCTCTTGACGCCACGGGTAACGCAAGCGTCGCGCCGGTCCGCCCCACGCTCACACTGCTGGTTACGTTGCTCGCGTTGCTTGCACTCGTCGCCGGATGCGGCAAGAAGGAGGCATTGCCGGCGGCAAGTGCGCCCGAGGTCACGGTGATGACGATCACGCCTCGCGATACGCCGGTCGTGTTCGAGTTCACCGCGCAGACCGAGAGCTCACGCGAAGTGCAGATCCGCGCTCGCGTAGACGGCTTTCTCGATCGTCGCACCTATGTGGAAGGGTCGTTGGTGAAGTCCGGGGAGACGATGTTTCTGATGGACCGGAAGCCATTCGAGGCCGCGCTGCAAACGGCCAAAGGCCAGTTGTCGCAGCAGCAGGCGAGGTACCAGGTCGCGAAAGCCAACCTGGCCCGCGTGCAACCGCTGGTTGCGCAGAACGCATTGAGCAAGAAGGATCTCGACGATGCCGTTGGCGGCGAGGCACAAGCCGCCGCAGCCGTTATTGCGGCCAAAGGCGAAGTGGATACGGCTCTGCTGAACCTCAGCTACACGACGATCAAATCGCCGCTAACGGGGCTGTCGAGCTTCGCCAAACAGCAGGACGGCAGCTATGTGACGGCGACTCAGTCGGGGTTGCTCACCACTGTGTATCAACTCAATCCGATCTGGGTGAACTTCAGTGTGTCCGAGAATGAAATGCTGAGGTACCGCGACCAGATTGCGACAGGACATCTGCGCTTTCCGCCCGAAAACAACTTCACGGTGTCTCTCGTTCTCGCCGACGGTTCTGTTTATGCAGAACACGGCTCGATCGATTTCGCCAATCCCGCATTCAGCACTGAAACGGGCACGTTCCTGGTACGGGCCGTCTTCGACAATCCTAAAGCTGTGCTGCGACCTGGGCAGTTCGTGCGGGCGCGCGTGGCCGGAGCGATCCGGCCGAATGCAATCCTGGTTCCTCAGCGGGCAGTTCTGCAGGGCTCGAAAAGCCATTTTCTCTGGGTGGTGGACGCCGAATCTAAAGGCCGTCAGCGCGTGGTGGAAGTCGGGGAATGGCAAGGCGACGACTGGTTCATCACCGACGGACTGAAGCCCGGTGAGCGTGTCGTAGTTGACGGTGCAATCCGCGTAACGGCCGGGGCGCCGCTCAAGATCGTTGACCGGCCGCCCGTTGCGGACAGCGGACAGCAGGAACCTGGCGGCCAGGCTAGTGGACCCAAAACAGCCGCGACGGAGCCGGTCTCCGGCACCAGCGCGTCCCAGTAAAGGACGGCGACGATGAGCATTTCCCACTACTGCATCGACCGGCCGATTTTTGCGTCTGTAATCTCGATTGTGATTACGCTCGGCGGTGCGTTGACGATGTTCGCGCTGCCCGTCGCCCAATATCCGGACATCACGCCGCCGCAGATCACGATCTCCGCGACCTATCCTGGGGCGAGTGCAGACGTCGTCGCGAATAACGTGGCCGCGCCAATCGAACAGCAGGTGAACGGCGCCGACAACATGATCTACATGAACTCGTCGAGTTCATCGACGGGAAATCTGACGATCAACGCCTTCTTTGAAATCGGCACCAACCCGCAGCTCGCGCAGGTCGACGTGCAGAATCGCGTGAACCTCGCGTTGCCGCAGCTGCCGCAATCAGTTCAGGCGCAGGGTGTACAGGTGCAGAAGAAGTCGTCGGCGTTCATGATGGTCATCGCGATCTACTCGCCGGACCAGCGCTTCACCAGCACGTACATTGCGAACTTCGCGAACATCTACGTGCTCGATGCGCTCAAGCGGATTCCGGGCGCGAACCAGTCGAGCATCTTCGGCACTCCGGACTATGCGATGCGTGTCTGGCTCAAGCCCGATCGTATGGCGCAACTGGGCATCACCGCGACCGACGTGCAGAACGCTGTCCAGGCCCAGAACCAGCAATTCGCTGTAGGGCGCATTGGACAGTCGCCGACCGGCACTCCGGTTGAACAGTCGTTTGCGGTCACGACCACGGGTCGCCTCGCCGAACCGGCGGAGTTCGAGAACATTATCCTGCGTGCCGCTAGCGAAGGCTCGGCTATCGTGCGGCTGAAGGACGTCGGACATGCCGAACTGGGACAGAAGGACTACTCCATTCGCAGTCGCTTTCAGGGCAAACCGGCCACGATCATCGCCGTCTATCAGCAACCGGGCGCGAATGCGCTCGATGTGTCGAAGCAGGTCCGCGCCACGCTTGCCCAACTCAAGCAGTCGTTTCCCGAGGGCATCCAGTACGACATTGCAATGGACACCACGGAATTCACGCGCGCGTCCATTTCCGATGTGATCCACACGTTTTTCGAAGCACTGGTGCTGGTGGTGATCGTGGTGTTCGTTTTCCTGCAAAGCCTCAGGGCGACGTTGATTCCAGTGCTGGCAGTGCCGATTTCGATTGTCGGCACCTGCATGGGGATGGCCTTGCTCGGATTTTCGATCAACATGCTGACCCTCTTCGGGATGGTGCTTGCCATCGGTATCGTGGTCGACGACGCGATCGTGGTGATCGAGAACGTCGAACGCAACATGACCGTTCACAAGCTCAATCCGAAAGACGCGGCCAAGCTCGCGATGGACGAAGTGGCGGGACCGGTGATCGCGATCGTGCTTGTGCTGTGCGCGGTGTTCGTGCCGGTGGCGTTCGTGAGTGGCATTACTGGCCAGTTGTACAAGCAGTTCGCGATTACGATTGCGATTTCGGTGGTGATCTCGGGCATCGTCGCGCTGACCCTGTCGCCCGCACTCGCCGCGCTATTGCTCAAAAGTACTCACAAGGAAAAGAAAGGCTTCTTCCGCTGGTTCGACAACGCGTTCGCACGGATGACCGCAAGCTACTCCCGCGCGATTCAGTTCGTCATCAAGCGCTTCGTTCTCGCGTTGCTGGTGTTTGGCGCGATGATCGCGCTGACCGTCGTGATGGTCAAATCCGTTCCGAGCGCATTTCTTCCGCCGGAAGATCAAGGCTATCTTCTCGGCGCAATCCAGATGCCGGATGCGGCGAGCCTGGATCGGACCGGGGCGGTGTCTGACCGGGTGACTGAATACTTCATGAAACAGGACGCGGTCGGCAGTATCACGACGGTCGATGGTTACAGTCTGCTCGACGTGCAGAACAAAAACAATGCGAGTACCTTTTTCATCGGCCTGAAAGGTTTCGACGAGCGCTACACGCACGCCAATCGCGAAACCCAGAATGCGAGGGCCGTGCTGGTCGATGCGTATCAGACCTTGTCGAAGATAACGGCGGGCGTCGTGATTCCGGTTAATCCACCGTCTATTCCGGGGCTCGGCACGACCGGCGGCACCGAAGTATGGATTCAGAGCAAGGGCGACGCGTCGATCGCGCAGCTTGCAGGGGTCGTGCAGCAGTTTATCGAGCGGGCCAGAAAACGGCCTGAGCTTGCACGCGTCACGACGACCTTCAATGCGTCGTCACAGCAGTTGCTGGTCGAGGTGGACAGGGAAAGAGCCCAGACACTTGGCGTGCCGATCGAAGACGTATATAGCTCGATGCAGACGATGTTTGGTTCCCTTTACGTGTCCCAGTTCAACCGGTCGAGCCGGCTATGGCAAGTCATCCTGCAAGCCGATCCGGTTTATCGGCTCAGACCACAGGACCTCGACCAGATATTTGTTCGCAGCAAGACCGGTACGATGGTGCCGCTAAGAGCGGTCGCGACCTACCGGTATGTCACGGGTCCCGATCTGCTCACGCGCTTCAACAACTTCCCGGCCGTGCTCGTGACGGCGAATGCCGCGCCCGGTTTCAGTTCGGGCCAGGTGATCGCTGCACTCGAACAGGTTGCCACCGAAATGCCGGCCGGCTACGGCGTCGCCTGGAGCGGCGAGGCTTATGAGGCGCGTAAATCCGGGGGAACGTCGGGCATCGTTTTTATCTTCGGGCTCGTGATGGTGTTCCTGATCCTCGCCGGCCAGTACGAGAAATGGTCGTTGCCGGTCGGCGTGCTGATGGCCGTGCCGTTCGCGTTGTTCGGCGCGCTCCTCGCTATCCTGATGCGGGGCCTCGAAAACGATATCTATTTCCAGATCGGCCTCACGATGCTGGTCGCGCTCGCGGCGAAGAATGCAATTCTGATCTTCGAGTTCGCGGTGATCAACCGGGAAGGAGGCGCGTCGGTGCTCGATGCTACCTTGCGAGCGTCCGAAGAGCGGTTGCGCCCGATCGTGATGACGTCGCTTGCCTTCATTCTCGGCTGTGTGCCGCTTGCTATTGCAGTGGGCGCGTCGGCAAACAGCCGGCATTCGATCGGCACCGGTGTGATCGGCGGGATGCTGGGCGCGACCGTCATCGCGGTATTTTTCATTCCGATGTTCTATTACCTGCTCGAAACCTGGTCGTCGCGTAAAAGCGGCCCCAAGGAGAAGCCGGGAGCAGACCCAAGCACCCCAGGAGGTTCGGCGCCTGTAGCGGGCGGTCCGGGCACGCCGAAGGTCACGCCGTCCGCACAGCGCGAGGGTGACTGACATGCGCACCACGCACTTTGCGAGCGTTGGCGTTGTGCTTCTGACGGGGCTCGCCTCGCTGTCGCTGACTGGCTGTCTGCTTGGACCGGACTACGCGCGGCCCAAAGTCGATGTGCCCGCTACCTTCCGTTTCAGCATCCAGGAGACGGCCGACACCGCGAACACGGCCTGGTGGGAACAGTTTGGAGACCCTGTTCTCAACGATCTGATCGCTGCCGCGCTCGCGGATAACCTCGACGTCAAGATCGCCGCCGCGCGCGTAGAAGAGTTTCGCGGGCAGTTCGTGACAACCCGCTCAGGACTTTTCCCGCAGGTGGGGGCGAACTTCAATGCGTCACGCCAGCGCGCAACGCTGAGCGGCGGGGTGCCGCTGCCGGCGAATGTGAACCCGGTCTACAACCAGTTCGACGCGAGCGTCTCGGCGGCTTGGGAAATCGACCTGTTTGGCAAGACGAGGCGCGAGACCGAAGCTGCTCGTGCGAATCTGCTCGCGAGCGAAGAGGGTCGCCGCGGCACGATTCTCTCGCTGGTAGCGTCGGTTGCTTCGTCGTATATCAATCTGCGCAGCCTCGACCGGCAACTGGACATCGCGAAGGCTACGGTGGAGAGCCGGGCCGAATCGGTCAAGGTATTCACGCTGCGTTTCGCGGGCGGCGAGGTGTCGCAGATGGAATTGGCACAAAGCCAGTCTGAGTATCAGGCGGCATTAGCCACTATTCCGGAGTTGGAAACCCAGATCGGAGTGCAGGAAGACGCGCTTGCCGTGCTGCTCGGACGCAATCCCGAGCCGATTTTGCGTGGACACGATCTGGACGCGCTGACCGCGCCCGCGATTCCGTCCAGTCTGCCGTCCGAACTGCTCGAACGCCGTCCGGATGTGCTCCAGGCCGAGCAGAACCTGGTGGCGCAAAATGCATTGATCGGCGCGGCGCGGGCGCTGTATTTTCCGTCGATCTCGCTAACGGGGCTGTTCGGTTCCGTCAGCACCCAATTCTCGAACCTGTTCACCGGGCCGGCGCGTGTATGGTCTTTCGCCGGCGCCGTGTCGCTGCCTATCTTCACTGCCGGCAACATCGAAGGGCAGGTTCATCAGGCGGAGGCACGTCAACAGGAAGCGCTGTTTGCGTATCAGAAGGCGATTCAGGTTGCGTTTCAGGAAGTCGCGGACGCGCTCATCGCGCTGCAGAAATCCCGCGAGCAATTGGGAATCCAGCAGGATCAGGTTACCGCGCTGTCCAGCTACTCGCACCTTGCGCGGCTGCGCTACGAAGGCGGCTACACGAGTTACATCGAGGTGCTCGACGCCGAGCGCAGTCTGTTCAACGCGCAACTGAGCTATACACAGACCCAGGGCGCCGAATTGACGTCGTTCGTGCGTCTTTACAAGGCGATGGGCGGCGGCTGGGTCGTCAAGGCCGAAGAGATGACTCAACCGCCTGCCCCGCAGCCTATGGCTGGCGTGCCGGCTGCCGAGGCGCCGCGATGACGCACGCCAGGCTCCTCGCATGCCATGAATGCGACCTGCTCCAGGTCGATGCCGACCTTCCCGAAGGCGGCGTGTTGCGTTGCCGGCGTTGTCATGGCGAGCTTTACAGGAACAGGGCAAATTCGCTCGGAAATGCATTGGCCCTGTCGCTCGGGGCGGCGGTGCTGCTCGCGATTGCCAACTCCTATCCGATTGTCGGACTGTCGGTAAACGGCACGTTGGTCGAAACGACGCTGATCGGCGCAGTGGATGTTCTGTACATCGACGGGATGTGGCCGATCGCGCTGCTGGTTTTTTTGACCACTGTTGCCATTCCTGCTGTGCAAGTCGCCTCGATGCTATGGATGCTCATACCGTTGCGCTTCAACCGCGTGCCGTGGGGGGCAGCCACGGTGTTCCGGCTGGCTCGCCTTGCTCAGCCATGGGGCATGACCGAAGTGCTGATCATCGGTTTGCTGGTGGCGCTCGTCAAACTCGCCCACATCGCGAGCGTCGTTGTAGACGTTGGACTGTGGTCGTTTGGCATATTGATGCTGGTCCTCGCCGCTGCGAGCGCCGCGTTCGATTCGCGTGACCTGTGGGCGAGAATCACTGCACTTCAGAACCCTGGCGGGCAGACGGGTGGCTCGCTGTCTCTACCGCGCGGCTGGCTGAGCGCCGCGCAGTGCGGTCTGATGCAGTGTCATGACTGCGGCTTACTGGTGAAGGCACCCGCCCATGCGCAGGGTCTGTGCTGTTCGCGCTGCGGCGCGTCGGTGCACTTTCGCAAGCCGGACAGCCTGGCGCGCACGTGGGCATTTCTGCTCGCGGCGATGGTGCTGTATATCCCCGCCAACGTGTTGCCGGTGATGTACACCAGCTCGCTGTTCGGCGCGGAGAAGGACACGATCATGAGCGGTGTGGTTTATCTCTGGACGTCCGGCTCGTGGTTGCTCGCCCTCGTGGTGTTCGTCGCGAGCGTCGCAGTGCCGATGCTGAAAATTATCGCCATTGCCTTTCTGTCGATCTCCACTCAGGTTCACTCGCGCTGGAATCCCGAACAACGTACGCGCATCTACAGAGTGGTTGAACTGGTCGGGCGCTGGTCGATGCTCGATATTTATGTCATCACCATGCTGGTGGCCCTGGTGCAGTTCAAGGCGCTGGCCACTATCCAGGCGGGCCTGGCCGCGGTCGCGTTCGGCGCGGTCGTCGTATTGACCATGTTCGCCGCCATGTCGTTCGACTCGCGTCTGATCTGGGACGCGGACGGGCCGGATCATGCCGGACAACTCAAACACGCCTGAGCCGCCCGACGTCCCTGTAGCCATCGTCGCGCCCCGCGCGCGTTGGCGGCCCCAGGTCGTATGGCTGGTGCCGATCATCGCCGTGCTGATCGGCGGTTGGCTAGCCGTCAAGGCGGTACTCGATCAGGGGCCGCAGATCACCATCATGTTCAACACAGGCGACGGACTCGAAGCCGGCAAAACAAAAATCAAGTTCAGGGAAGTCGATATCGGCGTTATCAAGGGAGTCAGCCTTTCGAGAGATCACAAGCACGTGATTGCAACTGCGGAGGTGGTGAAGGATGCATCGGACCTGCTCGTCGACGACACGCGTTTCTGGGTCGTGCGCCCACGGATCTCGGGCGGCACCGTGTCCGGGCTCGGCACTCTGCTGTCGGGATCGTTCGTCGGCATGGACGCGGGCGGCTCCGCCAAGCCGCGCCAGACCTTCACCGGTCTCGAAGTTCCGCCTGTGATTTCCAGCGACGTGCCCGGTCGCGAGTTTGTGCTGCGAAGCCAGAACATGGGTTCACTCGATGCCGGCACACCGATCTTTTATCGGCGGCTGCAGGTCGGACAGATCACCTCCTATGCTCTCGATCCTGACGGCAGGGGCGTAACGTTGCACGTATTCATCAATGCGCCCTACGACAAATTCGTCAGACCCGACACGCGCTTCTGGCATGCCAGCGGGGTGGACGTCGCGCTAGACAGCAATGGGGTACGGCTCAACGCGCAATCGCTCGTGTCGATCATCATTGGCGGGGTTGCGTTCGATACGCCGGAGCACTCGCTCGATCAACCTCAAGCGGCCGCACAGACGACCTTCACGCTGTTCGAGAACTTCGGTGAGGCCATGAAGCGTCATGACCGGATCGTCACCCGGTTCGTCGCCGAATTCGACGATTCAGTGCGCGGGTTGACTGTCGGCGCGCCGCTCGATTTTCGCGGCATTACGATTGGCGAGGTAAGTGGCATCTATACCCGATTCGACCGCGAGAGCAGGAAGCTGAGTATCGTGGTGGAAGTAGCCTACTATCCCGAGCGGTTTACGAACCGCTATGAAAGCGGTCCGACTGGCAGCCCAGTCGTCAAGGACACCCGCGAATTCGCGGATTATCTGGTTGCACGGGGCTTGCGCCTGCAATTGAGGACGGGCAACCTGCTGACCGGCCAGCGTTATCTTGCCGTCGACTTCTTCCCCGACGCACCGAAGGCGAAGATCGACTGGAGTAAAAATCCGCCCCAATATCCGACTGTTCCAGGCTCGCTTCAATCGCTTCAGGATTCCGTCACGCGTCTGGTCGCCAAGTTGAATACGATACCGTTCGAAGCAATCGGCAAGAACGCGCAGATGACCCTTCAGAACGCGAATTCGCTACTTGCCCATCTCGACACCGATGTCGTTCCAGAAGCGAAAAACACTCTGAATGCCGCGCATGGAGTGATGACTTCTGCCAATGGGGCGCTGCAGCCGGACTCCGCGCTACAGCAGAACGTCTCCGACGCCATGAACCAGTTGGCGCAGACGGCCGCCGCAGTCCGCACGCTGGCCGACTATCTCGAACGGCATCCCGAGGCACTGGTACGCGGCAAGCAGGAGAACAAACCGTGACGCGAATCTCTTCTGTCGTTGCCGGGGTATTTTTTTGCGGCTTGCTGGGCGCCTGCGGCAGTTCGCCGACCGCTAGCTTCTACACACTGACGGTCGATACGACACTCACGCCGATGACCTCCACGATGCCGGTTCATGTCGTGGTCAATCCAGTCACTGTTCCCGATGTAGTCGATCGGCCGCAGATCGTCACGCGCATGGGCAACAACCAGGTCGTGCTCAACGAGTTCGCTCGATGGGGCGAACCGTTGAAGGCGGACATTGCACGTACCATCGCAGGTGATCTCGCCACGCTGCTGGCATCGGATCACGTGTCGGTCTTCAATATGGGCGTTGATGCGGCAGGTACGTGGCGAGTTCGCGTGGACGTCATGCGCTTTGACGCGACGCCCGGCGAGGCCATAACCATCGAAGCGCTCTGGGCCGTGTTTCCCCCTGGCAAACCATTGCCGGTTGCAGGTAAGTCGCTGGTTCGGCAACCCATTGACGGACACGGTTACGACGCGCTGGTCTCAGCCGCGGATCGTGCTCTTGGGGCAGTGAGCCGCGATATAGCTGGCGTGATTCACGCAGGCGCGCCTTAATGAAACGCGGCCGCGACGGTTTATGCCGACGTGGCCGGCGCGACGTAGTTCGGCGCCGAATGATTCCATCGGACATGGTTGCTATTCCATGATTTTGATAGATATCCGAACTAATCAGGGTGCGTTGCGACCGACCAGAAATTGGAGAGCATGAGAGTTATACGCGTGGCTGCCGCTACTCCTACCCAATACGTTGTTAGAACATGTCGCAACCTTTGTGATGCCAACAGCGAAGCGCGAGAAGATTACGCCGCGTACGACCAAAGTCCAATACAAAACGTGCTTCAACGAATATACGCTGGAAGCTTGCATGCTTGTCACTGACAAACTCACCAGCAGATCACATTGGGGGCCCGTTATGAAAAAAGCGATTGCAACAGTGATGACCGTATCTCTCGCACTACTACCGCCTGGGTTCGCGTCGGCGCAAGATAATTCTGCAGCGCCCGCAGCGGCAGCCGCGGATCATCCGGATGAGATAGTGAAAATGCATCAACAGGTTGCGGCAGCCAATCGCGAGTACAACCGGGAAGTCGCGGCTGCAAAGAAAGTCTATGACCAGAAGAAGGCGGCCGCTAACAAGAAGCGCGACGCGGCGGTTGCTGCCGCACACAGCGGCACGAGCCAGTAAGCGGCTTGCCGCAATACCAAAGTTGCGTGCGTGTCCGCGTTCATGCTCTGTCGCTGGTCGGTCTGGTTTGTCGTTAGATGAATTGTCGCGACAATCTGCGAGGAGATTCCGATGCTGATCTCGCCGACCGGCTCCCGGAGCCTATCGAGAGAGCTGCTTGACGTATTGATCCGCGCCGGACTCGTGGCGGTGCTCGCTGTTTTCTGTTTCCGGATCTTCGTCCCGTTTCTCAACCTGATGGTCTGGGCGTTGATTCTCGCCATTACTCTCTATCCGTTGCAACTCAGGCTTCGACGACATTTTGCGGGAAGAGATGGTCTGGTCGCGACGATGATTATCCTGGTCGCGTTTGGCGTTATTCTGGTTCCGACCTATCTATTGGGCGTGGCGATTGCCGATTCGATCGACCACATGATCGCAGTACTCAGAAGCGGTAGCTTCGCGATCCCGCCGCCTGCCGAATCGGTCGCGAGTTGGCCGCTAGTGGGCCCACGTGTGCATGAATTGTGGCTGCAAGCCTCGACTAACCTGACTGGTCTCGCTCAACGGTTCGCGCCGCAAGTCAAGGACGCTGGTCTTGCCGTGCTCGGTACGCTCACTGGCCTCGGCGCGGGCCTCCTGATCTTCTTCTTCGCGTTGATCATCGCGGGTATCTTCATGGCGCACGGGGAAAAGGGCCATCGCAGCGCGGTGTTGATCGCGTCGCGCATCTCAGGTCCTGAAAACGCGTTGGAAATAACCAGCCTGTGCACGACCACGGTTCGCGCAGTCGCCCAAGGCGTGGTCGGCATTGCGTTCATCCAGATGCTGCTCATTGGTGTCGCGTTCGTCGTCATGGGGATACCCGGCGCGGGTCTGCTCGCGCTCGCGGTGTTGCTGGTCGGCGTCATGCAGTTGCCCGCCACGCTGATCACTGCCCCGGTGATCGTCTTCGTGATACTCACAGAAGGGGCGAATGCATCGACGATTATCTTCTCTGTTTATATCCTGGTGGCAGGACTCGCCGACAACGTGCTGAAGCCTTTACTGCTTGGACGCGGCGTTGCAGTGCCAATGCCGGTCGTGCTGATTGGAGCGCTTGGCGGCATGGTGACAGCCGGGGTAATCGGCCTGTTCATTGGTCCCGTGATGCTTGCGGTCGGTTACAAGCTGTTCTGGCGATGGGTTAAAGAACAGCCGGAGCTCGAGCGCGTTGAGCAACAGGAACGGTCTTGAAGTTGTAGACACGGCGCAAGTGTCCCGCGCCACGCGCCGTTCCTGTTGAGCAGCATGACTGAAGGATTGCAGAATGCGGCGCCGGCCGCATCTGCGCAGGACATTTCGCGGTTGCCTTCCGGCGGCCGATCACACATCCCTTCCAGATCGCCCTTATGTGCGGCGCGATCCCTCTTGCAAATCCACCGTAACGCGACTTACGACTCGAATGCGCGGCGAGTTGGCGTAAACACGTAGTGGCATCGAATCACAAATCTATGGCGCCCAAAGGCAAATCGCGTTTTGAGGTCACGGTATCTTCGTCGGACGAGTTCGTTTTTGCCGCGTCTGACGCGAAGGCGAACGTCCCATAGTTTTCGCGGAAAGGAGAGATGCCGGTGCTGGGCGAGAACCTTGTCAACAACAGGCACTCAGCAGCCCAATCTCTTTCCGCCTCCGTAGCCTGCCTTTTGAGACCCTGCCATGAACTTCCTCGACGGTTCCCTTTACACTGAAAACCAGCAACCGCTGATCATTACAGCGGCGCCGTATGCGCCGGCCTGGGTGCCTTCCGACTTCCCCGAAGATATCCCCGTCACCATTGACCAGCAAATCCAGAAGGCAGTGGATTGCTACAACGCCGGCGCCACCGTACTGCACCTGCACGTCCGCGAACTTGACGGCAAAGGCAGCAAGCGGCTGTCGAAATTCAACGAACTGATTGCTGGCGTGCGCAACGCAGTGCCGGAGATGATTATCCAGGTCGGCGGCTCGATCAGCTTCGCTCCGGAGACCGAAGGTGCCGCGGCCAAATGGCTGAGCGACGACACGCGCCACATGCTGGCCGAGCTCGATCCAAAACCCGATCAGGTGACGGTGACGATCAATACTTCGCAGATGAACGTCGTCGAACATTGGGAAGATGACGACGTCAAGGGAACCTCGATGGAGGATCCCAATGTCTACAATGCGTACAAAGAGATGACAGTGCCCGCCCAGCCAGGCTGGGCAGAAGAGCACATCCGCCGCTTGAACGCAGCCGGGATCCAGAGCGCTTTTCAGTGCTACAACATCAACAGCTTCGAGTCGGTCGAGCGGTTGATCCGGCGCGGCGTCTATAAGGGTCCGCTGGTGATGAACTGGGTGGCCATCGGCGGCGGCATGGACGCGCCGAATATCTATAACCTTGCCAACTTCTTGCGCGCTACGCCCGATGGCGCGGTACTGACAGTGGAAAGCTCGATGCGCAATGTGTTGCCGGTCAACATGATGGGTATCGCGATGGGCCTGCACGTGCGCTGCGGCATCGAAGACAACCTGTGGAATCAGTCGCGCACGCGGAGGATGAGCTCCGTCGAGCAGATCGAGCAACTGGTGCGCATTTCACGCGAGTTCGGCCGCAATATCGCCACCGCCGAGGAGGCGCGCGATATAAGCAAGATCGGCGTGTTCTACGATACCGTGGAAGAAACGCTGCTGGCCAACGGTTTCGCGCCTAACCGCAAAGGTGGCACTCAAGGCTTCCTGCGCAAGGCCGTCTGAACGCGGTGGGGCAGCGCGCAAGATGTACTCAACTGCGCCTGCCCGACCACGTCGTGCGTTGCGTCCATACAGAAGCAACGCCGGGCTAGTTCTGATGCAGGCCGCCAGTGCCGCTCATTTTGCCTGCCTGTTTCTCCAGTCGCGCGGCGCCATGCCGAAACGCGACCTGAACCAGTTTGTGAATGAACCCTGCTGGCTATAACCGAGCAGCGCCGCCACACGTCCTATCGGATAGCGCGAGTTGCTCATGTAGCGAACGGCAAGTTCTCGCCGTACTTCGTCGACCAGGTCTGAGAAACTGGTCTCGACCAATTCCAACTGGCGCTGCATCGTGCGGACGCTCAGACCCAGATGGCGGGCAACCGGCTCGACAGTACCTTGCTCCAGAGGCAGCAGCAGGTAGATTGCCTTGCGAACTTCCAGAGCCGTCGAATCCGTCCCGGCTTGCTTCAGTGGTGCGGCGAGGCTTTCGGCGTAGCGGACGAGTTCCGGGTCCGCAGCCGGATTGGGATAGTCGAGATCGGCGGCAGCGCACACGAAGCCGTTGAAGTCGCTGCCGAACTGCATCGGGCAGCCAAAGAAACGTCGGTGAAACGTCAGATCGGCGGGACCGGCGTGCGTGAAGTGAACGCTGCGCGGTTTCCAGTGGACGCCGAGCAGAGCACTGGAATGGCGAGCGAGAACTCCGAGTGCGAGTTCGATCGCCTGATTCGTCGGAGTACCGGCATCAACGACGAGTTCTTCGCGAATGGTGACCGTTGCACCGGCGTCTTCGACATAAACTGCAAGTGCTTCGTTGAGCAGATGGCGGTACTCGGCTGTGGCTAGCAGCACGTCGCGTAACGTGCGTTTGTGCGCGAGCAGAACATTGACCACACCTGTCCCGAACTGATGACGCGTTTCGGCCATTTGCAGAGCAAATGTTGGTGACGACGCCATCCTGGCGGTGAGTTCCAGCAGCCGGCAGCACGGGGCTACCGCAACGCGACTGTCCGGATTTGCAAGCGCAGCCGGATCTACCCCGACCTGTTGCGCGAGCTCCACGGGGTTGAGTCCGAGCCGCCGCGTTACGTCGAAATAACCGCTCATCGCAACCGACCGCAGCATCGTCTCCATTGCGTTTCCCCTCGTGGCAGCGAGCGCTTTGCTGTCCGCTCACGTACTGCTGATCGGCGATTGCGCCGGGCATCGGTGTTTTCACTAAGCGGCGTCAATTCGTAAAAGAATGGCGCGCAATCATTAAATTGTATTGCGCGATTCCCGTATCTTGCAATCACGACATCCCCTATGCCTCGGTCGATTCCGACCCGGACTTGCGAGTGTCGAAAGTTGCCGCCTCGTGCGGTGAGACGAAGGCGCCGCGCTGATGTGTGAAGCGTGCCGGGCTTTTGAAGGTGCTGATTTTTGACAGGCGCAGGGCAGGGCGAAGCAGTCATGGTGAATGAGCCTTTGCGCTGTCATCTGAAGACGACCGCTACGAGCCAGACGCGGAGGAGACAACTATGCTGATGCAGCATGTAGAACACACAACAGGCGATGTCCCGGTAAAAGAAGCGGACGTCCGCGCCTATGCGTGGGTGGTTTTTGCGTTGACCGTAGGATTGCTGCTTTCCGATTACATGTCACGGCAGGTACTGAATGCCGTCTTTCCGCTGCTCAAGGCAAGTTGGGCTTTGTCCGACACCCAACTCGGTTCGCTGAGCAGCGTGGTTGCGTTGATGGTCGGCGTGCTCACCTTCCCGTTGTCGGTACTCGCCGACCGCTGGGGACGCGTGAAGAGCATCGTGCTGATGGCAGCAATGTGGAGTCTCGCAACACTAGGCTGCGCGCTCGCGACGAACCACGGCGAAATGCTGATTGCGCGCGCTTTCGTCGGTATCGGTGAGGCGGCGTACGGCAGTGTCGGCATTGCGGTCGTGTTGAGCATATTTCCGGCGCGGCTGCGCTCCACGCTCACCGGCACATTCATGGCTGGTGGCGCATTCGGTTCGGTTCTGGGCATGGCGCTGGGCGGCACAGTGGCGGCTCATCTGGGCTGGCGCTCGGCGTTCGGCACGATGGCGGCCCTGGGTCTCGTACTGGTAATCGTCTATCGGTTCATCGTCACCGAGAAGCGGCTTGCGCTGCTTCAGCCGGCAAACGTAGGCAGACACGTACAAGGTCTGGGCGTGCGCATGAGTCTGCGCACGCTGATGAAAGGGCTTTTCTCCACTCGATCGGTAGTGTGCGCGTATATCGGCAGTGGCATCCATCTGCTGGTTCCCGCCGCAATGTGGGCCTGGATGCCGAGCTTCCTGAATCGCTACTACGGCATGCCCGTCAGTAAGGCCGCGATGAGTGCTGCGGTATTCGTGCTGATTACCGGCCTTGGGATGGTGGTGTGTGGGAATCTGGCCGACCGGCTCAGCAAGCGCGCACGCGAAAGAAAATGGATGGCTGCGATCGCATTCTGCCTGATTTGTTTCGCGTTACTGATCATCGGTTTGCGCATGCCTGCGGGTCCGCTGCAACTCGCGGTGATCGGCCTCGGCATGTTCTTCAGCGCGGGTGCAAGCGGGCCTTCCGGGGCGATGGTGGCTAACCTCACGCCGCCGTCTATTCACGCGTCGGCGTTTGCCACGCTGACACTGGCGAACAATCTGCTGGGTCTGGCGCCCGCCGCCATTCTGACGGGATTCATCGCCGACCGGATCGGCCTGCTCGGCGCGCTGCAGCTAGTGCCGTTTGCGCCTCTCGTCGCGGCTATTGCATTTTTCATCGGCAAGCGGAACTACGCCGGTGATCTTGATCGTCTGGATGCCCTGCGCGAGCGGGCCGTACGCTGAGCAGAGGTCCTGAGCTTCGGCGCGCGCATTTCATTTTGCAGTTTGAGTATTGGATAGGAGATTGAACATGGCTAGAGCGATCCGCTTCCATGAGACCGGTGGTCCCGAAGTCTTGCGTTATGAAGAGGTCGAAGTGGGCAATCCCGGAGCCGGGCAGGTCCGTTTGCGCCACGAGGCGATTGGCCTTAATTTCGCCGACACCTACTTCCGCAGCGGTTTGTATCCGGTGCCGATGCCTGCGGGTATGGGCGTCGAGGCCGCAGGCATCGTCGAGGCCGTTGGCGCCGGCGTCACTAACGTCGCGCCAGGCGACCGCGTGACTTACACGGGCTTCGTCAATACGCTGGGCGCCTACAGTACCGAGCGGCTGATCCCGGCTGCGCCTCTCATCAAGCTGCCCGAAGCGATCTCGTGCGAAACGGCCGCCGGCATGACCATGCGCGGCCTGACGTGTGCCTACCTGATGCGCCGCATCCACGACTTCAGGAAGGGCGATACCATCTTGCTGCACGCCGCTGCCGGTGGCGTCGGTCTGATCGTGTTGCAATGGGCGAAGCTGCTTGGGCTCAACGTGATCGGCACCGTGTCGACCGAAGCCAAGGGTGAAGTGGCACGCGCGCATGGTTGCGATCACGTCATTAATTACAGCCAGGAAGACGTCGCGAAACGGGTGCGCGAACTGACCGACGGCGTCGGCGTGAATGTGGTGTTCGACAGCGTCGGCAAGGACACCTTTGAGTCATCACTCGACTCGCTCAAGCGCAGGGGGTTGATGGTGTGCGTCGGCACGGCGTCGGGTCCGATCCCGCCGTTCAATCCGCAGATTCTTGCAATGAAGGGATCGCTTTTCCTGACTCGCCCGGCGCTAGCCGACTACATTGCCGACCCTGCAGAAAAGAATGAACTCGCCGCTGAAATATTCGGGCATGTCGCTGCAGGCCGTATCAGGATCGAGCTAAATCAGCGTTATGCATTGGAGGACGCGGTGCAGGCGCATCGGGACCTTGAGTCGCGCAAGACGACGGGTTCATCCGTCTTCGTCATCTAGGGAGCCAGCGATGCACGTCGAACCATTGACATGCGCAATCGGCGCAGAACTAGTCGGCGTCAATCTCGCCGACGCCATTCACGACAACGGCCTGTTTGGTGAGATCCGGGCGGCGCTGTTGAAACATCGCGTGCTGTTCCTGCGCGGACAGGACATCTCACGCGCCGAGCATGTAGCGTTCGCCCGACGCTTTGGCGACCTGGAAGATCACCCGGTCGCAGGTAGCGACCCCGAGTACCCCGGTCTCGTGCGCATTTACAAGACTCCGGATCAACCTAACGACCGCTACGAAAACGCATGGCACGCGGACGCGACTTGGCGCGAAGCGCCGCAGTTCGGCGCGGTCCTTCGGTGCGTCGAGTGTCCGCCGGTTGGAGGCGACACGATGTGGGCGAATATGGCACTCGCTTACGAGAATCTGCCGGAGCACATCAAGACGCAGATTGCCGACCTGCGCGCGCGACACAGCATCGAAGCGAGCTTTGGTGCCGCGATGCCGATTGAAAAGCGGCACGCACTCAAGGCGCAGTTTCCGGACGCCGAACATCCGGTCGTGCGCACGCATCCCGAGACTGGCGAGAAGATTCTGTTCGTGAGTGCTTTCACCACGCATTTCACCAACTACCACACGCCGGATCGCGTGCGCTTCGGGCAGGACGCTAACCCGGGTTCGGGCGATCTGCTGCGCTATCTGATCAGTCAGGCCTACATCCCGGAATACCAGGTGCGCTGGCGCTGGCAAAAGAACAGCGTCGCCATCTGGGACAACCGCAGCACGCAGCATTATGCGGTGATGGACTATCCGCCATGTCACCGCAAGATGGAACGAGCGGGAATCATCGGCGACAAGCCGTATTAACCGCAAAGAAGACCGCTTCATGACTACCGATACACAACCGACCATTCTGATGGTCCCGGGTTTGCGCGACCACGTTTCAGACCACTGGCAAACTCTGTTGCAGCACAAGTTGCCCAATGCGGTCTCGGTGCCCCCGCTCGAACACGACAAGCTCAGTTGCGCGGCACGCGTTGCCGCGCTTGACGCAGCGCTCGCGAAGATCGACGGCCCGGTAATCCTGGTCGCGCACAGCGCGGGCGTGATGATTACGGTTCACTGGGCACAGCAGCATAACCGCGAGATTCGCGGTGCATTGCTCGCCACGCCGGCCGATCTCGATACGCCGCTGCCGGCCGGTTATCCGACTATCGATGCACTGGCCGAAAACGGCTGGCATCCGACACCGCGCAAACGCTTGCCGTTTCCGAGCATCGCCGGGGCGAGCCGCAACGATCCGCTTGCGCAGTTCGATCGCGTATCTGCAATGGCGACCGACTGGGGCAGTCGCCTCGTCGATCTCGGCGAAGTGGGGCACCTCAATCCCGCGGCGGGTTTTGGTGTGTGGGCGATGGCGGAGACACTGATCGATGAACTTGTGTGATCAGAACTGGATCGTCCAGGCGGAACGGCACGTTGAAAACAAAGTGGGTCGGCAAGTCGATTCGAAGCGCAGTCTGACAATTGACGCCTTTTTCGATTTCATCTGCCCATGGTGTCTGATTGGAAAACGCAATCTGGAGAAGGCCATAGCCGTCTTTGGCGGACTGCGCCCCGACGCACAGGTGAAGGTGCGATGGCGGTCCCATCAACTCCTTCCTTACACGCCACTCAATGGCCTGCCGTACCAGGATTTCTGTCGCGAGCGCCTCGGCGGTCCGGAAGCCGTGATCGCAAGGCGCGCAGAAGTGCAGCGAGTTGGAAGAGAAGCCGGTATCGACTTTGCATTCGATCGGATCAGTGTGTTGCCTAACACCGCCGCCGCGCATGAACTGGTCGCCTTTGCTGCGAATCGTCTCGGCGAAGCGCAACGCGCAACACTGGTCGACCGCGTCCTGGTCGCCTACTTTCTGGAAGGCGAGGACATTGGAGACCGCGAGGTTCTCGAGCGTCTCGGGCAGGACTGCGGTCTGGATGGCGAGAGTCTCAGGACGTATCTGACGCAATGGGTGCGCCGCGTCGATGGAATCGGCCGACGCGTGTCGCGCCACCAGTCACGAGTAAGGGGCGTGCCGCACTTCGTGTTCAGCACGGGATACACGTTCTCGGGCGTTCATTCGCCTGAGGTCATTGCTGCGCTCATGGTTTCGGCCACCCGAAATTGAAAGAACTGAAGTTGTCACGACGTATGCCGGTTGTGTGGCAGAGGAACCGGCGCGCGTGCTACTGCAGTCACTCAGGAGAACAAAGAATGCAAGGCTTGATGATGGAGCAACCGCTGCTGGTCGCTTCGCTGCTCGTGCATGCTGAACGCCATCACGGCGCACAGGAAATTGTGTCGCGGCGAGTAGAAGGGGACATTCACCGGTACCAGTACCGCGATCTCGCGCAACGCGCGCGCCGCATGGCCAACGCGCTGGCAGGTCTCGGTGTGCAGCCAGGCGAGCGCGTCGCGACTCTTGCGTGGAACGGTTACCGGCACATGGAGATGTACTTTGCAGCGTCGGGCTCGGGGGCGGTGTTGCACACGCTCAATCCCCGGCTGCACGTCGAGCAACTGGCTTACATCATCGATCATGCGGAAGATCGCGTCGTGTTCTTCGATCTGACGTTTCTGCCGCTGATCGAAAACGTCGCGTCACGCGTCAAAAGCGCAAAGGTCTTCGTAGCCTTGACCGATCGCGCGAATATGCCGGAGACGCACAGTCTGTCCACGAAGCTGCTGTGCTATGAGGATCTGATCGACGCCAATAGCGACGTTTTCGACTGGCCGCTGCTCGACGAGAACAGTGCGTCGTCGCTGTGCTACACGTCAGGCACCACGGGCAATCCAAAAGGTGTGCTGTACAGCCACCGCTCGACCGTATTGCATACCTACGCGGCCGCGTTGCCCGATTCGCTGAACTGCTCGGCGCGCGACTCCATCCTGCCGGTCGTGCCGATGTTCCATGTGAATGCGTGGGGTTTGCCGTACATCGCCTGCATGGTGGGCGCGAAGCTGGTGTTTCCCGGCCCCGCGCTCGATGGCGAATCGCTTTATGAACTGATCGAGACCGAGCAGGTGACGCTATCTGCTGGCGTGCCGACGGTCTGGCAAGGATTGCTCGCTCACGTCGACGCGCTCGGGCGAGCGTTCTCGTCGATGCGGCGCACGGTGATCGGCGGCGCTCCCTGTCCGACCGCTATGGCCGCAGCATTCCAGGAGCGCCATGGTGTCGACGTATTGCACGCATGGGGCATGACGGAGTTGAGTCCGGTCGGCACGGTATGCAGTCTCAAGGCGCATCAGCTCACGCTGCCGCAGGCCGATCGTTACGCGGTCCAGGCAAAGCAGGGACGTGCTGTGTTCGGTATCGACATGAAAATCGCCGGCCCCGACGGCGAAGAGTTACCGTGGGACGGCAACGCGACCGGCGACCTGCTGGTACGAGGCCCGTGGGTCACGAGGCAGTACTTCGGTTGCGACGCTGAGTCGCCGCTGCGTGACGGATGGTTCCCAACCGGCGATGTGGCGAAGATCGATCGCGACGGTTTCATGCAGATCACGGACCGCAGCAAAGACGTCATCAAATCGGGCGGCGAATGGATTAGCTCCGTCGAAATCGAAAACGTCGCGTACCTGCATCCCAAAGTGACGGCTGCGGTCTGCATCGGCGCGCGACATTCGAAGTGGGACGAGCGGCCGCTGCTGGTGGTCGTTAAAAAGCCGGACAGCGCGCTCACCCAGGACGAACTACTGGCGTTCTTTGACGGACGGGTAGCGAAGTGGTGGACGCCCGACGCGGTGGTATTCGTTGACTCGGTTCCATACGGCGCGACCGGCAAAGTGCTCAAGCACCGGTTGCGGGAGCAATTCGCGGACTATTTTTTACCGAACTGACACGCCGGGTTATCAAGGCAGCTTCGTTCGAGCAACAGCAAAAAAAAGCCGGCCATGTCCGGCACCACATTGGAGACACAGAATGAAATTGAAGTTGAGCGGCGCCGCGGCGCTGTTATTGTTCGCGGTTGCCGCCCATGCGCAATCGACGGTTACGCTCTACGGCGTACTCGATAGTGGCCTGCTCTATCAGAGCACTTCGGCGGCAACGTTCCTGCCGACCGCGCGCAATCAGGGGCATGTCTATCAACTGAAGGATGGCGGCATCTACGCGAGCTTCTGGGGCTTGAAGGGAAGCGAAGACATCGGTGGCGGGTACAAGATCAACTTCAGGCTGCAGGGCTCGTTCAACAGCTCGAACGGCAGGATGGGGCTGCCTGACACGCCGGGCACCACCGCGATCTTCAATCAATACGCGATGATTGGCGCGTCCGGGCCATTCGGCTCATTCGATGCCGGCCGCCAGATCATTCCGATGATCTACGCAATGGCTGAAACCGACGTTCGCGGCGCACAGTATTTCGGAAGTATCCTGACCGCGTGGCTCGGTGTGAATCAGGCGGCGGGCTGGCCTGGCACGAGCACGAACGCACCGATCGGCGCGCTGTATGACAGTAACGCGTTGGTCTACACGTCGCCGAAATTCTATGGAGCGTCGCTCGCACTCGAGTACGCACCGGGAGGCGTCGCGGGCCAGTTCCAGGGTGGCACACGCGAGTCGGCCGTGCTCAAGTACTCGAATTACGGTCTGAATCTATCCGCCGTGTACTACAACGGACACGATACCAATCCGTATCCGATTACTTATCCGGCAACTCCGGCGGCGGTGCCTACGGGACAGGCGAACAACCGCTTTTACTACTTTGGCGCGCTGTACTCGATCGCAGGATTTTCGATTTCAGGCTCGTACGGCGTGGGTAAGAATCCGGCCAGAAGTGACACCGTGAATTTCGAAATGGCGTCGGCCGGGCTAGGTTATCAATTCAGCCCGCGATTCAAGGTCACTTCCGGTTTCTACTATCTGAAGGATCGAAACCATTCAGCAAATCATTCGAGCGAATTCTCTTTGGGGGCGGAGTACAACGTGTCCGCTCGGACCAAGGCCTACGCACAGGTCGGCTACGTCGACAACAAAGGGACCATGAACCAGACGATCATCTATGGAGCTCCGGTCGCACCGGGGGTGTCTACAACCGCGGCGATGGTCGGCATCCGCCATACGTTCTGATTGCTGCATTCTTATCGACCGGAGTAATCCATGAAATCTATTCGCGTTCTCGTAATGGCCGTCGCCACGTTGATCGTTCCGCTTTCCACCAACGCGTGGTCACAGGCAAGCGAGATGGCTAGCGCAACTGGGGGATCGGCGAGTTCAGCCTCGGGCAGCGCAGCACCGGTCACGGGCAGAAAAGCGGATCGCGCGCTACGCAGGAAGGTCTATGCCGCGATCGTCAAGCACAAGGAGATCCGCGCCGGAGATATCAGCGTCATCACAAAAGACGGTGCGGTGACATTGAACGGCACGGTCACGGACGCGGCGCAGATCAGCCAGGTCGCAGATATCGCAAAAGCGGTTGACGGGGTCACGTCCGTGACTAACAAGCTGGCTGTGAAGAAGCCATTTGGCGGCATGTAGGCGACGATTGCCGGCACGCAATGATGCATTGGAGCAGGCCGAAGCAGACACCGACTCAAATGCCGTTTTGGCATGCGGGCAGGCCGGACGGCGGCCTGAGCCACGCACTGAAATATTTTTGCGCCTAGCTGTCGTCGCGCTCCGGCATGACCTGCACGACGATGGTCCGATTCTTCCAGAACATGTTGTGGATCCGCGATTGCAGATTCCGTAAAGCGTCCGGAGACGTGTCGTGAAAAGTCACCACAACGGCGGGCCGCGTGCCGGTTCCCTCGACACGCTTGATTTCGTCGAATGACGGGAATCCGTACTTGATCAGAAATTCCCTTATTTCGTCATCCGATGTGTCGTCTTGCACATTGCCTATCCATATGTCTGCCATGATGCCTCGCTCCAATTTCCCGAATTTACCGCTCAGGCCATGATGGACGTCGATATTCGAAGGCGCGCGACTTGCCATCCGGCTTTACGTCGTCGCTTGAATCGTGAAGGCCGCCGCATACCGCGGCAATTGGACCAAAGTCCTACACATCCAAGGCCGTCGGAATGATGTCGCCGGTAGTGCGACTATCCGCGCGATGATCAGGCGCTCAGCTCGCACGCGAGCGAGACGGTAGGCGGTGCACCCATGACTACATGCCGACGAAATCGCCGTGGTGATGTCATGGTTCGACGCTCTCTAGCGTCTGCCACCGCGTCCGCCGCCGCCAGCCCGCATACCACCGCCGCCGCCGCCGCCGCTAGGTCGGCTGAAGCCCGAGCCTTGCATGCTGGAGCGTCCACGGTCGGCGCTGCGCTGCGTCGCGCCGCCTGCGCCGACGCCCTGAAAGGCGTTGTCGCGACCCCCGCCGCTGAAGCCGCCACCGGCGCCGCCCGCACGGTCGCTGGTGCGTGACAGGTCGCCCGCGCCAGCGCGGTTCGAGACGCCGCCGCGCTCGCCGGCCGCGGACCGATCCGCGTTTCCCGCGCGATTTCCCGCGTTTGCGTTCGATCGGTCCGCTGCCCCTCGGTTATTCGCATTCGACCGATCCGCCGTTCCAGCACGATCGCCTGCGCCCGAACGGTCGGTGCGCTGGCCTCGGTCCGCCGTGTTGGCGCGGCCGCCGCCTGTCGTATCGCGGCCGCCGCCCGTCGTATCGCGCCCACGGAAATCGTTGCGGCCCTCTGCGCCGCCGACGTTGCGCGAGTACTTGTCACGGGTCGCGTTGTCGCGATAGGCGACGCCTTGACGATGGCTGCCGTCGTGCTGCCAGCGTCCGCCTTCGACCTTCGTGCGGTCGAAGTTGCGATCGATGTTCGCCGCCTTGTTGACATTGATATTGACGTCGCCGCCGCCCCAGTTGGCATTGCCAAAGATCGCACCGGCGGCGGCGAGCCCGACGCCCCACGCAAAACCCGTTGCCAGCGCCGCACCCGGATAGTAGGCCGGGTAAGGCGGCCAGTAGGTGGGCGGATAGGCCGGATAACTCCACGAACCATACACGGCCGTCGGGTTGTAGGCGGGCACGTAGATGACCTGCGGATTGGCGGGCTCGATCTTCACGATGGTCTGCCCGCCAGCGGGCGCCGCTTCGACGATCACGTTCTGCTGTTCGTTCGACTTGAGGTTGCCCGACTCCTTCGCGCGGGCGCGCAGACGCTGCACAGCGGCGAGGACGTCTTTCTGCTGCGCGAGGAACGCGTCGCCGAGCTTCTGGGTCCAGTCCAGCTTGTCGTTCATGGGTTCGAGAATCTGTGGGAAGGCCACCATCGATTTCACGCTGACGTCCCACGGCTCGTTCGCGACTGCCTTCACGGCGGCGTCGCCCGTGATTTTCGGATTGCTCTTGACCCAGCGCGCCGCATGCACGATTTCCAGCGGGTAGGTTGACGCCATCAGTACTTGCGACAAAACGGAGTCCGGGTAAAGGGCGATCGGCGCGACCAGCGCTTCGATCTCTTCCGGCTTGAAGGGCTCCCGCGGCGGCGCCTGGTCGGTCTGGGCATGTGCGACCCCCGCTGCCAGGGTCAGCGCGACGAGCAGCCACAGCCACGGCGCTGTGGCCCATCGATGGTTCCACGAAGACATGGCTGCTCCTTGAAACTGGTAAGGCCTACTGAAAACGACGACGAACCGACAACTTGTGAAATGTACAACGCTTACTTTGCTTCCCTTCCCGGCGACATTCATCGGCAGGACACTTCATGTGAGCACGATCACCGCCCCATTCGCCGGTCGTAGCCGCGCGAAATGCGATCGAGCAGCGTAGGGTTGCGCGTGGGCGAATTGAACTGCACGACGACGCTGCCATCGGGTTGCTGGCGCACGCTCGCCGTCACCGTGCTGCCGTCCAGTTCGCCGACGACGGTGCCGGTGCCGGGGTCCTGGACGCTGATTACCAGACCTTCGTCGCGCATTGCGCCCGCTGCCGCAGAGAACGAGCGGTCGAAGCTGGCCGGGACGGTGACAACGGTGCCGGGCGGCGGCGCGTAATACGGGCAGCCGGTCAACGGCAGCACCAACATGCAGACGCTGAAGAGTACAAAGCGCCTGAAGTACACAGCGGTGCTTTTCACGGAACCGACTCGACTGGCCTCGTCTCCGCGCTCGTGAGAGCGACCCTCACACGATGAAATCATCGTTGTTCCCCCGGTTAATCACGATGCCCCGGAACGCATAACTTGTTATCCCTTCAAGAGGCCTGCGGCGGATGGCGGCGCCCTCATCCTTTGCGGCGTCGTTCCGGCAAGCAGTTACTGCATGGATCTGCTGGCAAACAATAGCGGGGTTTTCACGGAGGGTCTTCGCTACTCAATACTTAATATCGCGCGCGGTCTGACGTCCGTGCTGCTTGGTTTGCCGCTTATCCTGCCGGCATTGGGAATTGCTCTTTTGATCTGTGGCACGGCACTCCTGCTTGGTATGTCGCGAACCCTGGCGAGTGTCCTGACGGACGTCCCGCCCCGCGCGACGCTGTTGCGCTTGCTCCGTGGCCCCCGACGACGCCGGCAAGGTCACCAGAATCATCGCCGCTAGTGCAGTGATGGGCAGGCGGTTCCATGCGGGCATGGTGTCATCTCCAATGGGCGATATCCTGAAGCCTGCATCTGTTCACAACTATTTTGGCGGCGATTCAATCAGCGTATCTGGTCACCCGAGGCTTGACGTCATTGCACGGCTAACATCGAGTCCTCGCCAGCTTCAGGCGACATTGCCTGGGCTATCCGCCGTATCGCGCAACAACGGTCGACCGCTTACCGATATGCGCGAGGCGTGCATACGCAGTATGTGCAGCTTATCAGTGCGATGGGCCGCGAACATCGGACCTTGGTCCTACCGATGCGTGCAGCGCGAGCACTGCCCCTTTCCCACGCGCTTGTTGGACCAAAGGCCTATTTAAGTTGCCACGCGAGGCTAGTAGGCTCGTTTTGAGATCGTTGCTGCGTCATCTCCTTGAGATGCGAAGCGCCGCACAGGTGCGGGCTTCGTACCCTATGCGCTGCTTGTGCGCCGCATCGTTGCATAGCGCTTTATCGCACGATCGAAACTGGTTCGCCGCATTACCTTCCGCACTCTCAACAGGACGTCATAAAGCACTGTGAAGACGTTAAGTACTTCACAAAAGATAGCGCTAGAGACTGCTATCGGTGCAGGGCGGCGCGAAAAATCAACAAGACGCGTAGATGCTGTGCCCCATTCGCATTTGCACGCGTCTGGATGAGACCTGCTGTTCAGGAGACTACGTTATGAGCGAGCAATACGCCGCGGGCGCTTCGCAAACGGCTGCCCTCAATGCCGATGAACTTCGACTGATCAATGCCTGGTGGCGGGCATGCAATTACCTCTCGGTCGGAATGATCTATCTGATAGACAACCCGTTGCTGAGAGAGCCGTTGAAGGCCGAACACGTGAAGCAGCGGCTACTGGGGCATTGGGGCGCGAGTCCGGCGCTTTCGTTTGTCTGGGCGCATTTGAACCGGGTGATCAAGCGCGATGACCTCGATGTGATCTTCATGGCCGGCCCCGGGCATGGTGCGCCTGGCGTGCTCGGCCCCGCCTATCTGGAGGGCACCTATTCCGAGGTGTATCCGGACAAGAGCGAAGACGCGGAGGGTATGCAGAAGTTCTTCAAGCAATTCTCGTTTCCGGGCCACATCGGCTCTCATGTCACACCCGAAACGCCCGGCTCGATCCATGAAGGCGGCGAACTGGGCTACAGCCTGTCGCATGCATACGGCGCTGCATTCGATAACCCGGATCTCATCGTTGCCTGCGTGGTCGGCGATGGCGAAGCGGAAACCGGCCCGTTAGCCACGGCCTGGCATTCCAACAAGTTCGTCAATCCCGCTCGCGACGGTACCGTCTTGCCGATTCTCAATCTGAATGGCTACAAGATTGCCAATCCGACTGTCCTCGCGCGCGTCAGCCACGAGGAACTCGAGGCGCTGTTCGTAGGCTATGGCTACAAGCCGTTTTTTGTCGAAGGCTCGGACCATGCAGAGATGCATCAGAAGATGGCCAGCACGCTCGACGCCGTGGTTGCGGAGATTCGCGCTATTCATGACAGGGCGCGCTCAGGCTCGCAGGTCGAGCGGCCCCGCTGGCCGATGATCGTGCTGCGTTCGCCGAAAGGGTGGACCGGACCCAAAGAGGTCAACGGGCACAAAGCGGAGGGCTCGTGGCGATCGCATCAGGTGCCATTCTCCGAGGTACGTAGCAATCCCGCGAATCTTGCGCTTCTGGAAAGCTGGCTGCGCAGTTATAAGGCCGAGGAACTGTTCGATTCCGACGGCCGGCTGATTCCTCAACTGCGAGACCTCGCGCCCGTGGGACCACGGCGCATCAGCGCGAATCCGCATGCGAACGGCGGAGTATTGCGCAGGGAGCTGAAGCTGCCCGACTTCCGTGCCTATGCGGTGGACGTCAGCCGCGCAGGCAAGGTGCTGTATGAGAACACCCGGCCGCTCGGAGAATTCCTGCGCGACACGATGCGCAAGAACATGACCACCTTCCGCGTGTTCGGCCCTGACGAGACGGCTTCTAACCGGCTCCAATCCATCTACGAAGCCAGCAAGAAGATCTGGATGGCCGATCTGCTCCCGGAGGACGAGGACGGCGGCGAATTGACGCGAGACGGCCGCGTGATGGAAATGCTCTCGGAGCACACGCTGGTGGGATGGCTCGAGGGTTACCTGCTTTCAGGGCGGCACGGTTTCTTCCATACGTACGAGGCATTCGCGCATGTGATCGATTCGATGTTCAACCAGCATGCCAAATGGCTGGACATCTGCAAGAACCATGTGCCGTGGCGAGCGTCGGTGTCGTCGCAGAACATTCTGTTGTCGTCGACTGTTTGGCGGCAGGACCACAACGGTTTCTCGCATCAGGACCCCGGTTTCATCGACCTCGTGACCAACAAGGCGCCTTCCGTCACACGGGTTTACCTGCCTCCGGACGCGAATACGCTGCTCGTGGTGGCCGATCAATGTTTGCGCTCGACCGACTGCATCAACGTCATCGTGGCGGACAAGCAGAAGCACTTGCAGTTCACCACGATCGACGAAGCGATAGTGCATTGCGCGAAGGGCCTGGGTGTCTGGCGGCGCGCAAGCAATGACGAGGGCGAGGAGCCGGACGTCGTCATGGCATCGTGTGGCGATGTCGCCACTCAGGAATCGCTGGCGGCAACGGCAATTTTGCGTGAGCGATTGCCCGAGCTCAAGCTGCGCTTTGTGAACGTGGTGGACCTGTTCAGGATGCAGCCGGCAAGCGAACACCCGCATGGCTCGACCGCGCGCGAGTTCGACAGCCTGTTTACGGTGAACAGGCCCGTCATCTTCAACTTTCACGGCTACCCGTGGCTGATCCACAAGCTCGCCTATCGTTTCCGCAACCACGAGAATCTGCACGTTCGCGGTTACAAGGAGAAGGGCAACATCAACACGCCTCTCGAACTCGCGATCCTCAATCAGGTGGACCGGTTCAATCTTGTCATCGATGTTCTCGACCGCGTGCCCCGATTGCAGGGCAGGACGGCGCATCTCAGGGAAGACATGAAGAACGCGATTATCAGCAACCTGAACTATGCGCACACGCATGGCATCGACCGCCCCGAGATTACCGACTGGGTCTGGCCTGACTGAGTGTCCCCGCAGCGCGAGCGCCGCGCAAAGCCGTGCCGTTCGACTTCGCGATACGAGCGTGCCACACAGAAATGGGCATTGGAAAAGGGAAAGACCATGACCGCCGACTCGACCGCCGCCCCGAGCACCGCCCCGAGCACCGACTCGCGCACCGACTCGGGCACCAACGCGACCGCCAGCACGTTCCACAGTGCCGGACCGGCGCGATCAGGAATGGATGCCGACGCGCTGCAACGCGACATCGTCGACAACCTCATCTGTCTGCAGGCACGTTATCCGGCCATTGCGACCCCGCACGACTGGTACATGGCACTGGCGTACAGCGTGCGAGACCGTATGCTGGAACGCTGGGTGGCGACTGTGCAAACTCATGCCGCGCGTGAGGTAAGGCTCGCCTGCTATCTGTCCGCCGAATTTCTGATCGGGCCGCAACTCGGCAATAACCTGGTCAGCCTCGGCATCGAGGCCAACGCGCGCGCCGCCATGCAGGCGCTTGGTCAGGACTTTGACTCGATACTCGCGCAGGAGGAAGAACCGGGGCTCGGCAACGGCGGACTCGGCCGGCTCGCAGCCTGTTACCTGGACTCGCTCGCCGCGCTTGAAATCCCCGCGATCGGGTACGGCATCCGCTATGAGTTCGGCATCTTCGATCAGGAGATCCGCGACGCCTGGCAGGTGGAAGTGACCGACAAGTGGCTGCAAATGGGCAATCCGTGGGAGATCGTGCGTCCGGACGTGGCATTTTATGTGGCTTTCGGCGGCCACACCGAGAGCACGACTGACGCGCAGGGCCGGCTTCAAGTTCGCTGGGTCGCGGCGAACAAGGTCAAGGGCGTGGCCTACGATATTCCGGTGGCAGGCTTTCACGTCAACACATGCAACACGTTGAGGCTTTGGAAAAGCGAGGCGGTGGAGTCGTTCGATCTGCAGGACTTCAACGCCGGCGACTATTACCAGGCCGTGCAGGACAAGGTTATCTCCGAGACGCTCTCGAAGGTGCTTTATCCAAACGACGAGCCGGAAGCCGGCAAGCGGTTGCGCCTCGCACAGCAGTATTTCTTCGTTTCGTGCTCGCTACAGGACATGCTGCGGCTGCTCGATCTCAAGGGCGAGCCGACGGAGCGCTTCGCCGACATGTTCGTGGCGCAACTCAACGACACGCATCCGTCCATTGCTGTTGCCGAGTTGATGCGTCTACTGGTGGACGAACGGCAAGTGCCTTGGGACGAGGCCTGGGACATCACCCGGCGCTCGCTGGCCTATACCAACCATACGCTGCTGCCGGAGGCACTCGAGACCTGGGGGCTGTCGCTGTTTCGAAACCTGTTGCCGCGGCTGCTGGAAATCATCTACGAAATCAACCGCCGTTTTATCGACGAGGTCCGGCAACGCTATGGCGGCGACGAGGCGCGCGTGGCGCGCATGTCGCTGATCGACGAGCGGGGCGACAAGCGGGTGCGCATGGCGCACCTGGCGACTGTGGGCAGTCACGCCGTGAACGGAGTCGCCGCGCTGCATTCCGCGCTCCTGAAGCAGACCGTGATGCGGGATTTTGCCGAGATGTGGCCCGACCGTTTTTTCAATGTCACGAACGGCGTCACGCCACGCCGCTTCATGCTGCTGTGCAATCCGCAGCTTGCGCGGCTGCTGGATGAAACAGTGGGGAAGGACTGGATTACCGACCCCACTCAACTTCGCGGCCTCGAAGCGCATGCCGACGATGCTGCGTTCCAGGAGCGGTGGCGCCGCGTCAAACTATCGAACAAAGAAGCTCTCACCGCGCGAATCCACAGCGCGACGGGCATCGTGGTCGACCCAGGCGCGTTGTTCGACATTCAGGTCAAGCGGATCCATGAATACAAACGCCAGCATCTGAATGCGCTATTCATCATCGGGCTTTATCAGCGCCTTCGTAACAATCCTCAATTGACGCTTGCACCTCGCTGCTTTGTGTTTGGCGGAAAGGCTGCGCCGGGCTATGCGATGGCCAAGCTGATCATCCGCCTGATCAATGGCGTGGCAGAAGTGGTCAACAACGACCCGCTCGTGAACGATCGATTGAAAGTCGTGTTCTTTCCCGACTTCAACGTGAAGAACGCACATTTCATCTACCCGGCAGCGGACCTGTCCGAGCAGATTTCGACGGCTGGCAAGGAGGCGTCGGGCACCGGCAACATGAAGTTCATGATGAACGGCGCGTTGACAATCGGAACGCTGGATGGCGCCAACGTCGAGATCCGCGAACAGGTCGGCGAGGAAAACTTTTTTCTTTTCGGTTTGAGCGCGGATCAGGTCGAGCAGGTCAAGCGCGACGGCTATCGCCCTGCCGATTACGCGAACGGCAACGCAGAACTGCGGGAAGTGCTGAAGCTGATCGCCGACGGGCAATTCTCACGCGGCGATCGCGAGATGTTCCGGCCGCTGGTCGAGAGTCTGCTGCAATTCGATCCGTTCCTCGTGCTAGCCGACTACGCCGACTACGTTGCGTGCCAGGAGCGCGTGAGCGCCGCCTGGCAGGACGTGCGGCACTGGACTCATATGTCCATCCTCAACACCGCACGCGCCGGCAAGTTCTCGTCGGATCGTGCGATCAGTGAGTACTGTAGTCAGATCTGGAACATCCGTCCGGTGAGAATCGACCTTGAGCAACGCTGAGCGGGGCCCGGCGCCGGGCTATCCGGTAGGGCCAGGATCGCGATTCCCGCCAGGGGCGACAGTGGTGCCCGAAGGCGTCAACTTTTGTATCTTCGGCCGTCATGCCACGCAAGTCGAACTTCTGCTGTACGCGGCCCCGGACAGCCCTGAACCCTTTCAGGTCATCACGCTCTCGTCCGAGTGCAATCGCACTTTTTTCTACTGGCACGTTCTGGTGTTGGACCTGCCGATACGCACCTGCTACACATGGCGTGTTGACGGAGTGCAGGACACGGAACACACGGGCAGGGCTTTCTACCCACACACGGAACTTCTCGATCCTCACGCCCGTGCCGTAAGCGATGACTTGTGGAAGCGAACGAGCGCCTCGGCGATACTCGAGACCGGCCACGCTTCGTACCGCGCCATCGTGACCCAGCCTGTACCCGCTGACGCTACGCCAGTCGCCTCCGGGCTGGACGGCGCTGTCATTTATGAGTTGCACGTTGGTGGCTTCACCAGCCATCCGTCGAGCAATGTGACGCATCCCGGAACCTTTGCCGGGTTGATCGAGAAAATACCTTACCTCACGCAGCTGGGCGTGACCCATGTCGAGCTTCTCCCGGTCATGGCCTTCGACGCGCAGGACGTTCCGCCGGCGGCCGCAGCCAGAGGGCTGTGCAACTACTGGGGCTACAGTACGCATAGCTTCTACAGCCCGCATCCGCGCTATTGCGTCGATCCGGCAAGCGCTCCGCAGGAGTTCCGCGCGCTCACGGACGCGATGCACGCCGCCGGTATTGGCGTGTTGCTCGACGTGGTCTTCAACCATACGGCGGAGGCGGGCGCATCCGGGCCGGTCATCAATTTCAAAGGCCTTGCCAACGACATTTTCTATCATCTGGACGCCGGCGACCGGCGCCGCTACCGGGACTACACCGGCTGCGGGAACACCGTCAATTGCAACCATCCTTTGGTGACCGCGTTCATTGTCCGATGCCTCGAATACTGGGTGCAGGAGCTCGGTGTGGACGGCTTCCGGTTCGATCTGGCGAGCGTGTTTGCACGTGATCAGCATGGCGATCTCCTTAGCGACCCGCCGTTGCCCTGGGCGATCGAGTCTTCCCGGATACTTTCGCGCGTGCCGCTGATCGCCGAAGCGTGGGACGCCGGCGGTCTCTATCAGGTCGGCGCATTCCCCGGCATGGCGTGGGCGGAATGGAACGGGCGCTATCGGGATGTAATCCGCCGTTTCGTGCGCGGTGATCCTGGCATGTGCGGCGAGGTTGCCACCTGCATCGCAGGAAGTGCCGATCTGTATGCCGACGATGGCAGACTGCCCGCGAACAGCATCAATTTCATCACTTGCCACGACGGCTTCACGCTCAACGATCTCGTGAGCTACAACGCGAAGCACAACGAGGTCAACGGCGAGGAAAATCGCGACGGTAGCAATGACAATCTGTCGTGGAACTGTGGTGCTGAAGGCGAGACGGACGACGCTGGCGTTCGTCGCCTGCGTAGCCAGCAGGCGCGTAACCTGATGGCCATTCTGTTTCTGAGCCAGGGCGTGCCCATGATCCTCGCAGGCGACGAACTTCTGCGCAGCCAGCGCGGCAACAACAACGGCTATAGCCAGAACAATGTGCTTTCCTGGATCGACTGGCGCTCGATAGAAGCAGAGTCGGACATGCTGCGTTTCGTGCGTGAACTGATTGCGCTGCGTAAGCGCCACGCGAGTCTGCGCCGCCAGCGCTTTCTCACTGGCAGACCGTCGTCCGGCCACGCCGACCCCGACGTTGCCTGGCACGGCGAACGCCTTAACGAGCCACGCTGGCATGATCCGGGAGTCCGGTTGCTGGCCTTCACTCTGGGCGGCAAAGCGTCCGGGGAGTCCGCGTTGCACGTCATGCTGAACATGGACGACTGCGCGCGCCGGTTTGACCTTCCTGTGCTTGACGGGCGACGCTGGTGCCGGATCATCGATACGGCACAGGAGAGTCCGAACGACATCGTCTCCACCCTGCAACACGCCGCTATCGAGTCGGAAACGTGTTGCGTCGACGCACGCAGCGTCGTGGTGCTCGAAGCGATCTGAGCGGATTTAGCGTCGCCACTGTGTCGACCCGCGAAGGTTGATCTCCCCGCGACGGCATAAAACCGATGCGGGCGACCACATGCTATCCGCTGCTCGCGAGCGTTATCGCATCGCGCCTGCCAGGTTTGGCGCGTCGAGGCCCACAATCAGATCGAACTCGCCGTTGGTCAGCGTTTGCGTCGCGGGAACGCCGGCTGCCTTTAGTGCGGCGGTGTCGAGTTGTGAGGCGTCGCGCAACCCGACACGCAGCCGCGTTGCCGCCAGCGCGTCGAGTTTCTGGATATTGGCGACGCCACCCAACGCTGCGCGGATTTTTTCAACACGCTCCGCCTGTTGCGTCGTGCTGTGCGCCGAAGCCTGGGCGCTCCCGATCGCGGTCGCAGTCGGCGCGGCGGCCTCCGCGACAGCCGTTCCGTCTGCTGCGAGGTCGGCCTCGCTGCCGGCTGTCTTCAGGTATTCGTGCATGTCGGTCTTCATGTTTTCGGACAATGGCCCGAAGATCGCCTGAACCCCGTTGCCGACCCGCACGACGCCCGCGGCGCCGAGCGCCTTGAGTTTGCCTTCATTGACGAGCGCGGGGTTCTTCACCGAGATGCGCAGGCGCGTGATGCAGGCGTCCAGGCTGTCGATGTTGGAACGGCCGCCGAAGGCGAGCACCAGCTCGCGCGAACGTCCGCCGACGCCAGCGGTGCTTACCTTCGCGGTTTCGATGGTGTCGTCCTCGCGGCCCGGCGTCTTGAGATCGAAGCGGGTAATCACGAAACGAAAAACGCCGTAGTAGATCACCGCGTAGATCGGCCCGAGAATAAATACGTACCACGCGTGAGTCGACTTGTTGCCGATCAGGTTGAACATCAGAAAGTCGATGCCGCCCTGCGAAAAGGTGAAGCCCATGCGCATGCCGAGCGTGTTGGCCACGAACTGCGCCGAGGCCGCGAGACATGCATGGATAAGATAAAGCACCGGGGCGACGAACAAAAACGCGAACTCGATTGGCTCGGTGATGCCGGTGAGGAACGAGGTCAATGCGGCCGAGACCATCATGCCGCCAACGGCGACCTTGTTCTCCGGCTTGGCGCAGTGCCAGATTGCGATCGCCGCGGCCGGCAGTCCGAACATCTTGAACAGGAACGCGCCCGCCAGGATGCCCGCAGTGCGATCGCCCGCAAAGAACCGGGTGATGTCTCCGTGAACCACCTTGCCGGTCGTAGGATCGAGGAAGCTGCCTGCCTCGAAGAAGAACGGCACGTTCCAGATGTGATGCAGGCCGAACGGAATCAGCAGACGCTCGACAAAGCCGTAGACGGTTGCCGCAGTGCGCGGGTCGGACACCGCCGCCCATTGTGAAAAGGCCTTGATCGCGCTGCCGATAGGCGGCCACACGACGGACAGGATCGCACCGAGCACGATCGAGCCGATTGCGGTCACGATGGGCACGAAGCGCTTTCCGGCGAAAAATCCCAGGTAGGCCGGCAGCGCGATTCTGTAGTAGCGGTTGAACATCCAGGCCGCGAGGCCGCCTGCGAGGATGCCGCCGAACACACCGGTCTGAATCGACGGAATGCCCATGATCATATCGGGCTCGATGCCTTCCACCTTGGCGATCACGCCCAACGTAGCCGTCATGACGAGATATCCGATTGTTGCGGCGATGCCCGAGACGCCGTCGTTTTCGGTAAAGCCGAGCGCCACGCCGATTGCGAAGATCAGCGGCAGATTGGCAAAAATCACGTCGCCCGCGTTCTTCATCAGGGCGAGCACGATGGCCGGCACGTAACCGTGGAAATCGGTCGCACCGAGGCCGAGCAACAGGCCGGCCACGGGGAGCACGGCGACCGGCAGCATCAACGACTTGCCGACTTTCTGCAACACTCCGAACGCATGTTTGAACACGGCCGGTCTCCTGTTGAACTGCTTATTCGGCGAACGGAGCGAGGAGGGCGCGGACCTCCGCGGCGGTGCCGAGTCGCACTACTTCTGCGGCGAGCTGACGCGCCTGGGCCATCGTCAGCCGGGCGAGCTGTGCCTTGATTGAACCGACGGCGGGAACGCTGACCGAAAGCTCGTCGACACCGAGACCTACGAGCACCGGCACAGCGATCGCATCCGATGCGATGCCGCCGCACACGCCGACCCATTTGCCGTGCTTATGCGCACCTTCGACCGTCATGCCGATCAGGCGCAATACCGCCGGGTGAAGCGCATCGGCCTGCCTGGCGAGCTTTGGATGCCCGCGGTCCATCGCGAGCGTGTATTGCGTCAGATCGTTCGTGCCGATCGAGAAGAAGTCGACTTCGCGCGCGAGCGGCTCGGCGATCAACGCGGCGGCCGGCACTTCGATCATCACGCCGACCTTGATGCTGTTCGCGCGGTCGCCGGCTTCTTCCAGCAGGATCTTTTTTGCTGCGAGCACTTCCTCGATCGCGGCAACCATCGGGAACATCACATGCAGATTGCCGATTGGAGCGGCGCGCAGAATCGCCCGCAGCTGCGTGCGAAAAATGTCCGGGCGATCGAGGCTCACACGCACGCCGCGCAGGCCGAGGAACGGGTTGTCCTCCTTCGGCAGCGGCATGTAGGAGAGCGGCTTGTCTCCACCCGCGTCGAGCGTGCGAATCACGAGCGGACGTTCGCGGCCGAGCGCTTCGGCAACGGCGCAGTACTCGGTGGCCTGTTCGTCTTCGGACGGTGCGGTGTCGCGATCGTCGAACAGGAATTCCGAGCGCAACAGGCCCACACCTTCGGCACCGGCTGCGACCGCATCGCGCGCTTCCTTTGCGTTGCGGATGTTCGCGACGACTTCGACGCGGTGACCGTCGGCCGTCATGGCGAGCTTGCTCGCAGCGAGCTTCTCTTCTTCGCGTTTTTCTGCCTGACGGCTGATGCGCTCGCGTGCCTTTTCGACTTCACCGGCGCTCGGGTTGCGCCGCAAGCTGCCATGCGAACCGTCCAGCACCACGAGCGTACCGTCGGCGAGTTGCAGCGCATCTTCGTCGATGCCGCAGATCGCCGGAATGCCGAGCGAGCGCGCGAGAATCGCGACGTGGCTCGTGGCGCCGCCCGTCGTCGTGCAGAAACCGAGCACTTTGGTTCGATCGAGTGAAGCGGTGTCGGACGGTGAGAGTTCCTCGGCGATCAGGATCGAGTCGGCGGGTACGTCGATCTGCGCCTGCTGCATGCCTGCCAGCAGCGCAAGCACACGCCGGCCGACATCGCGGACGTCGCCCGCGCGCTCGCGCAGCAGCGGATTGTCGAGCTTTTCGAGTGTCGCTGCCTGCTGCTCGAAGGCGGCGCGCCACGCGAAGCCCGCGCTTTTGCCTTCGCTGATGCTGCCGATCGCCATGCCGTTGAGATCGGGGTCTTCGAGCAGTTCCAGGTGCGCGTCGAGAATCTGCGCCTTCGACGGATCGGTGAGTTTCGCTTTAAGCGCCTCGATGTTCTGACGGGCTTCGTGGTGTGCTGCTTCGAGCCGCACCCGTTCGCGCTGCGGCGATTCGCCGGCTTCCTTGACGTCGATGACCTGCTGGCGGAACTGCACGATTTTGCCGACGGCGAGGCCGGGGGAAGCCGATACGCCAGTGAGTTCGTTGACATCGGCAGGCTGCGCGCGTTTGACGACAGCCGGCTCGCCAGACGATCCACTCGCGGGCGCAAGACTCGTTGGAGGAAAGGCGGGTGCGTCGGCGGGTTTTTCGCCCGAACCTTCGGCGAGCAGACACGCAAGCACGCTAGCGGCTTCTCCCGCGTCAGGACCGGTGGCCTGGATACGTACCCTGTCGCCGAACTTCGTCGCGAGCCCCATGATGGACACGATCGACTTGGCGTTCGCGCTGTTGCTACGGTGCAGCAGGCGGATCTCGGACTCGTACTTCTTCGCCGCGCCGACGAAGACCGCGGCGGGTCTCGCGTGCATGCCCGCGGGATTCGGCAGCGTGACCTCGTCGGAGACGATCGCGCCGGTCGTGCGGGCGGTCTGATCTTTGGCTGTATCGTCGGCGAGTTCGACAGTCAGTGCGACGTCGCCGGCTGCGGTAACGAGGCCTTCCGCGGGCACGTAGCGCGTCACGCGGTCGCCGTTTGCGATCACCATCTGAGTCAGCAGGCTGGCCGCCTTGGCGCCGACGTAGACCGGATCGAACCGGATCAGCGGCTGGCCCGTCGCGACCGTATCGCCTTCCTTGACGAGCGGGGTGAAACCTTCGCCGCGCAGCAATACAGTGTCGAGCCCGATGTGAAGCAACACTTCAAGTCCGCTCGCGCCCGTAATCGTGACGGCATGGCTGGAACTATGCAGTTGTGTGACCTTGCCGGGAAGCGGCGATAGCAATTCATGCGACGTCGGATCGATCGATATGCCGTCGCCGACCATCTTCTGTGCGAAGACCGGATCGGGCACGGTTTCGAGCGGGACCATGACGCCCGAAAGAGGCGCGACCAACTCGATGCGTAGTGGACGCTGAAGAGCTTTCATCGGCGCGACTCCGTTTGACGCCCGGCTGAAACGTGCTGCTTCGAGCGGCGCGAACTCGTCTGGAGAGCGCCGTGAACTGCCCCGATGACCTGGGCCGTAGGGTATTCCGCCGCGGACCTGCGTACCGGACGCCGTTGCGGCGTCCAGCGGCGCTGACGTCAAGCCGTGAGCGATATCAGGATCGTGACACTGCCACAGCTAGCCTACAGTCGCCGCCGCGTGCGCGACATCGGTCGATGGTCCTATTGTCTTCACGATTGGATTGAACATAAATTTGTAGATGCGCCTTCGGGCTGCACATTCCAACAATCGAAAAGCCTTCGATCGCAGCCGGAATGCCCCGACGAGCGCGAGGCTGGTGGCGGGATCGTGTCCCGGAGGCGCGGGGCTCATTCGCTGCCGCGTCTTCGCTCCAAGGCAAAAAGGAAACGCCATGGATACGGTCAGGACGTTGCTCGAAACGCAGCCGCTCTTCGTGCTGTTTCTCACGGTCGCCTTGGGATACGTGGTCGGTGAGATCAGCATTAAAGGGGTGTCGCTCGGCTCGGGCGCAGTGCTGTTCGTCGGCCTGGCGATCGGCGGCTTCGCACCGAAGTCCGCACCGCCCGCGTTGCTCGGCACATTCGGGCTGCTGCTCTTCCTCTACGGTATCGGTATCCAGTACGGCGATCAGTTCTTCAAGGGACTGACGAGTCCGGACGGCCTCAAGGCCAACGCCGCCGCCGCGCTCGGCGTGATCGTCTCGGGACTGGTCGCGGTCGCGTTCGTACCGCTCTTCGGCGTGAAACTCGACGAATCGCTCGGCATGTTCGCCGGTGCCGGCACCAGCACGGCGAGCCTGCAGGCCGCGATCGCCGCGGTGAAAAGCGACGGGCCGGCGGTGGGCTACAGCGTCGCGTATCCGTTCGGTGTTGCCGGGCCGATTCTCTTCCTGTATGCCCTTAGTGCATTGCTTAAGCCGAACATCGTGCGCCCGCCGCCCCCGCTCATCGAAACGGCCGAAATCGCGCTGCGCAATCCTGCGTTTATCGGGTTGAACATGGCGCAGCTGGTGGCGCGTATGCCGACCGGGCTGGCGATCGCGGCCGTGCGTCGCGAGCACCGCAACCGCCCGGCCGCCGACGACCTCGTTCTGCGTGCCGACGACGTGCTGCTCGCGACCTCCACCGATCCGGCCGTGCTGCATGAGGCCACGACACTTTTCGGCGAACTGCAGCCGGGCCGTATGACGAGTCACCGCGAAGACCTGGACTATGCGCGCGTGTTCGCGTCGAGCCGGCTCGTGGTGGGGCGCATGCTGCGCGACATCCGCTTTCCCGAGGGCGTCGTCTGCACTATTGCGCACGTGCGCCGGGGTGACGCCGACCTGATGCCGAACCCGGACCTCATCCTCGAATATGGCGACCGCGTCGGTCTGCTGCTCGATCGCGCCCAGATCAAGGCGGTTCGTGCGTTCTTCGGCGACTCCATCAAGGGTACTGCCGAACTGAGCTTCATCTCGATCGGTGCCGGTGCGGCGCTCGGCCTGCTGGCGGGTGCTATTCCGCTATCCATTCCAGGCATCGGCAAGCTCGCGCTCGGGCTGGCGGCAGTGCTGCTGGTGGCACTCGTGCTCGGCCGGGTGCGGCGCTTCGGACCTTTCGTCTGGACGATGCCGCTCTCGGCCAATCTCGTGCTGCGCAACCTTGGCCTGACCATCTTTCTCGCGCAGGTAGGCATCGCTTCGGGGCCGAAATTCTTCGCGACCATCGGCGTAACCGGCGTGTCCTTTCTGCTCTATGGCGTGACGATCCTGCTCGCGCTCGTCGTCGTGACGGCGGCGGTCTGCCTGTGGATCTTCAGGCTGCCGTTCGACATGACGGTGGGCGTCTTATGCGGCGCGACGGGCAATCCCGCGATCCTCGCCTTTGCCAATCGCATTGCGCCGACCGACCGCCCGGACGTCGGCTACGCGATGATTTTCCCGTCGATGACCATCGCAAAGATTCTGTTCGTGCAGGTTGCCGCGGCGCTCGCCAGTGGATAGCGCGATCACCAGCCGTAACGATCGCACCCGGCACTCCTGATCAAATTTGCCACGGAGATCATCATGGACATAGCCGTCTTCAGCGCCAAGCCTTACGACCGCGAGTATCTGAATGCCGCGAACGCGGGGCATCATCATCGTCTCCAGTATTTCGATGTCCCGCTCGACATCGAGACGGTCAGCCTCGCCGCGAACCATGGCGCCGTGTGTATCTTCGTCAACGATCATGCGGATGCCGCCGTGCTGCAGGCGCTCGTGCACGGCGGCACGAAGCTCGTCGCGCTGCGCTGCACCGGCTTTAACAACGTCGACCTGAAAGCAGCGCAGGACCTCGGGATCAAGGTAGTGCGAGTGGTGAACTATTCGCCGAATGCGGTCGCTGAGCATGCGGTCGCGTTGCTGATGGCGATCAACCGCAAGATCCAGCGTGCCTATAACCGCACCCGCGACTTCAACTTTTCTCTCGACGGCCTGATGGGCTTCGACCTGAACGGCAAGGTGGTGGCCGTGATCGGTACCGGCAAGATCGGGCGCGTGTTCACGAAGATCATGCTGGGGTTCGGCTGCAGCGTGATTGGCTACGACAAGTTCCCATCGGCGGAATTCGAGGCGCTGGGCGCGCGCTATGCGCGGCCAAAGGAAATCGGCGAGAGTGCGGACATCATTTCGCTGCATTGTCCGCTCACTCCGGAGACGTACCACATCATCGACGCCAGCACGCTCGCGCGCGCGAAGCGCGGCGCGCTTCTGATCAACACGAGCCGCGGCGCGCTTATCGACACCGAAGCGGTCATCGATGCGCTGAAGAGCGGGCAACTGGGCGGTCTCGCGATCGACGTGTACGAGCAGGAGGCGGACCTTTTCTTCCGTGACCTGTCGGGCACCATCATCACCGACGACGTGCTTCAACGGCTCGTCACATTCCCGAACGTGATCGTCACGGGCCATCAGGCGTTTCTCACGCGCGAAGCGGTGACAACCATCTGCGAGACGACCCTGCAAAGCGTCACGGAGTTCGAGACGGGCAAGCCGCTTTCAAACGAAATCAGCGCAAGCTGAATGCAGCGCGCTGCGCAGCAGCGGTCAGTCCGTGCAAGTTCGTAAGCGTGTTCTGTTAGCCGGTACTTTCATCGTTTCGCCATAGATGTGGCCAAAGCAGTTTCGACATCAGGCATGCGCGGCGGGCGGCGCTGAGGAGCAGGAACCATGAAACTCTATTCACACGTTCTCCGGAAGTGGCTGACGGCCATCTTGACCAACCTCGCGATCACGGCGATTTTTGCGTTGGCAATCTCGCCTGCGGCTCATGCACAGCAGAACTTCGCTACTCCGGAGGCCGCAATGAATGCCTTTGGTGAGGCAATTGTTAAAGACCGCGAGGACGCATTGCGCACCATCTTGGGCAAGGACTTTCGTAATCTGATTCCGCCCGTTGGCGCGCAGGTGCGGGATGCGTTTCTCACGATGTGGTCAAAGTCGCATGCGATCAAGCCGATCGATACGCGACACGCGGAGATCGCGGTAGGCGACGATGGCTGGACGCTCCCAATTCCACTCGTGAAGACCGACCGGGGATGGCACTTCGACACGCGCGCTGGCGCGGAAGAGATGCGGGAACGACGCATCGGCCGCAACGAGCTGGCAGTCATTCAGACGATGCTCGCAATCTACGATGCACAACGCGAATACGCGCAGACCAATCACGACGGCGAGGGCGTGCTCGCCTACGCGTCGAAGATGGTGAGCTCGCCAGGCAAACACGACGGTCTGTACTGGCCGACGGGGCCGGACGACCCACCAAGTCCACTCGGCGACGCGTTCGTTAATGCAAGCGCGCGCAACACCCAGAACGCCGGTTACCACGGGTATCACTACAAGCTGCTCTATTCACAGGGACCGCATGCGCCTGGCGGCGCCTATGACTATGTTGTCGACGGCAAGCTGTTCGGCGGTTTCGCCATCATCGCCTGGCCGGTGCGTTACGGGGATACGGGTATCAAGACTTTCATGGTGAGTCATGCCGGGCAGATCTATGAGCGTGACCTTGGCCCGCAGACTGCAGCGAAAGCCGAGGCAACGAAGTCGTTCGATCCGGGTCCAGGCTGGAAGAAGGTGAGCGCTCGGGATAGCGGCCTACCTTGACCATGGTGCTGTGCGCGCAGCGGCACCATGGTTAAGTAGTCAATGACTGCCGCGCGCTATTTACAGGCTGATGCCATGTTCGCCTACGCTTGCGTTGAGCGCACAGCCACCCCATACGTGCTGACGATCCGCGCATCCTGCTCAGCGGCGGAAAACAGCTCCCACTCCAATCCGTTCACATCGACGCTGCTTGAATACGCGTTGGCGGTATCGTCTTCGAATCCGACGTGCCGCAGTTGACCCGCTTGTTCCGGTTTCTCGTTGATCGAGAAGTTGAGCAGATCGGTTCGCCACATAGCGTATTTGCCGGGCACGACGGCGTCGGGCGATTGTCCGAGCCGTCGGCTGTAGTCGACAATCGATTCGTCGAGACTCGCAACAGCGAGTGCGATGTGAAAACGCTTCATGATGGGCTCCCGCGATGGTTATCCGATTTGACGGTCCGCCCATCGTAGCGATTGCGCACGAGCGCAACTAGGCAAGCGATTATGCTGGTATGTGCGTTACCCGGTTACGCTCGCAGGCCGGTTCGGATCGCCGCGCCGCCGAAGCGCGGCAACGCGGTCAGAGATTCGACGGGTTGCCCGGATCCGTCTTGCCCTTTTCGGCGTTTTCACGCTGATCGCCGAGATCCTTGCGGTTTTCGCCTTCGGTGATTTGCGCTTCACCTTTGAGCTTCCTGTCTTCGTTGCCGGTGATAGAGCCGATGCCCTTGTTGATCATGCCCTTCAGTTCTTCCTTGATGCCTTCGGTCTTGTCGTTTGCCATGAGTGCCTCCAGAGTTAAGCGGGTTTTCGCGCGATGCGACCATCGCGTGCGTCATGTGCATGCGCAATCCGCATGCCGAAGCGCTCATGGACGGCGCTTCTTCCACGCATAGTCGGCGGGTGGATCGGCGACGCCCGGACGACCCACCGAGTTTGGGTTTTCCGAGCAAAGGGTGACGAAACACACCGGCTCGCCGCACGACTGACGTCGCCGCAACGTCTCGGCAAATGACAGCGCCTCTGCCATCGCGCCGGCGGCAAAGGATACGGCGCGCGGCACGATGGCGTCGTCTATCGCTTCCGACCAATAGACCATGTACACCGGGTTCACGGAGCAGGCGACTGGCTACCGGGCACACCGACGCCCGGTATGTCTCGCACGGGCTGCTGATCCGGCTGGACGTCGGTTTCGGGAAGCGCCTCCGGTGTGCGCGCGGGCGGCGTGCCGCGGCCAATTTCGGACTGTTGCGGATCGGGCTTTTGGGGCGTGGGCGTTTCGGTCATGGGCGGCTCCTTCTGCGTTGCTTCCGGTGGATCGAGTATCGTGTTCGCAGCATCCTGTGTGCCAACGAGTCGCGAGCGTTGCGCACGCCCGTGCAGCATCGTGTGGCCGAGCAGCTTCCGCATTGCTACACGCTGAATGCACAGCCGCAGGCTTCCCGGCAGTCTGGCCCCAGGTACCTTTACAATTCAACACTTCGATCCGACAAACGTGAATGCGCGATGAGATACCACTTTGCATTGATCCTTGCGGCGGCCGCTGCGAGTACCGCCGTGAACGCTCAAACAGCCGCGAATGGCGAGACGGGCGCACTGCAATGTGCGATCGGAAAAGTGACCGGCGTGGGCGGGTCGGAACAGAGCGTTCGTGAATATCTCGCGACGCCCGATCGGGACAAATATCGCTACATTGCGGACAACCCGATTCAATGCCGAGTTTCCGACGAGGGCCGGGCGTCCGCATGTACCGGCATCACCACGCTTAAGCGCGAACAGGTCAGCGTGTACGATCAGATCGACAGCACGATGATCACCGTGGTCGCGCGCGTCGAGCTGGATCACGGCACGTATCCGGTACTTATCGCCGTGCCGAGAAAAGACGTGCAGTGTCAGGAGTAAATGTTCTGGCCCGGCCGGCTTTGTGCGCTGTCCTGAGAGCAATTGCAAAGGTAACCCGTCCATGCAAGCCAGAATCCGGATCAGCGTCCTCGCGAGCATTCCACGAAGCGTCTGGGTACTCGGCTGTGTGAGCCTTTGCATGGATATCTCGTCGGAGATCGTCCATAGCCTTTTGCCGATGTTCCTGACAGTGAGCCTCGGTGCGAGCGCCGCGACCATCGGCTTGATAGAAGGCATTGCCGAAGCGACCGCGCCGATAGTGAAGGTGTTTTCGGGCGCACTAAGCGACTACCTCGGGAACCGTAAGTGGCTCGCGGTGGCCGGTTATGCATTGGGCGCGTTGAGCAAGCCGCTCTTTGCGATCGCGCCGACCGTCGGCGTGGTGGTGAGCGCGCGCGTCATCGACAGAGTCGGCAAGGGGATTCGCGGCGCGCCGCGCGACGCGCTCGTTGCCGACGTCACGCCTGTCCACCTTCGAGGTGCCGCATTCGGCTTGCGTCAGTCGCTCGATACCATTGGCGCGGTGCTGGGCCCGTTGTTCGCGGTAGTCATCATGTCGGTGTGGGCCGATAACTTCCGGCTCGCCTTCTGGCTTGCCGTCATACCAGGTGTCCTGGCGGTCGCACTGTTGATGGTCGGCATCCACGAGCCGGCGCGTGAAGCGGGCGCGAAGCGCGTCAATCCTGTGCGGCTGGGGAATCTGAAGAAGCTGGGCGCGCGCTACTGGTGGGTCGTCGCCATTGGCGCCGTGTTTGCGCTCGCCCGCTTCAGCGAAGCATTCCTCGTTTTGCGTGCAATGGGCAGTGGCGTACCCATCGCTCTGGTTCCGCTCGTTATGGTGACGATGAATATCGTGTATTCGCTGTCGGCGTATCCGTTCGGCAAACTTGCGGACACGATGAGTCACAAGCGGCTGCTGATTGCGGGCGTCGTCGTGCTGATCGCCTCGGACCTCGTGCTTGCACACGGCAGCCACTGGAGCATCGTGCTGCTCGGCGTCGCATTGTGGGGCTTGCACATGGGCATGACGCAGGGGCTGCTCGCGACCATGGTTTCTCACACCGCGCCGGCGCAATTACGGGGCACTGCGTTTGGCTTTTTCAATCTGCTGGGCGGTGTCGTCACACTGCTTTCGAGCGTCATTGCCGGTGAGCTGTGGGACAAGATCGGGGCTACGGCTACCTTTTATGCAGGCGCCGTTTTCTGCGTGGCGACAATCGCGCTCCTGGTTGCCGGCAAGGCGCCCGACTCCCGCGCAACGTAGCACTGACAAACACAGTGTGCAAAGACCGCAGCTATCCTTTGAGTTCCGCGAGGAGGCGCGCCAGGCGGGCGATGCGGTTCCGGTACATGGGTGCTTGCGGACTCGTCTTCAAATGCTCGACGCGGTCTCGCCAATAGGTCGGTGAAAAAGGCTCCTGGGACGCCCATGCGATCACGCGCTCGAGATGAACAAGCTCGCTTTCGAAAATGTGGTGGTGCATCTTTGAACCCCCGTGGATGGCCAGTCTTCTCTCGTCACGGCGCCGTTGAAATCTGGCGCTGCGTAAGGCTGCTCAAGCAGCTTGTTTTCCGCGACTCGTTACAACAAGGTTAGCCGTCGCGGCCCTTTCCCGAAGGGAAGGCAACGACGGCCGGACCCATCCCGCAGCGGATCTTCGGTGCATAGCCAAAGATTTTCCGCTATCTGGTGCCGCGCATTGCGAGCTGCTTCTCTGCGGAAACATGGTCGCCATCTTTCTACGCGTCACCGCTACAACAGCACAGCCCTCTCTCAGTCTGCTACCAACGGCTGGCTACCGTTGGCGTCGATCGGCGTTGCACGTATTAGTTCGTTTAACTAAACGACTGCTTGCCATAATGAATCGAGATCACTCGATCCGCGGTGTCAGCCGTCCCGCGACGGACGCAACGACGCGGCAACAGAACGTCGAACACATTGCAGCGCGCGATCTTGTTTTGGTCTCTCAGGCTCCCCGGTCATTCGGACAATTTCGTCGCAGCTTTCCGGCCACCTGCCTTTGTATAAGCAATGGTCGTGCCATATGTTGAGATGGCTTAGGCTCGGGCGCGTCGGCGAATCGGGTCTGCCGGTGTTGGCCGATCTCGTCCAGGTTGGCGGTCAAAGTTGGTCGTTTTCGTCCACATGGGCATGCGGCGCGCGTAATAGGGCGATTTCGTCCGCGGCGGGCGGCACTCGACGGCGTGAGGGAGGATTACGAGCACCACGAACGGCGCAGAGAGGAGTCCGGCGCGGCGTTGCATGCCGCAGCCGGACGAAAGCAGATGAAGCAGATGAGGGCGGACGGGGATGAGGCGGACAGAAGCGGCCTTGCTTACGCCTGCAAGCTGACCTTGCTGTACGTGAGCCTGCTCGGGCGCACGCGCATACGCACCAGCGACACGAGGAAGCTGAACCCCGCCTGATTGGGATCGATTACGGGCACGTAAGCGCCGAGCGCCTCGCCGAGCAGCGTCGAGACCCGGCTCGCCACGTCTACGAATCCCGTACAGCCGAGCAGAATCGCCTGCGCGCCGTCGTCCTTGATCGCCTTCAACGCCGCTTCGAAGGTGCGGACAACCACGACGTCGATGTTCTCGAGCTGCGCGACAGGGCAGTCGATCGCGCGAATCGACGCGAAGGTGTCTTCTATGCCGTAAGTTTGCGGATGACCGCGCTGCATCGCGAGCGTGCTTTGCAGGATCGTGATGATCGAGAAGCGCTGGCTGAGCGCGAGGGCCGTAAACGCCGACGCCGGAAAGCCGCCGATGATCGGAATGTCGATCACTTCGCGCGCGGCTTCGACGCCGCACATGTCGAAGTCGGTCAGCCAGATGCCGTCGAAGCCGTCGTTGGCGATGGACTGCGCGAGCTCGACCACCGGCATGCCGTTCTGCAGCCAGTTCGTGCGGTTCTCGATATCTGGATGACCCTCGGTGATGTTGCGAATCTCCACCTGGACGTCGGGCGGCACGACAGGCGCAATCGCCTTCATGATGCGGTCGTTGTACTGGGACGTTGCAACGGGCACGAGCACACAGATACGAATGGGCGAGTTCAAGATGCATCTCCCTTGCGTGCGGACTGCAGCGATTCGAGCGGCACGTAAGGGCCGAGGTAGCCGAGCGAGTTCAGCAACTGCATGAAGCTGTCGAGAATGAGGCCCGGTTCGCGCAACTCCGTTTCGGCGCGCCAGGCGATCAGCGTCACGGGGCGTTTGCCGATTGCCGGATTCAGCGAACCGTCGCCGTTGACAAGGTCGCCATTGCTAAAGACTGCCTGGCCCTCGCCGCCGACGAAGTAGGCGACGCTGTCGGGCGCGAGCACGATCGGCTGTGCACACGTGCTGTCCCATGCGAGTAGCGACTCGTTCTGATACATCACCGTATAGGTATGCTGTCCAGCCTGAATGCGAATCTTGCCGACGTCGAAACCGCCGCTCGTATCGACTTCGGCCGACACCAGTTCGCCCGGTTCGCAAACTGCGCGCGCCGCAAGTCCGCAACGTTCGACGAGATAAGCGGTCATCTGCCGGGCGCTGCCGATCTCTCCGCTCTGCAACGCACGCCCGAGTTTCAGTGCGCGTGTCAGTGTGCCGCGAATCGGTGTCGCGCGGCCGATATCGGCCGGCGTCATCACCCACATCGCGAGTCCGCCGAACTGGCCGAACTCCGGATCGGCCACGACCGGGCGCATCATCTGTTCGACGATCGCCGACACGTCCCGCTGATGAGTCGGCGCGCCTTCGCTGCCGCCGCGCGGCGTCACGTTCAGTTCGACGCAAAGACCGCCCTGGCTTACGAGGAACGCGGGCCGCGGATCGATTTCCGCAGCGGCGAACGTCAGCATCGGCAACGAGGGCACGGCGCGCCCGGCGCCGTCGGCGTCGATGACCGCAAGGCCCAGTTTCGCCGCCACGAGTGCAGCCACCGTGAAGCCCAGCGCACCGCTTTCCGGCGGCATCACATAGGCGAGTTTCGTGGATTGCGAGGCGAGCCGAGCCTGAACGTTCTGCACCGCCGTCACGGGGCCGAGCGGGTAGGTCGCCGAGTTGATCGCTTCGGGCGCGCCGAGATAGGCGACCATGACGGCCGCGCCCTCGGTCGCTTCATCGACGGAAACGACCTTGACGGTGTCGCTCGGATAGTAGTCGCCGGCTACGAAGTGCGCGGCCAGATGCCGTGCGGATTCGATGGTGCCGCCTCCGCCGCTGCCGAAGAAAGCTGCGCCCAGTAGCAGCGGTTCGAGATCTTTCCGGCGTAGCTCATATGCCATTTACGATTCCTTTGGTGTAGTTGTGGAACGAAGCATGTTGCTGGAGTTCGGCAAGCAGATTCGCCGCGCCCGCGACGCGAGGCGTTGCATCCGTCGGCAACGCACGCAGGCCGCGCTCGAGCGTCTCGATGGCTTCGGCTACGCGGCCAGTCGAGCGCAGCAAATCGGCGAGGTGGTGCGCGGCATCCACGCGCCCAGGCACCGAGCCGAACGCGAGCGCCGTCGACAGCGCCGTGCGCAGCCCGAGTTCCGCGGCGTTCACGTCGCCGAGCGCCCACTGCGCGCGTGCTCGCGTGACCAGTAGCTTGCCCAGATACACGCGCTCCTGACGGGCGAGCGTCTCGTCGATAGCCGTAGCCAGAATCGCCTCGCACGTTTTCGCGCGGCCGGCGCGCAGCAGCAATTCCCCGTGCTGCCACGTCTTGAACGAATAGAAGAGCGCACCGCCATTGCAAACGACGTGATTATCGTAGCCGTCGAGCATGACAGTTTCCGCTTCGTCGGCCTGCCCGAGCGCGCTGAGATGACAGCCGCGCAGCACCTGCCCGACTCCCCGATAGAACGCGAAGCCGTGCGCGATCGACACCGACTCCAGTTCGCTTGCAAGCTGACCCAGCCGTTCCACGTCGTCGAACAGCGCGGCGAGCCAAGCGGCGCCCTGCAAATTGACGACGTGAGCGAGCGCGTGCACGCCGGGTTCGGATGTGCGCAGAATCAGCATTTCCATCGCGCGGCGTGCCTGTCCGAAGGCGCCGATCTGGTAGGCGGCGAGTCCTTCGAACGTCAACGCGAGACTCGCCAGGTCGATTCCTTGCGAGCCGGTGCGGATGTCGTTGCGCCCCACGCCGAGCAGATTGCCGCGCGCGAGACAGGCGAGAGCTTCTTCGCTGTCACCGAGCCAGAACAGCGTGTTGGTCATGGCGACGTGAGCTTCGTCGAGCGACACGCGATCGCCGGCATTCTGCGCGCGTTCCAGCATGTTCTGCGCGGTTGCGCGTGCCTGCTTGAGTTGCAGCGTGGTTAACTGCGTAGTCCAGATGCCGAACTGGATTGCGGCGATTTCAGCGGGGGAGCACACGCCTTCACCGACCGCCAGCGCTGCGGCGTAGCAGGCCGTGGCTTCCGCGTACAGCCAGCCGTGCACGCTGCGCAAGCTCATGCCCAGAAGGCGGTAGGCGTCGAACTGGAGGCGGCGCACGGGGTCCTGTTCGTTCGGCGTTTGCAGCACGTCAAGACAGCGGCGCAGCGGCGGAATTGCTTCGGCAAATTTCGATTCTTCGATCAGCGCACTCGCATGCTCCAGGCACTTGCGCGCTTCACGGTGATGTTCCTCTCGCGACTTCAGACGCCGTTCGATTGTCTTGCGACCCACGCCGAGCATCGCGGCGGCCGCACTCTTGTTGCCGCTCGTCCGTTCGAGTGCGCGGTCGATCAGCAGATCTTCGGCGGCGTTGAGCTTGTCGCGGCCTTCGAGCTGCATCAGCATATCGGCGAGACTCGCGCGGGATACCGGCCCGCTGGTCTCGTTGGCGAGAAACGGCTCGAGCGTATCCACGTCGATCACCGTGCTTTCCGCGAGCACGCTCAGCTGGCTGACCAGGTTGCGCAATTGCCGGATATGACCGGGCCACGGGTGCTGCGCAAGACGACGCAGCGCGGCCGGCGCAAACTCCAGCCGGCGCGTGTGTTGTGACGCGAAGTGGTTGACGAGCGCGGGGATATCCTCGACGCGCTGCTCGAGGCCCGGCACCGCGAGTACGAAGACCGCGAGCCGGTAGAACAGATCCTCGCGGAACAGCCCCGCGCGCGCGAGCTCGCGCAGGTCGCGGTGTGTCGCGGCAACCACGCGTCCGGCAAACTGCAGACTGGTCGACGATCCCAGCGGACGGAATGTGCGCGTTTCAAGTACGCGCAGTAGTTTCGGCTGCAGCGCGAGCGGCAATTCGCCGATTTCATCAAGCAACAGCGTGCCCTTGCCAACTTGCTGGAAAAGCCCCTGGCGGTTTTCGCCCGCGCCGGTGAACGCGCCCTTGACGTGCCCGAACAGTTCGGCTTCGACGAGGTGTTCGGGAATCGCGCCGCAATTGACGTCGACGAAGGGTTGATCCTGGCGCAGGCTGTGTGCGTGAACACGGCGCGCAACGAGTTCTTTGCCCGAACCGGTCGGCCCGAAAATAAGCAGCGGATGATCGGTGGGAGCAACCCGATCGATCATCCGGACCAGTTGGCGAAACGCTGGTGCGCCGCCTACGAAAGAGCCGGAGTCGGCCTTGTCGGTGGCGAACGGAACGACTGGGGTATAACTCATTACAAAGTAAGCTCCACATGATCCGCGTGCGGCGCTACGCGGAAATGGCCGTCGCAAGGACGGCGGTCATGCATCGATTCCCTGTCTGACGAGCTTCCGATTCCGCTGTCGGAGTAGCCCGCCTAAGAAGTGACAGAGTATGAAGGTTGGTTGTCGATGTTGTCGTTCGAAATTAATGTTGGCGCAAGTATCTATGCGCATTTCATCGGGTATGGCAAAAAGCACAGAAAGAAGAGTGTCCGCGACGGCGCAAGCGCGTCGCGCCGACTCACGATACGTGGTTGATATAACGGCGCCGCGTCAACGGTTCTTTAGCTGCTGCGCGCTTCGTGTCAATCGTGTGCGACGTGTGGAGGGAGTGCATGTGGCCGCTGTCGGGCCTGCGATGTGATGCGGGGTGGTTGAAGAGCCAGTTGATTGCAGCTTTGTTGCGCGGGTTTTGATGGAGAAATTGCCACGGTCGCCGGCAACGGGAGCGTGGCAATCTATTGCTTCATGACCGGCCGATGCAACGGCATGCCGATCGGTGCTTACGGCCCGACGCGCAGGACGACTCCCGTTGAAATCTGCACCATCAGATAGTCGCCGCCAATGCCGACCCACGAATAGCCGCGCGGCGGCGGAGCCAGCCGGTACGCGCGCCAGTCGTCGATCACATACTGACGGTCGCGGTACTCAGGAGGCAGGCGATCGCCCTTGCGCCAATGTCCGGGCGCGTTCGCGGAGTTGCCTGGGCCGTCTGGGCTGTGTCCGGATGGCACTTGTTTGGGGCCATGACCATTCGATTCATGACCATGGTTGGGCCCGTGACCGTGACTCTCCCCATGACCGTGGTCGCCGCCCTTGCCGGGGTTGTCGTGCGGGGGTTGTGCGAGAACAAGCGACGATGCCAGCATACCCGCGCTCATCATCGACGCGAGAAATATGCGGGATTTATTCATTAACTATCTCCTGGAATTAGCGGCGTGAAGGTGCAGGGCACCAAACCGGACAGCCCGATCTGAATCTGTCAGGTTGTATGTTAGCGGACCTAGGTCACCTGCGCGCACAGGAAATCTTGCCAACCGTTGCTCGCGCAACTAGCAATGTTTTGCGTGCATTCGCATAGCAGACAGCCTCAGTTCCTCTCACGCTTTTGTGTGAATTCGCGATTCAAAGCTATACCCTGCATCGGAAAATGCGTTCGAAATTCTCCGTTGCAGGCTTATCGCGGCACTGCATCGACTAGCTCATGCTGATTGCAATTCCGGCTGCGGTGCTATTCGAAGCTTGCGCTTCGAGTTCGTCCAGTCGCAGCAGGAGAAGGTCGAGTGAGCGCAATTGTGCATTCGTAAGGTGCTGCGAATCGAGTAGTCGATGAAGCCGCAGGCGCCAGTAGGCGGCCGGCAGGATCGGCCCCGCGAGATCTCCTGTCATTGACGCGCTCATGACTCGCCCCAGATGCGCGATCTCCAGGTCTATTAAAGTGACCATGCCCCCACCTCGCAACGTTCGTTCTTGTTGTCTAACCAAGAGTTATTAGACATTAGTCCAAATGCGGCAAATAACCAATGGGGGCGATTATTGACGGACGGCTAAAGCGGTCGGCAATTTTTTTGGGGAGAATGCACATAGCATTAGGTGCAAGGGGAATCCAACGTCTTTTTCCTTGCAACAGCAAATGTTAAATATTTGTGGCAACGGCCTTTGCGATTTAAAACATATCTCCGCACTCGACGGTGCACGACGACATGCGGCGGCATGCAACCCGAGGCGGGCCGCATGCCGTCTCTTTCAGTTGCAGTTCAGGCTCTGCTTCGCGGCGAAACAACGCGATTGCTGCCCGGTACTGCATTGCGGCCAACGGCCGAGCCACCGCTTTCTTCAATCGGCGGCTGATGGCGGAAACCCGCACTGCCCGACACGATCGCGATAATCGCGCCGACGATCAGCGCTGCGAAAGAGAACCAACTGGCGCGAGCGACGCCGCGCGCGGCCGTGTCAGCGGTTTCGCGGGCCCGTTGTCCGGCTTCGGGGCTGGACGCCATCGATGCCGCCGACGCCATGGCCGACTGCATCTGCTGCTTGGCAGTGTCAACGATGGAATTGGCTCCGCCTGCCTGATTGGCCGCGGTCGCGCCCACTTGCGCGCCGACTTGCGCACCCGTCGCCGCAACGCTTCCTGCAGTGCTGACCGCTCCCGTGACGAGCGAAGTCATTCCATAGAGAATGAACAGCGTCATGACAGCCCATGCCAGCAGGCCATGCAGCCACCCGAGCACGGGTGCGCAACGTCCTGCGTAGTACGAACCGACGAAGACCGCGAGGACCGTCGTTATGATTACCCACACGCCGGAGCCGAAGCCGAAGCCTTGCAACGGGTCGGGTTTGGACATCGGCGCGAGCAGCGACGCGCCAATAGCCGTGCCCAGCACGCTCATGACCAGATAGACGATCATCGAGAGAATAACGCCCGCGAAAATCGGGCCCCATGACAGCCGCGGCAGGCCGTCTTGTGTCGTGAGAAGTTTCATGGTGTCTCCTGCAGAGAGGGAAGAGGTCGCCTGGTGCCGCGCACATGGCCCGGCACTCCGGTTTGCGCAAGCGCCATGCCGTGGGCGCCCGTGACGCGCCGCGTCAGCGCCTTGCCGCGCTATACGCGCCGGCTTCCTCAATCAGCCAGGTTCTGAAGAGTTCGAGTGGCTTCCCGTGACTTAGCTCTGTCGGATAGACGAGGTAATACGCGGATTCCTCGACCGTGGTGGCCGCGAGCGGAATAACGAGGCCCAGTTGCGACAGCTGTTCGTCGACGAAAAATTTGGGAACGAGGGCCACGCCGAGTCCTGCGGCAGCGGCGCTGATCAGCATGGAGTGCAGTTCGTACCGGACGCCTTGCATGGTGGCGTTATCTTCGACGCCGAGATTGGCGAACCAGCGGGACCAGGCGTCGGGGCGCGTCGTCGAATGGAGAAGCGGGTAGTTCAGCAATTCGTGCGCTCTCCTGACGGGCTTTGCAAGCAGTGACGGCGCGCAGACGGGCACGACTTCCTCGCCGAAAAGGTAGTCCGACGACGTACCCGGCCAGGTCGGCTTGCCATAGTGAATGGCGGCCTCGAAATGCGACTCCTCAAAGGGAAACGGGTCGGTGCGAACACCCATGTTGATTCGAACGTCCGGGTTCCGGTCGTTGAAGTCCTTCATTCGTGGAATCAGCCATTGCGACGCAAACGTGGGAAGCACCGCGAGTTCCAGGTAACCGCCTCCGCTGCCGTGCGCAATGATCGACAGCGTGTCGCGATCGAGATTCTCAAGTGCGCGGCGCACTTGCGTGCCATACAGACGCCCGGCGCGAGTCAGCATCACCCGCTGCTTCGAACGAACGAAAAGGCGCACGCCAAGATTCGATTCGAGCGTCAGGATCTGCCGCGAAACGGCGCTCTCCGTCAGGGACAACTCTTTCGCAGCATGAGTGAAGCTTTCGTGCCGCGCCGCGGCCTCGAAGGCCAGCAACGCGCTCGTGCCGGGAACCTTGAACTTGCGCATGTTAATTCCAAAAAGTCATCAAGTGGAAATTTAAACTCGCTTTACGGCGGGTGCAACACTTTGAATAATGAGAATCACGTAAGCTTGGCTACCCCTTCGCCTACCTTCTGGCTACCAGTTCCGGTATGCCGTCGATGAACACCTTCCCGCTGCGGCGGCGCGCCCCCGAGAGAAACGCAGATGCGCAATTCGAACGTTGAACGCCTGTTACTGAAACTGCTTGGCCCGGCCAAAACGGAGTCGCTCTTTACAACCCTCAGATTTCCGAGCGCACTGGCGGATTGGGAAGACGGCACGGTGACGCGCGCCGAACTCGCGCAGGCGATGAACATGGCCTTATTCGAGGATCTACTGGAGCGTTCGCCGAATGGGCGCGCCTATACGACCGAGACAATCGCGAACGGCGGCTCTGTGTATTTCGATCACGGCGCGTTGCGCACCGTGAGGTGGGAGAACAACGGGGCGCTGCCTCCTGGCGAGGCTGCATTCACTCGCATCTTGCGTCCGCTTGGCTTCAGGCTGGACGGCCGCTATCCGCTCGACAAACTGGGCATGACCGGCCGTGCGTACGCGCATGATGACGCGCCCGATGAAATCGCGCAGTTCTTCGTGAGCGAGTTGCATCCCGAACGCTTCTCCAGCGAGTTCCAGCAGGCGGTCACTAACGTGGTCCATTCGTCGAAAGATCCGTTGACGCCGCTCGCCGTATCGCAACTCTGGGAACTGGAGCGTGAAGGCTCGCTTGCTATCGACGCAGCTCACAAGTTGCTGCCGGTCATTGTCGGCGCGTTCGCTCGCCAGCACGATCTGCCGAGCGAGGCGGACTACGAAGTCCTGTTACGCGAATCAGCCGAAATGGCGTGGATCGCTACCGAAGGCAACGCCTTCAATCACGCGACGGATCGCGTGGAAGACGTGTTCACGCTGTCGGACGAAGAGAAGGGCAAGGGCCGGCCCATGAAGCCCGAAGTCGAGCGCTCGCGCTCGGGCCGCGTCTTCCAGACCGCCTATCGCGCGGATACGGTGGAGCGTCAATTCAGGTCCACTGGCGACAAGCTCGTCACGCGTACTGTGCCTGGCTCCTTCTATGAATTCATTACTCGCAAGCGCACTTTCGATCAGGCGTCGCGTAGCTGGGTCACGGACCTGCGTTTCGACGCCGGTAATGCGCAAGGCATTTTCAAAATGACCGCGAACGCGGCACAGTAGGGTGTCTCCGGCCGGTGATTCAGGCCGGCGGCTCATGCTGATAAGGCGTTCCGATCCGAATGCAGGCGGCATTTCCTATCAGAAATAACGCTTGCGAGCGCACGGCGGCAGCGAAAGCGGTTGATGTTGCCGGCAAAAACCCTCGCGTGTATAGTTTCCGAACGTACCAAAATTTCGTATTGGAAATTCAAAGAGGTCTCAATCGTGAAAGCATCCGCCATTCTCTCGGAACTCGGCATTTCCCATCTCGCCGAAGCGGGCGACATTGCCGTCCATTCGCCGATCAACGGCGAACTCATCGGCCGCGTGGCGAGCCGGACGGTCGCCGAGGTCGACGCCGCGCTGGCCAGCGCCCAGAAGGCTTACGCAAGCTGGCGCAACGTGCCGGCGCCGCGCCGCGGAGAACTGGTGCGTCTGCTGGGTAACAAGCTGCGCGAGCAGAAGCATGCGCTCGGCAGCATCATCACGCTCGAGACCGGCAAGATCCTTCAGGAAGGCCTCGGCGAAGTGCAGGAAATGATCGACATCTGCGATTTCGCGGTCGGCCTGTCGCGTCAGCTTTACGGCTTGACGATCGCGTCGGAGCGTCCGGGCCATCGCATGGCTGAAACTTGGCATCCGCTCGGCGTGTGCACGGTCATTTCCGCGTTCAACTTTCCCGCAGCCGTGTGGTCGTGGAATGCCGCGCTCGCGCTGGTGTGCGGCAATGCGGTCGTCTGGAAACCATCGGAAAAGACACCGCTCACCGCGCTGGCAGTCGACAAGATCCTGCAAGACGCGTTGAAGGAATTCGGCGACGCTCCCGAAGGCCTGACGAGCGTCGTGAACGGTGGCCGCGAGGTCGGCGCAAAGCTGGTTGCCGACCCGCGTTCCAACATCGTGAGCGCGACGGGGAGCACGGAAATGGGCCGCGCGGTCGGCGTCGAAGTGGCGCGCCGTTTTGGCCGCTCGATTCTCGAACTCGGCGGCAATAATGCGGGCATCGTCTCCGGCAGCGCCGATATGGAACTGGCACTGCGCGGCATCGTTTTTTCTGCAGTCGGCACGGCCGGTCAGCGCTGCACGTCGCTGCGCCGCCTGTTCGTTCACGAAAGTGTGTACGACAAGGCCGTCGAACGTTTGAAGGCGCTATACAGCAAGGTCGTGATCGGCAATCCGCTGGAGCAGGGCGTGCTGATGGGACCGCTGATCGACGAACAGTCGTTCAACCGCATGCAAGCGGCGCTCGAACAGGCAAAGAGCGAAGGCGGCAAGGTGTTCGGCGGCGAACGTCATGCGGTTGCCGGCAATGAGAAGGGCTTCTACGTTCGTCCGGCCATCGTCGAAATGCCTTCGCAAACGTCGGTCGTGCTGAAGGAAACGTTCGCCCCGATTCTCTACGTGCTGAAGTACAGCGACTTCGACGACGCGATCGGCGGAAACAACGCAGCGGTTCATGGTCTTTCGTCATGTGTCTTCACGACTGACCTGCGTGAAGCGGAGCGCTTCCTGTCGGCGTCGGGCAGCGACTGCGGTATCGCGAACGTCAATATCGGACCGAGCGGCGCGGAAATTGGCGGCGCGTTCGGCGGCGAGAAGGAAACGGGCGGCGGTCGCGAATCGGGCTCCGACTCGTGGAAAGCTTATATGCGGCGCGCGACCAACACCGTCAACTATTCGTCGGCACTGCCGCTCGCTCAGGGCATCGATTTCAACATCGGCTGAGCGTTTTGCGCTGCACGTACACGGCTGTTTAACCACGGCCGTTTTTTTGCGCGAGCTGTCGTTGCGGCCCTGCCGGACAAGTCGGTCACTGCACGCCGGCGGGCTCTTTCCGGGGCAACCCGGTCATGTGCAACCTGGAGCGAGTCGTGAGTTCACAAGTCGTTATTGTCGGTGGCGGCGTTATCGGCAGTTCTATTGCTTACTTCTTGCGCGCTTCCGATCCGACGGTTTCCGTGTCCGTGATCGAACGTGATCCGAGCTACGCGAAGTCGTCGTCGGCATTATCGGCCGCTTCGATCCGGCAGCAGTTCTCCACGCCGTTATCGATTCAGATGTCGCTGTACGGTATCGACTTTCTGCGCAATATCGGCGAGCTTCTTGAAGTGGACGGCAACAAGCCCTCGATCGATTTGCATGAAGGCGGTTACCTGTTCCTCGCCACGGCCGCCGGCGACGCAACGCTGCGCGAAAATCACGCGTTGCAGAAGAGCCTTGGCGCGGACATCAATCTGATGGACCAGCAAGCGCTGAAGGCCAGGTTCCCGTGGTTGAACGTGGCCGACCTCACGTCGGGCGCCTTCGGCGAGAGCGGCGAAGGATGGTTCGACGGCTATGGCCTCGTGCAGGCGCTTCGCAAGAAAGCGCAGTCGCTCGGCGCGCGCTACATTGCCGCCGATGTGACCGGTGTCGTTCGCGAGGGCCGCAAGATCACCCACGTCATCGCCAGCAACGGAGAGCGCTTCGCCTGCGATACGGTCGTGAACGCGGCAGGCGCATGGGCGCGGAAGATTGCCTGCATGATGGACATCGACATTCCGGTCTTTGCTCGCCGTCGCAGCATTTTCAATGTGTCGTCTCCGGCTCGCCTCGCGGACTGTCCGTTGCTGATCGATCCTACCGGCGTCTATTTCCGGCCGGAAGGGAAGACCTACATTTGCGGCACATCGCCGGGCGCGGATAACGATCCTGACGATCTGCCGCTTGACGAGGTAGATCACCGCCTTTTCGACGACGTCATCTGGCCGACGCTTGCGCATCGTGTGCCCGAGTTCGAAGCGCTGCGTGTCGCGAACTGCTGGTCTGGCTATTACGAGTACAACGTGTTCGACCACAACGCGATCATCGGCTATCACCCGCAAATCGAAAACTGCGTGTTCGCGAACGGGTACAGCGGACATGGTCTTCAGCAGGGCCCCGCAACGGGCCGCGGCGTAAGCGAACTGATTCTAAATGGACGTTATGTGTCGCTCGATCTCTCTTCGCTGAACTGGGACCGTCTGCTCGAAAACCGCCCCATCGTGGAAAAAAACGTGGTGTAGGCGACCACGAATAATGCTTGACGACCTGGGCTCAGCCGCCGAAAACATGTACGAATTCACCGCTCCTTTCCAGAATCCTTCAGGCTCTCCGATTCGCGAACTGTTCAAGTATCTGGGTGAGCCAGGCATGATTTCGTTCGCGGGCGGTTACCCGGCTAGCGATCTGTTCGATGTCGACGGCTTGCAGCAGGCCGAAGCTCGCGCATATCAAGACCCGAACAGCTGTCTGCAGTACGGGCCGACTGACGGTTTGCCGCGTCTGAAGCACGAGCTCATAAGCCTGATGGCGCGTCGCGGCGTGCCATGCGCGTTGAACGAAATGCTGGTGACTACGGGCTCCCAGCAGGGACTCGACCTGCTGCTTCGCGTGCTGGTGAGTCCGGGCGATGTCGTGTTCACCGAACAGCCTGCATATCCGGCAACGCTTCAGGCACTCAGGCTTCAGCAGGCGAAAATCGTTACCGTGCCGGTGGATGCGCACGGCCTCGACGTCGACCATCTCGCGGCGCTTCTGGCGTCGGGTACGGTCGCGCGCCCGAAGCTGCTCTATACGGTTCCGACGTTTGCCAATCCGACCGGCGCAACCATCACGCGGGAGCGCCGCATCGCCTTGCTGAAGCTTGCGGTGCAACACAAGTTTCTTATCGTCGAAGACGACCCATACGGCGATCTGCGCTTTTCCGGAGTCGCGGTGCCGTCGATCATCTCCCTTGCGGCCGAAGTAGAGGGCTCACGTGATTGGGTCGTGCATTTCGCGAGCCTTTCGAAGATCGTCGCGCCTGGACTGCGCGTAGGTTGGACAATCGCACCGGCCGAAATCACGCGCCGTTGTGTGATTGCAAAGCAGACCGTCGACCTGTGCAGTGCGCCGTGGACGCAGGCCATTGCCGCCGAATATCTGGCCGACGGTGCGCTCGAACGACACCTGCCGCGCATCACCGAAATGTACGGGCGCAAATGCGAGGCGCTATGCGAAGCACTGCGCTCGCAGTTCGGCGATACGCTCCAGTTTCATCGGCCTGACGGCGGCATGTTCGTCTGGGCGCGTATCGAAGGCATCGACGCCTCTGCGCTTCTACAGCACGCTATCGAGAACAAGGTCATGTTCGTGCCGGGCAAGGCATTTTTCGCGGACAGGATCGACCCTGCGTCGTTGCGTTTGTCGTTTGCGGCGCCGGGTATTGCCGATATCGAAGAAGGCGCAAAGCGCTTGCGGCGCGCATACGACACTGCGGCACGCAACGTTGTCTTATCGTGACGCCGGCCCCGTCGACTCTCTGACCTGCAGTAGCGCGTGCACTTCTTGACCGCGTTGCGCCTGCTTTCCGTCTAGCATGTCGAGCAGATATTGCGCGGTGAGTTGTCCGATCTCACGCGTATCCACGCGCATCGTGGTGAGCGTGGGGTGAATCTCTCTGGATATCTCGAGATCGTCGAAACCCGTTACTGATAGCTCTCGCGGTATGGCGATGCCGAGTTCTTCCGCTTCGCGCAGCACGCCAAGCGCGATGTGATCGTTGCCGCAGATAAGAGCAGTGGGGCGTTCGCTCGCCGCTTGCCAGATGGAGCGCAGACTGCGGCGTCCGAATGCGATTGTCGATTCCCCCTCGCACATGTGTTCGGGTCGCACCGCGAGGCCGTGACGTTCGAGCGCCACCCGAATGCCGGCGACGCGCGCCTGCACCCGGTCGTTGTCGCGCGTCGGCTGAATGCACACCGCGAATGAGCGATGACCGAGGGCGATCAGATGTTCGGTCATTTGCACATACGCCGCGAAATTGTCGAAGCCGATGCAGACGTGCGGACTCTCCTCGCGGTACGCGTACGTCACCGCATACGGCACGCGATAGAGCCGCAACGCGTCGAAGAGTTCTGGCGGATGCGCCTCACCCACGATGGCCATTGCCTCGACGCCTCGCGCGAGCATCGCGCGCACCTGCACGAGCGCTTGCGTGGGATCGTAGTTCGAGCAGCCGAGAACGAGCGTAATGCCGCGCGTCGCAAACGCGGCTTGCATGCCGCTTACCTGGGAGGCGAACACCTGGTCGTCTAGCGTGGGAATGATGATGCCCGCGATGTGGCTGCGCGTAGACGCAAGCGCGCGCCCCGCGGCATTGGGAAACCAGTTCAGCGCGAGCGCCGCGTGTTCGACGCGCTCGCGCACCGCAGCCGATACTTTCTCCGGCTCGTTGTAGACGCGCGATACGGTCGCCGTCGAGACGCCCGCCAGCTTCGCGACATCCGACAACACCGTGCGGCCCGTCCCGCGGCGCACGCGGCTCGTCTGAGTTCGGGCTGTAGCGGCGAAGCCGGTTGTGTCTGGTGTGTCGGGCGTGTCGGACATGAGTTCGGAGTGCGGGGTGAAGCTGGAAGCCTGACATCTTACCGTTGCGTCACTCTTGGCGTAGCCGCGACGATCGCCCGAGGCACGGGTTATCGCTAGCGGCTCGAATCCAGTGCTGCGATGCGAGCGCGGAAATGCTCGGTGCCGGCCACGATCTTGTCGAGTATCGCATCCAGCGCCCAGAACCGTTCGCGGACGTCGTAGTCGATTACGCGGCAGCGAATCGAATTGAACGTGCCGATGCGCTGGTGGTACATCTTCGCAAGCGCGGGGTAGCCGAGCGATTCGGAGACGGCGGCGAGCACGAGGAACGTCGCGAGTTCATCTGCGAGGGCAGGGTCCCGGGCCGCGTCGTTGCGCAGCCATTTGTACAGGTCAGTATGAAAGTTGGTGAACACGCCGTTAAAGCCTGCCGAACCGGCTTTCATCGCGTCCCACGCAATCGCCGCGTTGGCGTTGAGGATCTTCAGCGGCGAGCCTTGCGCCAGCGCGACGCGGCGCTTCACGGTCGCGAGATCGCAGCTCACGTCCTTTAGCATGATGAAGCGGCCAGTGTCGATGCATAGTTTTAGTTCGTCATCCGAAAGAAGTCGTCGATACGGTGCGGGGCACTCGTACAGGCCGAGCGGCAGGTCGGACGGAAGACGCGCGAGCAATCGCTTCAGATTCGCGGCGAATGCCTGCGTGCCCTCGCGCGCGGGATCGAGCCGGTTGGTGACTAACACAATGGCTTGTGCGCCCGTCGCTGCGGCAACGTTCAGTTCTTCGGCTTGCGCGTCCGGATCGTCGCTGATGTGGCCGGACACCACGACAGGGATTCGCCCGGCGACCTTCTCGACGACGAACCGTCCAAGAGCGCCGCGCTCGGCGAGCGTAAGAAACTGCATCTCGCTCGACTGCGCGACCGCAAAGAGCGCGTCCGATCCCTGCGCGAGATACCATTCGATCAGACGTTCAAGGCCGGCGTAGTCGATCGCGCCCGAGTCGTCGAACGGCGTCAGCATCACGGGAACAATCCCTTCAATTGACACGGTGGGTGGCTTCGCGATTGTCATGTTGTTGTGCTCCAGAAGAATTTGATTGGACGGGCGAGAGGCGAACGGTTCATGCCGGTGCCTGGATCGTCTCGTTTGTGGCGGGCGTGTCGGCGATCGGCTTGCGCACCAGCAGCAGATAACTCATCGCGCCGATAAACGCGATTCCCGCGGCTGTCAGCAAGGCCGGCACGAATGACCACGTCTGCGCGATATAGCCGGTGAAAATCGGCGCGAGTGCGCCGCCGAGAAAGCCGCCGAAATTCTGAATCGCGCCGAGCGAGCCGACGCGGTTCGGCGGCGCGGCTGCTGTCGCGAGCGCCCACGAACTCGCGGATGCGGCGTTGGCGAGAAAGATCACGACCGAGATACACACGATTGCCAGCACGTTGCTTTCGACAAGCGCGGCGGGAATCGTGAACGCGACCATGCCCAGCATTGCAATGACCACGGCGTTACGGCGGCTCGCCACCGGGCTCGCGCTGCGGCTCGTGATGAGGTCGGAAAACCAGCCGGCCGTGAGCGAGCCGAGGAAACCGCAGAAAAACGGCACCGACGCGGCGACGCCGGTGTGCATCAGGCTCATGTGACGCTCCATGGTCAGGTAGCCTGGCAGCCATGTCAGATAGACCCAGTTCAGATAAACGGAGCCGAAAAAGCCGATCAGCATGCCCCACGTGGTGACGTGCGAGAACAGCGAGCGCCATTCGGCGAATGTGACAGTCGGTGCCGGCTTACGGTCCGCTTCGTCGCCTTCCAGATAACGGCGCTCTGCCTCGCTCATGGTCGCCTTGACCGGGTCGCGATAAACCGCAAACCATACGGCTGCAACGATCAGACCGGCCGCGCCGGTCGCGATGAATGCCCATCGCCAGTGGAAGTTCACGACGAGCACCGACAGGCAGAGCGGCGCGAGCGCGGTTCCGAGCGGTGACGCCGAATTGAAGATGCCGGTCGGCTTGCCGCGTTCGCGCAACGGGAACCAGTTGCTGACCACGCGGGCTGCCGACGGAAATTGCGGCGCTTCGCCGATGCCGAGCAGGATCCGCGCAAGCACGAACCAGCCGAACGTCGAGACGAAGCCGCCCGCGGCCTGCGCGAGCGACCACACGATCAGCCCCATGCCGAGAAGCTTGCGCGGTCCTATCCGGTCGACAAGGCCGCCGACCGGCAACTGGAAGAGCGCATAGCTCCACGAGAATGCGGACAGCAGCAGTCCCATTTGCCCGAGCGTCAGGCCCATGTCGTGACGGATCAACGGATTGGCGACGGCGAGCGTTCCGCGGTCAAGATAGTTGACGATGCCGCTCACCATCAGCAGCGTGAGCGCCACGACCTGGGCGCGGCGGATTTTCGGCGGGGGCTGCTCGTGACTCGAGGTTGCGCTCATGATCGTTGTCTCCGTTTCATGTTGCGATTCAGGCGGGGCGCACCGATGCGATGTCGGGCGACCGTGAGTTGTGCGGCGATTCAAGCGGGCGCTGGCGGGGGTATGCCACCTTCGTGGTGGCGATCGGCGCTTGATCCCTTGCGGTACATTCAAACTGCAGACCACCAACTCTGCTGTTAGCGCTTACATTTGAAACGCAAGCGTTCGCAGTTTTTACGACGGGCGCTCTTACGGCGGCCGGGAGATTGATGATAGCGCTTACATTTTGTGTCGCCTCGCTGGCAGGTGCAAGCTCCAAAAGCAGGTTGACGGGTAAACACCGACCATTACCGGCTGTTGCTAAGAGCCGCGCAAAATGCAACGCGGCAGCAGGCACACGGTTTGCTCAGCGCTCGTTGCCCTTGTGCCCACATCGTTTCGATAACGAGAACAACCATGCAACCTGACCAGACTGCTACCGAGTTTCCCCAGTCGCAACCGCTGCTCGCGACGCCCCTCGCAGGCGTGAGCCAGGGCGCGGCTCACCGCCAGATCGGGCTGCTGCCGGCGGTGACGTTCTGCTTCGCGTGGCTATTCGGGTTGGAGCCGTTTCTTACTGGCGCCGCCGGCGATTCATCGCAGCGCGGGCCGGACCGTCACTGATGTATGTGGGACGCCGCACTGACGTCTTGTGAAAATTCCACTTGTGGCTTCGGCGGTTTCTACATCGTCGCGCATGGGTGCGGCAGCGCGCTGCGAGCGCCGTTCGCGGGAATAACGGTTGCGATGCTGTCGGCGGGAGTCCTTCCCGTCCACAGGAGCCTGTCATGCAAACCGATCCGACCGTCGATCCCGTAGCCGACCCTTCGAATCAGCCGCTCGACGCGCCAGAAGAGCAGCCGCGCCCGCTGCCCGGCACGCCGCCAGACACGGACCCGATGACCCCAGGCAGCGCTCCCGACGACAAGGCTCGCTAACACAGTCTCGCCAGCCGCCCTGAAGCATGGCAACAGCGCTGCTGGAATTAGGGAATCTACGTGTGAAAAGGCGCACGGTCGTGCCGTTAATGTAGATGGAAGGCTGTTCGATGCATTGCCGTCCGCTTTCAGCACTGGGTGGGTCACGCGGCGGTCGGCGTCGCAGTTCACCTCCGGACACGCCCGTGCTGAAGGCTTCACTTACTGGCCATGAATACGTATTTATGCGGCATTTGTGCCGCACTTTCCCCACGGCCGCCTGAAGGGTGGTTTTTCATTGGCTCGGCCGGAAGCGCTGCGGCCAACGTTCTCCGGTTCCTCACGGCGCCAGCAGTTCACGCCAATAATCACGTTGATTAAAGTCGCTGAATGCCGCGATAACCGGTTATCGCAAATAAGCGCGGATTAACGCGACTATATCCAGTCAATTAAGTTCCCCGCCTTTTCAAATGATTGATCCCGCGCCCGTAATGACGTCCACACTGCGCAATTAATCAGCAGCTATTCATTCCGGAAGTACGCTTTTCTACGCCGCGCATTACTTCGGTCGTATTACAGGCTGTTGCATTCGCACAACTTTAGTTATTGAAAAGTTGCAAATAATTTATGTCCGGAGCAGGTCGATGGCCTGACCCTCATTGCGATAACTTTCCCAAAAACAAAGACTTAGCCCCTAAGGGCAATCGATTATTGCCAAATCGGCAAGACCGTGTTGTGCGAATTGCGGGCGTCCGTTGTCCGGGTGGCCCCCTACACTCACGCTTCGTTTAGAGGGTGCCCCAGCCGGGCCAGAACGGTTCGGCGATAAGGGCGGTGGCGCGTTCGCGTACTACCGAGGCTGGTCCCGCTCCCCCGCGAAAATTTATCGAACAGGAGTCCCACGCATGAAAAAGAGTCTTATCGTCGTTGCGGTTGCCGCATCGTTCGCTTCCGTCGCTCACGCACAAAGCAGCGTCACCCTGTACGGTCTGCTGGACGCTGGCGTGACCTACACGAGCAACGTTGCTCACAACTCGAAGTGGGCAGCCGGCAGCGGCGGCATCGACCAGAGCCGTTTCGGTCTGCGCGGTTCGGAAGACCTGGGTGGCGGCCTGAAGGCAATCTTCACGTTGGAAAGCGGCTTTAACGTCAACAACGGCCGTTTCGCTAACAACAACGGCATGTTCAACCGTCAGGCATTCGTCGGTCTGTCGAGCGCGCAATTCGGTTCGGTCACGCTGGGCCGTCAATACGACGCAGCGCAAGACTTCCTGGCACCGCTGACTGCAACGGGCAGCTGGGGCGGCACGTACTTCGCGCACCCGTTCAACAACGACAACCTGAACACGAACGGCGGCTTCGCAGTTAACAACTCGGTCAAGTACTCGAGCGCTAACTACGCTGGCTTCACGTTCGGCGGCACGTACGGCTTCTCGAACCAGGCTGGCGCATTCGCAAACAACCGCGAATACAGCCTCGGTGCTGCTTACCAGTGGCAAGGTCTGCGTTTGGGCGCTGCTTACGCACAGCAGAACAACCCGGGCGCAACGAACGCTGCTGGCACGGCTAGCAACGGCGGCGCGACCGACGGCGGCTTCCTGGGCGCAACGGGCAACTTCCGTCAGCGTGAATTCGGTGCAGCAGGTTCGTACGCTTTCGGCCCGGCAACTGTCGGTCTGGCATGGACGCAATCGCGTATCGACAACGTTGCAGGCGTTCAGCAATCGCTGCGCGCTAACAACTACGAAGTCAACGGCAAGTACAACCTGACCCCGGCTCTCGGCCTGGGCGTGGCGTACACGTTCACCGACGGCAAGGGCTATGGCACTGCCGCAAACGGTGGCTCGACGTCGGTTCGTTACCACCAGATCGGCCTGCAGGCTGACTACGCTCTGTCGCGTCGTACGGACGTCTACGCTCAAGCCGTGTACCAGCACGCAATGGGCGACGGCGGTGTCGCTTCGATCTACAGCGGCGACATCACGCAAGCTCCGTCGTCGTCGAAGAACCAGACGGCTGCTACGGTCGGTCTGCGTCACCGCTTCTAAGCTTCAGCAGAAGCTGCTTGTTGTACAAAAAGGTGCCGTTCGCGGCACCTTTTTTTATGCGCGTTCCATTTGAACGCAACAGCCAGATCAGGCAGGCTGGCCGACTTTGAACACCGCGACAGCCTCGCGCAACTGCTCGGTCTGCTCATCGAGCGAACCTGCCGCGGCTGCAGCCTGTTCGACCAGTGCGGCATTGCGCTGCGTGACGTCGTCCATCTGGCGAATCGCGAGGTTCACTTCGCCGATGCCGGAACTCTGTTCATTCGAAGCCGCCGCGATTTCGTTCATGATCGCCGTGACGCGGCCCACCGCCTCCACCACCTCGCCAATCGTACTGCCGGCCTTCCCGGCTAACGTCGAACCCTCGCCGACCTGCTCGACCGACTGGTCGATCAACACCTTGATCTCTTTCGCGGCTGTCGCGCTGCGCTGCGCGAGATTGCGGACTTCACCGGCGACGACCGCAAAGCCGCGGCCTTCCTCACCCGCGCGTGCTGCTTCCACGGCTGCGTTGAGCGCGAGAATATTCGTCTGGAACGCAATGCCTTCGATCACGCTGATGATCTCGCCGATCTTGCGTGAGCTGTCCGTGATGCCGGCCATCTTCTGAACAACGTCGTTGACGACTTCGCCGCCGCGCGCGGCGATGCTCGATGCGTCCTTTGCCAGTTCCGATGCAGTTGCTGCGTTGCCCGCGTTCTGCGTGACGGTCTTGGTGAGCTCGTCCATGCTGGCGGCGGTTTGTTGCAACGACGCGGCCTGTTCTTCGGTACGGCTCGACAGGTCCAGATTGCCCGCGGCGATTTCCTTCGAGGCGACCGTGATCGTTTCGGCCGAATTCTTGATGCGAGCGACGGTGGCCGCAAGCTGATCGCGCATTTCACGCAGCGAGAACAGCAGGCTGGAGGTGTCGTCGCGGCGCAAATCGATACGTGTTGCGAGATCGCCGCGTGCGATGCGCGTGGCGATTTCCGCCGCGGCGGACGGTTCACCGCCGATCGAGCGCGACACATTGCGCACTACGCGCGACGCGACAAAGGACACGACTACGCCCAGCACCAGCAACATGCCGCCCGAGCGCAGCAGCGTGGCGTAGAACTCCGCCTGAATGTCGTCCATGTAGGCGCCGGCGATGAAGTCCCAGTTCCACGGCGCGAAGCGCTTCACGTAGCCGATCTTCTCGCTCGGCTTCGTGTCGCCGGGCTTCGGCCACCAGTAACGCAGATAGCCGGCGCCGGTGGCCGAGCCGCCCGCGGCGGCGATGTCGTGATACAGCGCATTGCCCTTGGCGTCGCGGAAACCGCTCATGTCTTTGCCGTTGAGTTGCGGGCTCATCGGGTGCGCGACCATCACCGAGTCGCTGCGCACAATCGTCACGTAGCCCGAGGTGCCGTAGCGCTGCGCATTGACGCGGGCGATGGCTTGCTGTTTCGCTTCGTCGACGGAAAGCTTGCCGGCGTCCGCCTGCTTCGCGTAGTCGGCGACAATCGAGGCCGCCATGTCGGTCACATCGGCCAGTGCCGAACGCCGTGCGTCCATTTGTGCGCTACGTGCTTCGAATGCGTTCACTACGGTGACGATCAGCAGGGCCGCCCAGCAAAGCAGCAGGGGCACCCATAACTTCTGTTTCAATGTCAGACGGTTCATTTATTGGATTCGACGGTTCGTTGAGCGCGAGAGATAGGAGCGCTTGCCAGGCAGCGCCATAGTTCGCATAACGGCTGTCGAAGCGGATTCTTTATCTTTGCTCAGACGGGCGTGTCGGCACCGCGCACCAAACAATCAAATAGTTGCGCGGTGGTCACGGGGTTCGCGCGCACGGCGCGCGACGCTACGCATTGAACAGTTCGCTGCGCGCGGCGTCGATGATCGTCGCGACAGCCGGGTGACTAATGCGACGTTCGATCGAGATCGCGAAGAATTCCTCGACGATGGTGTTGATTTGCCCGACGGAAGAGAGTTTGTGTTCGGCCTGTAACTGGTTCTCCAGCACCGTCGGCGCGAAGAGCAGGCCGCGGCCTTCGCGTCCGAACGCGAGTGCCATCGCGCTATCGTCGAACTCGCCGACGATGCGCGGTGAGATGGCACGCGACGCGAGCCAGTGATCCAGTTTGCGGCGCACCGCCGATTCGGTGCCTGGCAGCAGAAGCGGCAACTGGCCGAGCGACATGGGAAAGCGCTTCCGTACGCCCTGCAGCAGCGCGTCGGCGCCAAAGCAGCTCAGGGTAGAGCGGCCGAGCGGGTGATTAAACGCCTTGATATTGACGTCGGCGGGGATGGGCGCGTCCGCGATGATCAGGTCGAGGCGGTGCACGGCCAGTTGAGCGAGCAGCGCGTGCAGCTTGCCTTCGTGGCAGATCACGCGCAGCGAAGCGGGTGCGCTCAGCGCGGGTTCGAGCAGCCGGTACGCGATCGCCTTCGGCACCGAGTCCGCAATGCCGACGCGAAACCTGGATTGCGTGCCGACCTCCTGCTCGCGGCGCACCGCGCTTTCCAGCTCGGAGCCTAGCGAGAAAATTTCGTCGGCGTAGTCGAGCGCCAGCCGGCCCGCATCAGTTAGTTCGAGCGTGCGCCCGCTCTTCTTGAAAAGCTTTTTATCCAGCGCTTCCTCGAGCAGTTTGATCTGCCCGCTCAGCGTTTGCGGCGTGATGTGCAGTTGCTCACCGGCACGGACGATACCGCCCGCGTGTGCCGCGACCCAGAAGTAATACAGATGCTTGAAGTTCACGCTCCCTCCGTCAATCAAACGACGTTACGGTTTTTTCGAATGATCAGCAACAAAAATACGAATTTTCCGTTGTCTCGCGTTAGGTTAGATTCAAGGCTCGCCCCGAGGCGTTAGCGGGCGGTTACTTAGAGCTGACAGAGGTGACTATGGCATCCGTTGCACAGTTTCTGCGTTCGAAAGCGTCCCAGACAGTCTGGTCGATCGAGGCGTCGGCGTCGGTGTACGACGCGATTGCGATCATGGCTCACCGGCAGGTTGGCGCGCTGATCGTGGCGCACGAAGGGCGCATTGCCGGCATCGTCACGGAGCGCGATTACGCGCGCAAGATCGTTCTAATGGACCGTTCGTCGCGCAATACGCCGGTTCGCGACATTATGTCGACGGCGGTGCGCTACGTCGGCCCGGAGCAGACGACCGAGGAGTGCATGGCAATTATGACCGGCCACCGCATACGTTATCTGCCCGTGATCGCCGCAGGTCAGGTGATTGGAATGGTGTCGATCGGCGACCTGGTCAAGAGCCAGATGTCGGAGCAGGAACACACGATCCAGCAGCTGGAGCACTACATTCACGGCAACAGTTCGCAGGCTGCGCATGGCGGAATGCAGGCTGGCCGATGGCAAGTTTAACGACGAAAAATTTTACTGTCCGTAAGGTAGCCGCGAAAAGATGACGCGCGGCGCGGGCGGCCCCTGACACATCAAGAGAGGTTCATATGTATAAGCAAACTATCGATCGCTTGCGGCGCGTTGCCGGCAAGGTGACACGCGGCACCGTAGCGCTCGGTCTCGCGGGCGTCCTCGCGCTTGGCGCGCTCGCGGCCAACGACGCGGAAGCGAAGCGCGTCGGCGGCAGTCAAAGCATTGGGCGCCAGTCGCAGATGGCGTCGCCGTCCGCTCCGGCGCAACGAAGCCAGCAAGCTCAGCCGGCGCAACAGGCCGCGCAGGCGCCGGCCGCCACGCCGGCGCGCAACCGCTGGTTAGGTCCGCTGGCAGGCCTCGCCGCCGGCTTTGGTATTGCCGCGCTGCTGTCGTCACTTGGCCTGGGCGCGGGGCTCGCGCAAATGCTGTCGAACGTGCTGCTGATCGGTCTCGTGGTCGTTGCCGGCGTGATGCTGTTCAGGTTCATCGCCAATCGGCGCCGCCCGGATCTGGCGTATGGACACGGCGCCGCGAACCGGTCGCAGACCAACGGCTCGCCGCTTCACAACCAGGCCGGTCACGCGCGGCCGGACACGAACTTTTTCGGCATGCAACGCGCCGCGACGAATCCGGCCGGAGCAACGGGCACAGTAACGGCGCCCGTGCAACCGCTCGGGCTCGATCAGGCCGAGTTGGTGGCGTTGGCGAAGAATATGTTCATGCGTCTGCAAGGCGCATGGGACCGCAACGAGCAAGGCGACCTGTTCGAACTGACCACGCCGGAAATGTTCGCGCAAATCAAGCGTGATCTGGAAAGCCGCGGCAGTGAGCCGAATCGTACGGAAGTGCCGCAACTGGAAGCCGAAGTGCTGGGCGTGGAAAACACCGCGGACGAGACGCTCGTCAGCGTGCGCTTCTACGGCCAGATGCGCGAAGACGGCGCAGCGGCTGCCCAGCCGTTCCAGGAGGTGTGGAACATTGTTCGCAGCGTACAGGGCGACCAGGCATGGCGGCTTGCGGGCATTCAGCAACTCGACCGTTAAGGGAAGGGCGCTGATTCGCGGGGGCATCTATTAATGGATGTTCCCCGCGAGCATGAGAAAGCGGCTAATCGGCCACTGACTATTGCGCTCTATCTGGCATTGGCCGAACTCTTTTTCCACCATGTCGACAGCACCCATTCGTCGGCGGCGAAATATAGCGGAAGCTTCGCGGGATAGCCGAGGTCGCGACTATATGCGATGCGGTGACTTGCGGAATACCAGTGCGGGATTACGTAGTACCCATTCATCAATACCCGGTCGAGCGCGTGTGTCGCGTCGGCAAGTTGCTCATGCGTTTGCGCCGATACCACTCGTCGCAGAATGGCATCGATAGCCGGCGACTTCACGCCGGCCAGATTGTCCGAACCCTGCTGATCCGCATACTTGCTGCCGAAACGCGAAAGTTGTTCGGTACCCGGCACCTGGACATCGGGCAATCGCACGGTCGTCATGTCGAAGTCGAACGCGTCGAGGCGCTTTTGCACGAGCGCAAAATCCGCGGTGCGGAAATTCATCGTAATCCCCAGCTTCTGCAGATTGCGGCCGAACGCGGCGGCGACCGGCTCCATTGACGTGCCGCTGCCGCTGTCGTCGAGAAGTTCGAATACGAACGGCTGCCCATTCATGTTGCGCAGCGCCCCGTTGCGATAACTCCAGCCCGCCTGCGCCAGCAGTTGGCGCGCCTTGACGAGATTGGCGCGCAGCGAACCGGGCGGATCGGTGTCGGGCTGTTGCGGCATCTCGCCGAACACGGCCGGGTCTAGCTGTCCGCGCAGCGGTTCCAGAATCGCTAGCTCGCCTTCGCCCGGCTTGCCGGTCGCCTGCAAGTCCGTGTTGGCGAAGAAGCTGCCAGTGCGCTTGTACTGATCGAAGAACAGTTGACGGTTGAGCCACTGGAAGTCGAGCGCGAGATCGAGTGCCTGACGTACCCGCACGTCGCGGAAAATCGGCCGTCGCAAGTTGATGAAGAAGCCTTGCATGCCGGCGCCGTTGTGGTGAGGAAACTCGCGCTTGACCAGCTCGCCGTTGTCAAAGCGCTTGCCGACGTCGCGCCGCACCCAACTCTGCGCGACGTTTTCGACCAGCACGTCGTACTCGCCTGCCCTGAACGCCTCCAGCTTTGCGACTGCGTCGGAATACAGCTTGTAGTCGATGCGCGCAAAGTTGTGCGTGCCCACGCGCACCGGCAGCGAGGCGCCCCAGTAATTGGGGTTCCGCCTGTAACTGATGGTGCGGCCGTTGTCGTATTTGTCGATCAGATAATCTCCGCTCGCTATCGGCTTCTCGAACGCGAGTTGATCGAAAGGAATGCGCGTGCCGTCCGGCCTCATGCCCCACTTGCGCGAAAACACCGGGATTCCGCCTGCGAGCAGCGGCATTTCGCGCGTCGCAACCTTGTAGTCGAAACGGATCGTGAGGCGGTTGACGACCACGGCCCGCGCGATCTGCGCGAAGTACACCGAGAACTGCGGCAGAGCCTGCGGACTCTTCAGCGTGTCGAACGAGAACTTGACGTCCTCGGCAGTGACCGCGTCGCCATTTGAAAAGCGCGCTTGCGGATTGATGTGGAAGGTGGTCGAAAGGCCATCTGGCGCCACGTCGATGTCGTCGGCGAGCAGGCAATACGCGCTCGCGACTTCGTCGGAACTGCCGGTGGTCAGGCTCTCGAACATTAGCCCGAGTCCGGGCGCCGGATTGCCGCGCAGCGTGAACGGGTTGAATTTATCGAAGCTCGTCAGGCGATCGGGGTTCGCGAGAACAAGCGTGCCGTCGCGCGGTGCGTCGGGGTTCACGTAATCGAAATGCTTGAAGTCCGCCGGATATTTGGGCTCCCCATATTGTGCGATCGCGTAGACGGCGCACGCGTGATTCGCGATCGACATGGCCGATCCGCCGAGCACGAGCGCGACCAGCAGGCGTCGGATGTCGCGCGCGCGAAACCTCGTGTGAGTCATAAACTCCCTTGGCGCAATGCTCCAATTCGTAGGTGAATTGGACCGCCACGCGCCGCCGGCGTTTCATGCAGCGTGTCGCCATAGCGACGTTATTGCCTCGAGGCGGCGGAATCGGGCGCCCGCCGTCAGCGCCGTTCAACTCGTGAGGGAGGGAGCCCGCGTTGCAAAAAATTGCGCAAAACTGCGCAGGTCAGTCCGCATGCGGCGATGCCGCAGCCGGCGCCAACTCCGCGAGCAGCGACATCAGATATTCAATGTCCACCGGTTTGACGAGATGATGGTCGAATCCAGCGGCCTGCACCCGCAGATGATCGTCCGCCTGGCCGTAGCCCGTTACCGCGATCAGCACTGGCCGGACCTCGCCCTTCAGGCGGATCAGACTGGCGAGTTCATAGCCGTCCGTGTCGGGCAACCCGATGTCGAGCAACGCTGCGTCCACAGGCTCCGCTTCGGCTTGCGCGAGAGCGTCGCTGGCGCAGTAGGCGACGCTGACGTGATATCCCTCGCTCTCGCAAAGCAGCGCGAGTGAGTCGGCGGCGTCCTTGTTGTCGTCGACGATCAGCACATGCAGCGAAGCGCGCTCCGCATGCGAATGACCCCCGGCCGACGGTTCGTCGTGCAGCGGCGCAGGCACTTCGGGCGCGTGGCAGAGCGGCAGCCTGATCGACACCGTGGCGCCGCGGCCGGGTCCGGGACTCGCAATGTCGATCGAGCCTCCGTGCAATTCGACAAGCTTTTTCACGAGCGACAAGCCGATGCCGAGGCCGCCATGCGCCCGGTCCAGCGTTCGCTCGCCTTGCGCGAACAGATCGAAAATATGCGGCAGAAGATCGGGCGAGATGCCGCTGCCGTTGTCTTCAATGGTGACGGTGGCGAAGCGTTCGTCGGCGAGTGCGGTCACGCACACGTTGCCGCCGGGGTCCGTATACTTGCACGCGTTGTTCAACACGTTGACGAGAATCTGCGACAGCCGCAGCGGGTCCGCGTGCAGCCAGACCGGGGTGGGCGGCAGCCGCACGGTGAGGTGCTGGCCGCGCGAGCTCGCCATTGACGACACCGTTTCGAGCGCACCATAAACCGCCGCGCCGACCAGTAGCGGCTCGCGTCGAAGCACGATGCGGCCGTGCGTGATGCGCGAGACTTCGAGTAGATCGTCGACGAGCTGCGCCATGTGATCGACCTGCCGGCTCAGCATGCCGACCAGTTCGCCGGCCTTCGGGCCGGCTTCTTTCTCTCGACGCAGTAAGGCAATGGCATTGCGCATCGGCGCGAGCGGGTTGCGCAGTTCGTGCGCTAGCATCGCGAGAAATTCGTCTTTGCGGCGATCCGTTTCGCGCAATGCGAGTTCCAGCGTTTTGCGCTGCGTGACATCCACGGCGCTCGCAATGACGCGCCACGGGCGGCCGTCGGCGTCACGCTGCAACACGGCCTGGCTTTGCAGCCAGCTTTCCCTGTTACCCAAAGAAATGCGGAATTCCAGTGGTTTGTCGAATTCACCAGTGAGCGCGACCCGGCGCATCGCTGCGTCCACCGACGCGCGGTCTTCGGCGTGCACGCGATGAAGCGCCGCGTCGTAGCTGAGCGCGCTCGGCGCGGCTTGCACGCCAGGCACCGCGTCGACGCTGTCCCAGCAGAGCGTCCATGAATCGAGCGACAGATAGCCAATCGTCATTCTGGCGGCGCGCATGGCCACCTGCAGGCGCAGATTGCGCTCTTCGAGCGCGGCGGCCGCGGCGCGTTCGTCGGTGACGTCCGTCGCCATGCAAAACCATTCGCGCAGCGTGCCGTCGTCGTCGCGCAAAGGCGCGGCCCGTGCGACCAGCGTCCGCCAACTGGAGTCGCGCCGGCGCAGCCGGAACGTCATCGAGCCCGGCATCTCGGTCTTCATGATCTGCGACCACTTCTCGCGAGCGCTTTCCTGGTCGTCCGGGTGAACGAGGTCGAGCCATTCGCAGCCTGCGGTCATGCCGTCCTGCGCCGCGAATGACTGCCAGTTGCCGAGCTGATGCGTCCTCCCCTGTGCGTCAGCGATCCAGGTGAGTTCCGAACTCGCTTCGACGAGCGCCCGATAGCGCTGTTCGCTGCGTTCACGTTCTGTCTGCGCGTCGTGCTGTTCGGTGATGTCGTATGTCACGCCGAATACGCGTTCGATTTCGGAGCCGGTTCCGCAGTCGGTCTCGCCGCGTGTTCGAAGCCACAAGCGCTGCCCATCCTCGAGCTGGATCGGAAAGTCCAGTTCGAACGGCACACACTGATGCAGACGGCCGGTCAGCTCGCGCGCGAACCAGGCGCGATGACTTTCGGGGATTCTGTCGAACAGCCATTGCAGCGGCACTTCCGCCTGCTCGGGGTCGAGACCGTAGATCTGTGCCAATTGAGCGCTGATTCGCGCGGTGCGGCTGCCCATGTCCCATTCCCACGCGCCGACACGCGCCGCGTCCAGCGCGAAGCGCAGACGCCGCTCGCCGACCTCATAGGCTTCGCCGGCTTTCACGAAGTCGTCGATGTCCATCGCGATGCCGCACGCGCCGGACACGACGCGCGCCTCGTCGAAGATCGGTCGTATGCGCAGTTTGTGCCAGCGGTATTTACCGTCGAAACGCTGCAGGCGCGCATTGACCTTCACGCTCTCGCCGTCGGTGAGCGCGGTGCGCCACGCATCGTGCACTTTCTTGACGTCGGATTCGAGGACGAACTGGTCCCAGTGCAACGTCGTGTTGGGCGCGAACGGATTGCCGAGATATTTGCGGCAGGCAAGGTTGGCATAGGTAACGGTTCCGCGTGCTTCGGCAGTCCACACGAGAGCCGGAACCTGATCGGCAATATCGTTGTTGCTCATTGCGTTATCAATCGCACTGTTCGTACTGCTTCCAGGAGAACGTCTGCTCGCATCCCAAGTGAGATTGAAGCGCCGCCCAGCACGGGCTACGCGAAGTTAATCCTCGTTTGCACGGTGCCTGGCTGCTATTGGGGAAATCATGGGTTTGCGCATTCGCAGTGCCGCACGCGCTGTTCCCGGCATGGCCAATTCTGCAGACGTTTAGGCACATTCCGTCGATATCCCGCTCACCTGGCCTCATTGTGCTCCTGAAACCGGCTGTAATAATACGGCGTGCGTGCAGCGGTCATGTGGCGCCATAACCGCAAGAGATCAGACAATGCGGCGCCCATCGAGTGGGACAGGAGACGAGATGATCAAGACTTCGCCGGCAGGGTATGACCTGGGAAACTCACGTCGGCGAGGTGCGCGCAGTGCGCTCCTGCCGCTTGCTGCGGCGCTGCTGTGCTGCGTCGCTTCAATCGAGGCGCGCGCCGCTGGTGCGCTGCCCGCGGGCGGAAGCTTCGTCCGCGGAAACGGCTCCATCAGCGGCGACGGTACGACGGTGACCATCAATCAAGGTTCGAGCCGGGGCGTCGTCGACTGGAATAGCTTTTCGATAAGCAGCGGCAACCGCGTCGTGTTCGCCAACGGTAACGGCTCGACGCTCAATCGCGTCACGGGCGGCTCCCCGTCCGCCATCATGGGTACGCTCACGGCCAGCGGCAGCGTCTACCTGATCAATCCCCAAGGCATCCTTGTCGGCTCGGGAGGCGTAATTTCGACGAACGGACGTTTCGTCGCGTCGACGCTCAACGTCGTCGACATCGACGCATTCATGAACGGCCAGCCGTTGACACTCGCGGGCAACTCCGGCGCGAGCATCGTCAACATGGGGACGATCGGATCCGGCACCGGCGACGTGTTTCTCATTGCGCGGCAACGGGTGGCCAATGCCGGCACGATCAGCGCGCCGAATGGCACGGTGGAACTGGCAGTCGGACAGCAGGTGTTGCTGCAGGACTCGTCCTCGGGCAGGCAGGTCTTCGTGCAACCGGGCCAGCAGGGCGCGGGCGGGACCATCGCGAATAGCGGCTTGATCGAGGCGGCGCAGGTCAGCCTGCAAGCCGTCGACGGCAACATCTACGCGCTTGCCGGCAACAACGAGGCGATCCGCGCAACGGGCACGACCACGCGCGACGGACACGTGTGGCTCGTTGCGGGACACGGCACGCTGCAGCCAGGCGGCACGATCGAGGCAACCGGCGGCACCGTCGACATGAGCGCGGACACGGTGGCATTTCCGACCGGCGGCGCGACGGTCCGGGCCAACCAGTGGAACATCGCGACACCGGCATTCACCGTAGACGGCAACGCGGCGCAAGCGCTTTCCACGAGTCTCGGCACCGGCACATCGGTTAACGTGCAAACGACCGGCGCGAACGGCAGCACCGGCGACATCGACGTGAACTCGGGAATCGGCTGGCAGGGCAACGCCTCGTTGACGCTTGCTGCGTATCGCAACCTGACGATCGCACAAGGTGCAACCGTCGGCAACCAGGGCGGCGGGAGCCTGACGTTGCGCGCGGACTCCGCCAGCATCGACAACGGCGGCAGCGTGGCCAATCGCGGCGTAATCGACTGGTCGCGCAGCACGGGCCTCGTCAATGCGCTCTACGACATGAACGGGACGTACAGTCCCGGCACGTTGCTGGCCAATACCGCATGGGCTGCCGCGGCCGGCAGCGGTCAGATCACGCAGATCACCGCCTACAAGCTGGTCAATAACGTGACGGACCTCCAGAACATTTCTCAGGATCTGGCGGGTAATTACGCGCTCGGCACGGACATCGACGCGACCGGCTACACATTGACGCCGATCGGCAACCATACGACGCCTTTCACCGGCCAGTTCGACGGCATGTGGCACAACGTGCGCAACGCAAAGATCGAGATTGCCGACTTCAGCACGGATTATTCGTCCGGCCTGTTTGGTCTTGTCGGGCAGACCGGCGTGCTGCGCGATGTCGGTGTGGAAAACGGTTCGGTGAGCACGAGCCACTCGGGCAGCGGCCTGCTCGCCGGCGTGAACCAGGGCACGATTGCGAATGCGCATTCGACCGGCGTGGCCATGGAACTCTTCCAGAACGGCACCACGTTCGGCGGGCTGGTCGGCCGCAACGACGGCAATATCGAGCGCTCGTGGAGCAGTGCCTCGGTCTCGGGGTCGGACGCGAACGGCGGACTCGTCGGCTACAACCTCGGTTCGATCACGCAGTCGTATGCAACCGGCAGCGTCAGTCCGGTCTTCTCGACGGGGTACGGCGGCGGGCTGGTCGGCATCAACGAAGGAACCGTCGCGCAGTCGTTTGCGACAGGCGCGGTTCAAACGCAACGCATGCCGACGCACGGCGTGATTGCGTTCGGCTCGGGCACGCTCGCGCCGGACGTCTACTGGAACAAGGAGACGACAGGGCAACCCGCGAGTGGCGGGAGCTTGCCGCCGTCGAACGGCCTGACCACCGCGCAGATGAGCGACCCGGCGAACTTCGCGGGTTATGACTTCGGACCGAACGGCGTATGGGCGATGCCGTCAGGCGCGACGCAACCTGTGTTGCGCTGGCAGCTTGCCCATTAGGCGGCGCACTTCATTCGCGGATGAGCCGTCGCGCGTGCCGCCCCTGCGGTGGGCGCTGGTGACGTCATGCCTGCTGGCGGCTCTTCAGTCTTCGCCGGTGTTTGCGCAGGCCTGGCGCGACGTCGCTCCGCGGCCGGCGCCGCCGACTCCGCGCAGCGCGCCGTCGCAACCTTCCGCGCAGTCCGAAGCGCAATCCGCGCAAGTCGCGGTGGCGAAGCTCGAAGGTCTGGTGTTCGAACCCGCGGGCGCGAATGCGCCAGCGGCGGCCACACACCCAGGCATTGCCGCCGAGTCGTTGCCCGAACTCGACCCGGCTTTTCTCCGCACGTTCGAGGCCGATCTCGGCGAGCCGCTCACCTTTGGACGGCTCGCTGAAATCCGCCGCGCCGTGGTCGAGCACTATCGAGCCGCCGGCAAACCGCTCGTGGATGTCTTTGTGCCCGAGCAGGACGTAAGCTCTGGCGTCGTGCGTATCGCAGTCGCGGAATTTCGCCTGGGGCAGCTGCGCACGAGCGGCAATCGCTACTTCTCCGACGACCTGCTGAAACGCGAAATGCCGCTCGAAGCGGGCGGGCCGATTCTGCAATCGGACGTGTCGCTGGGTCTGGCCGTGCTCAACGCAAATCCTTATCGACGCGTGGATGCGGTCTTCGCGCCAGGCGAAGCGGCGAATTCGACCGACGTCATCTTGCAGACCGACGACCGTCTGCCGCTGCGGGTGAACGCCGGGTACGACAATGCGGGCGTGCGCGACCTCGGCCGGGACCGTTTTTTCGCAGGTATCGACTACGGCAATCTGTTTGGGCTCGACCAGCACATCGCATATCAATTCACGGCCAGCAATGATTTTTTCAGCGGCAATCCGGACATTGAAGGACGCGCCAATCGCGCGCGTTTCACCGCCCACGCGCTGAGCTATATCGCGCCTCTGCCGTGGCACGACAGCATCGAACTGTTCGGCGTCTATGCGCAAAGCACGCCGCGACTGCCGGACAGTTATGGGCAAACCGGCATTTCGGCGCAGATGAGTTTCCGCTACGACTGGCGGTTGCCGACGACGGCGGACGCGGCGCAACTCGTCCAGCTCGGGTATGACTTCAAGCGCAGTAATAACGATCTGGAATTCGGCGGCTTTCAAGTGTTCAACTCGAACACGCACATACACCAGTTTCTGCTCACTTACGACTTCAGCAAGCCGGGCGATGCGGGAGCAGCGCATGCCTCCGCAACGCTTGTGGCAAGTCCCGGCAGATTGGACGGCTCCAACAACGACGCGGCGTTCGCCACGGCGCGACACGGCGCGACAGTGCGCTACGCGTATCTGCAACTCGCTGCGCAGCGCGCTTTCGCGCTTGGCGGCGGCTTCACGTTGAGCGGACGAGGTGCGTTCCAGTGGACGCCGAACACGCTGTTGCCAAGCGAGGAAATGGGCTTGGGAGGAGAGTCCAGCGTGCGAGGTTACGAGCCGTATGTCGTGCTGGGCGATCGCGGCTGGAACGTGCAGACCGAATTGCGCGCGCCCGCGTTGCCGTTCGGCACGAGCAGCGCGGCGGCGCAGCCCTTTGTGTTCATCGACGCCGGCCATGTGTGGAATCGCATCGACCAACCTGCGGAGACAGGTAACGGTTCGCTGGTCAGCGTCGGTGCGGGGGTGCGTTTCCAATGGTCGCGTTTCGTCGATTTCCGCTGCACTTACGGCGTGCCGCTTCGTGCACCGACGCCGGGCGGCTCAAAAGCGCCGATGGTACTTCTCTTCGTTTCAATCGGCAGTTAGCTGCCATTGAGTCTCGACAAATACTTAGCGTAACTGACGGCTAGTAATCGACGATTTTTCACTAGATCGGTTGCATATACTTGGCTTACGCGCGGGATGCTTGTCCAAAGTGCGTGAGCGCGGAGCCGTTCGCGTTCGTCTTGCGCGTCTGGGTCCCGGCAGGAAGTGAGGAGAACGTCATGGCGACATATGTTGTTCTTGCACAATTCACTGACCAAGGCATACGCAACGTGAAAAACAGCGCGCAACGCGCTGGTCAGGCTGCGGAAATGGCCAGGAGCTTTGGCTGTGAAATGAGGGAGATCTATTGGACGATGGGGCAATACGACATTGTCACCATCGTTGAAGCACCGGACGAGCAGAGCTTTTTGTCGTTCGGCCTTGCGCTAGGTTCAGCGGGGAACGTCAAGACGCAAACGCTTCGCGCCTTCTCCGCCGACGAATTCAGCGCATGTATCGGCAAGCTTCCATAAGACGGTTCGCATCAGCCTGGCGAAGCGTGAGGCCTCACCGACTATTGATCCGTCGTGCGGCGATCGGAGGGCGGTTCGCATTCAACGGTGGCCGCATCGGATCTTTCAAACGTGAGATTGACGGAACGCGCCCCTAACGGCCGCGCCGGATTCAGCGCTGAACGCCTACCGCAGTTGCTTATGGAAGAACGTCGTACCGCAGAACCTTCCGTCAGGCATCAGCGCATAGTTGGGCACGTCTCCCACGCGCTGCCAGCCTGCGCGTTCGTAAAGTCTCTCGGCGTCGCCGCCCGTCACCGTGTCGAGCACGAGCACGGACTTGCCCGCGCGCCGCGCTTCTTCGTCGACGGCTGTCATGAGCCGCGCGGCAATGCCTTGGCGCCTCGCTGCACGGCATACGAGCATCTTCGCGACGTCCGCGCGATGCGGCTGATTTTCAGGTTGCGCAGTGACGAGTTGCACGGTGCCGACGAGCTTGCCGTCCGCGGATTCAGCGACAAGAAGGATTCTTTCGTTGCGCGCCACGCCGTTGGCCACCTGCTTCCAGAATTGCAGCGCGGTTTCTTTCGAAATGGGCAACATGAAGCTGACCGACGCGCCTCCTTCGACGCAGTCAATCAGTAGATCGGCGAGCCGATCGGCGTAGCGCATTGCTTCGTCAGCGCCGACGCGCCGAACGGCTATTGATTCAGTCATCTTTCGCTCCGCGAGTCGGAGGGCAAAGTGCACAACGCTACGAGATAGCGAGCGCGCCGGCGCGACGTGTTACGAAAACGAATCGGGCTGTCCAGTTTCATGGTGAGACAGTCGCCGGTTTCGAGTTGCCATTGCCGTTCTCCCACCGTGATTTCCATCGAGCCGTCTATTAGCCATATCTGTTGATGGATATCGGCGTCGCGCGCGCTTGTGTCGTAACTCACTTCCTTGCCGCGCGGGAAATCCACTTCTACCAACTGGATAGGCGAATACGCGGGCGGCGACACGTTACGCCGTATGTATCCTGAAACCGGGTCTTTCCATACAGGCTGATCGCGCAACGACGAATGCGGAGAAAGCTCGGTTGCTGAAGCAGCATCTGGATGCTCGAAGAGCGACGCGAGCGGAACGCCGAGTGCGGTTGCGAGTTTGTCGAGCACGACCGCGGTCGGACTACTTTCCCCGCGCTCGATAAGCGAGATGTTGGAGCGGCTCACCGAACTTCGCTCGGCGAGCGTCTCCAGCGACCACGCTTTTGCGTCGCGCAGTTCGCGAATGCGTCGCGCGATGATCCGGTGAACGTCCATGTTCCAGTTTAATGGAGAGAATTGTCCGGTAAACTAGATGGCGTGACCTGGCTTGTCAAGTCGTTGACCTACGCGGCGCGACGTGACGCGGCGCATACAGACACAACCCGCTATGAATCCGCGTTTGTGGCGGCTTGCTCGTCGCGCGCATATTGGGTTGGCGGCCGGCCGACGTGCCGCGTAAAGGCGACGCTAAATGTGCTTGCGGAACTGTAGCCGACGCGTTCTGCAATCTCCGCAATGCGCCCCGCGTTCCGTCGCAACATGTCCTTTGCGAGCGCCATGCGCCAGGTGAGCAGATATTGCATCGGCGCTACGCCGACCTCGCGGCTGAACCGTTCGAAGAACGTCGAGCGCGAGAGGGCGGCCTCTTTCGCAAGCTCGGCGACCGTCCACGCGTGCGTCGGGCGCTGGTGCATGCCGCGAATCGCGGCAGCGAGCCGGCAGTCCGAAAGCCCGCAAACCAGACCCGGCGATGCGTTGGTTTTTGCGGATGAGCGCAGCGCCTCGATCAGCAACACCTCAAGCAGTCGCGAGAGCACGACTTCACGCGCGGGCCGCTGCTCGCGCGATTCTTCCCGCACCAGGTCAACGAGCGTGGCGAGCCGCTGCTCGCCACGCACATGCACGAATTGCGGCAGCAGGGAAACCAGCAGCGACGCATCCGGTGAACCGAAGGTGCAATGTCCCGCCATCATTCGTGCGTCGATCTTGTTGCCAGGCGCGCCGATTCTGAACTCGCCATTTCCGAGCGCGATGGGCGCGGGCGTCTCGATGCCCGGCGGCGGAGGCTGAAGGCTCGACATGGCGACACCGTAGGCTGCGGGAATCAGGACGAAATCGCCGGACGTCAATTCGATTGGATCGTGCCCGTCGATCGCGATGCGGCATCCGCCTTCGAGTATGACGCAATAGAACGGTTGCCCTGCGTCCGAGCGACTGATGCGCCAGGGGCTCGCGCCGAAAACCAGCTTCGAGAAGCGCGCACTCGGCTGCAGCAGCGTCACCACTTCGGCAAGTGGGTCGGTCATGGTCGGACTCTCGCAAATGAAATTCGGACGTTTGATTGTAGCGAGTACGGCCGGAGCAATCTATCGTACGAGCAGTCGCCAACCTTTCCCACAGGAGTTTCAATGCAAACCGTGCTTATCACTGGCTGCTCTTCCGGTTTCGGTCGCGAGATTGCCCGCTATTTTCTCGCTCAAGACTGGAACGTCGTGGCGACCATGCGCACGCCGCGCGCGGACGTACTCCCGCCTTCGGAGCGCCTGCGCATACTGGCGCTTGACGTTACGAATCCGGACAGCATCCGCGAGGCCGTTGAGGCGGCGGGGCCGATCGACGTGCTCGTCAACAATGCGGGTATCGGCGCGGCATCTCCGGCTGAGTTGACTCCGCTATCGACGGTGCGCGAGGTGTTCGAGACCAACACATTCGGCACGATCGCAATGACGCAGGCAGTGCTGCCGCAGTTCCGCAAGCGCGGCGCCGGCGTCGTCGTGAACGTGACCTCGAGCGTGACGTTGAGGGCACTGCCGCTGCTCGCCACGTATCGCGCAAGCAAAGCAGCAGTGAATGCATTTACCGAGTCGATGGCGCTGGAACTCGAGCAATTCGGCGTTCGGGCACGTCTGGTGTTGCCGGGCCGCGCGCCCGATACCCGCTTCGGCGAAAACGCGCGCGCCAACATGCACGGGTTTGAGCATGAGGCGTACGAGGATCTCGGCAAGAAGGTCTTTGCGCAGTTCGCGGATACGTCCTCGCAGATCACGCATGCGGAGGACGTCGCCAAAGCGGTGTGGCGCGCCGCGACCGATCCGTCCGCCCCGATGCACATTCCAGCCGGTGCTGATGCTGAAGATTGGGCGTCTGCGGCTCGCTGAAACAACTGCCTATTGTCGAACGGATTTACCGGAAGCGATGCAGCGCCGCAACGATCGGTTTCCTGACCGACACGTGTCGTTGCATGCGCTCGGCACGCACTCTTTCACACGAGCCGCGATCCGCCGTCGACGTTGAGCGTCGCCCCGTTCATCCAGCCGTTGGTCATCAGAAAGAGGACGCTCGCGCCTGCTTCGTCCGCCGTGCCTAAGCGCTTCAACGGCAGCGAATTGCGCATCGACTCGACAACCGCATCGCGGTTCGCGCCGAGCGCCTTGCTGAAGATCGGTGTGTCGATCGGCCCGGGCGACAACGTGTTGACGCGAACCGGCGCTAGTTCCAGCGCAAGGCCCCGGGCGAAAGCCTCCATTGCAGCGGAAGCAGCGGCGAGCACTGCCGTCCCGTTTGCGTTGGGGCGGTCGGCGAGCGCGCCTGAAATCAGCGTGATCGAACCGTCCTGGCTCAAGCGGTCGCCCACCGCGCGCACCGCATGGACCGCGGACCACATCCGCTCGTCGAACGCGCGGCGCAGATAGTCGATCTCGGCCTCGCGAACCTTGCCCGCCACGAAGGTGCCGGCCAGCAAGACCAGGTGATCGACTCGTGCGATGTCACTCAGGGCAGCTTCGAGCGCAACGCCGTCGGTAACGTCGGCTGCGCGCCAGCCGTCGAAGCCGTGCTTCGTGGCTACTTCTTCCGTGCTCGCCGCGTTGCGACCGACCACGATCACGTGTGCGCCGGCGGCCTTGGCCTGAGTCGCGGCCGCGAGGCCGATACCCGACGTGCCGCCGACAATCACCACGGTCTTGCCTTCGAGTTGTCCGCGCAGCGACTGGCCGCCTGCGACGTTGCTGAAAGTGCCGATGCTCGATGCGTTGCTCATGTTGTTCTCCGTTGAAGACGCCATCGTGGCGTCGTTGGAGAACAGATTAAATTGAAGCTGTGGCCTTGATAATTGGGTTGAGATTCGCTTTAATCATGCCACCATGGAACAAATCGGACTTGAACGACTGACGGGCCTGATCGCCTTCGCGCGGGCTGCTTCGCTCGGCAGCTACACAGCGGCGGCGCGAGCGCTGTCGGTTTCGCCGTCCGCGGTCAGCAAAAGCGTGCAGCGGCTCGAACAGCACTTCGGGTTGCGACTCTTCAGCCGGACCACGCGCTCGCTCACGTTGACGCCGGAAGGCCGCGACCTGCTCGAACGCGCGCAGCGCCTGCTGCGCGAAGCGGAAGACATCGAGCAGGCAGTGGTCGCCGCCCGCGCGGAGCCCGCGGGCACCATTAAGGTCACGGCACCGCTGCCGGTCGGCGTTCATATCCTCGCGCCAGCGCTGCCCGGCTTTCGCGCGCGATATCCAAAGGTGAATGTCGACCTGCGCCTCGGCGATCAGTATGTGGACCTCATCGCGGAAGGCGTCGATATCGCAATACGTGCTGGCGACCCCGGCGATTCGCGGTTGATCTCGCGTCACCTTGCGCCGCACCGGCTATGCACGTTCGCCTCGCCCGACTATCTGCGTCGACGCGGCGAGCCTCGGCATCCAGACGAGCTCAAGGCACACGAGTGCGTGAATTTCCGTTATCAGAGCACCGGTCAGGCGGCGCGGTGGCCGTTCCAAACGGGCAAGAGCGTGCTGGAGATTGTGCCGGACGCGCCCATTACCATCGACGTCAGCGACGCAGTTGCAGCGGTTGTGGTCGCGGGCGGCGGCATAGGCCTTTCACCGACTTATATCGCGGCGCCGTATGTGAAGCGCGGCGAACTGGTACCGGTCATGTACGAGTTTGCGCACGCCCGCCATCCACTGACTGCGCTATGGCCGGAGAGCCGGCGCGGCAATCCGAACGTGAAGGCGTTCGTTGCGTTTCTCGCCGAAGTCTTTCCGTCTCTGGCTCCGTGGGACCAGCTCATCGAGGCAGTTGCCCGCGCGCGCAAGCTCGAACGCGGACAGTAAGGCGCATTAGTCGAATGCCGGCGTTTTCCCGAGCGCCATTGCCATCGCCTGCAATGCAACCACGTAACCATTTGCGCCGAGACCGCAAATCACCCCCGTCGCTGCACGCGAAATCAGCGAGTGCCGATACGTCTCGTCGCGTTTATGAATGTTGGTGATGTGCAGCTCGATCAACGGTTGCTGGATGAGTTTGACGGCGTCGAAGACAGGCACCGACGCAAACGAGAAGCCCGCCGGGTTGATGATGACTGCAGCGTTGCGCTCGAACGCCTCCTGCAACCAGTCGACGAGCGTCGCTTCGCTATTGGTCTGGCGGAAGTCACATGTCAGCGACAGTTGCTCAGCGAGCGCCTCGACCCGCTGCTGTATCTGCGCAAGCGTGGTCGCTCCGTAGAGATGCGGCTCGCGCTTGCCGAGCATGTTCAGGTTCGAGCCGTTCAGCACATAGACGAGGTCGGTCATTATCGGTTTGCCTGTTTCATAAATGCGGAAGTTGCGTAATGCGTGACAAGAAGACGCGAAGGCGGGACAAGCCTCAGGTGTGGCGCCCGTTGCCGATGCCGGCCGATACATAGCCCGCATCGCCCGTCACTGCGGAAGTGGAATCCGTGCGGTTCATGTCGATGCCGAGCGTTTCGCGCGCCGTCAGGATCGCGATCAGTGAAATGACGTTGAAGGCGACGCACACGGCCACGACGCCCCACGGCGAACCGTGGCAAACCGAGAACAGCCACACCGCGAGCACGGGCATCGGCCCCCCTGCGATGAGATTCGCGCCGGTGTAGGCGAGCGCCGAACCGGAATAGCGCACGTTAGTCGGGAAGGCTTCCGCGAATGCGACGGGTTGAATGCCGCTCTGGAACTGAGTGAAGCCCAGGAAAAAGCCCATGGCCGCAAGCATCGGCACGAAGCTCTTCGTGTCGAGAATCTGGAAGTAGACGAACAGCATCAGCAGCGTTGCCGTGGAACCAATGGCGAGCGCCTTGCGGCGGCCGATCCGGTCGCTCAGCATGCCGCCGGCAAGCGCTCCGACAATCGCGCAGACGTTCGCGCCCATCAACAGCAGAAAGCCGGTTTGCTTCGGGATGGCAAGCGTCTTGGTGATGTAGCTGAGCGAGAACACGACGATCAGATAGAAGATCGCGGCCGGTCCGCAGAAGAACAGCATCCAGCGCAGAACGGTTCGCCAGTGCAGACGCAGCGCGTCTCGCAGCGGACTGCTCACGTGCACGACCTCCGTTTTGCGCAACTCGACGAAAGCCGGCGTCTCGCTGACCTTCAGGCGGATATATACGCCGACGATCACCAGCACGAAGCTCAGCACAAACGGTATGCGCCATCCGTACGAGTCGAACGCGCTCGCCGACATCGTGGACGCGAGCAATAGCAGCACGCCGTTCGCCATGATCTGACTGAGCGGCGAGCACAAGCCCAGCAGGCCGGAATACTTGCCGCGGCGATCCGCACTGGCGTGTTCGATCGCCATCAACTGCGCGCCCGTCGATTCTCCACCCAGCGCGAAGCCCTGAAGAATGCGCAGTACGACGAGGAGAATCGGCGCCCATACGCCGATGCTGGCATAGGTGGGCAGCAAGCCCATCATCATCGAAGCGAGACCCATCACCGTGACCGTGCCGAGCATCAGGTTGCGGCGCCCGAGCTTGTCGCCAAGGTGTCCGCAGATGATCGCGCCGAGCGGACGCGCGGCGAGACCCACGCCGAACGTTGCCAGCGAAGCCAGCAAAGCGGAAGTGGAGTCCATCGACGGGAAAAACAGTTTGGGTAGTACCGTCGCGGCCAATGCGCCGTAGAGCGTGAAATCGAACCACTCCAGTGCGGTGCCGATTGCGGCAGCGGTCACCGCGCGCGTGCGCATCGCCGCGGGTGTGCTGTGTTGTGCGTCATGTGCCATGTTGTCTCCTTGACCTGCCGCCGTGCAAAACGTGCCGTGCGGAATATGGCGGAAGTGCCGACGGTCGCCGCCGTCCGCTGCTCTCGCGCTTTATAAATTGCTGTTTGCCGGGACTCCTGGGGGCGTTGGGAATCTCGTGAACCAAGGTTAGCATTGGTAGGTGGGACGCTATTCCAGGGTGGAATTTCGTTTCATATCGTGCAAACATTCGGCTTCACCGCGTTCCGCTGAGGCACGCGGACCTCCGGAGACAGATATGCCCGGCGTCACAGAACGCACCATGGCGGTCCTCGAATTTCTAGCCACGCAGATGGAAGGCACGCCGCTCGCATTGATTGCGGGCGAGCTCGATATTCCGCGCAGCGCGTGTCACCGCCTGCTCGTCGATTTGAAAAATTGCGGCTATGTGCGGCAGTTGCGCGAGCACGGCGACTATGTGCTGACAACCAAGCTCGTCGGCTTGGGGTTGGGGTATCTCGCGACCTCGGGGATCGTGGATATTGCACAGACCGTACTGGATCGCCTCGCCGAAAAATCGGGCGAACTGGTACGGCTTGCAATAGTCGACGGCGACAGACTGACGTGGGTCGCCAAGTCGCAAGGCGCATTGAAGGGCCTGCGCTACGACCCCGACATGGGCATGGACACGATCCTGTCGTGCAGCGCCACCGGCCACGCATGGATGATGACGATGACCGACGAGCGAGCGCTGGAACTCGTCTCGCGACAAGGCTTCGGACAGCCCAAGCAGTACGGCCCGAACGCGCCGACGACAATTGCCGGCTTGTTGAAATTCGTTCACGCCGCGCGCGAGCGCGGCTATGCAACCATTAACGAAGTGTTTGCGCCTGGCATGACGGCAATGGCCGCGCCCGTCCTGCGACGCGGTTATCCCGCCATCGGCGTGATCAGCATAGCGGGACCGCTCGTGCGGCTCAACGAGAAGCGCATGGCGAGCCTCGGCCCGACGCTGCTCGCAGCAGCCGCCGAACTGGCTGCCGCGAGCCACGCATCGCCGCTGTTCGATCGCGGACGTAACTGACGCAACTGACGTGACCGGCGCGGCCGGCTGCCGCGCTTCGGCTCAACGCGGAATGAGCCGCTCTTCCTTGAGCCGGTCGAACAGTTCGAAGAATGCGTCAGGCGTGCTCTGATAATCGAGGAATCCAGCCTTGCGGCTCTTCGTCATATCGGTGAGTACTTCCATCGGACGCCCCAGATCGGCGTCCGTGTGCCACCACGACGCGAGCTTGCCGATATCGATTTCGCGCAGATCGAACTGTGCGGCAATGTCGGCCCATTGCTTGCCCGCATCCTGCATGCGATTTTCAAGCGGACGCACGACTCCGTCGAACGGAGCCGCTTCCACGCCGAAGTATTCCGCGAGTCGCGGCCACAGCCATTTCCAGCGAAACACGTCGCCGTTGACCACATTGAAGTCTTCATTGCGCGCATTCGGCGAGGTGGCGGCCCATTCCAGATGCCGTGCGAGAAGGCGGGCGTCGGTCATGTCGGTGAGACTCTCCCATTGCGCGGCGGACCCCGGGAAAACGAACGGCTGACCCGTGTGTTTGCACAGCGTTGCATAGACGGCGAGCGTCATGCCCATGTTCATCGCGTTGCCGATCGCGAAGCCAATGATCGTGTGCGGACGAATACCCTTGCCCGCAGGTTGAAGTAGGGCAAGTGAGGCGTGCCGATCCAATCGTCAAAGCTGCGGATCGAGCAGCGCCACTGTGCGTTCCAGCAGTTTCTCGGCGAGCGGACGACGGCGCCAGTCTTCGAGCGTAATGCGTTTCGCGTGAGCGACGTCGTCGTCGAAAATCGCTGTCTGCTGGCGCGCGAAATCGCGATCGTAGATGTTGAGATTGGCCTCGTCGTTGAGTTTGAACGAGCGGCTGTCGAAGTTGGTCGAGCCGACCGACACCAGATACTCGTCTACGACAATCACCTTGCAGTGGTACATGGTCGGCTGGTACTCATACATTTCGACGCCTGCCGCCAGCAGGTCGCCCCAGCAAGCACGCGATGCCTCGCGCACCGTGCGCGTGTCGATGTGCTTGCCCGGCGTGATGACACGCACTCTCACACCGCGCTTCGCGGCCTCGACGATGGCGTTGATCGTCAGCTTGTCGGGTACGAAGTAGGCGCTCGAGAGGTGGATGGAATGCGTCGCAGCGGTGATCGCCATGAGGTACATCAGCTGCATGTCGTCGCTGCCGCCCGAGGGCGAGCTGCTGAACATATGCGCAAGGCCGTCACCGGCGGCGTCGATCTCTGGAAAGTATGGCGAGCCGTGCAGTACATTTCCGGTTGCCTTGACCCAGTTGTCCATGAACACAGCCTGCATCTGTCCGACCGCCGGGCCCGCGACGCGAAAGTGCGTGTCGCGCCAGTGCTTCTCGTCCTGCGCGTGACCGGTCCATTCGTCGGCGATACCCACGCCGCCCGTATAGCCGATGCGTCCGTCGATCACGAGCAGCTTGCGGTGCGTGCGATCGTTCATGCGGCCGAGGCCTGTCCAGTGCGGCTTGTGATACTGGATGACTTCGGCCCCCGACTCTCGCAACATCTCCAGATAGCGCTTATCCATCTTCGACGAGCCGACCCAGTCGAGCAGCACATGCACCGCGACGCCCGCACGCGCCTTCTCGGACAATGCATGCGCAACCTTCTCGCCGATAGCGCCAGACCAGTAAATGAAGGTTTCGAAGGTGATGGTGTGTTGCGCCGAGCGTATGCCTTCCATCATCGACGGAAAGATCTCGTCGCCGTTCACGAGCACCTGGAATTGATTGCCCCCGACAACGGGCGGCCCGAGCAGCAGCCCCATCGAGCGGGTGAACTGAGGATCGTTGCTCGGGTAAAGCCTTTCGATCTTGTGCTCGATCTTCTTCTCGCCGCTCGTCAGGTTCGCGATGACGAGCACGATGGCGAGCGTTACGGCGACCGTCAGGATGATCAGGGCAATCGTCGGCATGCGCAGCCTCCCGTAGCGGACGTCCGTCCGGAACCATAAGTGTACGGGCGTTTTGAGCAGCGCATGGGTCGGCAAGCGCACGCATGTTGCGTCGCCTTTGCTCGCACCGTTCATCAGATCTGGCCGATAGTGGTGAATATGTCGGCGCTCAACGCCGAGTCAATTTGGCCGGGCAGCGACCGGTTGCGAAACGAAAGTCCCAACTATCTAGCGAGACGCAACCTTCGCGAGAACCAGCGTGACAGCCCACAGCAGGAACGCGGCTATGCTGAACGCAAAGCCCAGTGCGCAGACGCCGGCCCAACCCGTGCGCGCAAATACGTAGGTAGAAGTTGCCGCGCCCAGACCGCTTCCCGCTGAATAAAAGAGCATGTAGCAACCCACCAGGCGACTTTGTGCTTCAGGCCGAAGCCGGAAGATCATGCTCTGGTTGATGACGTGGACCGCCTGGCCACCCATGTCGAGCAGCACAATGCCAGCGATCAACGCGAGCATGCTGTGCTGCATGAAACCGATAGGTATCCACGACACGAGCAGGCACACGAGTGCCGCGCCGGTAGTCCATTGTCCAAGGCCGCGATCGGCAAGGCGCCCGGCTCTGGCTGCCGCCAACGCCCCGATTGCGCCAACCAGCCCGAAGGCGCCGATCTGCGTATGCGACATCGCAAATGGTGGGGCGCTCAGCGGTAAGACAAGAGCGCTCCAGAAGCTGCTGAATGCCGCGAACATGAGGAGGCCGATCGTGCCTCGAACCTGTAAAACGCGTTCCGACGCAAGCAGGGTAAGCATCGAACGTAGCAATTCTGCGTAGCTCAATTTGACGGGGTTCACGCGCGGCGCGGGCAGTGCGATCCGCAGCACGATCAGCATGACGATTGTCAGCAACCCCGATATCAGATAGACGGAGCGCCAGCTGAGCAGATCGGTAATGAGGCCCGCGAAGCAGCGAGCTATCAGCAGCCCGATTACCACACCGCTTTGAGCCGCGCCGACCACACGGCCGCGCTCCGATTCGTGCGCCAGCGCCGCTGCGTATGCAATGAGTCCTTGCGTCATGGCGGTACCGAGCATTCCGACGCCGACCATGCCGATCATCAGCATGAGCGGCGAGTCCGCGATTCCGGTCATGGTCAAGGCGGCGGCGAGCAGTATCAGTTGCGCACCGATCAGGCGTTTCCGGTTCACGAGATCGCCGAGCGGGACGAGCAGCAGCAAGGCCATCGCGCAACCTAACTGGGTTGCCGTGATCACTCCGCCGACCGCCGCCTGCTGGATGCCGAAGTCTGCGGCAATCGCGTCGAGCAGCGGTTGCGCGTAATAGACATTGGCGACGCTCATCGCGCAACACATTGCGAGCAGTAGAACCAGCGCTGGCGCTACGGCGTGCTCCGCATGAACCTCGCGTGACCTGGGCCGGTCCGTCACAACGCATTGTGTGCATCCGGAATCCATTTATCGTCCTTTACGCAAACTGCAACGTAGTTGCAAAATGAAACTGAGTGAAGTGTATTCACGCTTGTTTTAAAATGCAACTGGTTCGGGCGTGACGAAGTTTTCATCTCTTCGTGTTGCGCGCGTGCTGAACGACAATGGTTTGGTCAACAGGAGGTGTTGCAGATGGCTGCGCGTAAGAGTCTTGCGGATTCGTCGTGCCCGGTCGCACGAGCGATCGATATCGTCGGAGACCGGTGGGCGCTGCTGATCGTGCGTGACGCGTTCGACGGCGTGCGCCGCTTCGGGCAATTCCAGGAGAGCCTGGACATTGCGCGCAACATACTGACCGACCGGCTGCGGCGCCTCGTCGAAGCGGGGGTGCTCGAAGTGGTCGCCGCGTCGGACGGCTCCGCCTATCAGGAGTACATCCTGACGCCGAAGGGCGAAGCGCTCTTTCCGGTGATCGTCACGTTGCGTCAGTGGGGCGAAGGCAACCTGTTCGGACGCGGCGAAAAGCGTTCGCAGTTGATCGACCGTGCAAGTGGAAGGCCGGTGCCTAAGGTGGCACTACGCAGCGCGGATGGCGGCGCGCTGGCGCCGGCTGATACCTTCGTGAAGAAAGTCGCGGCGCGGGTCTAGCAACTGACTATACCGATGGGTGCAGCGACGATAGTTGCGCAGGGTGCCTCACTGACACGAAATGAATTCGACATGTACAGGTAGCGAAAAAAATGCTCAACACGTCGAGCCGCGACACCGCTGCACCCTCTCGTAAAGTAACCATCACGCTGTTCGATGCACTCGCCGCAGAAAGTCCAGCGTCAGCGCGGCGATCTCATCACTCGCCTCCTCGAGCGCGAAGTGGCCCGCATCGAGCACATGCACTTCCGCGTCAGGAACGTCGCGCTGGTAAGCGTGCGCGCCCGACACCGTGAACGACGGATCGTATTTGCCCCACGTCACGAGCGTCGGCGGCTGGTGCTCGCGCAACCAGGCCTGCCAGCGCGGATAGGATTCCAGATTCGTGCGGTAATCGTAGAAGAGATCGGTCTGGATCGCGGCCTGTCCGGGGCGCGCCAGAAAGTGTTGCTCCTCGTGCCAGTTGTCCGGATCGTAGCGTTGCGGATCGGGGCTCGTGCCCACGTGACGCAGCTTCAACGCGTCCGGTGACGCGAGATTGAGCCATAAGCGCTCTTCGTGCTGGGCGCGGTCTTTCCAGAACGCTTTGCGCGTTTCCCACAACGGTCCGAGTCCCTCCTCATGCGCGACCGCGTTCTGGACCACAATGCCGGTCACTTTCTCGGGCCTCGCCATTGCAAGACGGAATCCCACTGGGCCACCGTAGTCGGCCATAAAGAGCACATAACGATCGAGCTTTAGCGCGTCGGTGAACTGTTCCATAGACCGTGCGAGATTGTCGAACGTGTACGTGTAGCGATCCGGCGAGGGCGCTTCGCTGTTGCCGAAGCCCGGATAGTCCGGTGCGACCAGATGAAACTCGCGCGCGAGGAACGGCATCAGTGGTTCGTACATTCGCGACGATGACGGAAAGCCATGCAGCAGCAGAACAGTCGGCGCATCTTTCGGGCCGGCCTCGCGGTAGAAAATATCGACGCCGTCGATGCTCACGGTCGGATAGCGGAAGGTACGGCGGGTTGCGTCCATGGTGGGGTCCTCCGGTTTAGGAATGCAGTTTCACGTCCGGTGCTCGTGTGCAGGTTGTGCAGGTTCTGCAGGCGGTGCGGCTTGCGCGGATGCAGGTGTCTGCAGAACATGCAGCGCCGCGGCCGCCGTCGAGAACAGGGCGGCGGCGACACACACGCCTGTCCAGTGTCCATGAGCCCACGCCGGTCCCGCGAGCAACGCACCGACTGCGCTGCCGACGAAAAAGAGTCCAGTGAAGAGGCCGTTCACTCGACCGCGCACATGCGGATTGAGCAGGTTGACCGCCCGGCGCCCCAGCGCCTGATCGCCGATCACACCGAGATCGAGCAGCAGTGCAGCGACGACTAGCAGCGTGAGCGAAGCGGCAGGAGGCAAGTGGTCGCTGCCTCCAATTAGCGCGATGCCGGCGGCGAGCACGACGATCGCGTGGAAGCCGATCGTGCTTTGCCGGTCGAAACCTCGATCGCCGAGGCGTCCCGCAACCGGCGCGATGATCGTGCTGCCCGCGCCGGCCAGCGCGAACAGGCCGATGCCGGTGTGGCCGAGCCGAAGCGGCGCGCTTGCAAGCTTCAGTGCGACGCTGGTCCAGAACAGGTTGAACGACACCATCAGCAAGCCTTGATAAAGCGCGCGGCGCCGCAGCACCGGCTCGTCGCGGATCAGACCTAGCAGCGAGCCAATCAGCGCCGCATACGAGCTACGGTGCGCCGGACGCCGTTCCGGCACATGCGTCCAGAGCCACGCGGTCATCGCGGCGAGCGCGACGGCGTCGATCGCATAGTAGCTGCGCCAGCCGAGCGCGCCGGCGATCAGACTCGCCGCAGGCCGCGACAGCAGCACGCCGAGCATCAGCCCGCTCATCACGTCGCCGACCACCCGGCCGCGGTCCGCCTCCGGCGCCTGCATGGCGACTACCGGCACGAGCATCTGGATTGCGCTCGACGTCAAGCCGACGAAGAACGACGCGACCAGAAACGCTACCGGCTCGCGAGCGGCGGCGACCACAGCCAACGACACCACCTGTGCGCCGAGTGTCGCAATGATGAGCCGACGGTTCGGCAACAGATCGACGAGCGGCACCAGAAGCAGCAGCCCGGCGGAGTAGCCGGCGAGCGTAAGCATGGTCACAAGGTTAGCCCACGGACCGAGTCCTATCGAGGTGGCGAGATCGTTGACCAATCCCTGCGACGCGTACAGACCCAGTACCGCAATGCCGACGGCGATCGCATAAGGTCGCGTGGGAATGCGTGCCGACGCGGCGACATCGGATGGATTCAGTTCATTCGCTGACATGGACATGCGCTCCGGCAAAAACCATGTTCTGAATGCTACCTGCACATTCGTGATAGATAATCAGGCTGCCAACTGACTCTTCCTCCCGTAAAAATGGATAATGGATCGTTACGCGATCTCGAAACCTTCGTCGCGATCGCGGAAGAGGGCAACCTGACCGCCGCCGCACGAAGGCTCGACAAGTCGTTACAGGCGGTCAGCCGCTCGCTACAGGTGCTGGAGCGCGAGGCGGGCACGCTGCTCGTTGCGCGTACCACCCGTCAGTGCCGGCTTACCACCGCAGGCGAGAAGTTTTACGCGCGCGTCAAGCAGGTGCTCGGCGATCTGGCAATGGCGCGCGCGGAACTTGCCGACTACGCGACGACCGTGTCGGGGCGTCTGCACATCTGCGGTCCGACGCTGTTCGGTCCGCGCTATATCGCGCCGCTGCTGGCGGCGTTTCTCGCGCGTTATCCTGAACTCACGGCGTCGCTGGATCTTTCCGAGGAGTACGACGACCCCGCGACGACCGGTGCGGACGTCACAATCCGCATCGGTGAGACGCCTGACTCGAATCTGATTGCGCGGCGGCTGGGCACGATCCGTCGCGTGACGTTTGCGTCGCCTGTCTATCTGGAAGCGCGCGGGCGTCCCTTGCGGCCTGCGGATCTGAAGCAGCACGATTGCGTGGTGCGTTCGGCGCTACCCGACGCCTCGCTGTGGCGTTACCGCAGCAAACGCGGCGAGGACGAGTCGGTGCAAGTGCGCGGCCGCTTCGAAAGCAACAGCACGGCAGCGCTGAACGACGCGGTGGCGAGCGGTCTCGGCATCGGCCGGGCCGCGTACTGGCAGATCGGTGAACTGGTGCAGCAGCGCGGGGTGGAACTCGTTCTGACCGACTACGAACTGTCGCCGCTGCCGTTGCAGGCACTATGGCTCCCCACGCGGCATCTGCCCGCGCGCACGCGTCTGTTCGTGGAGTTTCTGGCGGCGCGGTTGCAAAGCGTCGCCTTATAGTAAGGCGGCGGTCGGGCAATCAGTGTTGCGCCTTTTGCCTTTTGCGGCCGTTAGGCTAGTCTCGTACGAGCGCCAGATGGATTTTGCACTTCGGGAATAAAAATGACACGCCGGCAGTCTGCTGTTGGTCGGTCACACTTTGCCGTTACAGCAGGGATTCCGAGAGATGGCCGATCCGATTACCGTGCAGCGCTTCGAGAAGCTCGTGTTAGTTCATATGAATTCGGCCTTCAACGTTGCGCGTTGGCTCACGCATAACGACCAGGATGCACAGGATGTGGTCCAGGAGGCGTACCTTCGCGCGTTCAGGTTCTTTGGCGGGTTCCGCGGGGACGACGCGCGCGCGTGGCTATTGAGCATCGTGCGCAACACGTTCTACACGTGGTATCTCCAGAACCGGAGTCACACGGCGGACACCACGATGTTCGAGGAAGAAATGCATAGCCTCGAAACCGGCGCCGCTGACCGGGACGATGGCCCGGAAACTGTGCTGATCCGCAGTCAAAGCCGGAAACGGGTGCACAAGGCATTGCAGAGTCTGAGCCTGGAGTACCGCGAAGTGATCGTGCTGCGCGAACTGGAAGATCTGTCGTACAAGGAAATTGCGGCCATCGTGGGCATTCCGATGGGCACTGTGATGTCTCGCCTCGGGCGCGGGCGCCGGCAACTCGCATTACTGCTCGCACCGACGGATGAGGAGGCATGATGGATCACGAACAGGCGTTGCAATTGCTGCCGGGCTATATCGACGAGGAACTGAGCCTGTCGGAGGCGCTTGATTTCGAACGCCACCTCGCGACCTGCGAAGAATGTCGAGAGATTTACGACCAGGATCGTCAGGTCAATGCGCAACTCCGGCAGGCCGATTTGCGCATAGATGCACCGCCGGAGCTGGTGAAACGGATCAAAGCTGCGCTGCCGGGGCGGCCTACGCTCTGGCAACGGCTGCATGAGCGGTTCGGCGGGCCGTCCGCGGGCCGGTCGCTGGGTTGGTCGCCGGTTGGCGCGATGGCGTTGAGCGTTGTCGCGCTGGTGGCAGGCGCGAGTCTGTTCATTGCGGCGCCCTCCGGCGAAACGCGCCTGACGGAGGAACTCGTCGACAGTCATGTTCGCTCATTGCAGGTCAACCACCTTTCCGACGTGATCTCAACGGACCGGCATACGGTTAAGCCGTGGTTCGACGGGAAGCTCGATTTTGCGCCGCCAGTAGTCGACCTCGCGCAGCAGGGATATCCGCTGATCGGTGGCCGGCTCGACTATCTGAACGGCCGCTCCGTTGCGGTAATGGTGTATCGCTACAAGTTGCACCCAGTGAACCTTTACGTGTGGCCAGGTAACGATGCAGGCGCTCCGCCGCCGCGCATCTACGAGGAGAAGGGTTATCACGTCGCCCACTGGAGCGTCGGGGGAATGAATTACTGGGCGATCACCGACGCTGGTCAAGCGGAACTGAACGGCTTTGTAACGACTCTGCTTGCGCATCCCGCTTCGTAGCCGCAGCGCTGCAAATGTCATTGCAGCGGCGCGATCGGAACCCGGCCATTGCGTTGTTACGCCGGTCGTCGTGAACATTCCGGAACGCGCGGCGTCAACGTGTCTGCATTAATTCGGCATGCTAAGCAGTGTGGCGTACATTCGGCCTCTGCTATGCAATGACATGCTGAACCGTGGCATCGAAATGCAACGCAGCCACCACCATGGAATAAATCGGATTCCACTGCGGTCTACTCACTGAACGCAGCCGGCTGGTCCAGCCGCCTGCCTCATCAATATCCATTGTGAGGTGAATATGTCGTCAGATCATCCATCCGATCCGTCGCGCCGGGGCGTACTCAAATGTCTGGCATTCGGTGGCGTGGGCACCGTGTTCGTATTGACCGGCGGTGTTCTGTCGCCGGTGGATTTGGCCCTTGCGGCCACACCCAAAGACGCTTCAGCAGGTTCGGGAGGCGTCCCGCTCTTCCTGCAGATCAGCGACTCTCATATCGGCTTCAAGAAGGAAGCGAATCCCGACGTCGCGGGCACGCTCAAGCAAACCATCGACTTCGTCAACGCGATGCCCGTTAAACCGGCGCTGACGATTCATACCGGTGACATCACGCATCTTTCGAAGCCCGAGGAGTTCGACCTCGCAGCGCAACTGATGTCGGGCCTGAGCATCACCGAACTGCACACCGTGCCTGGCGAGCACGATGTTACCGATGGACCCGGCGCAGAGTATTTCAAGCGCTTCGGTCAAGCGTCGGATAACAAGGGCTACTACAGCTTCGACCACAGTGGCGTGCATTTTGTTGGTCTCGTCAACGTCATGCACTTCAAGGCTAATGGTTTGGGAAATCTGGGCGATGAACAGCTCGAGTGGCTGGAGAAAGATCTCAAGGGCCGCTCTTCCAGCACGCCGATCGTTGTCTTCGCACACATGCCGATGTGGACGATCTACGAACCGTGGGGTTGGGGTACTGGCGATGCAGGACAGGCCATGAGTTATCTGAAGCGCTTCGGCTCGGTAACCGTGCTAAACGGCCATATCCATCAGATCGTATCGAAAGTGGAAGGTAACGTGACTTTCCATACCGCTCGCTCGACGGCCTACCCGCAGCCGACGGCTGGCAACGGGCCGGGACCGGGGCCGCTTACGGTGTCCAGTGCCGAACTCCCGCGGATGCTGGGCGTAACGAGCGTCAAGATCATGAGGCATCCCGCGAGAGCTACGCTCGCCGATACGACGCTCGTCTGACTGAAGACCATGCCTATCAACGAGGACCCCATCATGCAAACGACTACTTTTCGCTACGCCTTTGTTATCGGTGTTGGAGTGGCGATGCTCATCGCAATGTGCGTTATGTCCGCCGTCGTGCTAGCTCAGCAGCCCAACGCTGTTGTCATCAAAGATTTTATGTTCTCGCCGATGTCGCTAACGGTCAAAGCCGGGGCGACCGTGACCTGGAAAAACCTTGATAGCGAACCGCACGTGGTCGTCAACGATGCGGGTCTCTTCCGCTCTGCCGCGCTTGATCAGAACGACACGTATCAGTTCAAGTTCGATAAGCCTGGAGTCTATAAGATCTTCTGCAGCATACATCCGAATATGAAGGAGACGATTACTGTGCAGTGAAGCAGTTCGGCTAGAAGGGCGGGCGCTGAAATACCACTGAGTTCATCCGCCAAAATGAAGTGACATGTGTACCTCGTCGTACATGTGTCCGTCGACCATCAAGGAGTTGTGCTCCCGCCCGAACTGCTCGAAGCCGAGCGACGTATAAAGGCGAATTGCCGCCGGGTTGTTTGCGTTCACGGTCAGGTTCACCTGGGTGATGTCAGGGATAGACCGCGCGAAGGTAAGCACCTCGGCGACGAGCTTTTTGCTCACGCCTAAGCCCCTCATGTCGGGCGCGACATACACGCCCCACACAAAAGCCTTGTGGTTGAGTTTTCGCCGGTTCTCGCGTCCAAGTCCAGCTATTCCTATTAGACGCGAGCCTTCAAAAGCACCGAATACTCCGCGGCCGTTGCGCGTCGCCAGCTGAGCTTCGATGACTTCAGCCGAGCGGTCTACTTCCTCTTCGTAGCTCGACGCGAAAGACGTGGGTGCTTCTCTGAGTCCGCAGAGACGGAGCGAGTGAAACGAAGGGGCGTCTTGTGTGCCAAGTAGACGTACGAGCATTTTGGCGGATCCTTTTGTCGCTGCTTTTGTCGCAGATTGATTGATTGACGATGATGTCACGTGCAACAACCATCGCCACAACTAACGTCGCGATGACTCCGCGAGCGGCTTACTGCGACGAGTCTTTCGCGCACGTTCACTAGTACCCGGCTCTGCCGAATTCTGCGTGGCCGCCGTCACGATCCACTTCTTGAACGCAACGACCGCGTCATCGTTCGCGCGGTCCTTGTTCACGACCAATGTGTAATCGGGTCCGCGCCCTGCCGGCTCTGCGATGGGGCACACGAGGCGCCCTGTTGCGATCTCGCGCTCGATGAGCGGCAGCGACGCCAACGTTACCCCCAGGCCTTCAGCGGCTGCGCCCAGTTGGAGAAAAACATGGTCGAAGTCGAGATGGCGCGCACTCTGCAAGCCTGGTGCGCCAGCGTCCCGTAACCAGTCGGACCAGGCTGTGCGAGTGCTTGTAGAGTGAAGGAGCGTGTGATTTCGCAGATCGGCGACCGTCCTGATCGGATGGGTTTTCAGCACCGCTGGACTGCAGGCAGGCAGACGCAAATCGGGCATCAGCGTTGTTGACGTGAGGCCTGCTGCGTCCTCGGGCCCTGAGCGCACACCGACGTCGAAGGCGTCGCCGACATAGCGCAACTTGCGTGAGGTCGTCGAGAGACGAACTTCAATGTCCGGGTAGTGCGCCTGGAAATCTGCCAGCCGCGGTATAAGCCAGCACAAAGCGAAGCTCGCCAGCGTATTCACGCGTACAACACCCGCTATGCGACGCGTAGTGGATTTGTGGCGCAAGCGGGTGACCGAACTGCTCAGACGTGCAAACGCACCTTCGACATCGTTAAGGAGAGCCGCGCCCTGGTCGGTAGGAACGACGCCGCGAGATCGGCGCTCAAAGAGCGGAACGCCGAACCAGTCTTCCAGCAACCGGATCTGTTTGCCGACTGCCCAATGCGTGACGTGCAGGTCGTTCGCTGCGGCGGCGAAACTCCCAAGGCGCGCGACCGCCTCGAAGTGCCGTAACGCATTCAATGGCGGCAACATCTCCGCTTCTCTCTCTCGTTTCTCTGTGCGTTTCTCAGTGCCCATGTGGTGACTTTTTCTCCCGTCTACCCCAATTTTACGTCAGTTGTGGCACGTTCTGCGCGAACCTAGACTAGGGTCTTCTGTAACCAAACGCGCCAGCTGTCGCGATGGCCCGCGCTTGCGCCATTTCATTGGACTATGGGACTTTTCTCTTTCTCCTCCCCGACGACAGACCTGACTGACGGACCCGGTCAGTCGAGTTCCGTTTCACGCGCGCGCGTATTGTGGCTGTCATGCACGGCGCACGCGCTGCACGACGGTTACACCGACATGATCTACGCGTTGCTGCCGGTTTGGCAGACGGAGTTCGGACTCAGTTACGGCGCCCTGGCAATTTTGCGCGGCGTCTACGCGGGTACGATGGCGACGCTGCAATTGCCCGCTGGACGCCTCGCGCGCAAGTTCGGCACACGCGCGACGCTTGCGGTCGGCACGCTTCTCGCCGCGCTGGGCTATGCCGCTGCGGGCATATCTGGAACTCTGCTCGGCTTATGTGTCGCACTCGCCATCTCCGGCGGCGGCTCGAGCACGCAGCATCCGCTGGCTTCGGGAGCAGTCTCGCGTGTATATGGACGCAACGCCCGAGGGCCGCTCAGCATCTACAATTTTTCGGGCGACCTCGGAAAATCCGCGCTTCCAGCGGCTATCTCGCTTCTCATTACCGTCATGCCGTGGCGCCATGCGCTTTGGGCCGTGTCGATCGTCGGCGTTTTAGTCGCGGCAGTGATTGCACTTTTTCTCCCATCGATACCGCGTGGCGATTCGTCCATGCAGAAAGCATCGAGGCAGCACAGCAACGACTCGCGATCCGGCTTCTCGCTGCTCTTCACGATCGGCGTGCTCGACACAGCCGTGCGGATGGGCTTATTGACCTTCCTGCCCTTTCTCCTGAAAACGAAGGGCATTTCGCAATCGATGACGGGTACAGCACTCGCGCTCGTCTTCATCGGTGGCGCCGCGGGCAAGTTCCTTTGTGGCTGGCTCGGCGCTCGCGTGGGCGTGATCGGCACCGTCTTCGCTACCGAAGGCGGTACGGCCGCGTTGATCCTTGCAGTGATTTACCTTCCCTTGACGCCTGCTATGGTCTTGTTGCCGCTACTTGGCGCGATGCTCAACGGGACGTCGTCTGTTCTTTACGGCACGGTGCCCGAGTTGACTTCGGTCGATCGTACCGAGCGGGCGTTTGCGCTTTTCTATACCGGCACCATCGCGTCGGGAGCGCTCTCTCCGGTCGTGTATGGATTTCTCGGCGATCAAATCGGTGTGCACGGCGCCACTATTGCGACTGCCGCCACGGCCTTGGCGGTCTTGCCATTGGCGCTTGCACTTCGGCCGCATCTGCGCACCACGTGAGTTCGTTCGCGACGCACGCTGGCTCCTACTCAATCGCTCGCATCGGTTCTATTTCGGCCCAAACCAATATCTCGCCATCATATGGAGGTTCGCTCGATGAATACTGTTCCGCAGGCTCCGCTAATTCTGATAACGGGCGGAGGCCGTGGCGTAGGCGCGGCGACTGCGCGGCTAGCTGCCGTACAAGGATACGATGTAGCGATCAGTTTTGTTTCCGATGAATCGGCCGCCCGTGCCGTGGCGGCCGATGTGGAAGCTGTCGGTCGCCGGGCTTTAGCCGTGCGTGCAGATAGCGCCGATCCTGAGCAGGTCGCGCAGCTATTCGGCGCGATTGACCGGAAGTTCGGCCGGATCGATGTGCTGGTAAACAACGCCGCGATAATTGCGCAGCAGTCCGCACTGGAAAATCTCGAATTCGCTCGGATGCAGCGCATCTTCGCCGTCAACGCGATAGGTCCGATCCTTTGTGCGCAACAGGCGGTGAAGCGCATGTCGTATCGTTACAAAGGGCGCGGAGGTGTTGTGATCAACGTTTCATCGGCATCGGCCAGGCTTGGCAGTCCGAACGAATATGTGGACTACGCTGCATCGAAGGGTGCCGTCGAGACATTCACTACCGGATTCGCCAAGGAAGTCGCGCGGGACGGGATACGCGTCAACTGTATTCGCCCCGGGCACATCTACACTGACATGCATGCTAGCGGCGGTGAGCCTGGACGAGTGGATCGCGTCAAAGACTCGATTCCGATGGGAAGAGGCGGCCAGCCCGAGGAAGTTGCGCGGGCAATCCTATGGCTCGCAAGCGAAGAGGCATCTTTCATCACGGGCACCTTCCTCGATGTCACTGGCGGCAAGTGACATCGGGGTGTCGCCCGCGATACCCGTGCTCGCGCGCCTGCGACAAGCTGCATAAGCTGCCACAAGCGGGCCATACGGCAGCCATGACAGCCTGCGCTGGCGAGCCCTTGTTTGTCACTGCGCGCGAAGTGCCGGGTGCTTCATCAAAGTTGCGGCTGCGGACGACGACGAAGCAGGATTCTGACCGGTAATCAGCAGGCCGTCGGTGACGACGTACGGCGCCCAGTCGTCGGACTTCGAATAAATGCCGCCCCGCGCCTTCAGTTCGTCTTCCACAAGGAACGGCACGATCTCGGTCAGCCCCACCGCGGCTTCCTCGGAATTCGTGAAGCCCGTGACCTGCTTGCCCTCGACCAGCGGCTTGCCGTCCGGCGTGGTGACATGGCGCAGCACACCCGGAGCGTGGCAGACAAGCGCAACGGGCCTGCCGGCCGCGATGAACGACTGGATCAATTCAATGGAATGCCGGTCTTCCGCGAGATCCCACAATGGCCCGTGACCGCCGGGATAGAAGACCGTGTCGAACTGCGCCTGCGAAACACTGTCGAGGCGAACCGTGGCCGCAAGCTGCGCCTTTGCGGCTTCATCGGCCTCGAAGCGACGGGTCGCATCGGTCTGATTGGCCGGCTCGTTGCTCTTTGGATCGAGCGGCGGCTGGCCGCCTTTCGGCGACGCAAGCACGATCTCCGCGCCGGCGTCCTTGAATGCGTAGTAGGGCGCTGCCAGTTCTTCGAGCCAGAATCCTGTCTTGCGGCCTGTGTTGCCCAATTGATCGTGCGAGGTCAGAACCATCAGTACTTTCATGTTGTTGCTCCTTCAAGTGGGACGGTTAGTCTGCTCCCTAGTAGACCAGTCGTCTAGTAAAAAGCGGTGAGAAAAGGTACTTCATAAAGTGCCGCGTATCTGCTTTCTAGCCGGAAACGGGGTGAAGCATCAACCGGGTGCTCGCCATGGCAGTCTCGAACGGCTGCAGATTGCGCACGATCTTGACCATCACGCTCGCACCCAGCCACAGCTGATAGAGACTTTGCGCTACGCTCGACGGGTCTTCGCTGACCGACAGGGAGCCTTCCTCCACGCCGGCCTGAATAGCGCGCGCCAACCGTTCGACGATGCCCGACGTGCCGCGTTTGAGCGTGGCGCGCATGGCCTCGGACATGTCCGCAACCTCCGCGCCGAGCTTCACGGCGAGACACTTGCCCTGACAGTCGGAGAATGACTGAGTCTCCTGCCAGATCTGCCAGTAATTCATCAGGCGCTGCGCCATCGTCAAACCGGGCTCGCCCAGCGTATGGTCCATGTCAGCCAGGTATTCGTCGAAATAGCTTTCGAGCAGTGCCACGCCAAACGCGTCTTTCGAACCGAAGTAGTGATAAAACGAGCCCTTCGGCACGCCCGCGGCGGACAGGATCTCGTTCAGCCCCACGGCTGAAAAACCTTTCGCGCCGATGATTCGCTGCCCGACGGCGATGATGTTGTCGCGGGTGTCAGCCGACTCGGTGATGTTTGCGGTAGCCATGTGCGGACTATATAGTCTAGTAGACCAGTCGTCTATAACTTTTTGCATCGATGGAAATTGCGTGCAGCCCGTGTCCCGACCGGGAAGGACGTCCTCTCGCCCATAGCGCGAAACGCCATAAAACGTTCGTTGCGCCGGCTCTATGTGCCACCTACTATTCAGTCTCAATGTCTTGGACGAAGCCGGACAGCGATCGCGGCGCGGCCCAGTCGCGAACTCGCCCAACTGCGGAGCAAATAATGGCTCGACTGCTATCGGTGAATGTTGGACTTCCGCGAGACATCGAATGGAAAGGCCGTACTGTTTACACCGGCATCTGGAAGAGTCCCGTGCAAGGTCGTTGCTGGGCGGCACGGCTGAATCTGGCGGGCGACGGTCAAGGTGACCTGGCCGGGCACGGTGGTGAGCAGCGCGCCGTCTTCGTCTATCAGACCGATTCGTACCGTCACTGGCAGCAGGAGTTGAACAGGTCCGACTTCGTGCACGGACAGTTTGGCGAGAACTTCACGGTCGAGGGACTGCCCGACGCGCTCGTGTGCGTTGGCGACAGATATCGAATCGGCAACGCGCTGTTCGAGGTGACGCAACCGCGCGTTACCTGCTATCGCGTTGGCATCCGAATGAACGAGCCGCGAATGCCGGCGTTGCTCACATCGAGGGGAAGACCTGGGTTCTATTTGCGCGTCGTGCAAGAGGGCGAAGTGGGCGCGGGCGATGAGATAGTGAAAGTCGGCGAGGCAGAAGAGCAAATGACCGTCGCGCAGATTAATGCGCTGCTCTATTCGCCGGATCACCCGCTGGACCTGCTCGAGCGCGCGTTGCGGATCAAAGCGCTGTCGCCGGGCTGGCGCTCCTCGTTCGAGGCGTTACTTCAAAGCCGCACGACCGGCGCGGCGAGTGGGAACGCCGGGCTAGCGCCCGCGGCGGCGCGCCACGCGGTTCAGCCCGGATTCCGGCCGCTCACGGTGGCCGCGATCGAAGAGGAATCCGCAGACGTTGTGTCGTTCACGCTGAAAAGTGCGGACGGTCAATTGCAACCGGCCTTGCCGGGCCAGTATCTCGTGTTGCGTCTTCAACCGACCGCGGACGGCCCGCCGCTATTTCGCAGCTACTCGCTCTCGGGCTCGCTGTCCGCAGAAAGCTACCGGATAAGCGTGAAAATCGAGCCCAACGGCTTGGCTGGTGCCTGGTTGCGCCAGCATGTGCGGGCAGGCGACACGCTCGATGTCAGTTCGCCTCGTGGAAGCTTCGTCCTGCAGCCTGGAGACGGCCCGATAGTACTGCTCAGCGCAGGAATCGGCGCAACGCCTGTTCTGGCTATGCTGCACGCGCTGTCGTCGCAACAGTCGACGCGGCAGGTCTTGTGGCTGCATACCGCGCGTGATCGACAGCATCATCCATTTGCCGTGGAAGCGCGGCGCCTTATGCTCTCGCTCGCGCATGGACGCAGCTACGTTTCGTATAGCGCGGCAGGACCGAATGACCGGCTCGGCGAAGATTTCGACGCGACCGGGCGACTGTCGCAACAAATCCTCAGCGAGGTTGGCGTTTTTCGCGACGCAGATGTCTATTTGTGCGGACCGGCGCCTTTCATGGCCGACATGAAGAAAGCGCTGGCCGCGTTGGAGATTGCACCGGAGCGGATTCATGCCGAGACTTTCAACGGCGGAGAGTCGTTGAATCCTGGTATCGTCGATTCGCAGAAACGAACGCCGCATCGCCCCATAAACGAGGCCAGCACCGGTCCGCTGGTCTCGTTCGCGCGCAGTGGCATTGCTGCGCGCTGGAACGGCTCGACTTATCAAAGCATTCTGGAGTTAGCCGAGGCATGCGATGTGCCCGTTAGATGGTCGTGCCGCACTGGCGTCTGTCACAACTGCGAGAGCGGACTGGTCTCCGGTTCCATCAGCTACGATCCCGATCCGCTCGACCCACCGGCACGCGGGAACGTGTTGATTTGCTGCTGCAGACCGCAGGACGACGTGGTGATCGACATTTGAATAACCGAGCGCCGTTGATGTGCTTGTAGTCACTAACACTGCTGCTAACTGCCGAAATACGGGTTGCAGAATCCGGGCGGCCCGACGCATTCATCGCTGGATTTGCTCTTGTCCATCGGCGCTTCGCTCTTATGACCCGCGTCGCTCGCACTCGAAGGCGCGGGGCCTTTTCCACTGTGCAGCATCTTCATCTGTTCGACTTGATGCTGATAAATTGGGCTCACGTCGGGATACGACGCATCGGTCACGAAGTTCAAGCCATTGTTTTGCGCGTCAATAAGTTCTCGGCGCACCTCGGCGCGGGTTTTCTCCTGCGCCGATGCATGGCCGATTGAAAAGAATGAAGCGGCGGTGAATGCGAAGGCAAGACAAAAATGTTTGATATTCACTTGGTACTCCTATGCGGAATTAGGATTGAAACGGGAAGCGTGCAGATAGCTTTCGGCGAGTAGGTACGCCCGCTCAGATTCCCGGCTCTGCTCGAGCGTCGATCACGTTGTGGTATCGACGCGAGCCTTTGGCCATGGAAGCAGGTTGTCGATGGAGAGCGGACCCGCGCCCCGAAACACCAGCGCGGCGAGGCACGCAAGATAGAGCAGGTCGGTCTCGTACCCGGGTGGGCCGAATTGTGGACCAGCAGACGTGACCGCCATCAGCTTGATCGATGTAAAACCGAATGGCAGGTGTACGGTGAAGATTGCGACGAGCAGCACTGCCACCATCGGTATGGTGACGAGAGGCACGAAAGCACCGACCAGAATCGCAAAGCCGCCTAACAGTTCGATTGCAATCGTGGCCCATGCCATGAAGTGCGGAGCCGGCACATTGAGCGCGTGAAGGATCGCCGCGAAGTTTTCTGGATGTTTGGCGATCTTCGCGTAGCCATGCGCAATGAAGCCGTAGCCCACGATTAAGCGCAGCGGTAGTTGCGACCAGCGCGCGAGACGCGCGGCAAGCCGCGTAGGGCTGATAACCCCGGATATCAAACGGATGATGGACATGCTCAAAGCCCTTTTCTCGGAACGGTAAGGAGTAGTCGTGCCGGCTTCCCGTGAAGCGAGGCAAGTTGCGACTGCTATCCGGTAAGTCGCGAAAAATGGCGGTGTGGTTACAGTGTTCCGGCAATTCGTGGGTTATCAATGACGCCGGTTCGCTAGTGGCTGCCAGCGCATCTGGGCGTACAAATATTTTTCGAGGATGCTGTAACTATCGGGCGCCTTCCGCCGACTTAACATTTACGAGGTGTGGCGGGCGCAGCATCGCCCGCACGAATTTCTAATTGAGCAAGGGACGATGGATAAGTGTCTGTGATCGCGCCCGATGAAACGACCCATCGCGCGGCTGCGAATGGAGTGGAAGAACGATTGAAAGCTTTGCTACACCGGGCGATCGACGGCGATGCGACGGCGTATGCGTCGTTTCTGCGAATACTTTCCGGTTATTTGCGTGGCATGCTGAGACGACGCTTACGCGCCTACGAGGACGACATCGAAGACGTGCTTCAGGAAGTGTTATTCGCACTGCACAACGGGCTGCACACCTATCGGAACCAGGTGCCGTTGACCGCATGGGCGTCCGCCATTGTTCGCCATAAGGTAGCGGATTTTTTGCGGGCTCGTGCCCATCGCGAGGCGCTGCACGATCCGATTGTCGACGATGCAGAACTGTTCGCAGTGTCCGAAACCGAATCGCTCGATGCGCGGCGCGACATCGGCAGCCTGCTCGAACGGTTGCCCGAGCGTCAGCGCGCGCCAATTCAGCACGTCCGGCTACATGGCATGTCAGTAGCAGAAACCGCGAAGTTGACGGGGCTTTCGGAAGCCGCAGTCAAGGTCGGCATTCATCGTGGCATCAAGGCGCTGTCGCGCCTGATTCGAGGATAGGCAACATGAACACAGATCAGGTCATTTCACTTCTCGCGGCGGGCCTCGTACCTCAAAGCCGGCGCGCCGTGCTCAACCGTTTCTGTATTGCATTGACTATCGGCGTGCTGGCGGCGTTCGCAGCGGTCGTCGTCAGCCGCGGAGTGCAGCCTGACCTTGCCGCGCTTTTCACCAGGCCCTTGTTCTGGGGCAAGCTCGCGTTTCCGCTGTTGTCCGCGGTCGCCGCCATTCTTGTCGCCGCGCGTCTGTCGATTCCCGGCTTGTCGCCGGGACGCGCGTGGTTCTTGCTCGCCTTGCCATATGCGGCGGTGTGGGTGGCAGCGATTGCCGTGCTGGCGGCGGCTCCTGCTGCGGACCGCGAGGCGCTCCTATTCGGTCATACGTGGAGACAGTGTCCTCTCCTGATCGCGTTGTTGTCGGTGCCTTGCTACCTTGCATTGTCGTGGGCCATGCGGGGGCTCGCGCCTACGCGGCTGCGGTTGACCGGTGCAGCCACTGGTCTCTTGTCCGGAGCGCTTGCCACGCTCGCTTATGTGCTTCGCTGTCCCGAGATGAGTGTGCCGTTCTGGGCGGCCTGGTATTCGATCGGGATGGCGATTCCGGCCCTCGCCGGTTATCTCCTCGCGCGCGTGTCGCTTCGCTGGAGTTGAGCGTGTAAGGCCGCCGCGCCGGATTGTCCAGGGCAACGATCCACACACAGAATTAGTAACCGTTAAAAACAACTTTGAAAAGTTACGAAAGACGTCTACGATAGAGGCCACAACTCGCAGCGTAGTCGGCTCGATCCTGCGTCTCTACTGGAGGTCTTTCATGTCTAACGGCAACAACATTCCATCGGTATCGATCAAGCGTGTCGAGGCGGATGGCATCGATATGTTCTATCGGGAAGCAGGCGAGAAAGACGCACCGGTGATCCTGCTTCTCCACGGTTTTCCCTCGTCGTCCCACATGTACCGCGATCTGATTCCACGACTCGCCGACCGCTATAGGGTCATCGCGCCAGACTTACCTGGCTTCGGCTTTACGAACGTTCCTGCCTCGCGTCATTACAAATACACGTTCGATGCGCTGGCGGAGACAGTGGCGGCCTTTGTCGACAAGCTCGAACTTACGAGCTACGCGATTTACGTGTTCGACTATGGCGCGCCGACAGGTTTTCGTCTCGCAGTGAAGTACCCGGACCGCGTGCGTGCACTCATTTCGCAAAACGGCAACGCGTACGAAGAGGGTTTGGGCGACGCATGGGCGCCGATCAGAAAGTATTGGGCCGAACCTTCGGCGGCCAACCGGCAAGTGGTGCACGACGCAGTGTTGAACTACGAAGGAACCAGGTTTCAGTATGTGCACGGCGTATCGAATCCGGACTCGATCGCACCTGAGTCCTACACACTCGATGCAGCGCTGCTGGAGCGTCCGGGCCAGAAAGATATCCAGCTGGATCTTTTCCTGGACTACGCGTCGAATGTGAAGATGTACCCGACTTTCCAGAAGTTCTTCCGCGACGCAAAACCGCCTACGCTGGTTATCTGGGGCAAGCACGATCCGTTCTTTATTCCGCCTGGCGCTCAGGCGTTTCGCCGCGATATCCCGCAAGCAACGGTGACGATGCTCGATACCGGACACTTCGCACTTGAAACGCACGCGCAAGAGATTGCTTCGGCGATCAGGGAGTTGCTTGGTTAACTTGCTTGATTCGCGGTGCGTCGTGATCGCTTCGACTGAGCGCAGTCGGAGCGAACGAGTGGCAGCCTTTTGCTGTGAAGGCCAGGGCAGGCGGAATGTACTTGCTCGCTGAGCGCTTTACTCAAGCTCCGCATTGTCTTTTTGACGCTGGCGAAATTGCGCCACTTTGTGACGGTTCCCGCAAAGGGCCATGCTGCACCACCTTCTACGATGCGCTTTGGTCCTGTCGTAGAACCATAGTACGCAATCGTCCGCCTCGCACTTGCGAACCAGATCGAAGTCGCCCGTCGCGATCAGCTCCGCAGCAGCTCGGGCTACGGGTGCCAGAAGCTGTTCGGGTGTGTCCATATCAAAGTGATCTTTGACTTCCAACTCGCCGTTGCTTGCCCGCTCCAGTTGCACGGTGTATCTGCCGTGCATTAGAAACGAGTTGAGCGCACCTATATCAATGTTCTTGCCAAGTTTGCGCTGCGTAAGCAGTTTTCGGATCATTTCTCTCAACGCCCGCGCTCTCTCCGCCAGGACGTCACGCGGAAAAGCGCGCGGGCCCCGCTCACCGAGATAGCCCATTCTCTGCAGCCAGGCTATCACGTCTTTATTGGTCGACAGGTACTCCACCGGCCCGTCATCACCTTGCGCGAGAGTGTTGAGAAAATCCAGCGCAGGGTTGTCGGCGAGTATGAGGAATTCTTGTGCGGGCATCAGGCGTTCTCCGGTAACCTGATCCAAATTGTAACCGTTGAAATTGCGTATAACAAGTTATGACGGGTTTGTGCAAAACCACAATTGCCAGAAAAAGCACTTACTCTCTGTGCGATCAGTTACGAGCGGAGATCAATTCTGACGGCCGTGCGTCTGGAGCAGCTTCGGCATCGTCGGCGGGTCGTGTCTCTGGCATGAACACCGCGAAAAAGACGAGCGCAAACACGCTGATTGCAGCCAGAGTGAGAAACCCCGAGGCGAAGCCGAATTTCTCGACGACATAGCCGCCCGTCACATTGCTGAGTGCCGCCCCTATTCCGACCGCAAGCGCCATCAGACCCTGAGCAAGATTGAACCGACCCGTTCCGCGCATCACGTCGGACGCGATAACCACGCCGATCACACCGAAGATACCCGCAGCAATCCCGTCGAGTAACTGGATCAGGACCACCGCATACGGGCTGCTGGTCATAGAAAAGAGCACACCCCGAACCGGCAGCACAGCCAATGCAACGAGGAAGATGCTCTTGCGTCCAATTCCCCTGCGCAGCGCGCGACCCACACCCGCCGCGACCGCGACCATGACGAGTTGCGCCGCGATTACGCACGCGCTCAGTGCGATGACGTCCATTCCCGGATGCACTTTAGCGATGACCTGGCCCGCAAGCGGCAGCATGGCCGCGTTGCCGAAGTGAAAGAGCATCACGGAGACAATGAACACCTTCAGGTCACGCTTCTTCCATAACGCAGAGAAGCTGAGCGGGTTGTGGCGAATGGTCTCATTTGAAGTGCTGTCGGCACCGCGTGCAAGCTCATGGTCAATTTCTTTCGGGTTGATCAGCAGGACCACGAGGGCACTCGCTATTGCAAACGCGCATACGAGGTAGAACAGCCATTTAACGCCGACATACTGTCCAAGACCGCCCGCCAGAATTGCAGCCGTGAAGTTCCCTGCGTGGTTGAACCCTTCGTTTCGGCTGATCCGTGCGGGCATGAGACGGTGACCAACCACGCCAAGGCTCAGCGCGGCAAGGCAGGGAGGAATGATTGCGGACGCTGCGCCAAGCGTGATCTGCGCGGCGAGCACGGTGGGCAGCTTCGGAAAAAACGCGATCAGAATACATCCGGCTGCCACCAGCAAACCCGATATCGCGATCAGCAGCCGCTTCACGCGAACTGCGTCGACAATCAGGCCGGCGGGGATCTGGCAGATTGCCGCTGCAATACCGCTCGCGGCCATGACGAGGCCGATGTTCCCCGAGCTCCAATGCTGGGTACCCTTCAGATACACCGACAGGAAGGGCCCCAGACCGTCGCGAACATCGGCCATCAGGAAATTGAGCGCATCGAGACCGCGCAGGCTTCGGGACGATGGACGCACGGTTACTTCGCACTCCACTGATTGCTGTGCACGATCCGCGTTCACCATTTCCTCCCGTTACGGTGCGGTTCAAATTCGCTTGCCGCCATGAGTTCGCGATCAGTCCGCGTTCATCGAAGCGTCATCGTCATCGTCATCGACGAGTTCCGCGATGTGCTCGACTTCGACGGTCTTTCCGTACCGGTTCTTCACTGCGTGACCCCACACCTGTATGTGCGCGCCAGGGGCGAGGTAACTGGACAGTTCGTCTGCGGCGTGCGGAGCCATCCGCAGGGAAGTGCCGTCGCTCAGCAATGCACCGCGCAGTTCTCCTTTCGGTCCATAAAGCGAGAGCTTTACTTCGCCACTTAACTCGATGGGGCGGGTGTTCGCATGCGGCTTCTCGTGCTTTTTGCCATGACCGTGCGGGCCTTCGTCGACAATCTCAACGCCTGTTGCCGAGGTCAATTGAACAGCAGCGACGATATCGGCGGCGCGCGGCTTGACTCCGCGCACGCGAACCTTGTCGCCCACGCTGATGTGTTTGACGATCTGACCGGACAGATGCGGCGGGAAATGCACCTGTCTGCCGTTGCCGAGAATGAGGCCGTCCAGTTCTCCATGTGAATTCAGCAGAAACTGGCTGACGGTACCGCGGGTTTCCTGCAGGCAAGTTGGGTCGATCCAATGCATGGTGTAGCTCCAGTAAAGATTGATTAGTTGCGCGTGTCGCTATACAACTGCGTGACGTTGCCGGGCGCGCCGAAAGCGGTAGCCTGCAATGCTTCGCCGTATTGATTGCGCGTTCCGTAGCCGCTCGCAGCAACCACCACATCCGGTCGCATCAGATTCGCAAACTGTTGCGCCACGGGCGGCGGCATCCTGATGATGGTGCCGTTGGCGAGCATCACGCCGTCGGGCTCTCCGTGGGGCGCCGTCATGACCCGCGCAACAGGACCCTTGACGCTGAGCTTCACGAGACCCGCGCCGCGTAGTGCGGGCGGCATTGGCGTTGCGCCGATCGGCGGCGGCTGATCGACGATCTGCTGCGACGTCCGTTCATTTGTGATCTGCTGCGCTGAGACGTCGCCCGCGCCGTTGGACACGCCGGCAATCCGAACCGGATCCCCTTGATGAACGACGCTCACCAGTTGCGAGCCCATATGCGGCGGGAAGCGGACCAGCGAGCCGTCATGCAGAACGAAGCCATCGACATCGCCCTCGGGATTAATCACAAAGCGGCTTACCGTACCGCTCGCGGCTCGTACCTGTTGCTGATCTGTCGGAAGCACGGGTGCACGTGCCGGTGGAGGAGGGGCGTCAGGTGCTGCGATTGCCGGCGCAGGCATGCCCGCGACCGGTGGTGATGGAGGCGCGCCCGGGCCTTCGGCGGGCCGCGTTTGAGCAGCGCAAGCAATGGTGACGGCACCGAGCGAGAGTGCTACGGCCCGCGCAAGCTTCGCGATGGAGTGCGTGTGACTTGCGGGCGTAGCATGCAGGCAAGGTTGGATGGATTGGTTGACAGCCATGATGTTCTCCGATGAACGACACGGAGACTTTTGCAAAGGCTATGCCATGCAGCGCATCCCTTTAGAAAGGGGTTTCGCGCCCGATGCGGCAGGATATCTGTCCATGATCCAGACACCGGGTGTCGGCTTGCTTGACACCTCACTCGATCTTGAGCGCGGCCAGCTTTGCATAGAGCGTTTGGCGGCTGATTCCGAGGCGCCGGGCTGCGTCCGCGCGGTTATTGCTCGCAAGCGTCAACGCGTGGGAGATCAACGCGCGCTCGAGTGTTTCCACTGCGTCGGGAAGCGTCATCTCGAGCAAGCCTGTACCCACTAGTGGCTCGCCAAGGTCCGGCTTGCCATTGAGAAAGCCGAGATCCTCCGCCGTGATCATCGCTCCCGGAGCGAGTGCGCCGGCGCGTTCCACTGCATTTCTCAATTCGCGCACATTGCCTGGCCATGCGTAACCCACGAGCAGATGCTGCGCCGGCAGCGACAAACGCAGTTCGCGTGATCTCGCTTTCGCGACCTCAGCAAGGAAGTGTTCGGCTAGCGGAAGGATGTCCGCCAGCCGCTCGCGCAACGGAGGTAATGCGATTGGAATGATGTTCAGCCGGTAAAGCAGGTCTTCCCTGAATTCCCCCGCCTCGACCATGGTCTGCAAGTTTCTGTGCGTAGCGGCAACCAGCCTGATGTCGACGGGAATCACGCGGTTAGAACCGAGCGGGGTGATCTGCCGCTCCTGGATTACCCGTAACAGTTTGGCTTGCATCGGCAATGGCATGTCGCCGATTTCATCGAGCAACAAGGTTCCGCCGTCAGCCGTTGCAAAGCAGCCGGGCCGGTCAGCGGTTGTACCCGTGAACGCACCTTTGACGTGACCAAACAATTCGCTTTCCAGGAGATCCGCGGGAATCGCCGCGCAATTCACTGCGACGAACGGCTTGCCGCTGCGCCTCGACGCGTCATGAAGCACGCGCGCGGCGACTTCCTTTCCTGTTCCTGTTTCGCCGGTAAAGAGGACGGTTGCTTCGGACGATGCCGCGCGTCCGATCTGTTTCTGCACCTCGCGCAACGTCTCGCTCACTCCGAGTAGCCGGGGCCTCGCGCCCGCCGACTCTGCGCTGAACGGATGCGATGCGTTCGCGGCGGAATCACTCGTGCCCGTGGAGGCGATGATGCGCGCGAGCAGCGACTGGATTGCCTGTCTACCGACCGGCTTGGTCAAGTGGTCGAACGCTCCCAGCGTCATTGCCCCAATCGTGTTATCGCTCGATGCGAACCCCGTGAGCATCACCACCGGCAACGCCTGTCCCTTTGCCGTTTTTCGAAGAGCGTCCAGCATTGCCAGACCGTCCATGCCAGGCAGGCGGAAATCCAGGAACATGCAGGTGAATGGCGCGCCCGTGCTCTCGAGCGTTTCCAGCGCCTGTTCGCCGGAGCGTGCCTCGTCCACGCTATGACCGAGGTCAACCAGCGTTTCGACGAGGCCTTCGCGAAAGCCGTCGTCGTCGTCGACTACGAGTATGTGTGCCATGGAACCTCAATGACGAAACACGCGCCGCTCTCCGTATCGGCTACGTACGCGCGGCCGCCATGCGCCGTAGCCACCTCTCTCGCCACTGCGAGCCCGAGTCCCGACCCGTCGGGCCGACCCGTGACGAACGGTTCGAAAATGCGTTCGCGGTCGGCTAACGCCACTCCCGGGCCATTATCGACGACAGCAATTCGCATCAGGCTCGTGTGACCGGTTTCGACGCGATTCGCGTTGACAGTGACGTTGCCTTGCGGCGGCGCGTGCCGGATTGCATTCAGGATCAGATTATCGACTGCTCTTGCCATCTGCACGGGATCGAACTTCGCCGGCGCGGCGTCGGTACCCGGCTCCGACGGCGCAGGGAGGTCGGCATTGACGCTGAGCGTCACGCCCTTGATTCTTGCCTGCTCCTGATGTGTCGCGGCCGTCGACGTCACCCACTGTGCGGCGTCGACTGTCTGCACCGCGAGCGTGACTGGCTGCGTCAAAGCCAGCAGACTCGTTACCTGAGTTTCTATGCGCTCCACCTGGCCGAGAGCCGACGTCAGCGATTGACGCGGTGTGTCTCCTCCATGGGCCAGAGCGTTTTCCAGCTTCAGCCTGACGGCCCCAAGCGGATTACGAATTTCATGCGCGACCTGTGCGGCCAGTTTGCCGAGAGAGGCAAACCGCTCGGCTTGCGATAACTTCTCGTGCAAGGCGGAGGCCTGGGCTTGCGATTCCCTCAGGCGCGCAGCGAAGACGTTGACAGCATTGACGATTTTGTCGAGGTCGGGCTCGCCCGGAGACGGAAGCTCGGAACACGACGCTGCCGTCCCGGACGATAAAGACTGCTCGAGCTGCGACAGGTTTTTCCGCCAACGGCGCAAGCCCAAACCCAGAATAAGAGCGAGAAGCAGAATGGCCGTTAGAACGACGACCAGCGATAGCATCAGCATGTGCCCATATTGCGCGAGAGGAGCTTGCGCCCTGGTCAGGGTCCATGCATAGAGCGCGGGGCTACCGGACACGGGACACGCAGAGGCGACGGTTGCGCCTTCTCCTGCGGGAACGGAATCAGAAACGGTCGCACCTGCCGACGCGGCCCGGTGCAGCGCGCGAAGTATCAGCGGTGTTTCTGCTTGCGGAATATCGCGCTTAACGCCGGTGCCTTCATATGTTGGGAATGAATAGGCAAGAAAGCCGTTCGCCGTTCGGGACGTGTCTTCAGGGGCATGAGATGGCCCCGCGGCGTCGTTCTTCCAGAAGCCTCCTTCGATTTTCGGCGCCTGAATGAGGACGGTATCGAGTACCGCATGCATCAGGTCGGCATCGTAAGGATTGTTGGCGGCGAGGCGAGACAACGAGTAACGAGACGCCACATGCTCGCAAGCCGCGATGGATTGTTGACTCGCAGCGGAAATCTGCCGGCTCTGGTCCGTCTGGAACAGCAGCCAGATTACGCCGGCGAGCAGTGTGCAGACCACGGCGATCAACGCCCAGAGAAGTACAAGCTGGTTGGCGAAAGAGATTCGTTTCATCGTGCGGTGCTCCGCTGCAGGAGGTTGAATCCAGCCCGCGATTCTAGACCGCGCGTTTTATCCAGCGTTCGACACGCCGCTGAACCACTGCTGTGCCAAACCTCCGCCGGCAAGATATGCTTGCGGCTGGATCCGGACTTCATTTTTTACCGCCCTTGCCGTAAACCCGGTCATCGGCTAGCCACGACACTCCGGCAGTCCTCTGTTCCACGACAGAACCCGCTTCACCGGGAGGCAATGTTACCGCGCGGGAGGAACATCTTTGAACCGAGTGTACTAACCAGAACGTTACAGTGTCCGTTTCTATTACCACCGGAAAACTAGCTGTTCTCGCAGGCCGGCATCCATTGATCGTCGGTGCGCTAGGGAGTCTGATGGCATTAGGCGTGATGGCTATCAGCCTCGCCACGCTCCTCGCCTCCCGTGACGCCGCGATTCAGCATGCCCATGAGACGTCCCGGAATGTCACCGCGGTTCTAGCCACCAACATCGCTCGAACAATCGAAACGTCTGACAATTCGCTGCGCACGCTGATCGCCGCGCTCGACAAGCCTGCTATCCAGACCATGGATCGGAGCTTGCGCCACGAATTGCTGTTCGACCGGACCGCTGCCGAGTATGTCACCGGCACGGGAATTACCGATGATCGTGGTCGTGTAATCGACGGCTGCTGTTCCAGGTCCCACACCTGGGACTTCAGCGACCGCGACTATTTCATTGCGCATCGCAAGTCCGCGGATGCCGGGCTTTATGTCTCGTCGGTGTATGCGGCGCGGTCGCGGCGGGGTGCCCAATCCATTGCGATGAGCAGAAGGATTAATCGTCCCGACGGGTCGTTCGGCGGAGTGGCGATTGTCGCGATCGACGTCGAATATTTCAGGCAGCTTCTTGCGAAACTGGACGTGGGGGCGCACGGTGTCGCCGCGATCGTTCGTACGGACGGCACGCTCGTGGCGAGGAATCCCCCTATCACGCAGGCCCGGTTGGTCAACGTAGGCAAGTCACCGGCCTTTCCGCGCATGGTGAATCATGACTCCGGGTTCTATAGTGCCCGGTCGATTTCTGACGGAGTACTACGTCTTTACACGTTTCAGCGTGTGCCCGGCACGCCGCTCATTGCCGTTGTCGCGCCAGCGGAAAGCGACGTTCTGGCCTCGTGGAAACGATTGTCATGGATAGTCGGAGTTTCCGCTTCGTCTGTTAGCGTTGCGTTTTGCACCGTGGTCTGGCTCCTCGCTTTTGCTCTGCGCGACCACGCGAATACGCAAGTCCTGCTTACGGAGCTAACGCAAACCGATCCACTGACAGGGCTCAAAAACCGGCGTGCGCTCGACAATGCGCTCGAAAACGAATGGGAACGACTGCAGCGCAGCGATGGTTCGTTGTCGCTATTGTTTGTCGATGCGGATCACTTCAAACAGTACAACGACAGTCACGGTCACGCCCAAGGCGATATTGCGCTGAAACATCTGGCGGAGTGTATCGATCGGCACGTGCGTCGTCGTGGCGATCTCGCCGCGCGATACGGCGGAGAGGAGTTCGTTGTCGTGCTGCCCAATACCGACGAAGCCGGAGCGTTTCAGATCGGTGAAGCTATACGTCGAGAAGTCGAACACCGGGAGCCGTCAGCGTCGTCCGAGGCGATTCCACCGTTCACGGTCAGCATTGGGTGCGCGACCGGTCGGCGGTCGCATCCGTCGTCACTGGAAGAATTGACGAGTTCCGCCGATCTGGCGCTTTACGCGGCCAAAAGACGGGGAAGGAATGTGGTCGTCTGCGCCGGCGATATCGTTGAACCGGCTCAGCCGCAGGTCTGATTGCCGTCCCGACACGCTAGATGCGCCGACCGACGCCTGGGTTCTCGCCTGGCGCGCCCCGCGCAGTGGACAGAAGAGCCGATGAATTGCCGCGCGTGGCTTCCATGCCGAGCGCCTCGGCCTTTCTGACAAGATCGGGCAAGTTGCGCGACGCCATCTTCTTCATGACCTGTCCGCGATGGATCTTCACGGTGATCTCGCTGAGATTCAACTCATACGCGATCTGCTTGTTCAACATGCCTGTGACGACCCGTTTCATTACTTCCCGCTCACGGACTGTCAATGACTCGAACGAGGAGATCACGCCGGCCAGTGCTCTATCGGAAGCTCGACGCAGGGTATCGCGTTTCAACGCATCCGCGATTGCGTCCACCATATCCTGCTCGCGAAAAGGCTTCTGAAAGAAGTCGAGCGCACCCGCCTTCATTGCTTTCACGCTCATTTCGATGTCGCCGAACGCGGTCATGAAAACGATCGGCATGCGAAGGCCGTATCGCGCGAGTTCCGCCTGAAACGTGAGACCGCTCGCGCCGCGAAGCCGGACGTCGAGGATAAGGCAGCTCGGCGCGTCGTGCTTCGGGAAGGCGAGAAAGTCCGCGGGCGAATCGAACGTCTCGACCCGCAGCCTGACAGAGCGAGCGAGGCTCTGCAGCGTGAAGCGAATGGACTCGTCATCGTCGACGACATACACCACCGGCGTCTCGTTCTCCGCCTTCGTACTGTTCAATGTGGACTGCGATCTGGGCACCATGTCTGCTCCTGCGGGAGTAGGCGACGCACGATCAATGGGCCGTTGAAAAACGGACTTGGCGAAGCTCCGTTCCGACGCGCCGGATGTAAGGGCGGCGCCGCTCGGGCCTCGGGCAGTTGCGTCCGGCGAACGAAGACCGATTCGATGGAAAGTGAGCGAGGGGAAAGACCATCGAAGCGGCCGCGTGGCCGAGCCGGCCTGATGTTTGCGGGCCGGTTTTGCGATTGACGCGCTGACGTCAGTAGGGTTTGCTTCAGCGATGCGGCTAACTCTAGCAGACTTCCATGGGAAAAATCTGTCGAGTTGCAGCCGGGTATGTTGGCGATTGCCGACCAAACAGAATCGTTACAGGTCAATTGTTGCTACACGCCAAAGGGCAACATTCTGGTGCATTCGCAACAGCCGTTCCACCGAACGATGGCACGGCCGCAAGTCACCTGGTCAACGTAGCCCGTGGTGCGCGACCTTGTATAGATCACTATACGTTGGTATGCGCCAGCCGCCCCGAGCGCGAGTTCCATGCCTATAGTTCCTGCACCACGCGACCGCGTGGCACGACGTCATATTCCAACGAGGGTGCGACCATGAAGATATTGATGGTGATGACTTCACATGACCAACTCGGCAACACCGGCAGAAAAACGGGTTTCTGGCTGGAGGAATTTGCAGCGCCTTATTTCACGTTTCTCGACGCGGGCGTCGATGTCACCGTGTGTTCGCCAAAAGGCGGACAGCCGCCCATCGATCCCAAAAGCGACACGCCGGAAGGCAAGACCGAACTCACCGAACGCTTCAAGAGCGACCCCGCCGCACAGCGTGTGCTCGCCAACACCGCGAAGCTCGGCGACATGAAAGCCGACGACTACGACACAGTGTTCTATCCCGGCGGCCACGGACCTTTGTGGGATCTCGCTGAAGATCCGCAGTCGGTGGCGCTGATCGAGCGCTTCTACGACAGCGGTAAGCCTGTCGCCTTTGTCTGCCATTCGCCAGGTGTATTGCGTCATGTCAAGGCGAACGGCGAGCCGCTCGTCAAGGGTAAGCGCGTCTCCGGATTCACCAATTCGGAGGAAGAGGCGGTGCAGCTCACTCATGTCGTGCCTTTCCTCGTGGAAGACGAGTTGAAGCGCCTGGGCGGCCGCTTCGAGAAAGTCGACGACTGGCAGCCGCTGTCGATCATCGATGGACGGCTGATCACTGGACAGAATCCCGCCTCGTCGAAATCGGTTGCGCAGGACCTGTTGCAAGTGCTGCGCGGATAGCCCGCATCATCGAACCGATATAGCCTGCATGGAGAGCGTCATGACCCAGGATAGTCCCAACGCGCAGATCCGAATCGAACGTCCCAGCCCGTCCTACTGGCGTGTCATCTTCGACAATCCGCCCTTCAACATCTTCGGGCCCGATACTACGCCCCAGCTCAACATGGTCGTCAGCGCGATTGAAGCGGACCCGCACGTGAAAGTGGTCGTGTTCGAGAGCGCGGTGCCCGGCTTCTTTCTCACGCACTACGACTTTGTGCCGCCGCTCGACGCGACCACGAGCATGCCGCCGGGACCAACGGGCATGCCGCCGCTGCCCGACATGCTGGTGCGGATCGGGCGGTCGTCTGTCATCTCGATCGCGAAGATTCGAGGGCGTGCGTCAGGCGTCGGCAGCGAACTCGCATTGGCGAGCGACATGCGCTTTGCCAGCAACGAGCACGCCTTGATGTCGCAGTGGGAAATCGGCGTAGCGCTTGTCCCCGGCGGCGGGCCGATGACGCGTCTTTCCCGGCTGATCGGCCGCGGGCGTGCGCTGGAGGTGCTGACGAGCGGCAACGACTTTCCCGGCGCGCTGGCCGAGCGCTATGGGTACGTCAATCGCTCGATGCCGGACAGCGAACTGGATACGTTCGTCGACGACCTCGCCACCCGTATCAGCCTGTTCGACAGGCAATCCCTTTCGGTCATCAAGCAGCACGTCAACGCGCAGACCCTGCCGCCTGACGCGAGCGTCGCGAGCGAGTGGGACGCCTTCATCGCGTCGGTCGGTCGCCCGGTCGCGCAGGAGAAGATTGCCCAACTGATGGATCTCGGCTTGCAGAAGGTGACGGACGTGGAAGCGAGGCTCGCGGATTACACGGGCTCGCTCTGGCGCTAGCCGCCGGATCAGGCGACCCATTCGAGGGGCATTGCGCTCCTCGCGTGCTAGGCTACTTTTCGCTTCGCAGAGCGATACGTGTCCTTCGGGCAGGTATCGCCTTCCTCGGAAGAGAGCAGCGAGAAGGAGCATCTCCATGGATCTCACCGGCTTTTCGCTCGAACCGCTGCACGAAGACGGCGAACTGTTGTTGTGCCGTGCACAGCGGCCCGGCTCGCATATCTCGATGCTCGCGCGAGTGGCCACGCAGCCCGCGTCGCAGAGCATCATGCGGCTCGAGCACGAATACGGTCTTGCGCCGTTGCTCGAACCGGAGTGGGCCGCGCAGCCACTCGCGCTCGACCTTGGGCGCGTGCCGCCCGTGCTGGTTCTCGACGACAGCGGCGGCGATCCGTTGATCCGGATTCTCGGCAAGCCACTCGAACTGGCGCGGTGCCTGCGCATCGCCGTGAATCTCGCTCAGGCGATCGGACACGCGCACGAGCGCGGAATCATCCACAAGGACATCAAGCCCGCCAATGTGCTTGTCGATGCGAACGACAATGTCCGCCTGACCGGCTTCGGCATTGCGTCGCTACTCCCACACGAACATCAGCCGCCCGCGCCGCCGGAGATAATCGCAGGAACGCTGAGGTATATGGCGCCCGAGCAGACCGGCCGCATGAACCGTTCGATCGATGCGCGCAGCGATCTGTATTCCTTCGGCGTGACGCTCTACGAGATGCTGACGGGTTCGTCCCCATTCGTCGCGTCCGAAGCGATCGAATGGATTCATTGTCATATCGCTCGCAGGCCGGTGCCCGCGGCGCAACGTGTCGAAGGGCTGCCTGCGCCGGTCGGCGACATAGTCGAGCGCCTGCTCGCCAAAACGGCGGAGCAGCGTTACCAGACTGCCGGTGGCGTTCGGGCCGATCTGCAACGGTGTTTGTCCGCATGGGAAGCGGATGGGGAAATCTCGCCCTTTGGGCTCGGCAAGCACGATGTGTCTGACCGCTTGATGATTCCTGAAAAGCTCTACGGACGCGAATCGGAGATCGATGCGCTGCTGGCGGCCTTCAATCGCGTCGTGACGTTCGGCGACGCGCAGGTGGTGCTTGTCTCGGGCTATGCGGGGATCGGCAAGACGTCGGTGGTGAACGAGTTGCACAAGGCACTGGTGCCGTCACGCGGACGCTTCGCCTCAGGCAAGTTCGACCAGTTCAAACGCGACACGCCCTACGTGCCGCTGGCCCAGGCGTTCCGGGCGCTCGTCCGCGATCTGCTCAACAAGACCGATACCGAACTGGAGCGCTGGCGGCGTGAGTTGACGGAGGCGCTTGCGCCGAATGGCCAACTGATGGTTGGTCTGATTCCCGAACTCGCTCTCATCATCGGGGAGCAGCCCGCGGTTCCGGCGTTGCCGCCTCACGACGCACGCAACCGGTTTCATATCGTATTTCGCCGCCTGCTCGGCGTGTTCGCGCGGCCCGAGCATCCGCTCGCGCTGTTCATCGACGATATGCAGTGGATCGACGCTGCCACGCTCGATCTGATCGGACACCTCGCGACGCATCCAGACGTGATGCACGTGCTGTTCGTCGGTGCTTATCGCGACAACGAGATCGATCCGGCGCATCGCCTCACGCGAATGATCGAAGATATGAGCGGTCCTGAAACGGGCCGCGGCACGACGCTGCAGCGCATCGATCTCGCGCCGCTTGGCGCCGGCAGTGTCACGGAAATCGTCGCCGATTCGCTGCGCTGCTCCGCCGTGGCTGCCGAGCCGCTTGCGCAGATTGTTCATCAGAAGACCGCCGGCAATCCGTTTTTCGTGATCCAGTTCCTGACGGCGCTTGCCGACGAGGGGCTGGTTGCGTTCGATCATCGTGCCGCGATCTGGACGTGGGATCTGCCTCGCATCCGTGCCAAGAGATTGACTGAAAACGTGGTCGAACTAATGGCAGCGAAACTGTCCCGCTTGCCGGACGATACACGCGACGCGCTGAGCCGGCTCGCCATTCTCGGCAACGTCGCGAAGATCGACGCGCTGGAGCTCGTTCACGGGGAGCCTGCGGCATCGATCGATGCGAAGCTCTGGGAGGCCATGAAAGCGGGGCTCGTGCACCGTGTCGACGATGCCTATGTGTTTGCCCACGATCGCGTTCAGGAGAGCGCCTACGCGCTCATTCCCGAGAGCGAACGTGCGGCGACGCACCTGCACATCGGCCGCACGCTGTCCTCCGGACGCGCAGCGGGCGAACTCGATGAGTTCCTCTTCGATATCGTCAATCATCTCAACCGCGGCGCTTCGCTCATGACCGACGCGGATGAGCTTGAGCGTACGGTCGCGCTGAACTATGCAGCGGGACAGCGAGCCATGCACTCGACCGCGTTCGCGTCAGCACGAACTTACCTGGCACAAGGCGTCGCCCTGCTTGGCGCGGACGCGTGGAGCCGTGAGTACGAGCGCACGTTCGAGCTTTATCTGGCGTTTTCCGAATGCGAGTATCTGGCCGGCGACTTCGCTGACGCCGATACGCTGTTCGACATGATGCTCGATCGGTCGCGCTCGAACCTGGATCGCGCAAAGGTCTATGGCTTGCGCATGGAGCTATACCAGGTCGCCGGGCGGTATGACGAGAGCTTCGAGGTGGCTCGCCTCGCGCTGCGCGATTTCGGCGTGCTGCTGCCGCTGCACGACGACGCTGCCAGTAGCGAGGTCGAAGCCGAGTTGCGGAAGATACCGCTCAATCTCGCCGGCCGCGCCATCGACACGCTCGTGGATGCGCCGGTCGCATCGGACCCGGTCACGTGGACGATCGTGGACCTGCTGGTTGAATCAATGCCTTGCGCGTTCATCGCCCGGCCGGCGTTTTATCCGCTCATAACGCTTCAGGCGGTGAACTTGTCCTTGCGCGGGGGCAACACCGACAAGTCCAGCTTCGCTTATGGCAATTACGCGTTGATGCTGGTGTCGAGTTTCGGAGACATCGAGTCCGCGGTGCAGTTCTCGGAGATGTCGCTCAGGTTGAACGAGAAGTTCGGCAACCGGCGCTTCAAAGGCAAGTTGCTCCATCTGCACGGCAATCACATCAACTTCTGGCGACGTCACGTCGTAACCGATCTGCCGATACTCGAAAGAGCAAGCGCCGCGTGTCTCGACGTGGGGGATCTGGCTTTTGCCGGGTACCTCGCGTTCACCACGGTCTGGCAAATGATCGAGAAGGGCACACCGCTTTCCGACGTGCAGCGCAGTTCCGAGCGGCACGCTTCGTTCGCACGCCAGAGCCGCAATGACGCAGTCTACGAAACCATTCGGCTGCAGCAGCATTTTGTCGCGGCGCTGCAAGGTGAGGCAGACGACGCACTCACGGATGCGGCGGCATTCGACGGCGACGCGTCTTTCGCCGTTATCGCGAAGTCGAATTTCGGCTGCGGCATCGCGTTTCACCACATCATGAATCTGATGCTCGCCTATCTCGAAGGACGATACGACGATGCGCTTCACGCCGCACACTGCGCGCAATCTGTGATCGACGCCGCGATGGCGCTGCCAATAGAGGCGACGTTTTACTTCTTCCACGCGCTGACACTTGCGGCGCTCGACGCATCGGCCGGCGACGAACAACGAGTCACCCGTCGTCGGACGATTCACGCGACGTGTGAAAAGTTCGCTGTCTGGACGAGCCACTGTCCGAGCAATTTCAGACATCGTCATGCGCTGATTTCGGCGGAGCTGGCGCGTCTCGAAGGCCGCGATTCCGATGCGATGCATCACTATGAGGAGGCCGTGCGCTCGGCCCGCGAGCATGGTTTCATTCAGAACCAGGCGCTCGCGCATGAACTGGCGGCACGCTTTTACGCCGACCGCGGTCTTGAAACAGTCGCGGATACGTATCTGATGAACGCCCGTTCTTGTTACGAGCGCTGGGGCGCCTGGAGCAAGGTCACCCAGTTGACGCGCAGTCATACGCGAGCGCGTCCCGGTACATCGAAATCCGACGGCACCATTGCCATGTCCAACGAACAGCTCGACCTGGCAACCGTCGTCAACGTGTCGAGCGCGATATTCAGCGATATCGACCTTAACGAGTTGATCCATACGTTAATGGCGTTGTCGCTTGAACACGCGGGCGCCGATCGGTGCGTGCTGGTGCTCAAGCGCCGCAACGAATTGCGCGTGGAAGCAGAAGCGACCACAAGGGCCGATGCCGTCGAGGTGCGTCTGCCCAGACTGCCCATTGAACACGCAGAACTACCGGAATCCGTGTTGCGATACGTGATGCGTACAGGCGACAGTCTGTTACTCGACGATGCATCGTCCACCAGTCCTTACTCGTCCGACGAGTACGTGATGCGTCACGATTGCCGCTCGATCCTGTGTCTGCCGCTCATCAAGCGGAGCCGGATGATTGGCGTGCTCTACCTGGAAAACAACCTGGCTTCGAATGTATTCACGCCGCCGCGCACGGTCGTGTTGCGAATGCTCGCGTCTCAGGCTGCAATGTCGCTCGAAACCGCGCGGCTTTATGCCGACCTGCAACACGCCGAAGCGCTGCTAGCCGACGCACAGCGGCTCAGCAACACCGGCAGCTTCGACTGGCATGTGTCGAGCGGCGAGCTGTTCTGGTCGAAGCAAAGTTTTCGCATCTTCGACTACGATCTCGCCACGCTTCCAACACTCGAATTGATGCTGGCGCGGGTGCATCCCGACGACGCGACGTTCGTGCGTCTCATGTTCGATCGGGCAACGCATGACCGGCAGCCGTTCGATGTCGAGCACCGGCTGCTGATGCCGGACGGCTCGGTGCGGCACTTGCAATTGCTCGCGCACGTGATCGCCGACGCCGACGCGGGCATTCGGGTGCTCGGAGCACTCAAGGACATCACGACGCGCAAGCAGGCCCATGCCGCGTTGCTGCGCAGCGAGCACCGTTATCGCAGTCTGTTTTTCGACATGCCTGTGGGCTTATGGCAGATCGACGCGCAACCGCTGATCGCGTTGCTGTCGTCGCTGCGCGGGCAGGGCGTGGAAGATCTGTCGGAGTACATAGACCATCATCCCGGATGGCTGGATCGCGCGATGGAGTTGCTCATCGTCGAAGAGGTCAATCATCACGCGGCCAAAATGTTCGGCGCGCACGACCGGAGCATGCTTCTAGGATCGTCGCCGTGGGTATGGAGAGAAAGCCCCGACACGTTCAGGCGCGCGCTGGAAAGCCGTTACGGTGGCGCACCGCTCTTTCAGGAAACCACCAGGCTTCCCACGCTCGACGGGCGCATCATCGACGTGCTGTTGACGGTCGCGCGTCCTGGCGCGGCCGAAGATCTCGGCATTGCGCTGATCAGTCTTGTCGATCTGACGGAGCGCGTCCGCGCGCAAGAAATGCTGCAGCGGCTTCAGGCCGACTTCGCGCACGCCGCGCGCATTTCGACGCTCGGAGAGTTGAGCGCGTCCATCGCGCACGAGTTGAAGCAGCCGCTTGCGGCGATCGCGATGAACAGCTCGATTGGCACGCGCTGGCTCGATCGCGAGACGCCCGATGTGGCAGAGGCGCGGCTCATCAATCAGCGCATCAAAATCGATGCGCAGCGAGCGGTCGACATCGTCGATCGCATTCGCACCATGGCGGTGCGCCAAGGCTTGAAGCGCTCGATCGCGCTGCTCGATGAGTTGATCGATGAAGCGTTGGTGTTCCTGCGTCACGATGTGAACGCGCTCGGCGTCACGATCATGCGGAAGCGCGCGCAGCCGGCGGCCGCCGTGCTTGCGGATCGCGTGCAGTTGCAACAGGTGATCGTGAACCTCGTCGTCAATGCGATGCAGGCCATGAAAACGACGGCACGCCCGCACGGCAACATAACGATTCGCACCTCTCTGCCCGATGCCACGAGTGTCACCTGTTTCGTGGAAGACAGCGGCCCGGGGCTCGACGAGTCCAATATGCAGCGCGTATTCGAGAGCTTCTTCACGACCAAGGTAAATGGCATGGGCATGGGTCTGCCAATCTGCCGCTCGATCATTGAAATGCACGGTGGCGAAATTAGCGCCGACAACGCGTCGGTGCATGGCGGTGCGCGCTTTTTCTTCACGCTGCCGCTAGCTTCCGACGCGGCTTGAGTCGATTTCGAATTCACCGAGTCAATCGTTGTGCCCTAGTCGCGTTCTCTTTGGTTTATGAAAGGCATACCGGCAGCATGGTTTGACATACCCGATGACGATTGAAACGACGCACTCAGTGTCATGTAATAAAGACTGCTATCCGACGTACCCATGCATCGTGCGTGAACTTATCACCGAAAGGAGTCAGGCATGCAAACCAGAGCAATCATCCTCACCGTGGCGGCGGCAACGGCATTCACGGCGACTTCCTTTGTCGGCGTTGGCGCCGCGTGGGCTGCCGACTCATCGGCTGCCAGTGCCGGCGGCACCAGCAAGAAGCAGATGCGAGCCGAGAATCGCGCGCTAAGCCACGCAGTGCGTCAGTCGCTGACGAAGGTGAAGGGGCTCAACTCTTCGCACATCAACGTGCTGGCGCACGGCAGCACGGTCACGCTTGCGGGCACCGCACCGGATCAGTCGCAGATCGACTCTGCACAAGCGGCTGCTTCGAAGGTTGCAGGTGTCAGCCACGTGAACAATGAGCTCACTGTGTCCGAGCCCGGGAATTGAAGGCCGCATGCGATCGAGTAGTACTGCGTTCGAAGGAGTTGGCATGTCAGACGATCTTCTTCCGGAAGTCTTTTCGCGCCGCAAGTTCATCAGTGCGGCGGCAGCCGTCGTCGCCGCAGGTTCAGCGCCGCGGGTGTCGTTTGCCGATACATCGATTACGAGCACCTCGCAGCCGGGCGGCGGCGACAAGACTGCGCTGCGTCCGTTACGCGTTCACGCGTCGGACGCGCAACTCGCCGACTTGCGACGGCGCATCAAGGCGACGAAGTGGCCCACGCGCGAAACTGTCTCCGACGCCAGTCAAGGCGTGCAGCTCGTGACGATGCAGCGCCTCGCGCGCTACTGGACTACTGACTACGACTGGCGGAAGGTCGAAGCAAAACTGAACGCCCAGCCGCAGTTCGTCACCGAAATCGACGGACTCGACATTCATTTCGTCCACGTGCGGTCCAGGCACGCTAACGCGATGCCGATGATCGTCACGCATGGTTGGCCGGGTTCGATCATCGAGCAAATGAAGATCATCGATCCGCTAACGAACCCGACCGCTCATGGTGGCACGGCCGCAGACGCGTTCCATGTCGTGATCCCGTCGTTGCCGGGGTATGGTTTTTCGGGCAAACCGACGACGACCGGCTGGGATCCTGGGCGTATCGCGCGTGCATGGGTCGTGCTCATGCAGCGGCTCGGCTACACACGTTATGTCGCGCAGGGCGGCGACTGGGGCAATGCCGTGACCGAGCAGATGGCGCTGCTGACGCCGCCCGGTTTGCTTGCGATCCATACGAATATGCCGGCCACTGTTCCGGACGACATCGCCGATGCGTTGAAATACGGCAAGCCTGCGCCGGCCAACCTGTCAGACGACGAAAAGCATGCCTTCGACCAACTCGATTTCTTCTACAAGCACGGGCTTGGGTATGCGCTCGAAATGGCGAACCGTCCGCAGACGCTCTACGGTATCGAAGATTCGCCAATCGGTTCTGCTGCATGGATGCTGGATCACGACGCGAGCAGCCAGGCGATGATCGCGCGCGTTTTCGACGGACAGCCGGAAGGACTGACACGCGACGACGTTCTGGACAACGTCACGCTTTACTGGCTGACGGGCACGGCGATCTCGTCGGCGCGGCTGTACTGGGAGAACAAGTTGAATTTTTTCGCGCCGAAACATGTACCGATTCCGGTCGCCGTGAGCGTCTTTCCCGACGAGATCTACGCCGCGCCGCGCAGTTGGACGGAACAGGCGTACCCGAAGCTGATGCATTACAACCGCCTTCCCAAGGGCGGCCACTTCGCGGCTTGGGAACAGCCGCAGATCTTCACGCAGGAAATTCGCGCAAGCTTTTCGTCGTTGCGCTGACCTGCCGTCCGCCGATATTTGAATGACCGCAACGCGCGGTCACGGCCGGCCGACGACTACACACCGAGGATCTTGCCGACCGTCTCATTGAATTCGTCGGTAGCGTTCTGGATCGCCTCGTCGGCCTCGTCGTCCAGGTTGTCCGCGTTCTCGTCCAGCACCTCCTGCAGCGTCAGATACGCTGCAATGATGCCGTCCAGCTGGTGGCTGTCGACGCGGGCATAGACGGCCTCGCCCACCGCTTCCATGAAATCGCCCCGGCTTCCGCCCACCAGGCCGTCAGCGTTATTTTCCAGGTCGTCCTTGAATTGTTCGACGTTTGCCATGTTTTCCTCCGGAAGGTCATGTCAGATTAGCGGTCTGGTTTTGTTGCCGTGATTGCGCCGCGTAACGCGTGCGTCAACAGTACGGCCATATCATGCAACCCGCAACACGATCTGCGGCTACGTGGCCATGCCCAGCGTTCGCACGAGATCGGCCAGCCGATACGGTTTATGGATAAACGCGAAGTCGTCGAGATTGCCGTGCTGTGCCTTGAGGGCGGGCAGAGGATACCCCGATGCAAGCACGATCCTGATCTCGGGATGGCGATCGCGCGTTGAACGCGCGAGCTGTATGCCATCGATTCCCTTGGGCATCACGACGTCGGTAAACAGAACGCGGATATCGTCGCGACGACCCAACGCGTTCATCGCTTCAGCCCCGTTGCTCGCGGTCAGTACTTCGTATCCGAGGCTGCGGAAGAGCGCCGCCGTCGCGTCCAGTAAATCCGGCTCGTCCTCCACGACCAGCACCGTATCGAGCGTGGGGCCGGCTAAAGAGTCCGCGTCGCCCGATGCGCTATTCGCTATCGGCAGATACATGCTGACGACCGTGCCCATGTCCGGTTCGCTGCGAATGAGCACGTCGCCGCCAGACTGCGAGATAAAGCCGTACACCTGGCTTAGACCGAGACCGGTGCCCTTGCCGACCTCCTTGGTGGTAAAGAACGGCTCGAACGCGCGCGCCGCAACCTCGGGCGGCATCCCCGAGCCGGTGTCTGCCACGGAGACCTTGACATACGGGCCCTCGACGAGCGAGCCAACCGTGCCTTCGCGGACTTCGACGTTTTCAACGGTAATCGCGATCTTTCCACCTGCGGGCATTGCGTCGCGCGCATTGACGATCAGATTCAGCAGCGCGGCCTCGAAGCGGGCTACGTCGAGCAGCACGGGCCGCGGCCGCGGCTCTGGCCTGATCTCCAGTTCGATCGTGCTGTTTCCCGCGCGGCGAAGAACCGCTTCAAAACCGCGGATTACCGCGTTCAGATTGCATCTTTCGACCTTGAGCGGCTGCTGGCGCGCAAACGAGAGCAACTGCTGTGTCAGCGTCGCGCCCCGGGCCACTGCGCGTTGCATGGTCTCCAGCATCTTGAGATCGGCGTGGTCCTGTACGCGCAGCGACAGCACATCGAGTCCGTTCGACATGACTGCGAGCAGGTTGTTGAAGTCGTGCGCGACGCCGCCGGTCAACTGGCCCAGCGATTCCATCTTCTGTGACTGGAACAGTGCGGCGTTGGCGCGTTCGAGAGCCTCCGCCGCCTGTTTGCGTTCCGTGACGTCGCGCGTCACTTTCGCAAAACCCACGAGTTCGCCCGCGCCGTTGCGGATTGCATCCACCACCACGTGAGCCCAGAACCGCGAGCCGTCCTTGCGGACCCGCCATCCTTCGCGCTCGGCTCGGCCCTCCGCGGCCGCGGTCGACAGTGTCAGTGCGGGCAGGCCGCTCGCGCGATCCTCGTCGGTATAGAAGCACGAGAAGTGTTTGCCGAGAATTTCCTCGCGTGTGTAACCCTTGATCCGTTCCGCGCCGACGTTCCAGTTAGTCACCTCGCCGGTTGGCGAAAGCATGTAGATCGCGTAGTCCGTGACGCCTTGAACCAGCAGCCGGAACTGCTCCTCGCTTTCACGCAACGCTTCCTGGGCCATCTTCCGGTCCGTGATGTCGCGTGTGATCTTGGCGAAGCCGATGAGCTTGCCGGAATCGTCACGCAGCGGATCGATTACCACGCTCGCCCAGAACTGGCTGCCGTCCTTTCGGACCCGCCAGCCTTCATCCTCGAATTTACCTTCGTCGCGCGCAGTTCTCAGCGCGAAGGCCGGGCGGCCGCCGGCGCGGTCACTGTCTGTGTAAAAAACGGAAAAGTGTTGACCCAGAATTTCCTTGGGAGCATAGCCTTTGAAGCGTTGGGCGCCTGCATTCCACGTTTTGATAAAACCTTCTGCGTCCAGCATGAAAATCGCGTAATCCCTAACGCCTGCGACGAGAAGCTGGAAAGATTCTTCTCCCGAAACGTCCCCCGGGGAGGGTGCGAAGTTAGTCATTTTGTGTTTTTACCGGGCAGCGCCCTGTCAGCGGTTTGTCACGCGGGGCTCTTGAGGCCCGTGCCATCCGCTCCGTCGCAAGAGTTGCGCCAGCGCGCCGGGATGTCAGGCGGTCGAGTGCGTGGTCCGCATTGGGCTCAGCTGGGGAGTTACGACGAAGCTCTCGGGTGATCGGTGGCTGCCGTGGTTTGGCCGGAGGGCACCGGCGTGTCGTGAATCCCGGTTCGGTCAGCCGACGAGAGCGTGTCCGCTATGGCCGTTCGCTTTTTGGGAACACCAGGCGCGCTAACAGCCCGCCGCCAGGATGATTGCCAAGAATGAGATGGCCTCCTGCGCTTGCCACGAGTTTTTTGACCAGAGCCAGCCCGAGTCCCCAATGGCGTCCGGTATTGTCGGCGCTGCCGAGGCGCACGAATGCTGCGGTTGCATCTGCCAATCTTGACTGCGTGATTCCTGCACCGTGATCCCTGATGCTCAGGATCCACTCGGCTCGGGTTCGCGAGGTTTTAATTTCGATCGGCGGAATTCCATGCTCCAGCGCGTTGTCGACCAGATTGAACATGACGCGCTCGAGAACCGGGCGCGGCAGCTTGAATTCTGCGCCCGCTTCGAACGTGCAGACGAACAGGTTGGCCTCCAGCGAACTGGTCATTACGAATCGATCGTGGATGAATGCTTCCACGGACAGATCGGTCTGCGGCCCGGTGGACGGCTGAGTCCCTTCGACGAACTGCCGGGCAAGATGCGAGAAGAGGTCGATGTCCTCTACGAGCGCCACGCGTTTATGCCATTCCTTCACCTGAAGGGCACGTTCACGAAGTCGGGCTGCGTGCGTTTCGAGATGTAGTTGCAATGCCACGAGCGTGGACGATTGCTCTGCACGTGAGTCGATGCGTCGAGCGAGCAATTCATTGGAGACCCGCGCCAGTCGCCGCAACTCCTTCGGACCTCTTTCCGGAATGAATTCGTGGGGACGGTATTCGCTGCCAACCTTGCTAAACGCTGTCGCGAGACTGCGTAGCGGCCGACCAATTGCCCAGCTTGCTGCCAAGCCGAGACCAATAGATAGAAAGACAATCGACCATGCCGGGAACGCGATGCAGTCCCAACGCAGATAGGAGGGCGCGTTTTCGAATGGGAACGAGTCATCCGTCGAAATGGTTTGGCGGTTCCAATATTGATAGCCTGGAACGGGGAACCAGGCTTGTGCGCCGCCAGCTTCACCTTGGTCTCGCCGGAGATCAACCAGCGTTGGCCGTTCCACAAGCACCACAGCGGGCGGCGCCGCAGAGAGCGACGCCAATAGCGGGGAATATGAACGCTTGCTCGCGTCAGCTTGTTGAAACCTCGCAGGCACCGGGCTCGCCTGCGACGCATACGACGAGTCCGATCGTGTCAGGCCGACATGCTGCGAAGCAACTGCCATCGCGCCGCAGTCGATACTTGAACTGAGCACGGCAGCCAATATGATGACTCGGTGAATCGACCTGATCACGGGTTCCTCTTGCGCTTCATTTGAAAGTAACGTGCACGCACTAGCGGGCATATCCTTTTTGGAAGATGCAGGTCTGCGACGTACATAGTGGGATGGTGAATCCGTGTTTTGCCCGGCATCGCCAGGCTCAACGTTAGCCAATGATCCACCGTCGAGACGCGTTGCGATGCGGCGAACACTGGCAGCATCGATCAAATCCTTACATTTTATTTCGTGCTATCGGAACTGGGTGTTCGCGACGACGCACGTCTGTGGTTCGCGCGGTGAGCGCATGCTTCATCGAAGTTACATCGCCCGACGGTTTTTACAAGCGCTTCAGAGCCGCCACGGCGCAAGATCTAACTTCCGATGCCAGGCAAGAATTTTGCAATACATCATGTTGTGACACGTAATGCGCGGGGTTCGCTCCGACAACCGCAATGCACATGTAAGGATATAACCGCTTGCGAGTCGGCCTACGTGCCGGGCCGGAGAACAACGATGAGTCAGACGGTCAGCGATTTTCCTGTCGGACGCCTGCATCGATGGGACCTCAGCGGGTTCAAGCTTGCACTTCTAACGGCGCTTACTGCCGCGCCGCCTGCGCACGCCGACGCGCCGCTCGAATACTTCCTGCATTCCGCCGGCCCCGCGGCGACCCCGACCATGCACCTCGGCTGGGGTCTGACTGCGATGTGCGTCGCGGTTGTCGTCATCATTGCCGTTCTGCTGGCGGGCGCACTCATGCGGCGGCGCCCGCCGACCGCAGAGCGAGTGTTGGGCAAGGAAGGCGGTGGAATGGCGTGGATTTACATCGGCGTGGGCGTGTCTACGGTCGCGTTGCTGGTGTCGCTTTTCTACACGCTCGTTACGTTGGAGGCGGTCGCGCAACCTTCGCTCACACCGGGCCTGACTATCACTGTCACCGCCTACGACTGGTGGTGGAAGATCGACTACGGTGACGACACTGAGCCGGCGAACCATTTCGCAACAGCCAACGAGATCCACATTCCCGTGGGCGTGCCAGTCAAGATCAGTCTAAAAAGCGCGGACGTGATCCACGCATTCTGGGTTCCACGCCTTGCCGGCAAGACCCAGGCAATTCCGGGGCAGGTCAACACCCAATGGATAGAGGCGGACGCGCCAGGCGTCTATCGTGGTCAGTGCACGCAATTTTGCGGCTCACAGCATGCGCATATGGCGTTCGACGTCATCGCGCAGCCGCAGGCGGATTTCGATGCCTGGCGGAGCGCGCAGATCCGTCAGGCGGCTCTGCCGGCCGACGGCCAGGTGAGAGACGGACAGAAGATTTTCATGGATCGCTGCGCAGGCTGTCATGCGGTACGGGGAAGCGACGCAGCCGGTGCGCAGGCTCCGGACCTTACTCATGTGGGCTCGCGCCAGCAGCTTGCAGCGGGCACATTGACCAATACGCCGACGCACCTGCTCGACTGGATCGAGCACGCCCAACAGATAAAACCCGATTCGCTGATGCCCAGCTTCACGCTGAACGTGCAGGATGCCGCTGCGCTCTCCGCCTATTTAGCGACGCTCCGCTGAAGCGCCTCCATCCGACAAGGAAGAACATGGCCGACCTTGCACCCGACACGCCCGACCTGCGGCTCGCACGCCGACCGGAAATCGGCCGCATGCCGCAAGGTTCGCCGCGCGAGCAGCGCCTGCGCGAACTGTGGGAAAGCGAACCTGGCTGGCGCGGCTGGCTCTCGACGGTGGACCATAAGCGAATCGGCTTGCGCTACATCGTCACCGCTTTTGTCTTTCTGATCGCCGGGGGCATCGAGGCGCTGATCATGCGCGTACAGCTTGCGCGGCCGAACGCGCATCTGCTGTCGCCGGAGCAGTACGACCAGCTTTTCACGATGCACGGCATCACGATGATCTTTTTGTACGCACTGCCCGTGTTGTCCGGCTTTTCGAACTACCTGTGGCCGCTCGTGCTCGGCGCGCGGGACATGGCATTTCCCCGTCTTAATGCGTTGTCGTTCTGGGTCTTCCTTTTCGCGGGCATTTTTCTTTATGCGAGTTTTCCACTCGGCCAGGCTCCCAATGCCGGCTGGTTCAATTATGTGCCGCTCGCGAACCTCGAATACAACACCGGACCGAACATCGACGTCTACGCGCTCGGCATGGTGCTGCTCGGTGTGTCGACAACGGTTGGATCGGTCAACTTCGTCGTCACGCTACTGCGCATGCGTGCACCGGGAATGTCGATCGACCGCTTGCCCATTCTGGTGTGGGGCACGTTGACTGCGTCGGCGGCTAACCTGGTGGCGGTGCCAGCGGTCAGTCTCGCGTTTCTCATGCTGTGGCTGGACCGGCAGATCGGCACGCACTTCTTCGATGTCACCCACGGTGGCCGGCCGGTGTTATGGCAGCACATGTTCTGGATGTTCGCTCATCCGTGGGTATATGTCGTGGTGTTGCCGGCAATGGGCATCGTTTCCGATGCGCTGCCGACGTTTTGCCGCCGGCCACTCGTTGGCTACACACCCGTTGCGATTTCGACCGTCGCCACGATGATGATCGGATTCGTGGTCTGGATTCATCACATGTTCGCGACGGGAATCGGGCCGCTCGCGCTGGCTTTCTTCGGCGCCGCAAGTACGTTGATCTCGATCCCAAGCGCCGTCGCCACCTTCGCATGGATTGCAACGATCTGGCTTGGACGGCCGGTCTACCGCGTGCCGTTCCTGTTTTTCGCGGGCTTCGTGCTGATGTTCGTGATTGGCGGCGTCTCAGGTGTGATGACGGCGGCGGTGCCATTCGACTGGCAGCTGACCGACACCTACTTCGTCGTGGCTCACTTGCACTACGTGCTGCTCGGCATCAACGTATTTCCCGTGCTCGGGGGCATTTATTACTGGTTTCCCAAGTTCACCGGCCGGATGACCAGTGAGCGGCTTGGCAAGCTGTCGTTCTGGGTCACCTTTGTCGGCTTCAACGTTGGTTTTTTCCCGATGCACATCTCGGGCCTCCTCGGCATGCCGCGTCGGGTCTATACCTACCCGGCCAACATGGGATGGGACACGACGAACATGATCACGACCATCGGTTCATTCATATTCGCCCTTGGCATTCTCATCTTTCTGATCGACATGGCCGTGAGCCTGCGGCGCGGTGCACCGGCAGGCGACAATCCGTGGGACGGCGCATCGCTCGAATGGTCCGTCCCGTCGCCGCCACCGCCCTACAACTTCGCTGTCGTGCCTGTGGTAGCGAGCCGCAATCCGCTGTGGGAAGACCGGATTGGAGAGGGCAGCAACTCGAAGCTCGATGAAGGGTTCCTGCTCGATCATGGCCGTGAGGCGCTCGGCACGACACCGCTTGATGCCAGGCCCGACATCATTCTGAAGATGCCGACCGATTCCTACGCGCCGTTTTTGCTCGGTTTGTTCAGTGCGCTGCTGTTCGTTGCCATGCTGCTGCGCACCTGGATCTTTGCGGGGGCCATGGTAGCTGCGTGCGGCGCGGCGATTCTGTTATGGCTGTGGCCCGAGCGCTTGCTGATACAGCGCGAGCCGGAGCGGGTGCGGGATGCGGGAGCCGGTTATGAGTGAGCTGACGGATAACGTGCCGGTTCTCCCTGTCGGTAGCGCCGGAAAATTATCGAGCGGCTGGTGGGGCATGATGGCGACGGTCGCCACCGAAGCGTCGCTCTTCGGTTATCTGATCTTTTCGTATCTGTACCTCGGCTCGCAGACCGAGATGCACTGGCCGCCGGAAGGGCTGCCCAAGATCGGCATCGGCGCGCTCAATACTTGCGTCCTGCTCTTGAGCAGCCTGTTCGTGTGGTTATGCGAGCGCCTGGTGCGCCGGCGCAGAATCCGCTGGGCGGTGGCGTCGATGGCATTGGCGATCGTTCTCGGCGTCGTCTTCGTCGGCATTCAGATGAAGGAGTGGCACGACCACCCGTACGGCATCGCAACGCATCTGTACGGATCGCTGTACTTCACGATCACGGGCTTTCACGTGATCCACGTGCTCGTCGGACTTATCGTGCTGTCTTGTCTGCTCGGCTGGACGGCGCTGGGTTACTTCGACGAAAAGCGTTGTGCTGCGCTGAGAATCGGCGGCCTGTACTGGCATTTCGTCGATGTCGTCTGGCTCTTTATTTTTACCACGCTGTACGTCACGCCTTTTCTTTTCTAGGAGCGCGATGATGTTAGCCGCAGAGCTTTATCAGAAGCCGCCAGGCGAGCCGGAGCCGGCGACCGCGCGGCAAGACGCCGGCCGCAGGTCCGACCGTCTCAATCCCTACCCACGGCGCGGCGGGGCGCTGATGATGCTGTTCGGTCTGTTGGGCGCGGCCGCAGCATGGGGGTTGCAGACGGAAGTTGGCGAGACGCTTGCCGCTCAGGCGTGCTACCCGCATCGGCGTGCGCTCCCCGCGCCTCAATGGCAGTGGCTCATGCCGGCGTTGAACGCGATGAGTATCGTCGCGCTGCTGGTCGGTATCGCGGGTGTGTGGGTGGCCTGGCGAAGCTGGCGCACAGCGCGCGGCGCGCGCCCCGATTCTGCTGCTTCCGTGTCCGACACAACAGCGGGAAGAACCCGTTTTCTCGCGATGGCAGGGCTCATACTCAGCGTGCTCTTTCTCGTCGGCCTGGTCACGGCTGGATTGGCCGTACTGCTCGTCTCACCGTGCAGCGCGTGGCGATGACTGACATGAAACGGATTCGGCCGCGCGCCGCGTTCACTGCTTTCGCGCTGACGCTCGCCATGACGATGGTGGCAGCGCTGTGCGCGCACAGCCTGGCGCAATCGGATTCGCCAAGCGTCGACGATGAAGTTTCACTGTCCGACCCCGCGCTGATTTCACGTGGCGCCTATCTCGCGAAGCTCGGCGACTGCGCCGGCTGCCATACGGTGCCGAAGCAGGGCGCGCCGTTCGCCGGCGGCCTTCCGATGGGCTCGCCGTTCGGCACCATCTATTCGACTAACATCACGCCCGACCCGCAAACCGGAATCGGCCGCTACAGCTATGCCGACTTCGAGCGCGCGCTGCGCGACGGCGTGGCGCCCGGCGGTAAGCGCCTTTACCCGGCCATGCCGTATGCGTCGTTCACGAAGATCAACGACTCGGATATGCACGCCCTCTACGCGTACTTCATGCATGGCGTGCAACCGGTTGCGCACCGGCCGCCTGAAACGAAATTGCCGTTCCCGTTCAGTCAGCGCTGGGGCCTCGCCTTCTGGGATTTCGCATTCGTGCAGCACGAGCGCTTCATTCCGGACGGCAAACGCGACGCGCTATGGAATCGAGGCGCCTACATCGTGCAATCGCTCGGCCACTGCGGCGCGTGTCACACGCCTCGTGGGCCCGGGTTCGAGGAGCGCGGTTACGACGAATCGTCGAAGCTATACCTGACAGGCGGCACGAACGATCACTGGTTTGCGCCTAACCTCACCGGGGACCCGGGTTCCGGACTAGGGCGTCTATCGCCGCGCGACATCGCCTCGTTTCTCAAGTCCGGCCACGGCGTGGATGTGCATGTCGTCACGTTCGGCAGCATGGTCGAAGTGGTCGAGGACAGCGGGCAATATTTCAGCGACGACGACCTGAACGCCGTCGCTCGATATCTGAAGAGCCTCCCCGCGCGGGAGACTTCCGGTGCTTACATGCCGAACACGCAGAAGTTACAGGAGACGGCTGTGTCGTTGAAGGCGGGTGAGGTGGAGCGCCCCGGGGCCGGACTCTACATGTCGTTTTGCGCAAAGTGTCATCAAGCCGACGGGCGTGGGGAACCACACAAATTTCCGGCGCTGGCAGGCAATCCGGCAGTGCTCGCGTCGGACACGTCTTCGCTGATCCGGCTCGTTCTTGAGGGCGGCACCAGTCCGCAGACGGAGAAAGGACCAATACACCGCGAGATGCCGGCGTTCAAAAATCAGTTCACCGACAGAGAGATCGCCAGGGTCTTGAGCTTCGTGCGCACTGCGTGGGGTAACGAGGCACGGCCGGTTGCAACGCGGGACGTCTCGACTGTGCGCAGCAAGATCAAGAAGTGAAGCAGGCAAGGCCGGCTCGAACTCTCTGTTTCGCAACCGGCCTCATCGTTCCTTAACTTAGATCGGCTTCTTCCCAACCTCATCGAGCCGCGTGGTCTTGTCGGTTCCTTCCACCCGCTCAACTTCGACTTCGGTACCGCGGACTGTGTCGTTGACAGTTTCAGTGCGACTGCTCGACTCTTTGCCCACCACCACTTCCTCAACGACTCTAGCTGTCTTTGCGACGACGGCCTGCTCCGCAGTTTCGCGAACCTCGACAGAACTCTCGGTCAGGTCGGCTGTAGTCGCCGGGCGGTCCACCGCTCGCCGTTCTATTGTGGCGTGTTCCTCGCGCAGGGTAACCGCTTCGCTCACGGGCGTTTCGGTGACGCGCGAATAAACACGTACGCCTCCCGTCGAGACTTCGCGTTTGCCGACTTCGAGCGACTCCTGTACGACTGGAAACGCCTTGCGTTCGGCCGCTATTTCGTCGCTCGTATAGGCGGGCGCGTTGCGGTCGTATCCGGTGTAGCCCGCGCCGCGCCATTGTGCAACGCGCGAATCGATGTCGACAGCACCCGCGGCGTACAACGCTTCTTGCACGCTCTCCACAGACGATTCGTCATCTACATCCACAGACAGCAATGCACCGCCGCGACGTACCGCTTCCTGATAGTGGCCGGCTTCTTCCGGACGGTCGTCGTCACCGAAGAGCCGCTTGAAAAAATGTTCGATGCGTCCCATCGCGCCTTCGTGCTCGTGGACAGTGGCGTCTGTCGAAGAGACCGGTGTTGTCCCGAGGCCCGTATCGGTTGTGGTGGACGCGTCGAGTCCTGCGTCCTGAGCATGCACGGCCATATTCGCAGCCGGAACGCCTTCAGTTTCCAGGCGGCTTTTTGCAGCTTCCGCCTGCGCGAATGAATCGAATACACCGATGATAGTGTGAGTCATTGCAGATCTCCCAAAAGATTGAACCAGGCCTACGCAAGTCCAAGTGGAACGCGTCCCGCCTGTCGCGCAACGACCGTTCCCAGAACGCGCTACTCGGTGTCCGTTTCGGGTTTCCACTCGCCGTCCGTGCCTTCGCGGCGCTCAATGACTAATTCTTCGGACTTCAAAATGAATTCACGAACTGCTTCATGCTGTGATTCGACGGTCGTTACGTGCACCTCTTCCTTCAACACGAGTTGCATTTTTACTACCGGCACGTACTCGAAGACCGGAATGATGAGCGTGTCGCCTTCCTGCCGCGGCGCGTAGCGCTCATCGACAGGCCGATTGACCGGCACGCGCCGAACTTCAACGTGCTCCTCGCGCAGGGTCACGGAAACCGGCTTCGTCTCCTCCTGAATGACCTTGCGGACCCGGACTGAACCGGTTTCGATTCTGTCGACGTCGACCTGCAGTTGTTCTTGCACGGCAGTGACGCGCAATTCGTCGGACGCATTGTTTGCATCAGACGTGTCGGCGCGATCAGCGGATTGCGACTTGGATTTGGCCGATTCGGGCATGTCCATCAGTTGCCTCCGGGAGAAGCGGACGTTTAGTTAGGAAGAGACGCCTGGAAGATGTAGCAAGCGACCATGCACGGCACGTAGCTGCTTGTGTCGGAAGAATCTCTGGCATCGACCGGCGAGGTGAACCGGCGCCACGTCATGCAGCGCCGCAACGTTTGAGGCCGCAAGGGGCATGCCGTGTCGGCGGGATGGGTGAACGTACCTGCCTGGCAGGACAATAAGTTCGTTGACCGTCAGCAACGTTGTGTGGGCTCGCCCAACATATTGGAAGAGCTGAATGTAACGGAACCGTCAACCCACAGGTATGATGTCGCTCTGTCCAAACGACACCAATACAGGAGCGGACTTTGAGCGAACAAAATGACTTGGCAACCATACTTGAGAAAAATGAAGAAGCCGTTCTGAAAGCGTGGGTAGCCGGGCAGATATCTGGCGGCGTCCGCCAGGGTGTCATCTCGGAAGCTAATGTGCGCGACTCATCGCGTGCATTTCTCGCGCTATTTGCAAGCGCTGTCAAAAGCAGCTACGACGAGCAGTTGTCCGGAGAGGCATGGGAACCTGTCCGCGCACATCTGACCGCATTGTCCCGGGAACGTGTGATTCAGGGCTTCTCCCCGGTAGAAACTGCCACTTTCATTTTTTCGCTGAAGAAGCCGCTTTTCGAAGCACTGCGCAAGTCGCTCGGCAAGAACCTGGAAGCGCTCGGCGACGAGTTGTGGAAGCTGACTCAAACTCTCGACAGCTTGGGCCTTATCACCATTGAAGCGTATCAGGCGAGCCGCCAGCAGATCATCGAGCGCCAGCAGCAAGAATTGCTGGATCTCACTACACCAGTGGTGCGCCTGTGGGACTCCATCGTCGCGCTGCCGCTAATCGGAACGCTCGACAGCGAGCGTACTCAAGTAGTCATGGAGAGCCTGCTCGACTCCATCGTCGAAAACGAGGCGGCGATCGCGATCATCGACATCACCGGCGTGCCGACCGTCGACACGCTAGTCGCGCAGCATCTGCTCAAGACCGTTGCGGCCGCCCGGCTGATGGGCGCGGAGTGCATCATTAGCGGAATTCGTCCGCAGATTGCGCAAACTATCGTCCACCTTGGCGTCGATCTCGGTGACGTCGTCACGAAGGCAACGCTCGCCGAAGCGCTAAAAATCGCTTTGCGACGAGTGGGCATGACGGTGACGAAACTCGCTACCGCCAAGCAGGACCACTGAGATGGAGCAGATCCCTGTCCTCAAGCTCGGCGAATTCCTGCTCGTCTCGATTCAGGTAGAGCTGCATGACGAACTGGTGATGAGCTTGCAGGACGATTTGACGTCACGGATCGAGCGTACGCATGCAAAGGGCGTGTTGATCGACATCTCCGCACTGGAGATCGTCGATTCTTTCATTGGCCGTACGCTCGGGCACATCGCAGCGATGGCGCGGGTAATGGACGCCACCACCGTGCTGGTGGGCATGCGGCCTGCTGTAGCTATTACGCTGGTCGAACTGGGCATGTCGCTGCACGGTATCCGCACGGCGCTCGACGTAGACAAGGGAATGGCCTTGCTGCGCAGGTCGCTCGAAGACGCGGGAGACCCCTCATCGTTACCTTAAGCGAATCCGTCCTCGAGGTTCGAACGGCCGATCAGGTGAACCTTGCACGCAAGACGGTTCAGGAGTGGGCAACGCGGCTCGCCTTCGGCACGCTCGACCGAACCAAGTTCGTTACGGCGGCGAGCGAACTTGCGCGTAATACGCTTGTGCACGGCCAGGGAGGCAAACTCACCATCTCCGAAGTCCAGCGCGACGGCCGTATTGGCATCAAGCTCGTTTTCGAAGACACGGGGCCGGGTATTCCGGACATCGAGCGGGCGCTTCAGGACGGGTTCAGCACCGCCAAAAGCATGGGGCTTGGATTAGGCGGTGCACGACGGCTCGTCAATGAGTTCGACATTACGTCGACAGTAGGCGTGGGGACCAAAGTGAGCATCATTCAATGGAAACGACGCTAACCCTCGCCGACAAGAGCGGCGTGGCAGACGCGCGCAGGCGTGCGGTTCAGATGGCGCAATCGCTCGGCCTGCCCGAAAAATCGCAGGCAGACGCCGCGCTGATCGTCACCGAAGCGGCCACCAACATCCTCAAGTACGCGGGCCATGGCGAGATCGTGTTGAAGAGTGCTGACGGCGGCGCGGGCGGTCTCGACGTGGTCGCACTCGACCGCGGTCCGGGTATCGCCAATCTCGGCGCCGCATGTTCCGACGGCTTCTCGACGGGCGGCAGCCTCGGCGCCGGTCTCGGAACGATCGCCCGTCACTCGGTGCTGTTCGACATTTATTCGGTCACGGGTAACGGCACGGCTTTGTTCGCGCGGGTGGCCGATAAGCCAGCCGCAAAGCTTTCCCGCTTTCAGGTCGGCGCGAGGTCCACGCCGAAACTCGGCCAGGACGTCAACGGCGACGCATGGGCCGTGCGCCATTTGGCGGACAGCATGTGGGTGACCTTGCTCGACGGCCTCGGGCATGGGCCGCTCGCGGCAGAGGCGTCGCGTCGTGCCGTCGACGTTTTCATGGCAGCCGATCCGGTTGCTCTGCCCGCAGACGTGATGCGCGACGTTCATTCCGGCATCAAGGCGACGCGCGGCGCAGTCATGGCGATTGCGAAATTCGAGCCTGTAAGCGCTGTTCTGTCGTTTGCGGGCATCGGTAATATCGTGAGTGTCGTTCATACCGGCGAGAGCGCGCAGCACCTGCTTTCCATGGACGGCACGGTCGGCTACAACGTGCGCGCTGTCCGCCCGGGGGAAGCCCGCTGGGTGCCCGGCAGCGTGTTCATTGCCACCACGGACGGCCTCTCCACACGTTGGAATCTGAACCGCCATCCCGGTTTGACGCACCGGCACCCGAGCCTGATCGCCAGCGTGCTGCACCGCGACTTCGCCCGCGACGCGGACGACGCCACAGTCGTTGTCGTCAAGGCGGTTTGACATGCGACACAGAATCCTCGCGACGCCCGTCAGTTCCAACCTGAGCCTCGTCACGGTGCGCGACCGTTCGCGTCAGATCGGCGAACTGTTCGGCCTCGACAATCTGCAGCGCACGCGCTTTATCACCGCCGTCTCCGAAATTGCGCGCAACGCGGTGCAGTTTGCCGGCGGCGGCATGCTGACCTTTTTTGTCGGCGACGCCACCGACGCAGCGGAGACCCAGTGCGTGGTCGCGCAAATCAGCGACAACGGTCCGGGCATTCCCAATCTCGATGCGTTGCTGGTCGATCCCAGCGGTCGGCCTGGCGCCACCGGAGTGGGTATTCCGGGCAGTCAACGCATGGCGGATGGCTTCTTTGTGCAGTCGCAGGCGGGCAAAGGTACAACGGTAACGCTCGAGATGTTCCTGCCTCGGGGCACCGCACGTCTTTCCATGCGCGCGCTCGGCACGCTCGTCGGCCAACTTACTCAGCGCAAACCTCAGACGCCGGTTGAAGAACTTGAGCAGCAAAATCGCGAAATGCTTCTCGCGCTTGAAGAGCTTCGTCGCAAGCGCGCTGAACTTGAGGATGCCGACCTCCGCAAGAACGAGTTTCTCGCCATGCTGGCGCACGAACTGCGAAATCCGCTGGCAGCCATATCGTTGTCGCTTGAACTGGAGGCGCGTGCTGGGACGGGCGAGTCCGGCCACACGTTCGCTGTGATTGCACGGCAAACTGCGCAACTGTCGCGGATGGTCGAAGATCTGCTCGACGTCTCACGGCTTACGCGCGGTAAGGTCGAACTGCAGACCGAGGTGGTGCGTGTCGATTCGCTTATCGAAGGCGGGATCGAGATGGCTCAGGCCGAAATCAAACGGCGCGGCCACACGGTAAGTATCGACTATCCGGCGGAGCTTGCCTCGGTTCGCGTCGATATCGCGCGGCTCAAGCAGGTGTTCAACAACATCATCCACAACGCGGCGCGATACACGCCGCAGCCGGACACCATCGCCATTACCGTCACGAACACGGACAGCGAGGTGACGATTGCGATTACGGATCGCGGCATCGGTATCGATCCCGACATGCTGCCGCACGTGTTCGATCTCTTTGCCCAGGCGACGATTGGTATCGGCAGGCAGGATGCCGGACTCGGCATCGGGCTGACGGTCGTGGAGCGGCTCGTGAACGATCACGGTGGATCGGTGAAGGCGTACAGCGACGGTCCCGGCAAGGGAACGCGCGTTGTCGTGTCGCTGCCGATCGTCCACGAAGAGGTGACCAGCGACGCACCTGTGACTCACGCCGAAACGCCGTGGGCGAACGTCGAGCACAACGTGCTGGTGGTGGACGACAACCGCGATTCGGCCGACGCCCTCGCTGCGCTGCTCGACATGCATGGGCACCAGTGCAAAGTCGCATACGACGGTGCGTCGGCGCTGCAACTCGCCGAGACCTTCCCGGCGACGGTGGGCCTGGTGGACCTCGGCCTGCCCGATATGTCGGGATTCGACGTGGCGAAGGCATTGCTCGCCAGGCCCGCGTTGGGATCGCTGAAGCTGATCGCTTTGAGCGGCTATTCGACTGCGCCGTTTCGAACCGAAGCAGCCGAGGCCGGGTTTAGCCATTTTTTCTCGAAGCCCGTGGCCATCGAGGAGCTTTTGCAGTTTCTGGCGAAGGGTTGAGTGTTCGCGTCGCCGCCGTCATGCAGGCAGTGAAACCCGGTACATGAGCAGCCGTGCCGGGCTTCACTGGTCCGCCGGAAGCGGACCGGGTCGTCAGAAGATGTTGCGCAGGCCCACGGCAACGCCGGTCTGGTTATTACGGCCCGGGAAGTCGGCGGTTGCCGCACCGGTGCCGCGAATGAAGTCGACCGTTCCATACACTTCAGTGCGCTTGGACAGCGAGTACTCGGCGAGCAGCACGCCCGAGTAGCGGGTGCCGCGGGTCAGCGTGGTTTGATCCGAGTTCAGCGCATTGCGCGAGTGGTCGTAATACGCCGCGGCGGTCAGCAGCAGCGGCGGCGTGACCTGCCACGTGGTGCCGAGATAGAAGCCGTCGTCGATGCGATTGGTGTTGGTCACCGGCGTCGTCCAGCCTGCTGCCGGCGAGTTCGCCGCCGCCATGAAGAGATCGACCATGCCGGTGTTGTCCTGCGCGTGCAGCCAGCCGGCGTATGCCTTGACCGTGCTGAATGCGTAGACCGCGCTCACGTTGACTACGTTGAACTTGCGGTTGTTCGCGTCGCTGTTCTGCTGGTAGCCCGCGTCGAGCGACAGGCCGCCGTACGTGTACGACGCCGTCAGGCCATACATGTTGTTCGCGCCGGTGCTGCCTGCCACGCCGCCGAAGCCGTACATGGCTTCGACATTCAAACCGCCGAACTGGCCGCTGTACTTAACCGAGTTGTTCTGACGCAGACCATAACCGAGCGCGCCCGGCAGCCATCCATCCTGATCGTAGTTGCCAACCGTCAGCGGGTCGTACACGTTGCCGAGCTGATCGAACAGCGGCGTGTTCTGGCGGCCGAACGTGACCGTGCCGTACTTGTTGCTGGACAAGCCGACATAAGCCATCCGGTTGAAGAGCGTGCCGGAGCTCGCGAGCTGACCGTTCCAGAGATTGAAGCCGTTCTCGAGCCGGAAGACCGCGGATAGACCGCCGCCCAGATCCTCGTTACCTTTCAGGCCCCAGCGGCTGCCGGTGATCGGGCCGACGCCCATTGCGACTTCGCTGTCGTTCTTTGCATTCGCATTGGTCAGATAGCGGATGCTGGTGTCGACGATGCCGTACAGCGTGACCGAGCTTTGCGCAAAAGCGGATTGCGCAGCGATGGCCAGAAGTGCGCCGCCGATGGCGCTCGTAATACTTTTATTCACCGGAATCTCCGTGTGCTTGTTTATCGAGCGAGCCCCCGTGTATGGTCGGTGGCCCGCGGGCATAGCGCGTTCGTGGGCGCGGGCGCAATCATATTTCGACCAAATTAAACGGACGCTGACTTTTTGCAGTCATGTCGTCCGATTGCAACGGTGTGGGGCGCCGGCACGTCGGCAGCGGGGCATCGCCGCGGGCTAGCTCGCCCGCGTCACTCGCAAATCCGCCGGTGTTTGCAGTGCCGATTGAGCGCCTGCAGCTGGTGCCGCGGCCGGCGGAATCAGCTTGCCCCGCACCAGCAACGCAAGCGTCTTGAAGGCCAGAATCGCGATGATCACGTTGGCCAGGATGAACAGAGCCGGTGCAGCCCATTCAACGGCTCCTGCCGTGCCTCGTTCGACCATACGAAGCGCCATCGTCGGTAAAGCGGCTACGCCGAAGCTGAAGGCCCAGTAACCAGGCACGAAAGCCTGTTGACGAATCCACGGCAGCAACCGCAACAGCAACAGTCCTTGATAAACCCCATATCCGAGCAGGATCAGCGCGAACAGATCAGGTGCGCCGCTCGTCAAGCCAAGGTAAGTTACGCCACCCACCACCGGCGGCGCGAGCTGAATGCCGAGGGTCGGACGCAGTGCTTCTGGCAGCGGTTCATGCACGGCTGCACGATGCAGAATCAGCGATTCGATGGCAAGCCAGGACAGCAAGCCCGCACCGAAGAACAACCCGCCCAACTGATGAAAACCGAAGGCCACCGCCGCCGTGCCCGCAACGAAACTCGGCGCCACGGTCGGCAGGTAAATGGCCGGCGTGACGAGTTCCGGCTTACGTCCGCCTTGCCAGAGTCGTCCATGCAGATACACGCCGAGTGCCAGTTGCGCGACCACGGCCACACCGAACAGCGCAAGCGCGAGGCGATATGCGTGCGGCTGCAGAAGCTGCGCGGCCAGCATGCTCGATACGGGCGCAAGCGCCGCGAACGACGACTGCACCGGATGCTGCATTTCCTCACGAGCCTCGGCAGTGCGTGTCAGCCACTTCAGCCCGTAGGCGACGAGAATGGCGAGCCACACGACTAACGCGGCTACCGTCGTCAACGTTCCAATGGCGGCGGGCAAGTGCCAGAGCCTGATCGCCACGCGCCACAGATTGGCGAGCGCGAGGGCGCCCACCGCGATACCGAAGAATGCAACGGGTACTGAGCCACGATTGGTGTCCATCACCGATCCTCCAGGAGTTGCGTCGCGCTAGACTGTTCCGGCTTCGCGCGATCGATGACGTACTGTAGAACCGCGCCCGCAAACGCAGAACGCTGGGCGCGCTCAACAAATCGCGCAATCGTCTCAAGATGCGCAGCATGCGGTTCGGTTTCGATCACGCGTTTCATTCGAGCGTTTGGCTCCGATGCGCGCTTTGCGTGCTTGACATTAGCCCCTCTTCCAACTGATCATTTGACGCAGTACGCCCAGTTCTAATGGCACGCGTTCCTGCGCGGCGCCCATCGCACGCAGCGTCTCGTCAAGCCTCCTCCCGTCATTCGCTTCAGCCATTTCCAGTTTTCGCCAGCACGTTGACCCAAAAATCCGACATCGCCCGCCAGCCCACAGGTACAGCTAGTGGCCCGCACAAGGTGCTCACCGCACTGCGTGCAGCGACTTCGCAACGCCACGAGTCGACTCACCTCCTGATGCCGCTGTCGGTCGACAGTGTCGCGCTCGGCGATTACGTCGCGCATCTGGTCATTCTTCGCGAATGGCTCGTACAACTCGAAGCCTGGTTAGCGCATTTCAGCGATGGACCTCAGGCACCGGCGCTGGTCCCAGCCTGGAATCGCGTCGCGTTGATCGATATGGATCTGGCCCACGCATCGGTAAAACTGGAAGATCAAACTGGTGCGCGGGAAGTAAGTAGTACATGTCACTGGGCCGGCAGCGAAAGCGCCGCTTATCGTTGGGGCGTGTGCTACGTGATCGAAGGTTCGCAGTTGGGCGGCGCGGTTTTATACGAACGCCTGAAAGAACGGCTCGCGCCTCATCCTCTCGGATACCTCAAAGCGGGCCGCGAGGCACTCGGTGTGCGTTGGGCGGCGTTCGTTCGCGCAATGTGCGCCGACGTCGATATGCAAACTCAAGGCAGTATCGACGAAGCGTGCCGCGGCGCCTGCGACGCGTTTGACCACCTCATCGAACTCGTGCCGCGTCCCGCCATGGCCACCTTCGCGGGCGGCGAATAACCGCGGGCGGCACACGTAATGAATCGCTTCCAAGAGGACGGTCCAACGCCGTCGCACCCGCTCGACGCGGCGTCGGTTTTCGACCTGCTACCCGAGGCTTATCTGATTCTCAACCGGCATTACGAAATACAGCTTGCCAATGCACGCTATTGCGAACTGGTGAGCCAATCGTCGAGTGACCTGTTGGGCAAATCGATTTACGAGGTCAACCAGTTCGGTCCCCAGGAGCAGCGCGAGGCCCGGCGCTCGTGGCTGGATAGCGTGCTGCTCGACCTCGCATCTGGCGAGCCGAAATGGTCGGCGTTGTTCCGCTACGAAAGTCCACGGCGCGCTCAGGATGCGGCGCGCGCCGCTGCTTCAGATCCGGATGGCTCTTCCGCGCAGCTTGCGCCACGTTACTGGAAGATCAAGGCGTCCTTGCTGGACTCGACGCAAAGAGGCGGCGATATCGCTTTGCGCGTGAGCGAAGTCACCGACCGTGTCGACGAATACGAGCGAAATCAGCGCGAGCGCGCGAAGCTTCGTTCGCAGGCGCAGTTGCGTCTACTGTTGGCGAAGGAAGCAAAAGAGCAGTTGCGCGAGAACGAAGAACGCTTTCAACTCGCGCTTGCGTTTTCGCAACTCGGTGCGTGGGAATTGGATCCGCGCACGCGGCTCATCGACTGCACGGATCAGTGCAAGGCGAACCTGGGTCTGTCGCACAGTTCGGTGCTGACTGAGCAGCGACTCTTCGGCGAGATCGCGCATCCGGAAGACAGTGTCCGTTTGCGCGATGAAATGAATCGCGCCTTCGCGAGCCGTGAGCATTTCGAAGTGGATTTCCGCGTCGGCTGGGCGACTGGTTCGATCCGCTGGATTCTGGTGCGCGGCGTGGGACGATTCCTGCCCGATGGCGCGCTCAATTCAGTCATTGGATTTACCCTCGACATCACGACCCGAAAAGAAGCCGAGTTGGAGCAGCAGCAAATCGCGTTGTCGGAGAAGCGGGCGCGTGAGGAGAGCGAGCGCCTCGCCACGGCGATGGACCATTTCGTCACGACAGTCAGTCATGAATTGCGCTCGCCGCTCGCCGCGATCGTATCCTGGACTCATTTGCTCGAGCGCACGAAAGACGCTTCGCAGGTAGCGCCGCGCGCGGCTGGCGTTATCAGCCGCAATGCGCGGCAACTCGCACATATGGTCGACGATCTGCTCGATAGCGGCGCCATTGTTACGGGCAAGCTGTCGGTCAATCTGAGCCCGGTCGATCTGGGTGCGCTCGCGGGCAACGTCGCAGAAGACATGCGTATGGACGTCGAGGCAAAAGGCTTGCGTCTCGTCGCCGACGATCTCGCATCTGTCACCGTGCTCGCCGATGAAAGCCGCATGAAGCAGGTTGTGTGGAACCTGTTGTCGAACGCGCTGAAGTTTTGTCCGACCGGATTCATCCAGCTATCCGTCACAGCCGGTGCAGAACATGTCGAACTCGCGGTGCGCGATACCGGCGTGGGCCTGGATGAAAAGTCGCTCAAGCAGATTTTCGAACGTTTCCAGCAGTTCGCCGGCAACGGTTCCGGACGCGTTGCCGGGCTCGGCTTAGGCTTGTGGCTGGTGAATAACCTGGTCGACCTGCATAACGGCACGATCTTCGCCGAAAGCGCCGGCCTCGGGCATGGCGCCACTTTCCGGGTTCGCCTGCCTGTGTATCGCTAAGCCGTGCAGCGCCTCTTTGACTCGCCATGGGCAGCGTGTGTGAACCGCACGGTCAGCCACGGCATTGAGCGTGAGTGAATGACACGCTTGCGGGCGAGGTATGCGTCAGCGCGGAAGAGGCGGCGGTTCGTTGAGTACGGCCCAGAACACACCAAGGTCTTTGATGGCGTCCATGAAGTCTTCGAACTGAACGGGCTTCACCACGTAGGCGTTCACGCCGAGATCGTAGCTGCGCAGCAGATCGCTTTCTTCGCGCGATGAGGTAAGCATCACCACCGGAATGCGCCTGAGATCTTCGTCGGCGCGTACGGTTTTTAGCACCTCGTGACCGTCTACCTTCGGCAACTTCTTGTCCAGCAGAATGACCGCCGGAATCTCCGCACCTCGGCCCGCCCACTGTCCCTCACGGCGAAGGTATTGCAACGCCTCTTCTCCGTCGCGCAACGATACGACCGGATTAGCAAGCCGCGTTTTCTCCAGCGCGATCAGCGTCAGTTCGATGTCGTTGGGATTGTCTTCAACCAGCAAAATTGGTTTTAGCACGCGTTCATTCTCCTTTCATCTTCGTTTCAGCTCTCCGATCAGACCGCGTCCGGTTGTGCGCCAGCAAGTTGTCTGGGCGTGCCGCGGAGACTGCCGGCGATTCTTCGTTCCCCGTTGCGACAGCCGCAAGCGAACGGGGCAGTGAGAATGTCACGGTTGCCCCTTTGTCCACTTCGCCGACCGCCCACGCCTCACCGCCATGACGTTCGACGATCCGCTTCACGGTCGCGAGGCCGATACCGGTTCCGCTAAATTCTTCCATGCGATGCAGGCGCTGGAAGACTTCGAAAAGTTTGCCGACGTAGAGCATGTCGAAACCGACACCGTTGTCTTTCACGAAGAATACGTCGTGGCCGGCCAGTGCATCTTCCCCTGCGTAACGGCCGATTTCGATTACAGCGGCATCGCGCGTCGCGGTGAACTTGACGGCGTTCTCGATCAGATTGCGCAGCACGACATGAATCAGCACAGGGTCCGCCGTAATCTGGCCGAGGTCGCCCACGTGCCACGTGATGTTGCGCTCGGACGCGTGCTTGAGTTCGTCGGCGATCAGGGAGTCGACCAGTTCCTGCACGTCGATCGGTTGCGGACGCAGCGCCGTGCGGCTCATCTGCGAGAACGCGAGCAGGTCGTCTACTAGCTCGCCGCCAAATTTTGCCGATGAAATGATCCGCTCGAGAAAGTGTTGGCCGCGCTCGGACAGCGCGCCGCTTTCCATCTGACGCAGCAGATCCGCGAAGCTGGCGATGTGCCGAAGAGGCGCCCGCAAATCGTGCGATACCGTATAGGAGAAACCTTGCAATTCCTCGTTCGCACGTCCGAGTTCGTGCGCGAGTTGCCCGAGTTCCTCGGCCCGGCGCAGCACGATGCCGAGTAAGGCAGTGCGGAATTCCGAAGCAATTTCCAGTTCAGCAGGGCGCCATGCGAGCGATCGGTCGCGTACCGTGTCCGTCCAGACGTCGAAGCTCTTGCGCGGAGACAGCGAAGGCGAAAGACTTGCGAGCTTTTCTCGCGGATCGCCCGCCCATTTGATTGTCTGAATGGCTTCCTTGCGGAACCACAGCACGTAATTCCGGAACAACGTCGAAATCGATACGGACAGCAGGCCGGCATAACCTGGATTGGCTGGCACGACCGGACAGGTGAACGCGAGGGCGTCGGTTTCGAACGTCTCCTGAGACTTGGTATCCAGCCATTCGACGAGTTTCCCGACGTCCGCCTCGGATGGCGTGCTACCAATGAGCAGCACTCGACCGTCAACGACGATGGCTGCGCCGTCTGATGCGGTCAGTCCGAGGAAATCGCCAGGATCGTTGACGAGCGCGTCGGTAAAACTGTCTGCGTCTGCCATTGCACCGAGAAGCCGCGTGAGGGTGCGGCGCAATTCGAGTCGGTATGCGGCTTCGGCATGTTCGTCTTTCGCTTCGATCTGCAGCGACAGCACTTGTGCAATGTGTTCACACGCGGTGCGTACTTCGAAAGGCGGAACGCGCCCGCTATCGTGATGACAGGAAATCAAGCCCCACAGCTTTCCGCGAACTACGATAGACATGGACATGGACGACATCGTGTCCATGTTCTTCATGTACTGCACGTGCACGGGCGATACGCTTCGCAGCGAAGCGTAGGTCAGATCGGTGGGCTTGCCTGTCGACGGGTGCAAGGACGGCACGAGCGGCGCGGGCTGATATCCGGCGTCCGCAATCAAACGGATGCGGTTGCGTACATATAGCGCACGCGCCTGTGCTGGAATGTCCGAGCCCGGAAAGTGCTGGTCGATGTAAGACGCGTAACCTGGTTCGACGTGTTCTGCGATCACGTGACCGATACCGGCTTCGTCGAAGTTGTAGACCAGAGTGCGGCCGTAACCGGTGATGCGATGCACTTCGTCGGCGGCGAGCTGCGCGAGACACTCGATACTGTTCGCCTCTTCAAGGCGGTTGATGAATGTGCGCACGAGCGGATACATCGACGAAAACACGTCGCCGGTTCCCAGCGCCGGCTCGAGTTCGACGATCGCGACACCCTGGTAGCGATGCACGATAACGGCGAAGGGTGAGGGCCGCCCGGATGCCTCGTCACCACGCGGGTCGCTCATCGAACCGATGTAAAGCGGGATGCCGTCATCGACCTGCGAGGCAAGCCCGTTGACGATGCGGGCCGCCCATTCTTCGCCGAGAATGCTCTCGATCGAGCCGCCCAGTGTGTTCTCCGCGGGCGAGCCTGTCAGGCTCGCGATATTGGCGCTGACCTGCAACAACGTTCCGTCTGCGGCAATGCTGAACAGAAAGCCGTGCGGCTGAATGCCGCCTGGGATATGAATGGGTTCTCGCGCGCAGTCGACCTCAGCTGCCGATGAAGCGGAATAGGGCAGTTCTGCCATGCTTGCTCCGGAAACGGTGTGCTGTATTTTCGCATATTCGTTTCATCGGGACTTGAACGGCAGATCGAAATGTATGGGCCCGGCGCGTCTGGATTTCGCCTAAAACCCGTACAACTCAGCCGGATTGTCTACAAGCATCTTGCGGCGAACTTCGTGGCTTTCCGTTAGCCGCATCGTCCAGTCGAGCATGCGCGCGTCGTCAGGCACGGGCTTTACGTTGGGATGCGGCCAATTCGACGCCCACACGCCGCGCTCCGGAAATCGGCTTGAGAGCGTGCGCACGAGCCACGACACGTCGTCGAAATCAGGCGAGCCGTTGCGCGAGCTTTCATAGGGCGCGGACAGCTTGATCCAGCAACGGGGACCGTCGAGCAGGCGGCACAACGACGTGAACCCTTCGCTTTCCGGTGTGACGGGCGCGAGAAATTTGCCGAGGTGATCGATAACAAGATTCGACGGCAAGCTCGTCAGCATCGCTTCATGAGCAGGCAGCGTGTGCCCATCGAGCTGCAGGTTGATATTCCATCCCATCGGTGCGATGCGCGCCGACATGTCCTTGAGCACACTCCACGGCAGTACTCCGCCCGACAGCATCATGAAACGCACGCCACGTATGCCGGCATCGTGCAGGCGCTGCAATTCGTCATCGCTGACGTCGGGCGGCACGACCGCGACGCCGCGCGCACCGTCGCCCAACTGAGCGATGGCCGCGAGAGTGCAGCGGTTGTCGAAGCCGTAGCCCGTCGGCTGCACGACGATTGCGCGCGACAAACCGAGCCCGCGCTGCACTTCGCGATATGCCGATGCAGGTGCCGGCGGCGGCGTGAAGGTTGCGCTCGCCGCGAGCGGATAGCCTTCCTCGTACACGTGGATATGGCAATCGCATGCGCCTTCGAAGTCGATTGGAGGTGTCATCGCGCGTCCGTCGGCATGGCAAAGCCTGAGAGGCGATACGCGTGCGCCGCATTCACCGCGCCCGCAGGCACGCGGCCCTGAAACAGTGCTTCGGTTTGCGCGACGGTTTCCATCGATTGATGCTCGATGGCGCCCGGCGTCAGTCCGCCAATGTGCGGCGTCGCGATCACGCGCGAATGGGCCGCCAACTCAGGCGATGGCATCTGATCTGCCGCGCGGCCCACGTCGAGCGCGCATCCTGCCAGGTGGCCACGCTCCAGCGCGGCGAGCAGAGCGGCGTCGTCGACCAGTTCGCCGCGGGCCGCATTGATGAAGTACGCGCCCGCTTTCATCGCCGCGAACGTCTGCGCGTTCATCAGGTTCGCAGTCTGCGGCGTGGCGGGCGCAAGGCAGACGACGAAGTCCGACTCGGCGAGCAGATCGTTCAGACCGACTTGCTGCACGCGCGTGTCGTCGATCGTCGCATACGGATCGGACACGATCACGCGCATGCCGAAGGCCGACGCGAGAGGGCACAGGTAGCGCGATATCTGCCCATACCCGATCACGCCGAACGTGCTGCCGCGCAACTCGCGGCCCATCTTCGGAATAGGTGATTCGTGCCGGTGATACGCCTCTGCATACGCGGTGGTGCCTCGCGCGAGATCGAGCATTGCGCCTATCACCCACTCGGACACGGCCGGTATGAAGCCTGCGCTCGCCTGCGTGACGAGCACGCCGAGTTCGCTCGCGGCATCTACATCGACCGTACGGATATCCACCGCGCAGCGCACGAAGGCGGCCAGCTTCGGCAGCGCTTCGAACAGCGCGCGCGGCGCGGGCGTCTGCCGGTAGGCGATGATGACATCGGCCTCGCGCGCGGCGTCGGCGAGTTCAGTGAGCGTCAGCTCGCGATCTTCGGGGTTGTACGTGACGTCGGCGAACTTCGCCAGCGCCGCCGCGGCGCGCGTGCCGAAGTAATGATCCAGCATGTGCCGGGGATGACTCACGAATACCTTGTTCATGTCCTTATCCTGTCTTTCTGGCTTGCTTCGCTTTCGCCGCGGTTTTGCCCGGGCGCGCGACCGATTCGCGTTCCACGAGCGTGATGTCCGTGAACAGCGCCTGCTCCGACGCAGGCATGGGTTCGTCGTGCGGACGCATCGCGCGCTCCACCATCGCGGCGGCCATCGCCGGCACCGGAAGTTGCACGGTCGTGAGCGCGGGGTTTGAAATCGCCGCGAGGAAATGCCCGTCCATGCCGACGATAGACACGTCTTCCGGCACGCGCAGTCCGCACTCGCGCAGGCCTGCCATGAGGCCGAGCGCCATCAGGTCGTTGACCGCGACAACGCCGGTCGGGCGCGCGTCGTCTTGCGAGAGCAGGCGCGCGAGCGCGCGACCGTTTTCAGCGATCATCGAGTCGCCGTATTCGTTCACCGGGCCGCTGTCGAGCACGCGCGCCTCCTCTGATAGCCCCGCTTCCTGTGCTGCCGAGAGGAACCCGTTGATCTTGTCGCGGCGGCTCATCGTCACGCCGGTCAACGTTGCAAAGGCGAGCCGCGCGTGGCCGTGCGCGATCAGATGGCGCGTCGCGATGCGTGCTGCTTCGAAGTTGTCCGGCGTGACGTGTTCGACGCGCGTGGTCTCACCTTCGGTCGCGCGGCGGTCGTAGCTGACAACAACCATGCCGCGTTCGACGGCGGTTTCCAGATGGCGCTCGTTCGCAAGCGACGAGATGACGATCACGCGCCGTACGCCTTGCGACAGCAGGTCTTCGAAGAAAGACGCTTCCTTCGCCGGATCGCGATACGTGTTGCCGATCATCACACGGTAGCCGTAGCGCTCCTGTGCATACGTTTCGACCTCGCGTGCGATATAGCCGTACATCGGATTGGCGATGGACGGCACGAGCAGTCCGATGAGCGGCGTCTGTCCCGTCTTGAGTTGACGCGCGAGCGTGCTCGGCCGATATTGCAGCGAACTCATCGCGGCCTGCACGCGCGCGAGCGTTTCCTGGCGCATCTGGTCCGTGCGGCCGTTGAGTACGTTGGATACCGTGCTCACGGATACACCGGCCTCGCGGGCGACATCCTGAATGGTGCTCATAAGGTTTTGCATCTGCCGGCTACAGGCCGAGCCGGGTCGGCAACCACAACGAAAAGGATGGCACCAGAACCAGCACCACCAGTGCAATGCACAACACCAGCAGATATTTGAGCATAGGACGCGCCACAGCCTTCATTTCCGTGCCGGTGATGGCGCAGGTCGCAAAGAGGCCCAGGCCGACCGGCGGCGCGAACAAACCCAGGCCCATTGCGACGACGATCACCGTGCCGAAATGCAGCGGGTTGATGCCGAGTTGCGTGGCGATCGGAGTAAGCAGCGGGCCGAAGATGATGAGCGCGGGTGCGCCTTCCAGCACCGCGCCGAACACGATCATGATCAGCACGGAAAGCAGCAGGAACATCGTGGGACCGTATTGATGCGCGAAGGCGATCATCGAATCGGAGACGAGCGCGGGGATCTGCTCGATGGTCAGCGCGAACGACACGCTGGAGGCCGCCGCTACGATGAAGAGAATGCTGCTCGCCATCGATGCCGAGCGCACGAATACCCGCGCAACCGATTTCGGCGTCAGCTCGCGAAACGCCAGCCAGCCGACGATAAGCGCATAGACCACGGCGAATGCGGACACTTCGGTCGACGTCGCGATACCCGAAGTCACACCCTTGCCGATCATGGTGATCATGACGAGCGCGACCAGCGCGCCGCCAAGCAGCGGCATCCACGCGCGAGGATTGGTGAGCGCATCGGCGAGATTGATGCGGCGCCCGAAAATCACCGCGACGATCGCCAACGCCACCGCAAGGACGGCTGCGGGTACCACGCCCGCGAGGAACAGCCCCGCGATCGATATGTTCGCGACGAAGCCCATGATGATCATGTTCACGCACGGCGGAATGGTTTCGGCCATCACGGCGCTGCAGGCGAGCAACGCTGCGGCTTCGTTCGGATCTTCCTTGCTCTGGCGCACTGCCGGCATCACGACACCGCCGACGGCCGCGATATCCGCAAGCTTTGAACCGGACACGCCGGAGAAGAAGGCCGTCGCCATGATCGTGATGAGCCCGAGGCCGCCGCGCACGCGCCCGAATATTCGCAGCAGCAGTTCGATCAGTCGCGACGACATGCCGTTGGTTTCCATCAGCAGGCCGGCTAATACGAAGAACGGAATAGCGAGCAGCACGAAATGGTCGGTGCCGGCCATTACTTGTTGCGAGTAGACGAGCATCGGCAGCGATGGGTCCGCGAGGAAATACAGCAGCGCCGAGAACGCGAGCACGAAGCCGATCGGCACGCCGAGCACCAGTGCGCCGACGAAGCCGGCTATCAGCAGCGAGCCGGGCTTGATCGCGTGAGCGGGCACGGAGGCGTTCCACGCAAATACCGCCGCCGCGAGCAACAGGCAGCCGATCAATGTCCCCAGCACGGTCTTGCGCGCGCCGTTCACCGCGTTGGCGAGCGCGAAGATCGTCATGAATACGCTGCCAATGACGAGTGGATACACGTTGATCCATGCGGGGAGGCCGCTCGGCGTCATCTGACCGTACGAATCGACCAGCAGCAGGCACGACGACACGCAAAGATTGCCCGCGACGCCAACGATTACCCAGTGCCCCACATGAACGAGCGCGGGCTGCCAGCGCCCTGGCAGCATGCCGCGAAACAGGTCGACGCCGACGTGCTGACTGCGCGCAAGCACCGTGGCGGCGCCGAAGAACACCAGCACGATCATCAGCGCGCCGGCGACTTCCTCGGCCCAGTCGAAAGGATCGTGCAGGAAATAGCGGTAGATCACGGAGAGGAACACCACGAGCACATCGGCCGCGAGCACCGCCGCGCACAGGTATTCGATCCAGCGCATGAGACGGGCGAGGCCGCGCGCGAGCATGGTCTCATGGCCGAAGCCCGGCGCGGCGAGTTGCGTTTCCGGTCCGGGCGTCGCGGAGAAAGTGGTCATGGTGTGCCTGCCTCGTTAGCCGCGCGCTGCGGCGATTGCGCTGAAGAGCGGCGCGGTCGAGGGATACTGCTTCGAGAAGCTCGCGTACAGCTGCGACTGCATCTCGCCGCGCGCGGTATCGCGGTCAGCCTTCGACATGGGATAGAAGGTCATGCCGCGCTTTTTCAACTCCTGCTCGGCGCGGGCAGCCGTTTCGATGGCTACGACGCGCTGCTTCACCGTCGCGTCTTGCGCCGCTTTCTGAAACGCGGGGCGCAAATTCTCCGGAATCTTCGCCAGCGCACGGCGGCCCATCGCGACGACGAGCGGGCTGAACACATGCTGCGTCTGCCAGCACGACTTCACGACTTCGTCGTACTTGCTCGCGAGCACGGTCGCGCAGTCATGCTCGAAGCCATCGACGACACCTGTTTGCGCGGCCATATACAACTCGCCGATTGGAATGGGCGTCGGTACAGCGCCCATCAGCTTGAAGGTCTCCATGAAGGCGGGCGTGGGCAGCACGCGCAGCTTCACGCCCTTGATGTCGGCAAGCGATTGCGTGGGCTTCTTCGTGAACACGTTGCGCGCGCCGAACGAATAGCCCCACGTGACGACCGAGCAGCCCGCACGCTGTTGCAGCATCGTGTCGAACGTTTTGCCGACGGTGCCGTCCATTGCGCGCCCGACGTGGTCGAAGCTGTCGAACACATAGCCCAGATCGAGCATGCCCAGTTCCGGCAACACGGTCGCCCAGATCGACGAGCCGGTGACCATCATGTCGACGGCGCCGACCTTCACCTGCTGCACCACGTCGCTTTCCTTGCCGAGCTGGTTGTTCGGGAAGTAGTCGATCCGGATCTGATCGCCGACGCTCGCTTTCAGGTTCGCAGCGAGGTTTTGATACCACACGTAGTGCGCGGCGTTTTCGTTGGGAGGCATGGACGACGACAGCCGCAACGTGGCGGCGGGCTGCGCACGCACGATCGCGGGAAACCCCGCGCCCGCGGCTGCAAGCGAAGCTGCCGAAGCAGTCTGAAGGAACCGTCGCCGGGAAATGGAATGCATGGTGTTGTCTCCTGGATGCCGCGTTGACCGCGGACGAGTTTGTCGGGCGCGGCAAGACAGAACGCGCGACTGTATCGATTTAGTGTATCGATACAGTAAATCGCGGCATCGCTGGAACAAATGGGCGTTTACCCGGGTGCACGCGGTGTTTGACTATGAGGCGGGGCGCACTGGCACACCGCATAAAGCGACCGCGATATAGGCGTGAACAAGCGGCTCGCGGCGCTCGATGGTCAACGCCGCACCAAGCTGCGTGCGTTAAATTTCTCTGCCGATGGCCTTGTCGATCGAATAGCGGCCGGCGCCCTTGAACGCAATATGCAGCGCAAGCAAGCCCATCAGGACGGGATATTCCATGCCCTTGTCCAGCCAGACCCATGCTGGCGCGAGGACGAAGCAGATCCCGATCATCTCGAACGTGATCATTGCGGCAAAAATGCGCGTCATGAATCCCAGGGCGATACACAACGCGCCGCCCGACTCGAGGAAGGTCACGAAATAGGCAAGCATTTCCGCTGCCGGAAGGTGAAGTCTGGAATCGATCAGCCGCATGGAACTCGCCAATGGATTGTCCATTGATCCATGTGAGTGGCCAAGCACTTTTGGGAGTCCGTGGGTGAGAAGGACGATGCCGAAACCAAGTCGCAGTACGGCGTATGACACAGGATCAAAGAGCCGATAGAGCCGGCCGAGTTGCGGAATGATCAGCTTCGGAGCCGTCGCACCTGCGTTGCGGGTGTCGAGTTCCTGCGTGTCGAGATCCATAGCCAGGCTCCGCATGAATTGAAAAGACCGGGTGAGAGCAGCGTGCCGGACCGCGCACGGACCGGAACGAGTAGTCCGGTGAACCCTGCGCGTTCCCCGAACGACAGTTATTTCGACTTCGGAGCGAGTCCCATTTTTTCGAGCGTCAGGGTTTCGTCGGCGCGACCCCATCCTCCGTCGGCAACTTCCTCGACAAGAACCATCGAATACGGGCGGACACCTTCACCGAAGTATTCGACGAACATCGCCGTAGTGCGATGGATGATTTCTTCCTTGCGCGCGTGATCCAGAATGCCTTCCGGGAACTTGTAATTTGCAAACGGCATAGTGCTTCTCCTGTAGATGCCTCGTTGACGAGGCGCATGTCGTGGCACCGGGCGGCCCGGCATGACTGACCGCATTTTTGTCGTTGCCCGCCTTGAGATAAAGAGTGGCAGATGGACAACTGCATTCGAGGTCGATCAATAATGAGTGAGCGAAGGGGGCTGTAAACGGGGGCGGTGTTGCTTGCTGCCCAACAGCGCGTCACCTGGAAATCGCTGTAAGTCGGTTTAGCGCCGAAACCAGTGTCATCAGACGATTCGTTGCATCGTCAAGGAGCACCGCTGCGCGCCGGGCGGATTGCTGCTGCATGCGAATGTTTGCCTGATCGCGACGGACGATAGCGAGTCGGTACAAATAATGCTGACGCATTTGCAGCCAGGCCGGTTGCATGCAGTTATCGTTGATGCAAGACAAGGACTACAACCGGGGTAACGATGACTTTGAAAAAGTACCCAATGCGACTCTTTTTATGGCTGCTGACGCCCGCCCTCTTTTTGTCGACACCGGCATTCAGTCATGCACTGGATCAGGAAATGGCATGCGAGGGCACGCCCCATGACTTCGTCGAGGAACTGGTCGATCAGCAATCGATTGAGACGCCAGCCAACCGCGTTCAGCCGGATTCAGTCAACGCGTTCCGCCCAACCCGCGGTGCACATCTGACCGCGTTCGGTTTCCGGGTGAAGGCGATTTTTGGATATCAGCCCGGCGATCCGCTTTTCGAGGCCGGCACCGGCAAGCCAGCGTCCGCGCCGCTCTATGGCGTGGTCGTGTTCGGTTCGTCCGAGTCGGTGCAGCGTGAACTGGCTGCGGCGGGCAGCCGTGCCGTCACTCATTCGGTGATTCCGATGGTGCTAACCGCAATTGTGTGTGCGCAATGACACATGACGAAGCGCCGCGCCTGGTCAGCTCGACCGGTGGCGGATACGTTTAATCATGCCAGCGCCAACGGCACCCGCGAACGCGCTGCGCAGGCCGTGGAGACCGTTGAGCAGGCAACTTTAGAAGATTTCGATTGCGGTGGAACTGTGTATGTTTGCTAACACTAGAGCATTGGCTGTCGCGCTATTAGAGGCGAATCCCGCTGCGTGCGCAGTGCTCGCTCGTGACTTGACCGTAATTGAAGCTAACGTCCGTTTCAGCGACCTGTTCGACTATCGCCCGTCACCGTCGGTGTCCACGAGCCTTGTTTCTCTCGTCATCGAGAAGCTGCCGGTTCTGTCGAGGGAGGCGTCGCGAGCAAAACTTCTGGCGGCCGCGGGCCGAGCATTTGAAGAAGGTCGAACGCAGAGCGTCGTCATTGCCGACGCTGCGATCGATGCGGACGTCGCGCAGGATGCTGCTGGTTCTGAGTCGGGCATCACGTGGCGGATCGAATTCAATCCTCTTGCCGTGGACGATGCCACCGGCGCGGTGCCAGCGATGGTGGTGCTGGTGAAGTCCAAAGACGCCGCGGGCGAGGTTTCATCGGCAGGCAGAAAGTTAGAGGGCGCCGCCGCGTCCGGGAACGATGACGCTCGTGACGATTCGGAATTGCGCCGATTGCTGTTGGAGGCCCGATATCACGCGCTGGTGAAGGTAGCCAGCTCGGCGGCCTACGTGTGCGATGCCATGGGCAAGTTCGTCGTGCCGCAACCTTCGTGGGAAAGCTATACGGGGCAGCCTTGGGAGAAGCACCAAGGTTATGGGTGGGCCGAAATGATCCATCCGGACGATCGGCTCGTGGCGCAGACAGCGCTGAACAGGTCTCTCGAAACAGACGGGCCGTATCGCGCGGACGTCCGGCTGTGGCACGCCGCATCTTCGACCTACAGGCGTTGTCAGATTCGGGCGGCGGGCTCGCATGACGAGAGCGGCGCGATCTACGAATGGGTGGGGATGATTACCGATGTTGAAGAAACGCTAATCAACGCGCAAAGTCTCACGGAAGAACGCGAGCGTCTCGACCTGTCGATCCAGGCAGCCGAAATCGGCACGTTCCATTGTCCGATTCCGCTGGACCGGATCATCTGGAACGTCAAGTGCAAGGAGCACTTCTGGCTGCCTGCAAACGCCGAGGTCGGCTTTGACCTGTTCTACGCAAGGATTCACCCGGACGACAGGCAAAAAACGCGGGACGCTGTCGAGAAGGCGGTCAACGAAGGTGTCCCTTACGACATCGAATACCGAACTGCTTCGCCATCGGGCGATATCCGGTGGATTCGTGCCAAGGGACGAACACATGTAGACGAAGCGGGTCGGCCGTTGCGGTTCGACGGCATCACCATCGACGTCTCTTCTCACAAGGCGCTTGAAATGGAGCGCGACCGGCTTCTGACAAACGAGCGGCTGTTGCGGTTAGAGGCGCAACATGCCAATCAGCTCAAAGATGCCTTTCTTGCTACCGTGTCTCACGAGCTGCGAACGCCACTGAATGCGATGCAATCGTGGCTCTATCTTCTGCAACACGAAAACACCGATCCCGAACTCATCGCGCGCGGCATCGAGGCGATAGACCGCAACGTCGAACTGCAAACGCGGCTTGTCGACGACCTGCTGGATCTGAGCCGGATCGCCGCCGGCAAGCTGTTCATCAATTCGAGCGAGGTGGACCTCGTGCCGCTGCTCGTCGCCGAAATCAGTGACGTTAAGTTGGCTGCGCGCGCTAAGGGAGTCGAGATCGTGCCGCAGCTCGCAGACACATTGCTCGTGGAGGGCGACCCGCTCAGGCTGCGTCAGGTGTTTTCCAATGTACTCAGCAATGCGCTGAAGTACTCGAAGGCTGAAGGGAAAATCGATATCGTTGCCAGTCGCGCCGGCAACTGGGCGGAGATACGGGTTGAGGACAATGGAGCGGGAATTCCTGCTTCTTTCATCAACCACGTATTCGAGCCATTTGCACAAGCTTCACAGGCGACGACACGCCGCTTCGGCGGGCTCGGTATTGGTCTCGCAATCGCGAAGAGCATCGTGACGCTGCATGGCGGATCGATCACGGCCCATAGTGAAGGCGACGGGCGTGGAAGCACGTTCGTCGTTCACATTCCTTTGCTGGCCGAAGATAGAGAGCCACCGGCTGGACCGCCGCTGACCGACATAGTGACATCGTCCCGCGACGAAGCGCTCGCCGGCATCAGAGTGCTTCTGGTCGAAGACGAAGCGGACGTGCGCGATGCGATGCTCGCCGTGCTGGAGTCGGCTGGAGCCGGAGTGCGGGGTGCCGAATCTGCGCCCGAAGCGCGCCGGCAGATCGATGCGGAGCAATTCGACGTCATTCTTTCAGACATCGGCATGCCGGACGAAGACGGCTATTCGCTTATCCGCTCACTGCGGCAGCAGGCCAATCAGACGCCCGCGATCGCGGTGACAGCTTTCGGGCGTCCGGAAGACAGAGCTCGTGCATTGCAGGCCGGCTTCGACCTGCATATGCCGAAGCCCGTCGAGCCGATGAGTCTCTTCAGGGCCATTCGGGAATTGCTCCGAATCTAGGTTCCCAATGACGTCGGCTGAAGCATACCGAGCGGCGGCGCAACGCTACGAACGTGATCGAGGTCCTGCGTGCGCCCGCCGCGCTTCTTCACGCGTGGATCGTTGCGTGGATCGTTGTGTGCGTCGTTCTCTCGCGGCCTTTTTCTCGGCCGCCCCCTCTGCTTCCGCATGAGTGTCGCCGATCACCTTGCCGATCGCTTCCTTCACCGAGCCTTGCGCTTCACTGGTCTGAGTCGTCCTTCCTCGTGGGTGATTCATTTTTGTCTCCCGTCTTGCACCAAACAAAACCATTGTCTTTCATAAGGTAAGGAAGAGCGGCGCCTGGAAAGTTCCCGACCGACATTCGAACCGGAACTTCGGACGCTAAGAGGGCAGAATCATTTGCATGTCAACATGCAATTGCCCCCACGCTTTGGGTGCATTTGCGGCTACCGGTCGGTAAATACATCCCCGATAATCTCGCGATAGCGAACGTACCCGGAAGACCCTATCCGCACGTTCTCATGATGCTGCCGCATATGCCGTTCGGGACGATTTCCATGGCGTGTGCGCGACCCAGGTGGTTGTAACCGGCGAATGCGCCGGTGCGCCGCCGCGGGCGCTTTCGTCCTTGAACCTTGCCGCGACGCGGCGCCCGAACAGAACAGCCAGCCGCGATGGACGCTTCCGTGCAACGCCCGAAAACTGACCGCCGTCAGCTCCAGCAGATCATCGCAGGCCTGAGCGAAGGGGTCATTCTCATCGAACCCGACCAGAGCATTCGTTGGGCCAATCAGGCCGCCCTCGACATGCATGGCGCCAGCAGCATCGAGGAACTCGGCCGGAATGTGTCCGAGTACCGCCAAAGATTCCAGCTTCGCTACCGGAACAATCACCGCATCGAACCGGGCAGCTACCCGATTGATCGCGTGGTCGCCGGTGAATCTTTTAGCGACGTACTGGTGGAGGTCGCCCCCGCCGGGCAAGCAGAGCCGCGCTGGGTTCACCGCGTGCGAAGTCTGGTGATTACCGACACGGACGGCGAGCCGGATTGTCTCGCGCTCATCCTGCACGATGCAACTGAGTGGGCAAGCGCGGAAGAGCGCTTCGAAAAGACATTCGGCGCAAACCCGGCTCCTGCCGTTATCTGCAGGCTCAGCGATCTGCGCTTCATCAAGGTCAATCGCGGCTTTGTCGAGATGACGGGCTATACACGCGAGCAGGTAATCGGGCGTTCGGTCTATGAACTGGATGTTCTGGAAAATGCTTCGCAGAAGGAACTGGCCGTCGAGCGTCTGACAGCAGGGCAGACGATTCCGCAAATGGAAGCGTTGCTGCGCCTCGCGGACTCGGAGTCCAAGCTGGTTGTCGTCGCCGGACAGCCGATCGATCTCGCCGACGAGCCGTGCATGCTCTTCACGTTCATGGATCTCGAGCCGCGCAGAAAGGCCGAGCAGGCGCTGCGTCGCAGTGAGGAGCAGTTTGCGAATGCATTCAGGATGGCTCCGATTCCGACCATCGTCTACGCACGTGATTCGCTCCGGCTGCTCGAGGCGAACCAGGCGTTTCTCGACGCCACGGGTTTCGCGGCCGAAGAACTTGTCGGTCACACGCTCGAAGAATCGACCTTCTGGGACGCGGAGGATGCGCACGCGAAGATAGAGCAGATGCTCGCCACGTCGGGCAACCTGCGCAACGTCGAGTTCAAGGTGCGCACGCGGGCCGGGCTTGCGGTGGACTGCCTGATCTCCGCCGAGTCGGTCCCCATTCATGGCGACGACTGCGTGCTGATGGTGTTTCAGGACATCACCGAGCGCAAACGCACCGAGCTCGAACTCCTTCTCGCGATCGAAGCGGTCATGCAGGACGCGTCGTGGTTCAGCCGGTCGATTCTGGACAAGCTTCGTCATATCCGCAGCGGGACGGCACCCGGCAAGATCGATGCGGCGATTTCGGACCTGACACCCCGTGAGCGCGACGTTCTCGCGCTGATCTGCGAGGGCCTGGCCGACAAGGAAATTGCCACGAGACTCGGCGTGGCTCCGAACACCGTCCGCAGCCGCGTGAGCACGCTATACGCAAAGCTCGGTCTGCACAGCCGCAGCGAGGCGATCATCTGGGCGCGCGAACACGGCCTGCCGGCTGGCGGCGTTGCAAGCGCGCGTCCTGCAGCACGCGCTTCCCGACGTTCTTCCTGACTCCGATGCCGGCACAGCCGGCGTCTTTTTACCTCTCATGGAAAATCAAAGTTCTGACCTCCGTGGCAGTCACATGGACCGCCGCGTATCAACCGGCGTTGCCGGCCTCGACGAGATCCTGGCCGGCGGTCTTACGGCAAGCCGGGTCTACCTGGTCGAAGGGCCGCCCGGCGCGGGCAAGACGACTCTTGCACTGCAGTTCCTGCTCGAAGGTCAGCGCCTGGGGGATACCGGTCTCTACGTCACGCTGTCCGAGACCGCATCCGAGTTGCGTTCCGTTGCAGCGACTCACGGATGGTCGCTCGACGGTCTGGCAATCGTGGAGTTGTTGAGCGACGAAGGGCTCACGCCTGAGTACGAACAGACGGTGCTGAATCCGGCCGAGCTCGAACTGGGCGAAACGGTGCGTAATGTGATGCGAGAGGTCGAGCAGGCTCGTCCGACACGTGTGGTGTTCGACAGCCTGTCCGAGCTACGGCTTCTGTCGCAGAGTCCACTGCGTTATCGCCGGCAGTTACTCGCGCTCAAGCGGTTTTTCGGCAACCGGAATTGTACGGTGCTGCTGCTCGACGACGAGACTTCCGACGCCGGCGACGTGCAGTTGCACAGTCTGGCGCATGGGGTCATCAACCTGAATCAGGTCACGCACGAATACGGCACGCAGCGCCGCCGTCTGCGCGTCGTCAAGATGCGCGGCGTGGCTTTTCAGGGAGGTTTTCACGACTTCACGTTGAAAAGCGGCGGCATTCAGGTTTTCCCGACGCTGGTGGCCGGGGATCGACACGTACAGTTCGACCACGAAAACCTCTCGACCGGCGTGCCCGAACTCGACGCGCTGCTCGGCGGCGGCCTTGCACGCGGAACGAATACTCTGCTGGTAGGCCCGTCAGGCGCGGGCAAAACCACTACCGTGCTCCGGTGCCTGCAGACGGCACTCGAACGGGGCGAGCACGCCGTCTACTATCTCTTCGACGAAACGCTCGGCACACTACTGCGTCGCGCAGCAGCACTCGGCATGAATCTTTCGCCTCATCTGGAAAGCGGTCTCCTGTCGATCGAACCGATAGATCCAGCGGAGCTGTCGCCAGGGGAATTTACTCACCGCGTCCAGGCGGCGGTCGAGACGCACGGTGCGCGCGTGGTGGCTATCGACAGCCTCAATGCATATCTGCAGGCGATGCCTGGCGAAAAATACCTGATGCTGCAGATGCACGAGCTGCTGACCTATCTGAACCAGCAGGGCGTCATGTCTCTGCTCGTTCTCGGTCAGCACGGGATCATCGGCGAGATCCAGAGCAATATCGACGTGAGCTACCTGAGCGATGCGTTGCTGCTGTTCCGGTTCTTCGAAGCAGAAGGCTCGGTGTTGACTGCGGTGTCGGCCGTCAAAAGCCGGACCAACATGCACGAGCGCTCGATCCGGCAATTCCGGCTGAGCGACAAGGGACTCGAAGTAGGCGACGTGTTGAGCGACTTCAAAGGCGTGTTGTCGGGACTGCCGTCTTATGCCGGACATACGCCTTTGCTCGGCGCGAATGCCGTCGCCTCCGAGTGACAAGCCGTCGCCCGTAGCGGGCACATCCCGGTAAAAACTTACGCAAAGAGCGAGGCGGCGCCCTTCGAACACCGCGGCATGACGGAACATTTGGAACATTTCGGTAACATTCGTCCAGTCCCTTAAAATGCCGGGATTGATCCAATGACGCCGGAGCTGGTGATGCGTATCCTGGTGATCGAAGACGAGCCGAAAACAGGCGCGTACCTGAAAAAGGGCCTGGAAGAATCGGGCTATTCCGTCGACCTCGCCAACGACGGTGCCGACGGCCTGCTGCTTGCACAGGAGCAGGACTACGACGTGATCGTCCTCGACGTGATGCTGCCGACAATGGACGGTTGGGCCGTGCTGAAGGTACTGCGCGCGACTCATACCACGCCGGTGCTGTTCCTTACCGCGCGCGACGACGTGAACGACCGCGTGCGCGGTCTCGAACTGGGCGGCGACGATTACCTCGTCAAACCATTTGCGTTTGTCGAACTGCTGGCACGAGTGCGTACGTTGGCGCGGCGCGGTCCACCGCGAGAGAGCGAACTGCTGGCGGTCGGCGACCTGGAAATGGACATCAACCGGCGGCGCGTGAAACGCGGCGCAACGCGTATCGATCTGACGCCCCGCGAGTTCTCGCTGTTGCAACTGCTTCTGCGCCGTCAGGGCGAGGTGCTGAGCCGCACGCAGATCGCTTCATACGTGTGGGACATGAACTTCGACAGCGATACGAACGTGGTCGAGGTGGCGATTCGCCGCTTGCGAGCGAAGATCGACGACGCTTTTCCCGTCAAGCTGATCCAGACCGTGCGCGGCGTTGGATACGTAATTGAAGCGAAAGAGCCGGACTGATGGCAGCACGCTCGCTGACCGCTACGCTTGCACTCGCATTCGCGGGCACGACGCTGCTCGTATTCGCGCTGGTCGGCAGCGTGCTGTACTTCGCGCTGGACCGCCAGGTGAAGCAGCAGGACGACCTCGATATCGTGCTGATCGCGCGGCACACGCGGCGTCTCGCGCAGGAACTCAACACGCTCGACGAACTGCGCAGCCACGGCGACCGTCTGACTAGCCAGGTGCTGGGCAACCTGGCGCTGTCGATGGAAGTACGCGATCCGCAGCGCAAGCTGCTGTTCGAACACAACACGGCGGCCATTGCCGACACTACGACGCCGTCGCCCGCGCTCATGAAACGAATCGGCGCCTCACAACGCATCACCGAAGCGGACATCGCAGAGTGGCGCACCTCGCAGGGCGTGCCGGTGCGCGGACTTGCTGCGGATGCGATGTTGCGCGACGGCACGCCGGTCACGATCATCATTGCGCGCAATATGGCGGACCGCTGGCGCCTGCTCGACCGGTATCGCGATCGGCTGTATGTCGCGGGTCTCGCGGGTATGCTGCTCGCGTTCCTGATGAGCTGGTTGCTGGTGCGCGAGTCGTTGCGGCCATTGCGCGAAATGGCGCGCAGCGCGGCCACCGTCACCGTCGACAAATTGCACACGCGCATCGAAGCCGATGGTGCGCCGAACGAACTGGCGGCGCTCATCGCGTCGCTGAATGCGATGCTGGACCGCCTGCACGGCGGCTTTGAACGGATGTCGCAATACACGGCGGACCTCGCCCACGATATGCGCACGCCGCTTGGCAATCTGCGCGGATCGACTGAAGTCGCGCTGGCACGCCCTCGTTCGGCCGATGAATATCAGTCCGTGCTCGCATCGAATCTCGAAGAGTGCGAACGATTGTCGCGCATGATCGAAAGCGTGCTGTTTCTAGCCCGCGCCGAACACCCGCAGTTCGTCAAGACGCTGACCCAGGTCGATGCGCAGCAAGAGCTTTCGCGCATCGCCGAATACTTCGAAGGCGTCGCCGACGAAGCCGGCGTGCAGATTCGCGTAACAGGCGGTGGCCAGTTGCGCGCCGACGTCGAACTGTTCCGGCGCGCCGTCAATAACCTGCTTGCCAATGCGCTCCGTTATACGCCGCGCGGGGCCATGATCACATTGGATGCACAGGCCCCCGCCGAGGCTCCGCATACGTTGCGTGTGACCGTGGCGAACGAGGGCAAGCCGATCGATCCGGCTTTGCTCGAGCGGGTGTTCGACCGCTTCTATCGCGTGGACCCGTCGCGCAAAAGCGAGCCGAACGCGTCCGGATCTGCGGGTCTGGGTCTTGCCATTGTGCGCACCATCATGGAACTGCATGGCGGCAGCGCGCATGCCGAAAGCGACGCGGCCGGTACACGCTTCATCCTCACGTTTGCGGCCGCGTAGATGGCGAGTTCGGTGACGTGGTCGCCGCCGCGTTCCCGCTTTCATCGAGCGAGGTGCGACTCCAGCCGCCGCCCAGCGCTTTTAGCAACTGCACGCTGGCATCAACACGCCGTGCGTCGATCAGTTCCTGCGTGCGTTCATTCGTGAGCGCAATGGTTTGTGCGGTCACGACATCCAGGTAGCTCACGGCTCCTGCCTGATATCGGTTCGTCGTGAGCTTCAAGGACAGCTCAGCGGCCGATGTCGCGCGTTGCTGGCTGTCCGCTTCGCTAGCCAGTGTCGTCAGCGTGGACAGGTTGTCTTCCACTTGCTGGAACGCGGTCAGCACAGTCTGCCTGTAATCCGCTACTGCGCTGTTGTACTGCGCGTTCGCGCCCTTCAACGAGGCATCGCGGCGGCCGCCGTCGAACAGCGTGCCGGCCAGTTGCGCGCCGAGCGACCAGAAGAGGCTGGGCGCCGTGAGCCACGGCGCGAAGAACGTGCTTTCGAGTCCCGCCGTGGCCGACAGCGTCAGGTTGGGATAGTAGGCGGCGCGCGCCTCGCCGATCTGAGCGTTGGCCGCCGCGACGCGCCGCTCGGCGGCTGCGATATCGGGTCTGCGTTCGAGCAGTTGCGACGGCACGCCCGTTGGAATCTGCGCCAACCCCACGCTTTTCGCTTCACTGGCCAGTGCGAACGACGACGCGGGTATGCCGATCAGCGTCGCGATGGCGTGTTGAAGCTGCGCACGCTGTACGTCGATGTCCGTGTCCTGGCTGCGGGTGCTTTCCAGTTGCGTCTGCGCCTGTGCAACGGCCGACGCGTCGATCGCACCGTCCTTTAACTGCTGTTGCACGATGCTCAACGCCGCGGCATATGCGGTAACGCTGTCGTCGAGCAGCTTCTTCTGACGATCGAGCGAACGCAGATCGAAGTAGTCGGTCGCGAGATCGCTGGCGACCGACAGGCGCACGGCCTGAAGGTCCGCCTCGCTTGCCTGCGCGTTGTCGCGCGCATAGACGGTTGCATCCTTCACCCGGCCGAACAGATCGGGCTCCCAACTCGCGGTGGCGCCCACCGAGTAGTCGGGCACCGTCTGTCCCGCGAGCGAATGCCCGAGCACGTTCTGCGACAACCTCGTGCGCGACTGCGCCGCGCCCGCCGTTACCGTGGGTGCGTAGCCGGCACGCTGGTAGTCGAGCATCGCGCGGGCGGCCTGCAACTGCGCTACCGCTTTCGCCACGGTCTGATTCGACACGTCGACGCGCGCTTCGAGCTGGTCCAGTTCGGCGTCGTGAAAGAGCGTCCACCACGGGCCGGGCGGCTCGGCATCGGCTGGCGCAGCGACGCTCCAACCCGGCGCCGCAGCGCCCGCATATTGAGTTGGCACGGCCGCTTCCGGTTGATGATACGTGGGCAGCGTCGAACACGCAGTCAACGCGCAGGCGGTGACGATAGCCGCGCTGCGACGGGCGAATGGATGAGGAAGAGTGAGCATGAGCCGTCTCCTGGATCGCTTAACCGTGCCGTGCCGCGGACGCGGCGACGCGCACCGGCTGGCCGTCCGCGAGCGCATCGCCCGGATTGTCGATGACCTGATCTGTCGACGTGACGCCGGTCGCGATTTCAACGTAGGTGCCGAAGTCCCGGCCGATCGTCACCTTGCGAAGATGCGCGCGACCATCCTGTCCGATCACCGCAACCGTGACGCCATCGGGTCTGAACAGCAATGCGCTCACCGGAAGTTCGAGCGCGGGGTGCTGCGTGCGCAACGCCAGATGAACCTGTGCATACGCGCCGGGCAACAACGCGCCGTCGCGATTGTCGACGTCGATCTCAACGCGCAGTGTCCGGCTGACAGAATCGATTGCGTCGGCGCTGCGCGCGACGGTCGCTGCAAAGGAGCGGCCCGGATACTGCTGGGTGGTCAGATAGACCTGTGTGCCTGCGGTGACGCTGCCGGCGTCGTCCTGCGGCACGTTCACGTAGACGCGCAAGCGGTCGGTCTGCTCGACGTGGAAAAGCTCTCCCGGCGCACTCGCAAGACCGGGCGATCCTCCTGAGGTGACGAGCGCTCCGACATCGACGTTGCGCACGGTGACAACGCCGTCGAACGGCGCGGTCACTTTCTCGTAAGACACGAGCTCGCTCAAGCGCGCGACGTTCGCCTGCGCCGACGCGAGCGCGGCGAGTTTCGCGGCGCTGTCGCTCGTCTTCGAATCGGCATCCTGCTGCGACACCGACTGCGTTTGCAACATCGTCTGCCAGCGCCGCGCGGTGCTGTCCGCGAACGCGTAGTTCGCCTTTGCGGTGGCCACGTCGGCGCGTGCCTGTTGCAACTGGGCGTCCAGCTCCGGCGTTTCGATGTCGGCGAGCGTTTGTCCGGCTCGGACTTTCGTGCCGATGTCCGCGTACCAATGCCGGACGTAGCCGCTCGTGCGCGCGTAGATCGACGCGTCGGCATACGGCATCACCGAACCAGGCAACAACAGTTCCTGCGAGGCCGGCGCCGGTTTCGGCCGCACGGCATCGACGATCGTTTCGCGTTGCGCGGCGACCTGTTGCGAGAGTTCGGTGCTCGCATGCAGACGCGGCACGATTCCGATGGCTAGCAGGGCCGCTGCAATCGTCAGCAGGGCGGCGGGCAGCAGGAGCGCGCGGCGCTTCCCGGGTTGCGCGCCGGTGTCGTTGCGAGCGGGTACGGCAAGCTCCGTCGATGCCGTGCCATCGCGGTCCTGCGGAAGGTTGGACTGAGTCATGGCTTTTCCTTATCGAGCTTGAGTATTCATCGGCACGGCGGCAGCGCGAGCCGCGCGACGCCGCGCGAGCCACGCATGTACCGCCCCGAACACGACGGGTACGAACATCAGCGTCGAGAGCGTGCCGAATGCCAGGCCGCCAATCACCGCGCGGCCGAGCGGGGCGTTCTGTTCGCCGCCGTCGCCGAGGCCGAGGGCCATCGGCAGCATGCCGATCAGCATGGCGAGCGCGGTCATCAGCACGGGCCTGAAGCGGTTGAAGCCCGCATCGAGCGCGGCGGCGAGCGGCTCCATGCCGGCCTGCAACGACTCGCGCGCCGTGTTGATCACGAGAATGCTGTTTGCCGTTGCAATGCCGATGCACAGAATCGTTCCGGTAAGAGCCGGCACGCTCAGCGTGGTATGCGTCGCGAACAGCATCCATGCGATGCCCGCGAGCGATGCGGGCAAGCCGCTGATGATGATCAGCGGGTCCAGCCACGACTGGAAGTTCACCACCATCAGCAGATAGACGAGCGCGATTGCGAACACGAGTCCGGCGCCGAGACCGGCGAACGACTCGTTCATCGACTGCACCTGGCCGCGCATCACGATCGACGAACCGGGCGGCAACTGCGCGCGCGCCGCGTCGACGATTCTGGATACGTCGGCGGCGACGCCGCCCAGATCGCGTCCCTGCGTCGCCGCGAATATGTCGAGCACCGGCTGCACGTTGTAGTGCGAGACGACCGCCTGTTGCGAGCTGCGATCCAACGTGCCGAGCGTGCCGAGCTGGTTCTGTGGCGCGACCGTGGCCTGATTCGTGGTCAACGGAATGTTCGAGAGCGTCTGCAGCGAGTCGATGTCGTACTGCGGCACCTCGGCCAGCAGGGGATAGCTGACGCCGTTCTTCGGATCGAGCCAGAAGTTCGGCGTAGTCTGCGAGCTGCCCGAGAGCGCGATCAACATGTTCTGCGCGACGTCGCGCTGCGTGAGGCCCGCCTGTATAGCCTTCGTCCGGTCGACGTTCACGTCGATGGTCGGCGCGTCGCCGGGCTGCTGGATGCGTGCGTCGACGAGACCGCGCACACCGCGCAACTGCGCAAGCAGCCGGTCGGCCACCACGCGGTTCTTGTCGAGTTGATTGCCCACGATCTGCACGTCGATAGGAGCGGGCAGGCCGAAGTTCAGGATCTGGCTGACGATGTCGGCGGGCAGGAACGCGAACGTCACACCTGGGAACGACGCGGCGAGCACGTTGCGCAGTTGCGCGACATATTGCGCGGTCGGTTTGTGCTTGGGCTGCAGCGTCACCAGAATATCGGCGTCTTCGGGGCCGACCGGATCGGACGAGTCGTAAGTCAGGTTGATGCCGCTGACCGGCACACCGATGTTATCGAGCACGGCCGCCTGCTCCGCCTTCGGGATCACACTGCGAATCTTCGCTTCGACCTGATCGGTGATGCGCGCTGTTTCCTCGATGCGGGTGCCCGTCGGTGCGCGCAGATGCAGCCGGATCTGACCGGTATCGACGGAGGGAAAGAAGTCGCGGCCGGCGAACGGGACGAGGATCAGCGACGCGAGACACAGCGCGACATAGACCGGCACGAAACGGCGGCGTCCCGAGATCGCGCGTCCCAGCATCGCACGATAGCCGCTGCGCAACGCCTCGAAGTGCCGTTCGAACCGCGCCTGGAAACGGGCCACTGCAGCAAAGCGTCCCTGCGCATTGTGGCCTTCTTTGGACGGCGCGCGCATCAGATACATTGCAAGCGTCGGGATCAGTGTGCGCGAGAAAAAGTAAGACGCGCACATGGCGAACACGACCGCTTCCGCAAGCGGAACGAACAGATAACGCGCGACGCCGGACAGCAGGAACATCGGTACGAACACAATGCAGATCGACATCGTCGAGACGAACGTGGGCACTGCGATCTCGCCTGAGCCGTTCAGGATCGCATCATGCAACGGCTCGCCCTTTTCCAGATGGTGCGTGATGTTTTCAATCGCCACCGTCGCGTCGTCGACCAGAATACCGACGGCGAGCGCAAGGCCGCCAAGCGTCATGATGTTGATGGTCTGCCCGAGCGCTGCAAGTGCAATCAGGGACGTCAGCACGGCGAGCGGAATCGTCACCGCAATGATCAGCGTTGCGCGCCAGCTGCCGAGAAACAGCAGGATCATCGCGGCCGTCAGGCATGCGGCGATCAGCGCTTCGCGCACCACGCCCGAAATGGCCGACTTCACGAACACGGACTGATCCGATAACGGGGTGATGTGCAGCGCTTTCGGCAAACCGGCCGCGATTTTCGGCAGCATGTCTTTGACCTGCTGGATGATCGTCAGCGTCGACGCGCTGCCGGTCTTCTCGACTTGCAGCAGTGCAGCGCGCTTGCCGTCGCTGCGCACGATGTTGGTCTGCGGCGCATATCCGTCGATCACATGCGCGACGTCGCGAACGTACACCACGCCGCCTTGCACTGTCTTGATCGGCAGATCGTTGAGCGCAGCGACGCTCTTCGTGCTGCCGTTCATCTCGACGTTGTATTCACGCGAGCCGATTTTCGCGGTGCCGCCCGGCAGAATCAGGTTTTGCGCATTGACCGCGTTGACGACGTCGATCGGTGCGAGTCCTTTCGCCTGCAGCGCCTTCGGATCGAGCTCGACCATGATCTGGCGGATCTTGCCGCCGAACGGCAACGGCACCGCCGCGCCCTGCACGGTGGCCAACTGCGTGCGGATAAAGCTGTTGCCGAGATCGTAGAGCGTCTGTTCGGGCAACGTGTCGCTCGACAGGCCCAGTTGCAGGACGGGTACCGTCGATGCGTTATACGTGATGATGTTCGGCGGCAAGGTGCCCGGCGGCAGGACTCGCAAGATCGACGCGGAGTTCGATGCGGCTTCGGCGATCGCGCGGTTGATGTCGGCGCCGGGGTGAAAGAAGATCTTCACGACCGATACGCCGTTTAGCGACTGCGACTCGATGTGCTCGATGTCGTCGACGTCCGTCGTGAGCGCACGCTCGTAGTTCGACGTGATCCGGTGCGCCATGTCTTCGGCGGAAAAGCCGTTGTACGACCAGACAATGCTGACCACGGGAATGTCGATGTTCGGAAAGATGTCGGTCGGCGTGCGCATGATCGCAAGCGGGCCGAGTATGAACAGCAGCACGGCCAGCACGATAAAGGTGTAGGGCCGCCGCAGGGCCAGTCGGACTATCCACATGACATTTCCTTGGACGATGGGCTAGAGAGATGGCCCGTGCCGCGGTGCGTCCAAGCGATGCAATGCGGCGGGCTGATGACGTCGAAGTGTGCCGATCCGTCACTGACTTGTAAGTGACGGCGTCATTACAAGTCTGTTATCTGCGCGGGAGCAAAGACGAGCGGGCAACGGCAGGAAGCAAGGGGCGCTGAGCGCGCTCGAAGATGACAAGCTTGTAATGCGCTGGTCAGCATTGGGTCAGTGCTCATTGCCCACAATCCGCTCAACCCTTCACGAATCGCAACGGAGGGAATCCGGGCCGCGCTCATCGTGAATGTGGCCGCAACTCACAGACAGGTGAATGATCATGAAAGCACTGCTCAACGTTGTTCTCGTTTCCTGCGCACTGGCCGCGCCCGCGCTTTCTTTCGCGCAAACCGTCGATCAGCCGGTGACGCGTGCGGAAGTGCGTGCCGATCTCGTGCAGTTTGAAATGGCGGGATATCGTCCGGTCGCATCGGACGCGCAGTATCCCGCGGACATTCAGACCGCAGAGGCGAAGGTATCCGCCGCACAGACTGCTACGTATAAGACGTCGGTAGGGGGCGTGTCGATGAACGGCTCGTCGCAGGCAGGCGCGCCGGCATCGGTGGACGGTGCCGGGCGGATCTACTTCGGACATTGAGCCGCGTTGGCGGTGTCATGTGCAACCGCCGGGCGGGCAATGAATGCGTTCCTCGCGATGCGGGCCGCCCGGGTTGTCACTGGTTGTCGCTGGTTTTCGCTGGTTGCCGGTGCTTCCGGCCGGTAACCGGAAAGCAATGTTCGACGGCTTCTCAACGAGGCTTTACCACTGCTGGTGGACAAACGGCGCGATCTTTTGCAGATATAGCGCGCGTAGGACCTCCATGGCCGAATCTGTCAGGGGCGGCAGTTCGCTCGCCTCAGCGTTCGCTTTGGCTTGCGCTGCGTTCTTCGCCCCTGGGATGACAGTCGTCACTCCATCGTTCATGAGGATCCAGCGCAGCGCAAACTGCGCCATCGTGGCGTTTTGCGGGACGAGTGAGCGAATTTCGTCGACGGCTTCCAGAGCGACGTCATAAGGAACGCCGGCAAAGGTTTCGCCCTTGTCGAAGGCCTCGCCGTTACGATTGAAAAGGCGATGGTCATTGGCCGCAAACGTCGTCTCGCGCGTCATTTTTCCTGTGAGCAGGCCCGACGCAAGAGGCACCCGGACGATAACGGCGACTCCCCGGTCACGAGCTTCCTGAATAAAGCGGGCCGGCCTTTGCCTGAAAATGTTGTAGATGATCTGTACCGACTTCACACCCGGATATTCGATCGCTTTCAGACCTTCTTCGACTTTCTCGACCGACACACCGTAGCTGCTGATCTTTCCCGCTGCGACCATGCGGTCCATCGCATCGAAAACCTCCGGCTGGTAATAGACCTCGGTCGGTGGACAATGAAGCTGTACGAGATCGAGCCGCTCCATCTCCAGGTTCTTCAAGGACCGGTCGACAAAAGCATTCAGATTCGCTGCGGTGTAGCCTTGCGCCACGTGCGGGTCCAGTCGCCGCCCTGCCTTGGTCGCAACGAATGGCCGCGGTCCCGAACGTTCCTTGAGCACGTCCGCGATGATCCGCTCCGAGCGGCCGTCGCCGTAAACGTCGGCGGTGTCAATGAAGGTTGTACCGCTATCGAGCGCCGCATGCAGAGCCGCCTTTGCATCGCTCTCGGCGACGTCGCCCCATGAACCTCCAATGGCCCACGCGCCAAACCCGATTTCAGAGACGCTCTTTTCTGCGTGTCCGAACTTCCGTTCTTTCATCTTGATTCTCCGTTCATGGCATGAGTTGTCCGCCGTTGACTTCGATGATCTGCCCCGTGATGTATCCCGACATGGCGGGAGACGCGAGGAACAGGAACGCGCCGACGCACTCCTCCGGCAGGCCTTCTCTGCCCATCGGCACCGTGGCAGTCTGCGACGCCCAGATTTCCGGCGGCGTGTATTTGTCGTGGAACGGCGTCTGTATGAGTCCGGGTGCTACTGCGTTCACACGGATTCCGTCGTTCACAAATTCCTTTGCGTGGCCACGGGTCAAACTGCTGACAAAGCTTTTTGACGCGGCGTAAAGCACCGCTCCTGCGCCGCCGCCCGTACGTGCGGCAACGGACGACGTATTGATGACGTAACCACGTGATTCCTTGAGAAACGGATGGGCAGCCGAGGTCGCTTCCCAAACCGACCTTGCGTTCAGGTTGACGACGCGTTCGAAGTGGCTGGCCGAGGCGCTTATAGATGCCAACCGTCCCAACATGGCACCGGCGTTATTGATGAGCCCGTCGAGTCCGCCCAGCAGTTGCGCCGCTTCCTTCACGACCCGCGATGCTTCGCCCGGCTCGCTGACGTCGCCCTGGACAAGACGAATGCGCTCCGGCGATTCCGCACGCAGCGCTTGCGCAGCCGCTTCGCTCTCGTTGAAATGCGCGACCACGTGCGCGCCCTGTGCGGCAAATGCGCGAACAATAGCCGCTCCAATTCCAGTCGAGCCGCCCGTGACGAGAACTCTCGTATCCTTCAGATCGCCGATCTGTGTTTGCTCAAGTCCATGCATGGAATTTCCTCCGAATGGATAAACATGAGCGGGGCGTACGCCGCAGCGCTCCGGGGTTCGCGACGAAGAAAATGATTACATACCGTAGAATGAAACGGATTCACTGGAACGATGAACAGCATTCATCATGGCAAAGAACGACCGAATCGATTTTGCGGACTTAAGGCTGTTTCTTGCGATAGTCAGGTGCCGGAGTTTCCGGCTGGCTGCAATCGAACTCGGGCAGACGCCGTCAGCAGTCAGTCACGCGATGCGGCGGCTGGAAGACCGCCTCGGCGCAAAGCTGCTTAACCGGACGAGCAGGGCGGTTTCGCCCACGGAGGCGGGGCTCGATCTCGCTTCCCGGCTGGAAGAAGGCTTTAATCAGATCGGTTCAGCTCTGGAGAGTTTTGAAGCGCCGGGTACCGCGCGGCTCGGCTCTTTACGTCTGAATGTTTTCGCGGATGCCGCCCACTTGCTGGTCGCACCGGCATTGCCGGAATTCGCACGCCTTTGCCCCGATGTGCAGCTTACGGTCGTGGTCGACAACCGGCCGATTGACATCGTTGCAGAAGGATACGACGCCGGGATTCGCTACGGTCATCATGTTCCCGAAGACATGATTGCAGTGCCGCTGACCGGCCCGCAGCGATGGGTGATGGCCGCGTCGCCCGCGTACCTGAAGAAACACGGCACTCCTCGTCACGTCAGCGAACTGGCCGAGCACAACTGCCTTCAGCTTTTGCTCGGGGACAATTCGAGCTACCGTTGGGAAGTCAGCGTTGCAGGTAAAACAACCCCGATCCGGGTGCCCGGGCCGATCACGATCAACGATACTGCGACCACGATTAGCGCGTGCAAGGCGGGAATGGGCATAGCGTATCTGCTGGAGGCTCGAATCGCCGATGAGCTGGCGCGGCGTACCCTGAGGGTTGTGCTCGAAGACCACGCGTGCGCTGAGGATCCACTTCACATGTACTACAGTGGTCGTCGATACAACCACCCGGCGTTGCTTAGTCTGATCAATATCATCCGGAAACAGCAGTCACTCGCGAAGATTTCAAGGTCGCGTGAGTGAGCGGGGCCGGCGCCGCTAATTGCGGCAGTTGCTGTTGCTGTTGCGACGAAGGTTCATTTGACGTGGAAGTTCGTCCTGCTGTCCGTCGCACGCTTTCGCATGCGACGGACGAGCGCTCCGATGCCGTTAATGAGCAACCGGCTCGTTGAGATAGACGCCCGAGGACAGTGCGGCTTTTACCTCTCGCGTGAACTCGTCGGTGGATACCTCCTCCGCGCCGACCTCAATTGCGTCGTATGCCTGACGCACGACGTCGGCCGGTGTCGCCTTCGGCACTTCCAGCCCGCGCGTCAGATCCGTATCGATGAAGCCGGCGTGAAGCCCGACGACTTGCGTATGCTGCTCGCGCAACGAATGACGCAGGCCGTTGGTCAGCGCCCACGCCGCCGACTTCGACACGCCGTAACCAGAGAGGATCGGCCGGTTCACCCAGCTCGCGACCGAAAGCACGTTCAGGATCGCGCCGCCGCCGTTGCGGGCGAGGTTGCCCGCAAACGCCCGCGACATCGCCAGCATGCCGAACACGTTGGTTTCGAGGTGATCGCGCAACGCGTCGATCGCGCCGTCGTCCGTCAGGCTGCCAAGCCGTGCGATGCCCGCATTGTTGATCAGCAGCGTGACGTCACCCGCCGCCTCGGCGGCAGCGGCGACAGCCGCTGGATCGGTCACGTCCAGTTTCACCGGCACGACGCCCGGCAGCGTCACACTGGCCGGATCGCGCGCGCCCGCATAGACCTTGCGCGCTCCTCTTTGGAGCGCCTGTTTTGCAAACTCGAGACCAAGGCCGCGGTTCGCGCCCGTTACGAAAACAACAGAACCTTCGATTTTCATGACGAATCCTTCATACGGTTAATCGCAGGCGCGTCGGCTCACCGGGCGCATGGGAACTGATCAAAAACTTCCTTGCGTATTTCGGAATGTGTTGCCTTGTGGACCGTGCCGTCGGCTTCGCTTCCCATCACGCCCGAAAGTCCGCTAGACTTATGTCAATGTCGATCGACATCGTCTTTTGATGCATTGTGTCGACGTGGACCGGGTATGTCAATGGTGATCGACATTGTGTTTGTTAATTGATGCGATTGTCTGGATAAGGGAGAGAGCGATGGGTGTGTCTCGGCAACAGGCCGCCGAAAACCGGAGCGCGATTGTCGCGGCCGCCGAGCGGCTGTTCCGCATTCGCGGCGTCGACGCTGTGGGGCTCGCGGAGTTGATGAAAGAAGCCGGTTTTACCCAGGGTGGCTTTTATAACCACTTCAAGTCGAAGGACGCGCTGGTCGCCGCGGTGATGGAAAAGGCGATGCAAGACTATGCGGATTCGCCGAACGCCGGTAGCCTGGTCAAGCAAACCGCGCGCTATCTGTCGACCCGGCACCGCGACAACATCGAGGCGGGGTGCCCGCTGTCTGGATTCGTTGGCGACGCTCCCCGGATGACCGCCGCCGCGCGTGTGTCTTACGCGCGCGGCCTGGCGTCGTATCTCGACCGGTTTGCGGCCATGATCGCGAAGGAAGGCGCGACGCCGGAAGAAACCCGCCAGGACGCCATTGCGGCGTTCAGTCAGATGGTCGGGGCGCTCGTGTTGTCGCGCGCGATTGCAGATGCCGATCCCGCCTTCGCCGACGAAATCCTCGAAGCAGGGCGCCGCACGCTCGCCGATGAGGCGCCGCCTACGGCTCCTTGAGCGCTACCGTGCGATAGGACCGCCGAAGATTGTTCGCGCTCGCGGCCTCAGAGCCCGTTCAACCTACACCGTACTCACGCAAGTACGCTGCGTTTGCAATGCACTCAGCACGGCGTCCACAACCCGCTCGACGCCTGGCCAGTTTTTCTCGGGTTGGCCTTCGATATAAACATCCGGTGCGACGCTCTTATAGTGTTCCGGGTATCCCCAGATTGCATCGTGAACCGCCGGCCTCGTGATACTGCCGCCGAGCACTGCGACCGTCGGCCGGTGGAACGCGGCAGCCACATGCATCAGCATCGAGGAGTTCGTCAGGACGGCATTCGCATTTTCGGCGAGCGCAAAGACCGTTCGCATCGGCACCTCGCCCGCGACCGAACGCACCGGGACGTTGGGTCCCGCGGCGACGATCGCTTCGTTGGCACGCGCCTTGTCGGCCTCGCTACCAACTATAAGAATCTCGCAGCGGTCGCCGGACTGTTGCAATGCGGACGCAATCTGCGAGAGCGCTGCCCCAAACTGTCGGGGATCCCAAGCCTTGGTGGGAACTCCCGCTCCGACGCTAACCAGCACTCGCCATGTCGTGCCAACTTCTGCGGAGTCATTTGTCCAGATCCTGTCGGCGCTTGCCCGTTCGGCTGCCGTGAGGAAAAGCTGAGGTCGAGCGTCGGGAAGCTCCGTTGCGCCGAGCAACTCGGCTTGCGCGAGCGCGGCGCGACCGGATTGGCGGCGCGCAAAGTCAATGTAAGCGTGACACCCGCTGTGGCCGCCGCGATACCCGCGCACGCCGATGCGATATCGCACACCAAGCCGCATCATCAGGAGCGCGCCCATGTAACTGCCGAGAACGTCGATTCCGACGTCAAACCCGCCTCGCTTGCGCAGCGCGGCGACTTGCGGCGACTTCAGCAGGAAACGCACGACGTCACCGGGCGAGCGGTTCTCGACGATCTTGTTGTTCCATGGTGCATCGATCTCGACGATTTCATCGATGAACGGATTGTTCTCGAGAATCGGGCGCCCCCAGCTGCCGATGCCGGCAACGATTCGGGTGGCCGGGAAGCGTTTTTTGAGCGCCTCGAAGATCGGTGTCGCAGTCAGCAATTCACCAAAATCGTTCGGTCGAAGGACAAGAATTTCACGCGGCGTACTGCGACGAGGGTCATGCCGCGACGGGGTCAAGCGGCCAATCACCCAGACCGGGAATTCAGTAAGCAGGCTTTTCCATTCCATTGCATATCCACGAGATGAGGTGAGTGCCAAGCCGCGCGGAGCGACGCACTGAGTGTGCATGGAAGGAGGTGCCCGGTCTGTGGGCCGCCATACGAAACTGCCGCGTCGTGAGCGCTCGCCGTTATGGCGCGTTCGCGAGCTCGCAGCTTCCGTCGCCGGTGTTGAGCCCGGCGGGTTTCAGTTCAACGTTCTTTCGTCCGGACGCAACGTCAGGACGCGTACACCGCTTCGGGTAACGGCGACGGTATGCTCGAACTGTGCGGACAGCTTTCCATCGTTCGTGACGACCGTCCAGCCATCGTCTTCAGTCCGAACGGCATGTCGCCCCTGGTTGATCATCGGCTCGATGGTAAAGACCATGCCCTCTTGCAGCACCAGACCGGTTCGCGGCTTTCCCCAATGCAGCACCTGAGGAGGCTCGTGCATTTCGCGTCCGATGCCGTGTCCACAATATTCCCTTACGACCGAATAACCGTTTTGCCGTGCGTGCCGCTCGATCGCATGCCCGACATCGCCCAGTCGCGCGCCAGGACGAACGGCCCTGATGCCTTTCCACATCGCTTGATACGTGACTTCCACGAGTCGTTTAGCTAACGGCGATACCTCGCCTAGCAGATACATTTTGCTGGAGTCCGCGATGTATCCGTTCTTTTCCAGCGTGATGTCGAAATTCACGATATCGCCGCTTTCCAATATTTCCGTGGGCGACGGAACGCCGTGGCAAACCACGTTGTTGCGCGATGAATTCAGTACGTAGGCATAGCCGTATTGGCCTTTGCTCGCCGGACGGGCATTGAGTTCGTTGACGATGAGGCTATCGACCAGATCGTTGATCTGCATGGTCGACATGCCGATCATGTCCAACCGGTCCAGATGACCAAACACATCAGCGAGCAATTTGCCGGACTCCGCGAGCAACGCGATTTCTTCTGGCCGCTTGGTCACGTGGACGCCACCCTGACGGATCGAGTCTCCACGCCTGCTGCTCGCAGTTCGCGCGCAACGATTTCACTGAAACTGTGCGTCGGATTCATTTCGCACAGCATGCCAATCTTGATCCAGAACGCCGCTTGTGCGTTGATCGACCGACACGACACCTGGCTCGCTTTGCGTATCTGATCGTGCAAGTCGTCGTCAATATTCACGATGCCCATTTTTGCCATCCGTATATGAAACGTATATGGATCATATACTCTTGTCTGTTCGCAGTGCAAGCGTGTTGGTGCTCGCGATTGCGGTCACTGCCAAGGGCCAGTGCGTAAGGTGACCAACCTGAAGTCACATCGCCGAGATTGACGATGGACTTCAGTTTTGGGGAGATGCGATGTGTCAGAACGTCGGGGCCGGGCCTGCGCCGATACGTACACGGAAGAGCGCGTAGGGCTTCCTGCGCTCGTCCTTGCCGCCGTGGAAAACAGGCTGACGATGCAGTTGATTCGCCGTGAAGTACAGATATCCGTCGGTGCCGACCGACAGTGTGTCCGGCCACAGCACGCGCGGGTCATGCACGATGGTCTGCCATTCGCCGCCCGGTTCGAGCTTGCGAATGGAGTCGTGTTCGTAGTCGCCTGCGTAGACGGCGCCGTTCGCGTCGCTTTCGAGTCCGTCTGAAGCGCCTTTCTCTCCGAGGTCTTTTACAGCGGCTGAAAGTTGGGCTTCGCTGATCGACGGGTCGCGCAGCATGGCGGTCGGCACCGAGTAGAGATGCCGGCTTGAAAGCGGGCAGTAGTAGAGCGTCTCGCCATCCGGCGAAAGCGCAATGCCATCCGATGCAACGGTGAACGGCGTGCTCTTGCCGTTTGCATCGCGCACTTTAAGGGTCTCGCCTTCGACCACGGGCACGAAGGCCGGATCGGCCGATGTGGAAACGTCACCGGTCAGGCGTCGCAATGCCTTGCCCGAGTCGAGGTCGATGACGATCAATCCACCGGTGCCGCTCAACGACGAGTCGGTCACATACGCGACGCCCGCTTTGCCCACGCGGAAGTCGAACCGCACGTCGTTCACGTAGGTTTGCGCGCGCATGACGTTGGCCGGAAAGACGAGCGTCTTCGCCACGCGATTGGTAGCGAGGTCGATAGCGACGAGCTTGGCACCGCCCGCTACCGGATTCGAGAAATTGGGCGCTGCGGTGTCCAGTACCCACAGACGTCCGCGGCCGTCTGCAACCACGCTTTGAACGCTCAGGAAGTGCGCGGCTGCGTGGGAAGCGTCCGCACGATTGATGTCCGCATTCGGATACGCGACCACTTTACCGTCGCGCACTTCGGCAACGGTGGCCTGAACGTCGTCGCCCCAGCGCGGGAAGTTGACGAAAATCCGCCCGGTTTCCGTGACGGTCACGCCGGTGGGCATCGGCCCGGAGAATGTCGCCACCGTTTCTATCGAACCGATGGTGCGTTCCGTCGCCTCGCTGGACACCGCCGCTGGTGACGGCGCTACCGACGCCGCCTGCGATGGTGCCTTGACGGACGCCGCATAGGCGAAGCTGCCGAAGCTCAGGCTCACGGCCAGCGCGATTGCGGCGCGGCGCATCGCGCCGCTCTTTTTATCGCCTTGATAGATAGATTGCATGGTCGTTCTCCAGTTGTGTGTGATGTTGCAGATGGCAGGTGGCGTGATGAACCAGTGCGGCGAACTAAAAACCTTCGAGCACGATTTTTCCGCGAGCGCGTCCGCTTTCGATCAGCGCATGAGCGCGGCGCAGATTCTTCGCATTGATGGTTCCGAAGTGATCCGCCATCGTGGTGCGCAGCGTGCCGTCGTCGATCAGTGCGGACACTCTGTTCAGGATTTCGTGCTGCCTGACCATGTCAGCGGTTTCGAACAGCGACCGTGTGAACATCAGCTCCCAATGAAGGGAAATGGACTTTCGCTTGAGCGGCATCGCGTCGAGCGTGTCCGGATCGTCGATCACACCGAGCCGGCCTTGAGGCGCCAGCGCCTCGACGAGCTGCGGATAGTGAAGGTCCGTTTGAGTCAGGCTCGCGACGTAACGCACCTGCGGCGAACCGATACGGCGCAGGCCTTCCAGCAGCGGTCGCGAGTGATCGATCACGTCGTGCGCGCCGAGCGCTTGCACCCATTCACGCGTTTCAGGGCGGGACGCCGTGCCAATCACGCGCAGTTTCGTCAGACGGCTCGCAAGCTGCGTGAGCATCGAGCCGACGCCGCCGGCAGCGCCGACTATCAGCAGCGCGTCGCCCGAGCCTGCGTGCTCGACTACGCCGAGCCGGTCGAAGAGCAGTTCCCACGCCGTCAACGAAGTCAGCGGAAGCGCTGCGGCTTGCGCATCTGAAAGCGTGGCAGGTTTCCTGCCGGCAAGCCGCTCGTCCACGAGCGCGTATTGCGCGTACGCGCCGGGGCGGGCAATGCTGCCCGCGTAGAAGACCTTGTCTCCTGGCGCGAACAGCGACACGTCGTCGCCCACGGCCTCGACGGTTCCGACGGCGTCCCAGCCGAGTACGCGCGGCGCTTCGGTCGGCGAGCCCATGCGGACTTTCGTATCCACCGGATTGACCGCGATCGCGTCTATCTTCACCAGCAAGTCGCGCGCCGCCGGTTCAGGCGTAGGCAGGTCGAGATCGATGAGGGAATCCGGATGCTCGGCGGGAAGACCGTGCTGTGTATAGACCACTGCTTTCATGCGCATGCTCCAGGTACGTTTTGAAGGACTTCAGCGCTCACCTTGCTCATGTATCGCTGACGTGTGGCTGAATTCTGGCGCGACCTCATAGTGCGAAAAACCGGTTACATTAGGGAAGACTTTCACTCCTGGAATGAAAATGGTCCGGTTAGAAGACCTTCAACTCTTTGTGAGAACTGCCGCGCTCGGCAGCTTTTCAAACGCGGCGAGAGAGGCGGACCTTCTGCCCGGCCAGGTCAGCGCAGCGATTTTGCGGCTCGAGCGGGAGCTCGATATCCGGCTCTTTGCGCGGTCCACTCGCAGCCTCAAGCTGACAGCAGAAGGCGAGCAGTACCTTCCCTATGCGGAAGAAGTTCTGTCGATGATTCACGAAGGCCGCGAACGTCTGCATGGAGAAAGACATGCGCTGCAAGGCATGCTGCGGATCGCGGCGCCTTCCGATCTCGGCCGTAATAACCTGCTGACCTGGCTTGGTACGTTCCGCGATCAACATCCGAAGCTGACATTGCGGCTTTCGCTGTCGGATCACGTAACCGACGTCTTCCGCGATCCGGTGGATGTGGCGATCCGCTATGGGTCTGCGGAGCAGGCGAGCTATGTTGCGCTTGCACTTGCCGAGAACAATCGAAGGGTGCTGGTGGCTTCGCCGGAGTACCTGAAGCGCCGCGGCTCGCCCACTTCTCTCGACGAACTCGTTTTGCACGATTGCCTGCCTTATGTGCTGGCAGGTCGCGTCTATGACCGCTGGTCGTTTCCGTCCAATGGCGTGCGGCGGCAGGTCACGGTGAGAGGCGTGCTGCTTTGCGACGATGCGGAAATCGCGAGACGCTGGGCGGTGGAAGGCCGCGGCATCGCCTATAAATCGTGGCTCGACGTGCACGACGATGTGCTATCCGGCCGATTACATGTCCTGTTGCCTGACCAGCCCGGGGAAACAGCGCCGTTAAACCTGGTCTGTCCGCACCGTCGTCAGTTCTCGCCGGCTGTGCGATATCTTCATGCTTATCTCAGGGAACGGGTGTTGCCCATGAGCGCAGCGATGCGTGAGTACGCGAACTCATTGGTGGAATGACGCCGACGCGGCTGCGCTTTTCTGATTGCGCAGAGCGGTACTGAAGGCGCTCGTGGCTCACTCCGCTTATCTGGTGTACTTCGCCAGCAACGACCGGATCGCCGGATCGTTCATGTTTTGTGGCGTAACGGTGACCACGTCGACGAAGAGAGTGCGGGGTGGCGGATGGCCCTGCAGTGCTTCGACCATGGACGCCAAGGCGAGGTAACCCATACGGTAAGGGTCCTGCAATATGGCGGCATGTACGATTCCTTCTTTGAGGCCTTCCAGGAATTCCGGACGCCAGTCGAATAGCACGAGGCGCGGGCGCTGGCCGATGGCCGCGGTCTCGATCACCCGCAGAGCGCCGTAGGCAATCGGTTCAGCCGGCGCAAAAACGGCATCGAGGCGGCCCGGGTAACTCTTTATCACCTCGGCGATCAGCACTTCGGCATCGCGCGGTCTATACCCTACGTAGGTATCGATCACCACATCCCATCCCTCTTTGCGGGCAACGCTTAGAAATCCGCTTTCTCTCGCAACAGTCGAACTCACGTTGGGCGCGAGCCGCAGCATTGCCACCTTGGCGCCCTTTTTCAGAACCGGTACCAGGCTGAGCGCCGCCTTCCTGCCAGCGCTGAAATTGTCTGTGTAGACGGTCGAGATTCCGTCGTAATCGGCGCTGTATCGATCCACGAGGATCACGGGGACCGGGACTGAAACCCGCGTGTCGCCGGCCAATGGTTCTGGTGCCAGTACCACGCCCGAGACTCCCTGCGTCACCATGTATTCGATAATGCGCAGCTGGATATTCGGTGTATTGAGCGACTCGCCGTCGGACGGGTTGCGAATCAGCAGATCTACACGATGATCAAGGGCCGACTGCTGTATTCCCTTGAGCAATGTCTGATAGAAGACAAGCGATGAGCCCGGCAGGACGACACCGATTGTGCTCGCGTGCGCGGTCGGCGCCATGACCGCCAGCGACCAGAGCAGCACAAAAAGTCTCAGAGGTCCAAGCATGGTGTGTCCACTCGAAGTGGCCTCGACCTGACAGCATAAGCTTGCGGAAAGGCATTTCCCTGTTATGGAGATTCTCGCCCGGCAAGCGAAATCTTTGCCTCACACACTAGTTTTCAGCGACCTGTCGGAATAATAAGCCGACGATCGGCGGGCCGCCATTGTCACTTAACGGGATGGGCAGCGGACAAGTTCGGCCGTGAGGCGACGTTCGACAGGTACACCGGATTTGTCGACGATAAGAGCTGGTAACGAGTCTCCTGACGGCGTGATCAGGGCCGCCACGGAGCGCCTCGACGGTCAGAGGATAGGAGGTCCAAAGCGGGAACCGAAGGCGAAAAACAAACCGTTAGTGCCGGAGGCAGCCCGATCGGACAATCTCTAACGATCGTGACAAGATGGAAGACGAGCGTCGACGATTAACGAATAGCGGAAAAAGAAAAAAACTCTTTATGCCGGGGCACACTGAATGGACACCCGCGAGCCGCAAGCAGGCGGGAGTCTGCAAATACCGGATTATTCCGCTAAAGAACTGCGAGCGTCCCTTCTCAAAGACTGAGGAGTGACGCCATATCCGCGAACAAAGACTTCACGAAGATGACTTCGGTCACGAAAGCCGGTTTCCCGCGCAATGACTTCAAGAGAATGACGGCCACGCTCAATCATGTTTCTTGCCGCTTCGAGGCGAAGTTGTTCAATGGCTTTGGCCGGAGACTGGCCCGTTTCCGCAAGAAAGATTCGCCCGAACTGCCGCGCACTGAGATGCGCCGCCCGCGCCAGATCATCGACGCGAAGCGGACTCGATAAATTCTTACGCGCGTACTCCAGCGCGATCTGGATTCTGTCCGATTTTGGAGCGAGTTTTAGCATCTCGGAGTGCTGTGGCTGCCCGCCTGAGCGCCGATGGTTCATTACCAGTACGCGCGCCACAGACGTCGCGATGTCTGGGCCGAGATCCTTTTCGACCATTCCGAGTGCCAGATCCATCGCCGCAGTAAGTCCTGCTGACGTCCAGATCGCGCCGTCGACAATAAAAATTCGATCCGCCTCGACCTGTGCGAGCGGGCAGGATACCTTCAACGCGTCAGCGTAGGCCCAATGCGTGGTCGCGCGTCTACCGTTGAGGAGTCCCGCTTCGCCCAGAACGAAAGCGCCGGTGCAAAGCCCTGCGGTGCGCCGCGAATTTTTCGACGCGTGACCAATAAACTGGAGTTCTTCGGCGGTGCTGATGTGATTGGTTGGATCGACCACGCCACTGATCATCCAGGTGTCCGCGGCAGTGTCGGCGTCAGCCGCCTGAGTTGTTACTGAAACTCCAAGTGACGAACGAGTTTCGCCGCCCGCGATCGAATAGTTCGTAACCTCATAAACCCGTTCGCGCGCCACGACGTTGGCGAATTCAAACACGGACTGAGTCCCGATTGCCATGACCTGGAAACCATCCGTCAAGAAATAGCCGATCCGATGCATCGCAGTCACCAAGCCCCATGTCTGAAAACCTGATTATAAATGTCGTTGGAAAATAACGTCGGTGGCGTCCATGATACTCACTCGATGCAACGGACATGCTTGAACGGACTCAGCTATGCCAATCGTTCCCGGAACCGCTGTGGTGAGCAGGGCTCTTTCGATCATTGGTTCGGCGTATGCCGACTATCTCGCGACAAACGGCTATGACCTGGTTCTGATCGACCATTTTCGTCCCCGCTTGAACGCGTTGGCAGAAGAGCTGACAACCCGTACGAGGCGAGCGGTGGAGGTCGTTGTGGTGGATCGCGAGTCAGCGGTCGATCAAGCCATGATCGAGGCGAAGATCGAAGAGGACGCCAGTGTGGTGCTGGTGGTCAATGTCACTGACGAGAGTGGATATGCGTTGCTTTCTGTCGAACAGGCCAATGCGCTGATCGACAGAATCGCTCCTGATTGCGCCATCACGTGCACGGCACTCCGTAAGTTCTCGTCGAAGAGCGACGGAGTGAGCGTCTGCGGCGCGGGCGTTCTCATTACGGCTGCAGGCCATATTGCAGACTTTCCACGGCTTATCTAGATTCGCGATTTTTTAATTACCACTGGTCCTGAAGGGTGAGTGCCTTATGTCTAAAGTTTCTCCGAGCAACAGCGCCACGACTCAATTTGTCGAAGTCGACGGTCGCCGTCTCGCCTATCGCACGTTTGGAAGCGGAATCCCGCTCATGCTTTGCGTACGATTTCGCGGAACGATGGACGTGTGGGATCCACTGTTCCTGGATAGCCTGGCTGAACAGGGATTCCAGGTTACGACCTTCGACTACAGCGGCCTTGGGCAGTCCACGGGCGAGCGAACCTATAACCCGGCTTCGCTTGCCAAGGATGCAATCGATCTGATCATTGCGTTGAAGTTGGGGAAGGTGGTCATCGGCGGTTGGTCGGTCGGCGGCATGGCCGCGCAAATCGTACTTGCGAAGGCGCCGCAACTCGTCAGCCATGCGGTGCTGATCGCGACCACGCCGCCTGGCCCCCTCGTCAAACCCGGCGAGCAACTGTTTTACACATTGGCAAAGCGCGAAAACGACTTCGAAGACTTCGTCTCCCTGTTCTTCGAGCCAGCCTCGCCGACGAGCCGCGCCGCGGCCGAGCAATCGGCGAAACGACTAGCCGAACGCAAGGACGACGTGAGTCCGGTGGTGCCGCACGAATGGGCGGCGCTGCAACTTGGCGACGGTCCTAAGAACCCGGTATTCCCGGTCGATGCCGTACTCCAGATGCTGAGATCGACGTCGATTCCCGTTCTCCACCTAGGCGGGGATCACGACATCGTTTTCCCGGTCGAGAACTGGTACGCCCTCAGTGGCCAATTGCCGACTTTGCACCTCGTGACGTTGCCTGGCACAGGACACGGACCGCAACTGCAATACCCGCAAGCTTCGGCCGCACATATCGCTGCATTCGTCGGTGCCCACGGGTAGAGCTATCGCCGTGGCGAAAGATTCGCACCAGAAAGTATGGGCAACGCCAGACCGTGACGGTGCCGAATTGAGCAGGACGTAGCCACCGCGCAGTGCGGGGAGAGCCGGACCTTCGTCAATATCAAACGCGACATATTGTTTAGGATAACAAATGAAGGATCTGATTGATTTCGCCATACGGGCCGCCGGTGGCCTCGAGCGTTTTCGGAGTTTTCGTAGCGTCTCGGCACAATTGCATCACACCGGTGCGATCTGGAAGCTCAAGCAGCGCGAAGGCGTCTTGACCGACTCGCGGGTGACCGTGCAGTTGCATGAGCAGCGCGTATCGCACGCGCCGTTTTCACCGACTACGGATCGCTCGGTCTACACGCCTTCGCTTGTGGAAATCCGGCGTCATGACGGAAGTCTGGTGGAGGCGCTGGACAATCCGCGGGCTTCTTTCGAAGGCTACGAAATGGAGACGCCGTGGTCCAATCCGCAGTTGGCCTATTTTGCAGGCTACACCATGTGGACTTACCTGACGTCGCCCTTCCTGCTTCGTAATAGCGGCGTTCGGGGTCAGGAGATTGAGCCGTGGATCGTCGACGGGCTTCCCTGGCGGCGTCTGCGAGTCGAATTCGCGCCGGAAATCGCGACGCACAGCGCGGTCCAGACTTTCTATTTCGACGCAGACGGACTGCTTCGCAGGCACGACTATGAGGTCGACATTCAAGGGTGCAACGCCGCGGCCCGTTATCTCAGCGACTACGTCGATGTGCAAGGCATTCGTATGCCGACTCGCTTCCGGATCTATCCGCGCACGCCTGACAACGTGGCGCTAGCCGAACCTCTGATTGTCGGCGTCGATCTGTCCGATTTTCATTTTGAGTGACGAATAAATCATGACAATCCGATCAAGCTACCGAGCCGCGGTAGTCAAGACCCCCGGCCAACTGGAACTGATTGAGCGACCTATTCCAGAGCCGTCTGACGGTCAGGTTCGCATCCGGGTCGAGGCCTGTGGTGTGTGCCATTCCGACAGCGCCACTGTGGAGCGTGACGCTCGCGAGGGAGACCAGCCGCGCGTACCCGGTCACGAAGTCGTGGGTCGCATCGAAGCGCTTGGCAAAGGAGTCGAAGGCTGGAAGATCGGCCAACGCGTCGGAGTGGGCTTTCTTGCGGGTGAAGATCGCAGTTGTCCGTCGTGCCGCCAAGGCGACATCGTCAATTGCGAGAACCCGGTCATCACCGGGATGACCACCGACGGCGGCTACGCGGAAATCATGCTGGCCGAAGCGCGTGGTCTGGTCCGCGTGCCGGACGATCTCGACGCGGCAGAAGTCGCTCCGCTGCTTTGCGCGGGACTCACCACGTTCAACGCGCTGCGCAATTCCGGGGCGCGTGCGGGCGATGTGGTGGCAATTCATGGCCTTGGCGGCCTCGGTCATCTGGCCGTGCAGTTCGCCAACAGGATGGGCTTTTACACCGTCGCGATTGCACGTGGCGCGGACAAGGCCGAACTGGCTTTGCAATTGGGCGCGCGTCGCTACCTCGACGCCAAAGTCGAAAACGTGGCCGAAATACTGCGAGGTCTCGGCGGCGCCAAGGTTGTGCTCGGCACGGCGCCGACCGGCAAGGGCATGTCCGAGGTCGTTTCCGGACTGACGCCGCGAGGCAGATTGGTAGTGGTGGCGGTGCCCGGCGAACCGATTGAGGTGAATGCCATCGACCTGATATTCGGCGGCCGTGCCGTCGTGGGCGCATTGACCGGTACCGTCGCCGATAACGAGCAGGCGCTGGCTTTCGCTCGTCTGCAAAACATCCGTCCGCTGATCGAGACCTTTCCGCTCGAGCAGGCCCAGGCGGCCTACGACCGCATGATGCGCGCCGACGTACGGTTTCGCGCCGTGCTGATCATGAATTCCGATAACGCTGGAGCCACTGTATGAATGCAATCGCAAAATCCATCATCGCCGCGCATGGCGGCCTGGACCAATGGCGCAAGTTTCGCCAGGTCCGCGCCCGGCTCGTTCAGGCCGGCGCGCTTTGGGGACTGAAAGGGCAGCCTGGCGTACTTGACAGCACGACGGTGACGGTGGCGACTGACCGTCAATGGGCATCGCACGCCCCCTTCGGCTCGATCGCCGCGCGCAGCGAATTTACCGGCGACCGTATCGCTCTTTTCGATCAGACAGGACGCGTGTTGCAAGAGCGCGAGACTCCTCGCGCAGCCTTCGAGGGACACACGCTCGAGACGCCGTGGGACGCCCTGCAACTGGCCTTCTTCGCGGGATGCGCGATGTGGACCTACCTCAACACGCCTTTCGTTCTCACATGGGACGGCGTGAGCTGCGAAGAAGAAGGCGTCTGGAAGGAGCAAGGCGAGGAGTGGCGCAAGCTCCGCGTCCACTATCCCGATAACCTCGAAGTGTTCAGCAAGGCGCAGGCGATCTACGTGGGCGGGGACAACCTGATTCGCCGTCTCGACTACGACGTGGAGATAGCGGGCAATACGCCGGGCGCGCATTACGTCAGCGACTACGCGACCGTTTCCGGAATCCGTCTGCCCACGAAACGCCGCATCTATCCGCGGCTGCCGGATGGAAATTCGTTGCCCGAGCCGATGGTGGTGTCCATCGACCTGCATGAGATCGCCCTGAGCTAGGACTGATGTATTCGCGCCCTGCGCGCGCCTTGAGGAAACCCAATTCATGACTACCATCACAGCATCCAACGCGCCGACGCTCTACGTCGACGTGTCCGGCACACGCTATGCGTATCGCCGCTTTGGCAACAGCACCGGTGGCCTGCCGCTTCTTTGCCTGCAGCACTTCACCGGCACGCTGGACAATTGGGACCCTGCCATCGTTGACGTATTGGCCGAAGACCGCGAGATCATTCTTTTCGAAAACGCCGGTGTCGGCCGATCGGGCGGCGAGGTGCCGACATCGATCGCACAAATGGCCGGCCACGTGCTGCGTTTCATCGACGCGCTGTCACTCGACAAAATCCACATCCTCGGCTTCTCGCTGGGTGGTTTCCTCGCGCAGGAGATCGCGATTGCGAGGCCCGCTTTGATCGAGCGCCTGATCATTTCCGGCAGCGCACCCGAAGGTGGCGCCGGCGCCGGTATGGACCGCCCCGAACTGATCGCGATCTACACCGACGATGACATGCCGATGAACGAGAAACTCAAGCGCCTGTTCTTTCCGGTAACGCCCACCGGCCAAGCGGCGGCCGACGCGTTCGTCGATCGCCTGGAAAAGCGTGGCGCCGAGCGCGATCTTCCGGCGAGTCCGCAAGTCGCGCCCGCCCAGTTGCAGGCCATGATCGCATGGGCCAATTGGACCGGCGACATCGCGAAAAAACTGTCCAGAATTCCGCACCCGGTCCTGGTCACCAATGGCGACAACGACATCATGATCCCGACCAGAAATAGCTTCGCGCTGGCGGAAGGCTTGCCCAACGCAACATTGATCGTCTATCCGAATTCCGGGCACGGTGCGTTGTTTCAATATGCCCCTACTTACGTTGCCCACGTCCGGGACTTCCTTCAAGGGCTGTGACCCGCAACGCCTTTTTCATGTCGATACGCGTGGTAACCGCAACCACAACTGACTATTTGATAAGAGAAAACAGCATGGATAGAGTCCTGCATGCGATGTCAGTCTTTACGCATGTCGCGCGCACGGGCAGTTTCACCGCTGCCGCGGATGTGATGGGTATGACCGTCGCGTCATGCAGCGCGCTCATACGTAAGCTCGAACTGCATTTGAGCGTCACGCTGCTTCAGCGATCGACCCGTTCAATGCGTCTCACTGCGGAGGGCTCGCTCTACTACGCTCACTGCCTGCGGATGCTCCGCGAGATCGAAGACATGCGGGAGCTTATGAGAGGTGCGGGGAAAGTGGCGCGTGGCCCACTTTCGGTTGATATAGATCCGGAAGTGGCCCCGCACATTTTGCCGGGGTTAGGCGAGTTCCATGCACAGTATTCCGAAGTTGATTTGCGAATCGACATTGGCGGCCGGCCCGAAGGCCTGATCGACAACGGCGTGGATTGTGCGATCGTCGTTGGCAATCTTGCGGATTCGTCCATGCGCGGTCGCCGTATTGGTAGCTTCCAGACAATGACTGTCGCCAGTCCAGCGTATCTGGCGCACCGTGGTACGCCTCACGACATCGAAGCGCTTCGCGATCACGACATTATTCACTACTGCCCGCGTCGCTTTGGCCCGCCTCGTCAGCCACGTTTCCTGGTGGGCGGGACCGAGGTGGGGATGAAGCTGCCGGAGCGCATCTGTATCGGCGATGCAGAAGCGGTGATCGACTATTCGGCCAGAGGGCTCGGCATCGCACAGGTGTGCAGGGAGATGTCCGCCAGCCGGCGTCGAACGGGTAGTCTGGTTGAAATCCTGCACGAGCATCGCCCGCCTGCGCTTCCGATCACGGCTCTCTATTCCGACCACCGGCACACGCCGATGTCGGTGCGGACTTTTATCGACTGGGCAAGTGCTCGAATGCAACGAGTTGGCGTGGTCCATCATCTGCCGACACAACAGGAAGTGGACATCAACCGCCGATTGGTTTCTTCCCAGCAACCCACGGTGGCGGCTGCTGGGGACGCGAGGCCGAACCATGCGGCCTAATCATCTGGATTGAATATGAAGGGTGCTACTTGCCTTGCTACCGATCGCCGCGACGACTCAGTTGTTTATGTAATCGACGACAATGCAGCGATGCGATCGGCTTTATCGAGCCTATTGCAATCGGCAGGGTTCAACGTTTTCGCGTTTGAGCGGATTGGAGAATTCATCGCCCTTGCGAAGCCCGATGTGCCAAGTTGTCTGCTGCTCGACGTGCGGCTGCGAGGAGAGAGCGGTTTGACCTACCAGCGCGAGGCCTGCAGGCAGCCGTTTCACATGCCCATCATATTGGTCACGGCGCACGGCGATATCGAAATGTCTGTTCAGGCGATGAAAGAAGGCGCATTCGATTTCCTGACCAAACCTGTCAAAGATCAGCGACTTATCGACGCCGTGTTGGCGGCTCTCGAGGCCGATGCGTCGCTGAAGGTATTGCAACGGAGGCGGGCCGCAATCCAGGCTCTATATGATCACTTAACGCGTCGGGAACGTGAGGTCATTCATCAGGTCGCAGACGGCATGCTGAACAAACAGATTGCTGCGGCCATGCAGCTCAGCGAAATTACCATCAAGATTCATCGTAGTGCAGCAATGCGAAAGCTGGAAGCGGGTTCCGTCGCCGATCTGGTGCGCAAGATGGAAACGCTGCGGGTGTCGTCGGGCGCATACGGTTGAGCAGGCCAGGCCCGCGCGTGTTCTACCTGGAACTTCGCGCGGGCCGCCGCCGCAACTCGCTACGCTTGCGCGCTTACCCGGTTGAGGTACTGATGAATCTGTGAGACAACAGCGGCGCCATCGCCGACAGCCGCCGCTACTCGCTTGGTCGAGCCGTATCTAACGTCACCGGCGCAAAAGACACCCGGTATGCTGGTTTCGTGTTCGCTCGCGTGCGCCGATGCTGCACTCCCGGTGAGGACGAAGCCGCTGCGCTCCACCAGCACACCGCATCCGGAGAGCCACCCCGTATTGGGAGACGCTCCAATGAACAGAAATACGTGTCCGGTCGGACATAAGATGCGTCGCCCATCACGCACGATTTCGGCCGTATCCAGTCTATCCGCGCCCTCGAGCGACACGATCTGCGTGTTGTATTGGACGTCGACGTTGGCGAGAGAGGCGATGCGTTCGATCAGGTACTGAGACATGCTGGATTTCAAATCGGGCCCTCGCACGAGCATGCTCACATGCCTCGCGTGTGATGCGAGATAGACCGCGGCCTGTCCAGCGGAATTGCCTGCCCCGACCAGAAGTACGTCGCTACCGGCGCATGCTTTGGCTTCGATCGGCGACGCCCAGTAATAGGCGCCTCTTCCTTCGAATCGATCGAGCCCTTTGATATCGGGCTTTCGGTAGGCCGCGCCTGAAGCGATCACCACCGTGCGCGTGCTGATCTCAATACCGCCATCAAGCCGGAGTTGAAGCGGCGACGCGCCACAATCGAGCGACTCCACCTGAACAGGGATAGCCACACGCGCGCCAAACTTTTGCGCCTGGACGAACGCACGGGCAGTGAGCGCGTGGCCGGAAATGCCAGTCGGAAAGCCGAAGAAGTTCTCGATCCGAGCGCTGGCGCCAGCCTGTCCGCCCGGTGCCCGGTGATCGAAGACGGCGACACGCAGCCCCTCCGAGGCGGCGTAGACGGCGGTCGCCAGACCAGCGGGACCTGCGCCTACTACCGCAACGTCGAATACTTCGCCGGGGATGAAGTCCGGTAGCCAGCCAAGCGCGTTTGCCAGATCCGCCTCGCTCGGAGCTCGCAAGATCGCGCCGTTCGGGCTGAGGACGAGCGGATAGTCGGATTCGTCGATGACCCACTTGTCGATGTAGTGCGCTATGTCGGCGTCGGACGCCGTATTGACGACTGTGTGCGGAACGTTGTTGCGCACGAGGAAGCTCTGCAATGAATTCAGCCGCGCGTTATGCGCGTTCGTCACCAGAATCAGCCCGCTGCCGCCTTCAATCAATCCGACGCGGCGCAGAATCAACGCACGCATGATACGTTCGCCGAGTTCCGCTTCCGCGATCAGAAGGGCCCGTAGGCGTTCCGGCGGCACATGTATTGCACGCACGTCACCCACGGCATCCCCATCGACGAGACAGCGTCCGCCTGAAATCTGACCGACTTCCGATACAAAATGACCGTCGCCCTGTTCGTTGATGACGATCCGCCGGCCGAATGCGTCGCGACGCGTAACCCTGATCTTGCCCGACAGAACCACGAACATACCGAATCCGGGATCGCCGATCTCGAACAGGCGCGTTGCGTCGCGCCAATGCCGGAAATCCCCGAACCGGGTGACGCGGGCGATTTCGTCATCACTGAGAATGGGGTATTTCTGTTCGCGACGGGATCCGTGAATATCCATGCTCTTGTCGGGTCGCGAAGATGACGCGCCCATTGCGTCGTCCGCGTCTGAAGGATTGGTCATGGTGAGTTGGCGCGTTAATTTTCGGCGCGACCGACGGCGCGTCTTTTTGCAGTCAATGTGCGCACATGGCGAGACTGCAGCGGACGTTCCGAATCAGGTCAACTTTGCAAATAGAAGATTGAGACCTTCTGACATGAGCGGGTGAGCGATGATCGCATCACGCACAGCTGTATAGGGAAGGCCACCGAGCATCGCCATTTGAACTGCTGTGGTTACTTCTCCAGCGCCGGAACCGATCATCGTAAAACCGATAATTCGATCGGAGTCGGGGTCGACGAGTGCTTTCATGAAACCACGCGTCGTGCCGTTGGTTCGGGCGCGTGGAACGGCCGTCATAGGTAACGTGACGACTCGAAAGGACAAGTTATTTTGTCGGGCCTCCGCTTCGCTAAAGCCGATTCGCCCCAATTCCGGATCTATGAACAATGTGTACGGTATCGTCCGCGACTTCGTGCTTCTCGACTGTCCCTCGATACTGGCCTTCAGAATTCGATAGTCGTCGAAGGATGCGTGCGTGAACATTGGAGTTCTCGCAACCTCGCCGATCGCCCATGTTCGCTCGGCGGTGGTAGCGAGCCTGTCGTCGACCTTGATGAAGCCGTGATCGTCGCACGCTACACCCGCGAGATCGAGACCGATCGCACCGGTCGCGGGCGTTCGGCCGGTAGCGACGAGCACATGAGTTCCTTCGACCACGCTTTCGTCTTGCAGCGTGACCGATACTTTGATGCCGTTATGGCCATATGCTTTGGTTGGCCGAACATTAAGCCGAACATCTATTCCATCGTCTCTAAAGGCGCGTAGGATTTCGGCACTGACGTCGTCGTCTTCGCGCATGGCCAGGCGCGGTCCTTCGTGTATGAGGGTGACGTTGCTCCCGAGGCGGCGGAAGGCCTGCGCCATCTCCAGCCCGACATATCCACCTCCGAGAACGACAAGGTGTCGTGGCAGTTCAGTCAGACGCAGTGCTTGGACATGCGTGAGCGGTTGAAGGTCGCGGAGTCCCGGAATATCCGGTATGGAGGCGACGGTCCCCGTGTTGATGTATACGTTTTCGCCCTCGAACAACTGCTCGCTTCCGTCATCTGCATGAACGAGGATCTTGCGTGGGCCGACGAAGCGGCCCGTGCCAATGACCAGGTCAAGACCTGACGCCTCAAAAGCCTGGCGATTGAGTTCGACCATTCCGTCCACGACCGACCGCACGTTCGCGCTGACTTGCGCCATGTCCGACATCGGGTAAGGCGGCCTCCCGCTTAGTCTCTGGAAATGATTGTTGCGTGCGTTCTGGATGAGGGTTTTTGTCGGAATGCAAGCCACGTTGATGCAAGATCCGCCGATCATTCCGCGTTCGATAACTGCGACGCGCTTTCCCGCCCGGGCCATGTCCATTGCCAGGGACTTGCCGCCCTTGCCGCCGCCGAGAAACAGATATTGATAATGCCGGACGTTACTCATCTCGATCTCCGATCATCGATAGGGAAAGTGGCGACACAGTGCTCTGAGCCTATGGTGTACGGGTGTCGTTTCATTACGAGAGTGCTTCGATCGTTTGGCGAACGCCCATGGCATATGCCGGATCGATTCGTTCGAGGTGCGCGAGAACACGCGCGACGATCTCGTGCGGAGCCCCTTGGATCGACCGGGCGATGTTCCCGAATAGACGCGACCGCTCGCCGGCGTCGAAGAGCTGAAATAGTTGCGCCGGTTGGCTGTAGTAGTCCGTGTCTTCGCGATGGTCATAGCGGTCGATCGTACCAGCAGGCAGCGGCGGCTCCGCGACGGATCGGTCCTGCGCGAAGTCGCCAAAGCGATTCGGCTCATAGTTCACGTTGTCGCCCAGATTGCCGTCTACGCGCATAACGCCGTCGCGATGGAACGAATGCGGACTCGCTACGCGCGACGCATTTACTGGAATCTGATGGTGGTTGACGCCGAGGCGATAGCGCTGGGTGTCGCCGTACGAGAACAGTCGGCCTTGGAGGAGGCGATCTGGAGAAAAACCAATGCCTGGCACGACGTTGGCCGGCGTGAATGCCGCCTGTTCGACATCGGAAAAGTAATTTCGCGCGTTGCGGTTCAGCTCGATTGTCCCGACGTCGATCAACGGATAGTCTGCGTGCGGCCATACCTTGGTGATGTCGAACGGGTTGTATCGGTATGTCGAGGCCTCGGCCTCCGGCATAACCTGAATCTGAAATTTCCAGCGTGGGAAATTCTTCCGGTCGATATTCGTCACCAGATCACGCTGCGCGCTTTCACGGTCCTGGGCTACTACCTGCGCGGCTTCTGCGTCGGTGTAATTCTCCACCCCTTGCATCGACTTGAAGTGGAACTTCACGTAGAAACGTTCGTTTGCCGCATTGACGAAGGAGAAAGTGTGCGAGCCGAATCCGTGCATCTGCCGGTAATTCTTTGGAATGCCACGATCGCTCATCAGGATCGTGACCTGATGCAAGGACTCCGGGTGACGCGACCAGAAATCCCATGCCGCGATGTTATTTCGAAGATTCGTGTGCGGATCACGCTTCTGTGTATGAATGAAATCCGGGAACTTGAGCGGGTCACGAATGAAGAATACCGGCGTATTGTTGCCGACGATGTCCCAGTTTCCTTCTTCCGTATAGAACTTGATGGAGAAGCCACGGACATCGCGCTCCGCGTCGGCTGCACCGCGTTCGCCGGCCACCGTTGAAAAGCGCATGAAAAGCGCAGTTTCCTTACCAATCCCGGCGAACACCTTTGCCTTCGTGAAGCGGGAGATGTCATGCGTAACCTTCAGCGTACCAAATGCGCCTGAGCCTTTCGCATGCACGCGCCGCTCCGGGATAACCTCCCGATCGAAATGCGCTAACTTCTCAAGGAGCCATACATCCTGCAGGACAACCGGCCCGCGAGGGCCGGCTGTCATCGAATTTTGATTGTCGGCAACCGGTGCACCGGCGGCGTTCGTCAGGTTCATACCGGACATTGCTTATTCCTCGTTCTTGCCCATAGATAGACCGAGAGGCTGATCCAGACAGTGAGATCAGGTGCTATCGGCTGCGTATTCAAGCCCTCACCTAGCTCATTCGGATGTGATCGGCGAATTCTGTGTTCGGGAATATACAGACAGACAAATTCAAGGGAAATTGTCTTGTCGTTGGTAAAGCAATGATCGATTAGCTCCCCAAACCTATACCCAGGTATCGGTTTATGAGGCGACGCTGACGCATCTTTCAGCGAGGCATTAGTGCATCTTGAAAGTGTTTCAACGGAAATCGTATAGAGCCCGGCACAAACCTTCTTTATGCTAAATCGCGGGAAATTGCTCTTTTGCAATTCAATTCGCGGAACAGTCAACACAATTGGAGTCTGGAATGAAGAAGACAATGGCATCTGTCATTTGCGTCAGCTATATCGCTTTCGGCGTTGCGGCCCATGCTGCCGATTCAGGCTACACGCCCCCGGTCGAGGATCATGTATTGAAATCCGGACTCTCCAGTTCGGAGCGAAAGGCTCAACGTACGGCAGACCGCGCGCTGGCAAAGAAAGTCCGGGTGGCTCTGACGCACACCAAAGGGCTTGACGTTTCAAAGGTCACCGTACTTGCGCGCAAGGGTGACGTGACTCTCAACGGCACTGTGCCGGACGACGGGCAAGTACAACTCGCACAAAGTGCGGCTCAGGGTGTCGAGGGCGTTTCCTTGCTGAAAAACAACTTGATCACCGGTTTCGCCGGCCACTAATAACGGGATCGCATCGCGGTGACGTTCCAAACTGCTGCGCTCGATTTCCATCCTGGCGGCATGGTGACCCACACGCTGGAGCATCCGCTCGTGCCGTCGCGATCTCTTCGACTGAGCGACAGAAAAGGAAACGAATATGACCACACTGAAAAAGATGACGTTGGGAGCAATGGTGAGTGCAACGCTGACTACCTCGGTCAGCGCAGCACCCGTTCTCGAACCGAGTACACAAAGTTTCATCGATGCGCTCGCGGCGCAATCCGGTCCACCGATCTACACGCTTTCGCCGGCGGATGCACGCAATGTCCTGGCAGGAGCACAGTCCAAACCTGTCGCCAGGCTCCCAGCGGAAATCGAGAACCGAGACTTTCCGGTAGGGCCGACCGGGTCGGTGAAGGTGCGAATCGTCAAGCCGCAGCACGTCAAAGGGCCGCTCCCTGTTGTCATGTATTTCCATGGAGGTGGATGGGTACTGGGCGACGCCGACACGCATGATCGTTTGGTTCGCGAAATTGCGAACGGAGCCCACGCGGCGGTCGTCTTTGTCGATTACGACCGTTCGCCGGAATCGAAATACCCTGTGCCCGTAGAGCAGGCATACGCCGCGACAGAGTACGTCGCGCAGCATGGACCTGAACTCGGCGTCGATGCAACGCGGATGGCGGTTGCGGGCGATAGCGTAGGCGGCAATATGGCCGCAGCGGTCACCTTGCTCGCGAAAGGGCGGCACGGTCCGGTGTTCCGGTACCAGGTCCTCTTTTATCCCGTCACGGATGCGAACTTCGAGGACGGCTCTTATCAGGAGTTCGCGAGCGGTCCATGGCTCACCAAGCCGGCTATGGAATGGTTCTGGAATGCGTATGCACCGAACGCCGAAGATCGGCGGAAGATCACCGCGTCGCCACTACGAGCCACGATCGATGATCTCAAAGGCCTGCCGCCGGCACTTGTGATCACCGACGAAAACGACGTGCTGCGAGATGAGGGCGAAGCCTATGCCCGGAAGCTGATTCAGGCGGGTGTCAGAGTCACGGCCACCCGGTATCTCGGCACCATACATGATTTTGTCATGCTCAATGCGTTGGCCGACTCGCCGGCAACACGCGACGCGATTCAGCAGGCAAATGATGCTTTGCGAGGCGCGTTCCGAAGGTAGGTGGGCGCCAGAAGCCAGATGCATTTGGCCTGAAACCTATAGCGCCGCAACGATTCGTCGCCTTGTTCCCGCGTCCGCTGGCAACGCGGAGTCGGCAGCGCACTGCTGCAACTCGTAGAAGAGCGGGGGCGGGAACACAGTGCGGCGACCCGCGTTCGTGCTTGGGAAAGCGATCTCGACCGCTACAAATATGCCAATGAGTGCGTCAGGCACTCGTCACCCTTCCCGTCGCGTGAACCGTTGCGCGCCATATCAACGGAATCGTAGGCGGTCCGTCCATGCGATGCGAGAGAAGATTGCTGGTGACCTGAACCGAGGCTAGCTAGTCAATTCAGGCTTCGGAAGCATTGCATCATGCACGCGGTATGCGCACCGCCGGGACGCTTCAAGCAATAGATTTGGGCACGATCCACATCTCGCGCGGACACGCGTTGACACGATTCCAACTGAGCGGTGTTTGCCCCTCGGCCGCCTGCATTAGCAGAATCAACCATCAATCAGCGCCGCAACGGAAACCGTCAGCAAAGTTCGCCACCAGCAGTGGCGCCTCAGCGATCGGTTAGCCCACGATATTCGTGCAAGAACCGCACGAAACCACGTCAAACACGTTTTTGTATCCCAACGTATCTGGAAGATACGGCGTTACATGTGCATACACACAGACGATTTTCCGACACGATCGAGATACATCCATACGCTCAAATACGTCCATCGCACGCCAGGCATCGCATAGCCGCACAGGACCATTTGAGGTATTGCATATGCAGCACCAGCCGAACCCCACGAATGAACTGAACAGCTCTATTAGCCAATCGCTAAGCAGCCATATCGCGAGTAATTGTTTGGTTACGCGCGCCCGCCAGGTATCCCGCGTATTGACCGCGATTTATGACGACGCGCTGCGGCCGTTCGGAATTGTGGCGCCGCAGTTCTCATTGCTCGTGCTGATCGCAGAGTGGGCGCCGATCAGTCGATCCGAACTCGGCCGACGGAGCCGTCACGACCGGTCCACGCTGACCAGAAACCTGCGGCCGCTGATCGTTCAGGGCTGGGTGGCTGAAGGCACGCCAGCGGGTGATGGCCGGAGCCGTCCGCTTTCGCTCACCGCCGAAGGCGACGCACTGCTCAGGCGTGCCGCGAGTGCGTGGTCATCAGCACAGAGCCACGCGACGCATGCTCTCGGAAACGAGGGCGTCGACGACCTCATGAATATCGCTCGCGAATTGGCGCTGCGTGCTGCGTGAAATTGTTCTGTGAATGTTGCATACGCAACATCGTTCAAAACCCGTTCTAATGTTCTAGTCAAGGAGTCTGTCATGAAAGTCGTCAAAGCCGCCGCGGTCCAGATCAGTCCCGTGCTCTATAGCCGCGAGGGTACCGTGGCAAAAGTCGTGCGGAAGATCCATGAACTCGGTGGGAAGGGTGTTCAGTTCGCCACCTTTCCCGAAACGGTCGTGCCGTATTACCCGTACTTTTCAGCGGTGCAGTCGGGCATCGAACTCCTGTCAGGCACCGAACATTTGCGACTGCTCGAACAGGCCGTGACCGTGCCCTCCGCTGCAACCGACGCAATTGGCGAAGCTGCACGAAAGGCCGGTATGGTGGTGTCGATTGGTGTCAATGAGCGCGACGGCGGCACGCTGTACAACACGCAGTTGCTCTTCGATGCAGACGGCACGCTGATTCAGCGGCGGCGCAAGATTACGCCGACGCATTTCGAGCGCATGATTTGGGGCCAGGGGGACGGCTCAGGCTTGCGCGCCGTCGATAGTGCTGTGGGTCGTATCGGCCAGCTCGCGTGCTTCGAACACAACAACCCGCTCGCGCGCTACGCGCTGATTGCCGACGGCGAGCAAATCCATTCGGCGATGTACCCGGGTTCCGCGTTTGGCGACGGCTTTGCGCAACGAATGGAAATCAACATTCGCCAGCATGCGCTCGAGTCCGGCGCATTTGTTGTCAACGCAACGGCGTGGCTCGATGCCGCGCAGCAGGCGCAAATCGTGAAGGACACTGGCTGCGGAATTGGTCCGATATCGGGCGGCTGTTTCACCGCCATCGTATCGCCAGACGGCACTCTGATGGCAGAGCCGCTGCGTTCGGGTGAAGGCGAAGTGATCGTCGATCTGGACTTCACGTTGATCGACCGCCGCAAGATGCTGATGGATTCCGCCGGCCACTACAACCGCCCTGAACTTCTGAGTCTGATGATCGACCGTACGCCTACGGCTCACGTTCACGAGCGCACTGTGCATCCGGTGGCGATCGATACGAAAAGTGCAGATGACGTTCACAGACCGGTTGCATGACCGCAACCATTCTGACTGACCGTTCTATCGATGGTGGGACACGTTTCAACATTATCTGAGGTAAGTGCTATGACGACGAATGCGAGCCATGAACGGCCCATTCTTAAGCCCACGAGCATGTATGACTTCGTCAAGCTGTATGTCGCGGACTTCACGCGCGACGCGACAATCTGAACGGAACCGGAGACCGATACCATGTCGAACGACATCCCTCAATCCACATCTCGCCGGCACTTTGTCGGCATGACGGCTGCGGCGCTCGCCGCAGGCTCGCTAAGCCAGTTCGCTTTCGCCGACACGGATCAGGCCATAGGCAGGATTACGGAACCCGCGAATGGCGACAAGACAGCAATCCGCCCGTTCCGTGTTCACGTCCCCGAGTCGCAACTCGTCGACCTGCGGCGTCGCATCAACGCGACGCGCTGGCCGGATCGTGAGACGGTGCCCGACGAGTCGCAGGGCGTTCAACTCGCGACCATTCAGGGGCTCGCGCATTATTGGGCGACGGGCTATGACTGGCGCAAGTGCGAGGCGCGGCTCAATTCGTATCCACAATTCATGACCGAGATCGACGGACTCGATATCCATTTCATCCACGTGCGATCAAAGCATGAAAACGCAATGCCGTTGATCGTGACGCACGGTTGGCCCGGCTCGGTGATTGAACAGTTCAAGATCATCGATCCGCTCGTCAATCCGACCGCATATGGCGCACCGGCGTCGGACGCGTTTCACCTCGTCATTCCGTCGTTGCCGGGCTATGGTTTTTCGGCGCGGCCTCAGACCACGGGCTGGGGACCGGAGCGCACCGCGCGCGCGTGGGTCGTCTTGATGAAGCGCCTCGGCTATCAGCGCTTTGCTTCGCAAGGCGGTGACCTCGGCGGAATTGTCTCGAACATCATGGCCAAGCAGGCACCACCCGAACTGATCGGCATTCACGTGAATTTCCCCGCATCAGTGCCGGCCGATATCCTGAAGTCAATCGCATCGGGCGATCCGATGCCAACGGGTCTTTCGGACGAAGAGAAACACGCATATGAACAATTGAGCGTCAACGCGAAGAAAAAGCGCGGCTACGCTTTCGAAATGGGTACCCGCCCGCAGACGTTATACGGATTGGCCGACTCGCCCGTCGCGCTGGCTTCCTGGTTGCTCGACCATGGCGACGGCTACGGTCAGCCCGCTGCGGCGTTGAGTGCGGCCGTGCTCGGTCATCCAGTCAACGGTCACTCTTCGGGCGCGCTGACGCGCGACGACCTGCTCGACGACATCACGCTCTACTGGTTGACCAATACTGGCGTGTCGGCGGCGCGCTTCTACTGGGAGTCGCACGCCAACTTCTTTCTGGCGGCCGACGTCAACGTGCCTGCCGCGATCAGCGCGTTTCCGGGAGAAAACTACCAGGCACCGAAGAGCTGGACCGAAAAGGCGTATCACAATCTGATCTACTTCAATAAGCCCGAAACGGGCGGCCATTTTCCGGCATGGGAGGTGCCGACGATCCTGGCCAATGAAGTACGCACAGGGTTGAGGTCCTTGCGTACCTGAAACGCTTGGCGCGCATGTTGTCCGCGGCAACCGCGCGCTGTCTGAGAGAGCGGCGGCTTGCGACGCACTACGCGAACGACGCCGGGTCGGCGTTGCCACCGCAAATCACGACCGCGATCTTTTCACCGGGCGAGCGCACATAGGCGCCCGAGGTCAGCGCGGCGAAAGCGGTTGAGCCTCCGGGCTCCGCGGCGATCCTGAACTTTTGCCATAGCGCGATTTGCGATACGCGTTGGATGCGGAAGAACTGATCGCCGGTTTGACTTGCGTCGCGGTGCCGGTGGTGAGTGGAGGACAGGTTCGCGGCGCGCTATCCGTTGCTGGCGCAACGGCTCGCATTGGCAATCCAGCCGCCTTGGCGAAGATCCTGAAAGCGGCGGTTAAGGCATTCGCGCAGTAAGTGAGTAACAACGGATGCGCCGGTACACCGCGATCGACAACGTGACATTCGTTGATCGGGCGCAAACCGGTGCGACAGGGGACCGCAGGGAAACGACCGGACGGAGCGTTAGCATCAATACGTCGTTGAACACAACACCTGCTGATCGCGTCGTGCACGCAAGAACGAAGCAGTGGTGTTGTAAACGCAATCGCGCTAACCGGGAGTATGAAATGTCTGCCACCTCTGTTCTCATCAGCATGGTCCCTATGTGGGGAATCCTTCTTGTCGCATCCGGCACGGCCGCGTACCTGGTGTTCTGGCGCAAGGTCATCAAATAAGCGTGCCGTCCTCTTCGATCGGGCTCGTCTTTTGCTGCAAATGACGCGCGCGAAAAGACAAGGCGCAAACTACTAACTTTTGACTGACTACGGCTGTTCCCCCTGCTAACCTTCAGATCAATGAACGTGCGCCGCTGGCCTGATGTCGAGCGCACTCGCTCAGGATGGCGAAACATTGATGCCGGAAAAAGGGGGTTCTATGACCGTTGCAGCGCTAGCGCGTGGCACGAGCGCACTCCATGATCGTCAGAGGTCGGTAGCAAAACGGTGGGCCGGGTTCGGGCTTGCCGCGGCGGCGCTTCTCTATGGTCACGCGAGTGTCGCGGCAGGACCTCTGCCGCAGGGCGGCAGTTTCGTCGGCACCACGGGCAGCATCGCGCAAAACGGCCGGAACCTGAACATCACGCAAGCGGGCGGGCGCGGCATTATCAATTGGGACAGTTTTTCGATCGGTGTGGGGAACACCGTGTCGATCAACAACGGCACGGGCGCGACGCTCAACCGCGTGACCGGCAGCGATGTGTCCGCGATCTACGGCGCGCTCAACGCGACGGGCAGTGTGTATCTCATCAACCCAAACGGCGTGCTGATCGGTCGAACCGGCGTGATTTCGACGGGTGGCCGCTTTCTGGCATCGACGCTCGACGTTTCCGACGACAGCTTCCTCAATCCGCGCGCGGTCGGCGGAACGGCCTACACCGGGAATTCCACGGCGAATGTCGTCAACCTCGGCAGGATCTCGTCGTCTGGCGGCGACGTTCTGCTTATATCGGCCAGCAAGGTCGTCAATGCAGGAAAGATAGATGCGCCCAACGGCAACGCGGAATTTGCCGTGGGGCGTCAGGTGCGCTTGTACGATAGCGCTTATCAGCAGCTTTCCGTCGATGTGGGAAGCGGCGGCACGATCAGGAACACGGGCACCGTCGAAGCGGCGACCATCAACCTTCAGGCGGCGGACGGCAACATCTTCGCGCTGGCCGGTCACTCGGGCGCGCTGCGCGCGACGGGCACGGCGACGCGCGACGGACACGTCTGGCTCGTCGCGGACACCACCACAAACTACCGCGTCAACACAGGCAACATCGATGCACGCGGCGCTCAGATCAGCGCTCGAAACGCGGACGGCAGCCGCGGCGTAGTCGAGATGTCCGGCGGCAGCGTCAAGGTGGGCGGCGCAGACGTCCAGGCCAGACAGTGGAACGTCACAACCGGAGATTTCACCGTCGATGCGCGTACCGCCGACACGCTCGGCGCCAGCCTGAGCCGCGGCGCGTCGGTCAACGTGCTGGCGAATGGCGCCGACGGCAAGCTGGGCGCGAACGGCAAAGGCAACATCGACGTGGAAGCGAGTCTGCGCTGGTGCGGTGACGCGTCGCTTAATCTCAATGCCGCGCACTCGCTGACCATCGCGCCGCGCGTCACAATCGCCAACATCGGCGCAGGCCCGTTGACGCTTTCCGCCGACAGCTATGGCTTCGACAACGGCGGGAGCGTGATCAATCAGGGGACGCTCGACTGGTCGCGAAGCACCGGCATCATCACGGCGCTTTACGACATCAACGGCACTTTCACACGCGGCACGGTCGTCACGAATCCGTCCTGGCAGGCCGCGCCGTTCAGTGGGCTGCTCACGCAATTCACGGCTTATCAGCTAGTCGCGTCGCTGGACGACCTGCGCGCGGTGAACAACAACCTCGCGGGCAACTATGCGCTGGCTCCGCGCGGAATTGAATTCGTCGATGCCGGCGAGTTCGGCGGGATTGGCTCCGCCGACCATCCGTTCACCGGCCAGTTCGACGGCATGGGCCATCTGCCGGCAGATCTTCATCTTGCCGCTAATGCCGGAATGTTCAACGTGATCGGCAAAGATGGGATGGTGCGCAACTTCACGCTGGCAGACGGCACGGGGACGTCGTCCTCGGGCCCTGTAGGTTTGCTCGCGGCGGTCAATTACGGGACGCTGATCAATGTCGGCGCGACAGGCATCATCACGTCGACGGGCAACGCGAACTCGGTGATCGGCGGGCTGGTCGGCGAGAATTTCGGCAACATCGAGCGGTCGTGGGCGGGTGTGAACATCACCGGCACGGGTGAACTGGGCGGGCTGGTCGGGCGCAACGACGGACACATCGATCGTTCGTATTCGCTTAACTCGATGACAGCCGGCGCGCCGAGCACTTTTGGCGGCCTGGTCGGTACGAACAATGGCGACGTCGTGCGTTCTTACGCCTTCGCGTTCCAGATGAGCGGCGGCACGACGGTCGGCGGACTGGTTGGCAACAATACCGGCCGCATTGAGCAGTCGTACGCGTATGCGAAGCTCACGCCGGACGCCAACGCGACAGTGGGCGGCATCGCGGGCAACAATAGCGGCAGCATCGCCAACGACGTTTTCTGGAACAGCGAGTCGTCGGGCGCGCAAGCCGGCGTCGGTTCGGGCACGGCGGTGGCCAGTTCCAGCGGCCTCACCGACCTGGAATTGCGGGATCCTGCAAGCTTCGGACCGACATGGGACTTCGGTGCAAACGGCACCTGGGTGGCAGGCTATTTTGGGCCGTCGCTGAACCGGCTCGCGCAACCATGACGCGGTGTTACTTGCAACCTGGCTGTTGATGAACGCGTTAGCCGGCCACCTTAGTTTATGAATTTCGGGCACCGCAGGTTTGTCCCGCTCGCGACGGTGAGCTGCCAGCAAACGCATCCGGCTCATGATCGCCATCGTCATCTTGTATCTGGGACTTTGCCTTGCTCTGCCTGACGGCTCTTCACATGATCGATGAAGGCGCGCAGTTTCGGCATGACTTGCCGGCGGCTTGGATAGTACAGAAACACGCCGGGTATCACCGGCGCTAACGGCTTCAGCACTTCTACCAGTTTTCCGGCTCGCAGTCCTTCGGCGACCATCGGCTCAGGTAACTGGGCAAGGCCCATACCTTCCATTGCCGCACCCAGCATGGTGGGGAAATCATGGGCGATGAAAGGGCCGCTTACGGCGATCTCGATCGCATTGCCGCCGTTGTTGAATGACCATAGGGCGAGCGCGCCGCTCGATTTGCGCCATCGCAAGCACGCGTGTTGCCGCAGATCGTCGGTGTGCTCCGGCCGGCTGCGCGCCGCGAAGTAGGCCGGGCTGCCGACAACGACGAAACGCAACGGCGGCGTCAACGGCACGGCGACCATGTCCGCGTCGACGAACTGACCCAGCCGGATACCGGCATCGAACCCTTCAGTTGCAAGGTCGACCAGTTCGCTGCTTGCGGCGATCTCTACTTCGACTTCGGGATAAGCCTTGTGGAACGATGCGATCAGGGGATCGAGCAGCAGTGGCAGCACCGCACGCGGCACCGAAAGACGCAGCAATCCGCTGGGCCGCTGGCCGAGGCCACGCGCAACGTCGCTGGCGGCGACGAGTTCCTCGAACGCAGGCTTTGCGCGCGAAAGAAACTGTTCGCCTGCTTCGGTCAGGCCGACGCTACGCGTGGTGCGTATGAAGAGCACTGCGCCAATGCGCTCTTCCAGCACACGCACCGCCTGACTTATCGCCGACGGCGTCACGCCGAGTTCCGCGGCTGCCCTGCGAAAACTGCGATGCCGGGCAACGCACAAGAACGCCTCCACGCCATCGAGCGCGCCTTGCCTGACTGTGAAGATCTGCTTCATAGCCCGTCAACATTGTGATGAATAGTCGCTCGCGAGAGACGATGGTACACCTATGCCTGTGGGCAAGGAGTCGTACAGATGGGGACTCGCGAGCTCTCGACAATGCGTCAGGACCGTGGAGGAACCTTGCAATGAACGATGCACTTGATGGCGTGCGTGATCACTATCGTGCGACCGGACTGACCGAGCGGCTGAAGGTCGCGCTCGCGGCTTTCGGACCGGAAGATCAACCGCTCACACCCGAGCAACTGGCCGCTCTCGACCACTTTCACACCCGTGGTATTGCTGCCACCGCCGAGCTTGCCGCGCTGGCCGGCATCACCTCTGACATGTCGGTGCTGGACATCGGGTCGGGTGTTGGCGGGCCGGCCCGTTTCCTGGCTGCAACGTACGGCTGCCGCGTGACGGGTATCGACCTCAGCGAGCCGTTCGTGGATGCCGCACGCTATCTCAGCCGGCGCACAGGGCAGAGTGAACGGGTGTCGTTCCATGCCGGCAGCGCGCTGGATCTTCCCTTCGACGGCAACTGTTTCGACGCCGTGTTGCTGCAGCACGTCGCAATGAACATTGCGGACCGCCCACGGCTGTACCAGGAGATCCGGCGCGTGCTGAAGCCGGGCGGCAGATTTGCAACGTTCGACGTCGTCGCAAACGGCGGCGAGCCGCACTATCCCGTTCCCTGGGCGCGGACGCCGGCAACGAGCTTTCTCCTCACGGCCGATGAAACGCACGCGGCGATCGAACAAGCAGGTTTCAGCACGCTGGCATCGCAAGACGACACCGGGACAGCGAAGGCCTGGTTTGTGCAGTTGCGTGCGTCAGGGTCGCCGTCCTCGCTCAATCTCGGCGTGGTGATGGGGTTGGACTTCGCCCAGCTCACCACCAACCTGGGCCGAAATCTCATGGAAGGCCGACTCGGCATCTTGACAGCGGTGTTCGAGAAAGCATCCGCGAAGACTGCAAATCACCTGGAGAACCGCTGATGACCGCCGTCCGCGTCCCCGTCGATATCGTCCCGCGCGCTCCCGCGTGGCGCAGCCTGTTTTGGCTCATCCCGTCGGTGGCACTGTGGATCGTATTGATCTATTGGCAGCCGATTATCCCGACCAGCGGTGTACCGACCACTGCTCATCAGTTGACGGCTCATGCGTTGATCGCGGTGGGTTTGTGGCTAGGCCTCGAAAGCACGGACCTGACGCCGGGCGAACGGCGTACGACCTGGCTCGCGGTAATGATCCCAGACACGCTTTGGTTCGCTGTTGTCTGGAGCGCGGCGATCAATGGCGCCTTCCGCACGGATGCCTCGCCCTTGCCGATGCTGCCGTTGGCGATCGTCGTGCCGGTGATGATCGGCGCGCCGCTCCTGCTGTTGTCGAAGCGGGTGGGACGGGTGCTCGATGCGATGCCGGCAAGCTGGCTTGTCGCTCTGCAGCTTTACCGGATATTCGGCAGTTGGGCGCTCGCTGCGTGGCTGCACGGGTTGCTGCCAGGCGTGTTCGCGTTGCCGGCGGGAATCGGCGATGTGCTGACCGGCCTGCTCGCCGTGCCGGTCGCAATCGCTGTGGCGAGCGGTGCAGAACAAGGGCGGAAGGCGGCGATCGCCTGGGACGTGTTCGGCCTCGCCGACTTCGCCGTCGCGATTACCTTGGGGATGATCACTTCGCCCGGCCCATTCCAGTTGATCGTTCCAGACATGCCAAGCGTCGGCGCCGGCGCTTATCCCGATGTGCTGACTCCTGCATTCGTAGTGCCAGGGTCCATCCTGCTTCATGCGCTGTCGCTGCGCCAACTGATGCGGCGACGCGCAGGACGATCTGCATGACGCGCTGCAATGCGCCCGACAACACTTCGTGCCGGTCATTATTCCGCCGGGTGTCGTCAGTTTCGGACGTCTCAGGCCGGGCTCGTGTCGGCGCTTGCCACGCAAGCGCATTCACAATGGAATTTCTTTGCTAAGGGAAGCTGATTACTGACGGACGGAGTTGTCCGGTCACTCACAGATCGACTGCGAAGAGAAAAGCGGATCACACCAGCAAAGTAACGCCTGCCCAGACAATCAGCACGACGCCCAGCACGCGGCCGACTCGTTCTCCGCCGGGCAGGATTTTCTCCACGAAAACGATCAGCGCCAGCGCGGCGATCCAGATGAGATTCATGATGCCGCCGACGAACAGCAATGCCATCAGCAGCCAACAACAGCCCACGCAGTAAATTCCATGACGCATCCCGAGCAGGAAGCTGCCTGCAACGCCAGGGCGCCAGTGCGCAGTGAGGAAATTGACTGGTGATCGGCACTGCGAGAGACAGGCGCGCTTAAGCGGCGAGAACTGGTAGAGGCCCGCCGAGGCCAGAACAATCGCGGAAAGCGGAGCGCTCCTCGACCACAGCATCATTTCCGAAATGAGGCCGGTCGGTTGCAGCAGTTCCTGGAGCGATGCCGCGCAGATTGAGAATGCCAGCCATGCGGTCAGGTAACCGGCCAGCAGAAACATCGACGGGACGGCCGAACTGGACTCGGTGGACGCGTGGTGCCGCAACACGCGTCGATATAACAGGATCAGCGGCGCTGCGCTGGGTGTCATCATCGCGATCATCATCACCCACCACATCAGGATCACGGTGGGCAACGACAGATCCATTCCCCCGCCGCCATCTGCCAGTCGATGAGGGAACAGCGCGACGGCTGTCATCTCCAGCGCGGACATGCCAATTCCCGCGCCTGTCCACACGTAGGCCCACGAAAACGCGACAACGGCGACAATGCCGAGCGCGGTAATCACGCGCTCACGCCCCACGACAATCTCGAAGCTGCTCATGCCGCAGCGCGATGCCGGATCGGTCCTTTGTTATTCAGGTGAAGTTGCGCGAACTGCGCATAAGTCCCCTTGAGATCCAGTGCGATGTTTCCCTGCGAGCGGCTCGTGCCGGAGCCGATCTCGGCAAGTTCGTATTCGAACCCGTGAGGCAGGTCGATCCGGACGCGGTGCTCGTCGCCCGTTACTGGATTGCGAATCGGTTCGCCGACGACGTCGAATACGCCCTCGACATGAACCCGGCCGCGCCTGGCGTCGACATCGACGTCGAAGTCGATTTTCGTAAAGACCGGGTCGAATGCATGCTCGACCGTCGATGCAAAAACGGCGAACATCGTCGCGAACGGCTCGGTGTCCTGCCCCGTCATGATTTTCAGAATGGCTTCTCGTTGCGCGGGGCTAGCTCGTTCGTCGACGATCGGCTGGCACTTGCCCTTACCTTCGTGGATCGGCCCGGGCCACTGAAACACGACCGCAAGCTTGACGCCGTCTAGCGGCACGTCGCCGTAATAACCGTTGCTGATCGAGATGGCGCCCATTGCTTCGCAGAAACCGTTGTTCGGCAGGGCGTTGAACTGGCAGGGGCAGCCGTATGAGCAATTGCAATTGACGAGTTCGGTGCCTTGAATTTCCCAGGGAGTCATGGTCGTCCTCCTTGTACCCCGCGACGGGTCACGTGGCTCGAATCTAGTGTATGCAGGGGAAAAGGAAAGTTAAAGCCTGGGCTGAGGCGCGCGGGCTGTTACTTGCTGCCGGCAACCGTTGTGCTCGACCGGTAGCGCAGCAAGTGATCCGTGCCAGACTCGGACAGCCAGACTTCTCCCGGCCGGCCCATCATCTGGCGTACGTTCGCATGTGAGCGAGGCAGCGCAAACGTCTCGAATCGTTCCGTTTGCGGGTCGAAGCGCACGAGCGCGTTAGCGCTCCATTCGCTGAGCCAGACGATGTCCTTGTCGTCGACGAATATTGCATACACATGCGGATCGGCGCCCGGCAGTTTCCATTCGCGCCACCGACGCGCTGCCGGATCGAACACTCCCACCTTTCCCGCGTTCCACTCGCTGATCCAGACGCGACCTTTCGAATCGGACCATACGCGGCGCGCTCCCTGTTCCGGTGTCGGCGGCTCGATGACTTGAGCCGTGCCGCTCACCGGGTCGATGCGGCCGAGGTAGTTGCCAGCCAGTGAAGCGAAGTACACGCTGCCGTCGGGGGTGACGCAGATGCCATAGGCACCCGGCCCGCGCGGTGCATCGAATACGCGCATTTTGCCGGTTGCCGGGTCTAGCTCACCGTAGATTCCGCCTTGTCCTGTAAACCACAGATGTCCGCGTTTGTCGAAAACGGCGGTGTTCAGGTTGGCGTTCTGCCTGTCATTGGGCAACGGGAAACGCGTGACAGCAAGTGTCTTCGAATCGACACGTACGATCGCGTTCAACCCGCCATCGGTAATCCATGCGGCTCCGTCCGGACCGACGATCACGCCATGCGGTGCCGATCCGTTGCCGAGCGCAATCCGCTCCGTCTTGCCGTTGCGCGGGTCCAGCCTTCCGACCGCGCCTTGCCCCTGCGCGGTGTACCAGACGGCACCGCCAGGCTCTGGCGCGACATCGTGGGGTGCGCTACCGGACGGCACGGCAAACGAGTCGAACGAAGGGGACTGAGCCTGTACCGGACCTGTGACTAACATCGCGCCAGCGAGTACTGACGCAAAGTATCGCAAGAAATGGAATGCGTAGAGTTTCTTCGCCGGTGCTCGCGCCGATGCGTTTGCGATGTGAATCACGTTTGCCTCCGTAACCAGAGTTGGTTTGCACATGCACGCCATGTTTATTGTGGCACTTACCGGAAGAATTCTCGGGTTCGTCACAGACGATGCGCGTGTCGGACATTGGGCTGCGGTACGCGCAATGACGCGACACGCGATGACAAAAACCGGCCCCGCCGCACATGTAAGGTGCACTGATCGACGAGACCTTTTCAGCGCTTCGACGAACGTAGATCTGGCTGGCGTTTGCGTCATACACACGTCATCAACTGGACACACGACCCATTGCGACGCATTCAACGTGGACAGTTTGATCCGTCCTTTGTAATTACGCACACACCTCTCGGCGACATCGGTCCCCGCAAGTACAAGAGAAAGCATCGGCCCGGCGCGCAACTTTGGCGTCGACATTCGATGCCAGCGAACTGCTGCGTAAAGGTACGCTGCGATTGGCATGGGAAGCGCGAGAGATGGCACGAAAATACACGTCGCGTCCGGCTCGCATCGCTTTCGTCTGGAATATCCATTGCTGCCCTAAACGACGTCTGTGCGAATCGACCAGCTGATCCGATGGAGAAAACCCTCCGCGGCTGGTTGCGTAGCATTGGGACGACGTCAAAGACGCTGGGAACCACGCGGTCGAACGGCCTGGCAACGCACAGGTATTCGAAACCGGTACGACGCCCGGGGGCATAAGCGGAGGGTCATGTGGTAGCGCTGCCCGCTCCGACTCACGACTTCCATCAATCGAGGGAGCAGGGTCAGGCAGGCTTGCGCGTAACCGGAGCAACCTGATGAAAGCTGTTGTCTATCGAGGGCCGCGCGATGTCAGCGTGGAGAACGTGCCCGATCCAAAAATCGAGCGTCCGACTGATGTGATCGTGCAGATCAGAAGCACCAATATCTGCGGTTCGGATCTGCATATGTTCGAAGGCAGGACCGACTTTGAAAAGGGGAGGGTTTTCGGGCATGAGAATCTCGGCCAGGTCACCGAAGTGGGGCAGGCCGTTGAACGCTTGAAAGTCGGTGACTGGGTGTGCATGCCGTTCAATATCAGCTGTGGGCATTGCAGGAATTGCGAAAAAGGATTGACCGCATTCTGCCTTGCTGCCAATCCTGAGCCCGGCATGGCAGGCGCTGCGTTCGGCTTCGCCGACATGGGACCCTATCAGGGCGGACAGGCGGAATACCTGCGCGTTCCTTGGGCCGATTTCAACTGCCTGAAGCTGCCTCCTGATGCCGAGGAAAAGCAGAACGACTATGTGATGGTGGCCGATATCTTCCCGACCGGATGGCATTGCACCGAGCTCGCCGGAATGCGGCCGGGCGATGCAGTCGTCATCTACGGCTCGGGTCCAGTCGGGCTGATGGCCGCGCATGCAGCGATGGTCAAGGGCGCCTGCAATGTGATGGTGGTCGATCGTCATCCCGACCGGCTCCGTTTGGCGGAATCAATCGGTGCAGTCGCCATCGACGATTCGAAGTGCAATCCAGTCGAGCGGATCAAGGAGCTCACTCATGGGCTGGGTGCCGATGTCGGCTGCGAGTGCGTCGGCTATCAATGCCATGATCCCGCCGGAAAGGAGGTTCCGAATCTGACCATGAATAATCTCGTCCAGTCGGTGAAGTTCACCGGCGGTATCGGTGTGGTCGGGGTATTCACACCACAGGATCCCGGCGCACCCGATGCCCTGGCCAAGAAGGGGCAGATTGCGTTCGACTGGGGAATGTGCTGGTTCAAGGGCCAGCATATCGCCACCGGGCAGTGCAACGTCAAAGCCTACAACCGCCAGTTGCGCGATCTGATTCATGCGGGTAGGGCGAAACCCTCTTTCATCGTTTCACACGAGCTCGAACTGAGCAGGGCGGCTGAGGCCTACCAGCACTTCGACTCGCGCGACCACGGTTGGACGAAAGTAGTCCTGAAGCCAGCGGGATGAGGGCGTTTTCTCGTCAGTGAGTGCATGGCGGAGACCTGCATGCAAGCCGGGTTCGACGAAGGTCCAACCGGCCCGGTTTGCGCAGGTCGATTGCAGCGTGACCCGCGATTCGCGCGAGGAGCACGACTGCGCATTCGCGCGGCCATGCCTAAGCATTTTTTGTAGTGTGTTTGTGTTTGCGGTGCCAGAACAGTGTCTCTGTGCGTTCCCATCACAATCTGTTTTTGACTATTCAGATCCATCTACGCACTGCCGTAAACCCTGAGAGTAAGCGCCCGACCGCAGACCGCAACAGTGCCCGACACGATGCGCACGGTACGGTACCCACTCCTTCTCTCAGACTTGCATGAAACTCGCATTCAAGCTCCCCCTCGGTTTTGCCGCGGCACTCTTCCTGATGTTCGCCGGCGCGATGTACGGCCTGTACTCGATGCATCGCTCGCTTGGCGAGTACGACGAGCTTGTGCGCATACACGTCGCGAATGAGCGAATGGCCGCGAATATCCTTGTGAACTTCAAACTGCAAGTTCAGGAATGGAAAGACGTGCTGTTGCGTGGCAAGGACCCCGCGAAACTCGACAAGGGCTGGGCCGCCTTTGAAAAACAGGAACGCCTTGTCGACGAAGAAACGAAAGTGTTGCTTTCAGCGCTTGATGAACCTGGAACGCGTGCGCTCGTCGAGCGGTTTGGCAACGCGCATACAAGCATGGGCAACGGCTATCGCAAAGGACTGGAAGCGTTCAAGGCGAACGATTTCGAGCCGACAGTCGGCGACCGGGCCGTCGCCGGCGTCGATCGCGAACCGGCGCATTTGCTCGGTGAAGTGGTCGAGCAAATCGCGACGAAGACAGCGGCGATGTCGGCGCAAGCCGACCGAGACGCGCGTCGGGCCGGCGCAATCAGTCTGGTGTTGATGATGGGGGCCTTCGCCGCGGGATTGAGCGGTGCGATGCTGTTCAGCCGCTCAATCACGCGACCGCTTGCCACTGCGGTAGAGGTGGCGCGCACCGTTGCGCAGGGCGACCTCACTTCGAAGATACATGTAGATCGCTCGGACGAACTCGGCGCTTTGCTGAGAGCACTCGCCGACATGCAATCCAGCTTGCTAAGCGTCGTGAGTACGGTGCGTCACAACGCGGACGGCGTTGCGATGGCGAGTTCGGAAATCGCGGCAGGCAATCTGAGTTTGTCCGCACGTACGGAAGAGCAGGCCGCCTCATTGGAGCAAACGGCCGCCAGTATGGAAGAACTGACAAGCACGGTGCGCCAGAATGCCGGGAACGCGGGACTCGCGTCGTCGCTTGCTGAAAAGGCATCTGACACTGCGAGTTCCGGCGGCACCGTGATGCAGAGCGTGGTCAGGACCATGGAAGGTATCAGCGAGAGCTCGTCGGAAGTGAGCGAGATCATCGCGGTTATTGAGGGTATTGCTTTTCAGACAAACATTCTGGCACTCAACGCGGCCGTTGAGGCGGCCCGCGCCGGCGAACAAGGGCGAGGTTTCGCGGTTGTCGCTGGCGAAGTGCGTGCGCTTGCGCAGCGAAGCGCGGCTGCCGCGAAGGAAGTAAAAGCATTGATCAGCCAGTCATCGCAGCGCGTGGCGGCGGGCGCTGAGCTTGTGCACAACGCTGGTGGAATCATCGACGATATCGTGCAGTCAGTGCATCAGGTAAAGACAGTCATTGCTGACATCTCGGCCGCGTCGAGCGAGCAGAGTACCGGTATCGAACAGGTTAACCACGCCGTCGTACAGATGGACGAGGTGACCCAACAGAACGCTGCACTGGTCGAACAGGCGTCGGCGGCGGCTCAGGCGATGTCGGAGCAGGCGCGGTCTCTGCGCGACGCCGTCGCGGTGTTCCGCACGAACCATGCACCGCAGTTTGCTGCGCTCGTCTAGTGCGTAAGAGGAAGGCCGGCGGCGCGGCGGACTACGGCCGACGCTGCCACCCCGGGCAAGTTTTATGAGTGGTGACTTCGTCGGCGCGCCTGGCGCGGCGAAAGACATGCCCGGCGCCAAGCAGGTGAAGTCATCTTGAGCCGTATCCATTGATCCCCTGCATCTAGAGATGGCGGGCAATCCGTGAGCGACCGGCACGCGGCACTACGCCACCTGATATCGCCACCCGGCCCTGTGCTGGCGCTCGCGCGACACTCCTGCCGATCGCACACTGATTGCCAATGATCGGCCAGAACGGCCGTTTGACACGAGGGCCAACCTCCGGCCCCAAAAACCGCACAGCCAACGCTCTCCCGCCTTTCCTCCGAAGAAAGGCGATTCTTCGTCTCTCGTCCCCCTTACAGCAAAATTCATACTATTCGCCGCAAACGCAGCAGTTCTCACATCTCAGGCCGATATAGCAAGTAGGAATTGCAGGCTGCAGCACAGCGACCGGAAATAATTGCTGATTCCATCCCTTCTTGAGGTCTGCGCTTGGTGCGTAGCGCAACGAAGGGCAATGTCGGCATCGCCAGGTCTTACGCGCTGAAGCAGGCCAAATCCGCAGTGGAGTTTGGGAAGCGATGTTCTTGATCGTTAGCAGCCCGAACGAAATTCAAAGCTATTTATCGATTGAGAAAATCACCATGGTTAAGCGGCGTCAATTTATTGGAGGGCTCGTTGCCCTTGGCGGAAGTTGTGTTCTTAGCGCCTGCGGCGGAGGTGGAGGTGAGGACAGCGAGGTTGCCGCGAGCGCTGCGAGCGGCAATTCCGCCGCGCGTGCCACGGCGCGCACCACCGCCTCGCCTTCGGCAAACGGCACGGCCATGCCGCCCGCCAGCTCCATCATCGACGGCGCGGGCGCGGTCTGGACCATTACGGGCGGCGTACTTTATAAGAACGGTGTAGTGGCGGGAAACAACTATAACGTTGCGCTCGCCATGTACTACACCGGAGCCGTCTACGCCGAAAATACCTCCGGCGAGTTTTACCAATGGAACGGTACGGGCTGGATCAGGTGCGCCGACCCTCGGCTGACCGGCGGCACTTCGGCAGACGGCACCACGATGCCGTCTGCGCCTTACATCATCGACAGCACGGGCGCAAAGTGGACCCTGGTGAACGGCGTCGCGTATAAGAACGGCGTGGTGGCGGGCACGAACTACAACGTATCGATCGCGCTGTGGTACGGCGGCAAAATCTACCTGCGCAATACCAGCGGTCAGTTCTATGTCAACGCCGAGGTCAAGGCTCAATGGCTCGCCTGCTCGGACCCGCGCGTCACTACCGCACCGGCCCCGGGTTCGTTCTACGGCATGAACGGTCACCACGACTACCTGTACACGCCCACGCAACTCGTCACTATTCTGAAGACGATGGGCTGCACAATCTATCGTGTCGGCTGCACGGCGGACTCATCGCAACTCGGCCCGGTGTCCGACATCGCGCGGACATTCCAGACGGCAGGGCTTCAGGTGTTCGCGTTGATCCAGCAAGGGATCTACGCCAACGACGGCACTCTCTATGCAAGCGAGTCGGCGGCTTACAGCGCAGGCTTCAGTTCCGGCGCGACGGTAGCTCGCGCACTCATGCCATACGGCGTGACGATGTACGAATGCGGCAACGAACTGACCCGTGACAGAGCGATCATTCTCGACGACACCAACGCCGGCACCAAGGCTGCCGACTTCAACAACACCAACTGGCCGCTTCTGCGCGGCGTCTTGCGCGGCATGATAGACGGCGTGAAGTCAGTACAGCCATCGGCGAAATGCGGCGTCAATTTTTGCGTGAACGATATCGGCGCATCCGATGCATTGTGGGAAGGCAGTCAGCCCGACAGCAGCACGGGTTATCCCAAGGTTCGTTGGGACATCACCACCTGGCATAACTACGAAGTTTACGGCGACATCTTCGCGATTCCCGCCGACGGCCAGAGTCCGGGGTTCGATCTGCCGACGTACTGCAAAGCGCGTTATGGCGTGCCGTTCATCATCAGCGAGTGGAACACGGGTCCCGAGCGGACGCAGGCCTATCGGGCAAATTACATCACGAGCCAGTTAAGCGAGTTCTATTCCGCGAGAAAGACTCACCGCATCCAGTCGGTCATGTTGTATGTGCTCGATAGCGGAAACGATACGTACGGCATCATGCTCGACGGCACGCCCATCACTCCGTCGTATAGCGCGTTCACCGGCTTTATAAAAAGCAATCCGGACGTGTGAGCGGGATCGACATTTAACGGATCAGCGCTGCTCGTCATCCTGCAATGCGCTTGAAACTGGCGTAGTAATCGTCGGTGTAATAGCAGTCGCTGGTCTGCTTGCGCGGTCCACCGCATACGATCCGGCGCTGCCCGCGATCAGTCGAGCCCGGGGTGCGAACCGTGTATGTGTGGTAGTAACCGCGCGGATGCTTGGGCAGCAAAAGCGCGCTGTTACGAAACAGCACACCGTCGTCCGCAAAAGGGAAGGGACCGCCCGCTGCGATCAGCCGCAGTGTCTCGGCTGCTTCCCCCGGCAACTGCGCCTTGGTGACGGTGCCCAGTGCGCCCGTCGCTTGCGCGCCTGATGCGGTGAGTGTCCCGCTCGCGCCCTGCGCTGGCTGAGCCGGCGACTGGCTCGCGGATGCGCCCGATGCCTCAGTGACGTTTTGCGAACCGCCCTTGCCGCATCCGCCGAGGATCGCGCTCATGGCGACGATGCATGAGAAAGCCCACGCGCTTTTCACGAAACGATCCTCCCTCGTTGACCAGCACTCGACGACCAGGATAGACGTAAAGGTATCGCTAATGGCGGAGCGAATCAACGTTCGACCGGAAATCGGCATTCGGCACGCGACAACCATGCCTCCGCCATAAAGCGCCTTCAATTGTCAGTGGCCGGTTCGCGCCGGGCGCTCCTGCGCAGAATATCGGCGGGTACACCATACGTCCGCACGAACGCGCGGCGCATACGTTCGCGGTCCGCGAAACCTGTTTCCTGCGCCACCACGTTAATGGTGTGGCGGCCTTGCTCGATCATGAATCTGGCTGCTTCGAGGCGCAACTGTTCGACAGCTTTGGCGGGCGACTGACCGGTCTCGGTGGCGAAGGCGCGGCTGAACTGGCGCGGGCTGAGGTTTGCGACATTCGCAAGTTCCTCGATGGTGAGTGGATTGCGCAGGTTGCGGCGAATATGCGCGAGGACCAGTTCGATCCGATCGGATTTCGGCGTCATGTCGAGCAGTGCTGAATGCTGCATCTGGCCACCCAATCGTCGCTGATTCATGACGAGAAGTCTGGCAACCATTTTTGCGGCGTCCGGGCCGAGGTCGTTGTCGAGCAAGGCCAGGGCGAGGTCGATCCCCGCCGTCATTCCCGCCGAAGTCCACAGTGGACCGTCGTTGACAAATATCCGGTCTTCTTCCGTGCGGACATTCGGGAAGCGCGCCCTGAATTCGGACGCGTGTGCCCAATGCATGGTTGCGCGTCTGCCATCCAGAAGTCCTGCCTCGCCGAGGACAAATGCCCCGCTGCAGATCGAAGCTACTCGTCTCGATGCTCTCGCTGCCTCTTTCACGAACGCAACCACGGGAGCATCGGCAGCGGGCATTTTCATTTCAGTAATAGAGCCCACGATGACCGTGTCGAATGCCGGATCGCCGAACGCTTCGGTTTCCAACGTCATACCGCCCGAAGATACAACCGGACCACCGTGTTCGGACAGCAGATGGACCTCGTAGCACGGGCCTCTCGGCGGCAAGTTCGCGATCTCGAACACCGTAAGAGCCGCGAGGCTCAACATCTGAAATCTTCTTGGCACTACAAAGCCAATCCGGTGCATATCTGATTCCGCCGTACGCAGTATGAACGTGGTGTGAACGAACGCCGTCTGGATCGAATTCCCCGATGGCGGACTTGTGAATCCAGATAGCCAGCTTACTGCGGTCGGGCCACGAATGTCTTGAATGGTGGCAACAACGACATGGATCGTAATGGCTCGCGACGTTAAGGTTCGAGCACTTCTCTTAATCGCATCGCAGCTAGCCAAAGGAACATCATCATGTCGAAAATCGTCCGCGCCGCAGCAGTCCAGATCGCGCCTGTCCTGTATAGCCGGGAAGGCACTGTCGACAAAGTCGTCAAAAAGATTCTCGAACTCGGCAAGCAGGGCGTCCAGTTCGCGACGTTTCCCGAAACCGTCGTTCCCTATTATCCGTACTTCTCGTTCATCGAATCGCCTTTTGCAATGGGCGCCGAGCATTACAAGCTGCTCGAACAGGCGGTGACCGTTCCGTCGGATACGACTCGCGCAATAGGCGAAGCGGCGCGCCAGGCCGGAATGGTCGTATCGATTGGCGTCAACGAACGCGACGGCGGCACGATCTACAACACGCAACTATTGTTCGACGCCGACGGCACGCTCGTGCAGCGGCGTCGCAAGCTCTCGCCGACCTACCACGAGCGAATGGTATGGGGAATGGGTGACGGCTCAGGCCTGCGTGCAGTTGATACCGCTGTGGGCCGGGTCGGTCAGCTGGCGTGCTGGGAGCACTACAACCCGCTCGCGCGTTATGCGCTGATGGCCGACGGAGAGCAAATCCATTCGGCGATGTATCCGGGTTCGTTCGCCGGCGATCTTTTCTCAGAGCAGATCTCCGTGAACATCCGCCAGCACGCGCTGGAGGCGGGAGCCTTTGTGGTCAATGCGACCGCCTGGCTGACGCCCGAACAGCAACAGCAGATTCTGCACGATACCAATACAACCCAGATCGGCCCGATCTCGAGCGGCTGTTTCACCGCCATCGTTTCACCGGAAGGCGAGTACATGGGTGGCGCGCCGCTGCGTGAAGGAGAGGGCGAGATCATCGCCGATCTGGATTTCTGGCAGATCGACAAGCGCAAACGGATGATGGACTCGCGCGGTCATTACAGCCGTCCCGACGTGCTTGGGCTCGTAATCGATCGGACACCGAAGTTTCATGTCATCGAGCGCTCGGTGCGTGCAGCGGGAGAAGCGCCAGCCAGCGACCTGGAAGAGATCGCGTGAACCGCGTGTGCAATCGCGCAATACCGTCGTCGAATCCGCATCTCGCGAGTGCGATGCGCGAGACGCTTGTGAGTCAACCTGGCCACTTCGAGCCATCAACGCAGGAGTAAGCAAAAATGGACTTCAACGATGTCATGCTGGAGCGCAACGCCGACTTCGCAAACACCACGTTTGCGCCCGATCTGAAGATGATGCCGTCGACGGGAACGGTGGTGGTCGGCTGTGTCGATCCTCGCGTCGATCCCGCCAATGTATTGGGTTTGAAGCAGGGTGAGGCGGCCGTCATTCGCAATGTCGGTGGTCGGGTGAACAAACCGTTGCTTGAAACGCTTGCAGTGCTGAGCGTCGTCGCGAAAGCTGCAGGACGCCCGGACGGTGCGCGCAATCTCGTCCTGCTGCAACACACCGATTGCGGAATTATCGGCTGCTACAAGCACGCGCCCGCCTTGCTCGCGAAGCATCTCGATGTCGAGACGGACGCGCTCGATAAGCTCGCTGTCACGGAGCCATACGAGGCGGTGGCGCTCGATGTCGCCGCACTGCGCGCGAACAGAAACCTTCCCGATAACCTGATCGTGTCGGGACTGGTTTACGACGTCAAGACAGGCCTCGTCAAGGTCGTGGTTCCGCCTGCACCGCTGCGTGAGACGGTGGACTGACGGCCGCCTGGACGAAAGCGCCGGCACTTCGCCGAGCGAAGCGCGTCGCGCACGTGTTCACATTCCAATCTGGAGTATGAGATGAAGCATGATGTTTATCTGATTACGGGCGCTACCGGTGCAACGGGCGGTGCCGCTATCGAGGAGCTTTTGTCGAGCGGCGCACACGTGCGCGCACTGGTCCATCGCGACGACGAGCGCGCCGCATCGTTACGCACGAGCGACGTTGAAGTTGTTGTGGGCGATCTGCTCGACAGTCATGCGGTTCAGGCAGCGCTACGCGACGTGACAGGTGCCTATTTCGTGTACCCCATCATGCAACCGCAACTCGTCGATGCGACTGCGTATTTTGCTCACGCGGCGAAGCTTGCAGGGGTTCGCTCGATCGTCAATATGTCGCAGATTTCCGCGAGCGCCGACGCAAGGAGCCATGCATCGCTTGCGCACTGGTATGGCGAGCGCATATTCGATTGGTCCGGTGTTCCTGTTACTCATCTGCGGCCGACACTCTTCATGGAATGGCTGAGTTACGGATTTCAGCGCTCGGAGATAGCGAACCATAACGTGCTGCGCGTTCCCGCCGGGAGCGGCCGTCATGCACCGATCGCCGCCGCCGATCAGGGACGTGTGATTGCTCGCATCCTGCTGAACCCTGAGTCTCACGCGGGCAAGACATATCCGTTGTTCGGCGCGGAGGAACTGGATCACGATCAAATGGCGAAAATAGTCGGCGATGCGCTCGATCGCCCAATGCGTTATGAAGCAGAGAGCGTCGAATCGTTCGAGGCGCGTCTCAACCAGTTCGGGTTGCCGCCGTATTTCATCCAGCACATTACGTCGGTGTATCGCGGCTATCAGGCGGGCGAGTTCGCCGGCACTAACGATCTGGTCGAACAGATAACGGGCCAAAAGCCGATTTCCGTCCGCGATTACGTCATTGCTAACCGTGAGGCTTTCCAGCCGGGAACGCAACGTTAAGCGCCGCTGAGATGTTCGCTCGACCGTCGCCGCGGTTAAGGCGCCCGTGTGCGCCAGACTCGCGGACGAGTCCGGCGCAACGAAACCGAATCAAACGGCCAACCGCATCAGATCTTCGGATGCTGATCGCGCACGGGGCTCACGGATTCGAGCAATGACGCGATATGGAGGATGGTGGACTCCGCCTGCCAGCTGCCGACGATCTGCACATTGATAGGCAGTGCGTCCTTGCTCGTGCCGAATCGCATCGAAATGCCGGGCAAACCGGTCACGTTGAGCGGAACCGTTGCGCCCTGCAGATACCTGGCGTCGACGGTCTCACCGTTGATCGTGAACGTGTCGACGCCATGTTTGTGGGCCGGGATCGGCAGGACGTGGGTAATCAACGCGTCGTATCTCGTGAAGTATTCGGCGTAGCCGTCCCGCAGACGCTCGGCGGCCTGTTCGGCGTCGATATAGTCCTTCATGGACGTGTCAGGCAGCGCGAGCATTGTTCTCGCCATCTTGTACAGTTCGTCCTGAGCGTGGCCCGCCGTGGCTTCCGCGAACGCGGGCTTCATTTCCATAACGTGCAGGCGGTTGAACACATCCAGAGCGAAGTCACGTTCCAGCGCGGGAATACTGACGGGCTCAACGATGCAGCCCACGCTCCGGAGCGCTTCCGCCGCCGACTGCACCGTCGCGGCGACTTCGGGATCGACCGGTCCGAAGCCCGGCCCAACCATCCAGCCCACTCTCAACGGTCGATCATGCGAACGCACGACGCCGGCATCGAATTGCACGGTGCTGCTCGCAAAAGCGTCCTGCCCGTCGGGGCCCGCCAACTGCGAGAAGGCGAGTGCAAGGTCGCGGATGCTACGCGCCATGGGACCTACATGCTAGAAGCGGCGCGGTGCCCGCGGCCAGATGCCGGTCATTGGTACTCGCCCGTGGGTTGCCTTGAGCGAGACGATGCCGGTCTGCGCGGCCGGCCCACGCACCGAGATGGCGAGATCAGTGCCGAGTCCCAACGGCGACATACCTGCTGCAATGGCCGCCGATTCGCCGCCGCTTGATCCACCGGGTGTCCGGTCAAGGTCCCACGGATTGTTCGACCGACCGCTAAGCAGGTTGTCGCTCTCAATCCAATAAGAGAATTCGGGCAGATTGGTTTTTGCGAGGAGAATGCCGCCTGCCTTTTTCAGCCGAGCAACGCTCACTGCGTCGGCGTCAGGCACGCGCCCTTTGAAAATAGGCGAGCCGCGCTGCGTCGGCACACCGGCTGTGTCGATCGAGTCTTTGGCAGTGAAGGGCACACCGTGAAGCGGCCCGAGCGTCTGTCCGGCGAGCACAGCCGCTTCGGCGGCTTGCGCGGCTTTCATTGCATCGTCCGCGACCGTAACAATGGCGTTGACCTTGGGATCGATCGCTTCAATCCGGTCAAGGTGCGCCTGCATGACTTCAACCGGGGAGATTTCGCGCTTGCGGATCAGTTCTGCCAGTCGCGTTGCATCCTGAAAAAAGATTTCCGAGCTCATAACTTCCTCTATCAGTGGTTGATTCGATGACCTGAACGACATCCTACCTAACGTTCGATAGGCTGACGCCGCGTTAAAAAAGCCGACGGCTAGTCGGCCTCGAGTCGTTATACCTAACGTTTGTTAGGTTTGACTTTAGGCGCTACAATCCGCGCAGTCAACAGTTTTTTGCGGAGACTTGCCATGAAGAATCAGGCCGCCGGAAGTTCGAGCGACAGAATTGTCGTCGCGGCTACAAGAATGGCGCAGGCCCACGGGTACGGCGGACTGAACATTCGCGACCTTGCGCAGGACGTGGGGATCAAGGCTGCAAGCATCTACCATCACTTCGCAAGCAAGGCAGACCTCGCTGCGGCGGTGGCCAGGCGTTACTGGGAAGATTCCTCGGCGGTCCTGGAAGCGCTTGCGACCGAGTCGGCGGATCCGCTTGTTAGCCTGCGTCGATATCCGGAGACGTTTCGCAAGTCGCTCGAGAGCGACAACCGCATGTGCCTGAGCAGCTTCATGGCCGCTGAGTATGACGATCTCCCCGAAGGAGTGAAAAAAGAGGTTCAGGCCTTTGCAGACGTGAATGTCGCATGGCTGGAAAAAAATCTTCGAGAGGCGAAGATCGTCGACGCACAGCAGGCCCGCCAACGCGCCTGCGCCATCTATGCCGCAGTCGCCGGTGCGCAGCTCATGGCGCGTGGTCGTGCGGACATCGCGCTGTTCGACACGCTCATGGATAGTTATAGGCAGGCCGGGTTGTTGCCGGGCTGACGCTTTACCTCGGCGCGTCTAGACCCCAATGGCGGAATGCAGGCTGCCGGGCGCGATCGGCGTCTGCATTTCCGTGCCGTAACGTCGCCTGAGGACCTGCCCCATTATTGCCATACGCAATGCGGCTATTAAAGCCATTGCATTGCCAGCATGTACGCGGAGCCGTATCTTCGTTTGCGTTCAAGGAGACGCATATGAAGATCGCATTTCTAGGGGCCGGAGCGCTGGGTTGCGCAATCGGCTCGGCGCTGACCGAAGGCGGCCATGAGACGTGGCTCGTCGACCGGTCCGCCGCGCACGTCGAAGCCATGTCCCGCGACGGTCTGCAAGTCGACGACGAGCGCGGCACGCGCCAGGTCAAGGTCCGCGCGACGATGAATCCGGCAGAAGTCGGCCCCGTCGACCTCGTTATCGTGCTGGTCAAGTCCTTTCACACCGATCAGGCGATGCGCGGCGCGCTCGCTCTCGTCGGTCCGGAAACGGTCGTGCTGTCGTTGCAGAACGGTCTCGGCCACGAAGACGTGTTGAGCGAGATCGTCGGACGCGAGCGCGTGCTCGCCGGCAAGACGTATGTCGGCGGCGTCCTGCGAGGGCCCGGCCATATCCAGGCCGGCGTGACGGGCAAGCTCACGATCATCGGAGAACTCGACGGCCGCATCACGGGCCGTGCGCAAGAAATCGCGGATGCGTTCAACGCCGCCGGTCTGACGACCACGGTCAGCGACAACATTCTCGGCACGATGTGGGACAAGCTGCTCATCAACGTCGCGACGGGCGCGATCACGGGCATCACGCAGCTCACCTATGGCCAGCTCTACGATGAACCTGTTCTGAAAGCGACGTCGCTCGCAGCCGTAGAAGAAGCAATGGCAGCGGCCCGGGCCGCCGGCATCACGCTTTCCATCACGAATGCCGAAGACGCCTGGAACATGGCCGCCGAAGGTCTTCCGCCCGCATTCAAGACATCGATGCTGCAAAGCCTCGAAAAGTCTTCCATCACCGAAATCGACTTTATCAACGGCGCGGTCGTGCGCTGGGGCGAGCGCCTCGACGTGCCGACTCCGGTGAACTCGACGCTCGTCGCCTGCATCAAGGGCATCGAACGGGCGATGACGGACCGCCAGAAACAAGGGGCCGGAGCATGAGCGCGACGAGAGCCTATCTGGAACACGTCGCCATCTGGGTGAAGGACATTCACTGGCACATCGGTTTCTTCGAAAATGTGCTCGGCATGACGATGCGAGAAGTCGACGGCACGCGCGAAGAGCCGCGTCAGTACTGGACGCTGGGCGGCCTGCAGTTCATCAGCGCGCCACAGCATGAGGGCCCCGAGGGTCGGCTCGCGCATCTCGGCGTCATGTGCGAAGACCTCGAAGCCGCGCTTGCCGCCGCGCAAGCGTTCGGCGTCACAGAAATGCCGCAGGGCCGCAACTGGCTGCGTCTGCCCGACGGCCTCGCTGTCGAACTCATTCAGGCTAAACCTGCTACGTGCGTCGCGCAGGCGCTGGCGATCAACCCACGCGCGGAGGCGTGAGCATGAGCACCACTACCATCACCGAAAAATACTGGGACGATGCGCGGGAAGGCGACGAGTGCGTGAGCCCCAGCTATACCGTCACGAAAGAACGCATCCTCGCATACGCCGATCTCACAGGCGATCACACGCCGGTGCATGTCGACGAGGAATACGCCAATGCGAGCCATTTCGGTTCGATCGTCGCGCATGGTCTCTTCGGATTGTCGATTGCCGACGGCCTGAAGACGCAAAGCGACTATCGCTTTCTGCCTGGCATGTCGCTCGGCTGGACGTGGGACTTTTTGCTGCCGATCAAGGCTAACGACGTGCTGCATGTGAAGTTCCGCGTCGGCTCGATGCGCGCGAGCAAGAGCCGTCCGGACTGGGGCATCGTCGTGTTGCCATCGGAATTGATCAACCAGAACGGCGAAGTCGTTCAACGCGGCGAACATCGTCTGATGATCCCGCGCCGTCCGGGAGCGAAATGATGCAGGCGCGTCCACTCGAAGGTATCCGCGTTGTCGACTACAGCCACTTTCTCGCCGGTCCCTATGTCGGCCGATGCCTTGCGGCGCTCGGCGCGGAAGTCATCAAGGTCGAGCGTCCCGGCAGCGGCGACGCAGGCCGTCAGCACGCCACCGTCCTTGACGACCAGCAAAGCGCCTACTTCCTGCAACTCAACATGGGCAAGCGCGGCGTGAGCGTCAACATGAAAGATCCGCGCGGCAAGGCGTTCATGCAGCGTCTGTGCGATTCCGCCGACGTATTCATCGAGAACTACCGGCCGGGCGCGCTGGACAAGCTCGGGCTCGGATACGCCGCGTTGTCCGAGCGCAATCCGGGTCTCGTCTACTGCTCGATTTCCGCGTACGGACATACCGGACCGGACGCGCATCGCGCGGGCTTCGGCCTGATTGCGGAAGCGAAGAGCGGCATCATGCAGATGATCGGCAACCCCGGTGAGCCGCCGCCGCTCATGCGCATTTCGCTCGGCGACATGTACACCGGCATTCATGCGGTCGCGGCTGTCAACGCCGCGCTGCTCGGCCGGGTGAAGAGCGGACGCGGCCAGCACATCGACATGGCGCTGTATGACGCACTATTTTCGATGCATGAATATGCGGTGCAGTGCTACACGATGCAAGGCGCGGTGCCGGAGCAAACGGGTCACGACATGCCGACATCGACGTTGTACGGCGTGTTTCGCGCGGCCGACGGCGATCTCGTCATCGCGGCGCAAGTGGACGATTCGTGGAAGCGCTTTGCCACACTCGTCGAGCAACACGGCGGTCCGGCTGGCTTCGGCAACGACGAGCGCTTCCATAGTCTGAACGGACGGAATGCGAATCGCGAGGCCATTCTCGCAGTCGTTCAACCGTGGGTAGCCGGGCGTCCTGTCGCGGAGGTGCTGGCCTTGCTCGACAGCGTCGATGTGCCGAGTGCGAAGGTTCAGCGCATCGATGAAGTTGTCGCCGATCCGCAGATCGTCGCCCGTGGCATGGTGATCGAGCAGGACCATCCGCGCTTCGGAAAACTGCGTCTGCCGAACCTGCCGTTCCGCTTCTCCGACTGCGATACGTCGATACGCGAAGTCGGCCCCGATCTCGGGCAGCACAACGAGGAAGTGGCTCAATCGCTGGGCTTCAGCGCGGCAGAGATCGACGCGATGCAGACCGATGGCGTGCTCTTCTCGAAGCCGGGTGCGCAATGAGCGATCGATACGCGGTAATCGGCAATCCGATCGGACATACGAAATCGCCGCTGATCCACGGTCTTTTCGCAGAAGAGACCGGACAGGACATGACGTATGACGCCATCGAAGGGCCGCTGGAACCGGCCAATGCCTTCGACGATACGGTGAGAACTTTCATCGCTGCGGGCGGCAAGGGCATGAACGTCACTGCGCCGTTCAAGCTACAGGCATTCGCCATGGCCGACGAGCGCAGCGAAAGGGCTGCGCTCGCGGGGGCCGTCAACGCGATGAAGTTCGAGAACGGGCGCATAGTGGCCGAGAACTTCGACGGCGTCGGACTCGTGCGCGACATTGAAATCAACCTGCATCAGCCGATGGCGGGCAAGCGCGTGCTGGTCCTGGGCGCGGGCGGAGCTGTGCGCGGCGCGTTGCTGCCGTTCATCGCGGCGCGGCCTGCACGACTCGTCATTGCTAACCGGCACGTGGACAAGGCGAAGGCGCTCGTCGAACAGGTTGCGGCTGACGCAACACTCGTCGCGTGCGGCTATGCGGAGCTTGAATCGATGGGACAGTTCGACCTTGTCGTCAACGCGACGTCCGCGAGCCTGACCGGGCAGCGGCCGCCTGTTCCGCCGAGCGTCTTCAGCGCAAGCGGCACGGCGTATGAACTCGCGTACGGAAAGGGTCTCACGCCGTTCCTGCGGCTAGCGCGTCACGCGGGCGTGCAAGGTGTCGCGGATGGCGTCGGCATGCTGGTCGAACAGGCCGCCGAAGCGTTCGCATGGTGGCGAGGCGTGCGTCCGCGCACGCACGCGATCATCGACCAGCTCACGGTTCCGCTGGATTGACGCGACGAGAAAACACCGCGTTCAAAGCGAGACATATGACGGAATTTCGTTATCGCGAGTAGGCTGTGGCTTATAACCGGTCGTCGCGTTCGCTATCGTGTTCAATCTGATCTCGATGCGGGCGATTCACGCCGGCTCGGAAGACACGGAGAGTGATATGAAGAAAACGCGTATCGCCGTAGCGGGTGCCGGCTATATCGGTCTCGAGCATATTCGTGTCGTCCGGGAAAACGCGACTTGCGTCCTGTCGGCGGTGGTCGATCCGTCGGACGCGGCGGCCGACATTGCCGCGAAAGCACATGTGCCGCATTACCGCTCGCTCGGTGAACTCTTCAGACAAGATCGTCCCGACGGTGTGGTTCTTGCAACGCCGAACACGCTTCACCTGGAACACGCGCGCTTGAGCATGCAGGCAGGTGTGCCGATGCTGCTGGAGAAGCCGATAGCGTCCACGGTGGACGAGGCAGAAGCACTCGTTGCCGATGCCGACCGCTATGGCGCAAGCGTGCTGATCGGTCATCACCGCGCGCACAGTCCGATCATGGCGCGCGCAAAGGCGATCATCGACGAAGGCAGGCTCGGCTCGATAGTCGCGGTTATGGGCAGCGCAATGTTCTTCAAGCCCGATCAGTATTTCGAGGACGCGCCATGGCGCAAGGAACCGGGCGCAGGCCCGATTCTGCTCAACATGATTCACGACATCCACAACCTGCGGATGCTATGCGGCGACATCGTGGCGGTCCAGGCGTTTTCGTCAAACGTGACGCGCGGCTATGCAGTCGAGGATACCGTCGCCGTCAATCTACGTTTCGCGAGCGGCGCACTGGGCACGTTCCTGTTATCGGATACGGCCGCCAGCGCGCGCAGTTGGGAACAGACCTCGCAAGAAAACAAGGCCTACGCGTCCTACGCTGACGAAGACTGTTATGTGATCGCCGGCACGTTTGGATCATTGTCGATTCCGACCATGCGCCTCAAGACCTACGGGAAAGCTGAGGATCGATCCTGGTGGAAGCCGTTCGATGTCGGCATGGAGGCCGTGATGCGCGACGATCCTCTCAAGTATCAGATGGAACACTTCGGGCAAGTCGTGCGAGGCGAGGCGAAACCCATCGTTACCGCGCGCGACGGCCTGCAAAATCTGCGCATTACCGAAGCGGTCGTGATGGCAGCGAAAACCGGCGCCGTTGTTGAAACGACGCCAGTCTAAACATCGTATGGATAACTCATGAAAACTTTCCTCATGCTGCACGGCATTAATCACAACATGTTCGGCAAGCGCGATCCGGTTCAATACGGAACTGCCACGCTCGCCGACATCGATGCTCAACTTCAGGCGCTGGCCACGGAGCTTGGCGTCACGGTGGAGAGCTACCAGACCAACAGCGAAGGGGACATGTGTGCGCGGATCCATCAGGCTTTCATCGATAAAGTCGATGGCGTGCTGATCAATGCCGGTGCATGGACGCACTATAGCTATGGCATTCGGGACGCGCTCGCCATCCTGACCGTACCCATCGTCGAGATACATATGTCGAACATTCACGCCCGCGAAGCCTTTCGCCACCATTCGGTGTTCGCCGAAATCGTGAAGGGACAGATTTGCGGCTTTGGTATAGACAGCTATTCGCTCGGACTGCGGGCGGCAGTGTCGGCTGCCGCCTGATAGCTGATGCGCCGGGCGAGGCGCGGGGTGCAAGTTACAGGAATATGCGCTTAAGCATAATTCAATGAATACAATGGCGACATTACATTCGACAATATCGCCATGAATAGCCCCGAGCTACCTGATCTCAAGCTACTGCAGCTCTTCGACCTGCTGTACGACGTGCGGAGCGTCACGCGTGCTGCCGAGCAGCTTGGGCAGAGTCAGCCCACGGTCAGCATCTGGCTGGGGCGTCTACGGGAACACCTGCAGGACCCGCTGTTCGTCCGTACACCAGGCGGGATGACGCCGACGCCGCAGGCGGATGCGCTGATCGGACCGTGCAGGCAGATACTGGAGTCGCTTCGCCGGTTTTCGGCGTGGGAGATATCGTTCGACCCGAACACGGCAAAGCGCCGGTTTCGCATCTGCATGACGGATGCGAGTCACATCACGCTGCTTCCCAGGATGCTGGCACATGTGCGCGCCCACGCGCCGGGCATTCGGCTGGAAGCCGCGAGAATCGATGGGAACACGGAGCGCGCGCTCGAATCCGGCGAAGCCGATCTGGCGATCGGGCATATACCGTGGCTCGGCAGCGGCATGTATCAGCAACAGCTCTATATGCAGGATTGGGTCTGTCTCGCCAATCCTGACCATCCACGTGTGCGCACCAGGCTCAGTATCAAGCAGTACTGTCGCGAGGGGCACGTGACCATTGCCGCCGGGACGGGCGCGCAATTGCTCGAGCAGGCGCTGTTGCGCGAGAACATAGAACGCGATGTTGTACTCGAGCTTCCGGGCATGCTCGGGCTGGGCTCGATCATCAAGTCGACCGATCTGATCGCCACGTTGCCGCGAAACATCGGGGAGACATTGGCAAGAGTGAACGACATTGCAGTTCACTCCTGTCCGTTCCAGGTCGATAAATTCGCGGTCCGGCAGCATTGGCATGCGAAGTACCATCACGAGGCGGGCAATCGCTGGTTGCGCTCCGTTGTGGCCGACCTGTTTTCGAGCAGGAGCTAATGTCGTGTGGGTCGGTGGGTACAAAATGACCTGGGCGCCGTGCGAGCCGACACACATCGCGCTCTCAGGTCACAGAACTCTTGCCTGCAAGACGCAGCACATCTTCCAGATCGTCGAGACCGACCGGTTTGGTCAGATGCAAATCGAAGCCTGCTGCCGCGGTTCGCGCGCGGTCTTCGCTGGTGCCGAGTCCTGTCATTGCCGCGATCACCGCGCCGGGCTCCTGCAGGGCTGCGCGAATCTGCGGTAACGCATCGAAGCCGGTGATCTTCGGCATCGAAAGATCGAGAAGGACAAGCGCCGGCTGCCACTGTTTCGCGAGCTCGACGGCAGCGGCGCCGTCGTACACTGCGCGCGATTCATGGCCGAGCACTTCTACGAGCGCGGCCATGCTGTCCGCAGAGTCGTTGTTGTCGTCGACAACGAGTACGCGCAGGTTTGCTTGTTGCGGTGCGACGGGCGGATTCTCGCGTGTCTCTTCGTCGGCAACTTCGCTTTCGTACCCCGGCAGCCATACTGTGAACGAACTGCCTTTGCCGCGTCCTGCACTACGCGCGTCGATATGCCCGCCGTGCAGATCCACAATTGCACGCGCGAGCGTGAGTCCAATGCCAAGGCCGCTTTTATCGGCCTGTTCTTCGGTCGGCGTTTCCTGCACGAACAGATTGAACATCGCATCGATCGCATCGGGCTCGATGCCGCGGCCGGGGTCGTCAATACGAATGGCGAGTAGCCGTGCTGATCGAAATACCGTCAAGTCGATTGACGCACCAATGGGACTGAACTTCGATGCGTTGTTCAGCAGGTTCTGCACGACCTGCACGAGGCGCGTAAGGTCGCCGTTCACGCGCATCAGCTCTTCGGGCATCGACACGTTCAATGTCTGGTTGCGCGCGGCCAGAAGCGGCGCACTGCCTTCTATGCTGAGCTGAACGACTGCCTGCAACGCGCACGGCGTAGGCGTGATGTGTACGCGGCCGAGCGTCACGCGCCCGGCGTCGAGCAGATCGTCGACCAGACGGGTGAGGTGCGACAACTGACGGTCTATAAGCTCGTGTTCCGGCAGGAATGCTTCGTGGCCCTTCGATTTGAGCTGCAGCATGCTAACTGCGTTGCGCAGTGGAGCGAGAGGATTACGCAATTCATGCCCCAGCAGGCCGAGGAACTGGCTCATACGTTGGCTGGATGCTTCGAGCTCTTCCATGCGCCGCCGCCGCGACATGTCGCGCGTGATCTTCGCAAAGCCTTGCAGCGCGCCGTTCGGATCGCGCAGCGCCGTGACGATGGTGTTGGCCCAGAAGTTCGTGCCGTTCTTGCGCACACGCCACTCTTCCATTTCGCTGCGGCCCTCGCGCGCGGCCTGGTCGAGGTCTTTCTGCGGCCTGCCCACTGACACGTCTTCGGGCGTGTAGAAAAGCGAGTGTGGCTTGCCGATTACTTCGTCGGCATGGTAGCCCATTACATGGACAGACCCGGCACTCCAGGTGGTGATGAACCCGTCGGCGTCGAGCAACGTGATAGCGTAATCGCTGATCGCATCGACAAGCACGCGAAAGCGCTTGTCGAGATCGCGCGCGTTAAAGCGCTCGGTGATGTCGCGCACGAAGTACGCGAGTTCTTTACTGCCGTCGTATTGCACAGCGGCCACGGAAAGTTCTGCCGGGAATTCGCTGCCGTCGCTTCGCGCGGCAGTCAGTTCCGTGCGCGGACTGTGTCCGGGCTGCTTCCGGTCGAACTCGAAGATGTCCAACTGAGCGTACTCGGCCTTGCAGCGCTCGGGGAATAGCAGTGACAGCATGGGCTGGCCGATCACGGCGTCGCGTGAATAGCCGAAGGTGCGGTTCGCCGCATCGTTCCAGTCGATGATGATGCCGTTCGAGTCCGTACAAATGAAAGCGTCGTGCGTAGTGTCGAGCACGAGTCTGCGGCGGCGCAGGGAAGAGGCGAGCCTCTTGTCCGCGGCTTCGCGCAAACCGATTTCGGTACGCAGCTTTGCGATGGTGATCGCGTTTTCTTCGATCAGTGTCCGGTTCTCGGCAAATACGCGCTGATGCGCCATACCGGACGCGACGAGCGAAGTGATCCGCTCGAGAGTTTGAATGTCTTCGGCAGAGAACGCATCGTGGGTGTCGGCCATCAGCTTGACGACGCCTGCCACTTCCGCGTGGTAGGCAAGCGGCGCGACGATCATCGAAGCGGCTCCCACTCGCTCGCACGCCTGCCTGTCGACGCGAGGGTCGTTAGAAGTGTTGCGGCAATAGAGCAGCTTGTTCTCGACAGAGCACAGACCCGAGAGACTCCCCTCGCGCTTCAGGCGCAAACCGACGTGCCGCGCTATCGACCCGCTGCATGCGCGGTACACCATGTCGTCGCCGTCGACCCATTCCACTACCGATGCGTGGGCCGCGGGCACCAGATCGAGCAGCGCGTCGGTGACTACGGAAAAGAAGGTATCCAGATTCAACTTGGTCGCCGCGATCTTCGAGTGGGCGTTAATAAGTTTGAGTAGCCGGGCGTTGGTAGAACGCTCGGCTGCGAGTTGTACGGCGATATCGCTTTCGACTTGCGGATCTTGACTTGTGGTCATCTTCAATAACTCCATGCGAGTGTCGCTCGCGTGGCAGAGTAAAACACAGGCGATCTGGAATATTTATACACGTTTGCACGAGCAAGGTATGAGCCGAGCCGCAATTATGCTAAAGGCATGTCGTGACATATTTACATGCGGACTAAGGGACAATAGTAGCGGACCACTTCGTTGACAAGCCCACCGCGCGACTCCTTGCATGGTGCTGGAAGTTCGGGAAAACATGCGATCCGCACTCTCCTAAGTAGTCCTGATACGTACATCGGATTTGTAGAGCGCACAGTGAATTAGGTTGAAAGACGGGAACGAGCGCACGAGCGCCTTGTAGGCGAGCACGCTTTCTTGCACAACGTATCGACAATGGGAGAAAAAGCGAAAATCGATGTTGATAGGCAACTTGCCGGTTTTCCATAGCGAAAATATTGCTGTCTATTGCCCGGCCGCTTGGTGCTGAGTTTGGATCTTGTTGAGGGTTACCAATGCAGTGGTTGCCGCGCTTGGGGACCGCGCCAATTCATGCACTCGCGCCCTCATCTTAACGGCACTCTGACGGCGGCGTCGAACATGGATCAGCGAACGCTCAGTCCGCTCTCTTTTCGGTACAAATTACGCGTCCTTTTGTTCCATTTAGGTAAAAACAGGGTTTTTCTGGATACAAGGTAACGCGTCAGCGGACGATAGTGTGTATATGTTTAATTCGTCGGAGCAAACCGTGGCAGCGGGATTTCTTACTCATCAACAGATCTTCGATTCGAGCGTGGCGCATCTTATGAACCAAGGCAACGCCGCGCTGCTTCCGCAGGGCGGCGGCGCGTACCGCGGCCGTTGCGGCGGATGCCCGATCGGCGCAATGATCCGTCCTATTGATTACCGCACGTCGATGGAAGGCGTGCCGGTTCGCTATGTCCTCGCCGACGCGCTGCAGATTCCCACCTACATGGACGCAGGGGTCGCTGCACTGAAGCGCGCACTGTTGCGCGCACGCCTCAATATCTATTCGCCACAGACCGTCGAGTTGTTGAGCTGTCTGCAGAACGTTCATGACGTCTTCGGCATCTGGGAATGGGACGAGCGGCTGCGCTCTATCGCGCGCAGATTCGGACTGTCGGCGAATAGCTTGCAGCGCGCTGCGTGAAGATGCGGGGCAGTTTCATGACAAGTCTCCAGCAGATTTTCACAACGGTTCGCTCGCATCTCCTCGCGCAAATGGCAGTGTCGGAAGACGACAGCGGCAGTTGTCGGTTGCGTGGGCGCGATGGCCGCCGCTGCGCGATCGGCGCGCTGATTCACGACGAGCACTACTCGCCCGCGTTGGAAGAATTCGGTATTGGGTACTACCAGGCGGGCGAGGGTGGTCCATTGCTTCGCGCGTTGGCAATGTCGGGCGTCAACGCTTACGAACCACGCGTTATCGCGCTTCTGCAAGAACTGGAAGACGTCCACGATGGGGGCGACGTTGCGCGGTGGCACGAACAGTTCGAGGACGTCGCGCGGCGACATCTGCGCGAGCATGTAGCCGAAACCGCAGCCTGGCCAGAGTTGGCAGAAGCCGCGTGAAGCTCGCTGCAATCGCGCCGGTCGTGCAGAGAGATCGTCATGCGCGGTTAAGACCAATGCAGCGAAATTCACGCCTTCGGGTGGCCGTCTTAGCGCGTGATGCCAAGGGGTGCGAAATAACTGCGTGCATGGTCGCTTTTGTCCGCGGGACGGCGAGGTCCGTCCAGTACTTCAGCGTACCGAAGACACTCGCGGCAGTACTTTGTCGGATCGTCCTTTCACCGTGCTTCCAATCCAGCCCGTACTACGCGGCGTTCCGGTGAGTTGCTTGATAAAGTCGGGCCCATTCATCGAGTGAGCTTGATATGCTTAGAGGAAAGCCATATTTCCTTGTATGGCATTCAGGTAATGGTCTATGTTTGAGCGACCAGACACCGACAATCCGTGTGAGATCAAGATGGCCACAGGTAAGGAAGCTACGGCGCGAGAGACCGCAGAAGGGCTGGGTATGCGGCAGATCACATCCGCGCCGGCAAAACTCGACGCGACAGATCGCAAACTGCTCACCCTGCTCGCAGACGATTCCACCCGAAGCTACGCCGAATTGGGAGCCCTGCTGTATCTGTCCGCGCCGGCGGTGCATGAGCGTGTCAAACGACTTAAGCGCGAAGGCGTCATCAAGAAGACAGCTTGTTCGCTCGACGGCTCTAAGCTGGGCAGACCATTGCTTGCCTTCGTGCACGTCGACACGCCGAGTTATCTCGTCACTCGCCATCTCCTCAAGTTGAAAGAACTCCCCGATGTTGAAGAGATTCACACCGTGACGGGCGATAGTGCCATGCTGCTAAAGGTCCGTACGCGGGATACGCAAACCCTCGAGGACCTATTGGAGCGGATTCACTCTATCGAGGGTTTCACCGGCACACGAAGCTACATTGCGTTGTCTACTTATCTCGAGCGCGGGCCGAGCCCTGTCGAGTAACGTCGTTCGCGTGCCGCCTGGCACAAATGCGACATGACTGTCCAATGCGTCCTGCAGAAGCCTGCTGCTATCCATGCCACTCGGCAGTTGTAGCCAGACGAACATTCCGCCTTCCGGCCGAGTCCATTTCGCTCCTTCCGGCATAAACGCCTGTAGCGCGTGCAGCACATCGTGCAGTTGAGTTTGCGACGAGATCGGCTCAATTATGTGCCACCGTTTTACGCGCGATGCGGCTTGTCGGTCCAATCGATGAATATCCATAAGCTGTTCGGCGGCGCACCCGCGGCTATGCTGTCTCTCGACCAATTCGATTAACGGTATCTGGTGGAACGCCGTTCGGAAGTTCTTATTGCCGCTTTGACAATGTGTCCTCTCGCGTGAAGAGGGTCGGCCATATCTGCCATGAGCGAAAAAACGAATGGCATTCGAAAATGAATCGATTCTCGCCGGCCGCCGAGCACTTTTTGCTTCCGTACGGAGCTACAGATCACTTCCAGCTTAAAGCGATTAGTTTTGAGTAGCAGGTGTTGAAGACCGTTTAGCGCTTTCCGACCGCCGTAGACATGCGGTGCTGTTTTCCTGAAGAAAGTCGAGTCCTATACTCGAACCCGGCTCGACTTCGGTCGATGAAAAATACGGAAGGAGACGGCAGTGAACAATCCGGTGATCGAAGTCGAGACAGCGCCAACTTCTGAGGTCAGCCTTGATGACAAGTATCGAAAGGAGCGGGGCTACGCGTACATGAGTGGCTCGCATGCGCTCATTCGCGTGATGATCAATCAGCGCATTCGCGACAATGACGCCGGACTGAATACTGCCGGATTCGTTTCTGGCTATCGCGGCTCGCCGTTGGCGGGCTTCGACACCGCACTCTGGTCGGCCGAGGCTGTGCTCAAGCAGCATCAGATCAAGTTCCTTCCCGCTATCAACGAAGATCTCGCGGCGACCGCGGTGTGGGGCACCCAGCAATTAGCGCTCTTTCCGCAGGAGTCCACGGTAGAGGGTGTCTTTTCGATGTGGTACGGGAAAGGGCCGGGCGTAGATCGCAGCGGCGACGCCTTGAAGCATGGCAACGGTGCCGGCACATCGGCTCTTGGCGGTGTGCTGGTTGCGGCAGCGGACGATCACACGGCCAAGTCATCGACTTTCGGACATCAGAGCGAACAGGCATTGATTGCCGCGTTCATTCCGGTTCTCTATCCGGCGAGTGTGCAGGACTATCTCGACTTTGGTGTGCTCGGCATCGCAATGGGGCGATATTCTGGACTGTGGATCGGATTGAAATGTGTGTCCGACGTGATCGAAACGTCCGCCGTTGCCGACGTCGATCCTTATCGCATCGACATTCGGTTGCCCGACAAAGAACTTGCCGCCGACGATGATCTTCACATCCGTTCGCCCGATGTATGGGCCGAACAGGAGCCGCGAATCGTACGTAAAAGGCTGCCTGCGGCGTTGGCGTTTTGCCGGGCGAATCGTCTCAACTCCATTCGGATCAAAGGGCCGAAATCGAAGCTGGGGATCGTGTGCGCCGGCAAGGCATACAACGACGTCATGGAGGCGCTCAGGTTACTGGGTTTGAGTGACGACGATATCGAGAAAAATGGCCTAGCTGTGCTTAAAATCGGCATGGTGTGGCCTCTGGATCCGACGATTCTCCGGGACTTCGCGGCAGGCCTCGATGAACTTCTTGTCGTCGAGGAAAAGCGTCCGATCATCGAACAGCAAATCAAGGACGAGCTTTATTCCGATGCATTGAATGGGCTTCCGCTGGTTCGCGTCTCCGGTAAGGGCAGTGGAGCGATTGGTGGCGAATGGAATCGCTCTGGAGAAGCCTGCCTGTTAAGAAGCGACTATGAGTTGACGCCCGTGGAAGTTGCCGGCGCGATCGTCGCCCGGTTGCGAGCGCAAGCGGGCTGGACGGAAACGCGGAAGCGGGAGATCGCGGCGCGCTTAGCTGCGCTCGAGGCCGTTGGACGGGTACAGGCTGTCGCGGGCGCGATCAGAAAACCTTTTTTCTGTTCCGGTTGTCCGCACAATACTTCTACTCGCGTCCCAGAGGGATCGCGCGCAACGGCTGGTATCGGCTGCCACTATATGGCGAGCTCAATGGACCGTCGTACCGAGTCGTATACGCATATGGGTGGCGAAGGTGTTCCTTGGGTCGCCCAGGCGCAGTTCTCTACGCGCAAACATATCTTCGCGAACATTGGCGACGGAACTTACTTCCATTCGGGTTCGCTCGCAATTCGTCAGGCGGTCGCGGCGCGTGTTTCGATGACCTTCAAGATACTCTATAACGACGCCGCTGCGATGACTGGCGGTCAGCCAGTCGATGGCGAATTAACCGTCGACGGCATCACGCGCCAGGTTGCCGCAGAGGGCGTGCGACGAATTGCCGTGGTCAGCGACGATATCGAACAATATCGCATACGTGGCACCACATTCGCGGCGGGGACCACCGTTCACGACCGTGCAGAACTCGACGCCGTGCAGCGCAACCTTCGTGATTACGAAGGGGTGTCAGTGCTCGTCTACGATCAAACCTGCGCTAGCGAGAAGAGGCGTCGCCGGAAGAAAGGCACTTATCCCGATCCGGCGAAGCGCGTTGCGATCAATAGCGAAGTTTGCGAAGGCTGCGGTGATTGCTCTGTCCAAAGCAATTGCCTCTCGGTCGAGCCGCTCGACACGCCGTTAGGGCGAAAGCGCCAGATCAATCAGTCGAGCTGTAATAAAGACTTCTCATGCGTGCAAGGTTTCTGCCCGAGTTTCGTCTCAGTCGAGGGTGGGGAGCTTCGATCGAGCCAAACGAAGAAATCGCCTGAAGCCACGATGGCAGACTGGCCTGAACTACCATATCCCGCTTCACCGCCAATGACCGACACCGTGGACATTTTGATCAACGGTGTCGGCGGAACAGGCGTCGTGACGATCGGCAATCTGCTCGGTATGGCGGCGCACCTGGAAGGACGTGGATGTACCGTTCTCGACATGGCAGGCCTCGCTCAGAAAGGTGGCGCTGTGTGGAGTCACGTGCGACTAGCATCGAAGCGGGAGCCCATGTACGCGTCGCGAATTCCATCGGGCTCAGCGGATGTCATCATTGGCTGCGATCTTGTCGTGACGGCGGCGCCCGACACGCTCTCGAGAATAAGAAAAGGCAAAACGCGCGTCGTTATCAATGGACAGACTTCCCCCACCTCAGCGTTTGTCGCCAACCGCGATTGGCAATTGCCTGAGGCGGAACTGAAATCGCATGTGGAGTCAGTGTGCGGTGACGACTTCGTCGACTGGGTCGACGCGCAGGATATTGCTAGACGACATTTGGGAGACACAGTATTTTCCAACGCGATCATGCTGGGTTTCGTGTGGCAGCAGGGTTTGATCCCATTGGCTCGCGAGTCGATAGAGCGCGCGATCGAACTCAACGGTCAAGCCGTCAAGAAGAACAAGCTGGCATTGCAGATCGGACGCTGGCTCGCGGTCAATCCTGCCCGCTTTGCCGCCGGTCAGGAAGTCGAATCGGTGATTGTCTGGCGCCAGAAGAAAAAGGTCGTGCTGGACGAACTGATCCAGTCGAGAGTGTCGTTGCTCGCTGCATATCAAAGCGAACGCTATGCGCGCGAGTATGAGACCTTTGTCAGTGAGATTGCGGCGCAAGTCGGATCGCACGGCAAGCGAGAGGCCTTTATCTTGGCTGTTGCCGAGGGCCTGTATAAGCTGATGGCCTATAAAGACGAGTATGAGGTAGCACGGTTGTACTCGTTGCCCGGATTCAAAAAATCCCTTGAAAACCAGTTCGAGGGAGACTTCAAGATTCGCTACTACCTTGCTCCGCCGTTGCTATCGCGCAAGAACGAGAAGGGCGAACTCATCAAGAAAGAGTTTGGGCCTTGGCTCGGCCACGTTTTTCCATTGCTGGCACGACTGAAGATCTTGCGGGGAACACCATTCGACCCGTTCGGCCACACCGCGGAAAGGAGACGGGAGCGCGCGCTGGTCCGTGAGTACCGCTTGTGGATTAGAACCGCGCTAACGCATCTCGCCGATAAGCCGGACGTGTGCATCGAATTGGCAAAGCTTCCCGACTCGATTCGCGGTTACGGGCATGTCAAAGAAAGAGCGATTGATGAAGCGATGGCAAAGCGGGATACGTTGTTGGCCGCTTTGTCGGCTCCTGCGCATCAATGGCGGGCGTCCGCATGAATAAACCAGGAGGAGGAAACGAATGAACCAGCATGTTTCCGTGCAGTGGCTCGACGGTGTCATGTCCATTAGCTTGAACCGACCTGAGAAGCGCAATGCGTTGGACGAGTCAATGTTCAGCACGCTGGCCGACGCATTCGTCCAGGCCCGGTCCGACGACCGTGTTGCCTCCGTGCTGATCAAAGGAACGTCTGACTGTTTTTGTGCTGGGCATGATATCGGAGCTTTCGCGACGCTTTGGCCTCAGCCCGAAAATGGCGCGATCATACGGTGTATAACGGCGCTTCTCGGGCTCGATAAGCCGTTCACCGCGGCCGTGCGCGGTGCTGCGGTAGGGTTTGGCGCGACCTTGCTTCTGAGTGCCGACTACGTCGTCGCATCCCATTCGGCGACATTCTGTTTTCCCTTCGCACGACTGGGTATCGTTCCCGAGGCTGGCGCCAGCGCACTGCTTGCGCGACGGGTGGGAGATCTTCGTGCGCGCGACTGGCTTATGTCCGCAAGAGTGATCGGTGCCGAGGAAGCACTTTCAGCAGGATTCATATCGCGGCTGGCGGACTCTTCCCAGGTCGACGTCCTGGCGCAGGCATACGCCGCAGAAATCGCGGACAAACAGCCTCACGTCATGCGGCAAATACGTCGACTGATTGATGACGGTGCGCATCGGAGCGCAAAACAGGCAGCGTCGTTCGAACTCGAGGCGCTGAACGTTCTGATTCCAGAAGCGGCCAATCGTGTTCGCTATTCGGGTAGGCAATCTGGAGAGGTCGAATGAATAATGTCCTGATCGTCCATGCTCACCCGGAGCCGAAATCTTTCTGCACGGCACTGGCTCACGCGGCTATCGAAGAGTTCGAAGGCCGGTCTTGCTCGGTGACGCTATCTGACCTCTATGCACAACGTTTCAATCCGGTCGCTTCAGCGAACGACTTCGAGTCGCGATCCGATCCCGACTACCTGGTCTACTCGCTGGAACAGCGCCACGGGCTGAAACAGGGCACGTTGAATGCCGAGATCGTGCGAGAAGTGGACCGGGTTCTCGCGGCCGATACAGTGGTATTCGTCTTCCCTGTCTACTGGTTCTCGACTCCCGCCATACTGAAAGGCTGGATCGACCGGGTGTTCTTATCCGGTGCGTTTTATGGCGGAAAGCGAATCTATGAGCGCGGCAGCATGGTTGGAAAGAGGGCTGTGACTGCGATTACACTGGGCGGCCGCGATCATATGTTCGGTCCACGCGCATTGCACGGCGAACTCGTGCGCGGCATGATGCGTCACTTCTTTCAAGGCACCCTTGGATATGTCGGATTCGATGTCGTCGAGCCGTTTGTGGGTTACCACGTTCCATATTGCCCGGACGCCGAGCGGGACCGCATCATGTCGGACTGGAGAGCGTATATCGCCACGCTCGATCAGCAGCCGCTTATGAAGATGCCCGATCTCTCGAAGTTCGATGATGTTTTTCGTCCTTTGGAATGAGGAGTTTGCAAAGAAAGCGCTGAGTAGAGTTCGGCACGAATCAGTTCAAAAATCGCATTGGGCTATTTAAAGTCCGGGAAACGCAGTACCTTACGCTGCGACCTTTTGCTCGTGGAATTTTCGCGGACTGAATCCGCGTGGCAGGGTCGGCTCGTTGAGAGAGGCTCCTTGACGCATGTCGACCCACTTGGAGATGCCGGTAAACACTCGTTCGAGGTCGTCCGAACGACCGTCGCACACCTGCTCATGAACGGCATGGCGCACGAGGTCGTTCTATTCGGCTGAATGCCCGCCCCGGGGCCGCCTCGTCAGCGCGCCTTCGCGCCGGACGTCTGCCCGAACGACGGATGCCTGCGCCGCACGTAGTACGACGCGACGATCGCGAACGACGTCGATACCGCGAACCAGAACTGGAAGCGCGATTCCGGGTTGAATGCCTGCGACCCGAGTACGGTGACCAGCGCAAGCAGCGCGACCCAGTTCGACACTGGATAAAACCACGCACGGAACGCAGCCGGGTCGCGTTGCTCGTGCTTCGTCTGCCGGCGCATCGCGAAGTGCGCGACGATAATGAAGATCCACACGATCATGACGAACGCGCCGCTACTCTTCGCGAGCATCAGGAACAGGTCGCCGCCGCTCAGGAAGTGAATGCCGAGGATCGACACGCAAACCACAAGGCACAGCACGAGCGCGTTCATCGGGACGCCCTTTGCGTTGGTGCGGCCGAACATCGCGGGCGCATGGCCGCGCTGGCTCAGCGAGAACAGCATGCGCGAATTGGAGAACAGGAACGAGTTCATCACCGACATGAACGACACGAAGAGTACGATCTTCATCGCAACGGCCGCGCCGGTGAATCCCGCCATGCTGAACAGCGAGACATACGGCGATTTCAGATTGGCCTTGTCGGTCCACGGCATACACAGGATCAGGATCGACACCGAGCCGACGTAGAACACCATCACGCGTAAGATCACGCTTTTGATGGCGCGGACCACGTTCTTGCCCGGGTTCTCGGATTCACCTGCGGCCACTGCCGCGATTTCGCTGCCGCCAAGCGAGAAGATCACGACCATCACGCCGGAGATCACAGGCGAAATGCCGTTGGGCATGAAGCCGCCGTGGTCGGTCAGGTTCACGAATCCCGGCGCGGGGATGCGCGGCTGGAGGCCGAACAGGATCGACGCGCCAAGCACCATGAACACGATGATCGTTGCGACCTTCGCGAACGACAGCCAGTATTCGGCTTCGCCGAACGCGCGCACCGAATACGCGTTGGTCGCCATCAGCGCGATCAGCATGAACAGCGCGCCAGCCGGGACCGGTAGCCATGGCAGGAAATCGTGAAGGATCGCGCCGAGCAGGATCGCCTCCACGGTGATCGTAATCATCGACTTGAACCAGTAAAGCCAGCCGACCGCGAAGCCGGCCCATTCGCCGAGATAGCTGTTCGCATACGTGGAGAACGAGCCGCTGTCAGGATTGCGGGACGCCATTTCGCCGAGCATGAACATGACCAGCGTCACCATCACTCCCCCGATCAGGTACGACAGAATCGCCGCGGGGCCGGCGGTTGCAATATTGGAGCCGGAGCCGACGAACAGGCCTGCGCCGATGACGCCGCCTAGCGCGATCATCGTGATGTGTCGTTGCTTGAGGCTCTTTTTTAATGAGTAATCCTGCATGTCTACCTCCACAGTTGATCTGGATTATTGGTGAAACGTGTTGACACCTTGTTTTTTTGCGCTAGCGGGCCGAGATGGGCCGGATGTTAACGAGCGACGACGTGTGGGCGGAGATCCGCTTCACCGCATCAAACCTTCTTCGCCCGTTCCTTTACGACCCGGAGGATTGGACCGATGATGTGCCCGCTGCGAGTGCTGCTTCATACGCACGCTTCAGCCGCTTTGCGCCTTCCTGAATCTCCTCAACGCCGGGAGCAGCGAATGAAAGACGCAGTGATGCTACGTCCAGCTTATCGGCGAAGAACGCCTTACCTGGGACGAAAATGACCTTGTTTTCGATTGCGTGCCAGAGGAGTTCCGATGAATCGATCCCTTCGATTCGCGCCCACACGAACATCCCGCCTTCGGGTTGATGAAACTGAATGGCATCGTCCAGTTGCCAGCGCAGTTCATTGCACAGCGCGTCACACTTGCGTCGGTACATTGTGGTGATGCGCGGCAGATGGCGCTCCAAAGCGTCGTCCGCCAGATATTCCGCCGCGATCGCCTGGGTCCATGGAGCGCTACATAGGTCCACTGTCTGCTTCGCGATGACGCAACGTCGTGTGATTTCAGCCGGCGCAATTGACCAGCCCACTCTCAGCCCCGGCGCGACAATCTTTGAGAGGCTTGCAAAATGAACCACCCAGTCGCGCGAACCCTCGACTTCCGCCGTCAACGCTAGAATTGATGGGACGGTGTCTCCCGAAAAACGCAGATCGCCGTATGGGTCGTCTTCAACGATAACGAACCGGTACTTGACAGCGAGCTTGAGCAACGCGATGCGTCGTTCCCGCGTGATGGTTGCGCCGGTCGGGTTCGCGAATGTTGGCACCGTGTACAGCAGCTTCGGCCGCGGCACTGCTCCCGATTCAAGAAGCGCAGCGAGGTTGTCTACATCGAGGCCATGGCCATCTACTTGCGCCGTAACGATTCGGGCTTGTTGAAGCTTCAGAGCCTGCAACGTCGCGGGATAAGCTGGTTGTTCGGTGAGTACGACATCGCCTGGTGCGACGAGAACGCGCAACAGTAAATCCAGTCCTTGCTGGGAACCCGTCGTCACGAGCAGTTCGCCCGGCTCACAGGTTACGCCGCGACGGGCCATCAGATTTACCAGCTCACTCTTTAGCTCAGGCAGTCCGTCCGTCGGTCCGTACTGCAGGCAGCGGTTCGAATTCCGGTAAGCGCGTTCTTGGGCAGATCTCAAACCGTCGACGTCAAAAAGGTCGCTAGCTGGATAACCGCCTGCGAATGAAATCATCCCGGGTTCGGCAAGATACTTGAACAGCTCACGAATCGGTGAACCGGACGGGTCTTGAAAAGAGGCTGTAAACTCGTACATATCGTCGTTGGCTCGTCGCCGGTCAATTGAAGCATCTGCGCGTAACAGGCATTGGACCGGGTAATCCGGTCGCAAGTGCTGTTGCTACGGCCCGATATCTATGCACGATGTAATGCGCTTGTATCACGCTCGTGTGCGCCGTGGCTCAAAAGATCCAGAGCCACGTCGACGATCATGTCTTCCTGGCCGCCAACCATCTTGCGCCGGCCGAGTTCCACGAGGATATCGACTGTCTTTAAACCATACTTGCTTGCAGCAAGTTCGGCGTGCCGCAGAAAGCTGGAGTACACGCCGGCATAGCCGAGCGCCAGCGTCTCCCGGTCAACGCGCACTGGACGATCTTGCAACGGACGCACCAGATCGTCGGCCGCGTCCATCAGGCGGTACAGGTCGCAGCCGTGATTCCAGCCCAGACGTTGCGCTGCGGCGATAAACACTTCAAGCGGTGCGTTTCCTGCGCCTGCACCCATCCCGGCAAGACTCGCGTCGATGCGATCGCAACCTTCTTCGACGGCGACCAGCGAGTTCGCGACGCCAAGGCTCAGGTTATGGTGTGCGTGCATACCGGTCTGGGTCTGCGGGTCCAATATGTCCTTGAAAGCGCGGAAACGGTCTCGGATGTCCGCCATGCCAAGTGCGCCGCCCGAATCCACGACATAGACGCAGGTCGCGCCGTAGCGCTCCATCAGCTTCGCCTGCATCGCAAGTTTCTGCGGCGTGGTCATGTGGCTCATCATCAGGAATCCGACGGAATCCATGCCGAGTTCGCGAGCAAATTCGAGATGTTGGCGGGACACGTCGGCTTCGGTGCAGTGCGTGGCGACGCGCACGACGCGTGCGCCCGAATCGTATGCGTTGCGAAGATCATGGATGGTGCCAATGCCGGGAATCAGCAGCGTCGCTATCTTCGCGGTTTTGACGCTTTCCGCCGCTGCAGCAATCCATTCGACATCACTGTGCGCACCAAAACCATAGTTGAAACTCGACCCTTCGATGCCATCGCCGTGCGCGACCTCAATGCTGTCGACACCGGCCTCATCAAGCGCCCTCGCGATTGCCCGGACGTTGGCAATGCTGTATTGATGACGGACTGCGTGGCTGCCATCACGCAACGTTACGTCGGAGATATAGAGTTTCTTGTCGAGCGATGTCATTGAATAGGCTCCTTCTGGCCTCGGACCACGCCGGCAGCGAGGCGTCGGCGCGCCATCATGTCGCCGCACGCGAGCGCGGCCGACGTCATGATGTCGAGATTGCCCGCGTACGAGGGCAGGTAATGGGCGGCGCCTTCTACTTCAAGGAATACCGACGTCTTCAACCCGTGCTTTACACCGAGACCCGGCACGTTCAGCGGGTTTTCCGGCGAGACGATGTCGAACTGAATCTTCTGTTTCAGGCGATAACCGGGAACATAAGCCTGCACGCTGGCAATCATCTGTGCGACGCTGTCCTCAACCGCGTTCACATCTACCAGATCGGACAATACAAACACGGTATCGCGCATGATCAATGGCGGCTCCGCTGGATTGAGCACGATGATTGCCTTGCCGCGAGTTGCCCCACCCAGCGTCTCGATTGCGCTACGCGTGGTCTCAGTGAATTCGTCGATGTTTGCCCGCGTGCCCGGCCCCGCAGATCTGCTCGAGATAGAGGCGACGATTTCCGCGTAGTGGACCTTCGCGACACGCGACACGGCTGCAACGATCGGAATCGTCGCCTGACCGCCGCACGTGACCATGTTCATGTTGGACGCATTTTCGGCCTCGAGATTGATCGCCGGAATCACATATGGGCCAACCGCAGCCGGTGTCAGATCGATAACCTGCACGCCGTGCTTTTGCAGCACATCGTTGTGATGCTTGTGCGCACTGGCCGATGTGGCGTCGAAAACGATATCGATGTTCTTGAACACATCGAGTTTCAGCAGCCCGTCGATCCCCTCCGCTGTCGTCGCCACGCCCATCCGTTCAGCGCGCGCGAGCCCATCCGATTTCGGGTCAACACCCACCATCGCAGCCATTTCGAGGTGCTGGCTGTTGCGCATCACCTTTATCATCAGGTCGGTCCCGATGTTGCCGGGACCGATGATCGCAACTTTTACCTTTTCGTTCATATCCACTCCGAGATTTGGGGTCACGCCGCGACGTGAAATCCAACACTGCCGAGCTGCTCCATATCGACCGACGTGTACTGCCCTAGCTTGATCCACTCCGCCGGCGTAGCACCGCCCGCCATGACAATCCATCCGGCCTGAAGGGGCTCGCCAGCCTCCGCTGATAAACGGGCGGCGGCTACGAGCGAACGTAAAGGATGACCCAGCAGCGCGGCGGTGGATCCTACCTGGACGACCCGCCCGTCGATGCTCACTGTCAGCCCGAGGTTAGAAAAGTCGATCTTCGGATCGCACCAGGCGCCGATAACAAAACCGCTAGAGGACGCGTTGTCGGCAATCACTTCTGGCAGCGAGAACTTGAAATCCTTGTAGCGCGAGTCGATGATTTCGATCGCCGGAGCGATCGCCTCCACGGCCGCGAGGGCTTGTGGTCCCGTGACATTCCCTTCGAGCGGCCGCTTCAGTATGAAAGCGATCTCCGGTTCGCAGCGGGCATGAATGAAGCGCGAAAGATCAATCGCTGTCCCTTCCTCGATCTGCATTGCATCGGTCAGTCGTCCCCAGATCACATCGGACAGACCCATCTGGACCATCTTGGCCCGGCTGGTAAAACCCATCTTCACACCGACTCGGCGTTCACCGCGGTCGAGTCGACGGCGGATCGATTCGGCTTGAATACGGTATGCCTCATCAAGTGACAGACGGCCCTCGCGATCGAACCGCGTGACCTCCGTTGCGTTTAGTGCCGCATCGTCGAGCAGCTTGGCGAGTTCTGCAATGTTGCTCATGAGCGCACCTCGTTTTTTGATAGCGGTTCGAACACGGCGCGCACGGATCCTAGTCCGTGGATGCGAGTTTCGAACACGTCCCCGGGGATGACGGGGACCATGGGTCCGAGGGCGCCTGAAAGCACCAGGTCTCCGGCTTTCAAGGGTTGGCCTAGCGATGCCATCGTCCGGGCCAGCCAGACAACCGCATTCACAGGATTTCCCAGACAGGCGGCACCTGCGCCGACCGATACCGGCTCGCCGCGGCGCTCCATCACCATGCCGCACAAGCGCAGGTCGAATTCAGACAATTTGCGTGGGATGGTGCCGAGCACATACGCCGACGACGACGCGTTATCCGCAATCGTGTCGGTGATGCGAATATTCCAGTCCGCGATCCGGCTGCCGACAATCTCCAGCGCAGGCAGCGCGTACTCGATAGCGTTGAGCACGTCGACCTGAGTGGGGTTGTCCATTGTCATGTCACGTCCGATGACAAATGCGACTTCGGATTCGACCTTGGGCTGCGTGAGTATCGATGATGGAATCGGCTCTCCATCGCCATACCCCATATCGTCGAAGAGCATGCCGAAGTCGGGCTGGTCCACACCGAGCTGCTTCTGCACGGCGACCGATGTGAGGCCGATTTTGCATCCGACGACGCGGCGGCCTTCGGCCAGTCGACGCTCGGTGTTCACTCGCTGGATTGCGTACGCGTCGTCGATACTCAGTTGATCGTACGTTTCGCGCAACGGTGCGAGGTATCTGCCGCTGCGCTGAGCAGTTGCAAGCGCAGCAGCTGCTTCCTCGATAAGGAGGGGCGTCATTTGCCGTTCTCCAGAGCAGGGGTGCCGAGTTCGTCCTTGGTACGCTCGCCTATTGCCCAGTGTGTCGAGGGCACCTCGTTTGCAAAGACCCGAATGCTTTCCAGGGGCACGCCGAGGGTTTCGTGCACGGTGCGGGCGATTGCCTTAAGGCACGCCTTGACGGCTTGGGCGTCGCGGCCCTCGACGAGCGAGATGTGGATGATTGGCATGACTCGTTTCCTGACGTGATATGAGCGAGGTCATGATGTACGATGCACGCCATGACGGTCCAATACCGTTTGGACGCATATTGATACCGAATGGGTATCGGAGCCTGCGCAGTACCTGGAGGAAACATGGACCTGAAGCAGATGCGCTATTTCATGGCGCTAGCAGAGGAGGCGAACTTCGGACGGGCGGCGGAACGTCTGCACATGGCGCAACCGCCGCTCACACGCAACATCCGTGCACTCGAACAGGAACTAGGTACGCAACTGTTCGTCCGAACCACGAAGGGCGCCGAGCTGACCGAGGCGGGTCGCGCGTTGATGGAAGAGGTGCCCAACATCCTGGCTCTTGCCCGGCGTGCGGAGGAACAGACTCAATTGGCTGGCCAGGGCTACCTGGGACGGCTCGACGTCGGCATTTTCAGTTCGGGGATTCTGAACGTCATTCCCCGGCTGCTCGCCGCGTTTCATACCGAACGGCCAGAGGTCAAGATCGGCTTGCACAATATGTCCAAGGCTGAGCAGATCAGTGCGCTGCGTGAGCGGCGCATCACGATCGGTTTCAATCGTCTCGTGCCCGACGAACCCGATATCGCGGTTGATTGGGTTCTGAGAGAACCGTTTCTGGTTGCGCTGTACGAAGGACATCGGCTGTGCGCGAAGAAGTCGGTGACGCTGCGGGATCTCGACAACGAACGAATGATTCTTTATCCGAACGCGCCTGTGCATGGCCTCGCGCAGGAAGTGGCCGCTGCGTTTCGCGCCGAGAATGTGCAACTGCGTGTTGAGCAGGAAGTCGAGGACGTGGTGACGTGCATCGCATTGGTTGCGAGCCGTTTCGGCATTTGCGTGACCACGGAATCGGCAGTCAATCTTCGGCTGCCGGGCGTTGTGTACCGCCCGCTCAGATCGACACAGTTGCGGGAAATCGAGTTGTCCTGTCTTTATCGTCGTGGGGACAACTCCCCAATCCTGCAAGCCTTTTTAAAGTTGATACGGACTTCGCGAATCCACCGCGTTCGTGCCCAGCTTTGAGCGGCGGCCGCGAGTGATGCCGGAACGTCGGGCAAGCGTCCGGTCGGCAGGGCAATACCTCGACGAAGCACGATCATCCGCAAGTTTGCCCAAGTCTATCCGGCATCGAGACTGGGGAAAGGAACTGCATCTCCGCGTGAGTCCGTCCGATGGTTCAGGATGCAAGCGGCCTTCGAAAGTACGGGGTTTCGACGGACCGCTTGAGCTCGTCAACCGGCAGTCGTGTCGGCGGCTGTTGGCCCTGGTGACGCGCGCCGCGCAGCACGGGCACGCCGTTGAGTCCTTCATACCACTCCGGCAGCTCTCGTCAATCGCCTCCGCACTGCGGCCGCTGCGTGATCGGGAGTTTTTTGCCTGACAGGGCGACGGCTGAATAGCCGGGCCGCATGGACTCGTGCTGCTACGTCCTGTCAGACGCTCCAGTCAGCCGTCGCTTCGCCTGCCATTTCCGGGGCGGTCGCTCCGTGCGTTTAAATCTCGAGCCGGAGGCCAAGCTGACCAACCGTGCGGGGAACTTCACAGCAAGACGCGCAGGCGATCATGGACTCCGTAGCGCCGCGCCTCAGCGGGACTTGCTGGCGTCGATGCCGAGGAAGGGAAACGCGGGTGCGCGTTGAAAGTCCTTGGAGACTTCGCCGCCGAATGTATTGCGTTGATCCTTGCCGAGGTCGAGACGTTTGACAGGCGCGCCGGCGGAGAAGTCGACCTTCTTGAGATCGACCCAGAAAGTACTCGGGGTGAGGGCCGATTCGAAGAAGTAAAGCATGCGCTTGTGATCGGCGACGGTGCGCCAACGTGTGGACGATATATTGGGCTCGCCGGGGGTGGTGATCCCGAACGGCACCGACGCGTTACGGATCACGCTAAAAACGCTGGCAAGTGCAATGGCAGGGTCTTCACTCTTAGGGATGGCGTTCACGTAGAACGAGGCGCGCGCGAACCGGTCAGCAGAGCGATTGGTGCCAGGCAGCCAGACGGTGCCTCCGATCTGTTTCCAGTATTCGTTCAGTGCAAGCTGCTCGTCGAAGGTCGGCGAGTTGGTCATCACCTGATACTGCCGACCATGATGGATGATCTGCTTACCGCCGATGTACTCGACGATGGCGCTGTCGCCAGTCGCGTCCGACATGGCGAGGTGCAGTGTGGTGAGGCGCTGTTCTCCGGGGACGTTGTCGGTGACGATTGTGAACGGCTCTTTCTCAAGCGCAGCTACGGCTTCCGAGACGGTCGCAAAGTTGTCCAGCACGTACTGCGCCCACGCGGCGATAGTGAGTCCCGGTTTCGAGTTTTTGTCGAAGGGAGGATATTGCGACTCGACGAGCCAAAGCAGTTGAGCGGCTAGACCCTTTTCGTTCATGCCGTCGGTGGTGGAGACGTCATAACCGGTAGCCACGACGCTACCGTATTTTGCCGTCCATTTAAGAGAGTTCGGACCGGATTCACCGGTGCGGGCGATGCCACGCGGCAGGATGTAGAGGTTAGTGGCGACGTCGAGCTTCCAGTCCATCGACCGGGCGGTGATAACGTCGTCGTTGTCACCGAGATAGACGACGCGCGTGCAGGCTAGCGATGCAGCCGGATCGACGAGGAGCGTCGCTGCTGCGGCGAGACACGTCACAACTGCGGAAAAAGGGCGGCGCATGGCGCTTCCTCACGCTGTGTTGGGAACTGATGCAGTTGTCGACGGGGCCGCTGCGGTCACCCCAAACCAATCGCCTTATGCTTTATTCACCAATCACCTCACGCACCGAAACCCCGCATAAACGTACTGGTAATGCGGTTGAAACCAGTTTCGGAATGTCGGTCGTAACATGCATTGTGCGGTGCGCGCCGATCCGCCCTTCAGCACGTAATGCTTGCCGTCGAAGAAGTTGGCCGAATAACCCAGATAGAACGGAAACGGTTCGAACCCCGGCAATCCGTCGAACAAAGTGGAAGTCCACTCCCAGCCGTTGCCGTACTGGCCTTCAACGCCGAACTCGCTGACATTGTCCGGATAAGCGTCGACCGGACGCGGATCCCAGCTGCGAAAGTCGAAGTTGCCGGAGCCCGCATGCGGCGCACCGTGCGCCGCGCGCTGCCATTGCGCTTCTGTCGGCAGCGCCTTCCCCGCCCAGCGCGCGTAGGCGCTCGCTTCCGCGTGGCTCACGTATGCCGGCCAGTCGGGTGGAAGCGGTACTTCGTCGAACATGGTACGCAGCATCCATTCGCCACGTTGGCCGCTTGCCTCGCGTCGCGACCAGCACGCGGGATGTTCGATGCGCTCGGCTTCCTTCCAGGCCCAGTCTTCTTCCGTCCACCATTTCCGCTCGCGATAGCCGCCGGCTCCAATGAACTCGCAAAACGCGGCGTTCGTGACCATATAGCGGTCGATCTCGAACGCAGGCACGTCCACGTGCAATTCGCCGAACTCGTTGTCCCAGCCGAAGCGGCCGCTGTCGCGCGGCATGCCGATCACAGCCGGACCGGCCGGCACGCTGACCATTGGCGACAGGCTGTTCACGCGCCCCGGACCGTGCACGACGGGCTCGCGCAAATCCGCCACCTTCTGCTCGATCGGCAATTGGTGAAGCATGTAGGCAAGCGTCTCGGCGTGCATCAACCGATGTTCGATGGCCACGTTGAGCAATTGCCCGGACGCCTGGACTCGCGCGGAATCGGTAAGCGCCTGCAGTTCGCGGTCGATCTGTCGGCGGGCGTTCAAACCGTATTGCCGCACGGTATCGAGCGAAGGCCAGTCGCCAGGCTGATCGGTCGGAAAACCGCCGTCTACGGGGTCGATACCGAATGCGAAAAGCTGATCGAGTTGCTCATCGAACGCGGGCAGATCGAACAGGCGCTTGTCGAACAGATTACGATCGAAAGCTTCGAGGTGCCCGATATAGAACACAATCCGGTGCCGTTCACGGATCGGTCTCTCGTACAGGAACTCGGGCTTGACGATGGAAAAGAGGGCGTCGGTAACTTGACGCGCGTCGCTCAGACGTTGAACGAGCGGATGATGTGGACCGGGGTCGCGGTTCATTTCGCCGGGTCTCCTTGCGGGGGGACGGACTAAACAAAGACTGTACCCGCTTGCAGATGCCATGCCAAGGCACGACCTCCACCGGAAAATCGTGGCAAACGACGCGGCCGCGCGGTCCGCGCCCTCGCGCCGAGCCTAAACCTGGCGCAATCCGTCCAGATCGACGATCCGAATGTGCTTGCCTTGCGTGTCGATCAGGCCGCGCTTTTGAAATCTTGACAGGGTGCGGCTCACGGTTTCGAGCGTCATGCCGAGGTAGCTGCCCATGTCTTCGCGGGTCATTCGGAGGTTGAACTCGGCCCACGAATAACCGCGTTGAGCGTTGCGCTCCGACACGTCGAGCAAAAAGGCCGCGACTCGTTCGTCCGCCGAAAGCGAGCCGAGCACCATCATCTGGGCTGCTTCGCGCACGATCTGCTCGCCCAACAGTTTGTGCAGGCGTTCCTGCATCGAGCCGATTTCGCGGCACAGTGACTTCAGCGCCGTGTAGGGAACGATGCACACCGTGCTGTCTTCGAGCGCCAGCGCGCTGCATGCGTGCCGGTCGTCGCTGATGCCGTCGAGGCCGAGCGCCTCGCCCGCAAGCCGCAAGCCGGTGACCTGTTCGCGCCCGTCCCGATGCGCCATGACGGTTTTCATCGAGCCCGAACGCACCGCAAAGATGTTGTCGAAACTGTCGCCGCTGCGGTACAGCGTGTCCCCGCGATGCACCGACCGCGCGGAGCAGATGAGCGTTTCGAGCTTGGACAACTCGTCGGGTGCCAACCCTTGTGGCATGCATAGCTGGCGCATCGCACAGCTGGAGCAGCGCGCGGCGCTGCGGGTGCCGGTGCGTCCAGCGGCCCGCGGCGTGGCGCGGCGGCTGCGCTGCGATGGCGGCGAATTGACTGCCGGGCCCGGCGAAGCAGCGGAGTCGGCGGCGAGGGCGGATTGTGCAGCGGTAGAGGTAAGCATGTCTGAGCCAATGTCAGGGGTAATGCACCAATTGTCCCACCGGCTCTGTCCCCTGTTTCGCGGCAAAATGACGCGCGTTCCCGCTTATGCCGTTTGAGCGTTGTCAGAGCCGACCGGCGCATAAAACCGTCCCCCCGCGTCCCGCAGACCGCATTCGCGCCTTCTCATCTTGTCGCTCCAACAGGGGCCTTTCCCGCGCCGACGCAAACGTTTGGCGAAATTTTCACTTTCTAGCGCAACCAGCTCTCAAGGTTTCCCAGAATGTGTCGTCATATTGTCTGAAGAAAGCGGCGGCAATGAGAAGGGGCGGATACACGCGCCCGCGTCGGCGCGCGCCGGCGGTTCAAACGTCATCGAAGTGAACCGCCTTGAGACAGGGCGCACCTTTCAGGCTTAAGCAACGGCTGTTTCGCGACAACTTTTATCGTGCGGTAGGGCAAGGAATTAGACACATGAAGATTTCGAATTTGAAAATCGGGGTTAGGCTCGGCTCCGCCTTCGCGCTGATGGTCGCGCTGCTCGTCGGCACGGCTATCGTGGGTATCGAGCATCTCGAGTCCACGAACACGAAGATGGACGAGATCGTCAGTCATCGCTACACGCTGATTGCGCTCAGCAATCAGATCAAGAGCAACGGCTACAAGGCGAACGGCATTCTCAGCAATCTGCTGCTGACTACCTCGCCGGACAAGGCCAAGCAGTATATGGACGACTATGCGGCCATCCGCAAAGCCAATGCGCAAGCCTACGGGCAGCTCGAAAAGTTTCTGACGAGCGATGACACGAAGGCGTTGTTCAAGCAGCAGTTCGACGCGCGCTCGGCCTACGGGGTGAGCGTGAAAGCTTTCTTCGATCTGGTGAGCAAGAACCAGCAGCAGGAAGCACGCGACGTCTATCAGGGCGACATGGCGCGGCTTCAGGACGCGTACTACCTGCTTGTCGACAAAATGGTCGACGTGCAGGCGGAGCGGATGGCGCACGATGTGGCCGATGCGGTTTCCGAAGCGCATCGCGCGAAAATCCAGATGATCCTGCTCGCACTGGTCGCGACGCTGATCGCAATCGCAACGGGCATCTTCATCACGCGCACCATCACGCGGCCGATCAATCGCGCGGTCAGCCTCGCGGAAGCGGTCGCGGCGGGCGACCTCACGCATCACCTGCATGTCGATACGACCGACGAAGTGGGGCGCCTGCTGACCGCGCTCGAACGCATGACGCGCAATTTGCACGGCATCGTCGCGCAAGTGCGTCAGGGCACGGACACGATCAGCCAGGCGACGCGCGAAGTGGCGAGCGGCAACATGGACCTGTCGAGCCGCACCGAGCATCAGGCGAGTTCGCTCGAAGAAACCGCGGCTGCCATGGAGCAACTTACGTCGACGGTCAAGCAGAACGCCGACAACGCCCGTGAAGCGAACCAGCTTGCGTCGAGCGCTTCGGACGTTGCAGTGAAGGGCGGCAACGCGGTGAATCAGGTCGTGAGCACGATGAGCGCGATCAACGAATCGTCGCGCAGGATCGTCGAGATCATCGGCGTGATCGACGGCATTGCATTCCAGACGAACATTCTTGCGCTCAACGCTGCGGTCGAAGCAGCGCGTGCAGGCGAGCACGGCCGCGGTTTCGCGGTGGTCGCGAGCGAAGTGCGCGGACTTGCGCAACGCAGCGCCGTCGCGGCGAAGGAAATCAAGGAGCTGATCGCGGACTCGGTGAATCAGGTGGGTACCGGCGGCAAGATGGTCGAGGACGCGGGGCAGATCATCAGCGAAGTCGTCAAGAGCATTCGCCACGTGACAGAGATCGTTGCGGAGATCAGTTCCTCCAGCAAGGAACAAAGCGAAGGCATCGAGCAGATCAACCATGCGGTCACGCAGATGGACAAGGTGACGCAGGAAAACGCCGCGCTCGTCGAGCAAAGCGCCGCTGCCGCGCAAGCCTTGCAGGACCAGGCGCAACAGCTCACCGATACGGTCAGCACGTTCAAGCTGAACGGCGACACGGCGAAGCAATGGCGCGCCGCGAACGAACTGCACGCGCCTCGCACGAACGGCACGAGCGAAGCAGGCGCGTCAGGCGCGTGGCTCAACGCGCGCATGTCTCCGCAGTAGAAGTCAAGGCGGACAACGGACGGAGACACGAGCCGGTCGCACGGACCGGCTCGATAACAAATAGAAGACCGAGCGCTCTGCAAGCCTGCATCCGCAACGCGTTCCTTTCCGTTTCGCTGTCTGCCGAAGATCGCGGCCAACTGTCATGTTGCCGTGGAGGGCTTGCGCCCTGAGCATCGCAATGCGGACAGCGAAATCCGACTAACGGTTTCTTCCGCACGCTATCAAAACATGTCACACGTCTCTTCCGAATCGATTGTTTTTTCACGCTCGCCGGCCAGCGCGGTTATCGAACCGGCAGGCGACCTGTCGCCGGTAGCGCGGACGTTGCAGGTCCGGCGCTTCATCGACGCGTTCCGTCAACACGGTCATCGTCAGGCGTCGCTCGATCCGCTGCGCCTCACGCCCTTGCCCGACGTGCCCGAGCTCGACCCCGTGTTTCATGGGTTGGACCCGGCGCAGCCTATTGGCGCAGAAAACCCGCTGCTGCCGCCGTCGGCGGCGGTGCATGAACTGGAGCGCCAACTGAGGCGCGTGTATTGCGGCGCGATCGGCCTCGATCTGACCGGCATTCGCGATCCGCAGCGTCGCGCGCGTTTATCCGCAATGCTCAAGTCGGAACAGCTTGCGCCGTTGCCAGCCCGCGAGCAGCGCCGCGCTCTGTTGCGCCGCCTGATCGCCGCCGAAATGTGGGAGCGTCACGTGGCGGCGGTTTTCGAGCATGCGAAGCGCTTCTCACTCGAAGGTTGCGAAAGTCTCGTGCCGCTTCTCGAAGCAATTGTCGATCAGGCTGCCGCTCAAGGCGTTCAGCAGGTATTCGCGGGCATGCCGCATCGGGGGCGCCTCAATGTGCTCGTCAACGTGATGGGCTTCGATCCGGCGAAGCTCGTCGATTGCCTCGATCCGAATTCCGATGTCGCGGCCACGCAGCGCGATCTGCCTTATCACCTCGGCGGCAGCACCGTCAGACAGACGCCCCATGGCGACGCCGCGATTTTCCTTGCGCACAATCCGTCGCATCTGCAAAGCGTTTATCCGGTTGTGAGCGGAATGGCGCGTGCATACCAGGACGAACATCGCGGCTTTGGATGCCTGCCGGTGGTCGTGCATGGCGACGCGGCGTTCGCGGGCCAGGGCATCGTGATGGAAACGTTGAACATGACGCGTAAGGACGGTTACGCGTTGGGCGGCACGCTCCACGTTATCGTGAACAACCAGATCGGCTTCACGACGCCGAACCGGATGGACACCGAAGGCCATTCCTATTGCACGGACGTCGCGCGAATGATCGACGCGCCCGTGATCCGCGTGAACGCAGACCGTCCCGACGAGGTCCTGCGCGCCGCGAAGCTCGCATTGCAGTACCGGATGGAGTATGAAGCCGACGTCGTCATCGATCTGATCGGATATCGGCGCCTCGGGCATTCGGAACACGATATTCCTGCTCTGACGCAACCGTCGCAGCAGGCGGCAATCTCGGCGCATCAGACCGTCACCGAGCTTTATCACGCGGCCATCGGTGAGGAAACGCCCCTCGAGATGTTGCGCGCCGATGCGTTGAAGGATCTTCTGACGCCGCCCACGCAAACGTTGTCGCAGCAACGCGCCGACCGGACGAGCGGTGCCAGACCCGCGAACCCCGCGAAACCTACCCGGCGCACGAAACGCACGCGGCCGTTGTCGCTCGCCCGCGTGCAGTCGCTGACTGCAGCGTTGACTCGCACGCCGCCGGGGTTGCGTCTACATGACTTCGTGCGCGACATCACGGCGAAGTGGCAGCGGAGCGTGGAAGCGGAAACCGCGACGGTCGACTGGTGTTTCGCGGAAAACCTCGCGTATGCAAGTCTTCTCGACGACGGGCACAGTGTGCGCATCTCCGGCATGGACGTGGGCCGCGGCACCTTCATGCATCGGCATGCAGTGTGGCACTCGCAAGGCGCAATTTCGGGCGCGGCTTCCGGCGCAACTGAGCCTCATGTGCCGCTGCAAAATCTGGGTGTGCATCAGGGCGAGTTCGACATCATCAATTCACCGCTGACCGAGGAGGCCGTGCTGGGTTTCGAATACGGCTACAGCGTTCAATCCACGTCGCACCTTGCTATCTGGGAAGCGCAGTTCGGCGACTTCGTGAACGGCGCGCAAGTGATCATCGATCAATATATCGCCGCGGGCGAGTACAAGTGGGATCAACCGTCCGGTCTGACGATGCTGCTGCCGCATGGTCATGAAGGCGTCGGTCCCGAGCATTCCAGTGCGTATCTCAGCCGCTTCCTGCAACTGTGCGCAGGCGGAAACATGAAGGTCGCGATGCCGTCGACGTCGTCGCAGTGGTTCCATATGCTGCGCGAACAGGCGCTGAGCGCTGAGCCGAAGCCGCTTGTCGTGATGTCGCCGAAGGGGCAGCTTCATGCCAATGCGCGTTCGCATGCGCCGCTCGGCGAATTGATCGACGGTGCGTTTGCTCCGGTGCTGCAGGACAGTGGTGCTGCGTTGCCTGCAGACGTGACGCGCGTCGTACTGTGCAGCGGCAAGTTCTTCTACGACTTGCAGGCGGCGCGCGATGCTTCTGGCGGCACGCAGACTGCGCTCGTCCGGATAGAACAGCTGTATCCGTTTCCGACGAGCGAGCTTGCGCTTGCGCTCGCCGCTTACCCGAACCTTGCGGAGGTGGTGTGGGCCCAGGAAGAGGAAAAGAAGCATGGCGCATGGCACTTCGTGCGCGATGACATAGAAGGAGCGGTTCCGGCGAACTGCCGCGTGTTCGACGTGTGCCGGCGCGAGAGTCCATCGGGCGCGGATTCGTCGATACGCGCTCATCGCGTAGAACAGCAGCGCCTGGTGGCAGCCGCATTGGCGCGCACCTGAAGTTGCGCCGTCAAGCAGTTTGCCCACTGGGTTGCAATTGAGTTGCTATTGTTAACAGCAACAGGCGAGGTGCTCGCGCGCGGCATTCAGTATGCTGCGACGCGACCGCTTCGCCATTTCCCGCTTCGCATCCATGTTGCGGCGCGTAGGCCGATTGGCGCGAATTGAGGAGCGCGTTGGCATGCGCGTTGCGACGCAGGTTGCCGAAGCGATAGGACAATTGTACATGGCAACCGTACTGCTGGTAGATGACGACGCCGAGGCGTTGGACGCATGGAGCGCGATTTGCTCCGCCGAGGGCTACGAAGTAAAAACTGCGCTGGACGGTAAGTCGGCGCTAGCTCAGTTCATGGCTTCGCCCGTCGATGTCGTGGTTGCCGACTGGCGCATGCCGACCATGTCGGGCAGTGAACTATGTCACCGCTTGCGCACACTGCCCGGGCTGGCCGACGTCGCTTTCATACTCGTTTCGGGAGAGCCGAGTCCTCCCGCCTTCGTCAGCTTCGACGGATTTCTGCGCAAGCCGGTCGACGGGCCCGCGTTGCTGGCCACGATGCGGCGTCTTCTCGACGACCACGTCACCCATCGCGCATTGCAGCGAGGCGGACCGACGTAGGATCGATCGTGCACGCGGCGCGGCTTGCCTCACTTACTTGCCACTTACACTTGCCACTTACTCTCTGGCGTGACGCTCGCGGCGTCAGTCTGGCGTTTGCGCATCGCCGGACGATTTACTCGCCGCGGACGGGATCAGCAGCACCGGCAAGCGAGCCTGGCGCACACAACGCTCCGCGACGCTGCCGAGAATCAGGCGCTGAAATCCGCGCCGGCCATGCGTGCCCATGACGAGCAAGTCGGCGTTGAAGTCGGCGGCGGCTTTCAGCACGGCCGTGGAAACGTCGTCGAGCGACGGCGCTTCGGTCACGACGATCTCTCCCTTCACACCTTGCGCGTCCATTTCGCGTGTGAGGTCCACGCCGAGTTCCTTCCCTTGTTCGATGAGACTGTTGCGAAGCACTGAAGGGTCATAGCCCGGCGCTTCGAAATACATTGGCGTATTTTCGACGACGTACAAGGGCTGCAAAACAGCGCCGTTGGTTCGGGCGAGCGCGAGCGCTGCTTCGAAAGCACGGCGAGAAGTCTGGCTGCCGTCTACCGCCACAAGAATGCGTGTGTACATTTCCGCTCCAGGTCAGGTTGCCAGCTTTAATGATCGTTCAGAAACGCCGCTTCAGCCAGGATGTAAATCAAGCGGTTCACAAATTTTGACGTTGCTCTCGCTAGACGGCCGCCGTTTCATGACGCGTGGGCGCCCTTTTGCCCGATGCAGCGACCCCGAAGCGCGGCGATTGCCGCCGCGGTTTGCCTTACAATCGGGATCTACTCTGACAAGCTGCTGCGCCCGGCCGATGAATGAGCGAAAAACGACGGGCTTGCCCGACAAGATCTACGGCGACATCCTGAATCGCATTCTTGAAGGCGAATACAAGGAAGGCCAGCGGCTGCCTACCGAACATGCGCTCGCCGAACGCTTCTCGACCTCGCGACCCACGGTGCGCGAGGCATTGGCGCGGCTGCGGGCTGACGGCATCATCGTGACGCGTCATGGCTCGGGTACGACAGTCGCGCGGCGACCCGACCCGGACGTGCGGCGTTTCGCGCCGCTCGAAACGCTGTCCGACATCCGCCGCTGCTATGAGTTTCGCATTGTCACGGAGACCGGCGCGGCCGAGCACGCGGCGCTCAAAGCCGACGCCGACGACATTGCGGCGATCGAGCACGCATGGGATCAACTCGAACGGATCATCGAGACGCGCGGCATCGGCGCGTCGGACGATTTCCTGTTTCATCTCGCGGTGGCGCGCGCGTCGAAGAACCCGTTTTTCATCACGGTCATGTCGTTCATCGAAGAACAGATAGTTTTCAGCATGAATTTGTCACGCAACCTGTCGCTCGTAAAAACGGTGGAGCGGCAGCGTCTCGTGCAGGCGGAACACCGGGCGGTGCTCGACGCAATTCGCCGCAAGGACCCGCAGGCGGCGGGGCAGGCAATGCGAGCGCACCTGGAGAACGCGCTCGAACGGATGTTTGGTTCGTGAGGCAAGCGTCGCGTGGCCCGCTGCGCGCCGTCTAACCGGCCGTTGCCAACATGGCGAAGCGCGGCCGGCGGCGAGCAGCGGACCAGCGAGGTGTAGCTAAGCGGCTGCGGCGATCGGCCCGAACAACGCCGTGCGGGTTTTCGGACTCACGGCGATATCCAGCGCCACCGCGCGTTCCACACCGATCTGCAGCGGTGAGCCGAGACGGCTTATCTCGATTCCGGTCTTGCGCAACAGCCGCTCGATGGGGGTTGTGGTCACCGTCACATAGCGCGTGATGCCCATGCGGTCGGCGAAGGCCACCAGCTCATGGATCGCCTGCATCGTCACGTCGGCGAAGCCGAACGACTTTTCCTCGCCGCTCGTGTCGATCGCGAAGCGGCTCAATTCCCAGATATGCCGCCCGACCGGCGCCGCAGCGCCATGAAGCAACTGAGGAAAGGTGTCCTTCAGCATGTTCGGTCCCTCGGTCGGCATCAGACGCCAACAGCCACGCACGCGCCGATCGTCGGCCTGGATCAGCATGTAATGCGGTCCCAGCGCATCGTATCCGTCGATTTCCATGCCCGCTATGGTCGGAATATCCCATCCGAGCCGTCCGTGAAACACCCGTGCCCGCAGGCGATACATCTCGTTGATGTCTTCGTTGTCGAACTCTTGACGCATTCCAATCCGGATCGCTGTTTGCATGACGTTCTCCTGAACGTGTTGGGGAAACCAATACGCAGGAAAACTTATGCATTCTGAATCGTTCCGCTACCTATCTACCTGGATAGGTGTGCATGCTTATCGGATATCGGAGAATTTGAGACAGGAAACAGCACTCAACCGACGGGACACAAAAATGGAACATCTCGACAATCACTGGCAACCGCAAACCGGTCTACAAACGCGTTCGGCGGAGCCGTCCACAGCGGTAGATCGGGTGTTGATCATTGCGTACCGCAAAAAGAAGAAAGAAAGCCAGCGTCGCTTCTGGGCTCGCTTCGGCGTCACGCAGTCGCGTGGCAGCCGCTTCGAGTCCGGTGCGGAAATCCCGGCGCCCGTCTCGATTCTGCTGGGCCTGTACTTCACGAAAACCGTTTCCGACGCCGACCTCGGCCGGGCTGAGCGGGTGCTTCACAGCCGCGACGCGGCGGCGTTGCTCAACCCGGGTCAATAAGCCCCAGTTGTGTCGCAATCACGGCTGCTGCGCGCCGCGAATTCACGCCAAGTTTGGTCCTGATGTTCTTCATGTGGAAGTTCACCACGGCTTCCGAACAGTTCAGGATATGGGAAATTTCCCACGTGGATTTGCCGCGCGCGGTCCATTGAAGGCACTCGCGTTCGCGCGGCGTCAGCTTGGGCAACAAACTTTGCGTGTGCGCATGCAAATGGCGCTGACTGGTGTCGATCACCAGGTCGCGCAATAGCACGAGATTCGGCAATACCACGTCGATATGACGCCAGAAGGTGTCCGTCGGATTGGCGTCGTTCACGAAGCACATCATGCCGGCCTCCTGATTCGGGCCGTGAATCGGCAGTGTCACGCCCGCGCGCAAGCCGTGGGCGCGCGCTTCTTCGTACATGGACTGCTGCGGCGCGGTCGTGAAGATTTCCGGCGACCACACTAGTGGCGACGAACGTGTCGCGCAATGTGCGACCGTTGGGTCTATATGAACCAGGCCTTGCTCGTCGTAGGTGCGGCGCCACGCGGGCGCATAGGTGCTGCGAATGTAAGCGTCTTCAAGCCGAATGGTCGGGCGCGGAAGCATTGCGATCAGAAGCCGGTCGAATCCCCAGCTCTCCGCAAGACCGGTCACCGCGCTGAACCATTCCGCTTCGTCGGCGGCCTCCAGTAGCGGTGCCATCTGCTCGATAAAATGTAGCGCCAATTTCCACTCTCTCAGACTCGCAAATAGCCTGTATGGTATTTGCGCAGGTTTTTATGTGCGGCTGCTTTAGTGCGGACAATTTATCACTAAAAAATGTTTTGCAACCTGGAGCCGTCCGCTCTATACGCGGCCTTTAACTCACGTTTAACGGAACGCGAATAAACGTGCACGCGCATTCACGCGACGTAGATTCGCGTGTACCGCGAATTTCGCTGCAATCCCCAAGCAGCAGGGTGTTGAGCTTCTGCCGGTCCATCCTTTGATATCGCATTTCGCGAATGCCAAATAAACGGGCAAAACCGCTCCATTCGCCATGCCAACGTCTTTACTTGGCCCGGCGGATTCTGGCTGCGTAAATCACCGTTTCGCACTATGCAGCTCATTCCCTCTATTGTCATACGAAAGCGTGGTGAAGCGTCTTAACATTTTGCCGCACGCGACGATCGTGGAATCGTTGCGGACAAAGTTGTTTGACAACTTTTGGAGGCAGATGCTACCGTAGACGCTACGACTTTTCGGGTGTCCGCCTTATGAACGAATCTCCGTTTGACGACCGCGAACTCGCGGCCTCGGTTATGGCCGTGCCGCCGCTGGCACGCCGCGCAGACCTTGCGCTCGACGCCGACCAGAATGCCACGCTGATCCGCCATATCGAGGCAGGCGGCGTGCGCACACTGCTCTATGGCGGCAACGCGAACCTCTATCACACACCCGTGAGCGAATATCGCGATCTGCTCGACCTGCTGGCCGATGCGGCGAGCGCCGACACGCGCGTGATCACCGCCATCGGGCCGGACTACGGAAAGATGCTCGATCAGGCGCGCATCCTCGCGCAGACCCGCTATCGCACGGCAATGGTGCTGCCGCTCGCCGGCTTTACGACGTCAGAGGGCGTCGAAGCAGGCCTGACGCGGATTGTCGACGCGGCGGGCATCCCGCTCACGCTGTACATCAAAAGCGAAGACTATGTGGAGGTGGAGACGCTCGCGCGCCTCGTCGAGCGGGGCACGCTGCTCGCCGTGAAGTATGCGATCGTCCGCCAGAATCCCGCCGACGATCCCTACCTGCGCCGCCTGCTGCAACATGTGCCGGCGGCCAAGATCGTGTCGGGCATGGGCGAGCGGCCTGCGCTCGTGCATGTGCGCGAGTTCGGCCTCGCGGCATGGACAACCGGCTCGGGCTGTATCGCGCCTCACATGGTGACGGCCCTGCTGCACGCAGTGAAAACCGGCGACAACGACGCTGCACAACGTCTTTACGACGCATTCCTGCCGCTCGAAACCTTGCGCGACGACATCTCGCTGATCCGCGTGCTGCACGACGCGGTGACGTTCTCGAAGATCGCCGACATGGGGCCGATCCTGCCGCTGCTCAGTTCGACGCCGCCCGAACATCATGCGAAGATCGCCGGCGCGGCGCATGCGTTGCTCGCGCTCGAAAGAGAGCACGCGCGCGTCCGGACCCATTGATCCAATCAGACAGAGGCAGCATGACCGACCACAGCCGACGTTATCCCGATCTTTCCGTGCGCATGCTCGATCCGCGCTTCAAGTCGCTGACTCTTGCGTCAGCGTCCGTCGAGTGTCTGTATCAAGGCGCGCGCTGGTCGGAAGGGCCGGTCTGGTTCGGCGACGGCCGCTATCTGCTGTGGAGCGATATCCCCAACGACCGCATCTTGCGTTGGGACGAGGCGAGCGGCACGGTCAGCACGTTCCGTCAGTCGTCGAACAATGCCAACGGCCATACGCGCGACCGGCAAGGCCGCCTCGTGAGTTGCGAACATCTGACGCGCCGTGTCACCCGCACCGAATACGACGGCTCGATTACCGTGCTCGCCGATCGCTATCGCGGCAAGCGTTTCAATTCGCCGAACGACGTCGTCGTCAAATCCGACGGTTCGATCTGGTTCAGCGATCCGACGTTCGGGATAGACGGCTTCTACGAAGGCGAGCGGCAGGAGTCGGAGTTGCCGGCCTGCGTGTACCGCATCGACGGCCAGACGGGCGAGGTGAGCGTAGTCGCCGACGACATTCTCGGACCGAATGGCCTTGCGTTTTCGCCGGACGAGTCCGTGCTCTATATCGTCGAATCGCGAGGCGAGCCGCGCAAGATTCGCGCTTTCGACGTCGATTTAGACGGAAGCGGTGCGGCGCTGTCGAACAACCGCGTGTTGATCGACGCGGGCCCCGGCACGCCGGACGGCTTTCGCATCGACGTCCACGGGAATTTATGGTGCGGTTGGGGCATGGGCACAGACGAACTCGACGGCGTGCGCGTCTTTACACCACAAGGCGAGGCGATCGGCCATATTGCGCTGCCGGAGCGCTGTGCGAACGTGTGCTTCGGCGGACGTCATCGCAACCGCCTATTCATGGCGGCGAGCCACGGCCTGTACTCGCTCTATGTGAACACGCAAGGCGTACGCGGCGGCTGATCGCGTGCTTCGCCCACGAGCGGTCCGCGATAGTTGCCTGACAAGCCCCTTTACGCGGTCGCGCGGCTCGGGGTTTGCCCTCCTATACAAGCGCGCCAAATCATTGAGACCAAAGGCCTTCGGGCGAAAATGCGCGGAATGTCGGGGAAAACGCGAGCAATAGTATTTGCTTGACATCGGATGTGGCGCTTCGCTATGTTGCAGTGGTTGAACAAGACGCCCGGCGCAGTCGTCCGGCGGACTTCATACCAAGAAGCGAGGAGACGCAATGACTGTTCCGCACAGGTTGTCGCTCAGGCTGGTGTCGGTATGTCTCGCGGCGAGCGCCGCGTTCGGATCGGCTGCTCACGCGGCTGATCCAGTCACACTCAATATCGTCGACGTCGCCGGCGATCTCCAACTTACGCGCGCCGGGTTCGAGGCGTTCAAAGCGAAGTACCCGAACCTCGTCGCGAATATCACCTACACCAACGCGCCCGCCCCGCAATTGCCCGGCAAGATCAAGGCTATGCAGGGCGCGGGCCGCTCGGACATAGATCTGGTATTGACGGGCACCGACGCCCTCGCAGCCGGCATCGAGCAGAACCTGTGGACCAAGCTGCTGCCCGACAACGCGGCGCAATTCCCCGGCGTGCTCGACAAATACGCGCCCGGCCCGCGCAAGATGCAGGATTTGGCGCAAGGCTATGGTCTTGAGGTCGCGTATATGCCGGCCGGGCCGCTACTCGAATACAACCCCGCCAAGGTCAGCGATCCGCCGAAAACGCCCGAGCAACTGCTGCAATGGTGCAAGGCTCATCCGGACAAGCTGATCTACGCGCGGCCCGCGAACTCGGGACCCGGCCGCACGTTTCTGATGGGCTTGCCCTATGTGCTGGGCGACAAGAATCCGCAAGACCCCATCAACGGCTGGGATAAGACCTGGGCGTTCCTCAAGCAGCTTAACGAATGCATTCCTTACTATCCGGGCGGCACGTCCGCGGTGATGAAAGAGCTGGGCGAAGGCACGCGCGACATGACCGTGACGGTAACGGGCTGGGACATCAATCCGCGCGCGCTCGGCATCGTGCCCGCCGATTTCCGCGTGCAGGCGTTCGACAACATGACGTGGGTGAACGACGCACACTACATGGTCGTGCCCAAGGGCGTACCGAAAGAAAAGCTGGACGTGCTCTACAAGCTGATGAACTTCATGCTCGAGCCCGCGCAGCAAGCCATGACTTACGACGACGGTTACTTCTATCCGGGGCCGGCGATCAAGGGCGTCACTGTTGAGCAGGCACCCGCACATAGCCAGGAAGTCCTGAAGAAGTACGGGCGTCCCGAGTACGCGAAGCTGCTGGCGGAACGCCCGCACGTGTTGCCGCTCAATGCTGCTGCGATGGTGGCTGCTTTCAGGAAATGGGACACGGAAGTCGGCGCTCAAAAGACCAAATAACCGAAGCCGGATAGCCGCGCCCATTCGTGCGAGTGCGATTCGCGCGTGACGCGTCACGCGCATCAGGGAACCGCCATGAAGCATCACTTCGAACAGTTGCGGCTCGACTCGGTGAGCCGCAGTTTCACGAATGCGGAAGGCCAGTCGATCGCCGCGCTCCAGGGGCTCGATCTGAACATCCGGCGCGGCGAATTCATTGCGTTGCTCGGGCCTTCGGGCTGCGGCAAGTCGACGGCGCTGAACTGCATTGCGGGTTTGCAGCCGCTGAGCGGCGGCGGCATCTGGCTCGACGACAAGCGTATCGATGTATTGCCGCCGGAAAAACGCGGCTTCGGCATGGTGTTCCAGAACTACGCGCTGTTTCCGCACATGAGCGTGCTCGACAACGTCGGCTTCGGGCTGAAGATGCGCGGCGTTGGCAAAAGCGAAATCATGCGGCGCGCGCGCGAGGCATTGCAACTCGTGCAACTGGTCGGCCACGAGCGCAAGCTGCCCGGGCAACTGTCGGGCGGCCAGCAACAGCGCGTGGCGATCGCGCGTGCGATCGTCATCGAGCCGCCGCTGATCCTGATGGACGAGCCGCTGTCGAATCTCGACACCAAGTTGCGCATCGAGATGCGCGCCGAAATCCGCCGCATTCATAGCCAACTCGAACGCGCGACGCTGTACGTCACGCACGATCAGGACGAAGCGCTTTCGATGGCCGACCGCATCGTCGTGATGAGAGAAGGCGTTGTGCAGCAGGTCGCCACGCCGAAAGAGGTCTATACGCGCCCGCAGAATCTGCATGTCGCGCGTTTCATGGGCTATCGCAACGTCGCTGAATTCACGCTCGAAGGCATGCAAGGCGAAGGCGTCGCGGTGAGCGCGAACGGTGTCCGTCTGATCGGCACGCCGATGGCGGGCTTCAACGGCAAGCGTGTAAGTGTGGCGCTGCGCCCTGAGGACATGGAGCGCACGGCGCCCGGAACCGAGAATGCGTTCGACGCGTTGGTGACCGTCGTCGAATACGGCGGAAACAGTTCTCTGCTGCGCGTGAAGACCGCGTTCGGCGATTTGTGGGCACGCGTCGCGGGCGAGTTCGTCGAAGGACAACATATCAGCTTGCGTGTGCCGCCTTCGCGCACGCTTGTTTATGACGGCGAGGCGGCATGAGCACACCCATGCCGTCGGCGCCTGTCGCGCCCGCCGCGCAGCGCGATAGCAAGGCGTGGCTCGTTACGCCGGCGTTGCTCGTCATCGTCGCGTTGTTTATCTATCCGTTTGCATACGGTCTCGCGCTGTCGTTCCGGCCGATGAACGGCGGCAGTGCATGGGCCAACTATCTGACGTTCTTCACCGACACGTCGATGTGGCCCACCATCATCGTCACGCTGAAGCTGGCCGTGCCGGCCACGCTGATCAACGTCGGCGTGTCGGTGCCTGTCGCATTCGCGTTGCGCCGGCATTCGCGGTATCAAAAGTTCGTGACCACGTTACTGGTGATTCCTGTCACGCTCGGCACGGTGCTGATCGCCGACGGCATGCTCACTTACTTCGGACCCAACGGCTGGTTTCCGCAGGCGCTGCACGGCATGCATCTCTATTCGAGCGAAGTTCGGCTCACACATAACTTCTGGGGCGTGCTGATCTCGCTGATCGTGTCGGGATTTCCATTCGCGTTTCTGTTGACGCTGTCGTACGTGACCGGCATCGACCCGACGCTCGCGAGCGCCGCCGCGACGCTCGGCGCGAGTCCGTGGGAGCAGTTTCGCCGCATTTATTTGCCGCTGCTGGTTCCCGGTTTGACGATGGCCGCCTGCCTCTCGTTCGTGCAGGCGTTTTCGGTGTTTCCATCGGCAGTACTGCTTGGTGCGCCTGCGGGGCCGACTCGCGTGATGTCGATTGCGGCAGCGGAGGCCGCGTTCGAAAGTTATGACTATTCGCTCGCGTCCGCGATTGCGATGGTGATGGGCTTCGTGCAATTACTGGTAGTGGCCGCGATGCTAGGGGCGCGCCGCTTCTTTTACAGCGGCCCTGCAACCGGAGGCAAAGGCTGATGACGACCGAGCGTGGCGGCGCGCCGGCTTCATGGTCCGCGTCCGAATCGAAACAGCAGGGCGACGACGCACGCGAGCCGAGGCGCGTAAAGCAGCGTGCGAGCGTGCCAGGCCGCGTATGGCGCGTGATCGTGTGGGGCGCGATGGTGTTTTTCCTTGCCAACGTCGTGCTGCTGATCGCGACCGTGGCGGTCAATTCGATCGCGACCCGCTGGTTCGGCACGTTGCTTCCGCAGGGCTTCACGCTGCATTGGTATGCGCAGGCGTGGAGCGATTTCCAGCTGGCGAGCGTGCTGTGGGTGACGGTCGAAGTAGTCGGCGCGGTCGTGCTGCTGTCGGTGCTGCTCGGCGTGCCGGCAGCATATGCGCTCGCGCGCGTGCAGTTTCGCGGCAAGCGCATTGCGATGCTGATTTTCCTCTTGCCGTTGATGGTGCCGCCCGTCACTTACGGCATTCCGATGGCGACCGCGATGTACAAGATCGGTCTGGCCGGCACGCTGAGCGGCGTGATACTTGCGAATCTCGTGCCCGCGCTGCCGTTCGTGATTCTCGTGATGACGCCGTTCATCGAACAGATCGATCCGAACCTCGAAGCGGCCGCGCGGATTTTCGGTGCGAACACGTTCCGCTATTTCCGCTACGTGCTGCTGCCCCTGCTCGTGCCCGGCATGCTGGCGGCGGCGCTTCTGGTGCTGGTACGCACCATCGGTATGTTCGAACTCACGTTCTTCACCGCGGGGCCCGGAACGCAAACGCTCGTGGTCGCCTTGTACTACGCGGTGTTCTCAACCGGTGTGCGCGCGCCGCAATCCATCGACGCCATGGCGATGATCTACATGGCGATCACGCTGGTCTGGGTGTTGATCGCGCTGCAGTTCGTGAGCCCCACCCAGATCGTCTCGCGCGTGAAGGAACAGAAGCATTGAGCGGCGTTACGCATTTCGCAAGCTGGTGCTCAGTAGCCCACGCGGTATACGCGGCCCGTCTGCGCGCCTTCCACGCTGCGTAGATACGCTTGTGCGGCGCGTTGCGCGGTGACTGGTTCGAAGCCGCGAAAGTACGGCCCGTACGCGCCCATCGATTCGGTCAGCACTGTCGGACTTACGACGTTGATGCGGATACCGCGCGGCAGTTCGATCGCCGCGCCGCGCACGAAACCTTCGAGCGCGAGATTGACGGTCGTCGCATTCGCGCCTTCGCGAATCGGCTCATCGCCCACGATGCCGCTCGTCAGCGTGAAAGAGCCGCCGTCGTTCAGGTAGTTCTGCGCCGCCAGCACGACATTGATCTGTCCCATGAGCTTGTCGCGCAGGCCGACCCAGAACTGTTCGATGCTCATTTGCTGGAGCGGGCCGAAATGCAGTTTGCCCGTTGTGGTGACGACGCCATCCACCTTGCCGAGTTCGCGGAAGAGCCGCTCGACGCTCGCCGGATCGGTGCTGTCCACCTGATACTGGCCGCGCGTCGCGCCTACTTCGATAACTTCATGGCGAGCCTTCAGCTCCGCAGTAACAGCCTGGCCCAGCGTGCCCGTGGCGCCAATCACGACGATCTTTTTCATCTACCGCTCCGTTGAGTTTGATGTGCCACGATTGTGCGCCGCGCCGGGTCGTACAAAAAGCCGCGACGGGGAGGAGGTCTTCGAACCGTCGGTTTCTAATCCACGCAAGGCGATAAAAAACGCGCATCGTTATTTAAACAATGCGCGCGTTGATATCCGCCGACAAATCGGCCTCTTCGTCCAGATTCAAACGCGAGTGCAAATCGGCAGATTATTTCACCCGCTGTATTTCTATCACCCGTGTAGGTCGCAAATGATTAAGGGCGTAATGGATACGGCCGCGTTCATGGCGGTTTTCGCCTGGGCGCGAATAGTCGAACAGATCATCGGTCGAATGGAGCGCCTGCGGCTCGAACATGCCTTTGTCGATCACCGTATAGCCCGGCTCGAGCGCGAGCAGCAGATGATTGCCGCCCACGCGGCTGTCGAACCCGGCCATGCCGTCGTGCGCTTCCGGCACGCTGTTGACGAGCGTCGCGTTGCTGGTCGTGATTTCGTCGACTGCTATCGGGCTCTGGCCCGCAATGCGCGCGGCTTCGTGATTCTTGCCGTCGGTGTCGACCGTGCTGTCGTGTGTCCGGTCATTGTGTGATTCGGCGGTACGCGGGCCGTTCGGGACAGTTGGCTTGCCGGCGTCTGCTGCCTTGTCGAAATGGGTGTTCATATGCATTCTCCTTTCAAGAAGTTGGGTTCAGAACTGCAAGGTCCGTTCCCTCACCAAGGCGATTGCGTGCGCGCGTCTTTCGTTTTTTTTAATGAACGCGCATTTTCTACAGAGTATGATCATACTCCGGCGAGCGGGGCGTGTTCTGCAACAGCGCTTAATCGGGTTCTCGCGAGATTCACATCGCTGTTTATCAACACCGGTGCAACGAGCGCGGGCTTACTCAAAACATTCTACGGGGCCGTCAGGGCGGGTGACACATGCACTTCGATGCTGCATTCACACATCGCGGCTATTTGTTAAATTGCGCACCGGCGCGCGCCGGCGACGGCACTTGGCAACCTTACGTCGTCATCTCGCGGTCGAGCGACGGTGAACTCGTCGCGAACCGTTTTTTCCCGACGGACCTGTGCTTTCGCGACGAGGCCGCCGCAATTGCTCATGCGCGCGACTGGGCGGTGCGCTGGATCGACGCAAGCAGTCTGACCATCTGAGCGCACCTTCGCCTTTGCCTTGCGCGCAACGCTGCGCGAGCCGCGGCAAAACGCGGTAATCTCTCGGGACACTCACTCGATACCGTGCTCCTCGCACGACGCTGTCCCTCATGCCTAACGCGCCTACCCACAACTGGGGCCTTGAACAGATCGTCGCGGACCTGCGTGCGTCACGCGAAGAGTTGCATCGTACGCGGCATCCACTCGGCATTCGCGAACTGCCGTCGCGAGAAGCAGTGGTCAACATCGTCGCGGGCCTGCGCGCGGCGCTATTTCCCACGCACTACGGCGCGCCGGATCTGACTGACGAAACCGTCGACTACTACGTCGGACACACGCTCGAAAGCACGCTGCGTTTGCTCGCGGAGCAGATCCGCCGCGCGCTGCGGTTTTTGCCGGAACACGCGCAAACGCCCGACACCGAACTGCGCGAGCGTGCCTTCGAGGTTGCGCGCCAGTTCGGCACGCAGTTGCCTGGCATTCGCGCGCTGCTCGTCAGCGACATTCAGGCGGCGTTCACGGGCGATCCGGCCGCGCAGCACATCACCGAAATCCTGCTCTGCTATCCCGGCGTATGGGCGATGACGCATCACCGCCTTGCACATGCGCTGCATCGTCTCGGCGTGCCGTTGCTCGCGCGCTTCATCAACGAGATCGCGCACTCGGCGACCGGCATCGACATTCACCCTGGCGCGACGATCGGTCCGAGCTTTTTCATCGACCACGGCACGGGCGTCGTGATCGGTGAAACGGCGATCATCGGCGAACACGTGCGCGTTTATCAGGCGGTGACACTGGGCGCGAAGAGCTTCGCGGCGGATATCGACGGCGCGCTGATCAAGGGCAATGCGCGGCATCCAATTGTCGAAGACGACGTGGTGATCTACGCCGGCGCGACGATCCTCGGACGGGTAACAATTGGCCGCGGCTCGGTGATCGGCGGCAATGTGTGGCTCACGCATAGCGTGCCGCCGGGCAGCAGCGTGTCGCAAGGCAAGGTCCGCGAAGGAGAGCGGGGCGAAGAAGGGCGGCGTTGATGCGCGGGCGCGACGCGTCGCGTGGCCGCGTCCACATGCCTCGTTGCGCGATTGCAGGCGTTGAGGCGACGGTGGCGCAAACCGCGCATGCGTTTCCGCGCCATTCGCACGACCGCTTTGGCGTCGGCGTGATTGTCAGTGGCGGGCATAAATCGGCGAGCGGTCGCGGCCCCGTCGAAGCGCGCGCCAACGACGCGATCATGGTGAACCCCGGCGAAGTGCATGACGGCAGTCCGCTCGATGAACGCGGCCGCGCGTGGCGCATGCTCTATTTCGAGCCTTCAATACTGGTGAGCGCGGCGGCGGAATTGAGCGGCGCGGCGGCGCGCGAGATCGAACTCACGCAGCCCGTGGTGCACGACCCGCTGCTGAAACATCTTTTCGAACGATTATTCGCGGTCGCGGTAGAGGTGCCGGGCACACCCGATGCGTTGGCGCGGGAACAGGCGTTGCTCGTACTGCTTGCGCATCTGCTTGGCGCTCACGCAACCGCGCAGGCGAGCAGTGAAACGCATGTTTTATCGTTGCGTCGCGCGGGGCCGATTGCACGCGCGAAAGCGCGCATCGACGACGATCCGTCAGCGCCGCTCACACTCGCCGATCTCGCCGGCGAAGCCGGCATGAGCCGCTTCCAGTTGCTGCGAGCGTTTGCGCATGAAATCGGCTTACCGCCGCATGCATACCGGATGCAACGGCGCGTGGTGCTGGCGCGGCAATGGATAGCGCGCGGTGTGTCGCTCGCCAACGCGGCTGCCGCCGCGGGCTTTGCCGATCAGAGTCACATGACGCGCGCTTTTGTGCGCCTGCTCGGCGTCACGCCCGCGAACTACGCTGCGGCGATGCGTTGACGCGAACTCACGCTGCGCCCGCACGAGCGCGGGATTCACAAGCGCAGATGCTGCCAAAGATCTAATCCGGGCAGTCCGACATGCCGGCCGACAAACCAGGCCGCCGCCCACGAAGCCGCGACTACGATCAGGTCGCAATGTCCGCTATTCCATAGATTCAGCGAATGCCGTCCGGCGATCCACGGTACGCCGAGCGGGTTGGGCCAGTCGGCGAGCAGATGCATCAGGCCGCCGCATGCGAAGCCGAACGCGGGCGCCGCATAAATCGAATGCCCGAGTCCACGGTACGAAACGGCGAGCAGCGCGATCCAGCCGATGCCCCAATGCGTCAACGTGCGATGCGCGATCCACAGCCGGCGTGCGCGCGACCACCACGCGACTTCGAGCCAGTCCGGCGCGGTGCTTCCCGCTACGCCCGCGATAAAGCTCATCAGTACGCCGATATAAAACGCGCCGTCGTGACCGCCGCCGATGCGCGCCACGACCGCCGCGGCAATGACGCCCGCCGCGAAACCGGTTGCGTGATGTGCTTTGCTGGATGCCATCGGAATTCACGACGCAGCGCGTCGCGTGAAGAAGAGGGGCGGCTATGGTCGCAGATAGACGCGCAGAAAAATAGCCGGGACGCCGTTAGAAACGTGTCGCGGCATCGCGTGTCACGCATTAAACAACGGCGCATTCAACGCGAATCACGCGCGCCGGCTGCAATACTCAGGTCGCACAACGTGCGATATTGAAGCGCATTTCCGGTTCCGGCGGATCGTCGGGCGCGTTGGCCGGATGCATGACCTTGATCACGGAGCCCGCGTTCGACGGCGTCACCGTGACGAAATATGAATTGTTCGAATCTGAGCCGACCGCGATCTCGGTCGCGCTGCCCACGCGCGACAGGCGAACTCTCGACAAGCGGCTTTCGAGGCAACTGGCAATGTACGCGGGAGCACGTTGCGACGACACGTAGATCATGGGCTGCGACGCGTCGCGTGCGGAAGGCCCGTTGGAGGAACCGCAAGCCGCGAGAGTGGCGATCGCCACGGCGGCGGGAGCAAGCAGAAAAATTCGTTTCATGGTGAGGTCGTCGGCGTCCCCGAAATTTTTTGCGGGAATCTTGTGCGGGCGAAGCATAGCGCGGTTGAAGCACCGAGTCATACACCGATCAATGCAATGCGACGCTTCGCGACAAAGCCGCCTTTCACTTGCATTGGGCGCTCGCTGAAACCTCGCTGAAACCACTCGCAGCGAACACGCCCGATCACGAAGAGAAATGCGGACGCCCGAGTATACCGAGCACGCGCTCGCGCCGTCACTTTCGTTACAAGCTGAAACGTCGCGCCCACAAAAAAACCCGCGACGTGATCGTGTCACGGGCGGGTCGGGAAGCAGCGCGAAACGGTAGGCTCGCGCTGCAAGCACTGCGTGGAGAGTTAGAAGCGGTGACGCAGCCCGACAGCGGCGGCAACCTGGTTACCCGTCGACGACGGCGCGAGCGTATTGATCGCCGCTACGTTCGAACCAAAGTTGCCGAGTTCGCCCGATGCATGCTGATACACGCCTTCGACGTAGACGTCGGTACGCTTGCTCAGCGAGTAGTCGCCTTGCAGTGAGACCGTATGCCACTTCGGATCGCCCGAACCGTTGGAGCCCGACACTTTGCCGTCGGTGAACGTGTACGAAGCCGCGAGGCTCATTGCCGGCGTCAGCGCGTAGCGGCCGTTCACTTCGTAGTTGTCCATGTGCAGGTTGGTGCCGGCAATGCCTGGCAGCGTTGCACCGCCGACGTCGATGCCGGTGATGCCGTCCAGTTGCGTATGCGTGTACACGAAGCCCGCGGTTGCCGGACCATACGTGTAGTTGATGCCCGCACCATACGTGCGCTGCAGGTTTGCCGCGATCTGCGCGGTGCCGTCGCCTTGCGAAACCGCGCCGCCCAGATTCGAGCTGCCCGACTTGTTCAGTTGCAGATAAGCCGCCGCGACGCTCAGAGGACCATTGTCATACGAAGCGCCCGCGCTCCATGCGCGATTGTTCGAGAACTGGCCCGCCGAATTGCTGAAGCCGTACAGGCCGCCGAATTTCAGGCCCGCATAATTCGCGCTCGTGTATTTGACCGCGTTCTTGATCGAGAACGAGTTGTCCAGGTTGTCGTTGTCGAACGGGTGGGCCGCGAGATTGTTGCCGTAGCCTGCGCCCGCTTCCGACAGCGGCGCGAGATAGTCGACCACCGAGTCGTATTGACGGCCGAGCGTGAGCGTGCCGTACTGGTCGCTCTTCAAGCCGACGAATGCCTGGCGGTTGAAGAGCGTGTTGCCTTCAGAGAACTGGCCGTTGTTCAGATTGAAGCCGCTCTCCAACGTGAAGATGGCGTGCAGACCGCCGCCCAGGTCTTCGCTGCCGCGCAAGCCGAAATAGGTGTTCGACACCGAACCGCTACCTTGCTGCCAGTTGCTGTGGCCGCCCTGGTTGTTCGAATACACGAGGCCGGCGTCGAGTGTGCCGTACAACGTGACGCTGCTTTGTGCGTGTGCGTTGAGCGCGAATGCGCCCATGAGACCTGCTGCGATGAGGGTTCTTTTCATTTCATGACTCCAGGGACAATGCATCGAGAATCGCATTCGGGGTGGGGACGTGGATCGCGCTGATTGCGTCGGCCACGTGCCGATCCGCTGCGAAGTGTATTCCCGCTATTCGCTTATCCGATTGCACAAATAGCGCAACACTCATTTCCAGAATCCGTAATGAACATATGCGAATGACGTAAGTGCGCAAAAATAAAGGAAAATAACAATGCACGTGATTATGGCTCCGCATTCAAGCTTATTCCATTGTTGCTGGCGCGCGACGGCTTTCAAAGTGCATTACTGCCAGAACTCTTGCTGAAGCTGCTGCCGTGAGGCCGAATTGCCGGCATTTCACGCAATAAAGTCTTCTTTGTCCGAAGCTCTATTCGACTCGTTGCAGGTTCTGATATCTGCATTGCCTTCCCATTGCCTTCCATTAAAGGACAACGTTTTATCAATTTTTATACGCGGCAAGACGCAAAATTTTTTCTATTTTTATAATGGGCTTATTAGTTCCGTTCAAATGGCGAAATGCAGTATTTCGACCGGCGAAACAACTGCCATGACTTGTCCGTTCGTCAGAGCGTGGCGGCCGACGCGCCGGAGGCGGGTAGAATTGCATGCTCGATATGTGTTTCTAGTCCAGCGATAGTGAGTGAACCTGTAATGACCGCCCCGACCCTTCCCTCGTCCGACCAAGCTGCTGATCCCACGACGGAAGGCGCGTCCGAACCCGATACCACGCAGATCGAAGGCGAGCCCGAAACGCTGCACGAAGCGCGTCTTTGGCGCGACGACGGCTGGACCGCTCGCGTCATCAAGAATGAAGACGACGAAGGCTGGGCCGTCGAAATGATCAAGGACGGCGAAGCCGAGCCCGCGCTTGTCGGCCCATGGACAATGGGTCGCAACAAGAAAGACCCGAAGCCGCTCGACACGGGCGCGTTCAACACGCTCGTGAAAACCGCGTCTGAAGTGCTGCGCCGTCATGAGCAGCAACTGCGCGCGCAACTTCACAAGGAAGTACGCGTGTCGAGCGCGGACGGCAACAACGAACTCGACATCACGCTCGACATCGTGCCGGATGAAGACGAACCCTACGCGCTGCTGACAGCGCTCGACACATTCGGCGAGCAACTCGCGCAAGTGCAGGTCGCGCCTAACTTCAAGCTCAGCAAGGCGAGCGCTTCCGCGTGGGTCGAGAATGACTTCCGGCGTCCTGGCTAACACCAGTTGTTAACGTCGGTTGTTGTCGCGGCTAACATTACCAACGGCTGTCAATATACTTTCACATTCGCTTCATAGAATCCTCGCGTCATAGCGGCGCGAGCGCGAACCATGCGGTCTGAATCCGGGTCGTGCCGGCTGTGAGTTATCCACGCCACCCACAACCAGGATTACGACAACATGGCTGAGCCGTTCGACCCTTCCCGCCGCAAGGCCCTGAAACTGTTCTCCGGCGTGCCGATGTTGCCGATGTTCCCGTTGGGCGGTCTCGCCACGGCTTCCATGCTGAGCGGGTGCGGCGGCAGCGACGACCTCGCGACGCCGGCCAAGCCGGTCGCCAATTTCGTGTCGGCGGCTTTCAGCGCAATGGCGGCGCCGACGCTGGCCGACCCCGCCGCAATGGCGAAAACCACGGTGGGCGCTTCGCTGACCGTACAGTTGAGCGACGGCAGCAGCCGCACGTTCAAGCTCTCATACCGGCCGTTCTTCATAACCGGCGACATGGTGCCGAACATCAAGGGCGGGACGATTCTTGCCGGCGGCTACGTGGACATCAACAATCAGCCGATCATCGACAAATCGGTTGTGGGCAAGGAGCGTCAGTTCTACTCCGATTGCCCGGACGGTAGTTCGCTGATCCGTCTCGACAATCCGGCCGTGAAGGGAATCAAAGGCAACGCCGTGTTCGCAGTCGTGCAGTTCGAGTACGCGACGCGCGACCAGAGCCTCGTGTCGATGTACGGTCAGTTGCCGTCGCCGATCGCCGTGCTGACGCTCGACCAGGACCCAGCCACCGGCAAGCTCACGCTCGTCGGCTATCACAACGTCGATACGTCGAAAGTGCATGGCTTGTGGATCACCTGCGGCGCGAGCCTGTCGCCGTGGAACACGCATTTGTCGAGCGAAGAGTACGAGCCGGACGCTGCGACTATCTCCTCCAATAGCCAGTTCAAGGGCTTTAGCCGCAACCTGTTCGGCAGCGAGACGACGGCGAATCCGTACCACTATGGCCATTTGCCCGAGGTCACCGTCAACCCGGACGGCACCGGCACGATCAAAAAGCACTATTGCCTTGGCCGCATTTCGCACGAACTGGTTCAGGTGATGCCGGATAAGCGCACCGTGTTGATGGGCGACGACGCCACCAACGGCGGGCTCTTCATGTTCGTTGCCGACCGCGAGGCCGACCTGTCGGCGGGCACGCTCTATGTGGCGAAGTGGACGCAGGTGTCGTCGAGCGGCGCGGGCGCGGCAACGCTTTCGTGGATCAACCTGGGCCATGCAACCAGCGACGAAATCGAGTCGCTCGCAAACACGCTGACCGCGGCCGACATCATGGACGTCAAGACCGCCGATCCGCTTGACACGTCGTACACGAAGATCAATTTCAACGGTACGTTCAACTGGATCCGCGTGAAGCCGGGCATGACCAAAGCCGCGACTTTCCTCGAGACGCATCGCTACGCGGCGCTCGTCGGCGGCAGCATGGGCTTCACGAAACTCGAAGGCACGACCGTCAATATCAAGGACAAGGTGCTGTATTCGGCGATGTCGCGTGTCGAAAAATCGATGGTGCGGGGCAATGCCGCGTCGACGGATGTGGCGGTCGACAAAGCCATCAGCGCGGGTGCGGTCTACGCGCTCAATATGAAAGGCGGCCAGACCGACCGCAGCGGCGGCGCGATCAATAGCAACTGGGTGCCGGTCGATATGGCGGCGCCCGCGGCGCTCGTCGGCGAAGACCTGTCAACCGCCGACGCGCTCGGCAACACGGCGAACGCCGATCGTATCGCGAACCCGGACAACCTCAAGTTTTCGGAGAAACTGCGAACGCTCTTTATCGGCGAAGACAGCAGCATGCATGTGAACAACTTCCTGTGGGCGTACAACGTCGACACGAAGACGCTCTCGCGCGTGCTGTCGTGTCCCGCGGGCGCGGAGTCGACGGGCCTGCACGCCGTCGACGAGATCAACGGCTGGACCTACGTGATGAGCAACTTCCAGCACGTGGGCGATTGGGAAAGCCCGTTGCACGACAAGGTCAAGGCCGCGCTCGATCCGCTCGTGCGGGCCAACTATAAGGACCGCTTCGGCGCGACGGTCGGCTATCTGACGGCCGATCCGACGTCGATCAAGTTGTAATTTGGTGAGAGGCGGCGCGGATAGTGAAGCGCCGCCTCAACTCCGCTTGCAGAAGATCGCCGTGATGAGCGGCGCTACGCGGTGCACGATTGCCGTGCCGCCGGTCGCCGTCACGGCGGCCCGTACCTTCGATTCGCTCCCGAACACGACCACGCCGTACGCCGAGCGTGCAACCGGCTCGCCTTCTCCAACGCGGAACATGGGATCGTCCTTCTCATATCCGACTACCGCGAAAATGTGAAATCCGAACGCGGTCAGGTCCGCCCCTTGCGCGGGAGAAAATGCGTTGATCGAGTTGCTTTCGACGCGGGTCGGCTTCGGGTCGATCAATTGATTTCCGGCAAGATCGGCGATGAATTGATGACCGCTTTCATTGCAGGCAAGCGGCGCGTCGAGCGCGGTAGCGCGAGCGGCTAGCGGCAGCGCGAGGGCGGCGGCAACGAGTGCGGCTATGCAGAAGACGCGCGAAGCGGCAGATGGAAAAAAGCGTTTCATAGGCGAAAGGCGGCGAATTCGAGTACTGCGATGTGGTGCGCTGTAGTGCGTGCACAACGGGTCGCACGGATAAAAACAAATCCCGCGCAAAACGCGAAGACTGTCTGACATCGAGGCTATTCGCGGAGGCAGGCGCAACAGGATTCGCACTTTATCGCGATTCGGCAAATCCTGCTTCATGTATGGGCAGTCGGCAAACCGTTCGCGAGTCCGACCAGGCACAAAGAAACGAACGCGAAGAAAGCAATCTTTCTCGATCCCGTATATATTTCCGGGTTATGAATTCGCGACCCCAGACTCCAATTAATGTTCCGCCGCCCCGAACGTGGGACGCGCGGTTAGCCCGCCGGCTCGTGACACCGCTTGTTAATACGCGTGTCGCGCCCAATCATCTGACCACGCTGCGTCTGCTGATCGGCGTCGCAGGCGCGCTGTGCCTCGCGCGCGGCGGTTTCGCGTGGTCCAATGCCGGCGCGATTCTGATCGTTCTGTCCAACTTCGTCGACCATACCGATGGCGAGCTCGCGCGCATCAGCGGCAAGTCAAGCCGGATCGGTCATTTTTACGACCTCGCTTGCGATGCACTCGTCACCGTCATGCTGTTTATCGGCATGGGTATGGGCATGAGCGCGTCGAATATCGGCGGGCTTACGGTTGCGCCGGGTTGGCTCGGCGCGATTGCCGGCATTGCCGTCGCGCTGATTTTCTTCCTGCGCATGCGCATCGAGGAAATGGCCGGCAAGGCGGGCACGAAGCAGGCCGCCGTGGGCGGCTTCGAAACAGAAGACGTGTTGTACCTGCTGCCCATCGTCACGCTGACGAGCGTCGTGATGCCGTTCGTCGTGGCCGCCTCGATCGGCGCACCGCTCTTCGCGGTGTGGGTAATGATCGACTACTGGCGCGTCTCGCGCCGTACCGCGCAGCCAGCTGCAGCTGGCGCGGGTGCTTCTGAAACCCATCAAGTATTGGCTGGCAAATGAGTACACACGCCGAAGACGACGTGGCCGCATCGATTCACACAGAACATGCCGTGCCCGCGATGCAGGCGGCGCCCGCCGCGCCGGACGCCGACCGTGCGCTCGCGAGCCGCACGCGCACGTTCGACAATCCGCGCTTGCGCAAGGACTTCGCCGAGCAGGGCGCATTTCTCTATCTGGAAGATTTCCTCGCGCCGGAAGTCACCGCGCAACTGGTGCACAGCGCGCGTGCGCTGCTCGACGAGGTTAACCGCAACTACCTGCCGGGCCACAAGCAGGGCGGCAGCGTGAGCCGTCATACGATCGACCGTCTTGCGCCGTTCATCGCCGAACTGTATCGCTCGAAGGAACTGATCGGCTGGCTTGAACAGCTGAGCGGCGACAAGCTGCAAGTGTCGCCGGCGGACGATCCGCACGCGTACGCGCTGTATTACTACACGCGGCCAGGCGATCACATTGGCTGGCACTACGACACTTCGTACTATGACGGCCGCCGTTACACGCTTCTGCTTGGCGTAATCGACGAATCGTCCTGCCGTCTCGACTATGAATTGCACACGCGCAATCCGGATGTGCCGGATCAGCCCGGCTCCGTTCAGATTCCGCCTGGCGGCCTCGTGTTTTTCGACGGCGACAAGCTGCGTCATCGCATCACGCCGGCCGGCCCGAACGAGATGCGCGTGTCGCTCACTTTTGAATACGTCACCGATCCGAACATGCGTCCGTGGCGTCGTCTGATTTCCAACATGAAAGACGCCATTGCGTATTTCGGCTTCCGCCAGGTGTTTCGTCAAATGACTCAGGCGAAACCTCGCGACAAGGACCGCGCATGAGTCGCGCAGCCCTGATTCTGCTGTCGATCGGGACGGCGCTGTTTGTCGGCCTGCTCGCGTGGCAGGGTTTCGGTTCGGTGGTGTCGACGCTGCTCGCCGCCGGTTGGGGGCTCGCGCTCGTCGCCGCGTTTCACGTGGTGCCGCTCGCGCTCGACGCCGGCGCGATCTCGGTGCTGTTGCCGCGCGGCCGGGACGGCGGGCGTCACCATCTGTCGGTACGTGACGCGCTGTTCGCGCGCTGGATCGGCGAATCCGTGAACAGTCTGCTGCCGGCCGGCCAGATCGGCGGGCCAGTGGTGATGGTGCGGCAGCTGTCGCAGCGCGGCATGCCGATGCGCGACGCCGCCGCGGCCATCACCGTGAGCACGACCGCCCAGGCACTCGCACAAATCATCTTCGCGCTCTTCGGGCTGCTGATGTTCGGCGCCTACGCGGCACATGGCGCGCTGCACGACCTGCAAACTGCCACGCTCATTGCGACGGCGGTGCTTGGCGGCATGATCGTTGGCTTTTATTATGCGCAACGGCGCGGGCTGTTCGGCCGGCTGCTCGGCGTGGCGTCGAAACTGTTCGGCAAACGCGACTGGTCCGGGCTGATGACACGCGCCGAAGCCGTCGACGCCGCCGTGCAGGCCATGTACCGCGAGCGGGCCCGCGTGGCCGCGAGCTTTGCGTTGAGTCTTGCTGGCTGGATCGTCGGTACCGTGGAAGTCTGGCTTGCGCTGCGTTTTCTCGGCCATCCGGTCGATTGGGTCGACGCGTTGCTGCTCGAAAGCGTCGGCCAGGCGATTCGTGGCGCGGCCTTCATGATTCCCGGCTCGCTCGGCGTGCAGGAAGGCGGCTACTTGCTGCTTGCGCCGTTGGTGGGTCTGCCGCCCGACGCGGCGCTCGCGTTGTCGCTGACCAAGCGCGCGCGCGAAATCCTGCTAGGCTTGCCGGGTCTGCTGGTCTTGCACTTCAGCGAACGAAGCTGGCAAAGGCGGCGCGCCCTTGGGCGCGTTCCCGCTGTCGATTAAACTCCGTATCTTTTCAAAGGACCGCGCATGCGTGCCATCATCCTCGCTGCGGGCCTCGGCCTGCGTCTCCAGCAACCGCCGGAAGCCCAGTTCCCGAAGTGCCTGTTGCAGTTCGACGGTATGAGCCTGCTCGAACGGCATCTGCAAATGCTCGAAACTGCCGGCGTAACAGAAGTCGTGCTGGCGCTCGGTTTCCAGCCCGAGTCGGTGCAGGCGGAACTGGCGCGCATCAACTGGCCGCACGAAGTTGAAACGGTGCTGAACACGCGTTACGACCTGGGCAGCGTGTTGACGGTGCACACGGTGGCCGAGGCGCTGACGCGCGGCGGCGACGTGCTGCTGATGGACGCCGACGTGCTGTACGACGAGCGTATCCTGAGCGCGCTGGTCGCAGGCGAGACGGTCAACCGTCTGCTGATCGACCGCGATTTCGAAGCCGGCGACGAGCCCGTGAAGCTGTGCCTGAAAGACGGCGTGCCGGTCGAGTTACGCAAGCAGCTGGCGGTCAATCTGGAGTACGACACCATCGGCGAATCGGTCGGCTTTTTCCGCTTCCGTCAGGAAACGGCCGAGCGCTTTGCGCAGATCGTGGCGGGCTATATCGACAGCGGCCGGGCGAATCTGCCGCACGAAGAAGCTGTGCGCGACCTGCTGCTGGAGCGCAGCCAGGTGTTCGACACGGCCGACGTCACCGGCGCGCCGTGGATCGAAATCGACTTCCCGAACGACGTTGCCCGTGCGACCACGGAGATCCTGCCGCAGTTGCAGCCGCTCGTCAGCGCGTCGCGTTGATATCCGCTTGTGACATCCGCTTGACCGCGAGACACTCAGCAAAAAGCCGGCTCAATGCCGGCTTTTTGTCGTTCAAGGGCTATCCAGCGCGCATCGCAACCTTCGTTGCCGCTGCAATGCCATAATCGACGCTTTATATCGACGGCCTTGCCGACCGTCGCCCTGCCAATGCCTTTCGCTTTAGGCGCTTTCATTGTTCCGCTGATCGTCGCGTGTGCGATGTTCATGGAAAACGTGGACGGCACGGTCATCGTGACGTCGCTGCCCGTTCTGGCGCGCGATCTCGGTCAGGACCCCATCACCCTCAAGCTGGCTGTCACCGCGTACGTGATCGGCCTCGGCGTCTTCATTCCGATCTGCGGCTGGGTTGCGGACCGCTTCGGTTCGCGCACCGTGTTTCGCACGGCCATCGGCATCTTCATGGCAGGCTCGCTGATGTGCGCGGCGTCCACCTCGCTCGGCATGTTCGTGGCCGCCCGCTTCGTGCAAGGCATTGGCGGCGCGATGATGGTGCCGGTGGGGCGCATCATCATCTTCCGTTCGGTGCCGAAATCCGACTTCATACGCGCGGTCAATTATCTGACGGTGCCCGCGCTGCTCGGGCCTGTGGTTGGGCCGCCGCTCGGCGGCTTCATCACCACGTATCTGCATTGGCGCCTGATCTTCTTCGTCAATATTCCGATTGGTCTGCTCGGCATCTGGCTCGCCAACAAGCACATCGCCAACGTGCGCGAGGCGCATCCAGGCCGGCTCGACTGGACCGGCTTCCTGTTGTCCGCGAGCGGCGCGTCGCTGTTCATGCTGGGGCTTTCGCTGGTGGGCGGCGAACTGGTGCCGAACATCGTATCGATCGGCATGTGCGCTGTGGGCGTCGTGTTGCTGGTGGGTTACGTGCTGTACGCGAATCGCGTGGAGTTGCCGGTGCTCGATCTGCGCCTTTTGCGTATTCCGAGTTTTCATGCAAGCGTGGCGGGCGGGTCGCTCTTTCGCATCGGTCTCGGTGCCGTGCCGTTCCTGTTGCCACTCGCGTTGCAGGAAGGCCTCGGCATGACTCCGTTTCTGTCGGGTTCGATCACATGCGCGTCCGCATTCGGCTCGATCTTCATGAAGGCGGCGACCTCGCGCATACTCGGACGCTTTGGTTTTCGCACGGTGCTGATGGTCAACGCGGGCTGCGCGGGCATTGCCATCGCGATATACGGACTGTTCTTTCCCGGCACGCCGCACTGGTTGATCTGGTGCGTCGTGCTGGTCGGCGGCTTCTTTCCGTCGCTGCAGTTCACGTCGTTGAACACGTTGGCCTACGCCGATATTCCGAGCCGCGACGTGGGCCGCGCGACCAGCGTCGCAAGCGTGATCCAGCAGCTTTCACTTGGGCTGGGCGTGACGATCGCAGGCATCGTGCTGCAGATTTCGCACAACGTGCAGGGTCATTCGAGCATCGTGTTCTCGGACTTCTGGCCGGCCTTTGTCGTAGTCGGCCTGTTCTCATTTCTGTCCATTCCGGTCACGGCACGCTTGCCGCACGACGCCGGCGACGAAATCGCCCGTGGCCGCCGCGGCACGGCATAACGCAGACACGCGACTTACGGTTTTTGTGTGCCGCATCAGTCTCCCTACGGGCTACCGCTGCTTCGCAAAGAGCCTGTTCACATGTTATAAGCCCCAAGGGAACGGAAGTTATCGTCTGGTGAAACAGTCGTCTTGGGGGATATCAATGAAGTTGTTCCGCAACGCCAAATCGTCTGCTAGCGGATTTGCGCTGGCTGCACTGCTGTCTGTTTCGGTCGGATTTCTCGAGGCCACGCCGGCAGTCGCGAAGCCGCCCGCGAAAGCCCAGCCGGCTGTCCTGACCGCGTCCGCAATCGCGGTTGCCGACGAGTACAGCGCCGACGCCGCCGAACAGATCTTCAAGGAAGGCGGCAACGCCGTCGACGCCGCGGTCGCCATCGCCTTCACTCTTGCCGTGACGTATCCGGAAGCGGGCAACATCGGCGGCGGCGGTTTCATGACGCTGTACGTGGGCGGTAAGCCGTACTTCCTCGACTATCGCGAGCGCGCGCCGCTCGCGGCGACGAAGAACATGTATCTGGACGACAAGGGCGAGGTCATCAAGGGCATGAGCCTGTACGGCTACCGTGCCGTGGGCGTGCCCGGTACCGTCGACGGCATGTGGCAGGCGCAGCGCCGCTTCGGCAAGCTGAAATGGAAACAGGTGCTCGCACCGGCCATCCACTATGCACGCGACGGCTTCACGGTCAGCGAGCAACTGCAGGAGCGTCGCGACGCGGCAGCGAAAGAATTCGCCGGCAAGACGAACTTCGACACCTACTTCGGCAACCTGAAGCAAGGCGTCAATTTCAAGCAACCCGATCTTGCCGCCGTTCTGCAGCGCATTTCGGACCAGGGCGCGAAAGACTTCTACTCCGGCAAAACCGCCGACCTGATCGCTGAATCCATGCGCGGTCACGGCCTGATTACGAAGGCGGATCTGCAGCAGTACAAGGCCGTGTGGCGCCAGCCGATCCAGGCGGACTGGAAAGGCTACCGCGTGTACACCGCACCGCCTCCCAGCTCGGGCGGCATCGGCCTCGTGCAATTGTTGAAGATGAAGGCCGACCGCGAAGCCGACTTCAAGGACGTCCCGCTCAACTCGCCGCAATACATCCATCTGATCGCGGAAATTGAAAAGCGCGTGTTCGCCGACCGCGCGCAGTATCTCGGTGACCCCGACTTCTACAAGGTGCCCGTCGCGCAATTGACCGACGACGCGTACCTCGCGAAGCGCGCCTCTGAGGTCAACCCGGAAACCCCGTCCGACACGAAGAGCGTGCAGCCCGGACTCGGCACGTCGATGCCGGAGAAAGCGGAAACTACGCATTTCTCGGTGGTCGACAAGTGGGGTAACGCAGTGTCCAACACCTACACGGTGAACGGTTACTTCGGTTCGGGCGTGGTCGCGGATCGCACGGGCATCGTGCTGAACGACGAGATGGACGACTTCTCCGCGAAGCCGGGCGTGGCCAACATGTTCGGCGTGGTGGGCAGCGACGCGAATTCGATCGAGCCTAAAAAGCGCCCGCTGTCGTCCATGAGCCCGACGATTCTCACTAAAGACGGCAAAGTCTCGCTCGTAATCGGCACGCCGGGCGGCTCGCGCATCTTCACGTCGATCTTCCAGGTGATCAACAACATCTACGACTTCAACATGCCCTTGCCGGCAGCGGTCGGCGCGATGCGTTTCCATCACCAGTTGTTGCCGCCGAATACGATTTTCTGGGAGCCGTACCAGCCTATCGACGGCGAACTCGCCAAGCAGGTCGAAGCAAAGGGCTATACGCTGAAGGCCCAGAACTTCAACGGTGACATTCAGGCCATCAAGATCAATGACGACACGCCGGAGCCCGCAGCCGACCCTCGCGGCCGTGGCGTCACGCGGATCATTCAGTAAGCGTTTTTCGAACGGTGTGGACGGCGTGTCGATCGCGATGCGCCGTTCACGAATACAAGACCTCGCGCTCGAAAGAGCCCGAGGTTTTTTTACGCGCGATCAGCTTGCCTGTTCCACCGGTGTCAGCGTCAGTTCGAGCCGCTGCGCGCCCCGCAGCACCGTCACGTTGACGGGCTTGTCGATCCGCGACGCGTCGAGTGTGCGTTGCAGCGCATCCACGTCCTGCACCGGCAGCGAGTCGATTGCGACGATGGTGTCGTCGGTGCGCAGACCGCCCGCCGCAGCAGGACTGCCTTTGACGATTTCCATCACATGCACAGCGCTTTGCGCGTTCAAACCGAAGTAGCGCTGTACGCGGCGCGATATCGGCGTCGTCGTGCCTGCCACGCCGATATACGCTCGCCGCACGCGGCCATGCGCGAAAATCTGCATGATGACCCACTTCGCCGTGTCGATCGCGGTGGCGAAGCAGATGGCCTGCGCGCCGGGAATGATCGCGGTGTTCACACCGATCACCTGGCCTGCCGAATTGATGAGCGGGCCGCCGGAATTGCCGGGATTGAGCGCGGCGTCGGTCTGAATCACGTCGTAAATCATGCGGCCGGAATTGGAGCGCAGCGAGCGGCCGAGCGCCGATACGACACCCGTCGTCACCGTTTGCGCGAGGCCGAGCGGATTGCCGACCGCAATCGCGATCTGCCCGACGCGCAGCTTCGACGAGTCGCCGAGTTCCACATGCGGCAGCGGCTCGGGCGAGCCGATTCGCAGCACGGCCAGATCGCTGCCGGGGTCGTCGCCGACCAGATCGGCGTCGAACCTGGAGCCGTCGGCGAGCGTGACCTGGATGTGCGTCGCGCCATGCACGACGTGGCTATTGGTCAGCAGGTAGCCGTCGGGCGTGAAGATGAAGCCTGAGCCCGTGCCGCCGCGCGCGCCGCGTTCGCGCGTGGCGGTGGCCGCCAGCCGGCGTTCGACGGAAATGAAGGCGACGGCCTGCTGCACGCGTTCCAGCGCGCCAATGACGGTGCGCGAATAGGCGTCGAGCACGGCGTCGTCGGATAGAGAATTGAGGTGGTTTGGCCCGGGGGCGTCGGATGCGGCGCGCGACAGGTCATCGATGAAGCGTGGACGGCTTCCCATGGCGATGCTCCGGATAAACGGAATTGCAGATGCGGGGCGCGGCTGAGCTTTTCAAGTGCGAATCCGGCTGCGCCCGCGTGGCTCTCCTGGGCAGAGATCGACCGGAATCTGGCGTGGGCGGCCATCGCCGACGTCGAGCAAGCTTTCGGCGTGTGAGACACTGTGATGCCACCGCGAGCCGTCCGCGACCGCACGCCAAGGAGACCGCCGTCATGAACCTGCCCGCTCATCCATCCGGCGAGACCGATGCTTCGGCTTCGTCAGCTTCATCCTCCGGGGCCGAACCGGCCGAACCGCGGATCGAGTCGCTCAGCGCTATCACGCTCGCCACCGGCGACATGCGCGAAGCGGTGCGCTTCTACGAAGCCCTCGGTTTCCCACTTAAATTCGGCGGCGGGCAAGCCGAATTTACGTCGTTCGCGTTTGGCGGCACGTATCTGAACCTGATCGCCGATTCGCGTGCGCCGGTCAACTGGTGGGGCCGCGTGATCGTCTATGTGTCGGACGTCGATGCGATCTATCGCAAGGCGCTGGCCGCCGGATTCAAGCCGTCGCTCGAGCCCTCCGATGCGCCGTGGGGCGAGCGCTATTTTCACATCTCCGATCCGGACGGCCACGAGCTCAGCTTCGCAAAACCGTTGCGCTAGCGGGCGGCGGCGGCGTGAAACTCGCTATCATTAACAGGCTGCGGTAACACGGCTGACACCGGACGCACCGATAATCGGGCGCGCCCGCGTCGCTTTTGCCGCCGCGAGCCTGATCATTTTCGTCGCCAGGAGAGCCGCAATGAAAGAGCAGGATCCGAGACCTGAAGCTGAGTTGCTCGTGGAGCGGCAACGCCGTTTCGAGGAAGACCTCATCGACGCGTACGACGAGGAACTCGAGATGGAGGTCGACGACCGCATCCTCGACGGTGCGGAGAGCTTCACGCTTGAGCACCGCGAAGCACGCAAGATGTATTTTCGCGAACTGTTCCGCTTGCAGGGCGAACTGGTCAAGTTGCAGGACTGGATCGTGCAGACGGGGCATCGTCTCGTGGTGATTTTCGAAGGGCGCGATGCTGCGGGCAAGGGTGGCGCGATCAAGCGCATCACGCAGCGGCTCAATCCGCGCGTATGCCGCGTTGCGGCATTGCCCGCACCGAACAACCGCGAGCGCACGCAATGGTATTTCCAGCGCTATGTGTCGCAGCTGCCCGCCGGCGGCGAGATGGTGCTGTTCGATCGCAGTTGGTACAACCGCGCGGGCGTCGAGCGCGTAATGAATTTTTGCACCGACGAAGAATACGAAGAGTTCTTTCGCTCGGTGCCCGAGTTCGAGAAGATGCTCGTGCGCAGCGGCGTGCAGATCGTCAAATACTGGTTCTCCATCACCGACGAAGAGCAGGAAATCCGCTTCCAGAACCGCATCCACGATCCGCTGAAGCAGTGGAAGCTCAGCCCAATGGACCTGGAAAGCCGGCGTCGCTGGGAGGCTTATACGCTCGCGAAAGAGGTGATGCTGCAACGCTCGCATATTCCCGAGGCGCCGTGGTGGGTCGTACAGGCAGTGGACAAGAAGCGGGCGCGCCTGAACTGCATTCACCATCTGCTGAGCCAGGTGCCGTATCACGAGATCGAGCATCCGCGTGTCGAATTGCCGGCGCGCGTTTATCACGACGAGTACAGCCGTCAACCTGTGCCGGCTTCGATGATCGTGCCCGAGGTGTATTGAGCGGTTCGACCGGGCTGATATCTGAAGTAGAAGAAACGAAAAAAGCGCGGCATATGCCGCGCTTTTTCGTTATGCCGGTCCATGCATGCAGATGCATGAACGACCGCGAACGGACTGCTTAAAACGCGGCGCGGAAAACCCAGTACAAGCCGGCTGCGAGCGCGATAGAGGCGGGCAGCGTCAGCACCCACGCGAGCACGAGACTGCGCACGGTCGCCCATTGCAAGCCAGAGCCGTTGGCTGCCATCGTGCCGGCCACGCCCGAAGACAGAACGTGTGTCGTGGACACGGGCAGGCCATACATGTCGGCCGCGCCGATCGTCATCATCGCAACCAGTTCGGCCGACGCGCCCTGTCCATACGTCAGGTGTTGCTTGCCGATCTTTTCGCCGACGGTCACCACGATCCGCTTCCAGCCGACCATCGTGCCCAGGCCCAGCGCGATAGCCACCGCGACCTTCACCCACGTCGGGATGAACTTGGTGGCGTGATCGGTTTGCCCCTTGAAGTTGTTGATCGCCTTGGCGTCTTCCGGCGCAAAGGCGGGTTGCTTCGCCTTGTCCATCAGCCGAATCGCCTCCGACGCCACGTACATGTTGTTGCGCACGTTGTCGACGATGCCTTGCGGAACAGCCGCCATCGAACCGGATGTGCCGACCTGGTGCGCGATGATATCCGTGAGTTGCTTCAAGGCGGGCACCGTCGCGGGCGTCAGTTGATGCGTGCGCACATACGCTTCGACGTCGGCGCGCGGATTGGCGGAAGGCGGCGCGCCGTTCGTGTAGCGCGCGAGCGCACCCGACGTTTGCTCCGCGACCGCGACGAACGTCTGCGTCTGAGCTGGCGTCACCGCCTTGTTCAGCGCATACGCCGTCGGCACCGTGCCGATCAGGATCAGCATGATGAGGCCCATACCTTTCTGGCCGTCGTTCGAACCGTGCGCAAACGAAACGCCGGTGCAGGTGAGGATCAGCAGACTGCGAATCCAGAACGGCGGCGGCTCTTTGCCCTTCGGTTCGGCATACAGCGCGGGAATGCGCACGACGGCTTTCAGGATCATCAGCAGCAGTCCGGCTGCGAGGAAACCTATCAGCGGCGAGAACAGCAACGACTTGCCCACGCCAAGCGCCTGGGTCCAGTCCACGCCACTCGTGCCGTTCACGCCGTGCATCAACTGATTCATCAGGCCGACGCCTATGATCGAGCCGATCAGCGTATGCGAGCTCGACGACGGCAAGCCGAAATACCAGGTCCCGAGATTCCAGATGATTGCCGCGATCAACAGCGCGAACACCATCGCAAAGCCCGCGCTGCTGCCCACTTGCAGGATCAGCTCGACCGGCAGCAGTTGGAGGATGCCGAACGCGACCGCGCCGCTCGAGGTCAGCACGCCCAGAAAATTCCACGCGCCGGACCACACGACCGCGAGATTCGGTGCAAGCGAATGTGTGTAGATAACGGTGGCCACGGCGTTCGCGGTGTCGTGAAAGCCGTTGACGAATTCGAATCCAAGTGCGATCAGCAGGGCGACGCCGAGCAGCAGATACGGCAGGATGGAACCCTCTCGCACGGGTTGGAGATCGCCCGCGAGCTGCACACCGCAATAGCCCACGCCGGCTACGATTACGGCGAGGAAGATCACGAGACCGAGATTGCGCCCCTTGCCACTGGCCGCGCTGGGTTGCGGGTACGAAAGTTCCGGCATGAGGTGTGCCCCTGGAGGAATGTCGGTGAATTGCCGATCCTGCGGGGCATATGTGTCTGTACGATGACATCTGCATCGGCGGACGCATATAAGCGGGCATCCACCGACATTTGGCGGGCGGCGCCTTGCCTCACGGCCCGAAGCCAGCTCTGCATAGCGCACAGGAATCGTTTTTGCTACGCTGAGGATGCGGGGTACACCTTTCGGGGGAAATTCGATGACGCGCGACAGTCGCAAGGAAAGCCGCAAGGCGGACGAAGGCGCGTCGGTCGCCGATCCGGTTGTGCAAGAGCCCACGGCGCACGCGGCGTTCGCGTCGTATGCGGCCCCGCTCGTGAACGACGCGATAGCGTTCGCGACTGCAGTACGTGAAGATCCATCGCCGGAAGCGCTGCACAAGCTGAGGGTTTCGCTCCGCCGCTTGCGGTCGTTGTGGTGGGCCTTCGCGCCGCTCCTCGAGAAGGGCGAAAACACGCGGCAACGCGCGCTGTACAAGTATCTGGCCACTGCAGCCGGAAAAACCCGCGACTGGGACATCCTCATCGAACTCCTCGGCCAGGAAGATAGCGGTGCACGCAGCCTCGCGCCGAAGCTGGAGCAGGCGCGCGGCGATGCGCTTGCGACGAGCCGCGAAACGCTGTCGAACGCGGACGTCAAGCATCTGCTGCGCGAGGCGTTGACGAGCGCATCGACGGAGATCAACACGACGCACGAACGCGTTCCGCTGAGCAAATTCGCGGGGAAACGGGTGGCAGCGTCGGAGCGTTCGTTGTTCAAGCGCGCGAGGCGCGCGCGCCGCGCGAAACCTTCGAATTACGCCGCTTTTCACGACGTCAGGAAAGCCGGCAAGAAGCTTCGCTATCTGCTCGAATTTTTCCAGCCGGTGTTAAGCGGCAGCCACAAGCGCACGCTCAAGCGGCTCAAGCAGGTACAAAAACGTTTCGGAACGCTAAACGATATTGTCGCGAGCGAAATGTTGCTGCGCGACAATGCGGCCTTGTTTGCCGGATCGGGCGACACCGATGCCGTGCTGCAGTGGTTGCACAAGGAGCGCAAACGCCGCATGCGTTCGGCGGCAGGACTGTTGCGCAAGCTATAGCGCGAACGCGGCCTGACACGCGGCAGGCAATGCACCCGCGCATAATTTCGAATGGCGGCCCGCACGCTCATGCGGCCCGCCTGCAATGGAGGCAACGCGCAGGTGGCAAATCGAGCGCATTTGCAGGGGCGACGCTGGCGCAGGACCTTCCGGCATGGAGCAGGCAGCGTCGCGCGTTATGTAGGCAATCGTCCGGTATTGGCGGGTGTGGCCGGTACGCTGGTCGCGGTGGCGATGGCGGCGCTCACGTTGCTGACGCTCCTTAGCGGCCGCACTGACGCGCTCGACCATGCGCGCGAAACGTCGCAGAACCTTGTGTCGATCATTTCCAGCGATCTGGAGAGGAACGTCGAAATCTATAACCTCTCGTTGCAGGCAATGGCTGATGGCGCGCAGCGCCACCTGGGCGCCGGGTTGCCTCCCGACGCGCAGCGAGCAGTGCTGTTCGACCGTGCTACGACGGCCGCGTATCTCGGCGGCGCGTATATCCTGGGCCCGCAGGGCGAGGTGATCGCTTCGCAAAGCGGCGATGTCAACCGGGACGCCCGCTTTACTGACCGCGACTATTTCATGGTCCATCGGCGCAACGCGGCCGCGGGTCTTTATCTGTCGCATCCGTTCCGCTCGCGCTTGCGCGATGGCAAATTGTCGATAGGGCTCACCCGGCGGGTCAACGACGCCAATGGCAACTTTGCCGGCGTGGCATTGCTTGCGATTCGCATCGAGTACTTCCAGCGCCTGCTCGAACGAATCAACATTGGCAAGCAGGGCTCGGTATTCATCGCGATGGACGACGGCACGCTCATCGCGCGCAAGCCGTACTCGCCGCAAGATATCGGCGCGAGCATTGCAAGGTCCCCGAGCTTCGTCCGCATGGCCGCGCACAACGCCGGTTCCTATGTTGCGCCGTCCGCGGTCGACGGTGTCGAGCGCATGTTCACCTACGCGCACGTGCCGGGCACCTCGCTGATTGCGGTTGTTGCGCCCGCCGTCGACGACGTGCTGGCGCCGTGGCGTCGTCGCGCGACGATTAGCGGCGCATTGACGCTCGCGTTCGGCGCAGTCTTCGTGGCGGTGTCCTGGCTGCTGGCGTTTGCGCTGCGCGGCAAGTTGCGCGCGCAGGCTGCGCTGACGCGCCTCGCCGCTACAGATCCGCTAACCGGGCTTAGCAACCGCCGTGTGCTCGATAACCGGCTCGACGAAGAGTGGCGTCGCGCGCGGCGCACGGGCCAGCCGCTGTCGGCGCTCTTTATCGACATCGATCATTTCAAGCACTTCAACGACACACACGGGCATGCAAGCGGCGACGAGGCACTGAGCGCGGTGGCCGAATGCATATCGACCGCGGTGCGCCGTTCAGTCGACGTGGTCGCTCGCTATGGCGGTGAGGAGTTTGCCGTGATACTGCCGGACACGTCGGCCGACGGGGCACTCACGGTCGCCGAAAAGATTCGCCGAAGAGTGCAGGCGCAAGACATTCTGCAAGGCGGCGATGACACAGTGGCGGTCACGGTGAGCGTCGGTTGCGCGACCTGTGTGCCCGCGCAAGGTGCAAACGCATTCGACCTGCTCGCCGCGGCCGACCGGCAGCTTTACGTGGCAAAAGCGGCGGGCCGCAATCGCGTCTCTGCCGCGCAGTCGCCCATGCGTTCGATGACTTAGCACGCGCCGTTATTGACTAGCTTGAAGCACACGAGGCGAGGTTAACCTGAACTGCGCAGCCGGCACTCATGCGCTTGCGCGGCTTCGCGGCGCGAAGCCGCGCAGTGTGACGGCGTTTCGTGCATCTCCATGTAGTCCGCCGCGCAATCCGCCAACTGACTGCGCTGGCCGGCTTGCGCCCTGCTCGTCGGCCAGCAGCAGGCCCACCGGGAAGCCGCGCCGCTGCCATGCATCCAGCCCTCCGCGAAGCGCACGAATCCGCGTATAGCCGTAGTTGCGCATCCGCACACTGATCTCGGCGGCCGTCGCGCTGTCCGGACACACGCAGTAAATCACCATGTCGTAAGCGCGCAGCGCGAAATCGATCTGTTCGGGCGAATGCGGGTCGAGTGCGAACGCGCCCGGAATCGGCGACTCTGCGTCGGGCGCCGCGCCCGGCGGACGTGCGTCGAGCACCTTGGGTGTCGGCTTGCGGGCCGCCGCGCGGCTCGACGCTTGCGGTTGCGCGCCCCCATCGGCGAGCGCAGCTTGCCGGCGTGCCCGCCGCTGCAGAAAAAGGCGATAGGCGAGATACAGCAACGCGGCGCCCAGCAGCAAATCGATCACGGTGCCGCCTTGCGCTCTGACGAACTCGAACAGCATGTGCAGTTGCCGTTCCGCTGCCGCGCCGCCGAGCAGCCAGAAAGCGGCCCACGCCATTGCGCCAGTCAGGTCCCAGATCGCATAGATGCGGGCATCGACGGCCGTGGTGCCCATCAGCGGGGGCGTAATCAGCGCGAGGCCAGGGACGAACTTCGAGATGGACACCAGCGGCACGCCGAAGCGCTCGAACATCGAGCGCGCCTGTTCGACCCGGGCATCGAGAGCGGGCAGCAGTTGACCGAGTACGCCGATCAGCCTGCGGCCGTAGAGGCGGCCGGCCGTGAACCACAGGCCGTCGCCGATCAACGCGCCGAGCACGGCGGCGCATAGCACCGGCCAGAACGACAGCGTGCCCGCCGCGATCGCGGAGCCGGCAAACAGCAACACGGGGACGGCGGGAATCGGCACGCCGAGTCGCGTCAACAGCACGTTGCCGAAGACGACCGCGCCGCCCCAAGTGGATACCGCCGACGACGGAAACTCTACCAATTGAGCGGCTCCTGAGTTCTTGTTGGGAAGTTGAAAGCGCGCCTATTGTTGCCTGGCTCGACTGCCGATGCAAAGACCGTTCCCGTCGCGCTGTGGCTTCTCCCGTCGATCAGGATACTCGATCGATCTCCCGCAGGGCCACTGCGCGACCCGCTGCAATTTCGTTCAAGACCGCCTGCCGACGCATGTCTAAGCTGCGTGCTCGTCCCTTTGCCTCGGAGATGCCGGATGAACTCACGGTACATCGGTTATATGTGCTGCGCGCTGGCGATGGTCGGCGTCGGCAGCACCGTGGTGGTGAGCAAGTCGATCGCGGCGGGATTGCCGCCGTTCAGCGCAACCGCGCTGCGCTTCGCAATTGCGTTTCCGTTGTTTGTGCTGATCATGCGCTGGCGCGGCGTGCGCTGGCCGCGTCTGGACCGGCGCGACGCCGCGCTCGTGGTCGCGCAGGCCGCGGCGGGCAGCGTCGGCTATACGGTGTTGCTCATCAGCGGGATGAAACTCGCCTCCGCCGGCGATGCTGGCGTGATCGCGGGCACGTTGCCCGCGGTGTCGGCGATAGTCGCGATGCTGGCGCTGGGCGAGCGGCCGTCGCCTCCGCTGCTCGGTGCGGTCTGTCTTGCCACTGCGGGCGTGCTTGCTTGCACCGTGCGTCCCGGCGAAAGCGTTGCGTCCCATCCGGGCGGTTCTTCTATCGTGGGCAACGCGCTGGTGTTCGCGGCGATTGTTTGCGAGGCGCTCTTCATTCTGCTCAATCGCAAGCTGCGCACGCCGGTTGCGCCGCTGCCGTTGTCGGCGTTGATGTGCGGCATCGGCTTCGCGGTATCGATCGTGCCCGCGTACTTTGAAAGACCCTGGAGCTTGCCGCTCGACGCCGGCGCTCTGAGCGGCGTGCTGTATTACGCGCTCGTGCCGACCGTGGCCGGTTTCGTTCTCTGGTATGAAGGCGCCGCGCGCGTGAGCGGCGCGGAGGCCGGCTTGACGACCGCGCTCGTGCCGGTCAGTGCATTGGCTTTGGCCGCGCTGCTATTGCACGAGCCGGTTAGCGCGGCGCAACTCGCGGGCGTTGCCTGTGTGCTCGGCGCCGTGATGCTCGCGACATTCGGGCAACCGCGCAGCACGCGCAAGGCGGCGTGAGCCACGCGTGGTGCTGCGCGTTCGGCTGGAAACGTGCTCTTACGTGTTGGGCACCGCGACAGCGCCGGGATTGCCGACGATCGCCAGGAACTCGCGGCGCGTGGACGGGTCCGTGCGGAACGTGCCGAGCATGCGCGACGTGACCATTGTCACGCCGGCTTTGTGCACGCCGCGCGTCGACATGCACTGATGCGCGGCTTCGAGAATGACGCCGACGCCCGCCGGTTGCAGTACGTCGTTCAACGTATCGGCGATCTGCACGGTCATCTTTTCCTGGATCTGCAGGCGCTTCGCGAATGCGTCGACGAGACGAGCGAGCTTTGAAATGCCGACGACCCGGTGCTGCGGCAGATACGCGACATGCGCGCGCCCGATGATCGGCACCATGTGATGTTCGCAATAGCTTTCGAAGCGGATGTCCTTCAGCACGATCATCTCGTCGTAGCCGTCCACCTCGGAAAACGTGCGAGCGAGGATTTCGCGCGGATCGACCTGATACCCCGCATAGAACTCTTCGTAAGAGCGCACGACGCGCGCCGGTGTGTCGAGCAGGCCCTCGCGCTGCGGATCGTCGCCGGCCCAACGCAGCAGCACGCGCACGGCTGCTTCTGCTTCTTCACGGCTCGGACGGCCGCTCGTGGCCGCCGGTGTGGTTTGTTCTGTCTTGCTGCTGGTCATCCGTCGCTCCTCCGGGATCGCGCGTCGGGCCAGGATGGAGCGCGCGGGTTCATGAGTGGGGTCATTGTTCCATGTTTTAGGCCGGATCGTGCCGATGCCCCTTCCGACGTCGCGGGGCTGACGGTTTCATTTCGGCCACTCGTCCATTGCGTCGTTGAAGAGCTGCGCGACCACGCCGCGCAGCCAGCTTCCGCGCGGATCGTTATGAAACTTGCGATGCCAGTGCTGCCGCAAATCGAAACGCGGCAGCGGCAGAGGCGGCTCGACGAGCGTGATCGACGCATGTTCCGACACATACGCGAAGCCGATCGCATGCGGCACGGTCGCGATCAGATCCGTGCGCGCGAGGATGAACGGCAGGCTCATGAAGTGGGGCGTCTCCAGCACCGCCCGTCGCTTGATGCGTTTTTTCACCAGATATTGTTCGAGGACTTCCTGGCTGCGTCCTTCGGCGCGCACCACCGCGTGCCCCGACGCGACGAATTGCGCGAGCGTGAGCGGCGCCTTTGAAAGCGGATGACCGGCGCGCATCAGGCAAATGAAGCGGTGCGTGAAGAGCCGCTGCTGGAAAAAGTTATTACCCGACAGGTCCGGAAAGTAGCCGACCGCCAGATCGACGTCGCCCGATTCGAGCCCGCGTTCGACATGCGCCGGCGACAGCGATACGGAGCGCAGGTTCGCATGCGGCGCGCGCTCGGCGAAGAGTTGCAAAAGCCGTGGCAAAAAGACGATCTCACCGACGTCGGAAAGTGCGATTGAGAACGTATGCGTGCTCGTGTCCGGGTCGAACTCCTGCGCGTCGAGCATGCCTTTCTCGATCCGCAGAAGCGCGTCGCGCGCGGCCGGGAGAATGGCGAGCGCGCGAGGCGTGGGCTCCATACCTTTGGAAGTGCGCACGAACAGCGGGTCGTCGAAATACTCGCGCAGCCTCCCGAGTGCTGTGCTCACGCGCGGCTGGCTTACACCGAGTTGCTCGGCCGCGCGGCTGACGTTGCGGGTGTCCTCCATCGCGACGAGGTAGGGAATCAGATTCAGATCGAGGTTGGTGTCCGACATGCTTTTCGGCCGGCGGCCGTAGGTGCTATTCGATATATGGATAAAGGGTAGCCGAATAATTGCCATGCGGGATAGTGGAGTTTCGTTTGCTTGCCGAGCCAGAAGAGTGCACGCGAGGCCAACAGGCGCGCACCTCGGACGTTGGCAACCTATGATTAAGGGAAAGTCCGTGCCTTGACAATGCAGTTAAAGCGCAACCATAATCGCCAAATCGTTCGCTAAACGAATCACTGTTCACTGTGCGAACAAACCGAGCGAGCTGGCAGATGATTCGTCGCACACAGAATCGCCGCGCGGACTCAATGGAACCAGGCGGCGGAGAACGGGCGAAAGCAGCTCCAAGGTTTGCACGGCTCGCATCTGTCTGGAGACCGCCCGCGTAGGCTGCCGTCACGGCGATGCCCGGCGTGCGTAGCGCCTCACAAGGAAATTCGACATGATCAACAAGATTTTCGAGTCACTTCAGTCGGCGGTCGCCGACGTCCACGACGGCGCGACTGTCATGATCGGCGGCTTCGGCACGGCCGGCATGCCGTCGGAGCTGATCGACGCGCTGATCGAGCAAGGCGCGCGCGAACTCACCATCGTCAACAACAACGCGGGTAACGGCGACATTGGCCTTGCAGCGCTGCTCAAGGCGAAGCGTGTCCGCAAAATCATCTGCTCATTTCCGCGCCAGACGGATTCGTATGTGTTCGACGCGCTTTATCGCGCCGGCGAAATCGAACTCGAACTCGTGCCGCAGGGCAATCTGGCCGAGCGCATCCGCGCGGCGGGCGCGGGCATCGGTGGATTTTTCACGCCGACCGGCTACGGCACGAAGCTCGCTGAAGGCAAGGAAACGCGTCTGATCGACGGCAGGCACTATGTGCTCGAGTCGCCGCTGCATGCGGATTTTGCGCTTATCAAGGCGTATAAGGGCGACCGCTGGGGCAACCTCGTTTATCGTAAGACGGCTCGCAACTTCGGGCCGATCATGGCAAGTGCGGCGAAAACCGCGATCGTGCAGGTATCGGAAGTCGTACCGCTCGGCGCGCTCGATCCGGAAAACATCGTGACGCCGGGCATTTTCGTGCAACGCGTGATCGAAGTGCCGCAAGCGGCACATGCTCCGCTGCCCAATCCCCGCGACGCTGCCGCCTGAACCGGAGACCGACATGAAGAAACTGACCCGCGATGAAATGGCCAAGCGCGTTGCACTGGATATTCCGGAAGGCGCGTATGTGAACCTCGGTATCGGCGTGCCGACGCTGGTGGCGAACCACCTCGCAGCCGACAAGGAAATCTTCCTGCACAGCGAAAACGGCCTGCTCGGCATGGGCCCCGCGCCCGCGAAGGGCGAGGAAGACGATGAACTGATCAACGCCGGCAAGCAGCATGTCACGCTGCTGACGGGCGGCGCGTTTTTCCACCACGCCGATTCGTTTGCGATGATGCGCGGCGGCCACCTCGACTTTTGCGTGCTCGGCGCGTTCCAGGTGTCGGCGAAGGGCGACCTCGCGAACTGGCACACCGGCGCACCGGACGCGATTCCTGCTGTCGGCGGCGCGATGGATCTCGCCATCGGCGCGAAACAGGTCTACGTGATGATGGAGCACCTGACCAAGCAGGGCGAAAGCAAGATTGCCGCTGAATGCACGTACCCGGTGACGGGCGTCGGTTGCGTCGATCGCATTTACACGGACCTGGCCATGATTGACGTCACCGATCAGGGCCTAGTGGTGCGCGAGATTTTCTCGGATATCGACTTCGACGCGCTGCTCAAACTCACGGGTGTGCCGCTGATCGACGGTACGCAGGACGCGCGCGCCGCGTAATCATGGCGTGGGGGCGCGCGGCGGCACGCATGCTGCCGCGCGCCCCGCGTTTCGCCGAGCAGTGCTACATTCAATAAAATCATCCGGCCATCCACGTCATCATGCTCGACTCCAGCGGTCGCCTCACCGGCCTTCTTTGCGGCACGCAGCCGATGAACGACATCTGGTCGCCGCGTGCCACGCTGCAACGCATGCTCGACGTAGAGGCGGCGCTCGCGCGGGCTTCGGCAGCGCACCATGTGATTCCTGAAACGGCGGTGCCGGCAATCGAAGCAGCGTGCCACGCCGATCAACTCGACGCCGACGCGCTAGCGCGCGACGCGGCGCTCGGCGGCAACCTCGCGATTCCTCTCGTCAAGCAACTCACCGCACGCGTGAAAGCGGCTGACGCCGAAGCGTCGAAATACGTGCATTGGGGCGCAACTAGCCAGGACATCATCGACACCGCAACGGTGCTGCAACTACGCGATACCTTCAATCTGCTAGACAGCGGTTTGCAAGCCACTTGCGACGCAATCGCGAAACTTGCGGCCACCCATCGCGCGACGCCGATGATCGGCCGCACATGGTTGCAGCAGGCGTTGCCGATCACGCTCGGCCTGAAATTCGCGCAATGGCTCGATGCGTTGTTGCGTCACCGCGAGCGGCTCGATGCGCTGCGTGCGCGCGCGCTCGTGCTGCAATTCGGTGGCGCGGCCGGCACGCTGGCGAGCCTTCGCGATGCCGCGCCGCAAGTCACGCAAGCGCTCGCACAAGAACTCGGCCTCACGGTGCCCACATTGCCGTGGCATACGCAGCGCGACCGGATCGCGGAGAGCGCATCGTTCTTCGGCATGTTGATCGGCACGCTCGGAAAGATTGCGCGCGACATCTCGCTGCAAATGCAAACCGAGATCGACGAACTCGCCGAGCCTGCCGCTTCGGGCAAAGGCGGATCGTCGACGATGCCGCACAAGCGCAATCCGGTTGGCTGCGCAGCGGTTCTCACGGCGGCCACGCGTGCGCCCGGACTCGTCGCCACGGTATTCGCGGGCATGGTGCAGGAACACGAGCGCGCGCTCGGCGGCTGGCAGGCCGAATGGGACGCGCTCCCCGATCTTGCACGGCTTGCTGGCGGCGCGCTCGCCAACATCGAACAGATCGCGGCCGGACTCAACGTGAACGTGCCGCGCCTTGCCGCGAATCTCGACGTCACGCACGGGCTGATTCTCGGCGAAGCGGTCATGCTTGCGCTCGGCGACAGCATCGGCCGGATGGACGCGCATCATCTCGTGGAGCGCGCGTCGAAAGCCGCGATTCGCGACGGCCAGACGCTTTTCGATGTGCTGTCCGCAGACGCGGCCGTGACCCAGCATCTTTCGGTCGAGCGCCTGAAACAACTGCTCGACCCCGCTCAATACGTCGGCCAGGCGCACGCATATGTGGACGCCGCGCTGGCACTTCATACCGCGCGTTCAGAGCGCGCCCCTTCGAAGGAGTAACCGGCATGCCTTACGCCGCAGTCAACGGCACGGAGCTTCACTATCGGATCGACGGCGACCGTCACGGCAATGCACCGTGGATCGTGCTGTCGAATTCGCTCGGCAGCGACCTGTCCATGTGGACGCCGCAAGTCGCGGCGCTGTCGAAGCACTTCCGCGTGTTGCGCTACGACACGCGCGGTCACGGCCATTCCGAAGCGCCGAAAGGTCCGTACACGATCGAACAACTGAGTGGCGACGTACTGGGCCTGATGGACACGCTCAAGATCGCGCGCGCGAATTTTTGCGGCGTGTCGATGGGCGGGCTGACAGGCGTCGCGCTGGCCGCTCGTCATGCGAATCGTTTTGAGCGCGTCGTGCTCGCGAATACGGCGGCGCGAATCGGCTCGCCGGAAGTGTGGGTGCCGCGCGCCGCGCGGGCGCGCACGGAGGGCATGCTGGCGCTGTCGGACGCGGTGTTGCCGCGCTGGTTCACCGCCGATTACATCGAGCGGGAGCCGGTGGTGCTCGCCATGATTCGCGACGTATTCGTGCACACGGACAAGGAAGGTTATGCATCGAATTGCGATGCGATCGACGCCACCGATCTTCGCCCCGAAACGCACGGCATCAAGCTGCCGGTGCTTGTGATCAGCGGCACGCACGACGTCGCGGCGACGCCTGCGCAAGGACGCGAACTCGCGCAGGCGATTCCAGGCGCGCGGTACGTCGAGCTGGACGCGTCGCATATTTCGAACATCGAGAAGGCCGATGCTTTCACGAAGACAGTCATCGACTTTTTGACGGAGCCGAAATGAACGACGAAGACCGATACGAAGCAGGAATGGGCGTGCGCCGCGCAGTGTTGGGCGATACGCACGTGGACCGCTCGCTTGCGAATCGCACTGAGCTGACTGAAGAGTTTCAGAATTTCATCACGCGTTATGCGTGGGGCGAAATCTGGACACGTGAGGGCTTGCCGCGGCACACACGCAGCTTGCTGACCATTGCAATGATGGTTGCGTTGAATCGCAGCGAAGAACTTGCGCTGCATTTGCGCGCGGCGAAAAACAATGGCGTGACGCGAGAACAGATCAAAGAGGTATTGCTGCAAACCGCGATTTATTGCGGTGTGCCGGCGGCCAACTCCGCGTTTCATCTCGCCGACAAACTGTTCCGCGAGGACGACGCCGCAGCGAAGCAGTAAGTTGGCTGGCTGCAGTCATGCTTTAACGATACGACGCGCGCCCGATACGGCGCGCGTTTTTACATGGCGCGCCGTGCGGGCTCGGTTCCGCGACGTGCATTGGCATCGACGTCAGTCCCGGCAGCTGCATCCGGGCGTACCTGAGCTACCGAGTCGATCCGGACAGCGCGCAATACCGTGTCCTTGATAACTTCGCGCCAATGCGCGAGCGCCGCCTTGTCCATTAGCGACTCGCCGAGAAACGCGCCCAACGTGTACTGGTTCGCGTTATAGAAATAGCCGAGCGATGCGATCAGCAGATACACGTCGCGCGCCTCTACGTCGGCGCGGAAAACGCGCTGTGCCTTGCCTGCATCCAGCAGCTTTTGCACCACGGAGATCGCATAGCCCGAGATCTCCTTCAGCTTCGAAGACTTCTTGGCGTGCTTGCCTTGATGCAGATTTTCGCTCGACAGCAGCGTAACGAACTCGGGGTGGTCGAGGTAGTACTGCCAGACGAACTCGACCATCTGTTCGAGGCCGTGCACCGGATCGTCCAGATCGAGATCGAGCTTGCTCTCCGCTTCGTTGAACTGCGTGTAGATCGTTTCCAGTACTTCGATAAACAACTGTTCCTTGCTGCCGAAGTAGTAATAAATCATTCGGTCGTGCGAGCGCGCAGCCTTCGAAATACTTTCCACGCGCCCGCTCGCATAGCCTTGCTTCGCGAACACCTTGATTGCCGCTTTCAGTATCTTGGCGCGCGTGTCTTGCGCCTGTTTCGCACGGATGCCGGTGGCTCCCGGTTTGCGAGCGGCAGTGGAACTCATGGCGGTCCAATATCTCTTTTGGCGTCGTTAAACGGTTTGCACCTTGCGACCTTGCGTCTGCTGTTCGCCAGGGCAGATACCCGTCCTCATCATACAGCGGGCCTTGCATAGTGCGAGTGCTGCGGGTGTTATGAATGCTGCGAGTACCACGGCTTCGGCGCAAACTGGAAGATCGATCCAACGCGCGCTCTTTAAATGCCGCGTTGCACCATCCGCATACGCCCGGGAAACACATTGCGCAGTCTATTTTGATCGAGTAGATTTGCAAGAACTTTGGTGTAGCGGATACTACACGAACGGTAAGTGACCGCAACATGAAATTCGCGAGTCACACGAAACGTCCCTTGAAACAAGGGCTATTCGTCAGCCGGGCAGGACCGATTGTAATGTCGTCGTATGGGAACCCCACCATGACAGAACATACGAAGGTCGATTTCGGTGCGGAGCGCGTCGACGGCGAAACCGCCTCGACGCCTGGCCCCACCGTGCTCGAGAAGGCGGCGCCGCGCAGCGAGCGAATGGCGTCGAACAAGATCGAATGCAATGCCTGTCCGGTGCTGTGTCAGATATCGGAAGGCCGTACCGGCGCATGCGATCGCTATGCGAATGCAAGCGGACGGCTGATTCGCGTCGATCCGGTGGTGTTTCTTTCCCGCGCAAACGAAGCGGACTCCACGGTCGAATTCGGTGCGTCGTCAGATGCTCAAAACGATTCCACCGAACAGGCGCTTTTCGTGACCGGTGTCGGCGCATCGTCCACTTACCCCGACTACAAACCCGCGCCTTTTATCGTTGCCTCGAAGCGCGACGACGTCGACATGATCACGGTCGTCACCGAAGGCATTTTCAGCTATTGCAGCTTCAAGGTAAAAATCGACACTGACCGCTTTCTCGGTCCAGAGCAGGCCAACGTGCGCTGTCAGGGTGAGATCGTCGGGCATGTGACGACGGCTGAATACGGCTCGCAAATGTTGAGTCTCGGCGGCGTGCATCATCTGACCGGCGGCAGCAAGAAAGAAGGCCGCGTGACTTGCGACATGATGCTCGCGCTCGGCAATAAACAGGCGGTGGAGTTGAGCATAGACGGCGGCGCGAGCCTCGCGATTCGCGCCGGTGCCGCGCCGGTTGTCGACGGTGTCGAAGAGCGGCGCATGCGCGTGGGTTGCGGGTCGGCGACTATCGGCATCTTCGCGAAACAATGGTTCGGACACGCGGAAGAAGTCGTCGTGGTGGACGATCACATCACCGGCGTGCTGACCGAGCATCAGGCGGGGCGCTGCCTCGGTATGACACGCTCGGGCATCAGGATTCGCGGACGCAAGTCGACGCCCGGCCGCTACTTTCAGGTGGCGAATCCCGGCATTGGCTGGGGCGGCACCGACATTCAGGACCCGCTTGCGATTATCGAAGGCTTCGATCCTGCAGTTGCCAAACCCGGCATGCGCCTGCTGATGGTGTCGACCACCGGCGAACACGCGCAGTGGTATGAGCTCGATCAGGATCTTGTTCCGCGCGTGGCCGAGATGCCCGACGCGGTGCGCAGAACAGTGGAGCGGATCGGTGAAAACTGCGAGCCGTCGCTTGCAACGGTGCTTTTTCTCGGCGGCGCGGGCGGCAGTCTGCGCGCGGGCGCGACCGAGAACCCGGTGCTGCTCACGCGGGCGATCAAGCAGAAGCTCGTCAACGTGACATGCGGCGGCGCGCCGGCTTATGTGTGGCCAGGCGGCGGCATTACCGTGATGGTCGACGTATCGCGCATGCCTGACCGGTCGTTCGGTACTGTACCGACGCCCGCGATTGTCGCGCCGATCGAATTCACCATGACGTACGACGCCTATCGCGATCTCGGCGGCCATCTGGATGCAGTGCGTTCATTGGAAAACGTGTTGATCAACGGTCCGGAGCATACCGAAGGCGCACCGCTTGCGCGCCGCATGGTGGCCGCCAATCCGGACAACCCGTGGCCACCCGTCATGCCGCCAATGCTCGGCTAACCGGACTGTCACGACAACGCTATGAGCCCAACCCGCATCCGCATCGACGCAACCCGCTGGCATTGGCAGCACGGGCCGATCGATCTGATCCTCGGCGCCGACGGAGAACCAGCCGCGCTGCAAGCTGCTTTTGATGCGTGCTGGACGCGTTTCGTGGACGTATTGCCTGAACTGGTCGGTGAATTGAAAATGCTTCGGCGGCCCATTAGCGCCGACGCGTCACCTGATGATTGCGCGCTGCAAGGCCATGTTGCGCGCCGCATGTGGTCCGCGTGCCATCCGCACCGCGCGCGTTTTATCACGCCAATGGCGGCCGTTGCGGGCAGTGTCGCCGACGAATTGATCGCTGCATTCGCGCGTGAAGGCATCTCTCGCGCGTTCATCAACAATGGCGGCGACATAGCGTTTTATTTGACGGAAGGCAGGCAATATCGCGTCGGTGTCTTTGCGGACGTCTCGCAAGCGCTCGCGAAGGTGCAGCGCCGAGGCGGCGAAGCGCTCGACGCCAATCTCACGCTCGACGCGAACGCGCCCGTTCGCGGCATTGCCACGAGCGGTTGGCGCGGCCGCAGTTTCAGTCTCGGTATCGCGGACAGTGTGACGGTGCTCGCACGCAATGCGGCAAGCGCCGACGCTGCCGCGACGATGATCGCCAACGCCGTGAATCTCGATCATGCAGGCATCGTACGTGTACCGGCTTCGTCGCTGAAGGACGACACCGATCTGGGCGACCGGCTTGTTACCGCCAACGTGCCTTCGCTGCCACAGCCGCTCGTCGATTTCGCACTTGCACGCGGCGTTGAGGCCGCGCGGAGTTTGCTCGATAGCGAGATGATTGAAGGCGCCGCATTGTTCTTGCAAGGGCGAGTGCGAGTCGCCGGTATGCACGGCACGAGCGCGTTGCTTTCGCATCGCGCTCAAACAACAACGGAGGTTCCGTGTTCGAAATACGCCGCGTGCTGACGCACGTCGAAGACATCTTCCACGAGTTCGGCCCCGCGCCCGCACAGCCGTTGCGCCGCGGTGCCATTGCCGCTGTGATGACGAACCCGTTCGCCGGCCGCTATGAAGCGAACATCGAACACGCGATGGAAGCGCTCAAGCCCATCGGCTTCGACATGGCGCAACGGCTGCTCGCGGCGATGGCGGTCCCGCATGCGTCGATCGAAGGTTATGGCAAGGGCGCGATTGTCGGCTCGCGTGGCGAACTCGAACACGGCGCGTTGTGGCATGTGCCAGGCGGCTATGCGATGCGCGAGTTGCTGGAGAAAAACGGCGTGCCGACCAACGCAATCGTGCCGTCGACGAAAAAGGTCGGCGCGCCGTCGACCGCGCTCGACGTACCGCTTACGCATGTGAATGCGAGCTACGTGCGCAGTCATTTCGACGCGATCGAAGTACGCGTGCCAGGCGCACCGTCCGCCGACGAAGTGGTGTACATCCTCGCGATGAGCACCGGTCAGCGCGTGCATGCGCGCGTCGGCGGACTGGCGAAAGAGGCGATTGTGGGCAAGGACGGCCTGCGCTAAACCACGGTGAAGGTTGCAACGGGCGCACGAACAATACAGAGCAACGCAGAGCAACGCAGGCATGGAAACACGGAGAGCGAAATGGCAATCAGGCTTCGCAAGCTAGTCGTGCAAGTGGACGAAACACGCATTGAAATGGGTCAGAACGTCGATCCGCCGGCACGCCGCGCGGTGGCGATCGCGGTGATCGACAACCCGTATGCGGGCCGTTACGAAGCGAAGCTCGACGCGCTGATCGAGGCCGGCGAGGAACTGGGCGCGCTGCTCGGCAAGAGGTGCGTCGAAGCGCTCGGCATCGAACCGGGCGACGCGCAAAGTTACGGCAAGGCCGCGATTGTCGGCGAGGCGGGCGAACTCGAACACGCCGCCGCGATTCTGCACCCGAAGCTCGGCGCGCCGCTGCGCGCAGCGGTCGAAAAGGGCGCGGCGCTCGTGCCGTCGGCGAAAAAAATGGGCACGCTCGGCACCGCGATCGACGTGCCGCTCGGCCATAAAGACGCCGCTTTCGTGCGCAGTCATTTCGACGCGATCGAGGCGCGCGTGTCGGACGCGCCGCGCGCCAACGAGATCGTAGTCGCGGTGGCCGTGACCGCGTCGGGCCGGCCGTTGCCGCGTATCGGCGGTTTGCAGGCAAGTGAAATCAAGGGCGAGGATGGTTTGCGCTGACGCTTGCACCGGGATTTGCATGCGATTTTTTCACGGCTTCCCGCAAGGACTTTCTTTCAGGTAGTGTGCTGCCGTTGATGCGTGCGAGCACGGTGCCGTACGCGCCGCAACGTCTGCTGTTCGAGCCTCTTGCCGTTTGGCGCGTGGATCGTCAGCAAGCTGCCGAGGGTCTCGATGCTTTCGAATTTGCTGGTACAACTGGTCAACGGACTCGCCGACGCGTCGACGCTATTTCTCGTCGCCGCCGGCTTGTCGTTGATCTTTGGCGTAACGCGCATCGTCAACTTTGCGCACGGCTCGTTCTACATGTTCGGCATCTACGTGGCCTACAGCATCGCCAGCCGTTTCGGACACACCGCGGGCGGCTTCTGGCTTTCGGTGCTGGCCGCCGCGCTGGTCGTGGCGGTGCTCGGCGCGCTCGTCGAGGTGATCGTGCTCAGGCGCATTTATCAGGCGCCTGAGCTGTTCCATCTTCTTGCCACGTTTGCACTCGTACTGATCTTTCGCGACGCCGCGTTGTGGCTATGGGGACCGGAAGATCTGTTCGGACCGCGCGCGCCGCATCTTGCGGGCGCGGTGGATTTTCTCGGCCATCCGTTACCGACGTATGACATCGCATTGATCGTCATCGGCCCGGTGGTTTTGCTCCTGCTCTGGTATGCGTTGACGCGCACGCGTTGGGGCACGCTCGTGCGCGCGGCCACTCATGATCGCGAGATGCTTGGCGCGCTCGGCATCAATCAGGCTTGGTTGTTTACGGGCGTGTTTTTCGTCGGCGCATTTCTCGCCGGATTGGGCGGTGCGCTGCAAGGGCCGCGTATGTCGGCGAACCTCTCGCTCGACCTGGAGACGATCGGCAATGCGTTCGTGGTCGTCGTGGTCGGCGGCATGGGGTCGATTCCGGGCGCGTTCGTCGCGGCGCTGATCATCGCCGAGATCAAGGCGCTGTGCATCGGCATCGGACATGTGACGTTATTTGGCGTCGGTCTCTCGTTGAGCCGCTTTACGCTGGTTGCGGAATTCGTCGTGATGGCCGTCGTACTCGTGGTGCGGCCCTGGGGTTTGCTCGGTCGCGCGAGTGCCGCGGTGCGGGGCATGGCCGCGCCGGAAGCGCCTCTGCGTCCTGCGGGAAAGCGGCTCAAATGGCTTGCCGCGATTGCATTGCTGGTTCTGTTGCTCGCGCCGCTCACGGCGAATGCGTTCCCGTATATGCCGGTGCTGCTCGTGGAGATTCTCATCGCCGTGCTGTTCGCGACGAGTCTGCATTTCATCATGGGGCCCGGCGGCATGCATTCGTTCGGTCACGCTGCATATTTCGGGCTCGGCGCATATGGCGCCGCGCTCTTCCTCAAGGTGTTGAATCTGCCGATGGAAGCCGCCTTGATGCTCGGACCGCTTCTGGCCGTTGCAGGCGCGCTGGTGTTCGGCTGGTTCTGCGTGCGCCTTTCCGGCGTGTACCTCGCGATGCTGACACTCGCGTTCGCGCAGATCGTGTGGTCGGTCGTCTTTCAATGGGACGATGTGACGGGCGGCAGCAACGGCATTCTCGGCTTGTGGCCGTCTAACTGGCTGTCGTCGCCGGTGGCGTTTTATTACCTGACGCTTGCGTGTGCGGTGATCGGCGTATGGCTCCTGCGCCGCATGTTGTTCTCGCCGCTCGGTTATGCAATGCGCGCGTCGCGCGATTCGGTGCTGCGCGCGGAGGCGATCGGCATCGACGTGAAGCGCGTGCAATGGGCCGCTTTCGTGATCGCGTCGCTGTTCTGCGGTCTCGCAGGGTCGTTGTATGCGTTCTCCAAGGGCACGATTTCGCCGGAGGTGATCAGCGTGAGCCGTTCCGTCGACGGCCTCGTAATGGTGCTGCTCGGCGGCTTGCAGACGCTCACCGGCCCGATAGTCGGTGCGGCTGTTTTCACGTGGCTGCAGGACACCGTCGCGCGGCAGACCGATTACTGGCAAGCGCTGCTGGGCTTCACGATTCTGTTGCTGGTGATCGCGTTTCCGCAGGGCATCGTCGGCTTTATCCGCGATCGTTTTGGCGATGACACGGCCGACAACGCTGAGAAGAGCGGGCCGCAACCGTCGCAACGCACAGCGATCAAGGAGGGGCTATGAGCTTGCTGCACGTATCCGGCCTCTGTAAATCGTTCGGCGGTCTGAAAGCGGTGGACGACGTTTCGTTCACGCTCGAAGCCGGACAGCTTCTCGCATTGCTCGGGCCTAACGGCGCGGGCAAGTCCACTTGCTTCAACATGGTCAACGGACAATTATCGCCCTCGTCAGGCTCTATCCGTTTCGACGGACACGAACTCGTCGGCATGCGTCCGCGCGACATCTGGCGGCTCGGCGTGGGCCGGACATTCCAGATCGCGGCGACCTTCAATTCAATGACGGTGCTCGAAAACGTGCAGATGGCCCTCGTCTCACGCGAACGCAAAACCTTCGGCGTGTGGAAGCCCGCGGCTTCGCGCTATGCAGACGAAGCGTTCGCGCTGCTCGAACAGGTCGGCATGGCCGCCGACGCGAACCGCGCATGCGGCGTTCTCGCGTATGGCGACGTGAAGCGTGTCGAGCTGGCCATTGCACTCGCGAACCGGCCGAAGCTTCTGTTGATGGACGAGCCCACTGCAGGCATGGCGCCGAAGGAGCGCAACGAACTGATGGCGCTGACCAAGCGGCTCGTCACGGAGCAGAAAATCGGCGTGCTGTTCACCGAGCACAGCATGGACGTGGTGTTCGCTTACGCCGACCGGATGATCGTGCTCGCGCGCGGCAAGCTGATCGCCGAGGGCGACGGTGACACGATCCGCAACGACCCGCGCGTGCAGGAAGTGTATTTCGGCACAGGCAAGACGTTTCAGCCGCACGCGGCGCTGCACGACATGGCGGCTGGTCATGCTGCAAGGGGAGCGCTGCAATGAGCGAGCCGATGCTGAAAGTAGCGGGCCTCAACGCGTTCTATGGCCGCGCTCACATTCTGTTCGATGTCGGCCTGGAAGTGGGCCGCGGCGAAGTTGTCGCGTTGATGGGCCGCAACGGCGCGGGCAAATCGACCACCATGAAAGCGGTAATGGGTCTGCTGCCGCGCCGCCAGGGAGAAGTCATCTTTCGCGGCCAGAACATTGCTGCGCTCGCGCCCTACAAGATCGCTCGCATGGGCATGGGCTTCGTCCCGGAAGACCGGCGTGTCTTTGCCGATCTGACAGTGATGGAGAACCTCGACACTGGCCGCCAGCCGCCGCGCGAAGGCGCGCCGCAATGGACGCCGGAGAAGCTGTTCCGTCTGTTCCCCAATCTCGGCGAAATGCCGAAACGCCCCGGCGGCCAGATGAGCGGCGGCGAGCAGCAGATGCTCACGGTATCGCGCACGTTGATGGGTAACCCGTATCTCGTGTTGCTCGATGAACCGTCCGAGGGCGTGGCACCTGTGATCGTCGAGCAGATGGCCAATATGATTCTCGAACTCAAGCGCGAAGGGCTATCCATTCTGTTATCCGAACAGAACCTGCACTTCGCGGAGCTGGTCAGCGACCGCGCGTATGTGCTCGAAAAAGGGCAGATCCGTTTTAGCGGCACGATCGGCGAACTGGCAAGTAACGAAACAGTGAGGCGCGCTTATCTGAGCGTTTGATTCGCGCGTGATTAGGACAGTCGTTGCGAAAGGAGAGGCAGATGGCAGCAGAGACGTTGACAGGCTTGTCGGGCAAGGTCGCGGTAACGAACATCGGGCTGCTGTTATCCGGCGACATCGATCAGCCGATTCTCGACGCCGACACGCTGGTGATCGACGACGGCGTGATCGTTGCTGTGGGCAAAGAGAAGGACTGCGACCTTGAAGGCGCGCGCACCACGGTGGACTGCAAGGGTACGACCGTCGCGCCCGGCCTGATCGATTCGCATGTGCATCCGGTATTCGGCGACTGGACGCCGCGCCAGAACCAGATGGGCTGGATCGAATCGAATCTGAACGGCGGCGTGACAACAATGATCTCCGCTGGCGAAGTACATTTACCTGGTCGTCCGAAAGATGTGCTCGGCGTGAAGGCGCTGGCGATCACCGCGCAGCGTTCGTTCGAAGGTATGCGCGGCGCGGGTGTCGGCGGCGGCGTCAAGGTGATGGCGGGCGCGCCGGTCATCGAGAAAGGCATGGTCGAGGCGGATTTCAAGGAGCTGTCCGAAGCGGGCGTGAAGCTGCTCGGCGAAGTCGGTCTCGGCAGCGTGAAGGCCGGCGAGGAAGCCGCGCAGATGGTTGCGTGGGCGCGTAAATACGGCATTCAGAGCACGATTCATACGGGCGGCCCTTCGATTCCCGGCTCCGGTCTGATCGACCGCGACGTGGTGCTGGAAGCCGATGCCGACGTGATCGGCCACATCAACGGCGGGCATACGTCGCTGTCTTACCGGCATGTTTGCGATTTGTGCGAGCAGTCGAGCCGTGCGCTCGAGATAGTGCACAACGGCAACGAACGCATCGCATTGCTGACGGCCCGTCATGCGGTCGAACTGAAATGCCCGCACCGGATCATTCTCGGCACCGACAGTCCCGCTGGCTCCGGCGTGCAACCGCTGGGCATTCTGCGGATGATCGCGCTCATTTCCAGTCTCGCCGATGTGCCCGCTGAAATCGCGTTCTGCTTCGCGACCGGCAATACCGCGCGTCAGCGGAACTTACGCCAGGGCTTGATCGAAGTGGGACGTCCCGCCGACCTCGTCTTCATGGACCGCGCGCAACATACGGCGGCTGACACGCTGCTCGAAAGCGTGCAGCTCGGCGACATTCCGGGCGTGGGCATGGTGATGATCGACGGTTTGATCCGTTGCAGGCGCAGTCGTAATACGCCGCCCGCGACCGAAGTGCCGGTCGTGCTGTGAGCACGCAACGTTTAGCGCGCGCGGTGTGCTCGTGAACGGGCCGGCGCCGCTCGCGCTGAAAGTCAATGGCGCGACGCATCTTGTCAGCGCCGCCGCCGACACGCCGCTGCTTTATTTGTTGCGTAACGACCTTGCACTCAACGGTCCAAAATTCGGCTGCGGACTGGGCGAATGCGGCGCATGCACGGTGCTGCTCGACGGCGTGCCGACGCGTGCGTGCGTGACGACCGCCAAAGTGGCATTAGGCCGCGAAATCACCACGCTCGAAGGATTGGGTACACGTGCCGCGCTGCATCCAGTGCAACAGGCTTTTATCGAAGAGCAGGCTGCGCAATGCGGCTATTGCCTGAGCGGGATGATCATGACGGCGAAGGCGTTGCTCGATCGCGACCCGCATCCCAGTGTGGAAACGATCCGACGCGAGTTGTCGCGCAACCTGTGCCGCTGCGGCACACATGTGGAGATCGTGCGTGCTGTGCAGCGCGCCGCTGAACTAATCGCGTCGCAAAAGAATGCTTCCGAAGGGGCGCGCGCATGACAGGACCGGATTTCAGCGTCGACCGCCGGGCCGCTGCGCCGTCGCGCAAGCAGTTGTATGACGCGCAGAGCGTGCTGATCGTCATGCGCGCGCCGCAAGCGCCGGTCAAGCCGGCTGTCGGTCAACCCGGCTCGCGGTCGTCGTTTGTTCCAGGCGAGCCCGATATGTTTCTCGCCGTCCGCGACGACGGCAGTGCGATCGCGTTCAACGGCCATGTCGATCTCGGCACGGGCATCGGCACCGCGCTGGCGCAGATCGTCGCAGAAGAACTGGATCTGCCTTTGACGCGCGTTTCGGTCGTGCTCGGTCACACGAATGAAACGCCGAATCAGGGGCCGACCATCGCAAGCGCCACGATGCAGATAACCGCAGTGCCGCTGCGGCATGCGGCGGCGCAGGCGCGTCAATGGCTCCTCGCGCAGGCGGCGGTGCGCTTCGGCGTGGATGTGGAAAAGGTCGCTGTACGCGACGGCATGGTGTTCGAACAAGACGGCGACAACGCGGTAGAGAAAGCAAGACGCATCGGCTACGGCGAGTTGATCGCAGGGCAGCGAGTCGAATTGCAGCTGACCACCGACGCGCCTTTGAAATCGCCGCACGCCTACAAGATTGTCGGCAAGAGCGCGCCGCGCGTCGACATTCCCGCGAAGGCGACGGGCGAATTGAGCTTCGTGCACGACGTGCGTGTGCCCGGCATGCTGCACGGCCGCGTTGTGCGGCCGCCGTATGCGGGAATCGCGCAGGGTGATTTTGTCGGCAACAGCCTGCTGCATGTCGACGAAGAATCGATTCGCGACTTGTCCGGCATCGTCAAAGTAGTCGTCATACGCGACTTTGTAGGCATCGTGGCCGAACGCGAGGAAGTCGCGCAGCTGGCCGCGAAGCGGCTCCATGTGCAGTGGAAAGCCGCCCAACCGTTGCCGCCGCTCGAAACCAGTGAAGAAGTAGAAGCCGCATTGCGTGCAAATCCGGCGAAACGGCGCGACCTCGTGATCGACGGCGATGTCGACGCGGCGCTTTCGCAGGACGCGAGCCGCACGCTGAATCGCACCTACGTGTGGCCGTTTCAGATGCACGCGTCGATCGGCCCTTCGTGCGCGGTCGCCGATTATCGCAAGGGCGCGCTGAAAGTGTGGTCGGGTACGCAGAATCCGCATTCGCTGCGCGCCGACCTTGCATTGCTGATGTCGATGGACGAGGCGCTCATCGACATCGTGCGGATGGATGCGGCCGGCTGCTACGGTCGCAATTGCGCGGACGATGTCGCCGCCGACGCCGCTCTGCTCTCGCGCGCGACCGGCGCCCCGGTGCGCGTGCAACTGTCGCGCGAGGACGAGCACGCGTGGGAGCCGAAGGGCGCGGCGCAATTGATGGACGTGCGCGGCGCGTTGAGCGCTGAAGGCGAACTGGCGGCTTACGACTTCGCGACGCGTTATCCGTCTAATGACGCGCCCACGTTGGCGCTGCTGCTGACCGGCGTGCTGTCCGCGCAGCCGCAGGTCTTCGAAATGGGCGACCGAACGGCGGTGCCCCCATACGATTATCGGTCGATGCGCGTGGTCTGCGACGACACGGCGCCCATCGTGCGTGCGTCGTGGCTGCGCGGCGTGTCCGCGTTGCCGAACACGTTCGCGCACGAGTCGTTCATCGACGAACTCGCGGCTGAAGCGGGCGTCGATCCGGTCGAATTTCGCCTGAAACATTTGAGCGACCCCCGTGCCGTCGAACTCGTGAAGGCGGTCGCCGAGCGTGCGGACTGGCAGCCGCGAGAGCCGCGGACCGACCAGCCGCGGGAGGAGGGCGACATCGCGCGCGGCCGCGGTATTGCTTACGCACGCTATGTGCACAGCAAGTTTCCCGGCTTCGGCGCGGCGTGGTGCGCGTGGGTCGCCGACGTCGAAGTGAACCGCCGAAGCGGCGAACTCGCGGTAACGCGCGTGGTGGTCGGCCAGGACACGGGCACCATGATCAATCCCGACGGCGTGCGTCATCAGATTCACGGCAATGTGATTCAGGCGACGAGCCGCGCACTGAAAGAGCGCGTGACGTTCGACCAGAACGCGGTGACGAGTCAGGAGTGGGGTGCGTACCCGATCCTCACGTTCCGTGAAGTGCCCGTGATCGACGTCGTGATGATGCCGCGCCACGGCGAGCCGCCGATGGGCGCGGGCGAGTCCGCGTCGCTGCCCGGCGCGGCGGCGATTGCGAATGCGCTGTACGACGCCACCGGCGTGCGTTTTCGCAAGCCTCCTTTCACGCCCGAAACGATCCGCGCCGCGCTCGCCGATGCGCAGGCCCAAGACGCCGCGTCGCGCCGCAAAAAGCGCTGGCGCTTGGGTTTTCTCGGCGCATTTGCCGCGGGCGCTGCGGGCTGGCTCGGTGCGTCGGCGTGGGCGCCGCCGCCCATTGCGCCGATCGCACCGCCGCTTGCCAGTGCGTTCGCGCCGGACCTCGTCGCGCGCGGCAAGCTGCTGGCCTCGCTCGGCAATTGTGCGGTGTGCCATACGGCGCGCAACGGTGTGCCGAACGCTGGCGGCAAGCCGCTCGAGACACCGTTTGGCACCGTCTACAGTACGAACATCACGCCCGATGCGCAGACGGGCATCGGCTCATGGTCGCTCGAAGCGTTCGTTCGCGCGATGCGCGAAGGCGTTAGCCGCGACGGCCATCGGCTGTATCCGGCGTTTCCGTACACGTCGTTCAGGAACACTTCCGACGACGACCTCAAGGCGCTCTACGCGTACCTGATGTCGCAAACGCCGGTTCGCTTCCGTCCGCCGGAAACGAAGCTGCCGTTTCCGTTCAGCGCGCGTCCGCTGATGGCCGCATGGAACGGCTTGTTCCTCGGGCGCAATACGTTCGTTGCGAGCGCGACGCAAAGCGCGCAGTGGAATCGCGGCGCGTATCTCGTCAACGGTCTCGGGCATTGCAGCGCATGCCACACGCCGCGCAACGCTTTCGGCGCCGAGAAGACCGGCGCGGCGTTCATGGGCGGGGGCAGCGCGGAAGGTTGGGAAGCGCCCGCGTTGTCGTCGCTCTCTAACTCTCCTGTGCCGTGGAGCGAAGACGAACTGTTCAGCTATCTGCGCTTCGGGCACGCGCCGCTGCATGGCGTTGCGGCTGGCCCGATGGCGCCGGTCGTCGCAGATCTCGCCGCGTTGCCCGACAGCGATATTCGCGCGATGGCAAACTACCTTGCGTCGCTCAATCCCGTTGAAGCGAACGTCGATACCGCCGCGATGGCGCGCCAATACGAACACGCGAGCGCGATCACCGGCACGCCGGCCGGCGTCGGCGCGCGGCTTTTCGACGGTGCATGTGCCGCCTGTCACCACACGGGCAGCGGGCCGCAACTGTTCGGCGCGCATCCATCGCTGGCGCTCAATACGAATCTGCACAGCGCGACGCCCGATAATCTGATCCGCGTGATACTCGACGGCATCGGCTCGCCTGCGCGGCCCGAACTCGGTACGATGCCGGCTTACCGCGACAGTTTCAACGACGCCCAGGTCGCCGAACTCGTGACGTATCTGCGGCAGCAGTTCGCGGGCGGCAAGCCGGCCTGGCAGGACGTTGCCGCAAGCGTCGCGCGGATTCGCGCAACGCCGGTCGCCGAGTGAGCGTGCCACGCAGCGACCGGTCGACCGTTCGTTCGAGCGCCGCTGCAATGCCGGACAGAAAACCAACGCATTCCCGCAATCCCTTTGATACGGAGAAACGCATGACCACGCGCGCAAGATGGATCTCTCGCCTCACGCTATCGACGGTGCTGTCGTTCGCCGCCTTCGCCGCGAACGCACAGCAGACCATCAAGATCGGCGAAATCAACAGCTACAAGGCGCAGCCGGCCTTTCTCGGTCCTTACAAGAACGGCTGGAATCTTGCACTGGAACAGATCAACGCTGGCGGAGGCGTGCTCGGCAAAAAGCTCGAAGTCGTTTCGCGCGACGACAACGGCAACCCCGGCGACACGATCCGAGTCGCGCAGGAACTGATCGCGCGGGAACAGGTGCAACTGCTGTTCGGTGGTTTTCTGTCGAACACAGGGCTCGCGCTCACCGACTTCGCGAAGCAGAAGAAGATCTTTTTCCTTGCCGCCGAACCGCTGACCGACAAGATCGTTTGGGCGGACGGCAACAAATATACGTATCGCCTGCGTCCTTCCACGTATATGCAGGTGGCGATGCTCGTGCCCGAAGCGGCCAAGCTGAAGAAGAAGCGCTGGGCGCTGGTCTATCCGAACTACGAGTACGGACAATCGGCGGTCGCGACTTTCAAGAAACTGTTGAGCGCCGCGCAGCCTGACGTGCAGTTCGTTGCCGAGCAGGCCACGCCGCTTGGCAATGTGGACGCGGGCGCGGTCACGCAGGCAATCGCCGACGCCAAGCCCGACGCTATTTTCAACGTGCTGTTCGGCGCCGATCTCGGCAAGTTCGTACGTGAGGGCAATACGCGTGGGCTGTTCAAGGACCGCAGCGTTGTTTCGCTGCTGACGGGCGAGCCGGATTATCTCGATCCGCTGGGTGCCGAAGCGCCGGCCGGCTGGATCGTGACGGGCTACCCGTGGTATTCGATCGATACGCCGGCCAACAAGAAATTTGTCGACGCGTATCAGGCGAAGTATCACGACTATCCGCGGCTCGGCTCGGTGGTTGGTTATTCGGCGCTCATGTCGATTGCGGCCGGCATCAAGAAAGCGGGGTCCGTCGATACCGACAAGCTCGCGGCGGCTTTCAAGGGCCTTGGCGTGGAAACGCCGTTTGGGCCGATCACCTATCGCGCGCAGGACAATCAGTCGACGATGGGTGCTTACGTCGGCGTGACCGGTCTGAAGGACGGCAAAGGCGTGATGACGTCGTATCGCTATGTCGACGGCGCGAGCGTTCAGCCGTCGGACGCCGAGGTGAAGAAGCTGCGGCCCGCCGAGTAAGCTTCCTGTGGCGGCGCGAGCGTGCCGCCACACCTGCGGCGGTCCATGCCGCAGGCGTCCATCCATGCCGGCGCCGATGAGGCGTCGGTGAGGTGTCGATGAGGCGCCGGGCCGCCGGCCGATCTTCCGGCCGACTCGCTTGAGCCGAAGGCGCTATTCCTCGGCGTCGTGCTCGGCCACGAAGCGCCTCAGATACGCCAGCACGGCTGCCTCGGCCGCGCGATGATCCGCGGTACTCTTTGAGCCGGCGTTCTCCTCGTCGCCGAACAGCGACGAAGGCGCGTCGTGCACGTCGATTTCCTGCCCCTCCCGGAAGATGCGAATCTCGTGGACGTCTTCCGCGTATTCGGCAATCCAATGCACGCCTTCAATATGCGCACCCGCGCGCACGGTGGGGATCTTCATGGATGTCTCCCGTTCGAGCCGGTCAAGTGCCAACTCTTGATGACACCATACGCCGTCGACGCGAACGGCGCGAGTCCCGGCAGCTTGAATGACGACCCCGGCACACGCATTGCTCAGCGACTAGAGCCACTTTCAACCGGAGAACCGTCATGCCCGAAAAGAAAACCGTGAAGCGTGCCGAAGCCGACAAACGCGCCGGCAAGTCAGCAAGCACGCAAGCTGGAGAGTTCGTCAAGGAGCAGGTGGACAAGGTGCGCGCCGGCAAGCACGGCGTGAGGTCGCCGAAGCAGGCGATCGCCATTGGCCTGTCGGAAGCGCGTCGCGCGGGCGTGGATCTGAAGGCGCCGAAGAAAGGTGCCGCAAGCGAGGCCACGCGCAAGAAAGCCGAGAAGGACAGCGCTGCGGGGCAGAAGAAGAGCACCGCTAAAAAGACGGCCAGCAAGGAGTCGACGGCGAAGCGCTCACGCGCCTCCACCAATGCGCTGAAGCGCGAGAGCAAGGCAGGCGCATCGCCTTCGGCGATGTCGAAGCAGGCAAAGTCCGCCGCAGCGAAGCGTCCGGCGGCGAGCCGCTCGGCGGCCGCCAAGAAGGCTGCTGCGACCAAGGGTGCAGCCGGCCGTTCGGCGGCGGCCAAGAAGGCGGCTCAGACGCGCGCGGCTCGCGCGCATCATTGAGCCGGGGTGGACCTTACTGCACGGTGGCCAGTACGTCGCCGACAGTCTTGAAGATGTGCGCGATCTGCTCTTCGTTGATGATGAGCGGCGGCGAGAACGCAAGAATGTCGCCGGTGAAGCGCACCAGCACGCCCGCTTCGAAGCATTTGACGAATGCTTCGTAAGCGCGTGCGCCGGGCGCGCCGTCGCGCGGTTCAAGTTCGATGCCCGCAATCATCCCAAGGTTGCGGATGTCTTTCACGTGCTTCGCGCCGCGCAGCGAGTGAGCGGCGGCTTCGAACGTCGGCGCAAGCGACGCGGCGCGTTCGAAGAGTCCTTCGCGGCTATAGAGGTCGAGCGTAGCGATAGCCGCGGCGACGGCCGCCGGGTGCGCCGAATAGGTGTAGCCGTGGAATAGCTCGATCGCGCCTTGCGCGCCCGCGTTCACGATCGTGTCGTGCACCGTGCGGCTTGCCGCGACCGCGCCCATCGGAATCGACGCGTTGTTGATCGCCTTGGCCATCGTGATGAGGTCCGGCGTCACGCCGAAATATTCACTTGCCGTGGCCTTGCCGACGCGGCCGAAGCCGGTGATCACTTCGTCGAAAATCAGCAGGATGCCGTGCTTCGTGCAGATTTCGCGCAGCTTCTGCAGATAGCCTTGCGGCGGAATCAGCACGCCCGTCGATCCGGCGACCGGTTCCACGATCACCGCGGCAATCGTCGACGCGTCGTGCAGCGTGACGATGCGCTCCAGTTCCTCTGCGAGATGCGCGCCCCAAGCCGGCTGGCCCTTCGAGAAAGCGTTGTGTTCCAGGTTGTGCGTGTGCGGCAGGTGATCGACCGCCGGCAGCAACGCGCCGGAGAAAGTCTTGCGATTAGGCGCGATGCCGCCGACCGAAATACCGCCGAAACCCACGCCGTGATACCCGCGCTCGCGGCCGATCAGGCGCGTGCGCTGCCCTTCGCCGCGCGAGCGGTGGTAGGCGAGCGCGATCTTCAGCGCGGTGTCGACCGATTCGGAACCCGAGTTCGTGAAGAAGATGCGGTCGAGGCCCTCGGGCATCAGCTCCGCGACTTTCGTGGCCGCTTCGAACGCGAGCGGATGGCCCATCTGGAACGTCGGCGCGAAGTCGAGCGTGGAGAGTTGCTGCGTAATGGCGGCAACGATCTCGTCGCGGCTGTGTCCCGCGTTGACGCACCATAGACCCGCGCAGCCGTCGAGCACTTCGCGGCCGTCCGTGCTGCGGTAATACATGCCTTTCGCCGATTCCAGCAGGCGCGGTGCGGCCTTGAACTGGCGGTTGGCGGTGAAGGGCATCCAGAAAGACGACAGATCGTCGATGACGGGGCGCGAAGTCATGGGTTCTCCTCGAAGTGGTTTCCCGATAGGGACTTCCGTTGGGGCGCACCTGACGCATTTCCGTCGAGGCACCCCGAGGGCACTTCCCGTGGGCATAGCCAAAACTGTAGCGTTCGCGGTTTAATGGCGGCATAAACAGTTGACGCAGTGTCGCGCTAACTGTGTTGGTGGATTCGCGGTAACTGTGTCGACGCGCATTGCGTGAATCTAGCGCGGATCGAGCGTCGAACGGCAGGCGGCCGCGCGCCGTTTCCCCTTCATTCACTTAGTGCCTGCCCGAGGGCGCCTTTTTTTCGTCCTGACCATGATCGAATTGAACCTCGAGCGCGACCGGCGCGCCGCTCCGACCCTGGTCGAACAGGTAGTGCAAGGCTTCGCCCGGGCGATCGAGGCTCAATCGTTACGCGCGGGCGCGTTACTGCCTTCCGTCCGGCAACTGGCCCAAAGTCACGAACTCAGTACGTTCACGGTGACGGAAGCGTACAACCGTCTCGTGTCGATGGGGCTCGTGGTCGCGCGGCGCGGCTCCGGGTATCGCGTGGCGGCGCGCCCGTCGTCCGCGCGGCCCGCGGTGACCGACTGGCAGCCGCCGAGCCTCACCGCGACCTGGCTCCTGTCCGACGTGTTCGCCGATCATTCGGTGCCGATCAAGGCGGGCGGCGGCTGGCTGCCGAACGAGTGGATCAACGAAACGGGTCTGCAGCACGCGCTGCGTGCGATGAGCCGCGTGCCTGCGGCGCGGTTCGGCGATTACGGTCATCCATACGGGTTCGCGCCGTTGCGCGAGCGCATCGCGGAGCAACTCGACCGGCGCGGCTTGCCGGTCGACGTGTCGAACGTGTTGCTCACGCAAGGCGCGACGCAGGGGCTCGACCTGATCGTGCGTACCTTGCTGCGCGCGGGAGATTCGGTGATCGTCGAAGATCCGGGTTATTGCAACCTGCTGCAGATTCTCAAGCTGGCGGGACTGGTCGTACATGGCGTGCCGCGCACGCCCGCCGGCATCGATACCGATGTACTCGAAACACTCGTCGCGCAGCACAAGCCCAAGGCCATTTTCGTCAACACGACGCTGCAGAACCCGACCGGCGCGACCTTCGGCATGTCGGCCGCGTTTCGTTTGCTGCAGATCGCCGAGCGTCAGCGCATGTGGGTGATCGAGGACGACGTGAGCCGCGAGCTGGCGCCGTCCGGTGCGCCGCTTTTCGCCGCAATGGAAGGCTTGCAGCGCGTGCTGTATGTCAGCGGTTTTTCGAAGACGGTAACGCCGGGACTGCGCTGCGGCTATGTGGTCGCGGAGCGCGCGGTGTTGCGTGAGCTGGCGCGCACGAAGATGGCGGTGGGGCTGACGTCGTCGGAAGCGATCGAGCGGATCGCGGACAAAGTGCTGCTCGAAGGGCGCTACGCGCGTCACGTGGAAGCCGTGAACGAGCGGCTGAAGCTCGCGCACGCAACCGTCGAGGAGCGGCTGGATTCGCTCGGGCTAGAAGTGTTTCATCGCCCGCGCGCAGGGCTTTTTTTATGGGCGCGTTTGCCGATTGACGCCGCGCGCGCCGGCGACGTGGCGACCGCCGCGCTCACGCACGGAATCTGGCTTGCGCCCGGCTCTTACTTCCGTCCCGACGACGCGCCGAGCGCATGGTTCCGCTTCAACGCCCCGTATTCAACCGACGACGCGTTGTGGCGCTTCATCGAGCAGGTTGGGCGTGGCGTGATCTAGCCGCACCCAGGTGCCCGGATGAAAAGGGCGCCCACGCGCTCACGCGCGGATGGTGTCGATCAGCTTCAGTGCGATCGGATAGAGCGAGCAAACCAGCAGCAGCGCCATTGCGATATTGAAGACGCGCAGGCGCTTCGGGTCGGACAGCACGCGGCGCATAGCGGTGCCAAAACCGGCCCACAGGCAGATGCACGGAAAGCCGATCACATAGAACAGCGCCGCCATTGCTATCGCGTTCATGCTGTAGCTCTCGCTCAAATGGATCGTGGTGGCGGCGGTCAATACCATCATCCATGCCTTCGGATTGACCCACTGGAAAGCGATGGCTTCATAGAATTTCATTGGCCTGCGCTCGCCCTGCTTTACTTTCAATTCGCCGGACGTGCCGATTTTCCACGCGAGGTAAAGCAGGTACGCGACGCTCGCGACTTCGAGCACCGTGTAGAGCACCGGGAACTGAATGAAGGCTTCGCCGAGACCGATGCCCACCGACAGCATCAACAGCACCACGCCGGCGCTAATACCCGACAGATGCGGCAACGTGCGGCGAAAACCGAAGTTGACGCCCGAAGCCAGCAGCATGGTGTTGTTCGGACCTGGCGTGATCGTAGTGACGAGCGCGAACAGGATGCCGGCTGGCAACGCGCTGAGCGTGAAGTAAGACATGGCGGACTCCAAAGACTGGCAGAGGACTTTGGAGCATTCTAGCGAGCGTTGCCAGTACAGTACCTGTACGGATTTAAGGATGGTGTCCGGTACAGACGCCTGCGCACTGTTCGGACCGCGCGTGACTACGGTAAAACGACGCGATTTACTTCCGGCCAGAACTGGACGTTCGTAATCGGATCATGGCAGACCGCAACCCATACTTGACTGGCCATTCGATATTGCCTCGCCAGTTCGCCGAAACAGCACTAGCGCGTGCCGGCGCGCTCGTGATTTCCTGTCAGTTCCACCACGAAGTCAAGAAAAGCACGGGTCTTTGCCGGCACGTGGTGCCGGGATGCGTAGTAGACGTATAACGGATACCGTTCGTCTGCCCACTCGGGAAAGAGATTGACCAACCGGCCGTCGGCAATCAGGGGCTCGGCACCGAACAGCAACATCTGCGCAATCCCGGAACCGGCGAGACAGGCGTTGAGCAAGGCACCCGGATCGTTGACCGTGAGTCGTCCCTGAGTGTCGACCACAATGCGTTTCCGCTTGCGATGAAATTCCCACTGGAACGGCTTGCCTGTCTCCGGGTTGCGGAATTCAAGGCATCTGTGGCTTCGACCTTGCAGGTCCTCGGGTTTTGCTGGCCGTCCCCAGCGAGCAACGTACGAGGGCGCTGCGACCGTCACGACGCGGGTGTCGAGCAGCTTTCTCGCGATCAGGGTAGACGCTTTGGGTTCGCCGAATCGCACGGCGAGGTCGAAGCCGTCCATGACGAGGTCGCCAAGACTGTCTCGCGCGATGAACTCGATTTCGAGTTCGGGGTGTGCGTCCATGAACGCATCGAGTTGTTGCCCGAGAATGGTCCGGTAGACGACAGGATCCAGATTGATTCTCAGCTTTCCACGCACAGCGGACGCGCCGCCTGCCGCAGCGGCCGCTGCTTCCTCAAGTCCGGCGAGATGTGGCATGACCTGCTCGTAAAAGCGGCGGCCCTCTTCAGTCAGGGAGACGGAGCGCGTTGTCCGGCTGAAGAGCCGGATGTTCAACCTTTTTTCCAGCCGCGCAATCGCCCGACTGACGCCCGGCGGCGTCATTCCTATTACCTCCGACGCGGCCACAAACGTTCCCGCATCCACTACGGCGGCGAACACGCTAATGCTGCCGGAAAGCTTCTCGCTACTGGATCTCATGGTTGCTCGAGTCAATACGTTTGGCGGAGCGCAATCGACCGCGTGAAATCGAACGCTGCGCCGCGCAGCAGTGGACGTGTCCGTTGATCATGCCAAATCGGTGACGCTCTGTCATTTATCTGATGACATCCATGTCATTTTGTTTCTTTAAGTGCTTGGCCAGAATACGTCTCACCGAAACATCCGCTGGACGTTTCAACGGGGAACCGCTCGCGGCGCGCGTTTTCGCCCATCACTGAAGCACTGTAATGCCGCGATTCATTCATTCGGGAAGAAACGGAAAATGGCAGTTCAAACAGATCGTCGTCGTCTTCTGAAGGGTGCGTCGAGCCTGCTGGCTCTTGCGACACTTGGTAGCGTCGCAAGCCGCGACGCGCGAGCAGTATCGCCGCGCGCGAGTGGCGACGCCGCGCTGGCCCGTCACCCGGCCTACAGTTCGATCGATCAATGCCTGCAGAGGGCAGTGGACGACGGCACGGTTGCCGGTGTTGTCGCCATGGGCGCAACCGACCGCGGACTGGTTTACGAGGGAGCGTGTGGCCGGGCGAACGCCCGCACTGGCGAGGCCATTAGTCCCGACACGGTCTTCTGGCTCCTGTCGATGACAAAGGCGATTACCGCAACCGCGTGCATGCAACTCATCGAGCAGGGCAGACTGCGGCTGGATCAACCTGCGGGCGAAATCCTGCCGCAATTGAAGTCGCCTCAAATCCTCGATGGATTCGACGTCTCCGGGCAACCCAAGCTGCGTCCCGCGCGCAATGCAATCACGGTGCGCCATCTCCTCACGCATACCTCCGGATTTACGTACAGCATCTGGAGCGACAAGCTCAGCCGGTACGAGACGGTGACGGGCATGCCGGACATCGGCTATTCGATGAACGGTGCATTCGCGGCGCCGCTCGAGTTCGAGCCGGGCGAGCGCTGGGAGTACGGCATCAGCATGGACTGGGTCGGCAAGCTGGTCGAGGCCGTGACCGATCAGTCGCTGGAAGTCTACTTCCGTGAGCACATCTTCGATCCGCTCAGCATGCGCAACACGGGATTTCTCATCGGTAGCGAGCAGAAGCAGCGCGTCGCCACCATGCACAGGCGTCAGGCGGACGGCTCACTCGCGCCTGAGCCGTTCGAAACCAACCAGCGCCCCGAATTTTTCATGGGCGGAGGCGGACTCTTCAGCACGCCGCGCGACTACATGGCGTTCCTGCAGATGCTGTTGAACGGCGGCACGTATCGCGGCGAACGCGTGCTACGCGCCGACACCGTCGCGACGATGTTCCGCAATCACATTGGCGATCTGCAGGTCGCGGAAATGAGGACGGCGCAGCCGTCGTGGTCGAACAGCTTCGATCAGTTTCCTGGCACCGCGCACAAGTGGGGGCTGTCGTTCGACATCAATACAGAGCAAGGACCCCACGGACGAAGCGCAGGCAGTGTGAGTTGGGCCGGATTGTTGAACACCTACTTCTGGGTTGATCCGGTCAAGCGGGTCGCCGGATCGCTCTTTACGCAGATGCTGCCGTTCTACGATGCGCGCGTAGTGGACCTCTACGGACAGTTCGAGAAGGCGTTTTACGACGGTTTGCGTCGCGCCTGAGCGATTGACCGTCGGCACATTCACCCTGCGTCAACCGATATATCCACACATGGAGAACGAGCAATGTATGCAATCACAGGAATCACCGGCAAGGTGGGTGGCGCAGTGGCCCGCGAACTGCTGGCTGCTGGTCAGCCGGTGCGCGCAGTCGTGCGCGATGCGACGCGGGCAGAGGCGTGGGCAGAGCGAGGTTGCGAGATCGCGACGGCTTTCATGGAAGACCCTTCGTCGCTCGCTGCCGCGTTCGAAGGCGCGACGGGCGTATTCATCCTGCCGCCTTCGGAGTTCGATCCGGAGCCCGGGTTTCCTGAAGCGCGCACAGTGATAGAGGCTGTGTGCGCAGCACTCCTGAAGGCGCGGCCCGACAAGGTCGTTTGCCTCTCGACGATCGGCGCACAGGCCGACGAGGTCAACCTGCTCACTCAACGCACGCTGATGGAGCAGGCGCTGCGCGAGATGCCGATGCCCGTGACGTTCCTGCGGCCTGGCTGGTTCATGGAGAACGCCGCGTGGGATGTTGCGTCTGCAAGCGACGATGGCGTCATTGCCAGTTACCTGCAGCCGCTCGACAAGCCCGTGCCGATGGTCGCCACCGCGGACGTGGGCCGCGTTGCTGCCGAACTGCTTCAGCAGACGTGGCGCGGTGTGCGCGTCGTCGAGCTTGAGGGTCCACGCCGGGCGAGTCCTAACGATCTCGCAGCGGCTTTCGCCACTGTGTTGAGTCGTCCTGTACGTGCGGAAGCCGTCGAAAGGCAGACGTGGGAAGCGCTGTTCCGCACGCAGGGCATGAAGCATCCTCTACCTCGCATGCGCATGCTGGACGGCTTCAACGAAGGCTGGATCGATTTCGAAAGCAGTTCTGACGAAATCTTGCGCGGCCACGTCGAACTGGAGACCGTTCTGGGCGAGCTTGTGTCGCGTCGCACCTGACCAGAGCCGATAGCCCGATGCGGACTCAGGGTCTTACTTTACCGATACATCAGGATTTCGTTCAAACCAGGATTACACGATGGAATACAGCATGCTTGGCAGAACTGGTCTACGGGTTTCACGGCTGAGCCTGGGCGCAATGACTTTTGGAGCTGGCTCGGGCATCTGGGGCAGTATTGCCGGCTTGGACAGCGATCAGGCCGCCCGGCTCGTCGCAATGGCCGTGGAACGCGGCGTCAACCTGATCGACACGGCGGACGCCTACTCGCAGGGTCGCTCAGAAGAGGTCGTGGGCCATGTCCTGAGAGCGCTGGGGCTGGACGAAGATCGAATGCTCGTCGCGACCAAGGTTCGGCTACGCACCGGCACCGGCCAGAACGAAGTAGGATTGGGCCGCTCACACATCATGCGCTCGGTCGATACAAGCCTGAAGAGACTGGGTCGCGATCACATCGACCTGTTCCAGTTGCATGACCGTGACGAGCTGGTTCCGCTCGACGAGACGCTTCGTGTTCTGGACGACCTCGTCACCCAGGGCAAGGTCCGCCATATCGGCGTGTGCAATTTCAGTGCAGGCGATCTCGAGCGGGCCGTCGGCATAACGTCCCGTACCGATCGGGCTCATGTCGTCAGCAATCAGGTGCACTATTCGCTGACGAGCCGCGATATCGAACACGAAATCATGCCGGTTGCAGCGACAAACAGAATCGGCCTTTTTGTCTGGAGCCCGCTCGCAGGTGGCTACCTGAGCGGCAAGTACTCGCAGAATGACCAAGCCGCCGGGCGGCGTGCGAAGCTCGACTTTCCGCCGGTCGATACAGTCAGGGCGGAGCCGATCCTCGCAGTATTGCGTGAAGTCGCCGACGAACTGGCGGCCACGCCGGCTCAAGTCTCATTAGGCTGGTTGCTTGCGCGCGAGCAGATCACTTCTGTCATCGTCGGAGCCCGCACGTGTGAGCAACTCGCAGCTAATCTCGATGCACAGAATCTCGTATTAACCTCCGAACAGTGCGCGCGGCTCGATAAAGTATCTGAACCATCAGTGCCTTTCCCCTACTGGATGCAACGCTTCCATGACCGGGATCGCGTCTTCGGTTGAGTGGCGGGACGTTGGGAGTCTTGCCTGCGCGAGGCGGTGGAATGGGGAAATTCTGTGGCACTGTCACGCCACTACTCTCATCCTGATCGACACGCGGCAGAGCAGGCCACGTACCACCGGACACACAGCACAATCAGGGAATGTAGCGTTGCTCCCTGAGTTCGGTCAGCATGTCGATATACATCTCCTCCGAATCGATGCAATCATGGAAGCCATGTTTGCGCGCCTTTATCGTGCTAGAGATGTTGTCAAAGGTCGTTTTGAAAATCATGTCGCCAAACTTCCACGACACGATCTGGTCGTACGGGTAGTGTCGAAGGTTGTGCTTCTCGACCAGACTGTTCCACAGCTCTGCCTTATCGGCCATCATCTGTTGTAACAGCATGGGGAACGGCTCACCGGCCGACACATCGAAAAACTGCGCCAGACGCGGCCAGACGCGAGACCATCTGAAGTAATCGCCATTCGTGATGTTGTAAATCTCGCCTCGGCATGCGTCGGTCTCGCCCACCCAATCGACGGCGCTCGCGAGAATTCGAGTATCGGTAATCTGGTAGAGCGCGTCGTAAGCGGCGCGGGGGCCGGGAAAAGACATTGGAACGCCCAGGGCCTTCGCTAACGTTCCATAGACTGCAATCACCATCAGCAGATTCATGGGATTGCCCACGGCAACCCCTGCAACACCCTCGGGACGCAATGCAGTCCAGGACCATGATTTGCCGACTGAACGTTCCCGAAGGAAATCCTCCTGGTCGTAATAGAAGTTCGGTGGCATATGGCGCGGATCGCTCTCCTTCGCGGGCGACGGAATTGGGCCAATATGCACGCCGTATGCCTTGCCTCCCTGCATCAGCGTGACGTGCTGCAGGTTCGGCGCGTGCTTCTCCATAACCTCAACCATGTTCTTCAGCATCCGCAGATTCACCTCGACCAGTTCCGCAGGCGTCGGCTTCTCCTGGTAGGCTGCGAACACGAGATGCGTCGCTTCCGGTACTTGTGCAAGTAGCGCCTCGCAGGACTCCCTGTCCAGCAGGTCGACCGCCAAATGCCTGGCGCGCGTCGGGAAATCAGGTGCGCGTCGGGAAACGGCGACCAGGCCGACGCCCTTGGCTTCATAGTGTGCGAGTACTCCGCGTCCGATAACTCCGACCGCGCCTGCTACGACCACTGTTTTCATGTTCGTCTGCTCTCCAGAGATTCGTCAATTGAATGCCGCGCGAGAGTATCGCGGTTCGCATCCTGGCCTTCTTCGGTCAGGTCTCGACCACCTGAGCGTGGGCTTCCCCGTGCGGTGCTTTCCTGCACCATGCCGGCTCATGCCGACATCACGAAGTCAGGTAGAACGAACTGACCGAGTTCCTCAATGACCTCACCCGCGGAGCGTTGGCCGTATTTCAAATTGATGATCACATGGTTGACGCCGACCTCCTCCTGCAAGCTGTGCAGCAGCGCGATCAGGTGATATCGCCCCAGTTGATAGCCTAGGTGGATCGGCCGTGGTGGTGTCTGCGGGTTATCTGTCAGGTCGATGTATAGCGACTGAGTGAAGGGTTTGAACTGTTCACCACATTCGACACGAACCGCCGTGCGCCAGCGCTCGACAATCAGCTGCTGAGCCTTCGGTGCACGCGGATAGGTGATCCAGCCATGACTGTAGCGGGCGATCCACTCAAGTGTCTGGCGGCTATGGCCGGTGACGAAGAAAGGAATTTCCGCCGTGGTCGGCTTGGGAATCAGGTCTGCCCCCTCAAGCCTGCCGCCGGGCCAGGTCAAAGGCACGAAACTGGTGAGCTGAACCTCGCGAAACACCTTGAGGTATTCGCGGAACAGGCTGCCGCGTTGCTCCGGGTCGACACCGAATGCTGGGAACTCTACTGGACGGTCACCGGAAGCCACGCCGAGCAGCAGGCGGCCACCACTGAGCTGATCGACACTGGTTGCGGCCTTGGCTGTGTGTAGGGGATTGCGGATTGGCAGGATGACCGACGCGGTACCTAGCGCAATCGAGCGAGTGTGTGCCGTCATAAAACCCAGGTAGACCCAGGGATCGAAGACCTGGCCCGAATCACCGAAGCTGGGATCGCGTAACGGCACGTCGCGGAACCAGAGGGCAGAGAAACCCAGCTTTTCGGCACGTTGGGCCAAGCTCACCTGGTCCAACATACTCGGCGTATCGCCGGTGAAGGCTTCGAGGGGAAAGAATAGACCCAGGCTCAGGCGGCCTTGGCGGTAGGTGCGCTGAAAGCCAGGTTGTTGCTGATAGGGAATGGAATTCGGAGTAAACATGCTCTGGCAAACAGACGATTTCGGCGAGCTAACGCCACCAGATCAGGACACCTTGTCGAGCAGCGAGGACCAAATCCCAGGCGGTAGGCATGGTGGCATCTTTGAGATACAGGCAATTCGGGCGAAATCGCCCCTTGCGAATGCGGTGCATCAACTCAATGCCCGCTACGGTGGTGGCCGCGTTCCTGAAACGTTTGAAGCTAGGCATCGCGTTTGTTCTGTACTTTACGTTGCGATGGTCCTGCTTGCTCCGGTTGTTGAGACATTGAGCATCGAACCTTCGTGTCCTCAGGCAGCAAGGCTTTGCGCGAATACTTGCACCACAACCCTTCGGGCGACGGGATTAAGTCTAGGGGGAGAGGGCCGGCGTTTCTTTCCAGTTTCTGTCAAAACGTGTCGAAATCTTGCTTCATCGCGACTTGTCTGAAGTACTGAACCGATAAGAGGGACGGTCTTCGCGGGAGCACTGCACGATGCCGTTCACGACGCTGTCTAGCCGACGCTTCGCGTGCGGTCGTGAGTGAGCAGCATTTCGAAACAACTGTGGACGCGCAAGGAGGTGGCGGCGCCGGAAACCGCGCCGCCAGATGTCTACGCGCCGTACAACGCGGCGCGTCCGGTTTGCAGATAAGCCGACATCTCAACCTCCGGCACCATGCCGCCGCCCGTCGCCCAGATGACGTGCGTCGCATTGCGCATGGCCGCGTCGCCTAGAGCCATGCGCGCGCGATAGCCTTGCGCTTCTTTCGATACCCGCGCGAAACCCGGCGCGCCCGCAAGCGCGGACGGCTCCAGCCGAATGGCCTGAGTGTCCGCCATCAGTGCGAGAAGGGCGTACAACTCGCGGTCGTCGATCGTGTAGTAGCCGTCGATCATCCGCTGCATCGCGCGGCCGACGAAGCCCGACGGGCGACCGACCGCGAGGCCGTCGGCCGCCGTCAGGTTGTCGATACCGAAGTCTTGTACTGCGAGCTTCTCGTGCAAACCGGTAAGCACGCCCATCAACATGCATGGCGAGTGCGTCGGCTCCGCGAAGACGCAATGCACCGCATCGCCGAATGCGAGCTTCAGACCGAACGCGACGCCGCCCGGACCGCCGCCGACGCCGCATGGCAAATAGACGAAAAGCGGATGCCCGGCATCGACAGGCACGTTCGCGAGATCGAGCTGGCGTTTGAGGCGTTCGCCCGCGACTGCGTAACCCAGAAACAGCGTGGTCGAATTCTCATCGTCGACAAAGTGGCACAGCGGATCGTTCGACGCGAGACGCCGGCCGCTCTCGATCGCTTCGCCGTAGTCGCCCGCATATTCGATGACTGTCACGCCGTGCGCGCGCAGACGGTCTTTCTTCCATTGACGTGCATCGGCGGACATGTGCACGGTAGTTGTGAAGCCGAGCGTCGCGCTCGCGATGCCGATCGACATGCCCAGGTTACCCGTCGAGCCTACCGCGATGCTGTGCTTGCGAAAGAGCGCGCGGCACGCGTCGGTGGCGAGCATGCGGTAATCGTCGCTTTCATTCAACAGGCCGTTGCGTATCGCGAGTTGCTCAGCATGAAAGAGCACTTCATAGATGCCGCCGCGCGCCTTGATCGAACCGGAAACGGGCAGATGACTATCCTGCTTGAGTAGCAGGCGACGAGGTGTCTCGACGTGGTAGCGCCTGCTCAATGCGTCCGCGAACAAGGGCACTTCGGTCAACGGCGATTCGATGATGCCGCCCGCTTCGCGCACATCGTCGAAGGTCTGCGCGAGCAGCGGTGCGAACCGTTGCAGGCGTGCGCTCGCATCGGCGACATCGGATGCATCGAGCGGGATGTCGTCAATCGCATCGGCCAGCGGCGCGACAGCCGGGTTGAACCATTCGACGGGCTGAAGCTCCATGAGCGGTCGCAAGAGCGGATAGTCGCGAAGCCACGCGTCGAGCGGCTTCCCATAAATGGAATCGATCATGTTCGGTCAGACGGCGGACGTTGAAGAAGAAGCGGAATTGTTCGAAGGAGCCACCGCATCGAACACGGGCGGGTGTGTGACGATGGACTTGAGATCGACATTGGATGTGCGCAGTTTCGCGGCATCGGGGATCGGACGGCGTGTTTCATCGGACGACGCGAAGAGCGTTTCGAATGCGCGCGCTGCATCGAGCAACGTGAGATCGCCGCGGAACGCCCCAATCATCTGAAGCCCGAACGGCATGCCGCGATGATCGACACCGCATGGCAAGGACAAGGCCGGGTTTGTCGCGAGCGTCACCACATAGGTCAACGCGAGCCAACGATAGTAGTTTTCCAGCTCGACGCCGTTCACGGACTTCAGATACGGCTGCGTCCAGGGGAACGGCGACACGGGCGTGGTTGGCGACAGTATCAGGTCGTAGCGGTCGAACAGCGTCTGGAATTGGCGAAACAGCCGCGTTTGATCGGTGTGCGCGCGCACGCAATCGGCGAGTCCCATGCCGATGCCCATTTCGTAGTTCGCACGCGGATTCGGCCCGAGCAGTTCAGGATTGGTTTCGTAGGCCTTTTGCAGGCCCGCGACGAAAGCCTCCGCGCGCAGCACGTCGAAGCAGCGATGTGCGCCTTCGAAATCGACTTCGACCGGCTCGCAAACGGCGACATGGCCGCGCAGGAATTCGATCTTGCGGCGGAACACGGCGCGGATCTCGTCATCGACATCACAGACGCCGAAGTCTTCGGTGTAGCCGATACGCAGCTTCGACAGGTCGGTGAGCGCGCGGCCGTCCATCGTGGGCGCCATCGTGAACGGATAGCCGAGCGGATCGCTGTCCGATTGCCCGACCGTCGCCGCAAGTTGCAGCCACGTGTCTTCGACGTTGCGTCCCATCGGCCCGACAACGGCAATCGGTGTCCAGCCCAGCGGCTTGCGGTCGCTCGGCACGAGTCCCGGCGATGTGCGCAGTCCGACCACACCGCACTTCGCAGCAGGAATGCGCAACGAGCCGCCCGTGTCTGATCCGCTTGCAAGCGGCACCATGTCGAGTGCGAGCGCAGCCGCCGATCCGCCCGACGATCCGCCGGCGTTCAGGCGCGGATCGAACGGGTTGCCCGTCGCGCCCCAAACGGGATTGAAACTGTTCGCGCCAGCGCCCAATTCGGGCACATTCGTCTTGCCGACGACGATCGCGCCCGCCGCGCGCAAACGCCGTACGAGCGTGTTGTCGCGTGCGGGCACGTTCGCGCGATACAGCGGCGAGCCGTACGTCGTCAGAATGCCTTCGGTCTCTTCTAGATCCTTGATGGCGATCGGCAGGCCGTGCAGCGGCCCCAGCGTGGCGCTACGCGCGAACGCGGCATCGGCGGCGCGCGCCTCGAGGCGCGCGCGCTCGAAGCTCGTTGCGGTGATCGCGTTGACATACGGATTGAGCGCTTCTATGCGCGCAATGCAGGCATCGAGCAATTCAACGGCGGAGATTTCGCGCGCCTGCAAGAGCGCACGCAGCGCGACGGCGCTATGACGCGTGAGTTCGTGACGGTCGGTCATCGAGCGATCCTTTGGCAATGATACAAAGAGTGCGCTCAATGTAGACGACGAGAAATTGAGCGGCTAGTGATGTTTATCGAACGCTGACTTCACTTTTGGACAACGCTCGCCGGCGGCGTTAGTTCATCGCTCAAACGCTCGACGAACGACTGCAGAAGCGGCGGCAATTCGCGCCGCGCGAGCGTTTGGATTTCGATGGCGCGTTCGCTCGTCGCGAACTCGGGCACAGGCAACGCGACCAGTTCCCCGGTCGCGAGACGCGGACGCACGAAGAGTTCGCCGCTGAACGTGACCGCGTCGCTTGCGAGCGTGAAGCCGAGCAGCGTCTCTAGCGTCGCGCTGCTGAGCACGCTCTTGCAAGCTACGCCTTCGCGGCTGCAATAGATATCGATGAGCGTATGCAGCGTCGAATGAGCGCCGGGCAACGCGAGCGGGTAGGCGAGCAATTCGCGAAACGAAACCTGCGGCGATGACGCGAGGGGATGCGACGCTGCAACGATCGCGAACATGGGTGACGGCGCTGAGAACGCGACATGAATGTCCTTCGCGGGACCGAAGCTGAAGGTCAGGCCGACATCGGCTCCGGCTTCGCGGACACGCTGGGTGACGCCCGCAGCGGTATCCACCACGACTTCGAACGATGCGGGCGCGACGGTGCGGCGGAAATCGGCCATTGCGCGCGGCAGAAAAGCTGCCGCGAAACCTTCGGTGCATGCAATGCGAATCCTGCGGGCCGCCTCGCCGCGAAGCGCGTCGATTTCGAGCGAAATCTGTTCGGCGTCCAGTTGCGAGCGCCGCGCATAGGCTGCGAGCATTTCTCCTGCTTTGCTCGGCACCATGCCGCGCGATTGCCGCACAAAGAGCGGCATGCCGAGTTCGCCTTCGAGCCGCGTGATTTGCCGGCTCACCGCCGACGGCACGACGTTCAGCCGATGCGCGGCGTCGGCGATGGACCCGGTGTTGACGACTTCGAGAAAGTAACGGACAGCGGCTTCCTGAAGAATGCGGGCGTTCATGCTGGATCGATGTAGTGACGCGTAGTCCGCATCATAGCGCCCGCACACTGCGATCATGCAATCAGGCTTCTTCAGCGGTTCCCAGACGGCGCGCATCGTTTTCGCTTGCGAGCCCAATCGACAGGCTCGTGACCGCCGCGAGCGCCGTTGCCGCGATCAGGAAGCCGAACACGGCGTTGTAGTTGCCCGTCATGGACACGAGCAGCCCAATGACAGCCGGCGCGACGAAACCTGCTACCTGTCCGCCGAAGTTCACCATGCCTGCGCCCGTACCGATCAACTTCTGTGGGAGGAACTTCGTGGGCAGCGCGAAGACACCCGCGAATACGAAGGACTTGAAGAAATACACGATCGATTGATATGCGATCACGCCGGTCACGGTTTCAGCCGTATACATCTCGTAGAGGAAAAAGCCGGAGATCACGCAGCACGCGGCCATCAGCCATTTCTCGCGGCCATCGAACCAGCGCGTGAGAATCCATCCGCCGAGCGCCGTCGAAATGCTCGCGGCGACGAAGGGCAGCGGCGTCAACATGCCGACCGCTTTCAGATCGAGATGACGTTCGGTCAGCAGATACGCGGGCATCCATGCATCCAGACCTTTGTTGACGATGCCCATGCCGAACCACGTGAGCAGGATTTTCCACATCAGCGGCATCTTGAGGAGCGCGCGCGTCGCCGCACCGTCGATGCGCGTGGCACGGCCCGACGCATCGCGCTTCTGATGCGTGTCCTTGACGGCGAACAGGTAGAACAGCGCGAACACGACGCCGGCAATGCCCGCAACGACGAACGCGTGACGCCAGCCCAGGTACAGAATGAGAGGCGCGATCGCAAGCGGAGCAATAAAGCTGCCCACGTAGTTCGACGACATCAGCAATGCGGACATTTTCGGGCGATCGGCGCGCGCGCACGATTCGGTGACGCCCTTCACGGCGGCGCCGGGATAACCGCCTTCGCCGAGACCAAAGATAAAGCGGATCGCGATCAGCGAGGCGAGCGACCATGCAAGACCCGTCATCAGCGTGAACAGCGACCAGAATGCCACCGATACGACGATGACCTTTTTGCTGCCCCAGCGATCCGCGATCCAGCCGCCGGGTATCTGCATCGCGGCGTAGCTGATATAGAAGGTGCTCATGACGACGCCGAGCGCCGCCGATCCAACGTTGAATTCCTTGCCGATGGCGACGAGGGACAGCGCGATCGCCGCGCGATCTATGTACGAAATGCAGTAGCCGAGATAGAGCAGCGCGAATACCGCGATACTGGCGCGCCTGCTTTTATTGGGGTCGATCATCGTGAGAGTCTGTCTGAGAGGAAAGATCGGGCCCGCTCTGGCTGTACCGAGCGCTCCCACTGCGACTAGTCGGACTGATGCTAGGTAGCCACAAATGCACGGGCAAGTGACATATTCCGAACGCTTGCTTTCCGAAAAATCACGTATCGCGCATTGATCGGGCACGGGAATGACAGCCATCCGAATGGGCCGGAAACGGGATGGGATAAAGTATCGAGGCCTTGATGCCGTTATCAGATAGCGGGTAGGCAAATTACAAAAGGCACGCGGACCGGGGCCGGTCGCTACCTGATTTAATGCATGCAGAATGAGAGATGCATGGAGCGTTGATGAATATTGTTTCCGGACACCGACGCGACTGGGGGAACGGTCAGAGCGATAACCAGACCACCGATGTCGCAAATCCAGAGGCGGAGCTGACTACGTCGCTAGCGACGGCAGCGCGGGTCGATACACTGCTTCAAGCCTCCCGCGATCGAATGCGCGGGCGGGACTGGGCATGGTATCGCGCGGGAGACAAGCTGCGCCTTGCGGCATATTCCGGGGCCGAAACGGTCTGGCCTGAGGCCCTCGCGAACGACGCGTTAGTCCCGTTTTGCGAGTCGCAAGCATTACATTGCTGGCCGACCGGAACCGGCGACAAAGCGCTCGGCTGGCTGCTCGCGCCGCTAAAGGACGCGAACGACGAAGCACTCGCGGCGTTCGCCAACACATTGGGACTGCAACTGCTTGGCGACGCGCTCGTGCGCGCGCAACACACCCAGCGCGTGCTCCACGAAATCGCGTACCTGGCCAGTTCGACCGGCGAACGCTCAGCGTTCCTGCATGCCGTTCACCGGCAGCTAGCCACGATAATCGATGCAGAGAACTTTTATCTCGCGCTGTATGAACCGGAAAGCAGACGTATCACGTATCCGTATTATGTGGATGTGATCGACGTCGACGCACTCGAATCCGAAAGCTATGACATGCTCGATCCGGATCGTTTGTCGCTGACCGCACAGGTCCTGACGACCGGACAGCCGTTATTGATCGACGCCGCCGGAATTCAGGAGGCGGAAGCAGCAGGCCGCTTCTTTTGCGTTGGAGATCGCCCCGAATTCTGGATGGGCGCGCCGTTGAAGAACGCGTCCGACGAAGTATTCGGCATGATCGCCATGCAGGTCTATGACGTATCGCGCATATACAGCGCCGACGACCGGGCGCTGTTTCTCGTGGTCGCGCGTCATGTTGCAATGGCGCTCGACCGCATTCTTCACCGGGCGAACCTCGAAAATATCGTAGCGCGCCGGACATCGGAACTCTCGGAACTGAACGACGCACTCCGGCAGGAAGTGGCCGAGCGAAAACGCGCGGAACATCTGCAAAGTGCGCTTTTCAGTATCGCGGAGTTGTCGAGCGCGTCGGGGGACATGGTCGAGTTCTTCCGCAGCCTGCATCGCATTCTGGGCGAGCTGCTGTACGTGCACAACTTCTATATCGCACTGTATGACGAGGCGACAGCAACGGTTTCTTTCCCCTATTACGTCGATGAACTGGTTGACGAGCAGCCGGCTCCGAGGCGCTATAAACGCGGCTTCACGGAATACGTTATTGCACAGCGTCGACCGTGTCTTTTCAATCGTACCGATGCGGAGCGCCTGATCCGCGACGGCAAGGTCGAACTCGACCACGACCACCTGAATCTGCGTTCGTGGCTAGGTGTGCCGCTTTTCGAAGCGGGTAAGGTGCGAGGCATGCTCGCGGTGCAGAGCTATTCGACCGACGTACAGTACACGCCCCGTGATCAGGAGTTGCTGACGTTCGTCTCGCGTCACATCGATACGGCATTGTCGCGACGAAGCGCCGCCGATGCACTGTATGCCGCGAACCTCGAACTGGAGGCGCGCGTGCAGGAGCGCACTCGCGAACTGGATAGGGCCAACGCGCAACTGTTGCATGAGAATTTTCACGACTCGTTAACCGGGCTGCCCAATCGCAGCCATCTTCTCGAGCGGCTCGGCGCGGAATGGATCCGGCATCTGGATTCCGGAAGACGGTTGGTCGTGATGTTCCTCGATCTGGACCGCTTCAAGGTAGTCAACGACAGTCTCGGCCATCATTTCGGCGATCAGCTGCTGGTGTCGGCGGCGAAACGGCTGCGCGACTGCCTGAGCAGAACCGATATGCTCGCGCGTCTCGGGGGAGACGAGTTTGCGATCCTCTCCCCCGAAGCGTCGCTCGAAGCGGCAGTCACCATCGCCGAGCGGATATTGTCGGTGTTCGACCTGCCGTTTCATATCGACGATCACGTCGTTTTCTCGTCATGCAGCATTGGCATCGTGACCGCCGAGCATGAATTTCACAGGGAACCGGCCGACCTGTTGCGCGACGCCGACACGGCGATGTATCGCGCGAAAAACGGTGGCCGCGATAGTTACGTGGTGTTCAATCAGGAGTTGCGTCACGAGGTCTCGGACCGGATGCGGCGCGAAGGCGCGCTACGAAATGCGCTTAAACGCGACGACGAACTGATCCCGTTCTTCCAGCCGATCATCTGCACGATCACAGGCCGTCTGACCTCGCTCGAAGCATTGGTACGCTGGCGGCAGGAAGATGGCCGCCTGCTCGCGCCGGGAGAATTCCTGCCGGCGATGGAAGGACTGCGGCTGATCGGCCGGCTCGATCTGTACATGCTCAATTGCGTCGCGGCAATTCTCGCGCAGCCTGCGCATGCCGGCTGGCCTCCCGTCCATGTCAACTGTTCGAGCTACAGCATGACGCGCGCGGAGTTCGCCGGCGACGTACTCGCGCTGCTGCAGCAGCACGGCGTCGCACCGTCGCGCGTGCGTCTGGAACTGACTGAAGGCGCGTTGATCGCGGAGCCGGAAGTCGCCCGGCAGACGATGCAGCATCTGATCGACAACGGCGTGTCGGTTGTCCTCGACGACTTCGGCACCGGTTTTTCGTCGCTCAGCTATGTGCATCAGTATCACTTCAGTGCGCTGAAAGTCGACAAATCGTTCATCGTCGGCTTGACGTCGAGTCCGCGCACGCGCGCCATCGTCCGGGCGATCGTGCGGATGGCGGAATCGCTCGGTCTGGGCGTGGTGGCCGAAGGTGTCGAAGATGCGGTTGCTCTGGCTGCGTTGCGGGACATTGGCGCAACCGAGGCGCAAGGTTACTACATCGGCCGACCCATGCCGCTCGCCGAACTGGCCGAGGCATTGAGCGCGGGCAAGGCGAGGCAATGGCTCGTACCCGCTGAGCAGCAGGTCAATTAACCGCGCCGCGATCCAGCGGACCTTGTTGAGCCTATCCGATACGTTGCCATGACGCGTGATGTCACGGCGCACGTCGGCTACGAACGGGCCGTTGCCCACGACGGCAGCGTATTTATTGCGTCTTCAATGCGTCGACTCGAGATGCGCGTTGACGTGTTCCCGTCGCCCCGCTGCATAGCCGAACCACGCAGACACGACGCAGATACCCGCGCACAAAGCAGCGAGACTGTAAAGCGAGCCGGTTGCATGGAGCAGCGATCCGGCGATGAACGGCCCACACGACGCGATCAGATAGCCGATGCCCTGAGCCATGCTGGAGAGTTGCGCGGCCACGTGCGAATCGTACGAGCGCAAGCCGATGACGGTGAGCGCGAGCGTGAACGCCGCGCCTTGCGAGGCGCCGAGAAGCAGCGCCCAGATCCACATGGTTGACGCAGGCGCGAAGAAACAGCCCATCAGACCCACGCCAGTCGACAGTAACGCCCCCACATTCACCGCGCGCTGATCACGCAGTCGCGCCAGCAGAAACGGCAGCAGTAGCGACGACGCGGCCTGCGTGACCACGCTGAGCGACAGCATGAAACCGGCATCGACCGCACTCATGCCACGCGTGCGAAGTACCGTCGGCAGCCAGCCGAACACGATGTACGCCAGCGACGATTGCAAACCCATGAACAGCGTGACTTTCCACGCGAGCGGATCTCGCCACAATCCGCGAACGACTTGCGCGTGTCTTCCTGCGTGGGTCGACTTCTTTGGCAGACGCACGCCCCAGACCAGCGTGGCCAACGCGACGGGCAACGCCCATAGCGCCAGTGCCCATGCCCAGGAGTTGCCGCTCGCGCCGCCCAGCAGGTATTCGATCGCATGGGCCGCGGGGACCGTCCCGGCCGCCGCCGCGGCGGCGCCGACGCACATTGCCGCGCTGTAGACTCCAGTCATCAGTGGAACGTGGTGCGGGAAGTCGCGCTTCACTACGCCCGGCAACAACACATTCATCAAGCCGATGGCGAAGCAGGCCACAATCTGGCCGAGATACAACGCCTCCCACACGGGAAAGATGCGCAACGCAGTACCCAGCGTGAGCAGCAACAGCAGCGCGAGCAATGCACGTTCACTGCCGAGGCGCCGCGCGAGTAGCGGCGCGAGCGGTCCGAAGAGACCGAAGCATAGTGACGGCAATGTCGTCAGCACGCTCGCGCCCGTGCGCGAAAGGTTGGTGGCCCGCACTGCTTCGAGCAGGATCGGACCCACGCTCGTGATCGGCGTGCGCAGCGAAAAAGCGATCAAGGCGAGGCTCGCCGCGAGAGCGATGCTGCGAGCGCGCGAATCGTGGGGAGCGTTCTGTTCGTCCGGATTGTGCGGATTGTGCGGTGCGATGGCGCCCGCGGCCGGGCGTGCGATCTTGCCGCGGTCGGCCGCCGTGGGCTCAGCATTAGCAGACGTTTTGGGGACTTTCATCGATCACTGTGTTTTATACGGGTCGGTCGAAGCGACCCTTCTTCGTCTTGCATTGTATTCGGCGAAAGCTATGTCGAGCCCGGATGCGTCGTTGCACCCATTCAATGATGAACGTCTGTCCGGTTAGCCCACATGAAAACAGTTCAGCAGATCACTTCGGCCATCGCCACGACGGATCGGAAAGATGTTCTGCGAAGTAGTCGGACAGCGCGCTCACTTTTGCGGGTCGGGCGCGCGCCGACGGCGTGACGAAGTAAAGGCCGCCTTTCGTCAATGACCAGTCGGTGAGGATTGCTTCCAGGCGGCCATCGGCCAGATATTCGCCGGCGATGAACTCGGGCAACTCCGCAATCGCCAGACCATCGAGCAGCGTGGGCAACAGTGCGTCGGAGTTCGTCACGCGCAGTGGACCGATCGGCATGATCGGTTCCTCCTCGCCCGCGTCGTTCGTAAAGCGCCACACATCGCTGCGTGCGCGATACGCATACGAAAGGCAGGGGCGGTCCACCAGTTCGCGCGGATGCATAGGTCGTCCCTCACGCTTCAGATAGTCCGGTGACGCGACTACGTATTGCGTTACCGCGCATATCCGTCGCGCCACCAGCGACGAATCGGGCAGTGCGGCGATGCGCAGCGCGGCGTCGAAGCCGTCAGCAACCAGGTCGACCGGCGCATCGGACAGATGCAGGTCGATCGACACCTCCGGATAAGCGCGAAAAAATGCCGGCAGGAGCGGCGCCACCCAGCGCAGCCCGAACGACATCGGCACCGCCAGACGCACGAGCCCGCGCGGCTGCACCGACATCTCGCGGGCGGCGCTTTCGGCTTCCTCGGCCTGCCGGTAAATCTGGCCCGCTTTCTCGCAGATCGTCCGGCCGAACTCGGTGAGCGCCAGTTGACGCGATGTGCGATTGAAAAGCCGCGCGCCCAGCCGGTCTTCCAGGCGAGCGACGCCGCGCGACACCGTCGCAACGGACACACCCACTGCGCGCGCGGCGGCCGCGAACGATCCTTCCTCAGCGACCTTCGCGAACATCGCCAGTCCCTCGAAATCAGGCAGTTTCGCCATCTCGCCTCATCATTTCATTTTTGCAACGTTAGATTGCAATCAATTCTATTTCGAAAAGATGGCTGCGTCGATATTCTCCTTACATCGCAGCACGAAACAACAAACGTAGTTTCCCGACGTAGTCATCCACTTATCGAATTGAAGGAGAAACACCATGGCACGCAAACTCGACAACAAGATCGCACTGGTCACCGGCGCAACGAGCGGCATCGGCCTCGCGACTGCTCAACGCTTTGCAGCAGAAGGCGCGCATGTCTATATCACCGGTCGCCGTCAGGCCGAACTCGACGCCGCAGTGAACGGAATTCGCGAAGCCGGCGGCAACGTGACCGGCGTGCGCGTCGATTCTGCGAAGCTCGATGAACTCGACGCGCTGTACGCGCAGATCAAGCAGGAGAAGGGGCGTCTCGACGTGCTGTTCGCCAATGCTGGTGGCGGTTCAATGCTGCCGCTGGGCAGCATTACCGAAGAACAGTTCGACGACACCTTCGACCGCAACGTGAAGGGCGTGCTGTTCACCGTGCAAAAAGCGCTGCCGCTGCTCGCACAAGGTGCGTCGGTGATCCTCACGGGTTCGACGGCTGGCAGTTCGGGCACGGCTGCATTCAGCGTCTATTCAGCTTCGAAGGCCGCGGTGCGCGCCTTTGCACGCAGCTGGATCCTCGATCTCAAGGACCGCGGCATCCGCGTCAATACGCTCAGCCCTGGCGCAACCCGCACCCCTGGCCTGCTCGACCTCGCCGGCCCGGACGCGGCGCAGCAACAAGGCTTGGCCGATTACCTGGCCGCCCAGATCCCGATGGGCCGCCTCGGCGAGCCTGGCGAGATCGCGAGCGCGGCACTGTTCCTTGCCTCCGACGACGCGAGCTTCGTGAACGGCGCCGAGCTGTTCGTCGACGGCGGCCAGCAGCAGGTCTAAGCGTTCCTTGAGCACGCGAGGGCGCGTCTGGTGCAGTCTTCGACGATTGCACCGGCGCGCACGCGTGCGCACGATCCAACTCAGGCACATCATGATCGAACATCGTCCTTTTCTGTCGCTCGATGTAATCAGTCGCGACTGGCTGGAAGCGCGGCTGCATTTTCGCTTTGGCGAGTGCGGACGCGCCGGTCATGTGCCGCTCGGCGCGCTCTACGTGTGGAACGACGATGAGTTCGCGGCACACTCGGGCTTCGGCCTTCATGCTCACCGTGAAGTCGAGATTGTGACGTGGGTGCGCTCAGGCGCAATTACGCACGAAGACGACGCCGGCAATCGGGCACGTCTGGTCGCCGACTCCGTGCAGGCAATGAGCGCGGGTTGCGCGGTACATCACGCCGAACGCAACGAGGAGAGTTCGCCGGCGCGGCTGTTTCAGATCTGGTTGCACCCGCGCACGCTGGGTGGCACGCCGCGTTGGGCGACGCGTGTCTGTTCGCGCGAGTGCCGCGAAGGCCGCTTCGTCACGCTGGCGAGCGGCGATCCGGACGACGTGCGTGCAGGCGCGTTGTCTATCAATGCCGACGCTCGCGTGCGCATCGCGACGATACGCGAAGGCGCAACGCTGCATCACGTGTTGCGTCCGCCAGGCCACGCGTATCTGGTTACCGATCATGGCCGCCTCGACGTGGGAGAGGTTCGGCTCGCGCCACGCGATGGAGTCGTGGTTACCGGCGAATCGCAGCTTACGATGACAGCGCGAGACGACACCGACATCGTGATGGTCGAACTGGTTGGGTAACGACGCCGTTGCGATGTGTCCGGATTGATGTGTCCGCAGCGATGCGAAGCGTTATCACCGTCCTACTGCGGCCTGAGGTGTGTTCCGGAAGCTGATCGCCATGCGGTTATAAGTGTTCATGAGTCCGATGGCGATTGTGAGGTCGACCAGTTCGAGCTCGTCGAACACTGCACGGGCTGCCTCGTAGGCTTCGTCGGGTACGCCGGTCTGTGCAACGCGTGTGACCGATTCGGCCCACGCAAGTGCGGCGCGCTCACGTTCGTCGAACAGATTGCCGGCTTCCGCCCAGGCCTGCAGGAGCGCGAGCTTTTCGACTTTCACGCCTTTTTTCAGCAGATCGCGTGTATGCATGTCGAGGCAGTACGCACAGTTGTTGATCTGCGAAACACGAAGGTAGACCAGGTCTACGAGAACAGGCGACAGGCCGCTCTGCAGAACATAGCCGTAAACACCACCGAGGGCTTTCGCGCCCGCAGGTGCGATGTGGTTGTAGTCCAGACGCATGCTCATACTTTTACTCCTTGATGTACTGATTACTCGACCGGGGTGGTCAGGGCCTTGTCGTTGCTGTCCACCACGAACACCGCCAGCAACTTCGCCGGCTTGGTTTTGCTTGCATTGCGGCTGACACGGTGAACTGCGCCGGGCTCCTCGAAGAAGCTTTCGCCGGCGTGGTAGATCCGCTTCGGGCCGTCGTCGACTTGCGACTCGATGGCGCCCGACACGACGTATGCATAGATAAAAGCCGACTTCGCATGCTCGTGTGCGTGCGACGCTGCGGCGGGCGCATAGTCGACAACGACCGCAATCAACGACTTGCCTGGGATGTTGGGAATCGCGTGCTGGAAGTTCGGCGTGACGGTCTCAGCCGTGTCATGCGCGGTAGCCGGTACGGCAATGGAAAGAGCAATGCCTGCGGCGACAGCACCGGCGATAGATCGAATGTTCATGATGTTGCATCTCCTTGGTGTCCTCGCATTGTGGGTCCGGGCCGGACCACAAGAAAGAACCAAGAATGAACATTCTTTATGTACCATTCAGCGGGCAGCAAGCCCGCATTGCCTGTCGCCTAGCTACCCTTGCGAACCACTTCCACCAGCCGGCGACAGTGTTCGACCATCTTGCGTTCATCGAGGTTGGTCACGCTCAGCAGTAAGCCCTGTGGGCCAGAAGACTGCAGATACCAAGGCGACAAAGGCGCAGGCGCCAGGCGGGATTGCAGTGCTCGCATGGCAACGTCTACGTCAGATGTAGAGCGGGGAAGCGTGGTCACGATGGCCGTACCCGCAGCCGCGTGCACTTTTATCGAGTCCGGCGCCAACTCATTGAGACAACGAAGCAGGCTATCGCGCCGCGTGGCGTAAAGACGCTTCATATGCCGAAGGTGCCGAAGATAGTGCCCATCGCGTAGAAACTCTGCCACGGCGTGTTGCACGAACGACCCCGGTGCCGGCATCAGGCACGCTGCGATGTCGCCAAAACGGCGAACCATTTCAACCGGGACCACCAGAAAGCCAAGTCGGAGCGCCGGGCTAATAGTCTTGCTGAAGCTGCCGATATGCAACACCCGTCCGTCTGGATCCAGCGATGCCAAGGCCGGCGCTGCGCGACCTTTCAACTGGAGCTCACTGAGGTAATCGTCTTCGATGATCCATGCGTCGTTTCGTCGAGCCCATGCGAGCAATGCTAGCCGCCTGGGGAGCGACATGGCCATTCCGAGGGGCGCCTGCTGGCCCGGTGTCACGACTGCAAGAGCGGCTTCAGCAGAACTCCGGATGCCGGCTTCCACGTCGAGTCCGTCTGCATCGACTGGAATGGCTCTCACAGTCATTCCCGCCAGATCGAGCGCGGTACGCGTGAGCGGAAAACCCGGATCTTCTAACCATGCTTCTTTGCCTTCAACACCGAGCCCTCTGATCGCGAGGCCGAGTGCAGCCGAGAATCCCGCAGTGACGAGAACCTGTGACGGACTGCACCGCAAGCCTCGTGCTACGCCCAGATAGGCTGCAATTTCCTTCCGGAAGTCCGGATCGCCCCGCGGATCAGGGTAGCCGACCGGCGCAGCCGCAGCCCGCCGCGCCGCGCGCGTGAGTACACGCGACCATAGCTTGAAAGGAAAGGCGTCCTCGGAAGGCACACCCATTTGAAACGCCAAAGGAGCCGCGCCGAATGCGTGGAACAGATCGGGGAACGGCGGCGCTTCCGGTGACCGGGCGGCCGATGCAGGCAAAGGCGGGCGCTCGGCAACCCGGGTGCCGGCCGCTCCACAAGCGACCGCGAACTGCTCATCGATCAGACGTTCATAGGCCACACGGACCGTGCCTCGCGAGACGCCGATCTGCGCGGCCAGATCCAGCCACGATGGCAGGCGCGCGCCGGCGGCAAGCTGCCCCGTCTCTATGGCGTGTCGAATCGCGCCGTAGATTTGTGTGGACAGCGATGTGCTCGCGGAGCGATCCAGGCCAATTGGGAGCGTCGTCATAGCCTTCAATGGTACATCCAGAATCGTCAATCTTGGGTCTGTATTGTGGCCCGATAGGAGCGTAACTTCCTCCCTATACAGCGGCTCGACAGTGGCGATTTCATTGAAGTACGCAGTCGGTGCGCGAGCCAGCGACAGGCAGCAGCCGTTGCCAGGTGCCCGTAAATGCAGGACCAGATGAATGGAGAAGAGCGATGCAGACGAACGGAAAATCCAGCGTGAAGATACCTGACAGTAAATTGGCGCGTGAGGTGACCGAGCTTATTCGGGACACGGAAAATGAATTGCTGTTTATGCACTCCGCTCGCGTGTATCTCTGGGGCGCATTGCTCGGAGAGCGCAAAGGCGTGACCTTCGATCCGGAATTGCTTTACGTCGCGGCTATGTTCCACGACATTGGTCTGACGTCGATCTATCACGAGAGCCAGCTTCGCTTCGAAGTGGATGGCGCGAACGCCGCGCGGGATTTTCTGCGAAGCCACCGCATCGCCGAGGCGGATATCGACAAGGTCTGGAATGCCGTCGCCTTGCACACGACGCCTGGCATCCCGGAACACATGCACGGAGAAATCGCCCTGTTGCAGGCAGGCGCAGGAATGGACGTAGCGGGGCGCGGCTTTGAACAGTTCACCGACGAAGAGCGCGACGCGGTGATTGCTGCGTATCCCCGAGATCCCGGTTTTGCAAACAGGATCATCGATGCTTTCTATCACGGTATGAAGCATCGCCCGGGCAGCACGTTCGGCACATTCAACGACGACTTCCTCGCCTACAAGGACCCGGAATTCGTGCGAACGAACGTTTGCAGCATCATTCTCAATTCGAATTGGGAACAGCGAACTACCCGCTAAGGGTGCATTTTTGCAAGAAGGAGAACATCATGAAGTCCCGCAGTACTGTCGCTGCAATTTGCGCCGCTGTTGCTCTTGCGGTTGGGGGAATGGTCCCGACCCTCGGCGCGCACGCGCAAGCGCAGCCCACGTTCAATCCATCCACGGCGAATGCCGGCGACGAGGTTTCTGGCGTAAAAATCCCCGACAGCAAAATGGCGCGCGACGCAGCGCAACTCATTCGCGATTCAGAGGGCGATTTTCTGTTTCAGCATTCCACGCGTGTCTATTATTGGGCTGCCCTGGCAGGAAAGCGCAAAGGTCTCGCTTTCGACCCGGAACTTCTTTACGTTGCTTCCATGTTCCATGATTTCGGCCTGACGGCCGGCTATGGGCAAAGCCACTTGCGCTATGAAGTGGATGGCGCGAACGCGGCACGTGACTTTTTGCGAAGTCACGGCGTTTCCGAGGCCAATAGCCAGATGGTCTGGCTTGCGATTGCATTGCACACGACCAATGGAATTTCCGCAAATCTGTTCCCCATGGCCGCACTGGTTGCCGAAGGCGCCAACATGGATCTCGTGGGCGCAGGCTATGACGACTTCACAGTCGCTCAGCGGAGCGCCGTCGAGGCGGCTCATCCGCATCCGCCGCAATTCGCTGAGGACTTCATGCAGGCCCTCTACGATAGCCTCAAGCATCGTCCGGAGACCACGCAGGGAACAGGTCTGGCCGATGTCATGGCCTACAAGGACCCTGGTTTCGTCCGCAGAGACTTCAGCAAGCTGATGCGCAACTCGCATTGGGCTACTGGGAAATGACCGACGCATTGTTGGTTGCGGTGGTTGCGGTAGTCGCGGTGGTCGCGGCACAGTTCGACCGCGACTTCCGTCGGCCCTTGATCATCGCCGGTTCCCGGCGGGCGCGTCGTCCGTTAACCCGTTTTCACCCAGTCGATCATGTCAACAGCAGATGCCGGGAAGTTGCACAGTCTTCTGCCAGGCATGCTTCCGCGCCTTTGGGCGTTCTCTATTCGCCTGTGCCGTAACCGGCATGACGCAGAACGCGTACTTGAGCGCGCCTGTGCGCGGGGACTCGAGCGCGCCGACCAGTTAGAGCCCGGCACTGCGCCGCTAAGCTGGATGTTCTCTGTTGTTCATTCCACGTGGATCGAGGAACTGCGCACGCGCAAGCTGCCAGGCCGTTCGATCACGGAGTGCGATAACGACTTTCCAGTTACCGTGCGCGATTCCCGTGAGCGCGATCCGGGAGAAGGCTTCGACCTGATTGTCGCGGCCGTCGAGCGTTTGCCGGAAGCGCAACGGATCGTGATGCTGCTGGTCGCGGTTGAAGGGCTCAGCTGTTCGCAAGCGGCCGACGTGGTCGGCGTGCCCATCGGAGCCGTCATGAGCCGGCTTTCGCGCGCGCGGCAGACCATTGGGGCTCAATTCATGCAAAGCGCGACTGCCGACGCTCGGTCATTCACGCCCGGGCGAGCGACGCGACGACGCGCAACGCGGTTGCGCCAGGCGCCACCATCGCGGATAAGCAATGCCAGCGGTCACGACGTGCCAGTATGACGGACCACCTGGCAGCGACGCTGTACGCCGAAGCACGATGCGATTTCATGGCATCATCGTACGCACCTTCCCACCAACGCAGGAGCGTATGTCATGGCCACATATATCGTCTTCACGAAGGAAAGCACGCAGGACCAGCAGGAACTCGACATTTATCAGAGCAAGGTCGGCGCCACTTTCAAAGGCCATCCCGTCAAGATTCTCGCTGCCTATGGACCTCAACAGGTTCTGGAGGGCGAAGCGCCAGAGGGTGTCGTGATCGTTGAGTTTCCGTCCACTGCGGAAGCGCGTGCCTGGTACGACGGTCCCGAATATCAGGAAGTCGCGCAGCACCGGTTCAAAGGCGCGCGCTATCGCGCCGTTCTCGTCGAAGGCGTGTAAGAAGGGCGACGATGCCCGGCCCATTGGATTGAGCGCGACCCCGCCCGCGAGTGACGCGGGCAGGCGGCAATTCCTCTTCGCGGCAGGACCGGGAGTCTCCGGTTAGCGCAATATTTGAAACATTGATGTCCAGCATCGAGCTTGGAGATATCTGACAATGCAGATATATTGCTCTCCAGGCAAGGAGCAAAGATGAACCACTACACGAGCGACAATTTCACCGTGACCGAGAGCGTGGGATTCGCCATCAACAAGGCGCGCAACCTTCTGGTGACGGAGATAGACGCAGAACTCAAGGATCTCGACATCACGGCCCAGCAAATGGGCATTCTTCTGTCCATGCGTCAGGACATTGCGAGCACTCCGTTCGAACTGTCCACGTTGCTCGGTATAGACACCGGCCTGATGACGCGCATGCTCGACAAACTCGAAACGAAGGGTTTGCTTCAGCGCTCCCGCAGTCTTGAAGATCGCCGGGTCGTCAACCTGAAGCTGACGAAGAAGGGCGAAGCAGTGGCAGACCACCTGCCCGACAGGGTGCCGGTCGTGCTGAACAAGCGGCTGAAGAAATTCACCAAGGCCGAATTCCATGAGCTGCGCCGTCTGCTGTTCAAGTTTCTCGAAGATTGAGCGAAGCGTTCGCACAAAATTTTTTGTCCATATATCTGACAGGTCAGAAAATGAATAGACAGTTAAATCGACGAATGATCGGAACGCGAATTGCGAAATCCGGCATGACGGTGATCTTCGCGGCAGTGCTATCGGCCTGCGCAAACTATGCAGGTATCTCGAGCGACAAGCAGCTTGCGACGCCAGATACCTATGCGACGCAGCAAAGCATTCCTGCTGACAGCGGTCAGTGGCCCGCCGTCGACTGGGCCGATCAGTTCGGCGACGCCCAACTGAAGGCGCTGCTCGAGGAAGCATTAAAAGGCAACCCGTCGATCGAACAGGCGCGCGCACGCGTTGCCGCCGCCGCTGCTTACAGCGAGACGGCGAAGGCGAGCACGATGCCGCAAGTCGGGGCGACTTACTCGTTCACGCGGCAGCAGTATTCGAGCACGGCACTCGTGCCGCCTCCGTACGGCGGGTCATGGCAATCGGAGAACAAGGGTTTGCTGTCCGCATCGTATGACCTGGATTTGTGGGGCAAGAATCGCGAAGCCCTGAAAGCCTCGCTGTCGCAGTTGCAAGCAAGCAAGGCCGATGCGGAAGTCGTCAGACTCTCGCTGACATCCGCCACGGCGCGCGCGTATAACCAGCTTGCTCGTCTCTTTGCGTTGCGCGACATCGCGCAGCAGGAAGTGACGCAGCGCGAACAGATTGACCGAATTACGGCCGGCCGGATTGCAACTGGACTCGACACGCAGGTCGAGCGCAAGACCGCGCAGGCGAACCTCGCCAGCAGCCGGGCCGCGCTGGCGTCGCTGGACGGCAGCATTCTCACCACGCGATATCAGCTTGCCGCATTGCTCGGCGCAGGACCTGACCGAGGTCTTGCAATTGCCCGCCCGTCGCTGGGTATCGGCGATGAGGTGCGTCTGCCGGCCAATCTGCCCGCTGACCTCGTCAGCCGGCGCCCGGATCTGGTCGCCGCTAAATGGCGTGTCGACGCGCTCGTGCACGACGTGAAGGAGGCCAAGGCCGAGTTCTATCCCGACATCAACCTGAGTGCTGCTATCGGCCTCGACGCGTTTGGCTTCGGCCGCTTCCTCAACGCGGCGAGCCGCACGGCATCGGTGGGTCCGGCGATCCATCTGCCGATTTTCGACGGCGGCCAGTTGCGGGCGCAACTTAAAGGCCGCTATGCCGATTTCGACTACGCCGTCGCTTCATATAACCAGACGCTCGTCACCGCACTGTCCGAAGTTGCCACTCAACTCGCGCAAATCCGTTCCACCGACGAGCAGCTCGTCGACGCGCTAGCCGCGCAGGAAGCCGCCCGCAGCGCCGATCAACTGGCCCTCGTGCAATACAAGGCGGGACTCGCGAATCAGCTCACGGTACTGAATGCCGATACCACGGCGCTTCAAGCCGACGAGCAGGTCGCGAATCTGAAGATGAACCGGCGCGATCAGCAGATCGCATTAGCAGCGGCGCTGGGCGGCGGCTATTCCGACAATGCCGGTGCCGCGCCTGCAGTCAAACCCACTCCAGTCGTCGCCGTGCGTTGAGCGCGACGTATTTCAGATCCTGTCAGGAGTCACCAAATGAGCGATAGCATCAACGCCGACCGAGCGAAGGCGGACGCAGACCAACCCCAACAAACGCAAGGCAACACGCGGCGCAAGTTGCTGCTCGCGTTGCTGGCCGCCGCGATAGTGGCAGCCGGCGCAGCGTACGGCGTGTATTACGTGACGACCGGTCAATATCACGAGGCTACCGACGATGCATACGTCAGTGGCAATCTCGTGCAACTGACGCCGCAGGTCAGCGGCACCGTCGTTGCAGTGAACGCCGACGATACGCAGATCGTCAAGCAAGGCGCGCCGGTCGTGACGCTCGACAACGCGGATGCCAGAGACGCGCTTGCCAATGCCGAAGCAACGCTGGGGCAGACCGTGCGGCAAGTCAGCGGTCTTTACGTGAACAACGACTACTACGCGGCAACGGTCGCGCAGCGCGAGTCCGATCTCGCGCGCGCCGTCAGTGATCTGAAGCGACGTCAGGCGGTGGCGGAAACCGGCGCGGTGTCCGGTGAGGACGTGGCCCACGCGCGCGATGCGGTCAGCGCAGCGCAGGCCGCGCTCGACGCCGCGCGTCAGCAGGCCGAAGCAAACCATGCACTGACCGACCGCACGTCGATCGAACAGCATCCGAACGTTCTGGCGGCGTCTTCCAAAGTACGCGACGCCTATCTGAACTACGCGCGCAACACCTTGCCTGCTCCGGTGACCGGCTATGTGGCACGCCGTTCTGTACAGGTCGGTCAACGAGTCGCGCCCGGCACGCCGTTGATGGCGATCGTCCCCCTCAACGAGGTGTGGGTCGATGCGAACTTCAAGGAGAGCCAACTCAGGCGCATGCGTATCGGCCAGCCGGTCACGCTCTCCGCCGACGTCTATGGTTCGAGCGTCAAATACCACGGTCGCGTGGTGGGCTTCTCTGCGGGAACCGGCTCGGCGTTCGCTGTACTGCCCGCTCAGAATGCGACCGGCAACTGGATCAAGGTCGTACAGCGTCTGCCCGCGCGCATTCAGCTCGATCAGAAGGAACTGGACGCACATCCGCTGCGGATCGGATTGTCGATGCAGGTCGAAGTCGAAACTCGCGACCAGTCGGGAACCCAACTCGGCGCCGCGGTGAATACTACCTATCGCACCGATGTGTTTGCGCAGTATGGCGCCGATGCAGATGCGGAGATCGCCCGGATCATTGCGCAGAACATGCCGATGGCGCGCACAGCCGCAACGGCTGGGGTGCAAAAAAGCGCGACGCGCAAAGCAGGCTGAATACGCGACGAGGGTTTTTCCGTTTTTTTGTGCGATTAGCTGACAAGTCAGATATTAGCGACCTTCAACAGGTGATGAAATGAATCAATCGACGCGACCAGCAACGCTTCCGCCTTTGACGGGCGGCAAGCTTGTGCTCGCAACGCTCGCCGTAGCGCTGGCCACTTTCATGAATGTGCTCGACTCCTCGATTGCGAACGTGGCTATCCCGACTATCGCGGGCAACCTCGGCGTATCGGTCGATGAAGGAACATGGGTGATCACGCTCTTCGCCGCAGCCAACGCAATTTCGATTCCGTTGACAGGTTGGCTCACGCAGCGTGTCGGGCAGATCAAGCTGTTCGTCTGGGCGATATTGTTGTTCGTCATGTCTTCGTGGCTATGTGGAATAGCACCGAATCTGCCGGTTCTGCTCGCCGCGCGCATTTTGCAAGGCGCGGTAGCGGGACCGTTGATTCCGCTTTCGCAAGCCATTCTGCTGGGCTCGTATCCGAAGGAGAAGAGTTCGCATGCGTTGGCGCTGTGGGCAATGACAGCGACTGTCGGCCCGATTGCGGGGCCTGCGCTCGGTGGCTGGATTACGGACAGCTATTCGTGGTCGTGGATCTTCTACATCAACATTCCGGTTGGGCTTTTTGCTGCGGGAGTGACATGGGCGATCTACCGCACGCGCGAGTCCCCAACGAAGCGTTCGCCGATCGACAAGATCGGGCTGATCTCGTTGATCGCGTGGGTCGGTTCGCTGCAGATCATGCTCGACAAGGGTAAGGACCTCGACTGGTTCAATTCCCCGGTGATCGTCGCGTTGACGGTGTTTGCAGGGATCAGCTTTGCATTCTTCGTGATCTGGGAGCTGACCGAGAAGAACCCGGTCATCGATCTGAGGCTGTTCGGTGGCCGCAATTTTCTTGGCGGCACGGTTGCGATTTCGGTTGCGTATGCGGTGTTTTTCTCCAACCTCGTCTTGCTGCCGCAGTGGATGCAGGGTTACCTGAACTACCGGTCCGTCGATGCAGGTCTCGCGACGGCACCGCTCGGCATATTCGCCGTGATCCTTGCCCCTGTGATGGCGAAGATCATGCCGCGCTCGGATGCGCGCGTTCTCGCAACGTTGGCCTTTGTCGGCTTTGCGGGCGTGTTCTTCATGCGCTCGCACTACACGACAGGCGTGGATACCTGGACGCTCGTATTGCCCACCTTGTTGCAGGGCATACCGACCGCATTGTTCTTCGTGCCGCTGACCGCCATCATTCTTTCCGGCCTCGCGCCTGAGAAGATTCCCGCCGCTGCGGGCTTGTCGAATTTCGTGCGGGTGTTTGCAGGCGCAGTGGGAACGTCTCTTGCCGCAACCGGCTGGAACGATCGAACCATCTTGCATCACGCGAGACTGGCTGAGCAGACGGGCGTCACCAACCCTGTTTTCACTGCGGCACTGGATTCGGCGCAAGCTGCACTGGGAGGCAGCCGGTCTCAAGCGATGGCTTTCTTCGAACACTCGATGAACACCCAAGCCGCCATGCTTGGACTCAACGATATTTTCTGGTTGTCGGCGGTGATCTTCGTATTGATCATTCCGTTGATCTGGGTGACGAAGCCGGGCAAGACGAATGCCGCGGCGGCCGCTGCAGCGGGGCACTAGGAACTGGCACGCCCACGCCGCCATTCGGCGTGCCTAAGTCGACGAACTTCTCGCCAGGCAGTTCTGTCCAAATAACGTAGGCTGGAGTTGATCATGAAGCCGTTCTACGTTGCCGCTACTGCCGGGATTGCCGTTGTTGCCGCCGCCACTATGCTGCTGGCCGGCTGTTCGTCGGCGTGGCCGCCGCCCGGCGAGCCAGTCGCCTCACACGTTTCGGCTACCACCGAAACTCGCACCTCGTCCGCTTATCAGGGCGCAAAGCCAGCCGCGCCAGCCGCGCCGGTCGCAAGGCCGCCGGCGCTGAGCGTCGGTGTCACCGATCCCGGCACGCAGTTGATTCTTCCCTGGTTTCTGGCTGACATCGTCAATGCGGTCAATACGCGTCAGTCGTTCGGCGACTTGATGCACACGATGAAAAACGGGCTTTGATCTGCCGTTGGTCCGTCGCGTTGTCTCGCTGCTCGCAGGCGATTCCGGAATTGGCCCGCGCACCACTTGTTCTCATACAGCGCCGTGGCCGCGGCAGTGCATTACCTGCCGTCAAACAATAGCGACGCCGCATTCCTTGAACGCATCGCGCAATCCCAACTGCGGGTACGCGCTCTCCAACGTGCGTAAATCGGCCCGCATTTCCTCGACGATCCAGTCGCGCACGTTCGCGACGACGGGCCGCAAAGGCCGGTTCGCGGGCGACACCAGACAGCAGCGCCGGTTCGTCACGAGGATTTCTTCTTCAGCGGGGACGAGTGCGCGCTGCGACAGCCAGTGCGACACCACGTTCAGCCAGCCAAGCGCGATGCCCTGGCCGAGCAGCGCCGCCTGCACGACGATCGCGTAGTCGTTGAAGCTGAGCATGCTCGCCACGCGCCGGCCGTGCTGCTCGAACGCTCCAAAACGATGGTGCCAGCCGCGCTCTTCGTCGTCCATCACGATGACGGTGTCGCCGTGCTCACGGCCGGCGTCTGTGAGCGACGTTTCCTGATAGCGCGGATTGCACACGGGCAACAGGGTTTCGGGCATAACCAGCACGCTGTTTTCGTCGATGTCGCCGGCCTGCATGAAGCGCATGCCCAGATCGACATCGACAAGCGGTCCACCAATGCGCCCGGAAATGAGCTGAAACCGCAGATCGATTGACGGGAACGCCTCGTTCAGGCGGCTCATGCGCGGCATCAACCAGTGCGTCGTAAATCCCGTGGATACCGACAGCGTGACCGATTCCACGCCCGTAGCACGCGCTTCTATTTCACGTATCGCGCTTTCTATGCCGTTGAATCCTTCGGAGATCTTGGTGTACAGAATCCGCCCGCTTTCGGTGAGTTCGATGCCGCCGCGCACGCGCTCGAAGAGGCGCACTCCAATGTGATCTTCCATGCGGGCGAGCATACGGCTCACGGCAGGCTGGCTCACATAGAGTTCTTGCGCGGCACGCGTGAAGTTGCCGCAACGAGCGGCAGCCTCGAAGACGAACAGCGCATTCGCGCTCGGCAGTTTTTTGCGTAGATTCGGCATGACTTGATGTTATGCCCGATCCAACAATTTGGGAATTGCCGCCAAAAAGTTTGACACCTATATTTTCCCTAATGCAGGCCCTTCAGCGAGAGCAAACGCAATGGACGCACGAGCGAAAACAGGAGTCTCCATCCGGTCGGCAGCGAAGCGCTATGGACCCGTAATCGCGCTGGACGACGTCTCGCTCGACATCGAGCCAGGCGAGTTCGTGTCGCTGCTCGGACCGTCCGGGTCCGGCAAGACGACGCTGCTCGGCATCCTCGGTGGCTTTGTCCAGCCGAGTTCCGGCTCGGTGTGGGTCGGCGAGCGGGACATTACATTTGCGCCGCCGCACAAACGCAACATTGGCATCGTGTTCCAGAACTACGCGCTTTTTCCGCACATGACGGTGGGCGAAAACGTCGCGTTCCCGCTGCGCGCGCGCCGCGATCCGAAAGCGGGGTGGGCGGCGAAAGTGGCCGACGCGCTCGCGATGGTCGAACTGAGCGGCTATGAATCCCGCGGCATCAGCCAGCTTTCCGGCGGCCAACGTCAACGCGTCGCGCTTGCAAGAGCAATGGTCTTCGAGCCGCAACTGATCCTGATGGACGAGCCGCTTTCCGCGCTCGACAAGCAGCTGCGCGAAACGATGCAGATCGAGTTGCGGCGTCTGCATCGCAAGCTCGGCGCGACGATTGTCTACGTGACGCATGACCAGCGCGAAGCGCTGACCATGAGCGATCGCGTGGCCGTATTGAAGAACGGCAAGCTCGTGCAGATCGATACGCCCGAGCGTCTTTATGACCGGCCTTGCGACGCGTTCGTCGCAAGCTTTATAGGCGAGGCGACGCTGCTCGATGTGCGCCGCGCAGGCGATGACGCCGTACGCCTCGGCGACGCGGTGTTGCGAACCGCGCACCCGTTGCCGCGCGGCGAGCGTTTGCTGCTTGCCGTGCAGACAGAAAAGCTCGTGATCGACGCCAGTCCGGCAGAGCCTGCCGCCAACCGGCTCTCGTGCCGCGTGACCGAGGTGCTGTACCAGGGAGAAAGCCTGCGCGTGTTCGCGACACTGGCTGACGGCACCTCGATCAGTCTGCGCCAGCCCGGCAATCACAACGCACGCAGCCGCATTCCGTCACCGGGCGAACACATGACCGTTGTGCTCGATCCGCAGGACACGATCGTCGTGCCCGCCTGACTCTCCCCGCCCGCCCGGGCATACGTCTTACGAAATTAACGCAACCCGCAAAAGGATGATGCAATGAAGCTCACCGATTTCAAGGTCCTGACGTTCGACGTCGTCGGCACGCTGATCAACTTCGAACAGGGCGTGCTTACGTCCGTGCGGCGCCTTGGCGGCGCGGCGGCAAAGGATCTCACCGACGACCAGATCTTCGAGCCGTATATGCGCGGACGCGCGAAGTATCCGGGTCGTTCGAGCCACGAAATGGCGAACGTGTATCTGTATCTTGCCGGCGAGCTCGGCCTGCCCGACGACGCGCAATCCGCGGCGGCCTTCCAGCGCGACGTGCTGGAGTGGCCCGCGTTCGAAGACTCGGTCGAGGCCCTGAAGCGCCTGCGCAAACATTATCGCCTCGTCGCGATGACCAACGCGGACCGCGTCGCGTTGTCGGCCTACGCACATACCCTGGGCGACCCTTTCGACGACACCGTGTGCTGTGACGAAACGGGTGTCGCGAAACCGGACCCGCAGTTCTTTGCCTACAACCGCGGACGTCAGGCGGCATTCGGCTTCAAGTTCAACGAGATCCTGCACACCGCGCAGAGCCAGTATCACGACATCGGCATCGCGACGAAGCTGGGTTACTCGACCTGCTGGATCGAGCGACGCCAGGGCATGAAGGGTTTCGGCGCGACGCCGGTGCCTGAAGCCGTCACCGCGCCCACGTTCAAATTCGCAACGCTCGGCGCGCTCGCTGACGCGGTCGAAGCCGAAGCGCGCGCTGCTTAAGCCATGCTCGCGCCCGCCCTCCACAACGACTCGCAGCGGCCGCAGCCCGACTCGCTATGGCGTGCGATGGCCGCCCGCTTGGCGCAACGGCAGCCGCCCGTGAGCACGGGCGCGCCGCTCGCGCGCGATCTGGCGGTCGACGTGGCCGTGATCGGCGCGGGTTATTCGGGCCTGTCGGCCGCGTACGCGCTGCAAAAGCGCGGCGTCGATTGCGCCGTGTTCGATGCGAACCCGGTCGGTTGGGGCGCGAGCGGGCGCAACGGCGGGGTGGTGTCGTCGAAGTTCCGTTTGTCGTTTCCGCAGATCGACAAGCTGCACGGGCTCGATACCGCGAAGCGCATGCACCGGCTCGCGCACGACGGCGTGCGAGTGGTCGAATCGTTCGTCGACGAGTTCAAGCTCGAACGAGCACACTTCGAGCACACAGGCAGCCTGCGTTGCGCGCACACCGAGCGCGCGTTCGCCGCGATCTGTGCGGAAGCCGATTGGGTGCGGACGCAGTTGGGCGACACGTCGATGACAGTGCAGTCGCGCGAAGAAGTGAGGCGCGAGACGGGATCGAGCGAGTTTGTAGGCGGCGTATTGAGCGCGGATGCAGGCACGATTTTGCCGCTCGAATATGTGTACGGGCTCGCGCGAGGCCTCACTGCGCGCGGCGTGCCGATTTACGAGGCCACGCCGGTTGTGGAAATGACGCGTTCGCAAGGCGGGCCCGCCGGTGTCGTGCTGCGAACGCCCGGCGGCACGGTGCGCGCGAGACAAGTCATTGTCGCGACCAACGCGTACTCCGATCTCACGTCCGCGACCGCTGCCTACCAGCGTGAACTCGTGCCGTTTCGCAGCGCAATGATCGCGACGGAACGCCTGCCCGCGGAACTCGATAATCGGCTCATGACGCAGCGCCGCAGCTATACGGAAACGCGGCGCATGATGAAGTGGTTTCGCAAGGTCGACGGCCGTATGCTGTTCGGCGGACGCGACGCGTTCGGCAAGGAAGGCCAGGCGACCGGCTTCGACGCGTTGCGACGCGCGATGGTCGCGCTATTTCCCGATCTCGCGGATCTGCGTATCGAATATCAGTGGTCCGGCTATGTCGGCATGACGTTCAATGCGTTACCGCATGTTGGCCGCAGCGACGACGCCACGACCTTTTGCCTGGGGTATAACGGAGCGGGCGTCGCGATGGCGAGCCTGCTTGGCCAGCATGCCGCAGCACTCGCACTCGGCGAGACGCCTGAGCTCGCGTTGCTCGGCCGGCAAGGCTTGCGGCCCGTGCCGTTCCATTCGTTGCGCGCGCCGGGCGTTCGCGTCGTTGCCGCGTGGTACCAGTTTCTCGACGCCGTGGGTGCATGATGACGACAGCCAAACGGATTCTCCAGGACCCCGCCCTGATGCAAACAGTTGCCACGGACCCGTCGGTGCGCCACCAGCAACGCGAAGACCGCGCGATGCTGCTGCTGCTCGCGCCCGCATTGTTCGTCGTGATCGTGCTGCTGGTGGTGCCGCTTGCGTGGCTGTCGTGGCAGTCCATCTGGCATGACGGCGGCTTCACGCTCGTCAATTACCGGCGCATTTTCACGGGCACCTATCTCGACACGTTCCTCATGACGTTCAAGCTCAGCGTCATCGTGACGGGCGTGACGTTGCTGCTGGGCTATCCGGTTGCGTACTTTGCGGCGTCGGTGTCGCCGCGATGGAGTGCGCTGATACTCGGCATGGTGATCCTGCCGTTCTGGACCAGCGTGCTCGTGCGTACCTATGCGTGGCTCGTGCTGCTGCAGCGCACCGGTCTCATCAACAAGGCGCTGCTCGCGACGGGTCTTGTCGATCGTCCGGTGCAACTTGCGTATAACCAGTTCGGCACCATTCTCGCGATGGTGCACATTCTGTTGCCCTTCATGGTGTTGCCGCTGTATTCGGCGATGCAGAAAATCCCCGCTAATCTTTCGCAGGCCGGCGCCAGTCTCGGCGGCTCGCCAATGCACGTGTTCTGGCGCGTGTTCCTGCCGCTATCGATGAGCGGCGTCGTGGCAGGCGCCACGCTGGTATTCGTACTGTGCCTCGGTTTTTACATCACGCCCGAACTGATGGGCGGGGGCAAGTCCATCATGGTGTCGATGGTGGTGAGTCGCAACGTCGAGATTTATAACAGTTGGGGCGCTGCGAGCGCGGTCAGTGTCGTGCTGCTGCTCTGCGTGTTCGCGATTTTCTATGCCGCGAGCCGCGTGATTCCCCTGGAAAAGACCCTGGGCGCGAAATGAACAAGATCCCGTTCGGCAGAGTCGTGCTCGGCGTGCTCGTCGTGCTGATTCTCGTGTTTCTGATGCTGCCGGTGCTGATCGTCGTGCCGCTGTCGTTCTCCGACACGCGCTTCATGACGTTCCCGCCGCCCGCCTATTCGTTGCGCTGGTATCACGCGTTCTTCGACAACCCCGCGTGGATCGACGCGGCTCGCACGACGCTCGTGGCGTCCGTATGCGCAGTGGTGCTCGCGACGCCGCTCGGCATCGCCGCGGCCTATGCGATCCAGCACGGCACGCACTGGTCGATGCGCTATCTGCGCACGCTGCTCATGTTGCCGCTGATGGTGCCGATCATCATCGTCGCGGTGGGCGTGTTTTTCGTATTCACGCAGGCCGGTTATGTGAATACGCTGGGCGGCCTGATCGTCGCCGATACGATGCTCGGCCTGCCCTATGTGCTGATATCCGTGGGCGCCGATTTGCGCACGTTCGACCGCACGCAGGAGATGGTCGCGCGCAGCCTCGGGATGAATCGCCTGCGCAGCTTTCTTGCGGTGACGCTTCCGCAGATCAAGGCGAGCGTGATTTCGGGTGCGGTGTTCGTCTTCATTCAGGCGCTCGACGAAACAGTGGTCGCATTGTTCATCTCGGGCGGTACGAACCAGACGCTCACGCGCCGCATGTTCGTCACACTGCGCGACGAGATCGATCCCACCATCGCCGCGATCAGTACGATGCTGACCGCGTTGACGTTGTGTCTCGTGATGATCGTCGTCGTGAGCCGCCGTTCTTCGGCGGCGCGGGCGTGATGTCTTTGAACTCTCTCTATGGGAAGCGGATGTCGAACGCACTGAAGTTTTATATCGACGGCGCCTGGGTCGAGCCGTCGGGCACCGCACGTCTGCCCGTAGTCGATCCTTGCACGGAAGAAGTCTTCGCTGAAATCGCGCTAGGCAATGCGGACGATGTCGAGCGCGCCGTGGCCGCCGCGAAGCGCGCGTTCGAGTCGTTCTCGCAGACCGGGTCTACGGGGCGGATCGCGCTGATCCGCCGGATACTCGATGCCTATATGGCGCGCTACGACGACATGGCCGACATCATCTCGCGCGAGATTGGCGCGCCGAAAGCGCTTTCGCATGCGTGGCAGGCCGCGCTCGGCAAGCGTCACCTCGAAGAACTGCTCCGAACGTGCGAGACGTTCGCATGGCAGCGCAAGAAAGGGACGACGCTCGTCAATCATGAGCCTGTCGGCGTAGTCGCATTGATTACGCCATGGAACTGGCCGATCAATCAGATAGTCTGCAAGGTCGCGCCGGCAATTGCGGCCGGCTGCACGATGGTGCTCAAGCCGAGCGAAGTGTCGCCGCTCAACGCCGTGCTGTTTGCCGAGATTCTCGACGCAGCCGGTGTGCCGCCCGGCGTGTTCAATCTCGTGAATGGCGACGGCCCGACTGTCGGCGCCGCGCTGTGCAGCCATCCGGACGTCGACATGGTGTCGTTCACAGGATCGACGCGGGCGGGCGTCGAAATCGCAAAGCTCGCCGCACCGTCCGTCAAGCGGGTGCATCAGGAACTGGGCGGGAAGTCGGCGAACATTCTTCTCGACGATGTCGACTTCGAAGCGGCTGTGACGTCGGGCGTCAACTCGTGCTTCAGCAACAGCGGCCAGTCGTGCAACGCGCCGACACGCATGCTCGTTCCGGCAGCGCGGCACGAAGAGGCCGTGCGCATTGCACAGCGTGCGGCGGCCGCGCACCGGGTGGGGCCTGCAGACGATGAAACGACGACGATGGGCCCGGTCGTCAGCGACGTGCAATATGCTCGCGTGCAACGGCTGATCGAAAAGGGCGTCGAGGAAGGCGCGCAACTGGCGGCGGGAGGCCCCGGGCGGCCCGACGGTATGACGCGCGGGTACTACGTGCGGCCCACGGTGTTCGCGAACGTGGACCCGTCGATGACGATTGCGCGCGAGGAAATCTTCGGCCCCGTTCTCGCGATCATGCCGTATCGCGACGACGAAGATGCCATTGCAATCGCGAACGATACGCCATTCGGCCTCGCTGCCTACGTGCAGTCGGCGGACCTGGCGCGCGCCCGGCGTGTGGCGTTCCGTCTGCGCGCGGGCAGCGTCTATGTGAATTATCCGTCGTGGGACCCAGGCTCGCCGTTCGGCGGCTACAAGCAGTCAGGCAACGGCCGCGAGTACGGCGAGTGGGGCCTCGAGGCGTTTCTCGAAGTGAAGGGTATCGTCGGCTACGGCGATTAGGAGCCACTCGAACGGCCGCGCAGCAGGTCGGCAATGCGCTCGGCGATCATGATGGTCGGCACGTTCGTGTTGGCGCACGGAATCGACGGCATCAACGACGCGTCACACACGTGTAGATGTTCGACGCCGTAGACTGCGCCGCGCGCATCGGTGACAGCGAGTGGATCGTCGGCGGCGCCCATGCGGCAGGTCCCCGACGGATGCCAGGTGCCGCCCACGGAGCGCGTGACGAACTGCGTGAGCGCGGTGTCGTCGGCGAGCAGTTCGTTCAGCGTCACCCCTTGAGTCACAACGCGCCGCACGAGCGACGCCCGTAACGGGCCGGCGATATCGAGCAGCAAGCTCAGCGCGCCGCGCTGCAACGCGTTCCATGCGCCTGGCACTGCAACGGCTGCGACCCGCGGTGAATAGCTCGATGGGAATACTGTGCCGAGACGCGCGGCCATCGGCGGCGCGGACAGAGTGTGTGCGCCCAACCGCAGCGCGAGCTTCAGCCGTTCGAGATCGCGCGGATCGGACAGCATGGCGAAATCGACCTCGGGTTCATCGAACGCGCTCGACGATTTCAGTTTCAGTCGTCCACGCGAATACGATTTGTTGACCCAGAAAAACATCGTGCCGAGACGGTAGCCGACCGAGTGCCAGCCCGAGCGCGACAGTATTGCGCCGTGCATGTCGCCCGGCACGGTGCCGGGCAAGCCCGACGAAAAGCGCACGATTGCCTGTTCGTGATGCTCGTGGCGAAAGGGTGTGCGTGCCGCGCGAGGCAGATAGGCGGACACCGCAATAGACGGATGCTCCATCAGATTGCGGCCCACGCCTTCGCGATGTGCGAGCACGTCGATGCCCAGTGCGGCAAGTTCGTCAGCGGGACCGATACCGCTTCTCAGCAACAGCGCCGGCGAGTGAATAGCACCGGAGCACACGATCACGCAGCCGGCCCGAATGTCGTGATGCGTACCGTCCGGCCGGATCATGCGTGCGCCAATTGCGCGCCGTCCGTCGAACAGAATGCGTTCGGCGGTCTCGTGGGTGCAAACGGCGAGGTTGGATCGCGCGCGCACGGCTTCGTCCAGATAACAAACGGACGTGGGTATGCGTTCGCCGCCCGCGCTTACTGCGATCGACCCGATGAAGGTGCCGTCTTCCCACGCGCCGTTCTGATCGGCGCGCAACGGATAATCATGTTTCAACGTATCGAGCACGGCTTTCACGAACGGCGAGATGCGCGGCCACGCAGTGCGCTGAATGCGCAGCGGGCCGCTCGCGCCGTGCAGGGCGCTGATACTGACGTCGCTGGAATTGCCGAAATCGTGGTCCGTTTCGAGCTTGCGAAAGTAGGGTAGACACGTTTGCCAGTTCCAGCCTTGCGCGCCGAGTGCTTGCCATTCGTCGTAATCGGCGGGCGCGCCGCGGTTGGCCATTAATGCGTTGATCGCGGAGCCGCCACCGAGCAGCCGCGCCTGTTCATAGCGGCGCAATGCGGCAGGCGCGCTCATGCGCGCTTTCAATTGCTGCCAGATGTTCGTGCTGTCGAGGTAGGCGCGACCGGGATAGCGGCTGCGAATGTCGGCTGGCATTGTCGCCTGCGAGATGTCGCGACCCGCTTCCACGAGGCACACGGTCTTGCCGGCGTCTTCGGAAAGACGAGCAGCTAGCACGCAGCCCGCCGATCCGCCGCCAAGAATCAGATAATCGATCACGTTGGATAGATAAAGACTGTGGGGCTCGTGGCTGAAAATGCGATCCATGCGATGAATGCGCTGGATGCAATGAGCGCCGCAAGATACAAAAACGCCCGCGATGAACCGTGTTCCCGCGGGCGCTTCAATCGTATGGGCGAGCAGTGCGCAAGCTATTGCATGAACTTCAGCCACCGCGCTTTTGCCTGGATGCCTGCATCCGACGCCCACCAATCTTCAGACATCAGTGCCTGTTTCGCGGCGTTCTCTGGCGAGCTTGGCAATTCGCTTGCGCGCTTGGCCGTGATCTTGCCGGTCTTGAACGCCGCGGGGTTCCCTGGACCGTAGTCGATGTAAAGCGGCAGGTTGGCCTGCAACTCGGGCGACATTGCAGCGTTGAGGAAGCGCATCGCGTCGGTCAGATTCGGCGCGTTCTTCAGCACGCACAACTGCGTGTTTTGCAGAATGCCGTCGTTGAATGTGAAATCGACATCGGGATTGTCCTTGCGCACAGCGCTCGCGCGGCCGTTCCAGATCATCGTCATGTCGACCTCGCCGTCGTGCAGCAATTGCGCGGACTGCCCACCGGAAGTCCACCACACGGTGATGTCGGGCTTGATCTGTTGCAGCTTCCTGAACGCGCGGTCGACGTCGAGCGGATACAGCTTGTCGCGCGGCACGCCGTCGGCGAGCAGGGCGGCTTCCAGTACCGTTTGCGGATCGTTGCGCAAGGCTCGGGTGCCTGGGAACGCTTTCACGTTCCAGAAATCGGCCCAGCTTTGCGGTGCCTTCTTCAGCGTTTTCTTGTTGTAGCCGATCACAGTCGAATAGAACTCATACGCGACCGAGTACGGCGTGCGGTACTTTTCCGGCATCGCGGCAGCGTTGGGGATCTTCGAGAAGTCGAGCTTCTCGAGCAACCCCTCGCGGCCGCCGCGCAGACAGTTGGAGGTGGGCGTGTCCACCACGTCCCAGATCGGCTTGCCGGTAGCGGCCTGGGCCTTGATCTGCGGCCACGCGTCGGGAATGCTGTCCTGGTTGATGGTGATGCCCAGTTCCTTCGCAGCGGGGTCGAGAATCGCTTTGGTCTGGGCTTCCTGATACGTGCCGCCTTGCGACACGAAGGTGATTTTTCCTGCGGCGAGAGCAGGCGCCATGCTCATTGCGCTCAACACAAGAGTCATGGCAAACGGGCGCAACCTTGGCATGCTTATCACGACTTCTCCTCGATACGGTTGAAGCGAAAGACATCATCCAGGTCGGCGCGAATGCGCCTGCGGCTTGCGGCCGGAGGGGCAAATAGCGCTGGCTTGACTGGAAATATAGTGAGTCAATTTGACCGGGGCAACGCCGCAATTGTTGGAGCGGCCATGACATGGCGTTATGTCTGCCGGCGTCGCTTGCGGCGCATCAGACGTCTAACTGTTTTCGCCGCGCGTGTCGATTCGCGACATCACATTCGCGACGATCCTGTCGCAGCGCGCGCCGGCGAACCCGAACAGTTCGCTCCCTGCGAGGTCGATGTCTCGCGCCAGTGATTCGCGCAGCAGGCTTTTCGCACGGAAATGCCTGCTACGCACAGTGGCTTCGGCAATGTCGAGGCATTGCGCAGTTTCCTCGACGCTCAGCTCTTCCACTGAACGGAGGACGAATACCGTGCGGAACGATTCTGGCAGCTCGTCGAGTTTGCGCTCGATCAGCGCACGCATTTCCGCGCGCGCCACTGCGCGGTCGGGGGATTCGGAGTCGGACGGATGCATGGCTTCGAGATCGAGGTCGGCAGTGTTCGAACTGATTATCGGAAAGACATTTTCGCGGCGCGCATGACGGCGCAGCCGGCCGTAGCATTCGTTGAGCACGAGGCGCGAAAGCCAGGTCGATAACGCGGAGTCGCCGCGAAACTGACTCAGCGAACGATACGCGCGGAGGTACGCGTCCTGCAGGGCGTCTTCGGCTTCAGCGTCGTCGCGCAGCGTGGCGCGCGCGAGCCGGTAAAGCCGTCGATTATGGCGGCGCATCAACAACTCGAATGCGGGCCGATCCCCAGCGACTATGCGCCGTACGATCGCGAGATCGTCGTCGGCGTCGGATATCGACGGCACAGTGGCTGTCTCGGTCATTGCGAGCGGGCTCTCATCGAACGGTCAGTGCACCGTGCATGGTCGGGTGAAACGTGCATCCGTAGGGAAAAGTGCCGGCCTTGCCCGGCTCGTACGACCATGATGCGCTCGCGGCAATGCTGCGCGAATCGAATGCACGAGTCTCGGCGGTCGCGGTATGGGGAAAGATGTCCTTGTTGATCCATACAACGCGGTCTCCTCGCTTCACGGTCAAATCCGGCGGATTGAATTGCATGTTCTCAATCGCGACCACATATGTCTTCGGCGCCGCAATCGCGTTTGCCGCAAGCAATGCCAGCATCGCGCAAGCGAGCGCCGTACATCCCCGAACGGCGGCGCAGGGCGCACACCGCCGCTTAACCACTGCTTTTCTCCAGCGACGCCTGCAGATGCTTCGCATGTTCCAGATGCGCGACGAAGGCGGGCCGGACCTTTACAAGCAGCGCTTTCAGCTCTTCGTTCTTTGCGTTCGGAATCAGCGTTTTATCGAGCGCGGCGAGCACGTTTTCATGGTAGGTCACTTCATGATCGATGTACGCGCGATCGAAGGCTGAGCCTTTCAGCTTCTTCAGAGCCGCGAGGTTTGCATCGCCGCCTTGCTTCAGGCTTTGGCTCGTGCCGTTGTCCTCGGGCGTCACATTCAGTTTGTGCACGAGATCGCTGGCTGATTGATTGACCGCGCTGTGATCGGTGACCATCTGTTGCGCGAACGCCTTGACATCGCTCGACTTCGAGCGCGACTCGGCGAGCTTGCCGGCGTCGATATCGACCTGATTGGCCGTGACGACGATCGCCGCGATCTGCGGATCGGTCGGACCGGCGCTTTGAGCCCAGCTAGCGAGGCTGACGAGCGCGAGCGCGCCTAGCCAGTGAGGGTGGATGAGTTTCATGCGGATTCTCCCGTTCAACCAACGTTTCGTTGCATACGACGTTGGATGTCACGACGGAGAATCCTGTTCCCAGTTCCCAGACGAGCGTATGCCGTCAGTGGCCGTGGCGCTCGCCGGCCGCCACCGGTGTCTGCTTCGACTGCCGGCTCAGCATCAGCGTGACGACCGCCGACAGAGCCAGCGTTGCGCCGACCACATAGAGCCCGGCCGAGTAGCCGCCCGTCACGTTCTTGAGCCACCCGATCGCGAACGGACCGACAAATCCGCCGAGATTGCCGATCGAGTTGATCATGGCGATTCCCGCAGCCGCGCCGGCGCCCGACAGGAACATGCTCGGCATTGCCCACAGCGGCGCCTTCGCCGCACTGATGCCCACGTTCACGATGACGAGGGCGAGCACGATCATCAGCGCTGTTGAGGCGTTACCTGCGAACACAAAGCCAAGGCAGGCCAGCGCGCACGGAATGACGACGTGCCACGTGCGCTCTTCGGTACGGTCCGAATGCCTCGCCCACAGGATCATTGCGACCACGGCGGCGATGCTGGGGATGCCGGCGAGCAGTCCCGTTTCGAACGAGCCGAAGCCGTACTGCTTGATGATCAGCGGCGCCCATAAGCCGAGCGTGTACAAGCCCGCGGAGGTCCCGAAGTAGATCAGCGCCAGAGCGAGAACGCGTGGATCGCGCAGTGCCCTCATTGCACCGGCCGTGTGGCCCGCGTGCGACTGGCGTGCGTCGGCTTCCGTCTTCAGTTTCGCGATCAGCCAGTCGCGCTCTTCCGGCGCAAGCCATTGCGCCTTCGACGGCGTGTCGGTCAGATACTTCAGCACGAAGAAGCCGAGTACGACGGCGGGCAGCGCTTCCAGGATGTAGAGCATCTGCCAGTCCGCGAAACCGGCTATCGATGGAAGCTTCATGATCGCGCCGGAAATCGGCGAGCCGATGGCGGTGGAAATCGGCGCGGCCGCCATGAACCATGCGGCGGCGACCGCGCGCTGACGAGTCGGAAACCACAAGCTCAGATACAGGATGATGCCGGGAAAGAAGCCCGCTTCGGCCACGCCCAGCAGAAAGCGCAGCGCATAGAAGCTGTTGGGTCCGACGACGAATGCGGAAGCCAGCGAGACGATGCCCCAGGACACCATGACGCGCGCAATCCAGCGGCGCGCGCCGACCTTGTGAAGAATCAGGTTCGACGGAACCTCGAACAGAAAGTAGCCTATGAAGAAGAGGCCGCCGCCGAATCCGAATGCAGTCGGTGAAAGACCGATGGCCTTGTTCATGGTCAGCGCGGCAAAACCCACGTTGACGCGGTCCAGAAAACTCACGAAGTACAGCAGCATTACAAACGGGATGATCCGCAGCATGAGCTTGCGGGACACCCGGCTTTCGAGATCGGTCATCATTGTCTCCTCCTTGGAGGCGTGGGCTGTGCTCGCTTGCAAACGCAGCGCAGCGCAGCGCCGCGCGCGCCGCAGCCGTCGGATGCGGCTGTTGGGCGGCTGTCGTTAGGCGCTCGTGAAGCGCTTCTGGGGCGCCTATGAAGCGCTTGTTCCGGCGCGCGTTACACGGCGCGAACTGTGGTCGCGTGATTAAGGCTTACGCGGCGTTGGCAGCGGGCGCTGCAGCCCGCTCGATGAACGCGCAGACGGCAGCGGTCACCTGCGCGGTGGTCGCCGTTCCGCCGAGGTCGCCGGTATGCAGCGACTTATCGGCGGTCACTGCTTCCACTGCCTGCATTACGCGGTTTGCGGCATCGAGTTCTCCGAGGTGTTCCAGCAGCATCACGACCGACCAGAAGGTGCCGACCGGATTGGCGAGACCCTTGCCCATGATGTCGAACGCGGAGCCGTGGATGGGTTCGAACATCGACGGAAAGCGGCGTTCCGGGTCGATGTTGCCGGTCGGCGCAATGCCGAGGCTGCCGGCGAGCGCGGCGGCGAGATCGCTGAGAATGTCCGCGTGCAGATTGGTGGCGACGATCGTATCGAGGCTCGCCGGGCGATTGATCATGCGGGCCGTGGACGCATCCACCAGTTCCTTGTCCCATGTGACGTCGGGGAATTCCTTCGAGACCTGTAGCGCGATCTCGTCCCACATCACCATTGCGTGACGTTGCGCGTTGCTTTTCGTAATCACCGTCAGCAGTTTGCGCGGACGCGACTGGGCGAGGCGGAAGGCGAAACGCATGATGCGCTCGACGCCGGCACGCGTCATGATCGACACGTCGGTGGCCGCTTCAATCGGGTGGCCCTGATGAACCCGGCCGCCCACGCCGGAATATTCGCCTTCCGAGTTCTCGCGCACGATCACCCAGTTCAGGTCTTCGGGCTTGCAGCGTTTCAACGGTGCGTCGATGCCGGGCAGGATGCGGGTCGGGCGCACGTTCGCGTACTGGTCGAAACCCTGGCAGATCTTCAGACGAAGTCCCCACAACGTTATGTGGTCCGCAATGTCCGGGTCGCCCGCCGAGCCGAACAGGATAGCGTCCTTGCCGCGAATCGCGTCGAGCCCATCCGCCGGCATCATCACGCCATGCTTGCGGTAATAGTCGCCGCCCCAGTCGAAGTTCTCGAATTCGAACGCGAACGACTTCGTGGTTCTGGCGAGCGCTTCGAGGACTTGCGCGCCTGCCGGCACGACTTCCTTGCCGATGCCGTCGCCGGGAATGGTTGCGATGCGATAGGTTTGCATGTCTCCGGTCCTTCAGATGTTGTAGATGTGAGTGACTCTATCGATATCTGGACGCAAAAACCGGTGCTAGACTCAAAGCATCTTTAACTCTAATTCACAAGTGACGCTGATGCGCGACACCGTCCAGCCGGCCGATTTGAGCTTTTTCTCTACGCTCGCCGCGTCCGGCAGCCTGAGCGCGGCGGCACGTGAGCTGGGGCTGACCGCAGCGGCCGTGAGCAAGCGGCTCACGCAGATGGAGAGCCGCGCCGGCGTGGCGCTCGTCAATCGCACCACTCGCCGGATGATGCTCACGCCCGAAGGCGAGTTGTATTTGCAGCATGCGCGCAGGATTCTCGACGAGATCGACGAACTCGCGGAGTTGCTCGGTTCGGCGAAGAAGAGTCCGAAAGGGCTGCTGCGCGTCAATGCGACGCTCGGGTTCGGGCGCAGCCACGTGGCGCCTGCTATCTCGCGTTTTGTCGCGAAATATCCGCAGGTGTCGGTGCAGCTTCAGCTATCGGTCACGCCGCCGCCGCTCACAGACGATACATTCGACGTCTGTATCCGTTTTGGCGAGCCGCCCGATACGCGGGTCGTCGCGCGCCGCCTCGCAGGCAACCGGCGTCTGCTGTGCGCGGCGCCTTCGTATATCGCCTCGCACGGCTTGCCGATGACGCCGCACGATCTGACGCGGCACAACTGTATCGGCATTCGCCAGGGCGACGAAGCGTATGGCGTGTGGCGACTGACGTCGGGCAAGGGTGCGTCGCGCAAGACGGAAGCGGTGCGGATCAAGGGCACGCTGACCACCAACGACGGCGAGATCGCGGTGAAGTGGGCGCTCGAAGGGCACGGCATTCTGCTGCGTGCGGAGTGGGACATCAAACAGTATCTGGCCGATGGCTCGCTCGTTGTGGTGCTGCCCGATCACGAGACGCCGAACGCGGATATCTTCGCCGTGTACTCGCAGCGGCATCAGATGTCGAATCGCATTCGCGCGTTTGTCGACTTCATAGCTCACGACTTGCAGGACGGAGCGGTTGGTTAATTAGGCTTCGACTATATTGATTCAATGCGTAGCTACCGGATGGAGGCGCAGCATGAGCGTGCAGCTAAACCATACTATTGTCTGGTGCCGGGACAAGCAGGCGTCGACACAGTTTCTGGGGGACATTCTCGGCCTTCCGGCTCCGGTTCCGTTCGGGGAAATGCTGGTCGTGCAAATGGCTAATGACGTGTCGCTTGATTTCTATGAAAGCGATGATCCGATCGCCATGCAGCACTACGCATTTCTGATCAGCGAAGAAGAATTCGAGCGGGCGTTCGCGCGTATACGTGAGCGGGGGCTCGAATACTGGGCCGATCCCGGCAAACGGCGCGCTGGAGAAACGTACACGCACAACGGTGGCCGCGGACTTTATTTCGACGACCTCGATGGTCACTTTCTCGAGTTGATGACGCGGCCTTACAAGGTTGGCGCATAGGTTCTCTCGTAGCGTGGGTTAGATCGGCGACTGTTCTTCTCACTGCATCGGCATTGCCGGCATTGACTGCATTGCCGGTTGGCCGTCGACGGACGCGTTCTGCTGGGCCGCATGCATCGCGGCAACTTTTCGTTCTGCTTCCTGAATGTCAGCCGGATAGTTGGGGTCGTCGCCGACAGACGGGTTATATCCGGCGGCTTCGAGTTCTTCGAGTTCATGCATGACTTCAGCACGCGTAAGTTGATGCGAGCCGGGGGAGGGCGATGCCTGTGCGTGCGCCCATGTCGATGTGATCATCAACGCGGTGCTCGCCACCATCGTGATGAACGAGCGCGATACTGCGCGGTCTGCATACGTGCGTTTCATGGCAGTGCTCCTGGATGTAAGAGCGTATCGACCGAACCCGGTTTGAGTTCGTTTTGACGTGCTCTGCATCGGTTAACCGGTGTAGCGGGTAACTTATTCCCGGTGGGGGGATGCCACTTACGACTGACAGGACACCTTTCAGTGCCCTCACTGTCCGTTGCTGTTTCCATTGATCGATTCAACCAAAGGGCGCCCGCTATGACATACACGATTAAGAGTGTCGAGCACCTGGAGCAAATATGTGGCAAGCCTCACGAACGCGCGCAGTGGAGGGATATAGATTTCCTGAAATAGCGATTCCCAGGACTTCGTGCGTGCTTCTCCTTTCGCGGTTATCTCGTCCGTGGGCGTCGGCGGTACGGACTGCCCGCCGAAGGGTGATGCTGTGGGTTTCGTTCACCTCGTACATGAGCGCACTTTGTTTGCGAATTAACGGCGCGCCGAAATTCCATCGATCCCGATCTGCTGAAGCGGTTGGAAATACACGGAAAACTGCCACGCACAGCGATCGTCGAACATGTCGAAGCTGCGTATTTCCATTGCTCGAAGGCACCGGTCCGCGAGGGCCTTTGGGACCCGACGAAGCACGTCGACCGCGCAAGCTTGCCAAGCGCGGGCACATGCACCGGCGTTTAAGCGGCGGAACTTTCGATGCGCAATACGATAAGAAATGCCGGATAGTACGATGGCGGGGCTCTATTGATGCTGCGGGAAACGCGTCCTTGACGAGTCTTTACATTGTCGGTTCTTAGTTTAGCTAAACTTCATGAGGTGGGATTCGGAATTAAACGGACAATCAGCCTTTAAGATAAGGTTGGGGACCGAGCTATCCCTCAGATGAGTGCTTGCTCATCTGACAAGATCTTCGTTAGCGGCTCGACCAGAAAGTGGAATGCCCCATCGGCTCGCCCACTGAGCGCGCGGCGGCTTTTAATTTATTTAACTACAGTTGGACCAACTAGCGAAAATAAGAAGTCGTCAATCCGGCTTGAGTCGCCCACGGCGCGGCGCTGTCAAGGCGCGCCGACTTTAAATTGGCTGAGGCCGCAACAACGCGTTCGTGGTGAATTCCATTCTTATCACATCGCCAAAACGAAGTTGAAGAATCAACGTGACATTGTTTAACTACAAAAAATATATCGCAATTCTTTCGCTACTGATGATTTCGGGATGTCGACTTGCTGGTATTCCAGTTGTAACGGCAATGCATCTTGCGAACGTTGCCGACCAACACGCTAACGGAAACCGTGCACAGAAGTTGTGGAGTCAGCAAGTTGCTGACGTGCGGGAAATGCAGGCGCGCGGCGATCCCATGGGTGATTACCTCTATGCGCTTGGAAATGCACAAGGATGGATCGCTGATACGAACGATCCAATAGAAATTCGCGATCTGTTTGAAAAGGCTGCTCGGGAAGGATCGAGTGATGCCGAGATTGTGTTGGGCATCTTCTACTTTTCGGGCGTAGTTCCTGGGCACGATGTCAGGCCATACCCTATCAGACTGCCGAAAGACCAGCAGAACCGGGAGTTGGGCCTCAAATTGATTCAGTCCACGATGCAAATTCGTTGCAGCTATGCGGAGCCGGTAGTCGATGCATATAGCGACCGTACCTACGTTAGATATGTGTCGGCGGCTTCATGGGTGTGGCCGGTCTTCAGGGACGGTCGCAACGATCTCGATGCCGCGGGACATTTTTATCCTGTCGTTGAAAAGGATTCACGACGCGAAAAGGAATGGCATGACCTCGATGCTCAGTGTCGTGCGTCCGGCGCAACGACCGAATGACAACCGTCGGACGGTCAAATTTGACAAGGATAGTAGCGATGGCAGTAAATTCAAATGCGCTCCCGGACCAAGCGGCCGGTATGGGCCTCGCGAAAGCGGCATACTCGGATGTAACGCAGTCACCTACCACTGGGCAACAACTCCCATCTGGATGGCTTGACGTTACGAAGGTCGTTGGGTATTTTCAGAATGGCTTCAATACACAGGTAAACGTTGATGGAAAATTGGAAAATCAATTTATAGTTGGCGTGAATCAGACGACAAAGCAGGTGGTAATTTCATTTAAAGGATCGAGTTCACTATCGAATTGGACTTCCGATCTTTTGAATGGCGGTGCCAGTGAATACAACAAGATTGTTGATAAAGCTCAAGCTGCTTTTGACTTGTTGAAGCTAGATTCGAGTTTCGCTGGCTATTCATTCTCCACAACTGGCCACAGTCTCGGTGGCGCGATGGCGCAAATGTTTGCGCTCAAGAACGGTCTCGATACGCAGGTCTACAATAGTCTGCCGATTGCATCATCCATCGTATCAAGCGGCTATTTTGGCAGTACTGATATCAAGTCGGTGATCGCTGCATGGCAGGCTGCGGACCACGCCGTCTCGGACGTTCGCACGCCAAATGACATTGCAACATTCTTCTACCAGGCCCCGGTTTGGGGCCCTTATCTATCTCAGGCAACGGGGCAGCAGATTACTTACTTGCCCGGGGCATATTTGCCCGAGGCGCTGAAGACCGCGGCGCTGACCGGCCTTCTGCCGTTGTCATTGCCCGCATTTGGCCTTGACCACACCATGGGCTCTCTGTTCGCGGCTCAGGCTGGGCTCGGCATTGATCCGTCTACCGGCAAGTACGTCATTCCTGCTGGCCAGGCGGCATTTTCCGCCGTGCCGGACTCCGCTAGAAGTTTGCTTTCCCAGTTGAGTGCAAGTGCAGTCGTCAACGTCGTGTCGGACTCGGACGGGTCATACGTAGTGACACGGCAGGACGGTTCGAACCAATGGATCGGTGTCGACGCCAAAACGGGCGAAACCATCATCCAGCAGGGTGGTGCGTTGGGCGTTACGCAGCTTACAGTGAAGAATGATGGGAGCTACACGGAAGTAATCCGTATGTCGAACGGCACGATCGGTGAATATACGGTGAACGCACTTGGCGCGGTTGTTGGCTACGCGCCGGCGCTGCCCGCGGGAGTGACGCTCAGACCAGACCAGTTCTATATTGATCCGATCGCAAACAATATTGACACGATCTCGGCGATTACGGGCGTCTCCGTTTCGACACTGATGGGACTCAACGGCGGTCTGGGCCTGAAGTCCAGTTCGCAACAGATTGCAATTGGTCAAATCATCAACCTTCCCACCGCCAACAACACCAATTCACCCACAATCACGATCAACCCGAATCCCCAGCCGCAAATCCAAACAGCCGGCGAAAACACCGCCATCAACAACACCAACCTCGGCTACGTCACCAACAGCGCCACATCGTCCGTCAGCTTCAACAACGGCACGCTGAACAAGACCGATTTCGTCTCTGTGACCGAGGCGAGCCTCGCGAGCGGCGGCGTGCGTCCCGGCGCAATGCAGGTTGATCCAAACACGATGGCCAACAAGACACTGGCCGATATCGGTTCAAGCACGCTAAGCGGGGTCAACGCCATTGCGGCAATCGGATCGGCGTCGGTCTCGCAGGCGAGCAACGTGTATATCGACCCGCTGCTGCTCGACCTCGGCCAAGGCATCATGACGAACTCGTTTCAAACCTCGGGCGTGTTGTTCAACGTCGACAATTCAGGGACATTGCATCAAACCGGATGGGTCGGCGCCGGCACAGGAATGCTCGTCGTGTCTGACGCCACCGGCCAGGTCACGAGCATGAGTCAGATATTTAGCCCGTATTTCGGCGGTAAGGCGGGCACTAACGGCGGTCCAGGCACGGCGCCCTTTGCAAGCGGCATTGCCGCGCTCGCATCGTTCGACAGCAATCACGATGGCGTCATTGATGCGAAAGATCCGATCTTCAGCAAGTTGCGCGTATGGGTGGATAGTACCGGTGCAGGCACCGGCCAGATGCTCACGCTCGCGCAACTGGGCATCACCAGCCTCAACCTGAACGCCACTGGTACACGCCAGGTCGACAACGGCAACATTGTCACGGCCCTCGGCAGTTTCGTAATGAACGGCAAGGCCCAAACGATGGAGGATGTGAACTTTGTCGCCAATCCTGCTGGCAGTACGTTCGCGAACTCCGCAAACGGCATTGTCGCCACGACGACGGCCAATGGTACGCAGCTCAAAACGTACGCCGATACGAGCAACCAGAACCTGACTCTCGACGCCGGCAAGTTGGGCGTGAATAACGTCTATGCCGGCTCAGGCAACGATACGCTTGTGGCCGCGTCAAGTGGCAGCTGGCTCGTGGGAGGGTCGGGGAGCAATACCTACATCGGTGGCGCCGGCAACGATGTGTTCGTCGTGTCGGGCAGCGACAACCCCGCCAACATCCACGGCAATGGCGGAGTGGACACGGTCATCGTCACCGGCAAGCAGGGCATGACGATCAACCTGGCCCAGGCTGGCGTGACGATTGCGGAGGGTGGCGGGGGTGACGACGTGATCGTAAGTGGCGGTCGTACCGGGGTCTATATCAAGGGCGGCACGGGTAACGATACGCTGATCGGTGGCGGTGGCACGGACGTGATCGTTGGCGGCTCTGGCCATAACCTGATCATTGGCGGCAGCGGTCAGGCGGAAATTATCGCAGGGCCGAGCGGCGATACGATCTATGCATCGGCAGCCGGCTCGATCATTAGTGCCGGCGGAGGCGCCGATCACATCTATGGCGGCGCGGGCGATGACCTCATCAAGGTCGGTGGCGGCAATGCCGTTATCGACGGCGGCGGCGGCGTCAACATGGTCGAGTTTCATGGCAGCTATGGCGAATACCGGATCGTCGCTGCTAACGGCGGTTACTATGTTGCGGACAAGGTGCCGAACCGCGATGGTACAGTTTTCATCACCCGTATCCAGAAACTCAATTTCTCGGATATCCAGGCTGTCGACCTCAACCAGTCAAGCCCGATGCCGGTGGCTGACACGCTATACGCGGATGGCAGCGGCAAGACGTTCGATCACGCGCAGCCGCATCTGATTGCGGCGGCGCAAGTGCTTGCCAACGACCAGAAATTGAACGCGCAAGGCGCGCTGCATATTACGTCCGTGGGCAGCGCTATTGGCGGTACCGTGAGTCTTACGGCGTCAGGCGACGTGCTGTTCACGCCGACAACCGGTTTCACGGGCATCATGAGTTTCAAGTACAGCGTCGCGGACGCTGCGGGCCATACCAGCGCGGTGGTGCAGGACTTGAGCACCGGCCTGACTGCGGCGATGCAGGCCACCGTCTCGCTGATGACGCCAGATTTGCCGAAGGATCCGCTGCTCTCCAAGGAGTGGTATCTGAGCGACGCCGACATCCTCCCTGTCTGGAAAGACTACACCGGCAAGGGAGTGCACATCGGCCAGTTCGAGCCAGGTGGGCAGTTCGCGGTCGGTCCCGAGATCTTCGACTTCACGCATCCGGATCTGGCGCCCAACGTCGACCAGACCTGGCTCGCGTCGCAGCTCGCCGCTGGCACGCTGCCCACCCAGACCTCGGACCACGCAACGATGGTCGCAGGAGTGATGGCTGCCGCCAATAACGGCATGGGCGGCACCGGCGTAGCATATGACGCGACGCTCGCCGGTTACTACCTCGCTAACAATGGCAGCGACGTCAGCGGTCTCGGCCATATGGCGAGCTACGACATCGCGAATAACAGCTGGGGATTCAGCAACGATTTCTCGGTCAGCAATATTCAGAACGGTGGCGTCAATACGGCCAGCGCCTTGATGTCCAATGCGCAGTATGCCGCGGACAATGGTCGCGGTGGGCTCGGCACCATCATCGTCGAGGCCGGCGGCAATCAGCGTGCAACCGGCGGCAACGCTGAAGGGTCGTTGACGAACAATAATCGCTTTTCGATCGAGGTGGGCGCGATCAACGCGCAAAGCGATCTTTCGACGCTGCAGATTGGGTCGGCTCCTTTTTCGAATCCGGGCGCGAGCCTGCTGGTATCAGCACCGGGCAGTAATATCGCAAGCACGAGCCAGATGGTCATGACCGACCAAGGCTCGACCTTCGGCAGTGCGTACAGCAACATGCAGGGCACTAGCTTCGCAACACCGATCGTCTCTGGAATCGTGGCGCTAATGCTGCAGGCAAACCCGAATCTAGGCTACCGCGACGTACAGGAAATCCTCTCACTGACCGCGCGCAAGGTAAATGACCCGGCCACTCAGTGGAGCAACAATGGCGCGAACAACTGGAACGGCGGCGGCATGCACGTCAGCAACGATTACGGGTTCGGCGAGGTCGACGCGCGCGCAGCCGTGCGGCTTGCGGAAACGTGGATGACGCAGAGCACCGGGGCCAACGAGAAGGTCTTTTCGGCATCGAGCGGGGCGGTCAACAAGGCGATTCAGGGTGGCGGCGCAGCCACCAGCACGATCGCGATGCAGTCTGGTTTGAACATCGAACACGTCGAAGTCGATCTCGATGCGCTGGTGGGACGCCTTGGCGATGTGGTGGTAACGCTGATCGCCCCTAACGGCACGCAAAGCCTGCTGCTTAACCGCGAAGGCAAGATCCCTGATGGGTTGCCGGGTGCTGGATCTTCCGATGCCGGTAGCACCGCGTCGGGCGAACTCCAGTACACGTTCATGTCCACGCATGACTGGGGCGAGACCTCGGCGGGCAACTGGACGCTGCAGGTGACCGACGCGGCCACCGGCCAGCCCGTCACGTTTAAGAACTGGTCGCTGCGAGTCTACGGCAGCCCGACGACGGCTGACCATACGTACTACTACACCGACGAGTACAAGGCTGCGGTCGTTGCCAATTCGAACGCAGCCATACTCGATCCTTCGATCAATGACACGGGCGGACGCAACAGCGTCGATGCAGCGGCTGTATCAGGTGATGTATCGATCAACCTGCGCACGGGCGCGGCAAACATTGGTGGTATAGCGCTGACTATCCGCAATCCGAACCAGATCCAGAACCTTATCGGCGGTGACGGGAACGATACATTGACCGCGAGCAACGCGGACGCGATGCTTGATGGCGGCAGGGGCAATAACACGCTGGTCGGTGGTACGGGAAAAGATCTTTTCGTTGTACACCGCCGCGACAATGGGCTCGACACCGTCGTCAACTTCAGCCCCGCGCGGGGCGAACAGATCGATCTCGTCGGCTTCAAGGGTAAGCAGTTCAAGGATCTGACGCTCACGCAGCAGGGCAGCGACGTGATGGTCGGGCTTGGGAACGGCCAGACGATCGTATTGCAGAGCGTTACGGTCGCAAGCCTGACGGCCGCGCAGTTTGTTTTCCAGGACACGTTTGTCGCGCCGTCCAGTTACGTGAACAGCGGTCAGGCAGGCGCACTCGTACCGGTGGGTACCGACGTGATCACGATGACGGGGGGCTTTGCGGGCGCAAGCTATAACGGGCAGACCGCGTCGTTGAACGGAACTGTCTATAAGCACGATGCGGCCAGCTCGGACATCTTCGTTATCGCAAAACAGGCAAGTGCCGCGGATTACGCCAACGCGCTGCAGGGCTTCCGGCATGGCGTCGACAAGATAGATGTTAGCCAACTGGACATCACGGGCTTCGCCGATCTGAGCATCACGCAGACGAGCAAGGTAACGATTAACGGCGTTGCGCTGATTCACGGCACGAACTTGGGCAGCACGTCGCTCAATGCGCAACTGGTGTATCTCGACGCGTTGGATCCGTCGCAGCTGAGCGCTGCAGACTTCATTTTTGCCCCAGCACAAGCGGGCACAATCAATACGCCGGTTGCGCCGACGACGCCTGCGTCATCCGCTCCGCTGGTGGTCAATCCCGCTATTGTCGATCCCACCACGATCGTCGGATCGAACCTGGGACTGACAGTCGCCACCGACGCAAACGGCGTAAAGAGCATGCAGGCCACAATTGACGAGGTGCTGCCTGACGACATCAACGTCCTGACGCTGACCGGGAGCGCCGATCTGATCGGCATGGCTAATAATAATGGCAATACGCTGAGCGGCAACGCTGGCAACGATACGCTAATCGGCGGCGACGGCAATGACACCCTTATTGCAGGTACGGGCAACGATATGCTGATCGGCGGCGCCGGCAACAATACCTACGTCGTGCAGGCGACAGGTGCCGTCGATACCATCGTGACCAATGCAGGGCTGCATGACACTCTGCAACTGAAGAGTGTGGCGTCGAGCGCAGTTACCTTTTCTCAACAGGGTAATGACCTGATCGTGGCGCTCAATGCCGGCCTGTCGAATGCCACGCGGGTTGTGGTGAAGGACCAGTTCAACGGCCTGGGCGTGGCCAACATTAAGACAGCCGATGGCGTGTTTGCCACTAATGGGCTTTCCGCTGCCATTGCCACTTTGTGGCAACGGGGTATGCCGGCAGAGATTGAGGCCGGTGCCCGGCTGAAGGCATCCTTCGATGATGGGAACCATATCTTATCGATTTCCGGCCTAAGCGACTCAGCGGCGCTTGGCAATGGTTCGAACTGGGTAACAGCAACAGGATCGACGGAGACAATAACGCTCGGAAGCGGGAACAATACCGTGATACTGACAAACGGTTATGACACGATCACTGCGTTGGGAGGCAACAACGTTATTACCGATCTCGGTGGCCGCGCAAACATAACTTTGAGCAACGGTGCAAACAACATTACGCTGAGGGGCTCGTACGACACGATCTTTGCTGGTAACGGCGACAATATGATTACCGATCCAGGTGACCGCGCCAACATCACGGTCGGTAGCGGGGCAAACACGATTACTTTAGGCGGTAACTATGAGACCCTGACCGCTGGGGCCGGCAACAATGTGATCAATGCCTCGGGCCTTCACGAGACCGTTACCGTGGGAGGAGGCGTCAACACGATCACGTCTTTGGGTGGATCCTGCTCTCTGACACTTGGGGACGGCAGCGACATCGTGACTATGACTGGTTCGGGCACGAACGTAACGGTGGGGCACGGCACGTACTGCCTCGAATTCGGTTCAAGCGGCGAAACCCTGAAGTTCGGCGCCGACGTTTCCTCCAGCAACCTGTGGTTCCAGCACATCGGTCAGGATCTTTTGGTGACGGTAGACGGCACGAGTGAGTCGGTGGTGCTGAAGAACTGGTACGCAAGCACACCGGAACAGACGAGTTCCATCGTCGCGGGCGATGGCAAGACGCTGTCGGCCTCTAATGCGAATCAGCTTGTACAGGCCATGGCATCTTTTGCGCCGCCACAGCCTGGTACAACCAGTCTGCCGCCCGCGTATCAGACCGCCCTTGCTCCTGTGCTCGCTTCCAGCTGGAAGTGATCATTGTCTTTAACGGTCTTGCCCATCAGTAGTACCGGTGGGCAAGGCCGCCACATGTCTGAGAACTGTCATGCAACTAAATGTCGTCGCCAATAACAGGCGCGGGCTTCACGCCCTGTTGAACCTTAACAGGCTCACCGAAGTGGTTGATGTCGGAGCGAACCCGATCGACGGCGACCCGCCCTACAAGACGATGCTCCAGGAGGGCATGTGCCGCCTTACTGGTTTCGAGCCTCAGATGAGCGCTTTGGAACTGCTCGAGGCAAGGAAAGGGGGCAACGAAATTTACCTGCCCTATGCCGTTGGGGACGGCGAAGAGCACACGCTCAGGATCTGCAACTGGAGCGGACTGACGAGCCTGTTCGAACTGGATGTTGCTTCGCTGGAAATTTTCCCGCAATACTTGCGTGGTGGAGAGCTCCGTGGGCAGGAGCAGATCCAGACGCGCAGGTTGGATGACATAGAGGAAATCGGACGAATGGATTTCCTCAAGATTGACATACAGGGAGGCGAACTTTCGGTATTCCGTAATGGTCGACGCACGCTTGCGAATGCCGTCGCGATACAGACGGAAGTGAGCTTCGTTCCACTATACAAAGAACAGCCGTGTATCGGAGACATTGATCTCGAACTTCGATCGCAGGGATTTATCCCTCATTGCCTGGCGACGCCTGCCAAGACCGCGCCGATCGCGCCCGTCAAGTTTGGTGACAGTCAATGGACGGGCCTGAATCAGCTCCTGGAAGCCGACCTGGTGTACGTTCGTGATTTCCGGAAGCCGCACGACCTGTCGAGCGACATGCTGAAACATCTGGCATTGATCGCGACCTGCTGCTACCGGTCGATCGACCTCACTCGCCGCTGTCTTAAGGTTCTCGCCGATCGGGGAGATGTCGATCGGGACGCGGGTGAACGATTCATGCGAGCCGAACCGGCCTCCGTGTGATGTTCGCCGCAACGCTGTTCATTCTCGTAACAAAGAAGTATCGGTAAATGACCCCTTTCTCGGATTCAGGGCTACGTGCCTTGACCTCGATTGCCTCGCTACATGCCGTGGCGGTCGATGAGGCACAACTGCGCCACACGTTTGGACATGAGCAGTTCGAAACAAACACTCTTCTGCTGGCAGCACGATCGCTCGGCCTCAAAAGCCGTGCGGTTAGGCAGGACCCCGCACGCCTCGCCATGGCGCCGCTGCCGGCGATCGCACGCGAGCAGGACAGCGGACGCTTTTTTATTGTCGGGCAATTCCAGCAGCGCCCTGATGGAACCGGGCAGCTATTGATCCAGCACCCTGGCGAGGCGCCGTCCGTCATTCCGGTCGCGCAACTCCTGGCAACCTGGACCGGCGAGCTGATTTTCCTCTCCAGCAAGGCGAGCTTTGCCTCTGAAATGGCCAGGTTCGACTTTACCTGGTTTGTTCCGGCAGTCGTCCGGTACCGCCGCGTGCTCGGTGAAATCGTGCTTGTGTCGCTGGTGCTTCAGATCATAGGGTTGGTGACCCCAATGTTTTTCCAGGCCGTGATGGACAAGGTGCTGGTCAATCACGCGATGAAAACGCTGAATGTGATCGCCGTCGGCCTTGTCTTCGCGACACTGTTCGAAGCTGTCCTCACCGGCATTCGCAGCTCGGCGTTTGCCCACACGAGCAGCAAGATTGACGTGGAGTTGGGCGCGCGCCTGTTTCGCCATCTGCTGGCGCTGCCGCTGGCCTATTTCCACGCGCGACGTGTCGGGGATTCGGTCGCGCGGATTCGCGAACTGGAAAACATCCGCGCGTTCCTGACGGGTAACGCCATAACGCTGGTGCTCGACCTGGTATTTTCGGTTGTATTCCTCACGGTCATGCTCTGGTACAGCGTGTCGCTGACGCTGGTCGTGGCGGCCTCTATTCCACTGTACCTGCTGATCTCGCTGGTGTTCACGCCCGTGGTCCGTATGCGGCTGAACGAGAAGTTCAGCCGGGGTGCTGAAAACCAGTCGTTCCTGGTTGAAACAATAAGCGGTATCGATACGGTGAAGGCGATGGCGGTCGAGCCGCGCTGGATCCAGAAGTGGGAAAAACAGCTCGCAGCCTATGTAAGTGCGGGCCTGTCGGTGACCAATGTCACGACAATTGCGAGTGGTGGCGTGACGCTTGTGAGCAAATTGCTGACGGCCGCCATTACCTGGATGGGCGCACTCCAGGTAATCGACGGCAGGATGAGTGTAGGGGAGCTGGTTGCATTCAACATGTTGGCCGGGCAGGTTTCGAGCCCGATCCTGCGTCTCGCGCAGCTATGGAACGACTTCCAGCAAGTCGGTGTTTCGATGGGGCGGCTCGGCGACATCCTGAACGCTCGTACCGAGGTGGCGGCTCAGAAGACACGTTTGCCTCGCCTTGCCGGCGCCATCACGTTCGACGCGGTGTCCTTCCGCTACAGGCCCGATACGGCAGACGTGATAAGAGGCGTGTCGCTCGATGTCGCGCCCGGCGAAGTGGTCGGCATCGTGGGACGTTCGGGCTCCGGCAAGAGTACCTTGACACGGCTTGTCCAGCGCCTGTATGTGCCCGAGCGAGGACGCGTGCTTGTCGATGGCCAGGACATCGCGGTCATCGACACTACGTCGCTGCGCCAGCAGGTCGGCGTCGTGCTCCAGGAAAACACGTTGTTCAACAGGTCGGTGCGCGACAACATCGCGCTGACCAACCCGGCCCTGCCTATTGAAGCGGTGATTGACGCGGCAAAACTTGCAGGTGCCCATGAATTCATCTGTGAACTTCCAGAAGGCTACGACACAGTCGTAGGCGAACACGGCACGGGACTCTCGGGGGGGCAGAGACAACGCATCGCGATCGCGCGGGCCCTTATCACCAATCCGCGCATTCTGATCTTCGATGAGGCGACGAGCGCCCTTGACTATGAATCCGAGAGAATCGTTCAGGACAACCTGCGCCGTATCTGCCAAGGGCGAACGGTCCTGATCATTGCGCACCGGCTTTCCGCCGTGCGCGAAGCGAACAGGATCGTCGTCATGGAGCGTGGGCAGATCGCCGAGATTGGCAGCCACGACCAGTTGCTGCGTCGTAAAGACGGCATCTACGCGCACCTTTATGCACTGCAGCAAGGGTACGCAGGAAACGAGGCATGAGTATGAGACATCGCATGCAGGCCGCCGCTGAACTGCTTGCGCGCTACCGGGATGTGTGGGGTCACTACTGGGCGCAGCGTAACGGGATGAATGCGCCGCAACTAAAGGATCACGAAGCTGAATTCCTGCCCGCAGCTCTTTCCCTGCAGGCCAAGCCGGTCTCGCCCGCAGGACTATGGGTTGCGCGGATCTTGATGGCGCTCATGACGGTAGCCGTCGCGTGGGCGACTCTCGGTCACGTTGATGTCATCGTCAATGGCGAGGGCAAGGTCGTTGCGGACGGTTATACAAAGACCGTCTCATCGATCGAAGTGGCGAGCGTTCATGCGCTGCGGGTCGAGGAAGGGCAGTCGGTCAAGTCGGGCGACACGTTAATCGAGCTCGATACGCGCGAGACCGACAGCGAACATCAGAAGGCTGAGGACGAATGGGAAGTGGCACGCGTGCAGACGGCCTGCCAAGAGGGTTTGCTTGCCGGGATCGCCAGCGGTGAGCCACCGCGTCTTGCTCCTATTGCGGACGTTAGCCCGCAGCGCTGGCACGCAGGCGCCAGCTACCTCGCCGACCAGTGGGGCGACTACATCGCGAAGCGAGCCCGCGTCACAGGCGACATCGCTCGTTACGGCGCCGCCCTTCCACTAGCCGTGCGTCAGGAACGCGACTACGCGGAACTGGCAAGAACGCACGACGTGTCGGCAGACGCATGGCTAGAGAAGCAACAGGCGCGCATCGAGATAGCGGGACAACTCGCGAATGCCCGCAATCAGTTGGCGGAACTGACTGCCGGTACCCGAAAAGAAGCGCAGGACAAACTGGAAAACTCGAGGCGCATTCTTGCGTCGTCGGCGCAGGATGCGAGCCGCGCAAGTGCCCACCGTTCGTTGCTGAAGCTGACCTCGCCGGTGGACGGGACGGTTCAGCAACTCGCGGTCCATACCGTGGGTGGTGTTGTACCGGCCGCGCAACCGCTGATGCAGATCGTGCCGTTGAACTCCATGGTCGAGTTCGAGGCTTTCATTGCTGATCAGGATGTCGGTTTCGTGCGGGAGGGCGCGCATGCGGCGGTGAAGATCGATGCGTTCGATTACACCCGTTACGGAACCGTCGACGCAGTGGTGACGCATATTTCCCGCGATGCGATAGAAGATGAAAAGAAAGGACTACGGTACTCGGTGAAGGTCGAGCTGACACGGCCAGAGCTAATGGTGGATGGACGCGCGATTCGGCTTACGCCCGGCATGTCGGGCAGCGTTGAGATCCGCACCGGCGAGCGCCGGGTCATTCAATATGTGCTGTCACCACTGATGCAGCACGCACAGGAAAGTCTGCATGAGCGTTGAAGTACATACTGCGGCTCGCATTCGCGGTGTCCGTTCTCGCATTGTCGCGCTAGTAATTAGTAGTCTTTCCTTTCCGGTCGCGCATGCGGCCGGACCGGTCTGGGGTGTCCCAGACTTCCTTGAAGATCCGTTGCTTACGCGGCCGCCAGCGCTTGAAACAGGGGCCGTACTGCCTGGAGACAGTTCGCCGCCCGTATGTCCCGACGGACACGATTTGGCGCGAGCCCTCGCACTGAATGACGCTGTCGATATCGCACTGTGCGAGGACCCGCGGGTCAGGGCCGCATGGGCAGCGATCAAGGTGCAGGCGGCTCGGGTGGGCGTGGCGCGCGCCGCCTACCTGCCTACCCTGAACGGCTCCATCGCCGGCCAGCATAGCGATACCCATTATGCAACGATGTCGGGTTACGACAATACAGTGAAGGGGTACAGCAGCTATGCGGCGCTCAATTGGCGTATGTTCGATTTCGGTGAGCGTAAAGCCAACCGCCTCGCAGCCAACTACATGCAGGCGGCCGCCCTTGCTAGTTACGACGCACAGTTGCAAAAGACGCTCGCATCCACTGTGCAAGCCTATTTCGATGCAATGACCGCACAAGCTGCGTGCAGGGCACACGCGCAAGAGGTGCGGCTCGCACGGCAGACGCTGGAGACCGCACAACGGCGCGAATTTCGGGGTGCCGCCGGCCGCAGCGATACCTTGCAGGCGACCACTGCACTGGCTCATGCACGACTGACCGAGCAGCGCGCGTCCGGTGATGCCGACAAGGCGATGGCGACGCTTGTCTACATGCTTGGCCTGCCCGCGGCGACCCGGATCACACTGTCCGACAAGAACTGGAAGCCTGCTAAGCAGGACGTTGCGGACCTTACACAGTGGCTCGATGCCGCGAGAGTAAGACACCCCGAATTGATCGCCGAACGCGACAGGATCGACGCAGCCCGCGAGAAAGTAACAAGCGTGCGGTCACAGGGCATGCCTACGGTGGATCTCGGAGTGAGCTTATACAGGAACGGCTATCCGAATCAGAGCGTCCAGGCCGCACATTCCAATACCGCCATCGTCGGCGTGACGCTGAATCTCCCGTTGTTCGACGGCTTTGCGCGGACCTACAAGATCCGCGAGGCACAGGCCGAGGTCAACGAAAGCGACGTGCGAATGCAAGACGCCGAACGCGAGATTTTGGGCGCGGTGGTCAAGGCACACGCCGATGCGCTGTCTTCGCTGGCGAGCCTCGATTCAGCGTCAATGTTGGTGGATGCTGCGCAGAGTGCACTTGCATCGTCGAGTAATCGCTACGAACACGGCGTCGCAGACATCGTCGAGGTCCTTAACGCGCAGTCTTCGTTGGCAGACGCGCAACTTGAACGCATTCGCAGCGAATCAGACTGGCGCTCCGCACGACTGCGGTTAATGGCCGACGCCGGATTGCTGGGGCGACAACGCATCATGGACATGGAAGCGCCCGCTCCCCGCAATGGCTTATCGGCTAGCATGAAGGCAGAATGATCGAACCCCTTTACCGGCATCCGATCATCGGGTAACGGCCACCACCGTCCGGTCCGTCCAATCATATCCTCGACCCGCATTTCGGAGACTACAGCGCGACACGATGACCGGACGCGCACTAACGCCGCCAGCTTAAGCAAGCGTTAACCTCTGGCGTTTAAATTGGCGTGCTTATGCAGCTACGAAAAAAGGAGTGACTGATGAAAGACAGCGCCATGAACTTTGCAGACCAGGCCGTCAGCAAAGTGCCGCAAGTGACGTTGGGCTTCTGGGTGATCAAGGTCGCGGCCACCACGCTGGGTGAAACGGGCGGAGACTGGGTGTCGATGTCGCTGAAGCTCGGTTACCTGATTGGCTCGGCGATCTTCTTCGTATTCTTCGTCGCGCTCGTCTCCGCGCAGATCAAGGCGCGCGACTTCCATCCGTTCCTTTATTGGTCGACCATCATCGCGACCACGACGCTTGGCACGACAATGGCCGACTTCGCGGATAGATCGCTCGGCATCGGTTACCCCGGAGGCGTCGCGTTAGTCGTCGCACTGCTAGCGGCGAGTCTCGCCGCCTGGTATCGCTCGCAAGGCACGGTGTCAGTGGAAAGTATCGTCACGGCTAAAGCGGAGTGGTTTTACTGGGTCACCATCCTGTTCTCGCAAACGCTCGGCACCGCTCTTGGTGACTGGGTCGCGGGCGAAGATCGCGGCGGACTCGGCGCGGGTTACGAATACGGAGCAATGATCTTCGGCGCGGGCTTGCTCGTGGTGGCCGCCCTGTATTTCTGGTCGCGCGTATCTCGCACGGCGCTTTTCTGGGCAGCGTTCATTCTGACGCGTCCCCTCGGCGCGACGCTTGGGGATCTGCTCGACAAGCCTGTCGCGGAGGGCGGGTTGCACGTGAGCCGCTTATACGCGTCGGTGATTCTGCTTGTGTTTATCGTCGCCTGTATCGTGCTTCTGCCGCAGCGCCCCGCGAGACGTGCGCCCGCTGTATAACGATGCGTCGATGCGAGGCGAACTGGAACGCCTCATGGCCATTCACTCCGATGGCAGCGAGCGCTACTCAACCTCGCTGTCGTCCGTGTCGGCAATTTGAGCACTCTGTTCATGACTCATGGCGGCACTCGCAAGCGCCGTTACGGTTGCCGGTGCCCGCTCCTTGCGCTCGCTGTAGCGGTCGGTCAGGTAATCGGAACGGTCGCGTACGAGCAGCGTGAATTTGAAGAGCTCTTCCATGACATCGACCACCCGATCGTAGTACGAGGACGGCTTCATCCGTCCGTTCTCGTCGAACTCCTGAAATGCCTTGGCGACCGAGCTCTGGTTCGGGATCGTCACCATGCGCATCCAGCGGCCTAGTACGCGCAGCGCGTTGACTGCATTGAACGACTGCGAGCCGCCGGACACTTGCATGACTGCCAGCGTGCGCCCTTGCGTGGGACGGACGCTGCCGGAATCGAGCGGCAACCAGTCGATCTGATTCTTGAAAACGCCTGTTAGCGCACCGTGACGCTCGGGGCTGCACCACACCTGTCCCTCGGACCATATCGATAGTGCGCGCAGTTCCGCGACCTTCGGGTGGTCCGGCGGGACACTATCGGCAAGCGGAAGGCCGTGCGGATCGAACACCTTTGTCTCCGCGCCGAACTGCTGAAGAATCCGCTCTGCTTCCAGCGTCAGCAACCTGCTGTACGACGTTGGCCTGAGTGAGCCGTATAGAAGAAGAATGCGCGGCGGGTGTTGCGATAGCGCGCGTGGCTCGAGCTTCGTGAGATCGGGTATGTCGAGATGAAGAGGGCTGATGTTGGGCAGATCGGTCGGCATGGGCTATGGCGCTTAAAGGGTGATGGCACGCGAAAGCAGGACGGCGCTCGACGGACACAAGTCGGTCGCCTGACGTGTGCCGAGGATCGATGCGGGGGCCGCGTCGCGGCTGACCGGCTTGAAGCCGGACTTCTCGAAGAACGTCGATTCATTCGTTGTGAGCAGCCACCCGGTGCGGGCGCCCGCATCGAAAGCTTCGCGCAACAGAACGGCGAGCACGTTACGGCCGATGCCCTTGCCCCGCTGATCGGACACAACGACAAGCGACCGGATCAGTACATCGCGTCCGTATTGCTCGAATCCGCCATAACCAAGATGGACACCTGCCAGCGTCGAGAACGTGAAGAACGAGCGGCCAGACTCGCTCAGATCGTTGACGGGAAGTTCCGCATCGCGCAGTGCCTGCACAAACTCAGCGTTGTCACCTGTGATGCGCCGGGCCACGATAAAAGGCGCGCCTTCTTCCTTCAGAATTTCGCGGTCGGGCATGCTTGCAAGGAGGCCGGCCGCTGCATCGGAAGGGCGGCACAAGCGTGTGCCTTGCGGCGTCACGACGATGGGCCGGTTGATCAGTATCGGATGGGCGAGCATTGCGTCGATCAGTTCTGCGTCGCTCACTGCCGGATCGTCGAGTCCGAGTTCCTTGTATGGCGTGCCCTTCGTGCGCAGCATGTCCCGGACCGCCATTCCGCTGTCGGCTATCAGGCGTTCGAGCGTTGCACGATCAGGCGGATTTTTCAGATACTCGATCACGAGCGGGTTTTCGCCGGCTTCGCGCAGCAGCGCGAGCACGTTGCGTGACGTGCCGCAGTCGGGGTTGTGATAGATGGTCACGCGCATCGTTTGTCCTCAATATGTTCGGGTTTCGTACCAATGTTGCGTCCGGTTCACGACGCCGACGACCAGCAGCATGACGGGCACTTCAATGAGTACACCGACTACGGTGGCGAGTGCCGCGCCCGACTGGAATCCAAACACGCTGATGGCGGTTGCCACTGCCAGTTCAAAGAAGTTGCTCGCACCGATCAGGCTCGACGGACCGGCCACACAGTGCGCGACACCGAGCCTGCGGTTGAGCAGATAGGCGAGGCCCGAGTTCAGCAACACCTGGATCAGGATCGGTACGGCCAGCATCGCGATCACCAGCGGCTCGCTGACAATGGCCTGCCCCTGGAACGCGAATAACAGCACGAGCGTTGCGAGCAGCGCGCAGATCGAATAGGGGCCTAGTCGGGCGACCATGCGTTGAAAGCGCGCATCGCCATGCCGAAGCAGCCGGCGGCGCACGATCTGCGCAATGACAACAGGGATGATGATGTAAAGCCCCACTGAAGCGATAAGCGTGTCCCACGGGACTGCGATCGCGGACAGGCCGAGCAGCAGTGCAACGATCGGTGCAAAAGCGACGATCATGATGGCGTCGTTCAGCGCGACCTGCGAGAGCGTGAAGTACGGATCGCCCTTGCAAAGCTGCGACCAGACAAACACCATTGCCGTGCACGGCGCGGCGGCGAGCAGGATAAGTCCTGCGACGTAGCTGTCCAGCTGGCCCGACGGCAACCATGCGGCAAAGACATGGCGCACGAAGATCCAGCCGAGCAGCGCCATCGACAACGGCTTCACAATCCAGTTGACGAACAGCGTGACACCGATGCCGCGCCAATGCTCCTTCACCTGCGCCATCGCACCGAAGTCGATCTTGATGAGCATCGGCACGATCATGACCCAGATCAGCACGCCGACCGGAATGTTGACGTGCGCCACTTCCATGCGTGCAATTGCCTGGAACACCAGCGGCAGCCAATGCCCGAGCGCGATGCCTGTAACGATGCAAAGCGCGACCCACACCGTCAGATACCGCTCGAAGAAACCGATGCGAGGCGCCTGTGAATGACGTGCCGTTTGCTCGAGACTGCTCATGGGTGAATCCGTAATGGAATAGTGGCGGCTGCTGAGATGCGCTGCATGATGGCGACGTTGGCAAAGTTCATGTCGCCGCTCCTTTACACTGCGGCGCGACTCCAACTCCACAGCCCGCACCCGCACAACAGTTCTCGGTGAGGAAACCGACGAGTCCGCTCATCGCTTCGAAGTTGGCCGAGTAATAGATAAAGCGCCCATCCTGCTGACCTGTAACCAGCCCGGCGTGCGAAAGGTCTTTCAGATGAAATGACAGGCTCGACGGTGACAGTCCGACCTGCTGCGCGATGTCCCCTGCCGCCATGCCTTCGGGACCAGCTACCACCAGCGCCCGGAAAATGGCGAGTCGCGATTCATGAGCCAGCGCGCCGAGCGCGCGTACAACGAGGTTCGAGTCCATCGCAGCATGATAGGGCTGTCGATTCGATAATTCAAGTATTCTTGAAATGACAGGTGTGCGGACGCGGCTGAACGAATCGATATCGGTTGGCTTTGAACTGCGAAGGGGGAAGCGAAAGCAGTAAGACGCCAGCGGCGCCGGCGTCTTACCGATAGGAATAACTGCGTGATTGCGTAATGTCCAGCTGCAACGCCGGGCAATCGACTCCGCTACAACTTGTGGAACTGGTTCGAAAGCAGCGGCGTTTCAACACAGAGCGCCGGCGAGGCGCTAACGTCTGCGCCGGCACGATGGCGCTTTAGAACTTGTGACGCACGCCCACGCGGAATGCCAACTGGTTGTCCGCACCCGTGCCCGACGTGTTGAAGTAGCTCGTGCTCGAACCGATCTGCGCCTGCAGATCCTGCGTGCCGTTGCGGCCCGCTGCGATCTGATAGATGCCCAGTGCGTACACGTCGGTGCGCTTGCTCAACGCATAGTCGACGCTCAGGTCGACCTGGTTCCAGTGACCGCGATTCGCGTTGCTCAGGTGCATGTACGTGTAGCCCGCGCCTGCCGTCAGTGCCGGCGTGAACGCGTACTTCGCGCCCGCTTCATACGCGGCGAAAGTCGTCGCACCGCCCGTGACCGTCTCGAGGCGCGTGTTCGTGTACAACGCCCACAGCGTCGCTGCGGCAATCGTGTAGCGGCCGCCCACGCCGAACGTGCGCAGATCGCGGATGTTGCCCGTCGTCACGTTTGCGATAGTCGTCGAGAATGCCGGCGTTGCCTGGCTCGGGTAGCGGATATCCGTGTATGCCGCGCCCACGCCGAACGGACCGTTAGCGTAGTTCAGGCCGAAGCTGTAAGCGCGCGACGAACCTGCGACCGGTGCTGCGGCCGTGCCCGTTGCGGGCGCGCCGGCGAATGCGCCAGCCTGGTTCGAGAAGCCATACATCGCGCCGAAGGTCAAGCCCGAGAAATTCGCGCTGCTGAACTTGACCGAGTTGTTGATACGGCTCGACGTCAACTGGTCGACGTCGTTGATGTGGTAAGCGTAGTTGCCCGCGACCGTTTGACCGCCGGTCGAGTAGCTGCCGCCGAGATAGTCGGTCGAGAACGAGTACTGGCGGCCGAACGTCAGCGAGCCGACATTGTTCTGCGACAGACCGACATACGCCTGACGGCCGAACAACGCGCCGCCCTGGCCGAGCGTGCCGTTACCGCTGTTGAAACCGTTTTCCAGCACGAACAGCGCCTTCAGGCCGCCACCCAGATCTTCGGTGCCGCGCAGGCCCCAACGGCTGCCTTGCGCCACGCCGTCGTCGTACTTGAAGAGATTGTCGTGACCGGTGGCGGTCTTCGAGTTGTTCACATAGCTGATACCGGCATCGATCACGCCATACAGCGTGACGCTGCTTTGTGCGTGTGCGACGCTGGCGAAGACTGCGAGGGTAGCGGCGGTCAATAGTTTTTTGTTCAAAGCGTTCTCCGATTAAAAATTAAGCGATCGCAATGCGATGCTCTTCGGCAAGGTCGTGCGACGGGCTGAAATTTAAGGGAACGCTGAGTAAGGTATGTGACAGGCGCATTGATTTTGAAATCTGTCGCGCGCAAGCGACAGTTAATGGCGATCTCGCGCATAAGCTTCTTCGCGCCCGTTCATATAAGCGTGTGAAAAACGATTGGTTTCAGGCGGCCGCCGCCGCATGCGACGATGCGCGCCTGTCAATCAAACCGCTTATGGGGAAACGCATGCAACGCCGCAATATCATCAGAAATGTGCTCGCGCTGGCCGGTGTCGCCGCTCTCTCGCTCACGACAACGTTTGCGCATGCAGACGGCCCGCAGCTCAAGGTCGGCACGATGAGCGGCCCCGACGCACAGATCTGGTCGGTCGTGACGAAAGTGGCGGCGCGCGAGGGGCTCAACGTCAAAGTGATCGAGTTCAACGACTACGTGCAGCCGAATGCTGCACTAGACGCCGGAGATCTCGACGCTAACGGTTTTCAACACCAGCCGTTTCTCGATAGCCAGATCAAACAGCGCGGCTACAAGATCGCTAATGTCGGCCTGACGTATGTGTCGCCAATGGGCTTTTATTCGAAGAAGTTCAAGTCGCTGAAGGACTTGCCCGAAGGAGCGAAAGTGGGCATCCAGAACGATCCGTCCAATGGCAACCGCGCGTTGCTCCTGCTCCAGAAGTACGGTGTCATCAAACTGAAGCCGGGCGTCGGCACGAACGGCGTCAATGCGACTCCGCTCGACGTGGCTGAGAATCACAAGAAAATCCGGCTCGTGGAACTCGACGCCGCGCAATTGCCGCGCGCGCTCGATGATCTCGACGCGGCGTCGATCAATACCGACTATGCAGTAAAGGCGGGCTTGCAGCCCACCAAAGACGCGATTGCAATCGAAGACCTCAAGGGGCCTTACGCAAACCTCATCGCCGTGCGCGAGAAGGACCGCAACCAGCCTTGGGTGAAGAAACTGGTCGCGGCTTACGAGTCCGATGAAGTACGCAAGTACATCGACACGCAGTTCAAAGGCGCGATCATCCCCGCGTTTTAAAGCACTTCTCCGTGTCGCGTGCCTAGCGGGCGGCGGCTGGAACAGGAGCAGTAGCAATAACAAGCGAGGGCGCCTTCACGGCGCCCTCGCTTTAGCGTCAAGCCGCGAATCAGTTGCTCAACAGCGAGCCGCTTCGAAACGCGGTCGCGCCGGCAATGCGCGCGAATTCGAGGCCGGCCGTGGCGAAACGCGTCAGATGCCGCGCATAGAGCACGCCGGCAACGTTGCTTTTGAGCGTAACGACGCGGTCAGTCAACGGATCGACGATATCCGCGATTTCATGGCCCACGTCGACCCACGTGCCCACTTCGCAGCGATACACCAGCACGCCGCTGATCGGCGCGACAATCGGCTCGGCGCCTGCGAGCGGCGTCGCAGCGAACTCGAGCGGCGGCAGCGGCGCGGCGGTGCCTTCGATGACGCCACGCGAGGTCAGATATTCGACGATCGCCTGCGCGTCGCGCTCCGCATACTCGTAAGACACTTCTCGCTGCCCGCGCAATTCGATCGTGACCGAAATCGAGCCGTTCGGGATCGGAAAACGCTCGCCGAAACGGCCACGCAAATCCGACCAGCAGAAGCTGTGAATTTCATCGAACGGATTGCCCACCGAATTGAGCGCAAGCAGCGACGCCTTTGCGTCGAGATAACGCGCGAGCGGCTCGACTTCGGGCCACAGGTCGGGGTTCGTGTAAAGGTGCATGGCGGCTTCCCAGTCGCAATGCAGATCGAGCACGACGTCGGCGTCGTAGGAAAGCTTTTGCAGCGCGAGACGTTGCGATTCGAGCTCGGTGGCCGGCGTCTGCGCGTCGAGCGCCTCGCGCATCGCGGTGCGGATCGCCGTGCGATTGGCGTCGATGTTATCCGTGAGGCGCCCTTCGATTACCGGTGCGACGAGTGCCGACAGATCATGGAAGTTACGGTTGAAGTTCTGCGCGGTGTTGGTTTCGAAGCGTCCGGTCAGGTGGCCGAGAAAGTGCTGGTTCAGGCCGATGGGATTGGCCACCGGCACGATGACCACTAAGCCGCGCAGCTTGCCGGCTGCTTCGAGTGCGGCAAGCTTGCGACGAAGTTCCCACGAGACGAGCATGCCCGGCAATTCGTCGGCATGCAGCGACGACTGGATGTAGATCTTCTGTCCGCCGCTGGGACCGTAATGGAAACTGGTCAGGTTGCGGGCGGTACCGAGCGTCGGGGCAATCAGCGGATGGGATTGGGTTTGCATGGTTGTCGAATTCGCGGGAAAGTGCGGCGCGCCGCTATCTCGTTGATTTGAGGGGAAAAGCCTGGATGACGCCAGTCGTTCACAATTGCCCGGCGCCATATCGATCGCACGATCTTAGCCGATACGGCGCGGGGCGTGGTCGTGGCGGCTTCAAAAACGAAACGGGCCCCGCGCATGGCGGGGCCCGTTTTTTCGAGCCGTTCAGCGCGCCGCTAGACGCGCGTGGCGGCCCTGGCTGACACAAGCCGGCCTATTAGCTGCCGTACACGTCGAAGTCGAAGTACTTCTTCTCGAGCTTCTTGTACGTGCCGTCCTTGATGATGTCGGCGATCGCCTTGTCGACCTTCGCCTTCAGATCCGTGTCTTCCTTGCGCATGCCGATGCCCGCGCCGTTGCCGAGGATCTTCGGATCGTCGAGGTTCTTGCCGACGAAGTCGAAGCCGGCGCCGCGCGGCGTCTTCAGGAAGCCGATTTCAGCTTGCACCGCATCTTGCAGCGCTGCGTCCAGACGGCCCGACAGCAAGTCGGCATACACCTGGTCCTGGTTCTGATACGGCACGACCTTCGCACCCTTCGGTTCCCAGTAGGTCTTCGCGTAGGTTTCCTGGATCGTGCCCTGTTCGACGCCGACCGTCTTGCCCTTCAGCGATTCAGCCGTCGGCAGGATGCCCGAACCCTTCTTTGCGACGAGGCGCGTCGGCGTATTGAACAGTTTCGACGAGAAGGCGACCTGTTCGGCGCGTTGCGGCGTCATGGACATCGACGACAGCACGCCGTCGAACTTCTTCGCCTTCAGGGCCGGAATCATGCCGTCGAAGTCGTTTTCGACCCACACGCATTTGGCTTTCAGGCGCGCGCAGATTTCATTGCCGAGGTCGATGTCGAAGCCAACGAGCTTGCCGTCGGAGCCTTTGGACTCGAACGGGGGGTAGCTGGCATCGACGCCAAAACGGATGGTGGACCAATCTTTAGCGTGTGCGCCAATCGAGACGGTGGCAAGCAGAGCAACCGTCAAAGCCGCTAGCAGTTTTTTCACTGTTTTACTCCTCGGTGTAGTTCAAATACTCCCGCACGCGGTTGTGCCGCTGCGGGAAACCCGGCGCGACTCACGACCGGGCCTGGGTTGAAGCCGCCAGCCGGGGCGGCCAGCAGCGCGCGCCAAGCTTATCAGTTCAAAAATGTTGGGTAGTTAGTGAAATACCGGATGGCGCATGAGCGATGCCTTGGCAGTAGAGGTGCCCGGAGGAGCGCATGGTCGCGCGACGATGCGGGCGGCATCGAATGGCCTGCTGTCGGCGCATGTCGTAATAACGTAGTAACCCGGTCGTAATGCGAATCGTTAAATAGATTTAGCAATCACGCGTTCATTTAATTCGTCGAATTAATTAAAGAACGTTAAGCGCCTGCCGTTATCACGTGATGAATGCCCGTCGTGTCCCGCCGAGGGTCAGTTATTTCCAGGCATTGACGCGGTAATGAGACCAAAAACATATTGCTTGGGGCTATCATCGTTGCTCCTCGCGCTTCCACGCAGCGCACAGAGCAGTTCTGGTCAGAGGAAACGTCTCCAGTATTGATTCGCGAGTCATTTACGCGGGCTTCTGCTCGCGGGAACTGCCTTCTGCAAAACGGTGTTGCATATGCACATGATTTCGACGGCAGATGGAGTGCGCTGTTTTACGCAGCCCGGTCAGCAGCGAATTGCGGTTGCGTCCTCGCGCGCGCCATTAGCGCGTAGCGGGTGCGCGGTTTTCTTGCGACTCGTTGTGGGCGCGTTTCTCAGTTTCGGGCTGTTGTCGAGCGCGTCGGCCGAGGTCGCGAAAAAAGTCTTGCATGTGCTTGCGTGGCCCGGTTACGCCGATGCTGACGTCGTCAGGAACTTCGAGTTGCGTTACGACGTAAAGGTGGAAGTGACGCTCGTGGATTCCGACGAAGCGCTATGGGCCCAACTGCATGCCAGGAACGCGCCGCGCTTCGACGTGCTCGCGGCGAACACCGCGGAAATCCAGCGCTATACGCACGCAAATCTGCTGGCGCCGCTCGATCTGCAAAGTCTGCCCAATACGGCAAGACAACTGCCGCGTTTTCAGGCGCGCTCGGCGATCGAAGGAATCATGTCGGGCGGCAAGGTCTATGCGATTCCGTTTACCTATTCGTCGATGGGCCTCATTTACGATCGCAAGCAGGTCGCAGTCGCACCTCGCTCGATGCGTGAACTGTGGAACCCGCGATACCGCGGCAAGGTGCTGGACTTCAATAGTGCGCAGCACAATTTCTCGTTCACGGCGCTCGCGTTGGGTTATCCCGATCCGTTCAATCTGAACGCCACGCAGATGCGCGCGATTGCGCACAAGCTCGTCGATCTGCGCCGCAACCTACTGACCTATTACACGCTGCCTGAAGAGGCGACCGCGTTTTTCATCCAGCATAACGTTGCGCTGATGTTCGGGAACTACGGCACGCAGCAACTGGAATTACTGCGCCGCGCCGGCGCCGACGTGGGCTACGTGATTCCCGACGAAGGCGTGCTGGCCTGGCTCGATTGCTGGTCGATGACGCGTGCAGCCGCTGATCCGGCGCTCGCGCTCGCATGGATCAATTACATGCTCGAACCGGACGTGAGCCGGTTACTGACACAGCGGCAAGGACTCGCGAACACATTGACCGATCCGGCTGCGCATAGCGATAGCGCTCGCATCGTGTGGATCGGTCCGGTCGAAAACATTCAACGGCGCGAGGACCTGTGGATCAGAATCGTCTCCGGTGACCGCTCGGAGCGCTTCTGATGATCCGCCCCGGCCTCACCTTCAAGCTGTCTATTCTGCTCGCCTGCATTGGCGTGCTGGCATCGGGCGCGACCGGTTATTACGCGTATCACGCGAACCGCGCGATGCTCGTGAAGGAAGCCGGCCACAGTTTGCTGACGTCCACAGAATTGTTGGGTCAGCGTTTTTCCGCATCCATCGACGACGTGGGCGCCGACGCACTCGTGCTCGCGAGCTTGCCTTCGTCGGCCGAGGTCCTGGCGACCGGCGACGGGTCTGCGGCGAGCGCGTCGCGCGAACGGCTCGCGCAGGTGTACTCGAGCTTCATGATCCATCACGCCGAGTACCTGCAGATACGGCTTATCAGCCGCGCGCATCACGGCCTCGAAATCATTCGCTTTGACCGCGACGCCGACGGACTGATGCGCGTGGACGGCGGCGATCTTCAGGAGAAAGGGCAGTTCCCGTATGTGTTCGAGCCACTCACATTTTCGCCTGGACGCATTTACACGTCGCCGATTGCCGTCAATCATGAGTACGGCGCTCACGCGGCGCAGGGCAAACCGACGTTGCGGGTCGGCACGCCCGTCGCGAACGCGCAAGGCTCGGTGATCGGCGTCGTCGTGATCGATATCAATCTCGCCGATCTGCTCAAGCGCCTGCAAAGCGATCTGCCAAGCGACTATGAGGTCTATCTCGCCAACGAATGGGGCGACTTTCTGGTTCATCCCGATGCGTCGAAAACGTTCGGCTTCGATAGCGGGCGCCGCGTGCTGATGCAGGATAGCTTTGCCGTCACCAAGCCGCTTTTCGAACAGAAGGAAAGCGAAGTACTCGTGAACGGCCTCGCGCGACCGCGTCAGGCCGAAGGGCAAGTACTCGCCTTCGTGCGCCGGCCGTTCGGCGCGTCCGAGGGCAATCGCTTCATCGTGATCGGGCTTGGCAAGCCGCTCGAAGACGTGTTGTCGGGCGCGCAACTGCTGGGCGGCAGCATCATTCGTATGGTGTTGATTTTCAGCGCGCTCGCACTGCTTCTCGCAATTCTTTTTGCGCGTGCGCTAACCAAGCCGTTGCATATCCTCGCGTATGCGGCCACGCATCTTTTCGCCGAACACGCGATGGAGACATTGCCCGTCAAACGCACGGACGAAATCGGCATACTCGCGCGTTGTTTCGATCGTTTGCGCCGCGAGATCAGATCGCAGATGGACGCGCTGCATGTCAAACAGCGCGAACTCGTGCATCTCGCCACGCACGACGTGCTCACCGGACTGCCGAACCGCATGCTGTTCATGGAGAAGCTCGAGCGTGCAATCGACGATGCGACGCGCCGCCGCGAAGGACTCGCGGTGTTGTTCGTGGACCTCGACCGCTTCAAGCAGATCAACGACCAGTTCGGCCATTCGGTCGGCGACAAGGTGCTCGTGGCGGTGGCGCTGCGGCTCAAGCAAGTGCTGCATTCCGCGGATGTCGTCGCGCGTCTCGGCGGCGACGAATTCATCGTGCTGATCGAGGGGCCGCGCTCGGCGGAGGCGGCGCCGGGCATCGCCTCACGCATCATGACTACGCTCAACGAAGAGATCGTGATGGACGGCCAGGGCATGACGGTGGGCGCGAGCATCGGCATCAGCCAGTTCCCCGACGACAGCGGCACGGCGGAGGAACTGCTGCTGAACGCTGACGCCGCGATGTATGCGGCGAAATCGGGAGGACGTTGCGCATATCTGCGTTATCGCGACGTGCTCGAGGCACGCCGGCGCAAGCAGGCGGACCAGACCGAAGCCGTGCACTTGCAAGCCGGCGAAAGTGCGACCGAGTGACACGAGGCCGAGCCCACGGCCTGGCTGACATATGAAATGCGGCGCGTTATTGCAATGCCGCTACCGCTGCGCGTGCGCCATTGTCTTGCAGCAACTGCAACGCATGAAGCAACGCCGCTCTGAACGCGGGCTGCGCGGCCAACTCCGCGGTGAATATTTCGCGCACGCCGAGCAGCGCATCCATCAGCGCCTCAGGATCGCCATTCGCCGATGCCGCGAGCGCCTTCAAATTTTCGGCGAGCGGGTCGCTGATGTCATAGCGCGAACCGTCGTCTGCATAACCGCGCAAAAATGTCATCCATCCCGCGACCGCTAGTGCGAGGCGCGTGAACGGCTGCCCCGCATCGATTCTCGCGGCGATGGTTCCAAGGAGGCGCGGCGGAACCTTCTGGCTGCCGTCCATCGCAATCTGCGCGCAGCGATGCTTGAGCGCCGGGTTCGCATAGCGCGCGAGCAGTGCATCGCGATAGTTGGCGACATCGAATGACGCTGGCATGTTCAGCGTCGGCGCGATTTCTTCGGTCATCATCGCGTGGATGAGATTGCGCATCGCGGGGTCGGCGATCGCCTCGTCGATCGTGGCGAAGCCGCCAAGCATCGACAGATAGGCGAGGGTGGAATGCGTGCCGTTGAGCATGCGCAGCTTCGCCAGTTCGAACGGCGTGACGTCGTCGACGAGTTGTGCGCCCACCGCATGCCATGCAGGACGTCCCGCCGGAAAACGATCTTCGATCACCCATTGCCGGAACGGTTCGCAAGGCACGGGCGCGGCGTCACGATAGCCGAGCGCCGCCGCCACGGTGGCGTGCTCGGAGTCGGTCGTGGCCGGCACGATGCGGTCGACCATGGTCGACGGGAACGCAACTTCTGCTGCAATCCAGTCAGCGAGTGCCGGATCGAACTCGCGTGCAAAAGAACATACCACCTGGCGCAGAGCGGCGCCGTTGTGCGCGAGGTTGTCGCACGACAGCACGGTGAAGGGTTCTCTCGCTGCATCGCGGCGCTGGCGCAACGCGGCAACCAGAATGCCAGGCACGCTGCGCGGTGCGAGCGGATGCGATAGGTCGTGTACGACGGCGGGATTGTCGAGTGCGACATCGCCCGTCTTCGCATTGCGGCAATAGCCTTTTTCCGTGACCGTCAACGAAACGATCCGCACGGACGGATCGGCGAGCCGCGCGAACAATGCGTCGTGGTCGTGCGGCATTGCAAGCACTTCGCGCAATGCGCGCACAACCGTGACCTTTGCACCCTCGGGTCCACGTTCGACGACGCTGTACACACCTTCCTGCTCCATCAGCGCATTGCGCTTCGCCATGTCGCCTTGCAGCGTGACGCCGCAGATGCCCCAGTCGCCGCCTTCGGCGAGCATGGCTTCTTCCGTATAAAGCGCCTGATGCGCGCGATGAAAATTGCCGATGCCGAGATGCACGATGCCGATGGACGGCTCGCGCCACGCAGCATGCCCCGGTGACAACACATGCTGACTCAGGGCGGACAACGCATGACGGGTAAGGCGAGGCAATGAAGCTGACGTGCTCATGGTGTGAAGTCCAAATGACGTGACAGGCTTGAAACGCCGTGAATCAGCGGGAAAACCCTGATTTGACGTTTCAATATACTTGTATGGTAGCATCGTTCAAACGATTCGAGGCAAGCAGGCTCAAGCCGGATATGCAGTCGCATGCTTCGTTGAAAGCGCCATGACACCGCAGCCGTGAATTCAGCGTCAAGCTCGCGTTCGGTGTCACGCCAGACCTGATTGAAGCAAGGAAGGAAACATGAAAATCGTTCGCGCCGATGTGATCGTTACGTGCCCCGGCCGCAACTTCGTCACGCTCAAGATCGTCACCGATGAAGGCGTGCACGGTATCGGCGACGCCACGCTCAACGGTCGCGAACTGGCGGTTGCCTCGTATCTGAAAGATCACGTTTGTCCGCTACTGATCGGCCGCGATCCGGGCCGTATCGAAGACACCTGGCAGTATCTGTACAAAGGCGCGTACTGGCGCCGCGGTCCAGTCACGATGACGGCCATCGCCGCGGTCGACATGGCGCTATGGGACATTCTCGGCAAGGTCACGGGAATGCCGCTGTACAAGCTGCTCGGCGGGGCGTCGCGCGAAGGCGTGATGGTGTACGGACACGCCACGGGTCGGGACATTCCAGAAGCGCTCGACCGTTACGCCGAGCACATCGAGGCCGGCTATCAGGCGATTCGCATCCAATGCGGCGTGCCGAACATGCGCTCGGTATATGGCGTATCGAAAGGCAGCGGCATGTACGAGCCGGCGACGAAGGGCGCTGTTGAAGAGCAAAGCTGGTCGTCGGAGAAGTATCTCGACTTCGTGCCGAAACTCTTCGAAGCGGTGCGCGACAAATTCGGTTTCGACACGCATCTGCTGCACGACGTGCACCATCGCCTGACGCCGATCGAGGCGGCGCGCCTCGGTAAATCGGTTGAGCCGTATCGTCTGTTCTGGATGGAAGACCCCACACCCGCCGAGAACCAGGCTGGCTTCCGGCTGATCCGTGAGCATACGGTCACGCCCATTGCGGTCGGCGAAGTGTTCAACAGTATCTGGGACTGCAAGCAGTTGATCGAGGAGCAACTGATCGACTATATCCGCGCGACGTTGACGCACGCGGGCGGCATTACGCATCTTCGGCGCATTGCCGATTTTGCTTCGCTCTACCAGGTGCGCACAGGCTGTCATGGGCCGTCGGATCTCTCGCCGGTCTGCATGGGTGCGGCGCTGCATTTCGACCTGTGGGTGCCGAACTTCGGCGTGCAGGAATATATGGGCTTCCCCGAAGAGGCGCTTGAAGTGTTCCCTCATGCATGGCGCTTCGACCACGGCATGATGCATCCGGGCGATGCACCGGGCCATGGGGTCGACATCGACGAAGCCGCCGCTGCGCGGTTCCCCTACGATCCGGCTTATTTGCCCGTTGCACGTCTCGAGGACGGCACGCTATGGAACTGGTGACCGACGAGTGATGCGGCGCCGTCGCTCAGGTCTTATTTACCCCGCCTTTTGCCGCGCTTAATCGAATCAATCGAATTCGCGCATCTGTCATACCGGAGTCCACCATGCTTGCAGCAGTGCTTCACGAACCCAAACTGATTCGCATCGACGAGGTCGCTCCGCCGGAGCCGGGCCCCGGTCAGGTGCGAGTGCGCGTGCGCGCCGGCGGTATTTGCGGTTCCGACCTCTCGTATTACTTCAAGGGCAAGAGCGGCGATTTCGCGGTGCGCGAGCCGTTCGTGCTCGGGCACGAAGTGGCGGGCGAAATCGATTCGCTGGGTGAAGGCGTGAGCGTCGATGCGCGCCTCGTGCCGGGTCAGCGCGTCGCCGTGAACCCAGGGCTCGCATGCGGAACATGCAAGTACTGTACGGTAGGGATGCCTAATCATTGTCTGAACATGCGCTTCATGGGCAGCGCGTCCACGTTTCCTCACACGCAGGGCATGTTCCGCCAGTACATTGTCGTGGCGGCGCGCCAGTGCATTCCGGTCGCGGACAGCGTCGACTTCGCGCAGGCGTCGATGGCCGAGCCGCTCGCCGTCGCGCTGCACGCGGTGAAACGGGCAGGCTCGCTCGTCGGCGCAAGCGTGCTGTTGATCGGCTGCGGCCCGATCGGCTGCATCCTGCTTTCGGTGGCGCGGCGTGCAGGCGCACATCGGGTCGTCGCCGTCGATCTGTCGAGCCGGGCCTTGCAGGTTGCCGCTCAACTGGGCGCGGACCAGACGGTCAATGCCGCCGACAGCGCGACGATCGAGCAATGGTCCGCACAGCGCGGCACGTTCGACGTGGTGATCGAAGCGTCCGGCAGTCCCGCGGGACTCGAAACGGCTTTGCGGTCAGCGCGTGCAGGCGGCACGGTAATCCAGGTCGGCAATTTGCCTGCGGGACAGTCGCCGGTTGCGGCCAATCTTGTGATGTCGAAAGAGCTTCGCTATCAAGGTTCGTTTCGCTTCACCGACGAATATGCGATTGCCGCCGATGAAATCGCATCGGGCAAGGTCGACCTGCGTCCGCTAATGACGCACGCATTTGCAATGAGCGATGCAAACCAGGCATTCGAGGTCGCTCTGGACCGCTCGCAGTCCATGAAGGTACATCTGAATTTCGACTGAACCCGCACGCCCGCAGGCGCGTTGCAGACACGTTCCTCGATGGGCGCAACACATTCACAAGCCGTTCCAACGCCCGTCAAGAGGCGCAATGAAGGAGACATCGCATGATAAAGAGTCAACGCTGGTTTGTTGTCGCACTGCTCTTTCTGGCGGGCGTCATCAATTATCTCGACCGCTCGGCACTATCCATCGCCGCGCCGCTCATCCAGAAAGACCTGAACTTTTCGCACGCGCAAATGGGCGTTGTGTTCAGCAGTTTCTTCGTGGGCTATGCGTTGTTCAATTTCGTTGGCGGCGTGCTGTCGGACAAGGTCGGCGCGAAACGCGTGTTCGGCACTGCGATGGGCGTCTGGTCTTTGTTCTGCGGCGCCACGGCGCTCGCGACCGGCATCGGTTCGCTGATCGTGTTGCGTGTGCTGTTCGGCATGGGCGAGGGGCCGTTCAGTTCGTCGAACAGCAAGATGGTCAACAACTGGTTTCCTCGCAAGGAGGTAGCGAGCGCGATCGGCGTGATCAGTTCGGGCACGCCGCTCGGCGGCGCGCTGGCGGGCCCGGTGGTGGGTTTCATGGCGGTGCAGTTCGGCTGGCGTTGGGCGTTCGTCGCGATCATGTTGCTCGGGCTGCTATGGCTCGTCTTTTGGGCCGCGACCACGACCGAGCATCCGCAACAGAATTCGCGCGTCACAAGCGATGAGATGCAATTAATTCTCGCAGGCCAGGCCGATGAACATGCACTCGCGCATTCCGCCGACGGCTCGAAGCTCGGCCTCGGTCACTTTCTGCGCAAGCCGATTATTCTCGCAACTGCCTTTGCGTTCTTCTCGTACAACTACGTGCTGTTTTTCTTTCTCTCGTGGTTTCCGACCTATCTGACCGAGGCGCACCACCTGAGCCTGCATGACATGAGCATCGCCACGGTGATTCCATGGGTGCTCGGCAGCATCGGCCTCGCGGCCGGCGGCTTTATCTCCGACCTGATTCTGCGTTTGACTGGCAAGCCGCTGTTGTCGCGCAAGATCGTACTGGGGACATGTCTCGGCGCGGCGGCGGTGTGCGTTGCACTGGCGGGCCGCGTGGCCAGCACGGAGAGCGCGGTTGCGCTGATGTCGGTGTCGATCTTCTTCCTGTATGTGACGGGCGCCGTTTATTGGGCCGTCATTCAGGACACGGTTCCGCGTGAACACGTGGGCGGCGTCGGCGGCTTCGTGCATCTGCTGGCGAATCTTGCGGGCGTGATCGGGCCGGCTGTGACTGGCTTCATCGTTCAGGCGACCCACGGCGCGTATGGCAGCGCATTCGTGCTTGCGGGAGGGATCGCGGTACTCGGCGCGGTGTGCTCCCTCGTGTGGATTCGCGAGCCGCGCGCAAGCACGCTGGCGGTGGAACGTGCATGGTAGTATGGTGCACAGCTTCGCAGGGTGCATCACCGTGCATTTAGTAACGGCTACGCACCGATGCGCCGAGGCAGCTATCCACTCGATGCTCTTTCGTAGTTTGCAAAATGTCGACCAGGAATCTCTCCGCCAGCAAGCCGCCCATTGGAGCGAACGCCACGCTCGCCGAACCTCGTGCGCGGCGTCGTGCGGGCGCGCAGGCGGGCGTGCATGTCCCGCTGCCCGATCTGACTGAGAACGTATCGTTCGATTCGCACGAGCCCATCGGCAAGCAGATCTTCCGCGCATTGCGACAGGCCATTTTTGTCGGCCAGATGGTACCCGGCACGCCGCTCTCGGAGAAGGAAGTGTCGGACATGTTTCAGGTGTCGCGGCAACCGGTGCGCGAGGCATTCATCAAACTGGTCGAAGCGGGCGTGCTGCAGGTCTTGCCGCAACGCGGCACCTTCGTGAAGCGCATCTCTCCGCGCCAGGTGCGCGAAGGGCGCTTTATTCGCGAAGCGATCGAGACGGCGGTAGTGCGCAAAGCAGCAGTGTCGATTACCGATGAGCAATTGCAGGCGCTCGCCGACAATCTGCGCGAACAGAAGCTCGCGGCAAAATCGAATGACACGGCCGCGTTCCTCGCGCTCGACGAAGCATTCCACTACGCGATTTCGCAGGCGATAGACTGCACTGCCGCGTGGGAAACCATTCAGGACATCAAGGCGCAAATGGATCGCGTGCGCTACTTGAGTTTGCCGGACGTGTCGCCCCTCGATCTGCTGATCAAGCAACACGCGAAGATCCTGGCCGGCTTGCGCGCGCACGATCCCATCGCCGCCGAAGACGCCATGCGCAGCCATCTGCGTGAAATCCTCGTGTCACTCGGTCCCATCGCCGCGCGTAACCCCGCCTGGTTCGAAACAGACGAACCGGAGCGCGTGCCGCTGTCCACTTGAAAACGTCGCGCTGAGCGGGTCCCGCAAAGCGTCGCGTTATGGCAAAGTGTGCCGTTTCAATGCCACGAGGTGAGGGGCCAATGACAGGTCGCCTGGTCTATGTGATGGGGCCGTCCGGCGCGGGTAAAGACGCGTTGCTGGGTTTCGCTCGCAAACGCCTTGCGGGCGAGCCGATTCTCTTCGCGCATCGTTACATTACGCGGCCAAGCGGGAACGGCGAAGAACATATCGCGTTAAGCGTCGAGGAATTCGCCGCTCGTTCGTTGCTGGGTCTCTTCGCGCTCGAATGGTCCAGTCATTCGCTGCGCTATGGCGTGGGTATCGAACTCGACGCATGGCTCGCGCGCGGTTGCACGGTAGTCGTCAATGGCTCGCGCCAGTACTTGCATCATGCGCTTGCGCGCTATCCTCGTACCGAAGTCGTGCACGTGGACGCTGCGCCGCATATTCTCGAAGCGCGACTCGGCGCGCGGGCGCGGGAATCGGCGGAACAAGTAGCCGCGCGGCTCGCACGGCACGCGCCTTTTTCTTTGCCCGATGGCGTCCGCTGCAAATTAATCGACAATTCAGGCGAACTGGAAGAGGCGGGCCATGCGCTGATCGGATTTCTCGAGGCTAAAGCCGGGCTATAGTTCTCGCCTTCTCTGCGTCAGCGGTAAGCAGGCGGCAGCCTTACTGCTGCCTTGGCATCCGCTTTCATACAGCTTCACTTCACGGAGTCTCTTGCAAATGAGCGAAAGCGCGCGTTACACCGAAGTAGCCGATCTGATCCCTGCCGCCGAAAGCCTGCGCGAAATTCGCCATCACATTCATCACCATCCGGAACTTGCCTACGAGGAGTTGCAAACCGGTGCGCTCGTCGCCGGGAAGCTCGAGGAATGGGGCTGGCAGGTCACGCGCGGTGTCGGTCAAACCGGTGTGGTCGGCACGCTCAAAGTAGGCGACGGCAAGCGCAGCATCGGCATTCGCGCCGACATGGACGCGCTGCCGATCATCGAGCAAACGGGTCTGCCTTACGCGAGCGGCACGCACGGCAAGATGCATGCGTGCGGCCACGACGGCCACACGACAATTCTGCTCGGTGCCGCGCAACGTCTCGCCGCCACGCGCAATTTCTCAGGTACGGTGCACTTGTACTTTCAGCCGGCCGAAGAAAGCGGCATCGACAGCGGCGCGAAGAAAATGATCGAAGACGGCCTGTTCGAGCGCTTTCCATGCGACGCCGTGTTCGGTCTGCACAATCATCCAGGCGCGGAGCCGGGCGTGCTGCTGTTCCGCAAGGGGCCGTTCATGTCGGCGGGCGACAAGGCGATCATCACGGTAGAAGGCGTGGGCGGCCACGCGGCGCGCCCGCATCTGACGGTCGATCCGGTGGTGGTGGCGGCAAGCATCGTCATGGCGTTGCAGACCATCGTCGCGCGTAACGTCGATCCGTCGCAGCCTGCGGTCGTGACGGTCGGTTCGATGCATGCGGGTACAGCAAACAACGTGATCGCGAGCACGGCGAGACTCGAACTGAGCGTGCGTTCGTTCAGCCCCGAAGTGCGTGCGTTGCTTAAAAAGCGCATTACCGAACTCGCGCAAACGCAGGCCGCGAGTTATGGCGGCAAGGCCGTGGTCGAATATATCGAAGGTTATCCGGTCGTCGTTAATTCGGATGACGAAACAGATTTCGCGGTAGAAGTGGCGCGCGAACTGGTAGGCGACGACAAGGTCGTTGCGCAGACCGACATACTGATGGGTAGCGAGGACTTCGCATTCATGCTGCAGAAGCGGCCGGGCACGTTTCTACGCATCGGCAACGGAGTGGGCGAGGACGGCTGCATGGTGCACAACCCGCATTACGACTTCAACGACCAGAACCTGCCGGTTGGTGCAGCATTCTGGACGCGGCTGGTGGAGCGGTACCTCAGCCGCTGACCACAGTTGCGGGCGCGGGGCGTGAACATTCGAACAGCGGTGGCAAAACTGCCGCTGATTCAACCACGCCTTGCCACCATCTCCGATACGGTTTGCGCAGCCTGCTGCAGCGGCTCGAGAAACGCCTTGACCATCTGCCTGGCCGAATTGCGTTGCGCGTTGCCGCTGATATTCATTGCCGCGATCACGCGTCCCTGACGATTGCGGATAGGCGCCGACAGCGAAATCAAACCGCCTTCCAGTTCCTGATCGACAATCGCCCATCCTTGGCGGCGCACCTGCGCGATCAGTTTCTTCAGTTCTTCTTTGTCCGTTACCGTGCGCGGCGTGTGAGCGTAGAGCGGCGACGAATTCAGCGTGGTTTCGAGCGTCTCGTCGTCGAGTGCGGAGAGCAGCACGCGGCCCATCGACGTGCAATACGCCGGCAGGCGGCTGCCGATGGACAGGTTGATCGTCATGATCTTGTGAGTCGGCACGCGCAACACGTAGACGATCTCCGTGCGGTCTAGCACGGCCGCCGAGCAGCTTTCGTGCACCTGTGCGGACAGTTCTTCCATAACTGGCTCAGCCAGATTCCAGAACGGCATCGACGTCAGGTACGCGAACCCGAGGTCGAGAATTTTCGGCGTCAGCCGAAACAGGCGGCCCTCGGCTTCGACGTAGCCGAGCGTCTGCAATGTCAGCAGGATGCGCCGCGCGCCCGCGCGCGTGAGGCCCGTGGCAGCGGCGACGTCGGTAAGCGTCTGCTCGGGGCGCGTCGCGTCGAACGCGCGAATCACCGCGAGGCCGCGCGCGAACGATTGCACGTACGAGTCGCCCGGTTTGTCCGGGGCCGGTTCGGCGCTGGCGGAAACGTCGGGGGACGGCGGCGGGGCTTTGCTCATGGACCTGGAAATGTGTGCGAAACGTGCGTTCGTAAGGCTTGGATACCGTCCGCGGTGACTCGATCGTCGCGACGGTGCGCAAAGGCGTGACGATAGCTTAAGCCTTCTGTTTCGCCAACTTCACGGGTCTTCGGACAAAAAACCCAGGGTTTGCGTGGATGTAACCGGCATCGAAAATTTGTATGATGACCCGATGACATGACAATCGAGAGATCGATGTTCGACAAGATTCCAGCCCGCGCATTGAGCGACACCGTCGCGCAGCAGCTTCTTAAGCAGATCGACAAGGGCACCTTCGCGCGCGGCGGCAAGTTGCCCACCGAGGCCGTGCTCGCGCAGCAATTCGGCGTGAGCCGCACGGTGATCCGCGAGGCGATTTCGCGGCTGAAGAACGAAGGTGTGGTCGAGCCGCGCCAGGGCAGCGGCGTCTTCATCGCGGCGCACGGCGCGATCCGGCCGCTGCGTATCGACTACGCCGAAGCGGTCGAGCCGGGGTCGGTCGTACAGATTCTCGCGCTGCGGCGGGCGATTGAAGCGGAAGTCGCATCCGAGGCCGCGATGCGTCGCACCGACGCCGACATGATGTCCATCGACGCGGCTCTCGCGAAGATCGACGAAGCCGTCGCGGAAGGCGAGGACGGGGTGACCGAAGACGTCGCGTTTCATCGCGCGATTGCGGGAGCAACCGGCAATCCGTATTTCCTCAAGACGCTGACGTTCCTGAATCAGTATCTCGAAGCCGGGACGGTTGTCACGCGTCGCAACGAAGCACTGCGCGAAGACTTCTCGCGTCAGGTGCGCGAAGAGCACGCGGCCATTGCAGCCGCAATTCGTGCCGGCGACCCGATGGCCGCGCGCAACGCGGCGCAAACGCACATGTACAACGCGGCAAGGCGGCTCGCGGAAGCGGGCATTCGCTGATGCCGAGATACGCCGGCGAGTGTTGCGAAGTCGGCGCACGCGATGCAATTCCCACAAGCGCGTAACAGATTCCATAGAGGTGCAGCATGTCCAGAAATGTCGGTGTCATCGGTCTCGGTGCAATGGGTTTGGGCGTCGCGCGTTCGTTGCTGCGTGCGGGCTTGCGGGTCCACGCGTGCGATCTGCGCAGCGAAGTCCTGCAGGCGTTCGTGAAAGAAGGCGGCGTGGGTTGCGCGTCGCCCGCCGAACTCGGTGCGCAATGCGACGTGGTCATCACGCTGGTCGTGAACGCCGCGCAAACCGAGGCGGTGTTGTTCGGCGAGCAGGGCGCGGTCGCGGCGATGAAGCCGGGCGGCGTCGTGATCGCGAGCGCGACGGTCGCGCCCGACTTCGCAATCGAACTTGGCAAGCGCATCGAGGCAGCAGGTTTGCAGATGCTCGATGCGCCGGTCTCGGGCGGGGCGGCGCGCGCCGCATCGGGCGAGATGACGATGATGACGTCCGGTCCCGCCGCCGCTTACGCGGCCTGTGAGGACGTGCTTGCCGCGATGGCGGGCAAGGTTTATCGCCTGGGCTCCGCGCATGGCGCGGGATCGAAGGTCAAGATCATCAACCAGTTGCTGGCCGGCGTGCATATCGCGGTGGCCGCGGAGGCGATGGCGCTCGGCTTGCGTGAAGGCGTCGATCCGGACGCACTTTACGACGTGATCACGCACAGCGCCGGCAATTCGTGGATGTTCGAGAACCGCGTACCGCACATACTCAACGGCGATTACACGCCGCTGTCGGCCGTCGACATTTTCGTCAAGGATCTCGGCCTCGTGCTCGATACCGCGCGCCGTTCGAAATTTCCGCTGCCGCTATCGGCGGCGGCGCATCAGATGTTCATGATGGCGTCCACAGCCGGTCACGGCGGCGAAGACGACTCCGCGGTCATCAAGATTTTCCCCGGCATCGACGTGCCGGCGGCAAAGTGAACAGGAGCGCGTCATGACCGCTACGACACAACGCGCGCTGCTCGGCTGTATCGCCGACGATTTCACCGGTGCAACCGACCTCGCCAACATGCTGGTGCGCGGCGGCATGCGCACGGTGCAAACCATCGCCGTGCCTGAGAAGGGAGAAACGATCGAAGCCGACGCGCTCGTGGTCGCGCTGAAGTCGCGCACGATCCCCGCAGCCGACGCAGTCGCGCAATCGCTTGCCGCCCTCGACTGGCTGCGCGCCCAGGGCTGCCGCCAGTTTGTTTTCAAATATTGCTCGACCTTCGATTCGACTGACGCAGGCAACATCGGGCCGGTAACGGATGCGTTGCTGAACGCGCTGTCCGCGCAAGGTTCTGCCAGTGCTTTCACGATTGCCTGCCCCGCGTTCCCCGAGAACGGCCGCACGATTTTTCGCGGTCATCTCTTTGTCGGCGATACGTTGCTCAACGAGTCGGGTATGGAGAACCATCCGCTCACGCCGATGCGCGACGCCAACCTCGTGCGCGTATTGCAACGTCAGACGCAATCGAAAGTCGGGCTCGTGCGTTACGACGCGGTGGCCCAAGGTGTATCGGCCGTGCGCGAATCGTTCGACGCATTGCGTAACCAGGGCGTGCGCATGGCAATTGCCGACGCGGTCTCCGACGCAGACCTCCGCGTGCTTGGCGAAGCGTGCGCCGATCTGACATTGATCACGGGCGGCTCGGGTATTGCGTTGGGCTTGCCGGGTAACTTCCGTCGCGCGGGCCTGCTCGATTCGCAAGCTGATGCCGCGCAACTGCCCCACGTCGAAGGAACGTCCGCAGTGCTCGCCGGCAGCGCGTCGAAAGCGACCAATGCGCAAGTCGCCGCCTGGCGGGAAACACGGCCTGCGTTTCGCATCGACCCGCTTGCGGCTGCGCGCGGCGAAGCGGTTGTCGAACAGGCGCTGGCCTTCGCGCAAACATATCTCGACAAAGCCGAACCCATGCTCATTTACGCGACCGCCACGCCCGACGAAGTGAAAGCGGTGCAGCGCGAACTCGGTGTGGATCGGGCAGGACATCTGGTCGAATCGACGTTGGCGGCGATTGCGCGCGGCTTGCATGAGCGCGGCGTGCGCAAGTTCGTCGTAGCGGGCGGCGAGACCTCGGGCGCGGTCGTGCAGGCGCTGAACGTTCGCACGTTGCGCATCGGCGCGCAGATCGATCCCGGCGTTCCGGCGACGGCAACCGTGGGCACGCAACCGCTCGCGCTGGCGCTCAAATCCGGCAACTTCGGCACGACGGATTTCTTCGAAAAAGCGCTGCGTCATCTGAACGGAGCCGCGCAATGAGCAACGCCCCCGCAGTCCACGCCACGAACGAAGCGCGCGTACGCGAGGAAATATGCGTGACTGGCGCGAGTCTTTATCAACGAGGCTATACAGTCGGCAGCGCAGGCAACATCAGCGCGCGGCTCGATGACGGCTGGCTGATCACGCCGACCGATGCGTGCCTCGGTCGGCTCGATCCGGCCGACATCGCCAAGGTCGACTTCGACGGCAATGCGGTGTCGGGCGGCAAGCCGTCGAAAACGCTCGCGCTGCATCGCGGCATCTATGCGCGCAACGGCGAAACGCGCGGCATCGTGCATACGCATTCGACGCATCTGGTCGCACTGACACTGGCGGGCGTGTGGAGTGAGGCCGACGTACTGCCGCCGATCACGCCGTACTACGTGATGAAAGTGGGCCACGTGCCCCTGATTCGTTACCGGCGGCCCGGCGATCCGCAAGTGGCCGCGCAGATCGCCGCGCTCGCCGATAGCGTTCGCGCGGTGCTGCTCGAGCGTCTAGGCCCAGTGGTCTGGGAACGTTCCGTCGCGCATGCGTCATATGCACTTGAAGAACTCGAAGAGACCGCGCGTTTGTGGCTCATGACAAATCCTCGACCGGCGCCGCTCGAGGAAGCGTCGCTCGAAGAACTGCGCAGCGCGTTCGGCGCGCGCTGGTAGCAACCGCTCACATCGATCAGATCGCCCAAGGCGACGCGTTATACAACCATCCCAGGAGACATTGCATGAGTTCGTATCAGGCCGTATCCAGCCAGCCGTTCGCGGCGGCCGCGGGTCAACCCGGCGCCGCGGAAGTCGAGCGCACATACAAGAAAGTGTTCTGGCGCATCGTGCCATTTCTGATGCTTTGCTACGTGGTCGCGTATCTGGATCGCGTGAACGTCGGCTTTGCAAAGCTGCAAATGTCGCAAGACCTCGCGTTCAGCGAAACGGTGTTCGGCCTCGGTGCAGGCGTGTTCTTTATCGGCTACTTCCTGTTTGAATTGCCGAGCAACATTCTGATGCACAAGCTCGGCGCGCGCATCTGGATCGCACGGATCATGATTACCTGGGGTGTCATGTCAGCGCTATTCGTGTTCGTAAAGACGCCGACCCAGTTCTACATCCTGCGCTTTCTGCTTGGTCTCGCCGAAGCAGGTTTTTATCCGGGCGTGATCCTGTATCTGACTTACTGGTTTCCGTCGCATCGGCGTGCCAAGATCATTGCGGTGTTCATGTCGGCCATTCCGGTGTCGGGCATCTTCGGCAATCCGCTGTCCGGCTGGATCATGCAGGCGTTCCATCACAGCTCCGGTCTCCAGGGCTGGCAATGGATGTTCCTGATCGAAGCAATTCCGGCGGTGGCGATCGGTATCGCCACAATCCTGTATCTCGACAATGAAATTGCGAGCGCAAAGTGGCTGAGCGAAAGCGAAAAGCGCCTGTTGACCGATGAAATCGCCGCATCGCAGCCGAAGGAAAAAGCAAATGCTCATTCGCTGCGCGCGGTGTTCCGCGATCCGCGTACATGGTGGATGTCGCTCATCTACTTCGCGTTCGTCACCGGGCAATACGGCCTGACGTTCTGGATGCCGACACTCGTCAAATCCACGGGCGTGAGCGGCGCATTCAACATCGGTCTGCTGAGCGCAATTCCGTTTGTCTGCGCGATCGTCGTGATGAATCTGATGGGACATAGCGCGGACAAGCGCCGTGAGCGCCGCTGGCATCTGATCGTGCCGGCGTTGTTCGGCGCCGTGGGCTTCACGGTCGCGGCTTCGTTCGCGAGCAACACGGTGGTGTCCATCGCGTTTCTGTCGCTCGCCGCTGCCGGCGTGCTGACTTGCGCGCCGCTCTTCTGGTCGCTGCCGACGGCGTTCATGTCGGGCGCGACCGCAGCGGCCGGCATCGCGATCATCAATTCGATCGGTAATCTCGCGGGTTTCGCGAGTCCCTACATGATCGGCTACCTGAAGGATCTCACGCATAGCACGCAGACCGGCATGTATGTGCTGGCCGGCATGCTGGTGATCGGCGCGATTGCTACGTGGCTCACGCCGGCCAGACTGGTCAATCGCTAAAAGCGTCGCGCGGCGCTTACGTTGCTGCACAGCTTCGGTTGCCGCGCGCTGAACACAGCTTCAAAGGAGTTGCCGCCATGCCTCGCTTCGCCGCCAATCTGTCGATGATGTACAACGAGCACGCTTTTCTGGACCGTTTCGCTGCTGCCGCAAAAGACGGTTTCAAAGCGGTCGAGTTTCTGTTTCCGTATGATTTTCGCGCCGCGGAAATCAAGGCGCGGCTCGACGCCAACGGTCTGACACAAGCGCTCTTCAACGCGCCGCCGGGCGACTGGGCGAGCGGCGAGCGCGGCATCGCATCGCTGCCCGGACGTGAAGACGAGTTCCGCCGCAGCATCGAAACGGCTCTCGACTACGCGCGTGTGATTGGCAATCGCAAGCTGCATGTGATGGCGGGCCTGATCGGCGCAGATCAGCCGCGCGAGCGGCATCGCGAGGTGTATCTGCAAAACCTCGCGTACGCCGCGAAGGCCGCGCAAGCCGAGGGCATCATGATTGTGATCGAACCGATCAATACACGCGACATGCCGGGCTTTTTTCTGAACCGGCAGGACGAGGCGCAAGCAATCTGCGCGGAAGTCGGCGAGCCGAATCTCAAGGTGCAGTTCGACTGTTACCACTGTCAGATCGTGGAAGGCGATCTCGCGGTGAAGCTCAAGCGCGATCAGGCGGGCATCGGTCACATTCAGGTTGCAGGCGTACCCGAGCGGCACGAGCCGGATACGGGCGAGATCAACTATCCGTATCTCTTCGATGTCATCGATTCACTCGGCTACGACGGCTACATCGGCTGCGAATACCGGCCGCGCGCCGCGACTTCCGCGGGGCTCGGCTGGCTCAAACCGTATCTGAACGCTGCTTGACCAGGATATAACGAGGACACTAGCCAATCATGAAAGTACTAATAACCGGCGGCGCGGGATTTCTCGGCCAACGCCTTGCGCGCGAACTGCTCTCGCGCGGTTCGTTGAACGACGCGCAGGGCGCGCCGCAAGCCATCACCGAACTCGTCTTGCTCGACGTCGTGCAAGCGAACAATTTCGGCGACAGCCGCGTGCGCACCGAAGTGGGCGATATCGCGGAGCGCAGCGTGCTCGAGCGTGCAATCGACAGCAACACCGCGGCGATCTTTCACCTTGCCGCGATCGTGAGCGGTCAGGCGGAAGCCGACTTCGATCTCGGCATGCGCATCAATCTCGACGCGTCGCGCCTGCTACTCGACGTTTCCCGCGAACGCGGACACCGGCCGCGCGTGGTGTTCACGAGTTCGGTCGCGGTGTACGGCGGCGACTTGCCAGACATCGTGCAGAACGATACTGCGCTGAATCCCCAATCGTCGTACGGCGCGCAAAAGGCAATTGCCGAGTTGCTGCTCAACGACTATTCGCGGCGCGGTTTCGTCGACGGACGCGTGCTGCGGCTGCCCACGATCAGCGTGCGGCCCGGCAAGCCGAATGCGGCGGCGTCGTCGTTTGCGAGCGGCATTATCCGCGAGCCGCTGAACGGCGAAGAGGCTGTGTGCCCCGTCAACGGCGCCACGCGGCTGTGGCTGCTGTCGCCGCGCAAAGCGATCGAATGCCTGATTGCCGGGCTCGAACTCGATGCCGCCGCGCTGGGCAACCAACGCGTGCTGAATCTGCCGGGCATCTCCGTGAGCGTCGACGAGATGGTGGCGGCGCTGCGCGAAGTGGCTGGCGACGAGGTCGCGAAGCGGATCGTCTGGCAGCCGGACGCGCGCATCGAAAAAATTGTCGGTAGCTGGCCGGGACGTTGGGACACATCGCGCGCCGAACAACTGGGCCTGCGCGGCGAGCAGACCTTTGCCGACGTGATCCGCGCCTATATCGCAGACGAGGGCGTGAAGGTCCGCTGAAGTTTCATTAGAAGGTCACTAAAGCGCCCGCCAGACCTCGCGTTGCGGCCCCGCAGCGCGGCGGCGGCGCGGGCGCATCAATTGTCAGACGCTTGCCCGGCGCGGCTGACGCCTCTCACGTATTCCCTGATGACGGGCGGTGCGCGCTTGACAGCGTTTCCGCCACGCGCCTATTATCGAGCCTTGTTGTTCGATATATGACCGTATGTTCGCACAAAGAACAAAACGGCCGGCAACTCGAACGCATCGTTCACCATCCTGCGCTAAGCTGAATTCACGCGACGGCTGCCCGGCAGCCGCCCGGCCGATGCTCGACGCATCCGCCCGCGCCACGCATTCATGCTGACGGCACGGCGCGCGCAGCACATCACTGGAGACATGACATGACCGAAGCATTCCTGTGCGACGCGATTCGCACCCCCATCGGCCGCTATGCGGGCTCGCTGTCGTCGGTTCGCGCAGACGATCTGGGCGCGGTGCCGCTGAAGGCGCTGATGGAGCGCAACAAGAACGTCGACTGGAGCGTCATCGACGACGTCATCTACGGCTGCGCAAATCAGGCTGGCGAAGACAACCGCAACGTAGCGCGCATGTCGTTGCTGCTCGCAGGGCTGCCTAAAGACGTGCCGGGTTCGACCGTGAACCGCTTGTGCGGCTCGGGCATGGACGCGGTCGGCATCGCCGCGCGCGCAATCAAGTCAGGCGAGGCCGCGTTGATGGTGGCGGGCGGCGTCGAGAGCATGAGCCGCGCACCGTTTGTCATGGGCAAGGCAACGAGCGCGTTTTCGCGCCAGGCAGACATCTACGACACGACCATCGGCTGGCGTTTCGTCAATCCGTTGATGAAGCAGATGTACGGCGTCGACTCGATGCCGGAGACCGGCGAAAACGTCGCGACCGACTACAACATCAGCCGCGCCGATCAGGACGCGTTCGCACTTCGCAGTCAGCAGAAAGCCGCGCGCGCGCAGAAGGACGGCACGCTCGCGCAGGAAATCGTCGGCGTGACGATCGCGCAGAAGAAGGGTGATCCGATCACGGTGTCGCAAGACGAGCATCCGCGTGAGACGAGCCTGGAAACGCTCGCGAAACTGAAGGGCGTCGTGCGCCCGGATGGCACCGTGACGGCAGGCAACGCGTCGGGCGTGAACGACGGCGCAGCAGCGCTGCTGCTCGCCAACGAAGAGACGGCCAAGCGGTTCGGCCTCACGCCGCGAGCCCGCGTGCTCGGCATCGCGACGGCGGGTGTCGCGCCGCGCATAATGGGCATGGGCCCGGCGCCCGCCGCACAAAAATTGATGGCGCGCCTGAACATGACCATCGATCAGTTCGACGTGATCGAGTTGAACGAGGCGTTTGCTTCTCAAGGTATTGCGGTGCTGCGCACGCTCGGCGTGGCAGACGACGACGCACGCGTGAACCCGAACGGCGGCGCAATCGCGCTGGGTCATCCGCTCGGCATGAGCGGCGCGCGCCTCGTGACGACCGCGATGTACCAACTGCAACGCACGCAGGGACGCTTCGCACTGTGCACGATGTGTATTGGCGTGGGGCAGGGCATCGCGATCGCAATCGAACGCGTGTGATGGTCTGGCGCGCGTGCCGCGCTTTGCGTTTCTGAACAGCCTCTTCGCTGCCGCGAAGAGGCTGTTTCTTTTTGCGTCGCGCGTTTGCAAGCGTCGTACCGCCTCGCAATTGAAGCTTCCTGTAAGGCATGTACAATCGTTGCGCTACATCTTTAGTCAAGCGTCCTGAATATTTCCCATTGGACATTATGCGAAATGGGCAACGTGACCGGGACGATTTTTCAAGGAGAGCGTAAATGAATGCAGCGACGATAGGAGCAGCATTGACGGCAGCGGTGCTCGCCGCGGCTCAGCCGGCGTGGGCGCAAGAGCCCTTGGCGAGCGCCGCGCAAGGTGTCGTCAGTGCCGTGCAGCCTGTGCATATGAAGGCCACCATCGTGGGCATCGATCCTGGCAGCCGCTCGCTCACGCTGCAGGGGGCGAACGGCAACGTTGTGATCGTGCTCGTGGGCCAGCAAGTCGCCGGTTTCGAAAAACTGAAGGTGGGCGACCACGTGGATGCGCTGTATAAAAACGCGCTGCTGGTCAAGGCCGAGCGAGTGACAGGCAAAGGCAAGGGCATTCGTGAACGCGTCGATACGCAGGTCTACACACCTGCGTCGGGCGGCTTCGAATCGGCGCGGCAGGTCGAAGTGCTTGCCACCGTGCAAAAGATTGACCGCAAACGGCGCCTTGTCACCCTGCGCGGCGCGTATCAGACCCAAACGCTCGAAGTCGGTCCGCAAGTCGATCTTGCAGACGTGAAGGTGGGCGACACGATTCACGCGGTATTCGTTTCGGCCGCAGCTGTACAAGTTACGCCGCAGGACGCGGCGCAAAGCACGCCTCAATGAAGCGTATGGCGTTGCTCGGCGCGATGGACTTGCCGGCCATCGCGCCGTTGCGTTTTCAGGCTCGTGCTGCGCATGCAGCGAGTTCACGCGACATGCGCGGAGCCTGACAACGCATGTCAGCGCGGGCTCGGCGGCCCCAGGCTCAGACCGGCGAGCCGGCCGAGCCAGCGCGCGAGAATGCCTTTCGCGGGCAGCGCGGAGCTCAGCGAAACATGCGCTGTTCGTTCGCCGTCAGCGCTGAGCCATATGCGTTCGCCGCGCTGCAGGCTGAACGTTTGACCCGGCGCGATCCAGTGATCGTACGGAGAACTGATGCGGGTCAGCCAAAGGCGCGCCCCCTTCACCGTAAGCGTGCTGTCCGCTTCGACACGCCATGTCAGCGTCGCGCCCGGCACGACCGGGAAATGCACGACCACCTTCGGTAGACGCTCGTCCTGGTAATACGCATAACGATGTGCGTCGTCTTCCATGCACTGCGGGCTTGCCTGATCCATCTTGCTCTCCGTTTTGGAGCCGGCCGACAGAGGCGCCCACAAAACAAAAGGCCCCTTCCGTTACCGGCGGGGCCTTGGGGTCTTGCTTTGCAGATTCAGACTGCTAACGCAAACATGCTCCCATAGGCCAGCCGATGATGGCTCGCTTCGGGTGATTAATCGCTACGGCGATGGAGATGTGCGTCAACATGAATTGAGTGTGCCGTTTTGCCGCACACGTTGTCAACGGAAATCGGCCGCTATTTCCCGTAGCCACACTGCAGCGCGCCGTCGCCTGGTCGCCCGGATAGCCATGCGGCACGATGCGTTTTCGCCGATGCAAAGTATGTCGGCGTATGTCACCGCCTCTACAAAATGCTCGCGTAGCCTTGCCCAGAGGGCTTCTTTCACGATGAAACAGCGTGACATATCTTCACTGCTGACTGCCACGGCGCGTCCTCCTATAGTCCGTTCATCGCCACACAGCGCAGCAGCAGCAGTCGCACGACGTGGCCTGATTCCACGAAGGACATACCCGTGAAAACTCATTCGTTCGCAGTCCCGGTCAGCGGCGCTTCATCTGCGGCCGTCGCTTCTTTTTCGCCTTCCGCTCGCCGCACACTGCGCAAGCTCGCGCTGACTGCGACAACGGCAATGCTCGCACTGGGCAGCGCGTCGGCATTCGCGTGGTCGCAGCACGGAACCGCCTACACGTCGCGCGGCGTCTATAACGAAGGCCACTATGGCTCGTGCGGCGGCGGCAGCTGCTCGCATGCTGGCGGCGTCGTCGGACCTTATGGCGGTGCTGCGACCAACACCGGCACGGTCACCCGCAATTCGCCCGGTCAGTTTTCGAATTCGGGCACCGCGACGGGCCGCTACGGAAACTCGGTGCAGCACTCTGGCGACACCAGTTGCGCGGGCGGCACGTGTTCGCATACGGGCGCGCTCACCGGACCGGATGGCAAGACGGCAACCACCTCCGGCGAAGTGACGAAGACGGGCGCTGGGCAGTACTCGTCGTCGGGATCGGTGACGCGCTCCAACGGCGATACGGTCGATCACTCGGCGTCGACCAGCTGCGCCGGTTCTTCATGCTCGCGTTCGGGAACGGTCACTGGATCGGATGGAAACACGGTCGCACATTCCGGCACCGCGACGCGGGTAGCGCCCGGCGTAGTGACGACGTCCACCAGCGTGACCGGCACGCATGGCAATACGGTGAGTTCGAGTGGAACCGTGATGAGCACGGGCGTTGTGGCGACGGGCGGCACGACCGTCGTCGTCGCGCCGAAACCGGTGGTGTATCCGCCGCCGGCCGTCGTGGTTGCACCCAAGCCGGTTGTCTATGTCGCGCCGCCGCCGCCCGCGCCCGCTGTCGTAGTGGCGCCGCCGCCCGTGGTTTATGCACCGCCGCCTGCGCCGGCTGTCGTCGTGACGCCGAAGCCCGTGGTGTATGCACCGCCTCCGCCCCCGCCGGCTGTCGTGATCGCGCCGAAGCCCGTTGCTTATGTCGCTCCGCCAGTGGTCTATGCGCCGCCGCCGGTTGTCTACGTAGCGCCGCGCCGCGTTTATCTTGCGCCCGCGCCGCGTCCGGCAGTCTGGGTGCCGGGCCATTGGGTCGGCAATGTGTATGTGCCGGCGCACTGGGCGTGAAGAGCGAACGCCATGTCATTAAGAATGCGCTTTACTCTAGCCAGCCGAGCCGGTCGGCCGAGTCGCTTTAAAGTCACACGAGGGATGCCGCCGCGCAGCGCGAACGCAGACGAGCAACGTGTCGCCGCGTCACGCCGACGGCGCTTGCGGGCCTCGGATGCATCCACGGTTCGCAAAGCAAGCGTATGGGCGACGATCATCGTGGCGACCGCACTGGTGATCGCCGTGCAAAGGTTCATGGCAAATCCGGAGTTGCCGCGCGAACTTCCTGAACTCGTTCCGTCTGCGGATTGCCCCGCGCGCTACGCCGCCTTGCTCGATCTCGCGGAACTCGCGCGCCGCGACGGGACATCTTCAGAGGTTGTGATGCACGGATTGAACAACGGCGATGGCGCAATGAGCGCATGCCCGCGCATGACCAGCAGCGCAGCGACACGATGATCGCTGTCTGCAGCGTCTGCTGTTACGCCTCTTCTTCCGGTTCCGCGAGCGTCAACGGAAAGCGGATCGTGAAGGTGGTGCCCACGCCTTCGCGTGACGCGAAGTCGATGTGCCCGTCGAGCACGCGGCACAGTTCCTTGACGATGGCGAGACCCAACCCGGTGCCGGAAATTTCCTCGCCGGCGGCGCGTTCGAATTCGGCAAACACCCGGTCGGCATCGGCGGGCGCGATGCCCACGCCGGTGTCCGACACGCGGATCGACCAGTGCTGCGGACCGGCCGTCAGGAAGTACAGCTCGACCTGACCCGACTTGGTGTATTTGGTCGCATTGGTGAGCAGGTTGACGGCGATCTGCTTGATCTTCAGGCGGTTCGACGTGACGGCGGGCAGCGCCGGATCGAACGCCGCGCGCAGCGTCAGCCCCTTCTCTTCGATGGACGGCCGCGACGACGCCACGAGCTCCTCGTAGAGCTCATGCAGATCGACCTGTTCGAGCGTGAGCGGCGTACCGTCGCCGAGAATGACCGAGTACTCGACCATCTGTTCGACAAGGGCCTTCATGTCCGCCGCCTGCCGGTTCGCTAGCTGCAACGCGGTGTCGGCCTTGGCGGGTACGCGAGCGATCAGCTGCAGCGCCATTGAGAATGAATTCAGGAAGTTGCGCAAATCGTGCACGACACTGCGCGTGATGTGCATGCGCGACTCGTACAACTCGCTGACGAGCCGCTGTTTCAGCGTCAATTCGTGATTGGCGCGCTCCAGCCGACCGGTGTATTCGTCGATCTTGCGGTCGCGTTCGCTGACCACTTCCTTGATCGACGCAAGCGTGACCATGCTCAGCGCTTCTGCAATCAGGCGACGCGCGCGCTTTTCGTGGCTGCGGGTGAATCCGTGGTCGCGCGTGGCGTACTCGTCGAGTACATCGGCGAGAACCAGGTGGAACAGATCCAGTTCGCGCACCAGTTCTTCGATCCGGTAGCCTTGACGCCAGCGCACTATGCCGTGCTTGCGCGCGTCGCGTTCGATCTCCGTTTCGACGTGTTCCAGATCGTCGACCTCCAGCGCCGCGCACAGGCCGTCGAGAATTTCGGGGAGGTGGTCGGCGAGTTGCTGATACGTGAGCTTATCGGCTTCCACCAGATCGACGTCGCCAAAAACTGCGTTCATCCATTGCTCGGTCAAACGAACCCGCTCGGCGCGAACGAATTCGGCGAAGTTGCGCAGGGGGCTAACGCGTGTGTCGTTCTTCATGGTGCGGTGGATCTGAGTTCGAGAATGTGCGTGCGCTGCGGTGGCGGCAGCCCATTATCACAGCAAATCGCCCGCGCGGCGTCGAATTTGCGGCCCCGTCCACTCAACCGTTGCGGTCCTTCAAGAAATCGACGAACGCACGTAAGGGCGCGGGCACGTGACGGTGTCCGGGATAGTAGAGAAAGGGCCCCGAGAAGCTTTGCCACCAAGGTTCGAGAACCGGCTGCAATGCACCGCTGTCGAGGTGCGGCTTCAGCATGTCTTCGAACAGGTGAATTACGCCCACGCCCGCAAGGGCTGCGCTGATCACGAGGTCGAGCGCTGCGCCGGGACGCACGAGCAACGGTCCCGACGGATTGAGTTGCACCACTTCGTCGTCGCGCTCGAAGATCCACGTCGGCGTCGCGCCGCCGGCAAACTGGACGCGCAGGCAAGCATGCGTAAGGAGGTCGCGCGGATGCTGCGGGCGTCCGCGTGCCTCCAAATACTCCGGCGCGGCGGCGGTGGCGACGCGTTCCACGCGCGGGCCGATCGGCACGGCGATCATGTCCTGGTCGAGCCGCTCGTCGTAACGGATGCCCGCGTCGCAGCCAATGGAAAGCACGTCGACAAAGCCGTCTTCGACGACCACTTCCACCCGTATGTCCGGATAGGCCTTTAGAAACGGCGCTATCACACCGGGCAATCCCATGCGCGCCGCGCTCGCCGGCACGTTCAGTTTGAGCGTGCCGCTTGGCCGGTCGCGAAACACGTTGAGCACGTCGAGCGCCGCTTCCATTTCGCTGAAGAGCGGCGTCAGTTTTTCGAGCAGACGCAGGCCGGCTTCGGTCGGCGCGACACTGCGGGTCGTACGGTTCAACAGGCGCAGACCGAGCTTCGTTTCAAGGCGGCGCACGGCAATGCTCAAGCTCGACGCGGAAACGCCGCTCGTGCGCGCGGCGTCGCGAAAGCCGCCCGCGCGCGCGACTGAAATGAAAGCGGTCAGGTCGTTTAGTTCCATGTCACTGTTCACAAAATTGAACAACCCGTGCACGTTAGCCCGCTTTATTAAACGGTGCAATCCCCGCCATACTGGGCTCACCTACAAAGACAGGAGAGCACCATGACAAACCTCGATATGACAAAGACATTTATGCTCGGCGGCCGCGAGGTGCGGCGCATGGGCTATGGCGCCATGCAGCTCGCCGGACCCGGCGTGTTCGGGCCGCCGAAAGACCGCGACGCCGCGATCGCCGTGCTGCGTGAAGCGGTGGCTAGCGGCGTCAATCACATCGACACCAGCGATTTTTACGGCCCGCATATCACCAACCAGCTGATTCGCGAGGCGCTGCATCCGTATGCCGACGATCTCGTGATCGTCACGAAGCTCGGCGCGGTACGGGACAGCGACGGCGGTTGGCTGCCGGCGCAGGAGCCGGAGGATCTCGAGCGTGGCGTACACGACAATCTGCGCAACCTGGGGCTCGACGCGCTCGAAGTGGTGAATATGCGGATGATGGGCGACGTACACGCGCCGAGCGAAGGATCGGTCGAAAAGCAGATCACCGCGCTCGCCGAACTTCAACAGCGCGGCCTGATCCGGCATATCGGCCTGAGCAACGCCACGCCGGCGCAGATTGCCGAAGCACAGCGCATCGTTAACATCGTCTGCGTGCAGAACCACTACAACCTGGTGCACCGCGCCGACGACGCGCTGATCGACGAACTGGCGGCCAAGGGCATTGCTTATGTACCGTTCTTTCCTTTAGGCGGCTTTACGCCGATCCAGTCGTCCGCGCTGACCGACATCGCGGCAACGATCGGCGCAACGCCAATGCAAGTGGCGCTCGCATGGCTGCTGCAGCGCGCGCCCAATATCCTGCTGATCCCGGGCACGTCGTCCGTCGGGCATTTGCGCGAGAACCTGCACGCCGCACAAATCGAGCTGAACGACGAAATACTCGCGAAACTGGATGCCATTGGCCGCGCCAACGCTTAACGCAACGTGTCAACGTCACGTGTTAAGGCCGCGTCGCTTCAAACGGAATCTGCAATATGCGCTCGCAGCCACTGGTGAGCCGGATCCCGATGCGACCGTTCGTGCCACAGCATCGCCATTTCGTAGCCCGGCACCTCGACGGGCGGCTGGACCACGCATAGTGCAGCGTTGTCGCGGACCAGCCGCTCGGGCACCATCGCCACGAGGTCGGTGTGGGCAAGCGCGGAAATCATGAACAGAAAGTGCGGCACCGAGAGCACGACTCTGCGCGAGAGGCCGGCTTTGGCGAGGGCTTCGTCGGTCGCGCCGGCGAATCCGCCGCCGTCGGGCGACACGATCACGTGCTCGAACTTCGAGAATTGCGCGAGTGTCGGCCGCCGTTTCAGGCGCGGGTGACCGGCGCGGCCGGCGAGCACGTAACGCTCGGCGAACAGCACTCTTCGTCGCAAACCGGCGGGCGCTCCTTCGCTCGTGTGAAAGCCGAGGTCGATCTCGCCCTGTTCGGCCTGTCTCGCGATGCGGGGCGGCGCCGCCTCCACTATGGCGAGCCGTGTGCCTGGCGCCGCCGCGCGCAGGCCCGGCAACGCCGGCAAGACGATGGTCGATTCCGCGTAGTCCGTCGCGGCAACGCGCCAGGTGTGCGCAGCCTGCGCCGGGTCGAACGGACGCGCGGGCGCCACGGCTTGCTCTAATGCCTCCAGCGCTTGCCGCAACGGCTCGCGCAGCGCCTCGGCACGGGCCGTCGCACGCATGCCGCGCGGGCCGGGCAGCAGCAGGGGATCGCCCAGCAGATCGCGAAGCTTGGCTAGATGCACGCTCACGGAAGGTTGCGAAAAATTCAGCCGCTCAGCCGCGCGCGTCACGTTCAGCTCGGCCAGCAAAACGTCGAGCGTAACGAGAAGGTTCAGGTCCAGCTTGCGGAGATTATTCACGGTAATACCTGTCATATCAGCAATTCATTTCTAATATACCGTGGCGACGCCTATTGTGTGTTCTTCCAGACATGAAAGAGGCAAGCGCAAATGAACGTTCTCATTGTTTATGCTCATCCAGAGCCACGGTCGCTGAATGGATCGCTGAAGGAGTTTTCCGTCAAGCGCCTGCGCGACGCGGGGTACGCGGTTCAGGTTTCCGATCTGTATGCGATGAACTGGAAGGCGGCGCTGGATGCAGGCGATAGCGTCGCTCACACAACAGGCGATCGCTTCGATCCTTCACGCGCGTCGAAATATGCGTTCGAAAACGGACTGCAAAGCGCGGACATCGCGGCGGAGCAGGCAAAGCTCAAATGGGCAGATGCGGTGATTCTGCAATTTCCGCTGTGGTGGTTTTCAATGCCCGCGATCATGAAGGGCTGGGTAGAGCGGGTCTACGCATACGGCTTGGCATACGGCGTGGGCGAGCACTCGGACGCGCGCTGGGGCGACCGCTACGGCGAGGGAAACTTCGCCGGGAAACGCGCCATGCTCGTAGTCACGACGGGCGGATGGGAATCGCACTATAGTCCGCGCGGCATCAACGGTCCGATCGACGACCTGTTGTTCCCGATCCAGCACGGCATACTGTATTACCCCGGCTTCGATGTACTGCCGCCGTTCGTGGTGCATCGCACGAGCCGCATCGACGAACAGAAATATGCCGAAGTGCGCAACGCGCTCGGCGAGCGCCTCGACAATCTCTGGAACACGGCGCCGATACCCTTCCGCGCGCAGAACGGCGGCGATTATCGGATTCCTGAGCTTACGTTGAAGGACGACATTGCACCCGGTCGCGAGGGCTTCGGTGTCCACGTCAAATAGTTGCATTGCGCACGCATGCTCGAAAGCATGCGCTGCGCATCGCGTAATACCAATCTTAGGGTTTACTGAAATTTGGCTGTAAGTCGCCGTTGCTAGAGTCGTCGCTGGATATTGCCGCCCCGTATGGCTTGCGTCGTTGGTATGCCCGCTGGGTTCCCGGACACGTAGAAAGGGAGAGCGACAACATGAGTAAGGCGCGTCTTTGCTGGCTGATCGTGATGATGCTTGTCGCCGCTCCGGCATGGGCCTTTCAGTCCCGTGTCGTGACGATTCCGAGCGCGGCCATGCACAAGTCGCTGGAAGCGACAGTCGTACTGCCCGACAGCTACGCGCGCGGCAGCGCGGCTGACCGCTTTCCGGTCGTCTATCTGCTGCACGGCTCGGGCGGCGACTACACCGACTGGACCGCCAATTCGCCCATCGGCAGACTCGCCGACCGTTACCACGTGATACTCGTGATGCCCGATGGCGGCCGCGAAAGCTGGTATATCGACAGTCCGGTCGACTCGCGCAGCCGTTACACGACTTACGTCGGTACCGAGGTCGTGGCGTACATCGACATGCATTTCCGCACCATTGCAACGAAAGAAGGGCGCGCGATCACCGGCTTGAGCATGGGCGGGTTCGGCGCGCTTCACATTGCGCTGGATCGGCCAGACGAGTTCGGGGCGGCGGGAAGCATGAGCGGCGCGGTGGATCCGCGCGGTTGCGAAGATGAACCGGGCATCGACCAGGTGTTCGGCGATCCTGCGAGGCATGCGGACTTCTGGAACGACGAGCCTATCGTCGAGCATGCGCGCAGCTTTGCGAGCGCGCATATTGCGCTGATGATCGACTGCGGAATGAACGATTCATTCGTGCAGTCGAACCGGATGCTGCATGCGCGGCTTATCGAACTGGGCGTGCCGCATCATTATGCGGAGCGGCCGGGCGGCCACACCTGGAAGTACTGGGCCGACGCGGTGCAATATCAGGTGAAGTTCTTTGCAACTACCTTCAGGCGCAACGGCGGTAGCGCGATAGCCTGACGCTCATGCTTCGTGCCGCGTGTTTGCTCTAATTTTGCTTCGGTAACCGAACTAATGTTTTAGTTGCGTCAGTCGATGCCGTGAAACACTGCATCATCGGGGCCGAGGTATGCGGGCGGACGCCATGCAGCGTCGCGCATGGAATGCTGCACCAGTTTTTCGACGCCGAGCAGCACCGCAAAGATCGCCATCCGCACTGGAATGCCGTTATCGGTTTGCCGGAAAATGGCGAGCCGCGAGTCGTGATTGAGATCGACGCTCAGATCGTTCGCGCCCGGCCGGCTGTCGCGCGGAAGCGGGTGCATGATGAGCGTATCGCTGCCGCACACGCTGTCTACCAAGGCCTGGTTGATCTGGAAGTCGGGCGTGTAGCCTTCGAACGATTCGTCGGTAAAGCGCTCTTTCTGAATGCGCGTGGCGTACACCACGTCGGCGCCGCGCAGTCCGGTTGGCAGATCGTGAGTCTGCTCGATCACATGCCCGTTACGCGAAATCTGCTCGATGATGTAGCCCGGCATTTCCAGCATGGGCGGCGAAATCAGCGTGAACTTGATGCCGCGATATAGAGCCAGCAGCTTGACCAGCGAATGCACGGTGCGCCCGTATTTGAGGTCGCCGACGAGCGCGATATGCGCCCCGTCGACGATCTTGCCGAGCCGCGAGAACTCGCGCTGAATGGTGTAAAGGTCGAGCAGCGCCTGGCTCGGATGTTCGCCGGGGCCGTCGCCGCCGTTGATCACAGGCACATTGGTCGCGCGCGCAAATTCGGCCACCGAGCCTTGCTCGGGATGACGGATGACGAGTGCGTCGACGTAGCCGCTCATCACGCGGCTCGTGTCGTAGATCGACTCGCCCTTGGCCATGGAAGAAAACGTGAAGCCGGTGGTGTCGCACACCGAACCGCCGAGCCGGCAGAATGCCGCGCCGAAACTCACGCGAGTCCGCGTACTGGCCTCGAAGAACAGATTGCCGAGTACCGCGCCTTCGAGCACGCGCGAGATTTTGCGGCGCCGTGCGATGGGCTGCATGATGTCCGCGACGCGAAACAACGCCTCCACCGAGTCGCGCGAGAACTGGTCGACCGACAGCAACTGTGGCTTACCTTCCCACAGCATCTGGCTCGCGAGCGATTGCGAATCTACGCTTTGCGTATGTCTTTCGCCCGGCTCGCCATGCACGAAGATTTCCGACACGAAGCGCTCGACGATCTCCGGCATGGCGCGCGATTCCTGCGAGTCGTCGGGCAACAACCACGTATCCAGAGCCCGACGGGAGACGCCGATGCGGCCCGCGAAGGTCTCGCGGGTCATGTTCAGGCGGCGCATGGCGTCGCGGAGAAAGGCTTGTTGCGGGACGCTCATGAAGGCACCTGTCGGGAAATGGCCGCGCCGGATATACGCGGTGCGTATATTAGTTCGCTTGTTGTAGAAGTCAAGCCGTTTTGTCGGTAGGCGGGATTTGGCTTGGTCTAGCGCGCGGTTTGTTGGCCAGGAAGGGGTGGGATTGCGCGGACTATCTGGAATTGGCAGCGACGGCTGGCAACACCAGTCGCTGTGGCTTGATCGTTGGGTGGGCGGCTGGCGGTTCACGACCCATTTCAGCCCCTTAAAAGCTGTGATCAACGGGCTGAAACCGGTTGTATTTGGGCCAGTCGCGGTACTACGCGAAGAAAAACGATATGAGCACTGGGCTCATATCGCCCACTCAACACTTCATGGGATAAATCGCTAGCAGGTGGAGCCACCAGCGAACTGACACCTGGCTGTTCAAGCAAAGCGAGACGATCAGCGCGTCGCCTGGTACAACACCACCGAGCGGATCGACTCGCCCTTCTTCATCAGGTCGAATCCCTCGTTGATGCGTTCGAGCGGCAGACGGTGCGTAATCAGATCGTCGATATTGATCTTGCCTTCCATGTACCAGTCGACGATCTTCGGCACATCGGTGCGGCCGCGCGCGCCGCCAAACGCCGAGCCTTTCCACTCGCGGCCCGTCACCAGCTGGAACGGACGCGTGCTGATCTCTTCGCCCGCCGCCGCCACGCCGATGATGAACGACTGGCCCCAGCCCTTGTGCGTGCATTCGAGCGCCTGACGCATCACCTTTGTGTTGCCGATACATTCGAACGAATAGTCCGCGCCGCCATCGGTGAGTTGCACGATGTGATCGACCACGTTCTCGACTTCGTTCGGGTTGATGAAGTGCGTCATGCCGAACTTCTTCGCCAGTTCGACGCGTCCCGGATTGATGTCCACACCGATGATCTTGTCCGCGCCGACCATCTTCGCGCCCTGGATCACATTCAAACCGATGCCGCCGAGACCGAACACCACCACATTCGCGCCCGCCTCGACCTTCGCCGAATATACGACCGCACCGACACCCGTCGTCACACCGCAACCGATGTAGCAGATCTTGTCGAACGGCGCGTCTTCGCGCACTTTCGCCACCGCGATTTCCGGCACGACGATGTAGTTCGAAAACGTTGACGTGCCCATGTAGTGAAACAGCGGCTTGCCGTCGAGAGAGAAGCGCGAGGTCGAGTCAGGCATCAGACCCTTGCCCTGCGTCGAACGGATTGCCTGACAAAGATTGGTCTTGCGCGACAGGCAGAATTTGCATTGACGGCATTCCGGCGTATAGAGCGGAATGACGTGATCGCCTCTCTTCAGCGTGCCGACGCCGGGACCGGTATCGACGATCACCCCCGCGCCTTCGTGCCCGAGAATGGCCGGAAAGATGCCTTCGGGGTCCGCGCCGGAAAGCGTGTAGTAATCGGTATGGCAGATGCCCGTGGCCTTCACTTCGATCAGGACTTCACCGGCACGCGGCCCTTCCAGATCGACTTCCTCAATCGTCAGCGGCGCGCCGGCTTTCCATGCGATGGCTGCTTGTGTCTTCATACTGCATTCCTCTGCTGAAGCGTTTGTCGTTCGTGATTTGCGTGGTCCGTTGGTCGAACGTCGCGTTGAACCTCTGCCCACACCTTGCGGATCATGTCCTGCAGCAGCAGCGATTCCGCCCAGCGGTCGGTCGTGTCGTTACCGTCGCGGTCGATGATCGCGTACGGTTTGGGGCCAAGTTCGCACGTGAAGGCGAGGGTGTCGTCCGCGCCCGCCCGTCGGCACCAGGACGCGAAGCCATAGCCCCACCAGCCGAGAAACAGATCGACCCACATCCGGTGCGGCTCGAACGATAGCTCTATCTGCACCTGCTCGCGGCTCGCGACGCGCCCGTGAAAGGCCCACGACTGATCCAGGATACGGTGCATCAGCGCATGATTCTCGTCGGACACGGGCCACGAGAATTCGCGTCCAACGAGGAAATGCGAGATGTCCCCAAGCAGCTTTAGATCGGGCCGCGCGTCGAGCAGGTCAAGCGTGAAATAGAGATCCGTGGTCATGCGATCGCGGTGCGTCTCGATGTAGACCGGGAAATCGACCTGTTCGGCCAGTCTCTGCCAGCCGTCGAGCAGCGTTACGCATTCTGCGACAGTGCGAGGACGTACGTCGGGTTGCAGATCGATGTGATGCACGCCAGATTCGACGGCATTTTCGAGCACGGGCTGTAAATCGTCTATCGTGCGTGGAAAGCACTGACCTTCCGCGTGCAGTCCGCATGTGGCACGCAACCGGGCCAGCCGCTGAACGTCCGCACGCTTCGTATAGTGCGCGCTCACGCCGTCAAAGCCGGCGTCGGCAATCATCCGCACGTTCTCTTCAAGTGTGCGTTCGTAGCCATCGGTATGGCGACGCTCCATCGCCCACAGCGACTGAAACACAAGCAGTCGTTGATTCATTGCGCCTCCGCGGCGAGCAGCGACCTGAGCTTCGTCCCGCGATCGGCAAGCAGATGAGGCGCCACGCACGCGCGCCGCGCAATCAGCTCTTGTGCGAAGCGCACGTCCCGCGCAAATTCGCCAGTCTGTCCGACTCCGCTCGCGCCGACAAGCACGCCGTCGCCGTCCAGTGCGAAGAACACGCGCGACGCCGAACCCGTCTCGCGTACCACCGTCGTCGTTCCAAGCGCAGGCATGCCGGCCATCTGGATCGTCATGTCGTATTGATCGGACCAGAACCATGGCACTGACGAACAGGCTTCGCCGTGGCCGAGCATATTGCGCGCGACGACACGCGCCTGGTCTTCAGCATTTTTCCAGCATTCGAGCCGAATCCGGCGGCCAAACAGCGGGTGGGGAAACGAACAAACATCCCCGGCCGCGAAAATACGTGGGTCGTTCGTGCATAACGTCGCGTCGACTGCGACGCCATTTTCGACGTCAAGATTTGCGGCCTGTGCAAGTTCGGTACACGGCATCACGCCAATTCCAGCGATCACGGCGTCGCACGCCAGGGTTGTGCCGTCGACAAGCTGCACACCACTTACGCGCGCCGTTCCGACAAGGCGTTCCACATGTACACCGAAGCGGACGTCTACACCCCGTTGTCTATGCTGCGCCACCAGGCATTGCGCCACGACTTCAGGCACCGCACGCATTAACGCCCGCGACGCCCCTTCGAGCACGACAACCTCGCAACCGAGTGCTACCGCTGTCGCTGCAATTTCAAGGCCGATGAAACCCGCCCCAATCACCGCGATGCGGCGACCCGGGCGCAGTTCGGCGCTGATCGCATGCGCATCGCACACGCTACGCAGCATATGTACGCCGGCGAGCGTCGCCCCCGGCAGATCCAGCCGGCGTGGCCGGGAACCCGTCGCAATCAGCAAGCGGTGATAGCCGAGCGTGTCGCCGCTGGCAAGCACCACCCTGTGCCCCACGCGATCGATCGCAGCCACAGGCGCATCGGTACGCAGATCGATGCGCTGTTCCCGAAAGAACGCCTCGTCGTAGATTGCGCACTGGGCGGTCGTCTTTTGCCCAAGCAGCACCGACTTCGATAACGGCGGCCGTTCGTAGGGCAACAAACCTTCGTCGCCGAAAAGCGTGATGGCGCCGTCCCAGCCGTTCTCGCGTAACGCCTGCGACGCACGCGCTCCGCACTGGCCCGCGCCGACGATCACCATCGGCTCCGTTGTGCTCATCAGCGGCTCCCGGTTGAGCTTAGCGGTAGCGGCCAGCCAGCGCCGAGACCTGCTCGATGTTCTGCGGCGTAATGAAGCCCGGCCCTGAGCTGATGTTGCGCGCCTCGTAGACTGGCTTCAGCCCATAGGCCTGAAGACGCTTGATGAAGTTCGGGTCCTTCTCGAGCTCCGCGCGAGCCGCGACGACATCCGTGCTGTGATTTCTGTGCATGATTGCGAGAATAGCGACGGGAATGTATCCCTGCAGATACGGCTGCTGGTCGGTGCAGAACTTGATGGTGCCGTCCTTGATGGCCTTGGCTACGTCAGCATCGATGTCGAAGGTGGCAAACCAGATCTTCCCTGCAAGCCCCAGCTTCGTGACGGCGCGAATGGTTGGGTCCGCAGAAGTCGGCCCTAACGTCAACACGGCTTGCGTATCCGGGTGGGTTCGCAAATATGCGCTTACCTTCGCTTCGATGCCGGTTGGGTCCGTGCCGACGTCGAGAGACGACGCCTTCCAGTCCGCACCGATGGCTTCGCCGAACCCTCGGCAACGCTCGAATGAGAGCGGATTGGTGGCATAGTGATTCACACAGACAAACGTTTTGATGCCGGCGGCTTTCGCTCGCAGTCCAGCCGCCTTCCCGGCCAGGTACTCCGGCTGTCCCACGTGCATCAGCGCGCCGAGGTCAGCGCTCTGCTGCTCCGTACCGGTATTGGCTGTAATGAAGGCGATATTTTTATTCTTCAGCTTCGAGACGGCTCCTTTCAGCAGATCGTAGTCGGCAATCGTCAGTACCACGCCGTCATAGTTGCGTGCCGCAGCCTGATTGACCAGTTGCACCATGTCCGCGATGTCGCCATTTGGCGGATTGCGATAGTCGGTCCGTACGTTGAAATCCTGGTCGGCCTGCGTGATGCCGTTCTTGACGGTATTCCACCACGCATCCGAATCCGGCGCGTGCGTGATGAAATCGAAATGGGCGACCGGGTCCGCGCAAGCGCTCGTGCAGAGTCCCAGACTCAACACAACGGCGCTCAGGCCGAGCATCTTTCCAATAACATGTTTCATGTCTGTCTCCTTGTTTATGGTCTATTTGCCGATATGGCGACATCGGCCATTCATGCGTTGCCTCAACCGCGCGTCGCCACAGTCAATCCGCTGGCAACCCGATGAAAACCTTGTTGTCCTCCACCTTCACGGGATGAATGGCGAGATTGATGCAGACGGGCGCACCTTTCGCCGCGCCTGTCGGAATGTGGAAACGCCCCATGTGCATCGGACATTCGATAATGTCGCCAAACACGAGCCCCTCCGTGAGGCGCGCTGTTTCATGGGTGCAAAGGCCTGCCGACGCGTAAAAGCCGGTCGGCGTGTGATAGATCGCATACAGCCTGCCGTCGTGACTAAACTCGATGACGTCCTCTTCTTCGATGTCATCGCACGCGCAGACGTGATGCCATTGCAGGATGTTCATTGGCGTATCTCCGCGGCTCAGCGAGCCTCAACCGCCCCAGGCGGCGTATCGATGGTTTGGCCTGCAGCCGCGGCGGCCAGCTTGCCGGGCACGAGGGGGGTCACCATAAAGTCAGGATCGCGCCGCTGCATTCTGAACACGTGAAGGATTTCTCTCCACGCGCTAAAGAGGCCGTCGTAGGCAGGCGGCAGATCCTCGCGGATTGCCTCACGCAGCTTCGGCAACGCATGGAATGGCACATTGGGAAACATGTGATGCTCGACGTGATAGTTCATATTCCAGTAAAGGAACTGAAGCACCCGGTTGAGCTTGATCGTTCGTGTCGAAAAGCGATGATCGAGCTCGTTTTCGCGCAACCCCGTATGCTGGGTAATTGCCAGCAATTCATGCAGCCATGCGCCGTAGGCGCGCGGCAACAGAAGGAACACCACGGGCAACCAGCTATGGGCGGCGATGGCCCACCCGGCCACGCCAATGTAGAGCAGCAGAATCACGCGTGAATTGCGGCACATTGCACGATATTCGGTGACCGGCACGACGGCTTTCGCGCTCTTTGACACGATGCCGAAAGTGTGCAGAACGATGTTGCCAAGGTGATGAATGCCGTGCGAAACACGCAGAAAATCGGTGACGAGCTTCAGGTAGTTCGGCGGCCGCTTGACTGCGAGTTCAACGTCGGATGGGACGGTTGCCGTCAGGTGCGTGTACGTATGATGTTGCGCATGCGACCAGCGGCTATAGATCTGTTCGCGCCATGTCATGAAGCAGATCAGCCAGTGCACCGACTCATTCAGCCATTCGCTTTTGAAGGGCGTGCGATGACGCAACTCGTGCTCCATCGCCTCCGCGAAGGCATAGAACGTTCCGTAAAGAAGGAACGCCGGTACGCACCAGGGAGTATCGAGCGACAGCCACGCGAACGCCCCGCTTGCCACCACCAACGCAATGAAACCGCCAAAATGCAGCAACGCGGCGGTGTCGTTACGCCGCGTGACCTCTTTGAGCACCTTCCTGTCGAGCCGGCATTTATACCAGTCGTCCATGGTGATCGTTTGTCTGCTGTCTTGCTGGTTGGACATGAATCGCACCCTGTGCTTGATGTTGACCGTCGTGATGAGCTGCGTGATGCATTGATCATCCTTGAGCGCATTTAAGGCTCTTTTTGAGCCATGGTCAAACGCCAAATTGCCTCATTTTGAGCCATAAAGGGTATTCCCCGAGGCGAAAGCCGTTCTTGTCCGGAGTTGGCGATGCACCCCCGGTGAGACTCAAACGACTCATTTTTCAGGCAAAATGATGCATGCGCGGCAATGTCGCGCTGCGACAACCAGGACCGGGCGACGATGGGCAAGCCGACACTGAAACAACTGATGGAAATGACGCAGCTCAGCCGGGCGACAATCGATCGCGCGCTGAACAACCGACCCGGGGTGCATCCGCGCACGCGCAGTGCTATCGATGCAGCGGTAAGGCAATTGGCTTCGGAGACGCCGGTGCGTCCGGCATCTCCGGTGGGACAGCGCAGCTACGTGTTCAGGTTGCTGTCGCAGGCAGGCGACGCGTTTACGGAGGAGTTGACGCGCAGCGCGGCCGGACTCGAAGCGGAATTCGCGGCGTCGGGCGTGCGCCTGGAGGTCGAGGGTTGCGTGGGGGTACCTGACGACGAAGTCGCAGCGAGGGTACACAAGGCTGCCGATGAGGCAGACGGTATCGCGATCATCTGCACGAACACGGCTGCAACGACCGCAGCATTGCGCAAATGCATGGCTGCCGGCAAACCGGTCGTGACACTGATCACCGACGTCGATGCCGACGCCCGTCACACCTATGTCGGCGTTAATAACCGCGCGGCGGGTCAGTCTGCGGCGTTCCTCATTGGACGACATCTGCAGGCGCACACCGCACCCGACGTCGCAGTGGTCGTCGCCACGTTTTCCTATACGTGCCACGAGGACCGCGAGATTGGCTTCCGTTCGTTGCTAAGACAACGGTTCCCGAACGTGAACCTCGTGGAGGTGATCAAAGGCGCAGATTCCGGCGCTGCGACCTATGAGGCGACCATGCGCTTTCTACAGGGACACGGCAAGCTCGACGCCATCTACAACGTGGCGGGCGGCAACGAAGGATTGGCTGCGGCGCTGCGCGAACATGATCTTGTGGGCCGGACGGTGTATATCACGCACGAAGTGAACCGGATAACAGAGCCGCTATTGCGTGCCGATACCATCGACTATTTGCTCACACAGGATCTTCGGCTCCTGCTTCGCACCGCGGTCGAACATTTGAGAACGGCCCGCGCCGGTGGCGACGTTCCCGCTCAGGCAATCATTCCAATCGAGACCTATTCCCGCTACTCGTTGTAGTAGCAAATGTGTGCCGTGCGCAGCAAGCTTCCTCCGCGCGTTTCAGTCTTGCGCGTCGCACTTGTTCCGAAAAAATACGCTGTCGCGCACTGACCGCCGCACTTTGGGAAACGCGTTGATCAGCTTTCATCGGTCGTCTCTTGACAATCTGCGAGCGGACACGCAGACAAGTTCGCCCAACGGCCGTTGATGGCCGCACCCAGCCTTTCACCAACCGGCGCAACCCAAGCGCTCTCAAACTCCGTCAAATCCAATGAATTCACGTCACAAATCCGGCGAGTCCAGTTTACGGGTTCTGAGTCACCAACCTGTCCCGTTTCCCTGCAATTTTGAGCCGCGCTTTGCCAATCCGCCGCGGCCCCGGTTACACTGCGCTTCATGCGCCTTCGCCAAACACTCCGACTCTGCTCGTCGACCGCGACCCAGTCCGCTTTCGCAAGCGTTGCGAATGCGCACGCGCGCCGTTCGCTCGTTGCCTCGCAGAACTGCGAGCAGTTGAGCCGTGAGTTCAGCGTTAAAGCCAAAAAACAGCCGCTCATCTGACCGGAGCACGCTGTTCCGTCAGATGCGACGGAACGGCGGATCAAGCGCTTCAAGTGTCCTTCCTGTCTTTCTCCTTCGCATGCTGCCGGAATCGATACGGTCGCTCATCGACGTAAGAGGAAAGACATGTCCATTTTTTCGGGTATCTGGGTTCCACTCATCACGCCTTTCGCCGACGCCGCGGTCGATCACGCCGCCCTGCGTGCGCTCGTGCGCCGCTATGCCGACGCGGGCATAGCCGGGATTGTCGCGTTAGGCACGACCGGAGAGCCGGCTGCGCTCAGCGCCGCCGAGCAGGACGCCGTGCTCGCAACGATCCTCGACGCGGCGCAAGCGGGCGGCGCGCGTGCCGACGCAAGCACCGATTCCAAGCCAGCATTGCCCGTGGTCGTCGGCGTATCCGGCAATAACACGCAAAGCATGCGCGAGCGCATCGCGCAGTTGAATTCGCTGCCGATTGCCGGCGTGCTGATGGCCGCGCCTTATTACATCAGGCCGTCGCAGGCAGGCATCGTCGGTCACTTCACGGCGCTTGCCGATGCGAGCGAAAAGCCAGTCGTGCTCTACGACATTCCGTATCGAACCGGTGTGCGGCTAGAACTGGACACGCTGATGACGCTTGCCGCGCATCCGCGCATCCAGGCGGTGAAAGATTGCGCGGGCTCGCTCGACACCACGCTCGCGCTGATTCGCGACGGTCGTTTGCAGGTGCTTGCAGGCGAAGACATGCAGATGTTCAACACAATGTGCCTTGGCGGCAGCGGAGCGATTGCCGCATCCGCGCATGTGCAGCCCGAGCGGTTCGTCGCGCTGTATCGCGCGCTCGCGGCCGGCGCGCTGGAGGAAGCGCGTCACATTTTCCACGCGCTCGCGCCGCTGATCGACGCGCTGTTCGCGGAACCGAATCCCGCGCCGGTCAAAGCAATGCTCGCTTCGCAAGGCCTGATACGCGACGAACTCCGCCTGCCGATGACGCGCGCGAGCGAAAAACTGGTGGAGCGCCTCGCCGCATTGGAAACAGCCTGAGCGAAGCGGGCCGCCGCGGACCGCGTATTTGAGATGCTTCTTGCGGCGGCAAGGCGATAATCGGCGCCCTCTATCGATTACCGCCGCCGGCATCTGCCCGGTCGATGCCGAATGCAGTCAGTTGAGTTCGCCCGTTTCATGTCCGCTTCACATACGACGCCAGCGCGCGCTGCGCTGGGCCATGCGCGCATTGCGCTTAGTTCGCGGCGGGGCACGCGCTGATGTTGTCCGTGTATCGCGCACGCACTCGGCTCGCGAGCGGTTCCGTCGGCCTCGTCACCCGCCGGTTTGCGCTGACGCGCGCGCTCGGCGCCGCCAGTGCGGCCGCGGTTCTTGCGCTGGTTGCGGGTATCGCAATCGGCGTGCGCTGGTCCGCGCGCGATGCGTCTGGAATGCAGACCGCAAACCGCATCGAGCGCGATTATGCGATCGACCAGCTCGGTAAGCTCAATGCGTCAATGGCGCAAATCGAGCCGCGCATTGCGCGTCTCAGCGCGCAAGTCGGTGCGTTGCGGGACTTCGAAGCGCGTCTGAATACACCGCGCTCAGCGCCGGTTGCGCAGGGCGCGCCGGTTCCTGCATCGCCCGCTTCGGCCGGCGATGGCGACGCAACCGATAGCGAAGGCGAGGGCGGTCCGTCTCTGCCGCCGCGTCGGTGTAGCAGCGTCATGCGGCATCTGGGTGCGCGCGCGGATGCAAATGACACCGGCGAGCAGCTCGATTGCATGGCCGCCACGCTGCGTGCACTCGAACGGCAGACCGCCGCGCACGCCATGGCCTATGCTGCGTTTCCCGGTCGCATGCCCGCCGACGGCGCGCGTTTCGGTTCGCCGTTCGGCAACCGCGTCGATCCCTTCACGCATCGGCTGAGTTTTCATCCGGGTCTCGACCTGGTCGCCAGAACCGGCGTGCCGATACTGGCCGCGGCAGGCGGCCGCGTGGTGCTCGCTGGCGAGAAGTCCGGCTATGGCAACGCGGTCGAAATAGATCATGGCAACGGACTCATGACGCGCTATGGCCACGCGTCGCGCATCGTCGTGCATGTCGGCGATCTGGTGCTGCCGCGCCAATATATTGCCGACGTCGGATCGACCGGACGCTCGACGGGTCCACATCTGCACTTCGAAGTGCTGGTCAACGGCGCGCCCGTCGATCCCGCGGCCTATCTCGCGCTTTTCGCCCCTGCATCTCATGGCTGATCCCATTCTTTCCCGCCATGCAGACGCTCTGACGCGTCGCGCTTACACGCTTGCGCCGGCGCGCTCTGTGCGTTTTCGCATCGCCGTATGGGCGCTGGTTTGCACGCTCAGTGCGCTCGCCGGCGGAGCGGGCGTGGTCATCGGCGAGACGCGCGGCAGCGGTAGGCCGCTCACGCAATGCCCCCCGGCTTCCGACGATCAGCGCGCAGAGCAGATCGAGCTGGCCCGCGCGCGCCTTGCTTTAGCGCAGGAGTCGGCGGCGCGCGCAGCAGTGCAGAAAACGGCCGATAGCGCCGCGGCCGACGTCGCGCGGCTCAACGAAGAATTGCAGTTCCTGCGCGGCCAGAAGAGAAGCGCGCCGCCCATGCAGACGCTCGGGCAGACCGCCACGTCTCGTCGTTAGGCGCCACTAGCCGCCACTAGAAGCCGGCGCGGCATCGCCCTGATCCACGCGACACACCTCTACATTTCCGGAGTACTTATGTTCAGCAAGAAAAAAACCGCGGGCATCCAGCAAACGAAGCTCGCCACACTGATCGCGCACGACGTGCGCATCGCGGGCGATCTTCAATTCACCGACGGACTGCGCCTCGACGGTCACGTGAAGGGCAACGTCAGCGGCGAGCCCGGCGGCCAGACGCTGCTCGTGCTGAGCGACCGGGGATCGATTGAAGGCAACGTGCACGGTTACGACGTGATGATCAACGGCAAGATAGTCGGCGACGTGATTGCCGACCATTTCGTCGAGTTGCAGGTCAATGCGCATGTGACGGGCAACATCTACTATCAGCAATTGCGCATGGATTGCGGCGCGACGGTGGACGGCAAGCTCACTCGGCACGACGTCGCTCACGCGCCGGCATCGCTTACCTCGATAGCCGACGTCGCGCGCGACTGAATCTGATCTCATCAAAGCAGCAACAGGCGTTCGCCGATTGCGCCGTTTAGCAGACCTCCTCCGTCACCGCGGTTCCCCGCAGGAAATCGCCGAAGTCGTCCGCGGTCAGCGGCTTGCCCAGCAGGAAGCCTTGCATCTCGTCGCACCGCATCGCCTTGAGCATGTGCAGTTGCGTCTCGGTTTCGACGCCTTCGGCCACCACATCCATTTCGAGCGAATGTGCGAGTGCGATGATCGCCGAGACAATCGCGCTGCCTTCGGCGCCGTGCGCATCGAGACCGTTGGTGAAGAAGCGGTCGATCTTCAGTTGCTTGACGCGAAACCGTTGCAGATACGCGAGGCTGGAATACCCGGTCCCGAAATCGTCGATGGCGATTTCAAAGCCGCTTGCCTGGAATTCCCGAAGCATGTCGATGGTTCGCGCCGCGTCATGCATTGCCACCGTTTCGGTGATCTCGAACATGATCTGTTCGCATCTGACGCCCTCTGCCTTCACGATATCGAGCATGGTCGGCACGAGATCCGCCTGCAATAGCTGGCGCGGTGACAGATTGATCGCCACCTTGACTGGCGGCAGGCCTTGCGCGGCCCAGCGGCGAATCTGCCGGCACGCCTCGCGCAATACCCAATAGCCGATCTGCACGATCTGCCCGGAGCGCTCCGCAATCGGAATGAATTCGAGCGGTGCAAGCGTGCCGAGTTGCGGATGGTGCAAACGGATCAGCGCTTCGGCACCGGCAAGCGACTCGCTCTTGCCGTCGAATTTGGGCTGGAAGTGCAGCGTGAAATGACGCTCCGCCAACGCCTCGCGCAACGCGTTCTGGATCTGCAGCGTGCGGGTCGCGGCTTCGTTCATGCTGCGTTCGAAGAAGCGGTAGGTGCTGCGGCCGGCGCGCTTCGCTTCGTACATTGCGGCGTCCGCATGCTTGAGCAGCGTGTCGACGGTGTCGCCGTCCTCGGGAAACAATGCAATGCCGATGCTCGGCATCACCTGAAGCGGTTGCGAGTCGGCCCATGTATCGCGCCGCATGCGCTCGAGCACGCCTTCGGCGAGCGCGGCCGCGTCGTTGCGCGAAGCCAGGTTCTCCGACAGCACCACGAATTCGTCGCCGCCGAGGCGCGCAACGGTGTCGCCGGCGCGCACGCAAACCAGCAGGCGTTGCGCGAACGCGGACAGTACCTGGTCGCCGGCCGAGTGGCCGAGCGAGTCGTTGATCGTCTTGAAACCGTCCAGATCCATGAAGAGGATCGCGAAGAGCGAACGTTGCCGGCGCGACGCATGAATCGCGCGCTCGATGCGATCGGTGAGCGTGGCGCGGTTCGGCAGTCCGGTCAGCGTGTCGAGCGTGGCGAGACGCAGAATCTGCCCGTTGAGTTTCGACACCGCGCCGACGAGAAAGCTCGTGCGCGCATCGAACCGCGACAGCAGCAACGTGACGATCAGTATCGCGAACGTGAACAGGATCACCGAAGTGGCGAGCCATGCGGCATTCACGCCGGCCGCCGCGCCGCAGATCGCGTCTGGCGCGAACTCGGCGGCGGCCATGCCGGCGTAATGCATGCCGCTGATCGCGACGCCCATTACGAGGGCTGCGCCGAAGCGCTTGCGCAGCACGTGTCGTGCGTCGTCGTTACTGAGCGCGCGCGCCATCCACAGCGCGGCCGTTGAAGCACCCACTGCAATCGCGAGCGAAGCAGCGAACCACGCCGGTCGATAGCCGATGCCGGGCGACATGCGCAAAGCAGCCATACCGCTGTAGTGCATGCCTGCGATGCCTGCGCCCATGAAGGCGCCGCCTGCCAGCAGTCGCGTGGCTGTAATTCGAGCCTGAGTAGTGAGGCACAGAGCGAGATACGACGCGCCCATAGCCAGTGCGAGTGAATAGGCCGTGTCCGCGAAATCGTAGCCGAGCGGAATGGGCAGCGAAAATGCCAGCATGGCCACGAAGTGCATCGACCAGATGCCGACGCCGAGCGCCGCCGCGCCGCCCATGCGCCAGACGTGCCGCAACCGCGGCGACGCCAGCACGAAGATGCGTCCTGTGAGATCGAGTGCCGTGTACGACGCGAGCGTCGCCACGACAAACGACATTGCCACTAGCCAAGGGTTGTATGAGCTCTGCATGTAAAGTCCAACCGCAACGGAAAAGCGGCTGAACCTGTTATCGACACATCGGGACGTTTATTTAATTATTTTCAATGTGTTAGTGACGGTGTCGTGCTCTGGCCGCGAGGCTTCCGGCCGGAAAGCCAGTCGCCTCGCGAGTGCCTGTCAGACGGTTTTCCCCGCAGCGGCCGGGAGCGGCAAGTCGTAAAGCCGTTTGCCCGTGGCTGCAAAAATCGCGTTGGCAACCGCCGGTCCAACGGGCGCGACACCGGGTTCGCCGACGCCCGTCGGTGCTTCGCCTGACTGCACGATATGCACCTCGACCTTCGGCATTTCGGCGATTCGCAGCACCTGATAAGAGTCGAAATTGTTCTGCTCGACCTTGCCGTCTTTCAACGTGATCGCGCTGTGCAACGCCGCGCCGAGGCCAAAACCGATCCCGCCTTCCATCTGCGCCGCGATCACGTCCGGATTGATCGGCGTGCCGCAATCCACCGCACAGACAACGCGCTCCACTCTCACGTTGCCGTCCTGATCGACGGAAACCTCGGCCACTTGCGCGACGAACGTCTTGAACGCTTCGGCGACGGCGATGCCGCGCCCGCGGCCCTTAGGCAACGGTTTGGCAGGGTCCCAGCCGGCTTTCTGCGCGGCGAGTTCGAGCACGGCACGCATGCGCGGTTCGTGCGCGAGCAGATCGCGGCGGAAAGCGAACGGGTCTTTGCCTGCGGCGTGCGCGGCTTCGTCGATGAATGCCTCGACCGCAAATGCCGTATGCGAGCTGCCGACCACGCGCCACCACAGCACCGGCACACCGGTCTGGGTGGTCGTCAGTTCGACCGAGATGTTCGGGATCGCGTAGGCCAGGTTGGCGGCGCCCTCGACCGATGTCGCGTCGATCCCGTTTTTCACCATGACGCTCGCGAACGGCGTGTCGCCGAGGATCGACTGGCCGACGATCCGGTGCCGCCAGCCGACGAGCTTGCCGTCCGCTGTCAGCCCTGCGTCGAGTTTGTGGAAATACATGGGCCGATACAGGCCGCCGTGGATGTCGTCTTCGCGGGTCCATTGCAGCTTGACCGGCGTGCCGTTCGCGCCCAGCGCCCGAGCGATCGACACGGCCTCGACGATATAGTCCGAGCGCGTATTCGCACGCCGGCCGAAGCTGCCGCCCGCATACAGCGTGTGAATCTTCACCTGCTGCGGATCGAGCCCGGCCGTGCGCGCGGCATTCGCCTGGTCGACGGTCTGGAACTGATCGCCGGCCCAGATCTCACAGCTGTTGGCCGTGAGCTTGACGACGGCGTCGAGCGGCTCCATCGGCGCGTGGGCGAGATACGGGAACGAGTACGATGCGGAGATTTTCTTCGCCGCGCCCGAGAGTGCCTGCTCCGCGTTGCCGTCCTTGCGGGCGGTTGCGCCCGGCTGCTCGGCGAGCCGCCGGTATTCGGCCATGATGGCGTCCGAGCTGCGCTTTTCCGCCTTCGACTCGTCCCATTCGACCTTGAGCGCATCGCGGCCCTGTTTCGCCGCCCAGAAGCCCTTTGCGACCACCGCGACACCGCCCGGCACCTGCACGACCGAGACGACGCCGGGCACTGCTTTGGCCGCCGACGCATCGAACGACTTGACCGTCGCACCGAAGAGCGGCGGACGCTGCAGCAGCGCGACCAGCATGCCGGGAAACGTGACGTCGAGCGTGAACTGCGCGGTGCCGTCGGTTTTCGGCGGCACGTCGACGCGCGGCAACTGATGGCCGATCAAACGGAAATCTTTCGGTGATTTGAGCGCGACCTTCTGCGGCACCGGCAGCCGTGCAGCCGCCGACGCGAGCGAACCGTAGGTTGCGCTGCGGTTCGTGGCCGCGTGATTCACGCTGCCATCGCGCGTCACGAGTTCCGTTGCGGGCACCTGCCATTGCGCGGCGGCGGCCGAGACCAGCATTGCACGCGCTTTCGCTCCCGCTTCGCGCAGTTGCATCCACGAGTTCGCCATGGCCGAGCTGCCGCCCGTGCCCTGCATCGTGCCGAAGGCCAGATTCGCGTAGCGCTTGGCGTCGGCGGGCGCGCTTTCGACACGTACGTCCTGCCAGTTCGCGTCCAGTTCCTCGGCGACGATCGTCGCGATACCGGTGTACGCGCCCTGGCCCATCTCGACGTGCTTCGCGATGACGGTCACGCTGTTGTCCGGCGCGACCCGCAGAAAGGCGTTGGGTGCAAACGTCGCGTCGGGCATGGTGGTCGCGAGCGCGCGGCGGCCCATGCCGGCCCACTCGAAGCCGATAGTGAGGCCGATGTTCGCGCCGACGGCGGCGACGGCGCCTGCTGCTTTGAGGAAGGTCCGGCGCGACGGGCGCACTGCGTCGGTGAGATCAGATCCGGTCGTCATGGTCAGGCCTTCAGGGTAGCGGCAGCTTCGTGGATGGCCGCGCGTATGCGGGCGTAAGTTGCGCAGCGGCACAGATTGCCGTTCATCGCAGCGTCGATGTCCGCGTCGGTGGGCGTGGCATTGTGTTCGAGCAAGGCTGTGGCCGACATGATCTGTCCGGACTGGCAGTATCCGCACTGCGGCACCTGCAACTTGACCCATGCGGCCTGGATCGCCTTCGCAGGCCGGCTTTCGATACCTTCAATGGTCGTGATGCGCTTGCCCGCCACGGCGGCGAGCGGCAGCACGCACGAACGCGTGGCCTCGCCTTCGAGATGAACCGTGCAGGCGCCGCATTGCGCCATGCCGCAGCCGAACTTGGTGCCGTGCAGGCCGGCGTTCTCGCGAATGGCCCAGAGGAGCGGCGTGGTGGGATCGGCGTCGAGCGTGACGTTCTTGCCGTTCAGGACAAACGATGTGGACATGGAACCTCTCCGTGGGGAAAGCCCGAACTTGGCGCCGGGTGTACGCGGCAGTGTGAACGACGGCTGCGCGTTCTGCTTACACAATCCTGCAAAAATATTGAACAATTCTGCAAATCCAACGAGCCGGAGGTGGCAGTCCGGCAGCGGTTGAGTATGCTCGCTTCCGTCAACGGAGTTCAATGCACATGAATCTGGCTTCTTCCGGGATGGATCCCTCGGCGTCGCGCGAAGCGGCACGCCGCGAACTGGCCGCACTCGTCAGCCGGTTCGCTCCAGTCGACGGCGCGCATCAGACGGCGATTCCCTCGCTCGCTTTTTACCGGTACTCGGCGCCCGCCGATCTGGGCTGCGGCGTGACGAACTCCGCGTTCGTGTTCGCGGCCCAAGGGGCCAAGCGGGTCGTGGTCGCGGGGCAGGCTTACGACTACGATCATCTGCATTGCCTCGTGACGTCCGTCGATCTGCCGATGACGTCGCAGGTCACGCGAGCGTCGTCCGAAGCGCCTTATTTATGCGTGAAGCTCACGCTCGATCCGCAGGCCATCGCGGAACTGGCGACGCAGTTGTGTCTGCCGGAACCGGGGGCCGTGTCGGCGGGCGAGGGCATCGCGGTGGGCTCGCTGTCGGCACCGGTTTTCGACGCGGCGCTGCGGCTCGTGCGATTGCTCGATACTCCGGATGACATTCCGGTTCTCGCGCCGCTCATCGAAAAGGAACTGCTCTACCGGTTGATGACGAGTGAGCAGGGCAAGCGGCTCAGGCACATTGCCGTGAATGGGAGTCAGACCTACCGGATCGCGCGCGCGATCGAGTGGATCCAGAATCACTACACCGAGATCTTGCGGGTCGAGATGCTGGCGCAAGAGGTGAACATGAGCGTGTCGTCGTTCCATCATCACTTCAAGAACGTCACGACGCTGAGTCCGCTGCAGTATCAGAAGCAACTGCGGCTTCACGAAGCCCGAAAGCTGCTGCTTGGACAGAAGGGAGATGTCGGGTCGGTGGCTGTCCGGGTTGGGTATGACAGCCCTTCGCAGTTCAGCCGCGAATATAGCCGGCTGTTCGGGGCGCCTCCGCTTCGCGATGTCGTGCAGTTGAGGCGCCGCAACGGCGTGGGATATGGGGAGTAGTTTCTTGGGCTTGCCGGCTCATGTTGAGCCCTTCAACTCGAAGATGCTGTCGATCTCGACGGGGATGCCCATTGGCAACGTGTGCACGCCAAGAGCGCTTCGCGCAGGCAGCTTGCTCTGGCCGAACAACGTCAGCAGAAGGTCGCTCGCGCCATTGGCCACTTGGGGATGCTGCGTGAACGATTGTTCAGCACGCACGTAGACAGTCAGCCGGCTGCATCTGTCTACGTTGTCGAGCCCGCACGCCTGATCGACGCAGGCGAGGATCATCAGCATGGTCAGACGCGCCGCGTGCTGTGCTCTTTCGACAGACATGTCGGCGCCGACAATGCCGACCATCGGCTTGCCATCCTCGAAGGGACCGAGACCGGACACGTAGAGCTGATTGCCTGAAACGGATACCGTTCGATAGGAGCCGAGCGGGTTGATCGGCGGCGGCAACTGGAGCCCCAACTGCGCGAGGCGTTCGGATACGTTCATGTGTGGCTCACGGTAATGTGGAATGACGATAGAGGCGACTAGAGGTTGCGCTTCGTCTGTTCGTCGAACCTCAGGCTACAGCGCGCCTCGTCCTTTGAACACCTGCAGCCCGTCATTTATTCCCGCTCATGTTCAACCATTCATTCGGTGGTGCGGATTGGGAGATCGCACTCCCGGATTCGAGGGCACGCAGTCGCCGCTATGCGGCGATGCGGCCATTCGATTAAGGCTGATCAACCGCCGTCGGCCGAGACGCGCGCCGATTCGCTTATCAATGCGCCGCTATAGGTGTTCTCGCTCGCCGGACTCGCGTGACGAGCCGCATGCGCGCGACGCATTGGCTTCAGCACCAGGAGCGCGAGCAGCGCGGAGGCTGCCGCCATGCCGGACGCCAGCATGAAGACGGCATGCCAGCTGCCGGTTGCCGCCGTAATGACGCTGGTGAACGGCACGAGCAGCGCAGCCGTGCCTTTTGCTGTATAGAGCAGGCCCGCATTCGTAGCCGCGAACTTTGGTCCATACGTATCGCCGCACGTGGCGGGGAACAGGCTGTAGATCTCGCCCCACGCGAAGAACACGATGCCGGTCAGCACGACGAACGCCACCGGGCTCTGGCCGTATTTCGACAGCGCCAGAATGCCGACCGCTTCGATCGCGAATGCGATGAACATCGTATTTTCCCGGCCGATGCGATCCGAGATCCAGCCGAAGAACGGCCGCGTCAAACCGTTCAGCACGCGATCGATCGTCAATGCGAACGTCAGCGCCGGCAACGTCAATCCGAGCAACGAAACTGGAGAGTCGTGCAGGCCGAAGTCTTTTGCGATCGGTCCGAGTTGCGCGGTGGCCATCAGGCCGCCCGCAGCCATCATCACGAACATCAGGTACATGACCCAGAACACCGGCGAGCTGACCACTTCGCGCGGCGTGGCGTTGTAGACCACGCGTTTGATCGTGCTTTTTGCGGTGGCGAGCAGGCTGGCCGGCGGCGCGAGCAAGGCGAGCCCGAGCAGGACGACGATGATGCCCTGGCCGAGGCCGAACGACAGGAAAGTCGCTTCGTACCCGCTGCTCTTGATCATGTTGGAGATCGGAATCACGGTGGCCGCGGACCCCGCACCGAAACCGGCTGCCGTGATCCCCGCTGCAAGGCCGCGACGAGTGGGAAACCACTTGAGCGCGTTGCCCACGCAAGTGCCGTAGACCGCGCCCGCGCCGACGCCGCCTATCGCCGCAGCGATGTAGAGCAAGGGCAGCGACGACGCCATCGAGTTAAGCACCCACGCAATTCCGCATAGCAGGCCGCCCCCGACTACGACCGGACGCGGCCCGTACTTGTCGACCAGATAACCTTCAACGGGCACCAGCCACGTTTCGGTTACCACGAAGATCGTGAACGCGACCTGAATCGCCGCGCGACCCCATTGATATTTTTCGTTGATCGGATTGACGAACAAGGTCCAGCCGTACTGCATGTTGGCGATCATTGCCATGCAGATCACACCGAATACGAGTTGCACCCACGGTGACGCTATCCACGACGACGCTCCTTCCTGATGATCCGTTTTCATCACTGTCTCCTTTGGCATGCCTTGTCTTTTGATTGCGGTAGGTGGCACCGCGACCGACCTTTAGACGTCGTGAAAGCGTTGGTCGAACCCATACAGTATGTGATATATCAAGTAAGTCAAGCGAAAGAAACACTAGTCTCGTAACGCGACTTTCCTGATATGAAAGGCAAATGAAGGAGTTCTGGCGACTCATGCGTATGAGTCAAAAAAAGCCCGCCGGCAAGGCCGGCGGGCAGAGGGCATGCGGCAAGACAAGGCTGTTCGCCGCACTCCTGCTTTTATAGGTGAAAGTGTTCTGTAATGTTAGTTTTTTGTTTGTAGGGATTTCGATAATGCGCGACGCTCGCTGGACGCGGTAGAAAGCTCGGTGCAAACGCGTCCATGTACGAGGCGCGAGCACTGCGCTCACCACGCGCGCGGAGTATCGTGGTCGATGCACGCGCCGCACTCCGGAGACCCGCCATGAACGAAGCTCAACGACTCGCCGCCTTGCGTATCGTCCTGATCGTCGTAGGTCTGATCGCCCTGTTCGCGTTCGGGCCGCTCATGATCCTGTGGCCGTCCGGTTGGGCTTGGCACAGCGGTCACTCCGACTATCCGCTGATGATGGTCGGCATCTACGCGACGCTCGGCGTGTTCTTGCTGAGGGCGTCGCGCGATCCGCTCAAGCATCTGAGCCTGATCTGGTTCACGGTATGGTCGAGCGCCGTGCACGGCGCGATCATGGCCGTGCAGTCTTTTGGCGTCGAGATGGACGGAGCGCGCCATCTCGGCCATCTGGCGGGCGATGTCCCCGCGCTGTTCATTGTCGCCGCAGTGCTCGCGGTGTTGACGCCGCGCGGCGACAAAGCGCGCGCGCTGCTGGTTTGACACTGTAGCCGTTCATGTGGCCGCTTATGTAGCCACTCTCCGCGCTACACGCGACGCCACCCCGACATCACAACGACTGCGCCGAGAACGTATCGCACTGGCGGACATCGCCCGTCGTGAGGCCGCGTCGCAGCCACCGCTGCCGCTGCTCACTGGTGCCGTGCGTGAACGCCTCGGGCACGACGCGTCCCTGCGATTGCCGCTGCAACCGGTCGTCGCCGATCGCGCCTGCTGCGGTCAGCCCCTGCTCGAAGTCGCCCGGTTCCATCAGCTTCGCATTCAACTGCTGTGCGACCGCTGCCCACACGCCGGCAAAACAATCCGCCTGCAATTCGAGCCGCACGGACAGCGCATTGGCGCGCGTCGGCGACATGCGCGCACGCGCCGCTTCGTACTTGTCCGAGATACCCACCACGTTCTGTATGTGATGCCCGACCTCATGCGCGATGACATACGCCTGCGCGAAGTCGCCGCCCGCGCCGAAGCGCTCGCGCAACTCGCGGTAAAAGGACAAGTCGATATAAACGGTGCGGTCTGGCGGACAGTAGAACGGCCCCATTGCGGACTGTCCCGTACCGCATGCCGTGGGCGTGGCGTCGCTGAAGAGCACGAGCTTCGGCGCCGGATAGTCCTGATTCAACTGCGTGCGAAAGATATGCTGCCAGGTACGTTCGGTGTTGCCGAGCACGCGGCGCACGAAGTGACTGCCGGCATCTTCGGCGGGCGGTGCGTTCGTCGTCGCACTGCGCTGCGGCGCGTTGCCTTGCAGTACTTGCGCACCGTTGATAATCGTCATCGGATTGATGCCGAAGAAGTACGACGCGGCCAGTGCGATCACAATCGTCCCAATGCCGATGCCGCCGCCCATCCGCATGCCTCCGCCTCGCCGGTCTTCGACGTTCTGGCTTTCTACTTCATCATCGAGGCGCATGTGCTTTCTCCATTGTGTCGCGCGACAAGCCGTGACGTTTCGCGGTCCGTGCTCGCGAGGAAGCAGTAAGCATACCCGCTGGGCGTTTCTGTGAGCGGTCGCGTACGCAGGAAACCGGGCGTGTTTGTTCGTGCGCAGTGGTTGTCAAACTTCTGACGTGGGGAGCGCGGTTTTCACCTGCCGCCGCCCGCCGTTTGTTCCGGTAATGCCATTTTCAGCACACCCGGTCAGCCCGCCTTGCTGAGCACGAACTGCATGACGTCGGTGCGGCCCTCGTCGAAACCTGCTTCGCAGTAGGCCAGATACAGCCGCCATGTGCGCATGAACACTTCGTCGAAGCCCAAGGTGCGGATCGTGTCGACCTCCGCTTCGAACGCAAGACGCCAGCGGCGCAAAGTCTCCGCGTAGTCGCGACCGAATGACAACGATGCGTGCGCTGCGAAATGGTTGCGCTGCGCCGCGTCGATGAAACGCTGCGGGCTCGGCAACATTCCGCCCGGAAAAACGAACTCGCGAATGAAATCGCTGCTTGAGCGATACGCGGCAAAGTGCTCGTCGCCGATCGTGATGGTTTGCACCAGTGCTCGAGCCGCCGGCCGCAAACAGTCATGCAAAGCGCGAAAGTACATGGGCCAGAATTTTTCGCCGACCGCCTCGAACATTTCGATCGACACAATGCCATCGTACTGGCCGCTCAGCGTGCGGTAGTCGCGCAGTTCGAGGTGCACGCGCTCGCTCAAACCCGCCTCGCTTACACGCTGTTTAGCGAACTGCAGTTGCGCCGACGAGATTGTCACGCCATGAACATGAATTCCCTGGCGTGCTGCAAACATCGCAAAACCGCCCCAGCCGCAGCCGATTTCCAGAACATGCATGCCGGCGCGCAATTCGAGTGTATCGACGATGCGCTGATATTTGGCCTGCTGCGCCGCTTCGAGCGTCCGCTCGAAATGGCCGTCGAATAGAGCACTGGAGTAGGTGAAGGTCGGGTCGAGCCAGCGCGCGTAGAACGCATTGCCGAGGTCGTAATGCGCGTGAATATTGCGCCGGCTTCCCGCGCGGGTGTTACGCCTCAGCCGATGCCTGAGTCCATACCAGAGTTGGGCAAGCCAGTTGCCATACACAGTGCGCTGCAAAGCATTCTGATTGCGGATCGCTAATCGCAGTAGCGTGACGAGGTCGGGCGTATCCACCCAGAACGCGCGCCAGGCATCCGCGAAGCCGATGTCGCCTTTGCGCAGGATCGCGCCGCATGCCCGCCAATCGCGAAGTTCGAGCCGGGCGCGCGGCGTGCCATGGGGATCGCCGAAGGTGCGCTGCTGGCCATCGGGTGTAATGACGACCAGATGTCCGGCCTGAATCCGTTCGAGCAAGGACAGGAATAGACGCGCCGACGGCGGCGTGGCCTCGTCACCGCAAACGGTTCTCGAAAGCGCCATAAATGAAACTCCTCATTCGGACGAAATGGACTGTGCAGCGCAAGACGGTTTCGCAGTCACGGCTGCGTCGATGACGTGTCAGTGACGGGATCAGGCACAGGGCGCTTGCCATGGAACGGCACCTTCTTGATCGCCAGACGCAACGCCTGCCAATGAATGCGGAAGACCACGCCGAGGCACAGGAACGGCTGACGCGCGAGCGCGGTTAGCGCGCTTGTGCCTGTTAGCGGAACGAGCGCTCCATGCAGCGCCGTGCGAATCAGGAGTCCCTGCGCGTCGTGGTAATCGATCGAGATCGATGTGTTGCCGCGCGTCTCGCCGACACGAAACACGTAGCCGCCCTCGACACGGCAAAACGGCGACACGTGCAGCACCTTCTTGCAGCGCAGAACGGTGGAGCGGGTGATCGCCTCACGATCAGGCGCATGCAGCAGATAACAGTGGCGCTCGCCAAACGTGTTGCGCACCTCAGCGAGCAACGCTCGCAGGCGGCCATCGCGGTCGTGGCAAAACCAGAATGCGATCGGGTTGAACGCGTAGCCGAACACGCGCGGGAATGCTTGCAGCCAGATACGGCCGTCGGCTTCGTGGAGGCCGGCGGCACGTAGTTGCGCCCGCATCCATATCGCCAGATCGCTGCCGTCGCATGGACCGTGGTCACGGCGGCGCAAGCTGAGCGGCCGGTGACGATCGACACCGAACCACCCATTGCCGATCGAGTCGAGCCGATCGAGGTCGACGCGTACATAGAACGCCGGATAAACGAAGCGATGACGCTTCGGCCGCAGACGCTCATGCACGATCCTGCAGTTGAGCAGCCAGGCGAATGGCTCCTGAATAGCGGCGGCGCTCGCGCTGCCATCGGCGGTGCCGGGCTTCACAGCTTTGCCCATGCAGGAGACGAGTCGAAATCGGCGGCCACACGCAGCGCGGATTTCAGACCGTCCTCGTGAAATCCATAACCGGTCCATGCACCGGCGAACCACGTGCGTCGCTTGCCCTGCAGCATCGGCAGACGTTGCTGCGCGTCGATCGCGCCGAGATCGAGAAGCGGGTGATCGTAGACAAAGCGCCGCAATTCGGTACCCGGCGCAGGCGCGGTCAGCGGGTTCAGCGTCACGATGAGCGGCGTCGTAAAAGGCAAGCGCTGGAGCTGGTTGACGAGGTAACTCACACACACTGGCTGCGTACCGTCGTGGCAGCGGCTGCCCAGGTAATTCCACGCCGACCAGACGCGCTGACGCCGCGGCAGCAGACTCGTGTCCGTGTGCAACACCGCCACGTTGGGCCGGTAAGCAATTGCACCGAGCACGCGTCGCTCGTCGGCATCGGCGTCTTCCAGCATGTGCAGCGTGGTCGGCGCGTGCGTTGCAAGCACCGCTGCGTCGAAGTGCTGCGTGCCATCGTCGGTGAATACGTCGACGCCCTGGTCGCCGCGCCGGATTCCTCGCACCGAGGTGCTGAGCCGCACGTCGTCGAGCGTTGCGGCAATCCGCTGCACGTAACTTCGGCCTCCACCGATCACCGACTTCCACTGCGGCCTGCGGTTCACCTGAAGCAGCGCGTGGTTCAGACAGAAGCGCAGGAACGTGCTGGCGGGGAAAGCGAGTATGTCGGCCGTTGCGCTCGACCAGATCGCCGCGGCCATCGGCAGTAAATAGTGACGCTGAAAGGCATGGCCGTAGCCGCCCATTGTCAGCAGTTCGCCCATCGACACGCGTGTTGCTGTGGCGATTTCCAGGTTGCGCTCCGCGCTGCCGTTGAAGCGAAATACATCGCGCAGCATGCCGATAAAGGTCGGCGAGAACATGTTGCGCCGCTGAGCGAATAGCGTATTCAGATTGGTGCCCGCCCATTCGAGGCGGCCCTTATCGAGCGAAACGGAAAAGCTCATATCGCTCGCATGCGACTTCACGCCCAGTTCCGCAAACAGCGCGATGAGGTTCGGATAGGTGCGATCGTTGAAGACGAGAAAGCCGGTATCGACGGGATGACAGTGTCCATTGAGCCTGACATCGACGGTATTGGTGTGACCGCCAAGGTAGCCTGCGGATTCGAACAGCGTCACCCGATGGTTGCGCGCGAGCAGATAGGCGCTCGCAAGGCCGGCAATACCCGCACCTATGACCGCCACGCGTGAGCCTCGCGTCAATGGGACGGTCCTGCTGGCCTGACTCATGTGCGCATCTCCCGATCATGGGACGCGCGTGGCTATTGGAAGTTAAAGGAGAGTGCGCGTCCTCGGGCAGAGTTACGAACGACAAGCGAAACCGGATGCAGCATGTGTGCCGGATTCGATGAAAGCACGCGGTGAGTCGGGATTTGCGTCATGCAAGGCGTCCAACCGACCCGCTCAGTCGTAGATAGGGATTCACGACACGAGAGCAGGAGGTCCCTTCATGCTTGATACGCGGCCTTCGTTGACTGGCAGGTCAGGTGTCGGGCCGACTGTCAGGTCGATCGTCAGGCCAACTGCTCGTCCAACCGTCAGTCCACCGCGACCGCGGCTGTCGATGCTATATTGCGCGAGGTTAATCCGTGAGGGCGATGCACGCCACTACCCGCGCATGAATGATAAGTCGAATAGCGCAGACAACGACGAGCCGGTCTCGCCTACGCAGGCAGACCAGGACGAACGCGGCAATGACGCGCAGCGGCGGGCGCACCTGAACGGATTGCTGCAGGCCACGGCGCACGGCAATCAAGCCGCATTCGCCGAGCTGTACCGTCTCGCTTCGAGCCGGGTGTTCGCGGTCATCTTGCGCATGACTCACGACCGCGCCGAAGCCGAAGATCTCTTACAGGACGTTTTCACTGCCGCCTGGCGACGCGCCGATGTGTTCGATCCCGCGCGCGGCGGCGCGATGACGTGGCTTGTGACGCTGGCGCGCAACCGCACGATCGACCGCTTGCGTCAGCACCGCGAGGCATCGCTCGATAACGAGTCCGCGGAGGAAATCGTCGACGAAGGACTCACGCCGGTGGCGCTTGCCGAGGCGAGCGAAGAGCGCGTGCGACTCGAGCGCTGCATGGAGCAGCTGGGACCGCAGCAGCGGGGCGCGGTCCGCGAGGCGTTCTTCAGCGGCATTACCTATAGCGAGCTGGCTGCTCATCTGAGCGTGCCGCTCGGCACATTAAAAAGCTGGATCAGGCGCAGCCTGATGCAGCTCAAGACCTGCCTCGAGCGATGAATACGCCCGCAGAAAACGAATCCGAACTGCGCTGCGCAGAATATGCGTTGGGCGTCCTCGACGCCGACGAACGCCGCGCGCTCGAAGACGCCGTGGCCACCGACCCCGTGCTTGCGTCGACCCTTGCGCGATGGCAGAACCGGTTTGCGCCGCTTGCCGAAGACCTGCGCCCCGTGGCCGTACCTGAGCGCGTGTGGACTCGCATCCAGCGCGATCTCGGTTTCTTGCCGGCGCGGTCGTCAGCCTCGGACGGCGAGCGCGGGCAGGGCTGGTGGAATAACCTGGGCCTGTGGCGCTTCGTCGGTATCGGAGCGAGCCTCGCGACACTCGCGCTCGTCGCGGTGAACCTGGTCTCGCTACGCGAGGCGCCGCGTCCCGCGAACGTCGCCGTCAATCCGGTGCAGGGCTATATGGTCGCGACGATCGCGCGCCCGGATGGTGTCGCCCACTGGACAGCGACGGTCGATCTGCTGCGTCGCGAGATGGTCGTGGTGCCGGCCGTCAAGCCGACGTTCGCCGCAGACCGCGCAACCGAACTGTGGCTCATTCCGCCAGGCGACAAACCAATCTCGCTCGGTGTGTTTCCGGCTGATGCACCGGCGCGCATGACGCTTGCCGACGCCGTCGTTGCGCAACTGAGCGCACGCGCGGTGCTGGCCGTCTCGCTCGAGCCGCTGGGCGGGTCGCAGACGGGGCAGCCTACCGGGCCGGTCGTTGCCACGGGTCAGGTCCGCTCGGGCGTCTGATAAGAAGAGAGCGGGGCGTTGCATCCGTTTGACCGCGGCATCCGTAGATTCCCTTATTCGTCGCTTCGGAATTCTGCATGCCAGTTGCCGCCACCCTTGCGCTCGCATTCGCGGGCCTTGTCATAACGTTTGTCGGTGTCTGGGTCGTTCAGTTGCGTACGCGCAATGCGGGGATGATCGATCCGGTCTGGGCAGGCACGCTTGGCGGTGTCGCGGTTTTTGTCGCGGCGGCCGGGCCGGGCGCGTCGCTGAATCGCGCCGCGGTTGCAGTCAGCGGAGGCGCGTGGGGACTTCGGCTCGCGGTGCATCTTTGGCGCCGTAACAGCGGACACGCCGAAGACGCCCGTTACGCGGCGCTACGCGAGCGCTGGGGCGCCGCCGCCCCGCGCAACATGCTGGCGTTCTTCCTGCTGCAAGCGCTGATCTCGATGGTGCTGTCCATTGCATTCCTGGTGCCTTCGTACAGCGAGGCGATACCCTCGTTCGGGTTTATCGTCACAGCACTTGTAATCGGCTTGACGGCGCTCGCAGGCGAGGCTGCCGCCGACCGCCAACTTCGCCGCTTCGTCGCCGATCCGGGCAATCGCGGCCGCGTCTGCACTGTCGGCTGGTGGCGCTACTCGCGACATCCGAACTACTTCTTCGAATGCCTGCATTGGTGCGCCTATGCGGCGTGGTCGATCAGCCTGCCGTGGGGTTGGGCGACGCTCGTGCCGCCCTGCGCGATGGCCTGGCTGCTCATGAAGGTATCGGGTGTGCCGATGCTCGAAGCGCGACTCGTCCAGACCCGCACCGGCTACCGCGAATACATGACGACGACAAGCGCGTTGATTCCGTGGCCGCCGCGCGCGGGCGCCCGCGAACGCGGAACCGGTCTGGATTCGGACGACCGACACTCGAAGAGGAACTGAGATCATGACCTTTACCGTCACGCCCACGCCTGCGTCCCGACGCGTCGAACCGGCATCCGGCAGACCGGCCGCGAGCGCCTATGACCCGAACTGGACGATTCGCTGGTGCGAGCGCGGCTGGCTGCCGGACCTCGCGATTCGCGCCGGCATGCGGGCGCTGATGGCGAGGCGGCTCGCCGATGAACATGCAAACGACGGAGAGCGCCGTGGCGAGGCACTCGAACTGCTCATCGACGATCTGCGCGCAAAGCCGATCGCGATTGAAACGCAGGCGGCCAACGCGCAGCACTACGAGATCCCCGGCGAGTTCTTCGAGGCGCATCTAGGCCCTCGTCTCAAGTACTCCTGCGGCTATTATCCAAAGGGCGATGAAACGCTATCCGAGGCCGAAGATTCTATGCTGGCGCTGTACGCTCAGCGCGCAGGTATCGAGGACGGGCAGTCCATTCTCGACCTCGGGTGCGGATGGGGCGCGTTATCGCTGTGGCTCGCACAGCGGTACCCGCGTGCACGGATCGTCGGGCTTTCGAATTCGCATGGGCAGCGCGCGTTTATCGAGCACCGCGCGACCGAGCGCGGACTTTCCAATTTGCGCGTGGTGACGGGCGACGTCACGACCTTCGAGTTTGCACCGGGCGACGCGGGCTTTGACCGCGTCGTTTCCGTCGAGATGTTCGAGCACATGAAGCACTATGGCTTGCTGCTCGCGAAGATCGCGCGATGGCTGCGTGACGATGGGCAGCTTTTCGTTCACATGTTCGCGCACCGGCTGCTCGCATATTCTTTCGACGTGCGCGACGGCAGTGACTGGATGTCGCGCCATTTCTTCACCGGCGGCACGATGCCTTCCGCAAACCTGTTGCTGCGTTTTCAGGACGATTTCTGCGTGACGCGTCAGTGGTGGATTGACGGCACGCATTACGAACGGACCGCCAATCAGTGGCTGGCTTCTCTCGACTCTGCGCGCGAGCGCGTGTTGCCGCTTCTCGCGGCAAGCGGCAATGCGCACCTGGCGTTCCAGCGCTGGCGCATGTTCTATATGGCCGTCGCGGAACTGTTCGGCTATGCGCACGGACAGGAATGGGGCGTCGCGCATTATGTGCTGCGTAAGAGGGGTGAAGGAGCTTCATCTTTTTAGCGCAATGCTTTTCCAGAGGGTGCCGGATTCCGGCACGTCGTGCCCGTGCACAGGTCCATGTAGCCGTAGGTCTGCCGCTTTTTCTGGTTCTGTTCCTCGCGCTTTTTCTTGCGCATCGCGGGAGTGAGATAGGGGTAGTCGCGACTTATTGTGATTCGATCGAGCCGCAACTTCCCGGAGGGATTATTGGGCGCGGGGTCGAGGAAGAAAAACTCCACGTCCACGGGAAAGCGTCCGTTCTCGCCATCATTAGCGCGGTACCAGTAAGAGTGCAGCAGGTTATCGGGCGGAGGACCGACCCCCATGTCGTTTCCTTCTTTCCTCACGCCCTTCTTGTCTACCCAGTAGCTTGCCAGATCAAGGCGTTGTTCAAGCAGGCGGCGACTAATGCCGGCAAGAGCGTTATGGAACCATAGCTCAAAATAGGCGGGGACCGCTTGCACGCGCGTCCTGTCGTCGGAGTAGTCGAGTGGATCGGTCCATGTTGTAAGTTCCACCTTCGCATCAGGAAAAGCGCGGTTTCGGAAGGAGTACGCTATTCCAGCTTCCCCTGGGACAAAGTGTTCCGCCGATTTGAGGTTCCCGAGATCGGGGTCGTCGGGATTGACCGCCTTGTCATCCCGCATGATCTCCATGACCTTTCCGAGCAGTTGCAGGAGCGCCTGTTCCTGGGACGGGGTAATGTTGCCACTCATGTCACTTTGCTCCGATTGACTGGAGAACGTGGGCGTAGACGCTTGTGCATGTGCCTGGGTTACGCAACCGAGAACGGCCAGTCCAGCAATACTGGACCACTTCGCCGCACAAGAATGCATCCTGTTCATGTAGATAACTCGCATACGTGGAAGACCTGGCGCCTTCGCTTATCCCTTCAGCGCAATGCCTTTCCAGACGGTGCCGGATTCCTCATCGACATTGCAAAGCCAGTACCACTGGCCGCGAACCATCGGACATGAGCCCCCTTGTTCCAGCGACACGGAGCGTACAGCTTCGAACTTCTGCCCCCGCTCGACCTTCATCACGTCGGTCGGACCGTCCTTTGTCCAGCCTTCCCATATGCCGGATTCCGGGCACGTCGCGCCCGTGCACAGGTCCATGTAGCCGTAGGTCTGCCGCTTTTTCTGGTTCTGTTCCTCACGCTTTTTCTTGCGCATCGCGGGCGTGAGATAGGGGTAGACGCGATGAATCGTGATTCGATCAAGCCGCACCTTCCCGGAGGGATCATTGGGCCTGGGGTCCAGGAAAAACAGTTCGACGTTGACGGGAAAGAGTCCGTTTGCACCGGCATTCGCCCGATAGCGGTAAGAGTGCAGCAGGTTGTCGGGCGGGGGCCCGGCCCCTAAGTCGTTTCCTTCCTCCCTCACCCCGTCCCCGCCGGCCCAATAGTTTGCAAGATCAAGGCGTTGTTCAAGCACGCGGCGACTGATTCCGGCGAGAGCGTTGTGGAGCCATAGCTCAAAGTAGGCGGGGACCGCTTGCACACGCGTCCTGTCGTCGGAGTAGTCGAGTGGATCGGTCCATGTTGTAAGTTCCACCTTCGCATCAGGAAAAGCGCGGTTTCGGAAGGAGTACGCTATTCCGGCTTCCCCTGGGACAAAGTGTTCCGCCGATTTGAGGTTCCCGAGATCGGGGTCGTCGGGATTGACCGCCTTGTCATCCCGCATGATCTCCATGACCTTTCCGAGCAGTTGCAGGAGCACCTGTTCCTGGGACGGGGTAATGTTGCCACTCATGTCACTTTGCTCCGATTGACTGGAGAACGTGGGCGTAGACGCTTGTGCATGTGCCTGGGTTACGCAACTGAGAACGGCCAGTCCAGCAATACTGAACCACTTCACCACACAAGAATGCATCCTGTTCATGTAGATAACTCGCATACGTGACTGCCATTATTCGGGCCTGCTCGGGTGTGACGTTTCTCACCTTGCAGACTTCGGCCTCGACCTTTTCCAGATCGGCCTGAATGAATTTCCAGTAATCGACTCCCTTCGTCTGGCTAATCATCCAGTAGTAATAGAAGATCAGCATCGCATGGATACCGGTTCGGGCGAGACTGTCATTCGGGAATGGTGTGGCGCAGGCCAAATCGAATATGCTGTCGCCGGCGAGTTGCTTGAAACACTTCTGCATACCGGAGAATGCGCTGTAATCGTCGGGAAATGCGCTGAGCAATGAAATCTGCCAGAAGAGCTGCTGGCAGTGCCGCGCTTCGTGGTAGATGGTGTCGGCGAAATCAATGAGTGTGGCGTTTGTTTCTGGATGGTCTTTAACGCTCCTGATGATTTCATCAATGTCCCATCTCGACAGGCATAGCGTCCAGTATTTGGCTGTGAAAGTCCCATGCGCAGAAAGGGGAAAGTGGAATTCTGCCGCGTTGTTAGGCGACACAATGGTGATCTCGGGCATTGCACCGCCTTTCGCCGCGCCACGCGCTGGCATCGCGAACGGACCCGCCTGCAGCGCATTCCAGATTGGCCCCTGGATCGCCGGCACGATGACCGCCGCCAGGTCTTCATCCGTCTTTCCCGCGAGACTCGCCCACTCGATCCTGCAAAGACTTTCCTTCACAGCGGCCGTGTAGCTCTTTGCAACCGGATACTCGATATCACTCCGGTACTGGAACGCTGGCGGCGTATCTGCGCCCTTCGCATTCCTGAGCAGGTGACAGGTCCGCAAACCCCAGTTCATCGGATCACACCCAACGAACACAGGCGGCTTGCCATCCCCCGTCAGCCCTTCTCCCGGCGTTTCGGCTGACTTGCCGCCCACCTTCGTCGTGCGCTTTTCCGACATCTCGACCGTTTCAGGTGTGGGCAGACTGTCATCGCGCCACACCGTTGTCGTGCTCGCCGATATGACCTTATCCGGTTCGCTTTGCGACATGAGTTCCACAAGGCCGAACGAGACAGCGTTGCTCGTCGCCACCTGCATCTCGCCGCGCCCGTTCGTCACGCCCTCGATCACCTGACCGTCATCCAGCGTGATCCGGTATGGCTGGCCACCGAGGATGAACCCGCCGCCGTCCTCAACCAGAACATGATGCGCAGCCAGCCGCCCCGGGTTCTCCTGCGTCACTGGTAACATGACCGGCGCAGCCTGCGGATCGTCTGTCGCGTGGCTCGCTGCGTGAACGAGGTAATGCCCGTTTGTGTGAACTGTGACGCCTTGCGGCGTCAACCGCAGCAGGGTTCCGCCCGCGTTGATTTCAATACCCTTCAGCGCGGCCAGCCGCAGCCATCCGTTCTGGCTGGTCACCGTCACGTCCTCCCGCGCGATTGCCTGGAGTGCATCGGTACGCGCTTCGAGGTGTATGCGCCCGGTCGCGGCGATCATTGTTATCGACTTGCTGGCATAAAATGCAATCGCTTCGCGCACGGAAGCAAACAGCGATTTAAGCGCAGCAATCGCGACGTTACCGCCCGCCGTCAATGCCGTATGTTTCCCGCTGACGATATGCGTGTTGTCCTGCGCCGCCGTGTGCAGATTCGCCGCGCTGGACACTGCAATGTCAGGCTGCCCGAACTCGGGGAAGTCATGGGCACCGTCCGACGCCCTGCCACGTCGACGTTGACGGGAAAGAGTCCGTTTGCACCGGCATTCGCCCGATAGCGGTAAGAGTGCAGCAGGTTGTCGGGCGGGGGCCCGGCCCCTAAGTCGTTTCCTTCCTCCCTCACCCCGTCCCCGCCGGCCCAATAGTTTGCAAGATCAAGGCGTTGTTCAAGCACGCGGCGACTGATTCCGGCGAGAGCGTTGTGGAGCCATAGCTCAAAGTAGGCGGGGACCGCTTGCACACGCGTCCTGTCGTCGGAGTAGTCGAGTGGATCGGTCCATGTTGTAAGTTCCACCTTCGCATCAGGAAAAGCGCGGTTTCGGAAGGAGTACGCTATTCCGGCTTCCCCTGGGACAAAGTGTTCCGCCGATTTGAGGTTCCCGAGATCGGGGTCGTCGGGATTGACCGCCTTGTCATCCCGCATGATCTCCATGACCTTTCCGAGCAGTTGCAGGAGCACCTGTTCCTGGGACGGGGTAATGTTGCCACTCATGTCACTTTGCTCCGATTGACTGGAGAACGTGGGCGTAGACGCTTGTGCATGTGCCTGGGTTACGCAACTGAGAACGGCCAGTCCAGCAATACTGAACCACTTCACCACACAAGAATGCATCCTGTTCATGTAGATAACTCGCATACGTGACTGCCATTATTCGGGCCTGCTCGGGTGTGACGTTTCTCACCTTGCAGACTTCGGCCTCGACCTTTTCCAGATCGGCCTGAATGAATTTCCAGTAATCGACTCCCTTCGTCTGGCTAATCATCCAGTAGTAATAGAAGATCAGCATCGCATGGATACCGGTTCGGGCGAGACTGTCATTCGGGAATGGTGTGGCGCAGGCCAAATCGAATATGCTGTCGCCGGCGAGTTGCTTGAAACACTTCTGCATACCGGAGAATGCGCTGTAATCGTCGGGAAATGCGCTGAGCAATGAAATCTGCCAGAAGAGCTGCTGGCAGTGCCGCGCTTCGTGGTAGATGGTGTCGGCGAAATCAATGAGTGTGGCGTTTGTTTCTGGATGGTCTTTAACGCTCCTGATGATTTCATCAATGTCCCATCTCGACAGGCATAGCGTCCAGTATTTGGCTGTGAAAGTCCCATGCGCAGAAAGGGGAAAGTGGAATTCTGCCGCGTTGTTAGGCGACACAATGGTGATCTCGGGCATTGCACCGCCTTTCGCCGCGCCACGCGCTGGCATCGCGAACGGACCCGCCTGCAGCGCATTCCAGATTGGCCCCTGGATCGCCGGCACGATGACCGCCGCCAGGTCTTCATCCGTCTTTCCCGCGAGACTCGCCCACTCGATCCTGCAAAGACTTTCCTTCACAGCGGCCGTGTAGCTCTTTGCAACCGGATACTCGATATCACTCCGGTACTGGAACGCTGGCGGCGTATCTGCGCCCTTCGCATTCCTGAGCAGGTGACAGGTCCGCAAACCCCAGTTCATCGGATCACACCCAACGAACACAGGCGGCTTGCCATCCCCCGTCAGCCCTTCTCCCGGCGTTTCGGCTGACTTGCCGCCCACCTTCGTCGTGCGCTTTTCCGACATCTCGACCGTTTCAGGTGTGGGCAGACTGTCATCGCGCCACACCGTTGTCGTGCTCGCCGATATGACCTTATCCGGTTCGCTTTGCGACATGAGTTCCACAAGGCCGAACGAGACAGCGTTGCTCGTCGCCACCTGCATCTCGCCGCGCCCGTTCGTCACGCCCTCGATCACCTGACCGTCATCCAGCGTGATCCGGTATGGCTGGCCACCGAGGATGAACCCGCCGCCGTCCTCAACCAGAACATGATGCGCAGCCAGCCGCCCCGGGTTCTCCTGCGTCACTGGTAACATGACCGGCGCAGCCTGCGGATCGTCTGTCGCGTGGCTCGCTGCGTGAACGAGGTAATGCCCGTTTGTGTGAACTGTGACGCCTTGCGGCGTCAACCGCAGCAGGGTTCCGCCCGCGTTGATTTCAATACCCTTCAGCGCGGCCAGCCGCAGCCATCCGTTCTGGCTGGTCACCGTCACGTCCTCCCGCGCGATTGCCTGGAGTGCATCGGTACGCGCTTCGAGGTGTATGCGCCCGGTCGCGGCGATCATTGTTATCGACTTGCTGGCATAAAATGCAATCGCTTCGCGCACGGAAGCAAACAGCGATTTAAGCGCAGCAATCGCGACGTTACCGCCCGCCGTCAATGCCGTATGTTTCCCGCTGACGATATGCGTGTTGTCCTGCGCCGCCGTGTGCAGATTCGCCGCGCTGGACACTGCAATGTCAGGCTGCCCGAACTCGGGGAAGTCATGGGCACCGTCCGACGCCCTGCCACGTAGCGCGGCGTTTGCATCGCTGAGCGCCTTCGCAACGTCCCGTTGCGCCCCTGTGGCTTGCTGGGCGCCGTGCTGCTGTGCGGACAGCGCAAGTTCTTCGTGGATGCTGCGCGCCTCGGTCAGCCGGGCATGTGTCTCGTCCATGTCCTTGACCTTGCCCGCGGCCCCCGAGCGCCCCCATGAAGTGAATAGCAATCCCATCGAAGCGCGCAGAACGCCCCAGCGATCACTACGCAATTCGAAGCCTTCGCCGCGTGCGTCCTGTCGTCCCTTGTTACCGTCGATCCGTGTGATATGCCCCAGGCTAAGACTCGACTTGGCGTGGTCGCTCGCAAGTTGAGCCTGAAGTTTTCCCGCTGTATCGTCCAGCGCCAGGTGGTTCGACTGCGCGCCGTGGTCAAGGCTCTTACTTCGTATGCCGCTTAAGGCAGCGTTCGCGGGCAGTTCCCACGGTGGCGTATTGAAACGGTCAGCGACGAAGCCCGCCACAACGGGCCGGTCCGGGTCGCCGTGAACGTGTGAAACCACGACCATCTGCCCGGCGCGTCCCGGCGTCACAACGCCGAGTTCGCCCCCTTGCCATTGCGTGACGACCCGGACCCAGATCGACGTTGCGCCGTCGAACCGGGCCTCGCGGTTCCAGTCAAACTGTATTAGCAGCCGGTTCCGGCTGTCGATCCACATTTCCCGGTCTTGGGGCGCGACGATCACCGCATACTCGTAACCCTCCACGCGCGGTTTCGGCGTCAGTTGCGGCAGGCGGTAATACTCGCCAACCGGATGGAGTTCGAACTCTGCCGCTACCGCATAGGTGCGCCATGCGCTCGTTGACGTGCCGACTTCGCTTATATCCAGTTCGCAGGCGAGCACCAGATACTCGCGGTTTGCGCTGTCCTGCGGATAATTGACAAGCCTGAATGTGCGACCCGGCTGTAGCCCCCGCAGACGACCCGTGCCCTTCGCACGCAATCCCTTGCAGCGCGCTGCTTCCACCTTCACGCGCGCCAGATACTGGCCTTCCTCCCTCGCGTCGTGGGGGTAGGACGATGGGAACGTATCGGGCTGCGCGAACTCGGCCGGCGCGTAAATTTCGATGTTCGGGTCGGCTGTGCCGCCAGCCGCTTCGTATGTGTGCCGGTTCGGCGCATTGGACCGGCGCAGACGTGGCTGCATGTAGTCATGGTCATTGACGCACGCCTTCCCCGCCGTCACGGTATGCGTTACGGCCAGGCTGCTGATGTGTTCCTCGTCAATCCGGCCACCCGTGTGAAAACGCAGTTCCTCATAGGCAATGCCGTGCCGGTGGAACCCGCCTGACGTGTCGGAAACGACGAGAGTATGCCGGTCCTTCGCGTGTTCGAACCAGAACACCAGACCCCACTCTTCCATGAGTCGGAGTGCGAAAGTCCAGTCCGACTCCCACGCCTGCCGCACCATATCGCGCATCGGGTAGCGACGCATGCCGTTCCACGGGCCACCAATCCGCCAGTCGACCGAGCCCAGATATCGCCCGAACACCTTTTGCAGAATGTCCACGACAGTGCCGCTAAAAATTCGAGAGTCGGAATTCTGCGTAGCCCGCCACACGAAAGGGCGCAATACGAACTCATAAACGGCCGCGCGATCTTCCACGCACTGGATGCGCGCCGAGACGATTTCACCGTTGATGTAACGGACATCGGCACCGATGTTCGAGCGCCCGATGTCGCCCGGCTGGCCCGCTATAAAAGTGCCAATGCCTGAAATTTCGATTGCAACAGTGCCGTCAGTGCCGACAATCTGCGTCAGATCGATCTGCGTCGCATCAGTGGCGTTTAGCAGAAGAGCAGCTTGGCTTTCCGCGACGACCACATACTCAAACAGTTCTCCCACCGCTTCACGCCCGCGCACACTACGCACGGCGAGCATCGGCTCGCGCACCTCATTGCGGGCGCTGGCAATGCCGACTATTTCAGGAAGGGCGCGTCCGCTGAACGTGATACTTCGCGTGTTGACATGCCAGATCATAAGTTCGTCACGCCCGGATCAGTGTGGCTCCGCATGCAGTCCTGTCGCCAATGAGCGCGACGCGACGACCTGCATGCGTGGTTCTGCCGGTAGCGATGATTGGCCAGGCGCCGCCGCAGTCCGGGCACTTCACAAGGTGTCCGTCCAGTGCGACGCCCACGCCGAGATGTGTGAGGTTTGATGCTGCCTCGATGACTTCGCCGCCGTGGTCCGTCGAGTCCCCAAGGCGGCCCATTTCTCTACCGGTCGTTGCATCCTTCATCCGCGATTCCTGTTTTTATCAAGTGACCGACAGTCGAGAGCAGCGTGTCCTGCCGTGTCGAGGTGGTTGTCTTACTGGACAGAGCCCGTTTAAGACACGCGCAGCCGCGATCGTCGGCTCATGCCGCAATGATGTTGGACGTAGTGGCGGACCGCGACTATCAGACGAGGATTAAATAGGGGCGGTACATATGCGCGTGGCATATTCCGTTGGGGAATGTGGTTCGAACGCCGCTCGCGGCTCGGCGTTTAATGCCTTTGATGAGAGACGAAGGCGTCAAGATATCTTCGATAGGCTCGCATCCGTCGGACCGCTCGCCTGAGCACATTGCGCTGACGCGTGACGACGGTTCGCACGTCGAAGAGTTCTGGTGTGGGACAGAGGCGGATCGTCGCTCGCCGAGTGGCTCAGGAAGGCGCTAGAACGCGCGTCCATGAACACTGGAGTAGGGCAGTTGATGCCGACGATAACTCTTGGGGGGCGCGAGCCTGCCAGATGCCGCGTGGCTGCTGCAAGAGTTGTTAGCACGACGATGTTTAACTATCGTCCTTGCCCCTCCCGCTGACGGTCTCTGATGCGTAAGACCAGACTTGCGTGCGAGGAGCCCTGTGTTTCCCAGAAAGCGGGAAGGCCGCCGATGCGTGACAAGCGACGACGTTCCACGCCTACTCACTGTCCGGTTTTGACCGACTCTCCATTGCCGTCAGGCGACATGCTTTGCTTGTCCTTATCGGACCTTTTCGGCTGATTTGCCATGTCACCGGGAACGCGGTTCCATGGACTCGAGACGGGCTCGCTGTGATAAGTCATGCCTGCAGTCGCTGCTCCATGAGAGCCACCGCTGCCGTTGCCGCCATTGCCATTGCCCCCCGCCTGAGCAAAAGCGGCGTTGCACGCGCAGACCGTGGCGACAGTGATGCTGGCCCAGACCAGGTTTTGCCTTAACTTTTCCATGATTTCTCTCCATTGAAACCCGGCGCGGGCGGTGCCAGCGTCTGAGCCTTTTGTGCCGCTACGAAACGCCCGGTTGCCACGCGGCGAGGTGCAACCAGGTGCGCGTCGACGAGCAACGCCTTGTCTTCCGGCTTTAGGACTGTATCGACGAGGCCGGCCGGCAACGCGGCCCCATGACGGATATACGGTCAGACCTCCGCTCCGGATGCGCGGTGTTATCGCGGGCGTGTCAGAGCTTGCTATGCAATATTGCGCTGCGATGACGCATCGGGTGCGGAGGTTCGGACAGCCACCTCGCAGAAGTGGAGACGACACCAGGCGTTATGCGTTCCCCTGCTAAGCATAGTTAAAACGCTCGCTTATCCGTGCGATCCGTCGTTGCTACGATCGCAGTTTGATCGTATCGACCTCATCGGAATTTCGAGCCGTGACACTTTCTATCTTTCGATTGCTCGCCCGTGTGGCGTTGAGCACGTTGCTCGCTGTCAGCGCAGCCCAGGCGCAAACCACAGGGAGTGGTCCGGCTCCGCTGAAGTTGCGGATCGGCTATCAGAAGTCTTCGACGCTCATTACCATCCTGAAAGCGCGCGGCTCGCTCGAGCAGGCACTGGCGCCGTTGGGCGTGAGCATTAGCTGGAACGAGTTTGCGAGCGGCCTGCCGTTGACCGAGGCGCTCAATGCCGACGCGGTCGACTTCAGCGCCGACGTTGCCGACACGGTTCCCGTGTTCGCGCAGGCGGCTCACGCGCGCTTCGTATATGTCGCACAAGAAGCGCCGTCGCCAGGCGCGCAGGCGATCATCGTGAAGCGCAACGGCCCCGTGCGCACGCTCGTCGACCTGAAAGGCCGGCGCATCGCGGTGACCAAGGCCGCCGGCAGTCATTACCTGCTTCTCGCCGCGCTCGCCAAGGCGGGCCTCGCACCCGCCGACGTGCGCATCAGCTATCTCACGCCCGCCGACGGACGCGCCGCATTCGAGCGCGGCAGCGTGGACGCGTGGGTCACCTGGGATCCGTATGTCGCGTCTGTCGATCAGGCACCGGACGTACGCATCCTCGCCAATGGGGCCGGCCTTGCCTCGTATCAGCGGTACTACCTCGCGTCGAGTAGCTTTGCCGCAGCCCACCCGGAAGTGATCAGCACCGTGTTCGCGCAGTTGTCGTCGGCGGGAGCCTGGGTGCGCAGCCATCCCGACGATGCAGCACAGCTGCTCGCGCCCATCTGGGGATTGGATGCTGCGACGATCGAGCGCGCGAACGCACGCCGCAGTTACGCGGTGCGCGCAGTGGAAACGCAAAACTTCGGTGAACAGCAAAAGATCGCCGACACGTTCTACCGGGCGGGGCTTCTGCCGGCGCCCGTGGAGACATCCACTGCGCTGCGCTGGAATTTTGTCGCGAAGCGCGCGGAGGTGGCGGGGGTGGCGCTTACTGCCCGGTGAATTGAGCCGTCACATTAGAAGCGGGCGTGGCCCGTACAATCCTGCTCCAGACATAGCGGTGACCTCTGCGGTCAGAAGCCGTGCTCTGCTGACTCGCAAGCAACGTAATGGGAAAGGCAGGTCTTGGCAGTCGATTAGCACATTGCGAGGCTCCACCATCGCGTCGCATTTCCGCTAACGCGCGACTGAACAATGCATCGGGCATGCGTTGAAACGGCATGCCAGCACCGCTCCAGACAAACCCTGATTGCTGCGTCAAAGAGGCCACTGATATTGTTCGCGAGCGCTGTGTGGAAGCGCTTCCACTTCCGCCTGCGCGGATGTCAACGCAGTCGCTCCTCGTATCTCGCCGTACCCGGTTCACTCAACTCAGCCGAGCATTCGCTTGCATGGAGAATCCGTGGCACACGACGCACTTTCCTCTCATTCGTCCGCCGATCCGTTCACGCCTGCCGCCGACTCGGCACTGTGGCGCAAGAACTTTTTGTTGGGTGCAGCCACCGCTTCGTATCAGATCGAAGGCGCGGTCGACGAAGACGGCCGCCTGCCATCCATTTGGGACACCTTCTGCGCGACGCCCGGCAAAGTGCTCGCCGGCGACAGCGGCGCCGTGGCATGCGATCACTATCATCGTTGGGAATCCGACGTTGATATGCTCGTTGACCTTGGCCTCGAAGGCTACCGCTTGTCGATTGCGTGGCCGCGTGTGATGGACGCCAACGGCGCGCCGAATCGCAAGGGGCTCGACTTCTACAAGCGCCTGCTGACGCGTCTGAAAGAGAAGGGCATTACCACCTTCGTGACGCTTTATCACTGGGACTTGCCGCAGCATCTGGAAGATCGCGGCGGCTGGCTCAATCGCGAAACCGCATACCGTTTCGCGGATTACGCGGATCTGATGAGCCGCGAGCTGGCCGGCACCGTCGATGCATGGGCGACGCTCAACGAGCCGTGGTGTTCCGCATATCTCGGCTATGGCAACGGCCATCATGCGCCCGGTCTCGCCAATGGACGCTTCGCCACGCAGGCAATGCACCACCTGCTGCTTGCGCATGGGCTCGCGTTGCCTGTGCTGCGCGAGAACGATCCCTCTTCGCAAAAGGGCATCGTCGCGAATGTCGGGCGCGGCACGCCCAACAGCGACAGTGCCGAGGACCAGCGCGCCGCGCAACTGTTCGAGATCCAGCACAATGCGTGGATTCTCGATCCGTTGCTGAAAGGTGCTTATCCTGAGGCGCTTTTCGAATTGTGGCCGGGCACCGAGCCGTTGAAAGTCGGCGGTGACATGCAGATCATTTCTGCACCGCTCGATTTTCTCGGCATCAACTATTACTTCCGCACCAATGTCGCGAGCGACGGCGCACACGGCTTCACGGAAGTGCCGCTCGAAGGCGTCGAGCGCACGCAGATGGGATGGGAAGTGTATCCGGACGGCTTGCGCGATCTGCTGATTGGCTTCAACCGCGAGTATGCGAACCTGCCACCGGTGTACATCACCGAGAACGGCATGGCCTCCGACGACACGGTGATCGACGGACGCGTGAACGACACGCAACGCATTTCGTTTCTGAAGCGCCATCTCGCGGCGGTGGACGAAGCGATCAAGGCCGGCGTCGATATACGCGGCTATTTCCTGTGGTCGCTGATGGACAACTTCGAGTGGGCATTCGGCTATGAGCGCCGTTTCGGTATCGTACATGTCGATTACGTCACGCAAAAACGCACGATGAAGCGCAGCGCCGAACTGGTGTCGCAATTCCTCGAGGAGCGCAAAGAGAGAAGCCAACGCGCGTAAGAGTGAACGAAAAAGCAAAGGAAAGAGCAACGATAGAGCAACGAAGAAGAAACAGAAGCCGATTTGCATGTCGACCTGAAACACGGGCGCGAGCCTTTGGAGGAGACGGGATGAACAGCAGAAAAACGGTCTTGCGAGCCATGGTTGCGGCATTGGCGATGCATGGAGTGCTCGCTTATGCGGAGCCTTTGAAAGCCAACGTCATTCACTGGTGGACGTCGGGCGGCGAGTCCGCCGCGATCCGCCAGTTTGCCGATGCCTATAACAAGGCCGGCGGTCAGTGGATCGACAACGCAGTCGCAGGCGCGGATCAGGCGCGCTCTACCGCGATCAACCGTATCGTCGGCGGCGATCCGCCCACGGCAGCGCAGTTCAATACGTCGAAACAGTTTCATGATCTGATCGATCAGGGGCTGCTCAACAATGTGGACGACGTCGCCGCGAAAGAGAACTGGAGCGGCGTGTTCCCGCAGTCGATACTCGACAGTATCAAGGTGAAAGGGCACTACTATGCGGCGCCCGTCGACATTCACATGCCGGCCTGGTTTTTCTACTCGAAACCCGCGTTTCAGAAAGCCGGCATTACCGCTGAGCCGCAAAGCTACGACGAGTTCATCGCCGATCTCGGCAAGCTGAAAGCCGCAGGCGTGATTCCGCTCGCATTCGGCGGTCAGCCGTGGCAGGAAAAAATCACGTTCGATGCCGTGCTCGCCGATGTCGGCGGCCCTGATCTATATCTGAAGGTGTATCGCGACCACGACGCGAATGCGGTGAAATCCGACGCGTTCAAAAAGGTGTTGATTGCATTCAAGCGCTTGCACGATTTTGTGGACGCCGGTTCTCCGGGCCGCAACTGGAACGATGCGACTGCACTCGTCATTTCCGGCAAGGCCGGTGTGCAGATCATGGGCGACTGGGCGAAGGGCGAATTCTCGGCGGCGAAGCAGAGCGCGGGCAAGGAATTTGGCTGCTTCCCTGGCTTCGGCCCGCATTCGCCATACCTCGTTGCGGGCGACGTATTCGTGTTTCCAAAGAGCGATAACGCCAGCACTGTAAAAGCACAGAACCTTCTTGCCACGGTGATGACCTCGCCGCCCGCGCAGGTCGCATTCAGCGCGAAGAAAGGCTCGATTCCGATTCGCCCCGATGTGGATGCGGGCAGTCTCGACATCTGCGCGAAGGAGGGCATTGCAATCATGAAGGACAAGTCGCGTCAGCTGCCGAATCCGGAAATGCTGCTTTCACCCGATACGCAAGGCGCATTGATCGACGTCGTCACCAACTTCTGGAACAAGAACCAGTCGGTCGACGACGCGCAGAAAGCGTTTGCCGGCGCGTTGAAGAGCTAGGCGCAATATGCTCGCGCTCAAGCTGCATGCGTCGCGGTCCGGAGCCGGGTCCGGGTCCGGGTCGCCGAAAAAGCCCTTGAAAAAGCCGCTAAAGAAGCGTTTTTCGATTGCGGCATGGCTCGCATTGCTGCCGATGATCCTGACCGTCGTGTTCGCCTATTTAGGCACGATGGTCTGGACCGCGCGTGTTTCGCTTAGCAATTCGCGCACGTTTCCCTCGGGCGACTTCGCGGGGCTGACGCAATACGTGAGGCTCTTCAACAACGCCCGGTGGTTGTTGTCGCTGCAAAACATCGTGATTTACGGTGCATGTTTCATTGTCGCGTGCATGGTGATCGGTTTGCTGCTCGCCATCTTCATCGATCAGCGTGTCGTCGCTGAAGGTGCATTGCGCACTGTGTTTCTGTATCCGTATGCGATGTCGTTCGTGGCTACGGGCCTTGTCTGGCAGTGGATTCTGAATCCGGAGCTCGGCGCGCAGGCAGTGCTGCACAAGCTCGGTTTCGTTCATGCGCGCTTCGACTGGATCGTCGATCAGGACTGGGCGATCTACACAATCGTCATTGCCACCGTATGGCAGGCGTCGGGTCTCGTGATGGCGTTGCTGCTGGCGGGCTTGCGCGGAATAGACGATGAACTGTGGAAGGCCGCCCGTATCGACGGCATTCCGCGCTGGCGGGTCTATGCGAGCATCGTCGTGCCCATGCTCGGACCGTCGATCTCCACCGCGTTCGTGCTGCTCTTCGTAATGGTCGTCAAGCTCTACGACGCGGTCGTGGCGATGACTCAAGGCGGCCCCGGCACCGCGAGCGAGGTGCCGGCGAAGTTCATCATGGACTATCTGTTTGGCCGCGCGAACATTGGCCTCGCGTCGGCGGCTTCGATCGTTCTGCTCGCAACCGTGCTCGCGATTCTCACGCCGTTCTTCTATGCCCGCAGCCGCGCGGCGTTGCGCAAGGAAGTGTGATGAACACCCTCAGTTCTCCGCTGAAAAGCGCCGCGCCGCATACCGCGCCAAAGCGGCGCCGCAGTACGGCATTCACACCGGCGCGCGTCGGCGTCTATCTGTTTCTACTCAGTGCGGCACTATTTTTTCTGCTGCCGCTCTACGTGATGCTAGTCACGTCCTTCAAACCGATGAGCGAGATCCGCCTCGGCAATCTGCTCGCTCTCCCAGCGCATTTCACACTACATGCGTGGAGCGCCGCGTGGGAGTCCGCGTGCACGGGGCTCGATTGCAATGGCATTCAGGTCGGCTTCTGGAACTCCGTGCGTATCGTCGTGCCGAGCACTGTGTTCTCTATTGCGATTGGCGCGGTGAACGGTTACGCGCTGTCTTTTTGGCGTCCGCGCGGCGCAGGCGTGCTGTTCGGCGTGTTGTTGATGGGCGCATTCATCCCTGTGCAAGTGATGGTCTATCCGCTCGTGCGAGTGCTGGCGAGCGTGCATCTGTTCAGTTCGCTGCCGGGTATCGTCGTGATTCATACGATCTTCGGCATGCCCGTGATGACGTTGCTGTTCCGAAACTACTACGCGTCGATTCCGCAAGAGCTTTTCAAGGCGGCGCGCATCGACGGCGGCGGTTTCTGGCGTATCTTTGTTCAACTGATGCTGCCTATGTCGACACCGATCATTGTGGTGGCGGTCATCATGCAGGTGACGGGCATCTGGAACGACTTCATTCTCGGCCTCGTGTTCGCCGGCACGAAGAATCTGCCGATGACCGTGCAACTGAACAACATCATCAATACGACGACCGGCGAGCGGCTTTATAACGTCAACATGGCGGCGACGATCCTGACTTCGCTGGTGCCGCTTGCTGTGTACTTCATTTCGGGCCGCTGGTTTGTCCGCGGCATTGCGTCCGGTGCGGTCAAAGGATAATGCGATGACCTACGTGGGTAAACAGGCGAACACGCTCGCAAGTCCACTGACAGGCGCGGCTGACATGACAGAATCCGCGGACACGGCACGAACAGACAACATGCCTGGCGTCGCAGACGCCGCCGACACCGCGCATGCGGCGAACGTTGCGGTGCGCAATCTGACCATCCGGCTCGGTGGCAACACGGTGATCGAAAATCTCGATCTCGACGTGCAACCCGGCGAATTCGTCGTGCTTCTCGGACCCTCGGGCTGCGGCAAGTCCACGTTGCTGCACAGTATCGCCGGGCTGATCGACGTGACCGACGGCAGCATTGAAATCGCCGGCGAAGACATGACGTGGGCCGATCCGAAAGATCGGCGCATTGCACTCGTATTCCAGTCATACGCGTTGTATCCGACGATGAGCGTGGAGCGCAATCTGTCGTTTGCGTTGCGCATCAACGGTACGCCGAAGGCAGAAATCGCGCGGCGTGTGGCGCGTGCCGCCGAGATGCTGCAACTCGGCCCGCTGCTCAAACGCAAGCCGGCGCAACTGTCGGGCGGCCAACGGCAACGCGTGGCGATCGGCCGCGCAATCGTGCGCGAAGCCGACGTGTTTTTATTCGACGAGCCGCTGTCGAATCTCGACGCCAAACTGCGGACCGAACTGCGCCGCGAGTTGAAGCAATTGCACCAGCGTCTCGGCGCAACGATGATCTACGTGACGCACGACCAGGTCGAAGCGATGACGCTCGCCACGCGCATGGCCGTGATGCGAGGCGGCGCGATCCAGCAGTTCGGCACACCTGCCGAGGTCTATGCGCGGCCCAGCAATCTCTTTGTCGCGACGTTTCTCGGCACGCCCGCGATGAACCTGGTCAACGGCACGCTGGAGCGGCGCGACGGCGCGCTGCATTTCTGCACCGAGCAGTGGCGGCTCGACGTGTCGAACTACGCGTTCGTCGATCGATCCGGCGAGTCACAGCCGCAATCACAACCGCAATCGTCTCCCCGCCCATGCGTGCTAGGTGTTCGCGCAGAAGACGTGCGCATTGGTCCGACGCAGGGCGAAGGCGCTGGCGAGCACGCGAAAATTTCACTCGTTGAGCCGATGGGCAACCACCGCGTCGTCTGGCTCGACTATCATGGTGTGCAGATCGCGTCGATCGATCAAAGCAAGACGCCGGTAATGCCCGGCGATACGCTGGCGTTCTCGCTCGACAGCACACATGTCTCGCTCTTCGACGCGGCGAGCGGCGCGCGGTTTTAGCGCGCCGGTGTGAGAGTCGTTGAAAACGGCAAGGTGTGACGGAGAACCGTGTGGCAACACTGAAAGATGTCGCGGCGCTGGCTGGTGTCGGCATGTCGACCGCGTCGCGCGTTATATCCGGTAAGGGCCCGGTCTCAGCCGACGCCGCGTCGCGCGTGCGGGCTGCAATCGAGCAGTTGAACTTCCGCCCGTCGTCCATCGGCCGCGCGATGGCCACGCAGTCGCTGGGCATGATCGGGATTTTCGTGCCGACGTTTTTTGGCTCCTATTACGGCACCATCCTCAAACAGACCGATACTGAGTTGCGCGCCGTGCGCCGGCATGTGGTGGTCGCAACCGGCTGCGGAGAAGTGTCGCCGCGCGAGCAGGCTATCGAGGCGGTGCGTTTTCTGATTGGCCGCGATTGCGACGGCGTCGTGGTGATCAGCCATGATCTGCATGATGAAGACCTGATCATGCTGCATCGAATGCATCCGAAAATGGTGTTCCTCAATCGAGCGTTCGACCAGGTCCCGGAGGCGTCGTTTTGCGCGGATCATCGGTACGGCGGGGAACTGGCGGCGCGCACGCTGCTTGAGCACGGGCACCGCGATATCGCCGTGATTTCCGGGCCTTTTACGGCTTCTGACAACCTGACGCGGCTCGAAGGCTTCTTCGCGGAACTCGAACGCGCGGGCATTTCGCGCAGCGACGTGACCTTGATCGAATCAGACTTCTCGCCGGAAGGCGGCTACGCTGCCGCGCAGAAACTGCTCGATTCGAAGCGGCGCTACACGGGTCTATTCTGCGCGAACGACACAATGGCGGTCAGCGCGCTCGCGCGTTTTCACGAAGCCGGCATTTCGGTGCCGGAGGAATTATCGGTGATCGGTTACGACGACGACTATTCCGCCGCTTACACGGCGCCCGGCCTCACGTCTGTGCACATTCCAACGGCAGAACTGACGCAAAACGCGGTGCGCTGGCTTCTCAACCAGTGTTATCGAACGACGTGGGAGATCTTCCGCGAGTTTCCGGTGAGCGTCACAATGCGCGAGTCGGTGGGGCCGGCGCCGGGCGCCAAGCCCGCTTCGATTAGTGCGTCGTGCTTCGGCGGCGCTTGATCGTCTCTTCCGGAAGGCCGCCGGCAGCCCTTGCTGAGCGTTAGGCGCCGCTGCGCAGCGCTTCTTCATGGCGCTGGCGCGCCTCTTCTTCAAGCCGCGTGTCTTCGAGCTCCTGCAGCACAGCTTCCAGATCGACCGGCGTCGTATCGGCTTCGACGTGACCCGTCAACTGCGCATCCACGTGCAACGCGCCGGCTTCATAAAGCGACCAGATTTCCTTGCCGTAGTTCGTTTTCAGCAACGCCGGCGCGAACTGGCCGAAATACGTGGCGAGGTTGTTCACATCGCGTTCCAGCATCGCGGGCGCTTCCAGGTTGCCGGCGGCGTCTACCGCCTGCGGCAGGTCGATGATCACGGGGCCGTCGGCGGCAAGCAGAATGTTGTATTCGGACAGATCGCCGTGAATCATGCCGGCACACAGCATACGCACGACCTGATTGACGAGCAGCGCATGCAGTTCGAGCGCGCGCACCTCGCTCATATCGACATCGTTCAGACGCGGCGCCACATTGCCATCCGCGTCGGTCACGAGTTCCATCAGCAATACGCCGTCGCTGCAAATGAAGGGTTGCGGCACGCGCACGCCGGCGCTGGCCAACTGGAAAAGCGCACTGACTTCGGCGTTCTGCCAGGCCTGTTCCTGTACTTCGCGGCCGTAACGGCTGCCTTTTTCCATCGCGCGTTGCTGACGGCTGTTCTTGACCTTGCGACCTTCGCGATACGAGGCAGCCTGACGAAAACTGCGCTGTTTGACATCCTTATAGACCTTCGCGCAGCGCGTGGAGTCGCCGCTGCGCACCACGTACACGGTGGCTTCCTTACCGCTCATCAATTGGGATATGACTTCGTCGATCAGGCCTTCCTCGACTAGCGGGAGCAAACGTTTCGGCGTTTTCATGCGACCGCCCGGATGTGGCGGCAAGCGTGGCAGCCGTGCGCGGCGGGAGGCGGGGAGAAGTGGTGCGGGATTCGAGTCATGCCGGATTATAAACGCTGCGCCCGCGCGGCTCTTTATTGACGCGAGCCGCTGCTGCCACACGTTTCAGCACGATTCGCGGATGCCCGCGTCAAAAACACCTTCCTCGCGCACTGAACTGGAATGTTGGCGCTCCTTGCGACGCGGTAGTCGCGACAACGTTTGCGCGAGCCCACTAACACCGCCGGCATCTGCTCCTGCGAAACGCTTTGCATTTCTAGCCGCTATTTCACGGGCTAAAATGCGCCGCGGCCTGGCACTGGTGTAATAGTCCGCAACAGTGCTGTGCGGTTTTCGCGCATTGTCTCCGCGAGCTTATCGCGTAGACTCGTGAGCAACGAAAACTGGTTACGGGGTGTGAGATGTTGGCGGTTTTCTTTATCGCCTGTCCGATCTGCATTGCGGCGCTGTTCGGTTTCGCGCGGCATGTCGATCCGCGCACGGGTCACTTCAAACGTTGATTCTCAACGCTGCGATTTTCGCCGACACCGGCAGGTAAGTGCCGTTGCCGGCGTTCAGTTGTGGCCGCTCCTGTCTGCGGGCCTTGCCTTCAGGTACCGAATCGCGGCACGATGCGCGATAACCTGAGTTTGGGGCGGCATCGCGTATGCAAGACTTTCTGGGGAATCTGGCGACACGCGCAGGCGTGCTCAAGGGCGTGCTTCCATTGAGCCGCGCGGCGGCGTTGCGCGATGCGCTGGCGGGCGTGCAACTCGCGTCGATGGACATCCCACAGGTGCTCGGCTACGCGCGCATTGCGGGCATGCCTGCTGTTACCGGCCTTTACACCGTCTTTCTGCCGCTTATCGCGTTTGCGTTCTTCGGCGCATCGCGGCATCTCGTCGTCGCGGCGGATTCAGCCACCGCCACCATCTTTGCGAGCCGCCTGTCGACCATGGCGCCGGTTTCGAGCGTGGAATACGCGTCGCTCGCCGCAATGGTCGCATTGCTCACCGCTGCCTTGTTGTTCGTCGCGCGCATTTTCAAACTTGGCTTTCTAGCCGACTTCCTGTCGCGCACTGTGCTCGTAGGCTTTCTTGCCGGAGTCGGCGTTCAAGTGGGCATTGCGATGCTGGGCGACATGCTCGGCCTGACAGGACACGCGGCGCGCAGTGTGGATCAGCTTGTTCTCGTCGCGCGTGACTGGGCGCGACTCGATGTTCCGACGCTTGCGATTTCCGTGCTGGTCGTCGTGGCAGTTCTATTCTTCAAACGTGTCTGGCCGCGTTTGCCAGTGCCGTTGATTGCGGTCGTGGCGGGAATCGCCGCGAGCGATATGTACGGCTTCGCCGCGCGTGGCATCGCAGTGCTTGGCCCGGTTGCCGGAGGCTTGCCGCCGCTGCGTATGCCGTCGGTGACGTGGGAGCAGATGCTCGATCTCGTGCCGGTCGCCGCCTCGTGTTTCGTGATGATCGTCGCGCAAAGCGCCGCGGCGAGCCGCGTGTTCGCCGAGCGTCACCACGAAGCGACCGACACGAATGCCGACCTGCTCGGCATCGCCGCGGCCAACGCAGCCGCTGCGTTTTCCGGGGCGTTCGTGGTGAACGGCAGTCCGACGCAGACCGCAATGGCCGATCGAGCCGGCACGCGCAGCCAGTTCGCGCAGATCGTATTCGCGGCCGTCGTAGTAGTTGTTCTGCTGTTTTTCAGCCGGTTCTTGCAGTATCTGCCGCGCTGCATTCTGGCAAGCATCGTATTTACGATCGCGGTCGGGTTGATCGACCTGAAGACCTTGCTCGCGATTCGCCGCGAGAGTCCGGGCGAGTTCGCGCTCGCGGTGTTCACGGCCGCGGCCGTGGTACTGATCGGCGTGGAACACGGCATTCTGGTGGCGGTCGCGTTGTCGTTATTGCGCCATGTGCGCCACAGCTACCGTCCGCATACGATGATTCTCGCTCCCGGCGACGACGGCGTCTGGGTGCCGGTGCCCGCGATTCCGGGCTCACAGACTGCGCCAGGCTTGATCGTTTATCGCTTCGGCGCCGACCTGTTCTATGCGAATGACCACTTTTTCGTCGACGACGCCCGGCGCCTGATCGACCACGCGCCGAGCACAGTGCGCTGGTTCGTGGTGGATGCGAGCGCGATTACCGACCTCGATTATTCGGCGTCGCGCTCTGTGGGCGAGCTATGCGCGCTGCTCAAACGAAGCGGCATCAACGTGATTTTCGCTCGTGTGAACCCCTATTTACGCTCGGATATGGACCGGCACGGTATCACGCCGATCATCGACGGAAGCTGTATTTTCGGCACGTTGCACGAAGCACTGCGCGCGGCAGGCGTGGACCAGCCCGTGGCGAAATGAACGCGTTAGCTTTTCGACGTCAGCATCTTCAGGCCCGCAATGCCGAACATGATCGCAAGAGAGCCGTCCAGCCAGCGCCGGATTGCAACATAGACGCGCCGCGCGGATGCCGTTGAAAACAGCAGCGCATAACTGCTGAACACGGACGCGCCAATGTACATGCAGCCGAGCACGATTGGCGCGATGTGCGACGTACCGCCCGCGGGCGACATGGCGAGCGACACGATAGACATCCACACGAGAACGGCCTTCGGATTGGTCAGATGCAGCAGCAGGCCACGCAGATAGAGCCGCGTGAGCGGCTCGTTGCGGCGAGCCTCGCTCGCGGGCATTGCACGGGGAGCGAAGGCCGAGCGCGACGATTTAACGCCTAGCCACAGCAGATAAATGCCACCGGCGACCTTGATCGCGGCGAGGCATTCCGAGCATGTAGCAAGTACCGCCGACAAACCGAGCGAAGCCAGCAACGCCCAGAAGAACGATCCCGACACCACGCCCAACGCGAAGGTGAGCGCCGAGCGGCGCCCTGCGCTCATAGCGAGAGACATGATCGCCAGATTGCTCGGGCCGGGGCTTGCCGTGCCGACGAAGTAGGCGCTATAGGCGATCAGGACATCGGCGGTGAGAAAAGCGGTAGGCGTCATGGGCTGCGGCTCGGGGGCGGACAGTGGGAACGACGATTCTGCGCGCCGAAGCATGCAGCGCACAGGTACAGTTGAACGCACGTCGATCGGCACACTCGTGCGCAATGCTTAATCTACGCGGCGTATTATTGGTTCGCCGCCGTGCCGATGCACTCGGCGAGCGCACCCGCTACAGCCTGCCGGCTATGCCGCGGACGCTGTACGAGGCCGATCTCGCGGTGAAACGTAGATTCTTCGAGCGATAGGGCGACCACGCCGGCGGGCCACTTGCCGAGGCCCGCAGTGTCAGGGATCAATGCGACGCCGATGCCGCGCGCGACCAGTTGCACGATAGCCTGCAATTCGTCGAGTTCCAGCACGTCTTGTACATTCAGCCGCGAGCGCCGCAGAAAGCGGTCGACCAAGCGCCCGCCGAACGAGGTGCGGTCGTAGCGGATAAACGGCTCGCTTTTCAACAACTCTGGCCACGATCGCTTGCCGCGCGCAAGCGCTTTCGGTACGAGCAGCACGAACGGTTCAGTGACGAGCGTGCGCCATTCCAGTTCCGAGGGCAGTGCAAACGGCGGCTTGATGATGACGGCCAGATCCAGTTCGCCCGAGTCCACCTGCCCGAGCAGATTGAGCGATACGCCGGGCACGACGCGAATTCGCCAGCCTGGACGGTCCACCCTGAAGTGCGACAGTGCATCCGCGAGAAATGACACTTGCGCCGACGCAATGGCGCCTATCCGCAGCATGCCGCTCTCCGCTGCGACCGCGCCCCGTTCGGACAGACGCGCGTAGAGCGTCATCATTTCTTCGGCGAGGGCGAGCGTTTCGCGTCCCGCATCGTTAAGCGTGGCCGAGCGGCCCGTGCGATCGAACAGCGCAAAGCCAAGCTCTTCTTCGAGCCGCTGCATCTGCGCGCTGACGGCCGACTGCGTGAGCCCGATGCGAGCACCCGCGCCGGAAAAGGTGCCGTACTGGCTCACGGCAATGAAAGTTTTGAGTTCGGAAAGCATGCTTCGATTGATCGATTCTGGTGTTGGTCAGATCAAATATATATCGTTTTTCACCAATTTTAATTGTGGTTAAGCTAATGGCAACTCAGGCACCTCGCGCATGCGGGTTGCTCAGGCAGGTTGCCGTCGAAATCATCAACCGTAATACCCACTCAACCAGCGAGCCTCACATCATGAGCGTTGCCGACACCGTCTTGCCGCCGTTTCACCTGGCGTTTCCTGTTCATAGTCTCGCCGCTGCGCGCGAGTTTTATGGCGAGTTGCTCGGCTGCCCCGAAGGACGCAGTTCCGAGCAGTGGGTCGATTTCAATTTTTACGGGCATCAGATAGTCGCGCATTTGGCGCCCGAAGAAACTGGCCACCGCCAGACCAGCAAGGTGGACGGCGACGCCGTGCCGGTGCGCCACTTCGGCGCCGTGCTTTCAATGGAGCAATGGCAGGCCGCCGCGGACAAGCTGCAGAAAGCGGGCATCGACTTCATCATCGAACCGCATGTGCGTTTCAAGGGCGAGGTCGGCGAACAGGCGACCATGTTCTTTCTCGATCCGTCGGGCAACGCGCTCGAATTCAAGGCGTTCGCCGACATGTCGTCGCTGTTCGCGAAGTGAAGGTATGAAAAAAAGCGTAGGCTGACTGAAATATGACGGCGGCCGGCCCTAACGGACGGCCGTCCGTCCTTGGCTTTTCCTTACGATTAGCTTCCTGACATTCTCGCCATTTTCGCGTCATGCAGGTGTTGGTGCTAGCGATCTAGCATAAGCGCCAGTTCCCCATCCTTACCTGCTCCCGGCAGTCACCTGCACTTTACTCAGGCGCGTTTCATGTGGATTGTCAACGTTGCGCTTAAGCGGCCGTACACGTTCATCGTGATGGCCATTCTGATCGTGCTGGCGACGCCTTTCGTGCTGTTCACCACGCCGGTCGACGTGCTCCCGGAAATCAACATTCCGGTAGTCAGCATCATCTGGACATACAACGGCTTGTCCGCCGAGGACATGGCCCACCGGATCGCCTCGGTCAACGAACGCAGTTTGACCACCACCGTCAACGACATCGAGCATATCGAGTCGCAATCGCTCGCGGGTATCACGATCCTGAAGGTGTTTCTGCAGCCGACCGCGAACATACAGACCGCGATTGCGCAGACGGTGGCCGTTGAACAGGCGCAGCTCAAGCAGATGCCGCCGGGCGCCACGCCGCCGCTGGTGATCAGTTATTCGGCCTCCAGCATTCCGGTGATTCAGCTGGGCCTGTCGAGCACCAAGCTTTCCGAGCAACAGCTCAACGATACCGCGCTGAACTTCCTGCGGCCGCAACTGGTGACGATCCCCGGCGCGGCCGTGCCGTATCCGTATGGCGGCAAATCGCGGCTGATCTCCGTCGACCTCAATACACGCGCGTTGCTCTCCAAAGGTCTGACGCCGCTGGACGTGGTCAGCGCGTTCAACGCGCAAAACCTGATTCTGCCCACCGGCACGGCGAAGATCGGACCGAAGGAATACACGATCAACATGAACGGCTCGCCGGCCACGCTCGAAGGGCTCAACGATATTCCGGTGCGCACGGTCAACGGCGCGACGACCTATCTGCGCGAAGTCGCTCACGTGCGCGACGGCTTTTCGCCGCAAACCAATATTGTTCGTGAGAACGGCCATCGCGGCGTGTTGATGTCGGTGCTAAAAAACGGCAGTGCGTCGACGCTCTCGATCGTCAACACGCTGCATGGCTTGCTGCCGGCCGCGCGCGCGGCGCTTCCGCCGGATCTGAAGATCACCGCGCTGTTCGACCAGTCCGTGTTCGTGAAGGCGGCAGTGCAGGGCGTAGTCCGCGAGGCGGTGGTAGCCGCGGCGCTGACCGCCGCGATGATTCTGCTTTTTCTCGGCAACTGGCGCAGCACCTGCATCATCGCAATTTCGATTCCGTTGTCGATCCTGTCGTCGCTGATCGCCTTGCATGCGCTCGGGCAGACCATCAACATCATGACGCTCGGCGGCCTCGCGCTCGCGGTGGGTATCCTCGTCGACGATGCGACCGTAACGATCGAGAACATCGAACGGCATCTGCATATGGGCACCAACCTGCATGATGCGATTCTGGAAGGCGCAGGCGAAATCGCCATTCCGGCACTCGTCTCGACGCTATGTATCTGCATCGTCTTCGTGCCCATGTTCTTTCTGACAGGCGTTGCGCGCTACCTGTTCGTGCCGCTCGCCGAAGCGGTGGTCTTCGCGATGCTTGCGTCGTACGTTCTGTCGCGCACGCTCGTGCCCACGCTGGCCATGCTGCTGATGGGCCACGCGCACAAGCCGAAGTCCGATACGAAGCCGAGTTTGTTCGCACGTCTTTATCGGCGCTTCGATAACGGCTTCGAGCGCATGCGGGCCGCCTACATTGTGATTCTCAGCAGTCTGCTCGTGCGCCGCGCCCGCTTCGGCAGCATTTTTCTCGGCTTTTGCGTGGTGTCGATGGGACTTGCGTTCGTGCTGGGCGAAGACTTCTTCCCGAGTGTCGACGCAGGCAATATCCGCTTGCACATGCGCGCGCCGACGGGCACACGGATCGAGGAAACCGCACGTCTTGCCGACGAAGTCGAAAAGGTGATCCGCGAAGTCGTACCCGAAAAAGAACTCGGCACGATCCTCGACAACCTTGGTTTGCCGTACAGCGGTATCAACCTTTCATACAGCAATGCGGGGACGATAGGCACGCTCGACGGCGAAATACAGATCGCGTTGAAAGAAGGTCACGAGCCGACACAACTCTATGTGGACAAGCTGCGCGCCATGCTGCCGCAACGTTTTCCGGGCGTGGAATTTTTCTTCCAGCCGGCGGACATCGTCACCCAGATTCTCAACTTCGGGCTTCCGGCGGCCGTGGATATACAGATCGCCGGCGCGGATCAACAGGGCAACTTCGACGTCGCGCGCAAGCTGCTCAAACAGGTGCGCATGATTCCAGGCACTGTCGACACGCACATTCAGCAGAAACTCGACGAGCCTGCCATCAACCTGCAAATGGACCGCACCCGTTTGCAGCAACTCAATCTCACGGCCAGCAATGTCGCGCAAAACGTGCTGATTTCTCTATCGGGAAGTTCGCAGACGTCGCCGGGCTTCTGGTACAACGACCGCAATGGGGTCGAGTACAACGTTGCAGTGCAAACGCCGCAGTACAGCATTTCCTCGATCGACGACCTGTTGCGCACGCCAGTGTCGGCCTCCGCAACGGGGCCGACGCAATTGCTCGGCAACCTCGTGCGCGTGCAGCCGCAAAACCAGTTCGCGGTAGTCACACACTACAACATCAGGCCGGTCATCGACCTCTATGTGAGCGTCGATAAACGAGACCTGGGCAGCGTCGCGGATCAGGTGGACAAGCTCGTCGAACAGGCGCGCGCGTCGCTTCCGCGCGGCAGCCAGATCACCGTGCGCGGCCAGGTACAGACGATGCGCAGTTCCTATTTCGGGCTCGGCCTCGGCGTGGCGATGGCGATCGTGCTCGTGTACCTGCTGATCGTCGTGAATTTTCAGTCGTGGGTCGATCCTCTCATTATCGTGAGCGCTTTGCCTGCGGCTCTCGCCGGCATTGTTTGGATGCTGTTCCTGACCGGCACGCATCTGAGTGTGCCGGCGCTCACGGGCGCGATCATGACGATGGGCGTCGCCACTGCCAACAGTATTCTGATGGTTGCGTTCGCGCGTCAGCGGCTTTCCGCCGGCGCGCCACCGCTGACCGCGGCACTCGAAGCGGGAGCGAGCCGCATCCGCCCGGTGCTGATGACCGCGTTCGCAATGATCATCGGCATGATTCCGATGGCGCTCGGTCTCGGCGAAGGCGCCGAGCAGAACGCGCCGCTCGGCCGCGCGGTGATCGGCGGATTGCTGTTTGCGACCGTGTCCACGCTTTTTTTCGTGCCGCTGGTGTTCGCTGGCATTCATACGCGCCTCGCGCGTCGCCATCGCAACGATCACGAAGAGAGTGGCAACGACGGCGCCGGACAACCGGCCTGAAGTCGGGCGGGCGAAAACAGACACATTGCCGAAACGCGAAGAAAACGGCTACCCAGGCTAACGGAGCTAGCTAACCGAGATGGCTAACTGAGATGACCGAAAAAACTCATGCATCGCTGGCGATTCCGTCGCGAGAGACCGAAGGCGGCCATGCACTGCCGCCGCGCAATCGCGAATGGAAGCGCGCGAAGATCGCCATCTGGATCGTGCTGGCATTGCTCGCATTGGGAGCCTTGCGCACCGTGATTGCAAACCTCATGCAAAACCGCACCGTCGAGCAAACGACGAAGCAGAACGCCACGCAATACGTGACCGTGACGAGCCCAACGCGGGCCGAAGGCGGTGGCAGCACCACGTTGCCGGGCACGCTGCGCGGCAGTGTCGAATCGCCGATCTTTGCGCGCTCGACCGGCTATTTACTGCGCTGGTATGCCGACATCGGCACGCGCGTCAAGCAGGGGCAGTTGCTCGCCGAACTCGATACGCCGGAAATCGATCAGGAACTCGCGCAGGCACTCGCGCAGCGCCAGCAAACCAGTTCGAGTCTTGCGCTTGCGAAGAGCTCGCTCGAACGCTGGCAGCAATTGCGTCAGCGCGATGCGGTCTCGCAACAGGAGCTCGACGAACGGCAGAGCACGTATACGCAGGACGTGGCGAACCTGGCCGCCGCCGACGCCAACGTGCAGCGCTTGCGCCAGCTCGAATCGTTCAAGCGGATCGTCGCGCCGTTTGCGGGCGTGGTCACGCAACGCAACGTCGATGTAGGCGATCTGATCGATGCGGGTAGCGGTACGAGCCGGGCGCTGTTCGCGCTTGCGCAGTCGGACCCGCTGCGGGTTTATGTGCAACTGCCGCAGGCGTATGCGCAGAACGTGGCGGTCGGGCAGAACGTGGTGGTCACGCAGGCCGAACTTCCCGGTCAGCAGTTTCATGGGACCGTCACGCATATCTCGGGCGCGATCGACGTGCCGACTCGCTCGTTGCAAGTCGAAGTGACATTGCCGAATCCCGACAGCAAGCTGCGTCCGGGCGCCTATGTGCAAGTGGCGCTGCCGTCGGCTGCCCGCGCGCAATGGATGGTGCCTGGCAACGCATTGCTGTTTCGCGCCGAGGGTCCGCGGGTTGCAGTCGTCGACGCGCAAGGCATTGTGCAGTTGCGCAAGATCGTGATTGCGCAGGATCTCGGGCAGACGCTCGAAATAGAAAGCGGGATCGACGGAAACGACAGAGTGATCATCAACCCGAGTGATTCGATCGCGGACGGCGATCATGTCCAGATCGCGCAACCGCAGAAGAACACGAAGGGGGCGTCGTGAAACTCACACGCGGCAGCAGGGGCGTCGTCAGGGTTGCCGCGGCGGTCGGTGCGGCTGCCAGTGCGGCCATGCTCGCCGCGTGCACGGTCGGTCCGGATTACAAGCGGCCGCAGGCAGAGGTGCCGCCCGAATGGAAGACCGATTCGTACTGGCGTGTCGCGGCTCCGTCGCATGCGCCGATGGACCCTGACTGGTGGAACGTCTATCGCGACTCCACGCTCGCCACGCTGGAAACGCAGGCACTCGCACAGAATCAGACGCTGGTGGCCGCGAGCGCGCACTACGCTCAGGCGAAGGCGACGCTAGCGAATACGCGTGCGCAGCAGGTTCCTGAGGTGGACCTCGCCGCAACGGCGTCACGCTTCCGGATTTCTCGCGACAGACCGCGCACGAACTACGGCGTGCCGACCACGTCGACGGTGCAGAACAATCTGCAGATCGGTCCCACGATCAGCTACGACACCGATCTCTTTGGCCGCATACGCCGTCAGGTGGAAGGCGCGACGGCGTCCGCCGAACAATCTGCAGACGACCTCGCCAACGCGCGGCTCGTGCTCACAACCGAAGTGGCAACCGACTACTTCTCATTGCGCGAGCTCGACACCGAAATCGACGTGCTGAACCAATCGGTCACGCTGCAGCAGAAAGCACTCGATTATGTGAACTCCGAACATGAGCTCGGCGCCGTGTCGGGGCTCGACGTCTTGCAGCAAAAGTCGCTGCTCGACACGACACGGGTACAGGCGCAGTTGCTGCTGAACCAGCGCGCGCAATTCGAGCACGCGCTCGCGGCGCTCGTCGGCGTGCCCGCGCCTCAATTCGCAATCGAACCGAAGGTACTGAACTTCCAGGTGCCCGCGATTGCGCTCGGCGTGCCGAGCGACGTTTTGCAACGGCGGCCCGACATTGCCTCGGCTGAGCGCGCAATGGCAGCGGCCAATGCGCAGATCGGCGTTGCCAAGGCGGCGTTTTTTCCGAGCCTCACGCTGACGCCCGGCATCGGCTGGGAAAGCACGCAGTTCGCGAGCTTGCTGAGCGCGCCCACGCTAATGTGGACGCTCGGTGCGGCAGCGAGCCAGGTCCTGTTCGACGGCGGGCGGCGCGCGGCCAACGTGCAGTTCGCAAGCGAAGGTTATAAAGCGACCGAGGCCAACTATCGGCAAACGGTGCTCAACGCATTCCAGCAGGTGCAGGACGGCATTACGGGTCTCGCCGTGCTCGACGGCGCGGCGAAGCAATCGGAGCAGGCGGTCGCGGATTCGCAACGTCTGCTTGCGCTTGCCAACGACCGTTATTCGGGCGGCCTCGTTGCGTATCTGGATGTCATCACCGCACAGCAATCGTTGCTCAACAGCAAGCGTCAGGACGCGCAGATTCGCGGCCAGCAGATGACGCTTTCGGTCTCGCTCGTCAAGGCGCTGGGCGGCGGCTGGGACGCGAGCACGGGACCGGCGAGCGGCGAATCGAGGGTTGGGCAACAGGACATGCAGCCGGAGGGCGCCGGGCCCGTCCAGACACGTGCCGCTGCGCAGTGAGGCGGCATAGTGCACGGGGAGCAATACGAGGCGTTTCGTATAATGCAGACACTAGGGGACGCGCATGAAATTGCTGATTGTTGAAGACGAGCACAAGGTGGTGGACTACCTGCGCTCCGGTTTGACAGAGCAGGGCTGGGTCGTGGACGTCGCGCTTGATGGCGAAGAGGGCATGCATCTGGCCACCGAGTTCGATTACGACGTGATCGTGCTCGACGTAATGCTGCCGAAACGCGACGGCTTCAGCGTGCTGAAGGCGCTGCGCATGCGCAAGTCGACGCCCGTCATCATGCTGACGGCACGCGATCATGTGAACGACCGCGTGCGCGGTCTGCGCGAAGGCGCCGACGACTATCTGACCAAGCCATTCTCATTTCTCGAACTCGTCGAGCGTCTGCACGCGTTGGCGCGCCGTACGCGCTCGCAGGAATCCACGCTCATTTCAGTCGGCGATCTGTTCGTCGATCTGATCGGAAGGCGCGCGACGCGAGAGGGCGTGCGTCTCGATCTCACCGCGAAAGAATTCCAGTTGCTAAGCGTTTTGGCCCGCAGGCAAGGCGATATTCTGTCAAAGACCGCGATTACCGAACTCGTCTGGGATGTCAACTTCGATAGTCATACTAACGTCGTGGAAACGGCGATCAAGCGATTGCGCGCGAAGCTCGACGGCCCGTTTTCTTCCAAACTGCTGCATACCGTGCGCGGCATGGGCTATGTGCTCGAAGTGCGCGAAGAGGCGGAACAGCCATGAACCGTTCAATAGCACGGCGCCTCGCACTGATGTTCGCGCTCGTCGCGCTGTTCGTATTTACGCTCGTCGGCGCGGGGCTGTTTGCGGTGTTGCGCTCGCAACTCGAGAACCACTTGCGCGAGTCGCTCGACGACCGTGCCCAGATCGCGCGGCTCATCTGCAATCACGGGCTGACACCTGAAAAATGGCGCATGTCGCGCGAGAAGCTTACCGACATGACGCCTCATGACCGCAGCACCGTATATGCGGTAACGAGCATCGAGCCGTCCTACAACTATGGCAAGCCCATCGAGGGTTCGACCGTGAAGACATGGCCCGGCGGCTACGCGCGCGTAAGGCCGGTGGGCGGTGGTGAAGACATGCTCACCACCACGGTGTCCATTCCCGGCTATTCGACGCGGCCCCCCATGCAGTTGCAGGTTGCATCGAGCTATTCGCCGAACATTCGCACGATGCGCGTATTCGGTTTCGCGCTTGCGGCGCTGTCGGCGCTTGGCAGCCTCGCGGTGCTGCTGCTCAGTTATTCGGTGACGCGCATCGGCCTCGCACCGTTGACGCGTCTCACCCGCGACGCATCCGCCGTCAGTCCGAACAATCGCTCGCAACGGCTGAATACCACGTCGTTGCCGCATGAATTGAATGACCTTGCTAATTCTTTTAACGGCGCGCTTGAACGCCTCGACGGTGCGTACTGCCGCCTCGAATCGTTCAATGCGGACGTCGCGCACGAATTGCGTACACCTGTCACGATCCTGATCGGGCAGACGGAAGTGGCGTTGACACGCAACCGCTCCGTGGACGATTTGCGTCATACGCTGCAGTCGAATCTCGAGGAATTCGAACGCATGCGCGCGATCATCAACGACATGCTGTTCCTCGCGCGAGCCGATCAGGGCGAGCGGGCAACGGGCCTGGTAGAAGTATCGCTCGCGGCTGAAGTTGCGCACACGCTGGAGTTTCTGGAGATTCCGCTCGAAGAAGCGCGTGTGCATGCGCGCTTGCATGGCGACGCCGCAGCGCATGTGAACCGCTCGCTGTTCGGTCGCGCCTGCACGAATCTGTTGATGAACGCGATCCAGCATTGCCAGCCTGGTGCACAGATCAACGTGCGCATTGTGCGGGACGGGCAACAGGTGCGCATTGAAGTTGCCAATCCCGGCGAGCCGATCGAGCCCGGCGTGCTCGAACATCTGTTCGACCGTTTTTATCGTGCTGAAGCGTCGCGCACCAATAGCCGAGAGAACCACGGCCTGGGTCTCGCAATCGTTAAGGCGATTGCGGAGATGCATCGCGGCAGCGTGTCGGTGCAAAGCGCGAACGGCGTCAATACGTTTGCATTTTCGATTGCTGCTTCGCTTGGGGACAGCGTCACGCCGTCAGTACGTTCGAATGCGGCGAAACTGCCGGGGAATGGTGTCGGGAATGGTGCGGCGAACGCAAACACGCCACCGGCACCGGCTTCATATTCGTCACTGGTAAAAGGAAAGTCCGCCTGAACGGGTAGACACCGCTTCGGCGCTCCGTGTCACGCTGCATGGAGCCGGGCGCACGAACTAGAAATCAAGCGTGAACTGAGCCGGCTCGTCACGCGGAACCTGTCCGGCGGGTTGCAGGTTGCCGGCCTTGACTCCGAGCAGCCTGATGGATTTAACGAGCTCCACTCTTTTCAGGCAGTCGGTCGCCGCGCGACGCAACGCTTCTGCATTGGCAATGGGTTCGGGAAGCGTGATGTCGCGCGTGACTGTTTTGAAGTCGTTGAAGCGAAGCTTGATGCCGATCTTCTTCGCCAGATAGCCTTTTCTCTGCAGATCGGCTGCCACCTGTTCGCACAGACGGGTGAATGCGGCGCCCAGTTCCTGCCGATGCCGTACGGCATGAAGGTCCCGTTCGAATGTGGTCTCGCGGCTCATCGAGACCGGTTCGCTGTATGTCACCACGGGCCTCTCGTCAAGACCGTGGGACACTCTGCGAAGCCACGCACCGTAGCTTCGGCCAAAGTGCTCTATGAGCCACGACTCGTCGCGCTCAGCGATTCCGCCGATGGTCGTTATGCCCAATGACGCAAGTTTCGCGGTGGCTTTGGGGCCAATACCGTTGATCTTATTCGCGGCCATTGGCCAGATCCTCGACTGCACGTCTTCGAACTTCAGGATCGTGATGCCGTCGGGTTTTTGCATATCGGAGCACAGCTTTGCAAGCAGCTTGTTGGGTGCGATGCCCACGGAGCACGTGAGATTCGTTGCTTCCAACACCGCCGACTTCAGCTTGCGCGCTACTTCCTCTGAACTGCCGCTCGTGAGCGAGACGTCTGCGTACACTTCGTCGATACCGACGTCTTCTATGCTCGAAGTGACCGACCGCACTGCATCTTTGAACAGTCGCGAATACGTTCGGTAGAGGTCGAAGTTCACCGGAAGGATAATCGCATCCGGCGCTAGCCGGGCGGCCTTCATGGTGGGCATGCCGGAGTGAACTCCGAACGCGCGCGCTTCGTAAGTGGCGGTGGTCAAGACGCCTCTGCCTACGTAGTCGCGTAAGCGCGAAAATTCGCGTGTGCCGTCCGGGTTGGTTCGCGGCGCGTCCGTGCGACGACCGGCAACCACCATGGCCTCGCCTCGTAGTTCTGGATACTGCGACAGTTCACAAGACGCAAAGAATGCGTCCATGTCGATGTGGGCTATGCGCCGTTCATCTGGCATGCCGTGTTTGCTCGATAGTGGCGTTCGGTGGTGCCGCCCGGCCAAAGGGGCGCTCGTCCGCACCTTCGGAAAGTAGCGGGCGGACGAAGGTACGTGCGTTTGACGCGTATTTTACCGGGACTGTACGTTTGTACAGTATTTTTTGTCAGGGTCTTTGGAATTCGACCGACGGATTTGTCGGGAAGGTGGACTCGTTGGACGGAGGCGTCAAGCGAGTGCCGGAGGCGTGGTCATGCGGCGAGACCTATCTCCAGGTTGGCCCGCCGCCTTCCGATCTACTGATGTGCGCGCCGGCAGATGCCACGCAAGTGAAGCCCGCAGCACTGCCGCGCCTCATCTGGCGGCGAATACCGACACCCCGCCGTTGACGAACCCATTCGCCGCGCAACCCGGACATCCCGCCGGCGATGTCGCGGAAGAATATGGAACGAAAATGAGCCCGGTTGCCGGGTCGATCGCAACCGAATGCGCGTTATTGCCCGTGTTAAGACGGGCGACGACACTGCGATTGCCGGCGTCGACGATCGTCAACACGGGCGTGCATGGCGACGCGGCCGAGCAGGCGCCGTTCGTCGACGCATTGCCAGAAGACGTCCACCGGCTCGCCGCGTTGTAGTAGCGATTGGTGGGCGCATCATATTCAAGCTGATCGCCGCCGCCAGCGTTCAGGGAGGCCACGAGTGCACCGCTCGAACGGTTGAAGATCTGCATGAGCAACGGAGCGCCAGTCGTACCTTCGCGACACCCGACCGCAATATCGTTGCCGGGGCCCAGTGCCAGCCCTGTGGGATCGCAATTGCCTTCCGGGTACATCGCTACGCCCGCAAGCGACGTGTAGTTTTGACTGCCACCGGTCGGAATTGCTCGAATGGACGCTCCCGGCAATTTCACCAGTTCGCCATGAGGATTCGCTGTGCTGCCGTCAACGTTCACATAGAAGTTGTCGCTGGCGGCGTCGTACCGGCACGCTTCGAGGCCCGCAGTGGGCTTGCCCGAGAGATCCGTGAACGTCACCTTGGCGACGACGGTCTGCGTGGACGTGTTGATGAATGTGGCGAACGGGGGCGTCTCCTCCGGGCTGGAGATCATGAAGATGCCATGCGTGGGATCCAGACAACCTTCATCTGCGCGAACGCCCGTCGTGCTAACCGTGATTTTGTTCGTCACGGCGCCCACAGCGGGATCGACCACCTTCACAGAGTTCACGTCGCCCACGTAGATAAAGTTGCCGACAGCCGTCGCGCCGTCCGGACCCGCCTGCGAATTCGGCCCGGGGCCAAGCCCGGTGAACGCGAGAGGCCCGCTTCCCTGAATGGCTTTGACGAAGGTCTTCGACGGTATGTCGATCTGATCCAAAGATGCGTTATTCCTGTCGGTGAAATAGTATCGGCTACCCGAGACGACGCCGATGTCGAATGAGAAGTTTACGCCTGCCTTGATGTTTGGGACCGCGATGTCCGATACATAGTGCGGGCCGCTAATGCTGAGTTCGTCCCCGCCACAACCCGCAATCGCAATAGCCGCACACGCCACCAATGCATTCGCCAACAGGTGCTTCGGCATCGTACACCTCCCATCATCGTCGTTGGAGTGGACCTATCTCAACGGCGCGCCGGAAGAGATAGTAGACGTTGCTATAGCTTATGCATTCCCGTAAGCAGTTGTCCTTATCGTTTTCCCAGGTAGGCGGTACTGTGCTTAAGATTCCCATAAGGTTTGATATTTTATCTGTGCATACCTGACGCTTGAATGCCATCTGGAATTAGAAAACCATGGCTGTTTGCTATCGGTGAATATGTGGGCTTTAGGGGGAATCTCTTTGGCTTTCAATGTGCCCAGTCTGAGTATCGGCCGCGTGCCACAGATGCGACCGTATCACTGCGCACCAATCCGTTCACGCTTTCGAAACGGAGCGCTGATTCGATACTACGCAACCAGGCATCTGCACGTGGTTCAATGATCGACTGGCTCTGACGATGGCACGAGACAGCCTTGCCACCTCGTTGAAATGCTCGATCATGTCATTCGCCAGACGGAAAATGACTGCGCCTTCCTGACTCTGTAGTTGCGACTTCGATCAGGTTCAGATTGGCACCGGGCTGCATGGCGATACGGACCCCTCACATTGGAATCATTCCCCAATTGTACGAGGTTCCATCACCGATACCAGTAATCAAGGCGTCGCTTGAACGGCGGGATGGCGGCAACCTGATTACTTGTCCTTCGGCGCAGTCAACGGATCACGGATCCCACACGCGTTCCTGATGAATATCAGAGCTCGCTCGCAACCGGGTATCAAGAGAACCAGTCGAAGTCGAATCATGATCACCATTAGCATTGCAGAGAGCGTTGTCTCGCCAATCACCCGGGCGAAAGCGAGTCCAACGGCGCCGTAGTGGGGAGCGAGCACAAGCGCGAGGATTATATTCACGAACGCGGATGCGATTCCGACCGTGGCAAGCAGGCGATCCTTTTTCCGCGGCAAAAACACGTAACCGGCGATGAACTCGTTGAATGCAGCAAACGGGAACATCAAAGCAAAGATTTGAAGTATGTGAGCGCTATGCGCGAAAGAATCACCGAGTATGAGAGGCAATACAAGAGGGGACAGGGTAAGCGCGGCGCAACATACTAGCAATCCGTATCCGATAAGCAGCATAGCGCCGCGCCGGGTCGTCTGGTTCGCGCCTTCCTTGTCGCCGTGGGCGAGTTGGCGCGTGATGGTAGGAATGAACACTTGGGCCGCCGGCCCCATCAATCCAAGGCTTAATGCTGCGAAACGTTCTGCCGCGCCGAAATAGCCCACCTGGGCGGGCGTAGATAGCAGCGTCAAAAGATAAGTGGATGAAGCTGTCAGAACCCTCGACGCGGAAGAGTAGATGAACAGCATCGTTGATTTCCGTATCAGGGAAATGGTGCCTGTCCATCGGAGGCGTGGCCACCCCAGTTGTGAGATTGCGAGCCCATAAGAAATAACCGATGACGCTACACCTGAGATGAGTAGACTCGCGACGACCCATACTGCGTCGCGGGGGCCTCGTACGATCGTCAGCACCAGAACCAGGCTCAACGCGAAACCGAAGACTTCGATGATGATGGGCGTTCGAAACTGGTGACGGCCCTGAAAAAGCCAACCGAGGTTGGCCCCGGACACAATTCCCAACAGCGTGGCCATCACACCGATCAGAGGTGTTTGGGACAGTACAGGAGAGCACATGGTGGCGACGAGCCCCGCGCAGCCACCCACGATTGCATGCACCAGACGCGCGCTCAAGTGCAAAGACAGAATCTCATTACATTCTTCGGTCGTTTGGGCTTTCGATATGTCCCGCATGCCGACGGGCTCGAAGCCATAGGCGACCAGCATCCAGATCACGCTCATCAGCGACATGGACGCCAGCACGCGGCTGTATCCGTCAACACCAAGCGTCCTGCTGTAAAAAGGTACGACGATGATGAGGTACAGATACCGCAACACATAGCCGCCGTACACGAACCCAACGGTACGGATGCTGTTTCGTCTATCCATTCTGCTTCTCCGGCTGGAGGGTGCCTTCTCAGCGCAATACGGCGCGACGGCGGATCTGACGGGTTACTGCCTGTGGCAGGAAGCTAACAACGGGCCGCACGTCTGCTTGTCTTGGTCCGCGTTGTTGACATCGTTGAATCGCGGAAGTACTGCATGCGCCGCATGTACTCCGTTGGTCCGGCTTTGTGAGCTAGATGTTGATGGGCCCGGAAGTGCCGCGCTAAAACCACGCGAAGGCTGTCTGAACGCGCGCAACCGCCTCCAGATGTCCCTTCTCTGCACGGTGCATGCCCACGACAGCCTGGCTGTGTCTCGGCATTATTACCGCATACTTGAATGCAGCGTGGGGCGGCACTATCGGGCCATCGCCCGGGTGCGCAACCATCTTGCCACGCCAAGACTTCCCAGCATTAACCCGGCTCCGAGAGCGGGCACCGCCCGGACTACGCTGGCCTCGGGCCATTCTGAAATTAAGGGTTTTCCATCTTTGGCGCCCAGCCTCGACATCCACTTGCGGGCGCTGAGCGGCAGGGGTGGCGCGACCTCCTCGAACACTCTGTGCAACTGATCGCTCGCATGAGGAAAGGAGCCTAATGCGCTCGCCTCACTACGGGTGGGTGAGCCTATGACGAGTCTGGTTACGATGGCGGCTCCCTGCGTGATCCCTTGCAAAGAATCAAGTATGTCGATATCGGCCTCGCTGAGAACGGCCAATACGTCATCGACATACGCATTGATCACATTATGTTGAAGTCTCAAGCCCCACGCCATGGCCTGCGGATTGTCCTGAGTAAGGAGCTCTGCGTAAACGATGCCATCGTCTCCTCGTTTATAACCCGTCGTCGTGCCGTGGTCCGCTGCGCAAAGGGCCTCAAATATTGGTCCTCGGACAAAGGGCCGTAGAGGCGCCGCGAAGGGTTCGCTCAGATAGTCGTCGAGACTACCGCAGTTTTCCGGGCGACGATGAAGCCCAAAGTAAAAGCCCGATAGACGCCGACTGAAACCTGCTTCGCGGGTGGACGCCACCATTGCCAGCGACCGCTGTAGATTCCCCCGCCATCCAATATCCACGACACCGACGTTCCCGTCGGCGAGAAATCCCTTTTGTTCCAGATAGTCGAGAAGCAGTTGCCGAGCAGAAGATGCGGTCGCATTGATGAGATTCACCACCTCGTCGTCCGCCTGCATATGCTGCATTAGTTGCTCCAGATCAGAGGCGCTCAGCGGCGCATCAGGGGAGCTAATGTGAAGACGTTGTCGCAAACCGGAAATGGCCGGATGCCCGATATCCACGTCGAACTTTTCCAATATGTCAGAAAGAGAACTTCCCGGCGTAAAGCCGAAATGACTCAGATCTCCGTCGGACACGTTGACGAGTGCGGGTAAGTGGAGCGATTGCCGCGATACGTGCAGATAGTGCAGCTCGATCGGAATGCCATATAGCGCCACGATCTTCTTTGCAATGGACATAAGGATCTGGCCGTCACGCGCCAGAAAAAACAGCTTGTCGACTTTCCTGCTTTGGGCCTGTTTCAGTATCCACACAACGAACGCGAGGAGCAACGGGCCCATGAAGCCCGCCGATATTTCGGCAATCGACTGATCGTGGCTAGTAATAGCCGTAAAACGCAGCCGGGCGGTACGCGCGCTGCCCGACAGCGCAGATCCGAGCAGGTGCGGCTCAATCGCGCCTTTGCCGAGTTCGCGCTCCAGGCGACTAGGTGCCCCGCGGAAGAACGGTGCTACGCGAGCGCCTGCACGCCACGCCTGGAAGACATCGGAAAATACGCTGTCGCCAACGTGCAGATGGCTCTTGCTACTGCCCTTTGCAAGCGGAAAGAGGGACCCTGTCCTTTTTGCGCGGCCCCTCTCGCATGAAACAAAAAGTTCACCCTCGCTGATATACACGCCGCAACTGCTCAACATCGTTTCCAGGTCCCGATTGGAAAAGTAGATGTCCGAAATAATTGCCGTTCTGCCGAGTGACGCAAAACGATTGAGAGTCTCAACCATACCGGCGATGGGTCGCATCAAACGCTTCTCGAGCTCGACTTCAATGGCCTGCGCTGCTTCCAGTAAATCGTGCGACAAGCCCGACGACGCTGCGATGGCCGCGTAGATGTCGTCGAGCGTCACTTCACGTTCAACTCCTGCCTTGCGGGCCCTGAACTCCGCTGCTTGCCGGATTTTCAGCCATTCGCTGGGATCGATAAGCGAGCCAAATTCGCGTTGCAGTCGATACCCCGTTAGCAGGAACATGTCGGATGGCCTGTGCAAAGGCCTCGTTATCAGGGTGTCGAAGGCGTCGAAAGAGACCAGGCCATTCCCGGTCCATATTCGCCGCGCATCGACCTCCTCCAAGGGAGGCTTGGCCGAGAAGAGCCGATGGATGCCCGCTGACACGAATCGTTGATTGATGACCCGTTCGAGCACAAGGTTCGTAGCATTCATCAGTGTCTTCCACCCTTCAGAAAGGAAATGGTTTTCGCCAACACCGCTTTCCTGTCGGCTACTCGATGTCGTCTTCTGGAACTTGAAACGTTGGAGGCAGCGTCAAAGGAGAGCTTACGCGGTGCACGACTGCCGTTGTCGCGTCGCTCGGTTCATAGGCCAAATGTTCTAGCGCGGCGCTTGCTCCGGGATATGAGGAGGGAAAGCCGTTTGTTGAAGAACTGCATAACGCAACTGAGAACTCCCGGGTGATCGATCACGTGTCTAACGGCGGTCACGAAACGCTTTTCACGAATCGCTTCGGTCACATCGACCCAGTGAAGAGACGCCTTGAGAGACCGATGCCGGCGCGCACACGCGGCGGCCAAACGTGCAGAGAGTGTGTGCGATGCGCGGAAACGTGCATTTGCGTCAAGCATGCCTCGTAGCGTCTGCCGGTCCGCTGACTTGTCAGAGGAGAGCGAACCACCACGGCGCCGGTAGCGGTAACCCATTGCCGGATAGACAATTATTCTTGCATCGTGCTTGGCCAGTAAGCGCAACAGGATATCGAAGTCTTCTCCGGAACGAAGCCGCTCTTCATACCGAAGTCCAGTCAGGAGCTCGGCATTGATCATAGGCTTAAGATACGCCAGGCGTGGCGCTTTGATCAAAGAGACGGCATCGAAACTTTTGAAGTTTTCAAGGCCCAGCAGGGAATGTCCGGTGAGCGAGCCCTCCTCGTCCACGATAAGTAAATCGTCCGCTACGATGCCTGCACCAGAACTCTCCGCGCGCTGCAGCAGCGATTCGAGGCGTCCTTCCGCGAGGACGTCATCACTGTCCAAAAACGTAATCCAGTGTCCTCGTGCGCATTCCAGCGCACGATTACGAACAGTGGACGGCCCCGCGTTGAACGATGCGGTCAGAAGCTTGATTCGGGAATCGTTATCGGCAAAGGCGCGAACGATTTCCACGCTAGCGTCAGTTGACGCGTCATCCGCGACGATCAGTTCCCAGTCTTCAAGGCTCTGTCTCTGGACCGACTGAATGGCTTCGCCGATCCAGCGTTCACCGTTGAAGTTCGCCATGACGACAGTGACAGATGGGGCCGCTGCATCCGTTATCCGTGCGACGGGTTTCTCTGTCTGCGCGCGATCCTCCACAGATCGCGCCAAGGAGAGGTCTTCGCCGGCCATGTATTCGTTGCTCGACAGACCTACGGTTGACTGTGACTGGTGATGAGGCATATCAGCGCCGTTTGAAGTTAGACAAGCTTAGTGAACGTCACAGGATGGCTTTGGTTCGAGCCTTCGTCATGCGTGAATCTTGCATAACGGGTGAACGCCGTTCTTGTTCCTAACGGGCGGCGCTGCAGCGGGCCAGGGGATTGCAGATGTAGCGAACCGCATAGTCTGCGACAGGGGAGTATGGAAACAGACACAAACTGGATAGCGCGAGCGTCCCCAACTTCTTCTTCAGGCTCCAGAAAGGGTTCGCCACAATGGCATGCAGATACCGGTGCGAATCTGTTAGCATCCAACGCCAACGGGTCGTCAACGGAGCATGGTAGACGCTTGAATAGAAATGAGCTCGTTCGTATGCGAAATCGTGGAAGTCGGCCGGCAGTTGCATTCCCATGCGACACCAGGCCAGTTCCCGAAGGGTCACCCAGCGGGACGGGAATGCCTTCGGGGCCTTTTCCTGCTGATCAGAGTTAGCAAACAATGCGTCTCTCCCTGCGCTTGCATATACGCGGTATCCGCCGAGCGACACCGGGATACTCGATACAGGTCCAACTAGAGCCGACCCATAAATTGCATAGAAATCTGCGCCATACCGGTCCTTGATCGTTTCGGGTACAGGAAAGATCTTTCTAAGAGCACTGACGCTGTAGGCGTTTCCAGACGCCGGCGGTGACGGATAGAGCCACCCATCGAGCAAAAGCTTTCGACAATCGCCATCGATTCGAGAATGAGGTACATACGCGCCCATCTGCTTGCTCGTGTGATCGATCACGTCTAGCTGAAACTGCACTTTTGCAAGATTTCCGTTCTCGAAGCGCTGCATCACTTCGGACACGGCGCCCTGATAAAGGACGTCGTCAGCATCGAGGAACAGCACGTAATCCGTTCTGGCAAGATGCAGCCCTAAATTGTAGGCAGACACCTGGCCGCCGTTGTCCTTGAAGACGGAGCTAACGCGAGCACCATAGCCTTCGATGATTGCGCGCGAGCCGTCTGTTGATCCGTCGTCGATCACTATGACGTAAGTGCTCATGTAGTCCTGTGCAAGCGCCGAATCGATTGCCTCCGCCAGGAACTGTTCGTAATTGTGATTGCAGATGATGACTGTCATGTCCTTCATGATGTGTCACGCGCGAAGGTAAGGAGGGATCTGACGGCCTGCGACCGCTTTCATATGAACCGTCGGCGGATTAGCGTGCTGGCAATGTTTTTCGGCGCGAGCAACGTGGCAATGCTCCAACCGGCGATAAGACAGCGGAAAGCAGGGCGCTCGAAACTTGCGCGAAAAGGAATGGAAAGGGCGTCGCGCAGGGCTCTAATTCTGCTGTCGCCGGGCAAGGGATGCTGTCGCGGTGTGAGCCGTAGAGAGGCGACGCGCAATTGCAACAAGTGAGGTGCACAAAACAGGGTGCTGAGCGGCGGTGCAGGCCGGCCGGTCATCGCGCAGGCCTTGCAGGCAGCGCTGTGACGCTTGAGTGCACGCGCGATCTCTCGTCCGAAGTTGCTCGTGCTCGCGCTCATGGCGCTGTCATTCGCGCCGTGCATGCGATAGAGCACTAAGGGCGCAGCAATCGTTTCTACATCGCCGAGGTAGGGCGCCATGGCGATGCACGTTGAGTCCGTGAATGAATCGTAACTCGCATCCAGTGGAAAGATCTTTTCCAGAAAACTGCGTGCGTAGGCATTTCCCGATCCAGGCGGCGTTGGGTATTCGGACGTTTCATAAGCCCAGTGACGGATCGCTTCCGACGATAGACCGGGCGGGATCTTCGGGATCACATTTCGAATCTTTGGAATCGCATTCTCGTTCTGTATGCGACGGCCCTGCGCGTCGACGCGCTCCATCAGTACCTGTACCTTGCTCAGGCCGGTCCGCCATACTGAAGCAATGGCGCGCAACGCACCGGGCATTAGCACGTCGTCCGCATCAAGGAAGATGACGACGTCGCCTGTACTTCTCGCGAAGCCTACGTTGTTGGCGTCCCGCTGCCCGCCGTTCTTTTTAAAGATCGCGGTGATTTTTTCACCAAACGAGTGAATGACGTCGGCCGAGTTGTCTGTCGATCCGTCGTCCACAACGATGATTTCCAGCCGGTCCCAATCTTGCGTCAAGGCGCTTTCAATAGCCTGTCGAAGAAAATGCCCATAGTTGTAGTTGGCGATGACGATCGAGAAAAAGAGGCCCTTTTTAGCCATAGATTCGCTCCGTCCTGCGTTCATCGACTGCCTCCGGCTTCTCAAATGAATCAAGCGTCCTGAACCTGCGAGATGCGCCGCACCGACCAGCGCTAGGGGCCAACCTGATTGATGTCGCCGGAAAAATGGCGCGGCCAACGGTGCCGCGTGTGGCACCCTGGATGCAACTATTTAAGAACAAAGGTTTCGGAGTATGCGATTGCGGCCTAAAATCGGGCGATAAAGGCGCAAAAAGTTGAAACGGCGGGGGTTTCGGCAGAGGATAAGTACTGCTTTCCAATCGCAAAACGCGAATTGCACATGCCGCGCGATAACGCGAATCTCGTATCTATTTGCAACTTGCTTCTTGAGATTCGGACACCGATATTGCTAACCGATACTCAAAGGCAGTTACGTCAGACGACTAATCGTTAGATCTGCGCCGGGCAGCGGCACGACGGTAGCCACCTGGATTGATCTACGGGCTTCATAGAAGGCAGAGCATCGGAGAGTGAAAATCGATCACGCAGCGGTGAATGTCACATTCGCGCAAGAAAGAATCAGCAGCTAGTGTTTCGGTTTAATTGACGACGATCGGCCGCGCGTGCGAGCTGACACTTGGAGCTAATCGATGAAGGTTGCTTTTTACAAGGGAACGCGTCCCGGCCTGGCCGGGAAATTAAACCGCCTGATCCGGTGGTGGACAAACAGTCCCTATTCGCATTGCGAACTTGTCGTCGCTCCAATCATCGACGCGCATTTGTGCGCATCGTCGTCGTTCGAGGATGGCAGCGTGCGCTTCATCACTACGAAGCTCGATCCAGCGCGATGGGATGTTGTCGGACTCGCGGCCGATCCGGTGACGGAGCGGGCTGCGGTGGAGTGGTTCAACGATCATTTCGGCGAACCGTACGACTTCGCACCTGTCTTCGCTTTCCTGCGGCGCGGCGGCCGTCATCGAGGTCGCTGGCACTGTTCGGAGTCGATCGGGGCAGCGCTGGGTATGCCGGAGTCCTGGCGGTTCGATCCCGCTACGCTGCACGCTGCGCTGTCTTCCGATTCGGTGCAGTCGCCGCCCGACGACATGCCGCCACTGGTGTCGGCGTGATTTCGGGCGAGTCTCACTGACTGATGGTTGATCTTCGTTGCGAAGCCGGTAGGGGAAACTGGAAAGATTCGGTGGCGCGAAACCTCGATCGATCCTGTCGGAGAGCCTCGCCGTTCGCCTTTGATCTCTCAGCGCGCGCATTCCGCACCAATCAAGCTCAACGACATACTTCGCTGTCCAAATCAATGTGTTAATCGGACTTTGCACGTGTGTCGGCGTGGCGAACCAGTTCCTCCCATCCAGCCATCGTCATCTCAGCGACGGCTTGGAGTTCTGCTCTTTCGGCGCCGTCCCGCGCTCGGATCGCCATACCGCTTTGAACTGTTTGCAGGAACCTCGCGAGTTGCGCTATATCAAGGGATTCCGGCAACTCACCCTCAGCAACGGCCTTTTCCAGGCGCGAGACGAGCACATCAAACGCTCCACCTCGCGTGGCCCGCATCAAGTCGTCAAGCTCGGCATGGCCATCGCTTCCGACGGTGGCCAGTGTGACCATGCAGCCGTGTGGCAAACCGCAATCTGCCCCGGTCATCGCCATGGCTGAGTCCCACAGATAGGCAAACGCCGCTTCGCGTGCTGTGACAGCGTGGCGAAACCTCCCTAGGACCAGATGCTCGTAGGTCGTCGAGTAAAGCCGCATCGCTTCGGCATATAGCTCGTCTTTCGATCCGAAAGCGGCATAGAGGCTGGTCGAGCCGACGCCGAGCGCGTTGGTCAGGTCTGCAATTGAGGTCGCCTCATAACCCTTCGTCCAGAAAAGCCTCATGGCTTGCGCCAGTGCTGCTTCGCGATCGAAAGCGCGTGGCCTGCCGCGGCCACGAGGTGGGCGTGCAATGGTCATGGAAGTGTTCTCTGATTTTTTCTGCATCGATCACTACATAACTATCTTGACTGTCCGTGCCGCCGATCCTACCATTTGTGCATCGATCACTACATAAAAGGCGGACAATGAACAACAATCTAGTCGGAAAACGGGCATTGGTCACCGGCGGCTCCCGAGGCATCGGCGCCGCGATCGCACTTGCGCTTGCAGAAGAGGGCGCGGACGTTGCGGTAACGTTCCAGAACTCAGCCGAGCGGGCGCAGGCAGTTGTGGCCTCGATCGAGAAACTGGGCCGCCGCGGTGTCGCGATCAAAGCCGACAGTGCTGATCCGTCCGCCATCAGGCGATCGGTCGATGAGGCCGTCGGCGCGTTGGGTGGACTCGATATTCTCGTCAACAACGCTGCCATCGCTCGCTACAACACGATCGCCGACTTCGACCATGCGGACATCGACGCCCTCCTTGCGGTCAACGTCCGCGGTCCCATTCTCGCGACGCAGGCAGCCATCCCTCACCTCAAAGCGGGCGGTCGCATAATCACGATTGGCTCCGCCGGAGCCGATCGCATCGTGGGTTCAGCGGGAACGGTCTACTACATGACCAAGTCCGCGCTGCAGTCGTTCACACGGGGGCTGGCTCAGGAGTTGGGCCCGAAGGACATCACTGCCAATCTGGTTCAACCGGGCTCGACTGATACCGAAATGAATCCGGCTAACGGCGAGAGCGCGGAATTCCAACGCAGCCTTACGCCGTTGGGACGCTTCGCCGCACCGGCTGACATCTCCGCGGCCGTCACTTTTCTTGCAAGCCCGGCGGCAAGGCATGTCACTGGAACAATTCTCACGGTCGACGGGGGCTTGCTGACATAGGTCGGTAGTGCGGTTTGGTTATGACGCGAAGAAGGCGTGGAAATGGCCGATACCGGGCGGTTTGTGGGCTGAAACGCGGCTCATATAACCGTTGACGTGTGCTTGATTGCCTGGCCGCTTACCGGGCGTCATGGGCATCACGATTCGAGGCTCTCGGCAGACATGAGTCTTCCTGTGAGTCGCTTTCCTCGTTGTCGTGCAGTTGCCGGTTAAGTAGATCAGGGATCTACGAGGTCTCACCACCAAGGCGAAGAAACCAAGATCCATTTCACACGCTGACTTCCCTCTGAACTGGTCAACAGATCGATGGGACGTTGATTGTCCAACATCGGCACTTCGCTATACAGCCATCGGATCGCATCTGACTTCAGGCAACCCCAAAGAGCCGTGGCAATGGTGTCGTCCGCAACCAAGCTCATCAGTTCGTCGGTAATCCTGTTCACCCTCCACTCTGGGGCCAACGCTTTGACAAACCCGTCCCAACCGTTAAGCTCCGGACTCACCTGCCTCCTGCAGTCCATAAATTCAGCTCTTGGTTGTAATTGTCGGCAATTTACCTGAGATGCTCGACTGACGGAGAGTGGCCGATTGCCAAGACCACGCGTGAAACGCACGCATGCCCAAGGACTTCGGCCCTAGCTAGCTTTCGGCCCCGACCGAACTCGGCCGCCCGCATGGGGCGCGGGCCGACTGCTCTCAGTACACATCAAAGCAGACGTAGTAGTGGCAAGCCTCGCCCCGATGCCTCCTTAGCCATCCTGCTTAGCGTGCAGTGTCGTCACGATGGTCCGTTTAATTCCGGGCCAATCCAAGCGGCGCCCGATCTTCGGCAAAAACGCCACGTACGTTTGTTTAGCGATGCATTCT